>TARA_R110002073_G_scaffold165229_2_pt1 | contig 192394 bp, 156 predicted proteins | sample TARA_R110002073 | Tara Oceans TARA_R110002073 (sample SAMEA4397174) | marine metagenome | biome: Polar Biome; feature: [DCM] deep chlorophyll maximum layer (ENVO:01000326); material: water (ENVO:00002006), including particulate matter (ENVO:01000060) such as... | depth 40 m
GAGCCACGTCAATGGCGCGGCAGCCATTGATACCCGCGACGGCAGCAAGGCAACCCAGGAAGCCTACCTGCAACGGGTGCAGCAGATGCTCAACGCCATGCGCAGCGTGCGGGTGAACAACCTCTTCAGCGCCACGGCGGGTGCCAGCGGTGTCAACAGTGACGATTACCTCGCAACACGGGTCTATGCCGGTGTGCACCTGCCGGCACTGGGTACAGGAGGGTCCAGTGCTACCGTCATGCGCGGCTCAAAGACTTGGTCAGAACTGATCGAGGCTGGGTCGAACATGGGGCTGCCTGTCCCCTACGAGCTGCTTTGGCGGCACACAGTGACGCCGTAGGCGCTCTACCCCGGCGGTGCAGCGCTGCGCCGCCGGCCCCGCCACCCCCGCTTGCCCTCCCGCCGATTACGGCATATCCTCTGCCATTATAATATGGCACAGTGTATGCCGTAATTACAGAATAATGCGAGGACTGCCACCATGCAGACACTACGGCCACTGGTCGCCGCGCTCTCCCTGTGCAGCTGCGGTGCGCTTGCCCAGGCTGGCGTGTTGGAGGAGGTCATTGTGACGGCGACCAAGCAGGCCGAAAGCCTGCAGGACATCGCCGTCACCGTCAGTGTCTTCACTGAGGACGCCATCCAGCAAGCCAACATTCGCGATGCTTCGGATATCGCCATCCTGACGCCTGCGCTGAATATCAATGCCAATATCAGCCCCTTCAGCAGCCGCATTTCCATACGCGGCATCGGCACTCCCGGGTCCTCGTTTCTTGAGCCCTCCGTTGGCACCTTCGTCGACGGGGTCTACCTGAACCGCTCGGGTCTTGCCGTGTCGGACCTGGTCGATGTCGCGCGCATTGAAGTGCTGCAAGGCCCCCAGGGTACGCTGTATGGCAAAAACACCAACGCCGGGGCCATCAGCATCACCACGAAACGCCCCAGCTTCGAGTCGACCGAGGGGCACCTGGAGGCCACCGCCGGCAACTATGCGATGGGGCGCGTCACCGGCGCACTCTCGGGGCCGCTGAGCAACACCCTGGCCTATCGCGTCGCAGGCAACGTGCATCAACGGGATGGCTACCTGCAAAACCTGGCCGGAAAGGACCTCAACGATGCCGATGAATGGAGTCTCGTCGGCAAGTTGCTGTGGGAACCCGACGATCGGTTCTCAATGCTGGCCAAAGTCAGCCATGTCCGACGCGATATGGACTGCTGCGCACCGGATTCAGTGCACGACCCGCGGGCCGAGCAGGCGATTATCGACCGTGGACTGCCCCCGCTGGGCACTGACCCCTTCGACCAGAGAACCGCGCAGGACACCCTGACCCCATTCAAGCAGGACTCCAGCGCAGTGTCCCTGCACATTGACTACGACACAGGCTGGGGAACGCTGCAATCGATTACTGCCTGGGACGAATACGACGTCGATTCGTCACAGGAGACCAGCCGTTCGGTGCTGGACACCACCTTCCTCAATCAGCCGCAATCCGGCGACAGCCTTTCCCAGGAACTGCGTTTCAGCAACAGCAGCGACCGCATTGACTACATGGCCGGCCTCTACTATTTCCAGCAAACTACCCGCGAGTTCGAGGGCGAACTCAGCGCCCTGGTGGGCGATGATGTCGGTGTCGGCACACAGATTTTCGGCCCGCAACTCGGGTTTATCGCGGCACCGGGCGACAGCGCAATCCAGGACAACGTGTTCCACACCGATACAGTCGCCCTGTTCAGTCGCGCCACCTGGCACGTGGGTAGTGACTGGCATCTCACCGGCGGACTGCGCTGGAGCCGGGAAAGGAAAGAGGCCGACCTGTTTGTGGAGGTGACCTCGACCGCGCTGACCGCGCGGGACCCGGCCACGCTACCGGCGCCGCTGCTTGCGTTGCTCGCACAGCAGGGCATTTTCCCGCCCTTCTCGCTGCTGGCTGCCGCACGCCCGGAAATCGATGAACGCTTCAGCCGCGAGTCCGGGAATGTCGACTGGCTGGCCAGCGTCAGCTACGACCTCAACCCGGACACGCTGCTGTTCGCCAGCGTCTCCACCGGCACCAAGTCCGGCGGCTTCAACGGCGTGGCAGGCGCAACGGATGAACGGGAGTTCGATGACGAAGACACGACCAGCTATGAACTGGGCGTAAAAAGCACTCTGCTGGATGCGCGCCTGCGCATCAATTCAACGCTCTTTTTCACAGCGATCACCAATCTGCAGAGCTCTCAACAGGCGGCTTCCGGCCTCGGGCAGGTGACCCGCAACCAGGGCGAGGCAGAGGTGTCGGGCATTGACCTGCAGGTGGACGCACTGCCGCTGCCCAACCTTACCCTCAGCCTCGGGCTGCAGTACCTCGATACCTACGAATTCACGGCCGGGCCTGACCAGGGGCTGAACCTGCCCTTTGTCGCGGAACTCAGCGGCAGCCTGGCGGCAACGCTGGTGTTCCCACTCGCCCATGGCAACCTGTACCTGCGCAGCGACTACAACGTCATGGGAGACCACTGGACCAACTCCGCCAGCGCGGCACAGCTGGAAGCCAAGGACGAACAGAACCGCGAGAACCTGAACATGGCGCTGGGCTGGCGTAACGACCAGTGGAACGTCAGCCTGTGGGGCAAGAACCTGGGCGATGAAGCCTATGCCGTGCAAACCCTCACGCCCTACCCGGTAACGGATATGGATGCCTACTTCCTGACACCGCCGCGCACCTGGGGCATGACGCTGCGCTACGACCTCTAGCAGTGCCCGCGGCTAACGCGGCGCCGAGCGCCGCATGCGGTAGGCGACGTAGAACGGCAGCAGTACCAGCAGGGACACCAGCAGCACCCGCAGCGCATCCGCGTAGCGTGCCTTCACCGTATTGGTGAGCAACTGGCCCATCTGGGAGTAGCCGGGCGGCTGCGGCAGCACGCCATTCTCGGCCTGAAAACGCTGGTAGCTTAACTGCATGGCCTGGAAGCGATCGGGCTGCTGCGCGGCAAGGTCGACGACTTCCCCGGGATCGCTGACGATGTTGTAGAGCCGCCACTGCCCATCACCCAGGGGTGGCCGGTTCAGCACCAGTTTATAGTCGCCCTGGAACAGGGCCGCGTGGCCCGTGAGTTCGTACCCCACCGCATCCTGCTCTGCATAGACGCGCTCCCTGTCGCCGGTCAGCAGCGGCGTCAGATCGCGTCCCGTGATCGGCTGCACGGGCTTGCCGGCGTAGCGTGCGCCCGGCAACGGCGTGCCGGTCAGGGAGAGAATGGTCGGCGTGATGTCCGTCGCCCAGGCGAAGGCCGGCGTCAGGGTGTTGTGTCGCGGCAGCGGATCACCGGCGATAATCAGCGGCACTCGCATGCCGCCCTCCCCGGTATAGAACTTGTAGAACGCCAGAGGGCTGGCAGCCGCGCTGGCGAAGCCGGGGCTGATGGTGTTGTAGCTGCCCCGCAGGCCCAGGCGTTCGTAATCCACGTGGTACCCCATCATGGCCGCACCGAAGCGAGATGACAGGGCCTCCTGGTTCGCCGGGCCACTGCCCTCACTGCCGTTGTCGGAGGTAAAAATGAACACCGTGTTGGCGTATTCACCATGGGCCCTGAGGTAATCCACGAGGCGACCAATATGAAAGTCCATGGCTTCAATCATGCCGGCATACACCGCCATGCGCTTCGCTTCGTAACGTCTGCGGTCTGCCGTGAGCGCGTCCCAGTCACCGCGGGATTTCATCCACTGCAACGCGGTCTGCGGCGGCACAATCCCCAGAGCGATGGCCCGCTGCAGGCGCGCCCGGCGCAGTTCATCCCAGCCTCCGTCATAAACACCCTGGTAGCGGTCGGTAAAGGTCTGCGGCGCCTGCACCGGCATGTGTACCGCCATGAAAGGGACATAGGCAAAGAACGGCTTGCCGTCCTGCAGGTTGCTGTCGATAAACTCGATGGTTTTATCGATCAGGAAGCGCGACGAGTAAAAGTCTTCCGGCAGCGTGGTTGGTTCTCCATCAGCGAACCAGTTGGCCCGGTCATACAAGGGCAGGTAGGGGCGCTGCTCCCAGTTGTCGGCACCGGAATCCATCAGTGCGACGGTGCGCGAGAACCCCCTGCGGCTGGGGCGTTTGTCTGGGCTGGCCCCCAGGTGCCACTTGCCCGCCATGTAGGTGTGATACCCCGCGTCTTCCAGCAGGGTGGCGACGGTTACCACGTTGTCCCCCAGCACGCCCTGGTAGTGCGCGTGCCGGCGCTGCTCCGGTGCCAGCATCTCCGGGATATTGGGCACGCCAGCCAGATGGTTGTTGACGCCGGTCAGCAGCATGGCCCGCGCCGGGGCACAGTTGGCGGCGGTGTGGTAGTTGGTGAACCGCACCCCCGTTTCAGCAAACGCGCTCAGTGTCGGTGTCTGCACCTCGCTGCCAAAAGGCGCGATATCAGTGAAGCCGAGGTCGTCGGCAAGAATGAACACAATGTTCGGTCGCGGGTCGCGCGCACCGGTCAGCGCCTCCTCTGCCGCAACAACGCCGTACATACCTGCTGTGAGCGCCAGCCCCGCCAGCGCCGCACAGCACCGCCTGTGGCGGTCTGTCACTCAGTCCGCCTCGGGCAGATAGCGTGCGGCGACCAGTAGCAGCAGCGCGATGATGACCTCGGGGGCGATCAGCTGCAGGGCCAGCGCGGCGTCGTGCAGCAGCCACGCCAGTACGCGGCCCACTGCGGCAAAGGCGAGCAGCATGATGGCCGGGTAATACCAGAGCCTATGGCCACTGATCAGCGCGATCAGCATGCAGGCGCCCAGGGTCAGGAAAAACCCCGCCAGGTCCCCAACCTGGGAACTGAGGCCGATGCCTTCCTCGAGGGTCAAACCAAGCATGGGCGCGACGCCGGCGGGCGCAATCAGCCAGCGCACACCGGTCACGATAAACAGCAGCGCTGGTACCAGTACCAGTACGCGCAGGGCGTTTTGTGTCATGGACATGAATAAACCTCCTTGCGTGCAGCCTGCAACGGCAAAGCCCGCCGGCCGCGTATTTTTTGACATGTTTTATGTCATTATGTAGCCTGATCTGTGACCAGTCCACACCGCCTGCGCGGAAACAGGAGAATGCCATGAAAAAGTCTGCGGTCGTTATCGGTGTCGCACTTGTCCTGGCCGCCATCGCCTACAGCCAGCGCGCCAACATTGCAGCCCGGTTGCTGGAACAGGGCCTTGCATCACGCCTGGGTGCCAATGCGCTGGCAGAACTCGAGGATGGCCTGCACCTTGCCCTGTGCGGCGCCGGTGGCCCACTACCCGCCCCCGATGCCTCCGGACCCTGCGTCGCCGTGGTCGCCGGCTCAGCGCTGTACGTGGTGGACGCGGGGACAGACGGTGTGCGCAACCTGAACCGCATGGGCTACCCGGTCGGCGACCTGCAGGGCGTGTTCCTGACCCACTTCCACTCCGATCACATCGATGGTCTGGGCGAGATGGGCACCCTCCGCTGGGCCAGCGGGGATAACCACAGCCCGCTGCCGGTGTACGGTCCTCCCGGTGTGACCGCGGTTGTCGATGGATTCAACCTCGCCTACGCACAGGACGTCAACTACCGCCATGAGCACCACGGCGACAGCGTCGCTCCGCTGCGCGCGGCGGGCCTGGGCGCCAACCCGTTTGCCATGCCCGCCCTGGGTGAACTCACCACGGTGCTTGAGGCCGGTGGGTTGACTGTCGAGGCGCTGGCGGTTGACCACTCACCCGTGGAACCCGCGGTGGGTTATCGTTTCACCTACAAGGGACGTTCACTGCTGATCACGGGTGACACGGTGAAACTGGCCAATATCGCGCAGTTTGCCCAGGGGGTAGACCTGCTGGTGCACGAAGCGCTGGCGCCCAACCTGGTTAACCTGATGCACGAAGCCGCACTGCAGAACGGCAACGACATACTGGCGAAGATCACCCATGACATCCTCGACTACCACGCCAGCCCGGTAGATGCGGCAGAAACGGCACGCAGCGCGGGTGTCGGGCACCTGCTCTACTACCACATCGTGCCGCCGCTGGTCGTCCCCGGCCAGGAGGCCCTGTTCCTCAACGGTGCCGAGGACATTTTCCCCCGTTATACGGTCGGCAAGGACGGCGTGTCGTTCTCACTGCCCGCGGGCACCAACGCCATCGTGCAGACCCGCAGCGGTCTCTGACGGCGTCAAGCCGCGTGCGGGGCACCGCGTTGCAGCTGCCGCTGTATCTCGCGTGCAAACAACCACAACCTGTCCTGCCCCCATAGCGCGAGCAATGGAGCGCCCTGCGCGTCAAGCAACCGGAAGCTCGGCACACCCCACAGCCCGGCCGCGTACATGGCCAGACGGTTTTCCTCCAGCAGGGCCTCCCATCCCGGCTGCCCCAGGTGCGCACTTGCGGCCTGCCAGTCGAGACCCGCCCCTTCCACCACCTTGCGCAGACCGCGGTCACGGCAGGTGTTGGTACCAAGCGCAAAGGCGTGACGCAGGAAGCTCGACAGCAACGCATTGCCCTTGCCCTGCTCTGCAGCCCAGGGATACAGCGAATAGCAGCGCCTGGCGGGCTCTCCAATCGGATCATGGAAGTTGCCGTAGGCCACCCCGGCCGCCCGGGCTTCGCGGGCGGCATCCATGAAAATATAGAAGCCTTTCTCCCGCGTGGCGGGCACCCCGCGCATGACCATGGGCAGCACCGGTCGCACCTGCAGGGTGACGCCGGTGTCACGGGCCAGCTGCACGGCCCGGTCAAACACGATCGCGGTGTAGGGGCTGCGCAGGGATGCGTACATTTCCAGGGTGAGTGTACCGCTGTCGCGCTGCTCGCCCACATCGACCTCCGGCCGTGGCACGAGCATCGGCTCACCTGGCTGCCGATCCGCACCGAGGGCCGCGAGACGCCTCTCCAGGTGATACAGGCGATCCACACCCCAGTACCACTCGCCCCCGTAATACAGCATGGCGCCGGAATAGTGCTTCAAATCCGCACGCCGCTGGTTCCCGGCATCAAGCACAGCACGCACCTGCTGCGCCGACGCCTCTCCGTGGTGCCTGGCGAGTGACGCCAGGGCCTCCGCATCGCGCGCCCACAGCGCACTCCCCACTGCCGCTGCGAGCGTCGTGAAATCCGCCGATGACTGGGCTGCAAGAATCGATGACGCCTGCTCCACCAATGCAGAAGCCGGCGGTTCCGGGTGGCGAGGATAGGCCAGACCATACTCCGGCGCAACATGACAGGCATCGTTGCGCGACAGCTGCAGCAGCAACTCGGGCTCAGCCACGTTACGGCCCTGCGGCCCCTCTACCAGATGACAGTGCAGTTCGATGGCATAGCGCGCAACCAGTCGCGGCAGCACCTGGGCCATAAGGTGGCTGTATCCGTCATCGACCTGATGGAAATACTCGACCCGGTGGGGTGCCCCTTGCCTGACACGGCGTTTTTCCGCTTTGGCGCGGCGCCTGTCGACAGTCCCGGGGCTGAACAGATGGGTCATCAACGTGGAGGTGATCCATCGCGCCACAGGGCTCGGATCCATCGTGGCAGCGCCACCCTGTTCCTTGAATTGCTCGGCCATGGGCTACCCTCTGTGGCGATCTACCGGTCGGGGATCAGGCCCCGAAGAAGCTTCGTGACGATGGCGGTGCTGTTCTCCTTGCTGAGCCCCTGATGCTCACGCAGGCGATGCCACATTTCAAACGAGGCAATCGCGTCGACTGCCTCACGCTCATCGGCTGGCAGCGCGTTCAGTTCAGGGAGCCAGTCATTGAGGTTGTGTCGCAATCCACGCAGGGCGCGCGCATAGTTCCTGCGCAGAAACTCATAGCGCCAGCGCTGGGCAGCGGTGGACAACATCACGTTGCAGATCTGCTCATAGGCATCCGCGTAGCACTCCACCGCGTGCACCAGGCGCTCATCCAGCGTGCCCGCACGGTCGCCGCCCGTGAAGAGATTTTTCCAGGTGTCACCGAGCTGTCCATTGACGGCCTCGGCAAGCGCGCCCATGTCCTCGAAGTGACGGAAGAACGAGCGAATGCCGACACCCGCTCGCTGGGCCACCTGCTGCGCCGTGGGCACCAGCACGCCCTCCTCCATGAGGGCGACCGCGGCCTCGATAATGGCGTTGCGACTGCGCTCACTGCGCAGACGACGCCCGTCAACCGCTGCTGTCTGCTCTGCTCTGCCCATGATCCTCCCTGGCAGACTTGCCGGCGGGCATATAATGACACTTGATATGCAATATTTTGCCACGATTTGTGGCCATTGCCTATTTGCTGCGGAAATGCCGACGCCGCATGATCAGCGAGCAAGCATCCGGACCGCAGTGCTTACCGCCGGGAACTGCCGGGACGCAGGCAAACGGCGGCCCCCCAACAGCGCAAGATAGCAGGGCGCCAGGCAAGCACCATGGCCACCGCCAGCGCCGCCGGCACCAGCAGCATGACCCAGACCAGCACCGCCATGGTCGGCGCATCCGCGCGCAGACAGGCGGCCAGTGCAGCCGCCAGTGCCAACCACCCGAGACAGCGCAACACAGGCGCCGGGTGTCCGCGCGCGGCCCTGGCGGACATCACCTGAGCCCAGTGCACCGGCTTCGCCAGCGCCAGCCACACTGCGCCGCTGAAGCTGCCCAGGGCAGCGATCCACCACCAGGCCACATCAGCCACGTGACATTTCCACAGGCTCTACAGCGGTGCTGGTGGCCTCTGCACCCCGCCCGTACAGCCTGACTGCCGCCGTGAACGCGATGACTGCCACCGCCAAAAGACTGGCATCCACGCCGGCGACCGGCCAGTAGCCCGTTGTGACCGTATGCCACAGGTGATCCCCGGTGGTCACCCAGTTAAGCGTCACCGCCAGCACCGCGAGCGCGGCAATGCCGATACACTGCTCCCGCCAGGCCGGTGACACGGCACCCCGAAGCAGCGCAGCACTGCGTACATAGGCGTGCAGCAGAGCGCACAGCCAGGTGCACCAGAACGCCCGCTCCTCCCATGCAGCGCGCGCGGGAAGCTCTGCCGGCAAGAGCCGATTGGCCACCAGCATGCCCAGCACCGCCAGCACCATCCCCGTGACCGCGGTCACCGCGAGGGCGTCCACCCAGCGCAGTGACCGGGGTGCCTGATGGACCCACTGGCGCTTGCGCTTTTCCGTGAAGAAGATGAATCCCGTTGCGATGCACACGCAGCCGACCAGACCACCAAGGACATAGAGCCAGCGCAGCAGCCAGTGACGGAAGTGCTGCAGATGCAGGCCGGTGAGAAATTCACTCACCGCATGCACCGCAGACGGGGCGGGATCCTCGTACAGGATCTCACCGGTGCTCGCGCTGAAGTGTATCCCCTCACCCACCAGCGCCACCCGGTCGCTGCCCGCCCGAAAAACGCTGACGTAGCCGTTGCGATCACCCACATGCTCGATGGTCAGGAAACCCACCTCCCCCGGTATGCCCCGCTGCGCCCAGCGCGCCTGCGCCTGCGCCACCATCGCATCTACCGAAGCGAGCGGCGCGGGCACGCCCGCGGGCTCATGGGGCAAGCCCGTGCGCGCCGCCTCCAGCACATCGTGTTGCCTGTCCAGGGGCCGCAGCAGCGAGTCATGCACGGGCAGGTAGATGGCGGCAAAGATCAGCAGCCCGGTGAGGGCGAAGAAAAAATGAAAAGGCAGCGCGACCACACCGGTCAGGTTGTGCAGGTCCAGGGTACTGCGCTGGCTGCGCTTGTGCGGCCGGAAAGTGAACAACTCGCGCAACAGGCGGCGGTGAATCACCAGTCCGGTTACCAGCGCGGCCAGCATGGACATGGCTGCCAGCCCAACCACCCAATAGCCGATGATCGCCGGCGAGGTATGCAGGCTGTAATGCATGGGGTAGAAGAAATCGGTGCCGATCTGCAGCCGATTGTCGGGCAGGAACGTCCCGCTGCGCGGGTCGACCTGGGCTCGCCCATGCACATGCAGGTGATCGTCTGCCGGGTTCAGGGGTGCATTGGGCACGCCGAACTCCGCGCCCACCAGCAGTACCGGGTCGCGATGTGTGGTGTAGGCGAACAGCGACACCAGCGGCAGGCTGGCCGCATCCGGCAGCTCACCCGCCACGCGGCGCGCGACGCGCTCAAGGTCAGCAGGATCCGGGCGCAGGCGCTGGTACACCGGTGCCAACACCCGATCGAAGGACGGCATGGGCTGCACCGCGAAACGGGTTTCCGGAACCGCCCAGCGATCGATCTCGCGGTCGAACACCGACAGGGTGCCAAAGAAAAACACCACCATCAGCACGTAGCCCAGTACCAGACCGAAACCCGTATGCACCCAGGCCATGGCCTGGCGAACCGTCTCAAACATGCCTCAACCCCCGGCCAGAAGCCTGAGCTGCCAATGGGCCGCGAGTGCCGTGAACGCTGCGCCCACACCGAACAGGCACAACCAAAGCCGCAGCAGGCTGCGCGCAATGTAGGCCCAGAGGAAGAGCGCGAGAAAGCCGGGGAAGGCCACCAGCATCGCCACCATCCAGGCCTCATCCCAGGCTATGCCGCCCGCCACCTGCGCCACGATCAGCAGGCTGCTGACGCCCCAGACAAACGTGTAGCTGCCGAACAGGCTGACGAAAACCCGCGCTGCCAGCGCCCTGAGCCGCAACGGCGCAGCAGCCGACCGATAGTGCAACGGACGTTCCGACATTATGGATCCTGATCGCTGAATATTTGAATGATAATTATTCTTATTTGATAAAAGATGTCAAGCGCTGCGCGGACACCCGGAGAGCACAGGCGCGCGGCCTGCTTTCTTGATCCGGGGCAAGCCAGACGCAGTACGGATATGTAATCATGCTTTCCTGTCTGACGGCATGGCGATACGGAGGAGCGGAGGCATGAGCATCATCGATGAGATAGGCGCGGTGGTCGGGCCCAAGGGATTACTGCTGGGCGCCGATGTCCGTGCCAGGCCAAATCACAGCTGGGGCCAGGGCAGCTGCGAGGCGCAAGCCATCGTGCGCCCTGCCAGCACGGCTGAGGTGTCGGAGGTCATGCGCATCTGTCACGCCCAGAACCAGAGCGTGGTGCCCTGGGGCGGCCTCAGCGGCCTGGTGGACGGCATCACCTGCTCGGCGAGTGACATCGTCTTGTCCCTGGAGCGCATGCAGGCTATCGAGCACCTCGACGACGGCGCCGGGGTGATGACGGTACAGGCCGGCGCCATTGTGCAGACAGTGCAGGAGGCGGCAGCGGCAGCGGGCTGGCTGTTCGCTGTAGACTTCGGCGCGCGCGGCAGTGCGCGCATCGGCGGGATGATTGCCACCAATGCCGGGGGCAACAGCGTGGTTCGTTACGGGATGGCCAGGGAGCAGATACTGGGGCTGGAGGCCGTACTGGCCGATGGCACCGTCATCAGCTCCATGAACGAAATGCTGAAGAACAATGCGGGCTACGACGTGAAGCATCTGTTCATTGGCTCCGAGGGCACCCTGGGCATTGTCACCCGGGCCGTATTGCGCCTGCGCCCCGCACCGCGGGCGACACAAACCGCCTTTGTCGCGGTGGATGAGTTCCCCTCCCTGTTGCAGCTCCTGCGGCGGCTGGGCACCGAACTGGAGGGTAAGCTCAGCGCGTTCGAGGTCATGTGGAACAGCCACTACCACTTGCTGGTGGAGGAGACGCAGCGGCATCAGGCATTCCTGCCGACACACCACCCCTACTACGTACTGATCGAGGCGCAGGGTGCCAATGGAGATCACCTGGAGGCGCAATTCACGGATGTCATGGCTGCCCTGCTCGAGGACGGTCACGTGGTGGACGCCGTCATCGCGCAGAGCGGCCAGCAGGCGGACCAGCTCTGGGCGATGCGCGATGATGTGGAGGGACTTGTGCACAGCATCAGCCCGATCGCCGTCTTTGATGTCAGCCTGCCGATTCGGCATATGGACAACTATATCAACGAGCTCAACGCCGCACTGGCAGCGCAGTGCCCGGAGGCAAGGCTGGTCTGCTTCGGCCACATGGGCGACGGCAACCTGCATCTGGGGGTTGGTCCCGCCAACGACCGGCATCGCATAGAGCGCATAGTGTATGAACATCTGGTGCCGCTGCAGGGCTCGGTTTCAGCGGAACACGGGATCGGGCTGGAGAAGCGCGAGTTTCTGTCCTGCAGCCGTTCGCCGGCCGAAATCGCCCTGATGCGCACCCTGAAACAGGCACTGGACCCGAAAAACCTGCTCAATCCCGGCAAAGTCCTGGCGCCCGAGCCTGTGCCGTAGCGCCGCCCTGCGCAGCCTCCCGGCTTGCCCTGGAGGCCGGAATCGCGCAAGACTGGACACTGAACCTGACGGAAAGACACGACGATGAAGTTCTATTCGCGCAAGTGGATCAAACCGGAAAACCTCAACCCCCACGGCAGCCTGTTCGGCGGGCAGCTGCTGAGCTGGATCGATGAGGAGGCGGTGATTTATGCCATGAGCCAGTTGGGTGGAAACCGGCACCTGGTGACCAAGTTCATGTCCGAAATCAATTTCGTCAGCTCCGCGCACCAGGGCGACATTGTCGAGATGGGGGTGGAAGTGACCGCCTGCGGTCGCACCTCGGTGACGCTGCGGGCAGAGGTCCGCAACAAGCTCACCAAGCAGACCATCATCTCTATCGATCGCATAGTGTTCGTCAATCTGGACGCCCAGGGTTCGCCACTGCCGCACGGCTACACGTGGCCCGGACAGGAAGCCACCGGGTAGCGCGCCAGCACCGGCAGCACAGCGGCTGTTCAACCGGTGCCCGACGGTCCCACTCGGGTATCGCTGACGATGCGCCCATCCACCAGGTCGATTGTTCTGTCGCAGGCCGCGGACAGGCGCGGATCGTGGGTCACCAGCAGTACCGCACAGCCCACCTCGCGACCAAAGCGCCGCATCAACTCGAACACATCCGCCGCGGTACGGGTATCGAGGTTGCCCGTCGGCTCATCTGCGAGGAGCAGCGAAGGCAGGGTGACCAGCGCGCGGGCAATGGCAACCCGCTGCTGCTGGCCTCCGGACAGCTGGTTGGGTCGGGTCTGCGCATACCTCTCCAGGCCCATGGCTGCGAGCAGGCCCCGGGCACGGTCAATCGCCGCAGGACCCGGACGGCCGTGACGCAGCATCAGCGGCATCAACACGTTATCCAGTGCACCAAAGGCCTGCACCAGGTGATGGAACTGGAACACGAAGCCAATGGACTCACCGCGTAACCGTGTACGTCCCGCATCGTCCATGGTGCTGGTGGGCTCACCCAGCAGGTACAGCTCCCCCGCACTGGGCTGGTCCAGCAAGCCGATCAGATTCAACAGCGTGCTTTTGCCAGAACCCGAGGGGCCGATCAAGGCGGCGAAATCATCGCGCTCGATGACCAGGTCGAGGCCGTGCAACACCTCCGTCTCGTTGGGCAGGCCGACATTGTAGGATTTGCGCAGTCCCGCCAGGCGCAACACCGCCGGCTGTGCTTCAGACATAGCGAATGGCCACCACCGGGTCCAGCAGCGCAGCACGTCGAGAGGGCACCGCCGCAGCGAGCACGCCAACCACCGTAGCCAGCACAAGGGCAAACGCGACCAGGGCGTTGGCAACGGGAATGAAGAACAGGCCCGGACCAAAGGTATTGAATACCCAGACGAGAACGTAGGCACCGGCAATCCCCATCAGGGCACCCAGCAGGCCGTATAGCGCGCCCTGAATCAGAAAAACCTGCAGCACCTGCTGACGTCCGGCGCCCATGGCACGCAGAATGCCGATTTCCCGCGTGCGCTGCACGACGCTCACCGACAGGACACTGGCGATGCCAAAGGCCACCGACAGCGATACGAACACGATAATCATGTTGGTGGAGAGGCTTTGCGCGCTCAGCGCATTCATCAGCTGGGCATTCTTTTCCATCCAGCTCTCGGCCTCCAGCCCGGTCAGCCGGGCAATGCGCCGGGCAATCCTGTCGGCGGCGAAAATGTCCTCCACCACCAGGTCGAGCTGGGTTACGCCGCCGGGCAGACCGAGCAGTGCCTGGGCCTGTTTCAGGCCAAGATAGACGTTGCGCGCATCCAGCTCCCGCACACCGAGCTCAAAGACGGCCACGACGTTCACCACCGCCGGATTGTCGCGGCCGGTGTCCAGGCGCAACTTGTCACCCACCGACAGACCGAGCGTGGCGGCCAGCTCACTGCCGATCATGGCTTCACCCGGTTCCAGCCGCACACTGCCGCCGGTGATGTAGTCAGCCAACGGGATAATCTGCTGGTAGCGCTGCAGGTCGATCCCGGTCAGCGCAACGGATTCCAGCGCGGCGCCGCGACCCGCGAAAGCCGGCCCGGCGATCACCGGCGACACGGCCCCCACGGAAGACAGCGTGTCCAGGGTTGCGACCACCTGCTGCCAATTGTTGATGGAGCGGCGCCGCTGGGCGCGCCTGTCTTCCCACACCAGCTGCAGGGTGTCCTCTGCGAACGCCGGCCGCTGGTTCACCTCATCCGGGGCCAGCACGCGGATATGCGCCTGGGTACCGAGGGTGCGCTGCACGATGTTCGACTGCAAACCCTGGATCAGGGCGCTGACAAACACCACCACCGCCACCCCTACCGCCACACCCACCATGATGGTGACTGTCTGCCCGCGGCCATCGCGCAGAAACTGCAGCGCCAATACCCAGGCCGTCCACAGCCGCGCACCCGCAGTGCTGACGGGCGACTCAGTCAAACTGCACCGGCAATGCGTTGCGGTTGCCGTCTGCGCCGCTACGCTCTCCCAGAGGCAGCGGCCAGGGCTCGATACGCACGCGCGTGCCCTCGGCCAGCGCGACGCCGGGATCAACCAGTATCCGGTCCCCCGCTGCCAGCCCGGTCGTCACTTCCGAGAACGCCGTGCCGCGCAGACCCAGCTCCACCGCGACACGCTGCAGCCGGCCCTCGCTGACACGGACTACCTGCGCGCGGGCGCCCTGAACAGCAGCGAGGGCATCATTGGGCAACGCAAGCGCGCTATCGCGTCGCCCCGTCAGGATGCTGACCGATACGGTCATGTCCTCGCGCAGGAAGTCCGGCGCCTGAGCCACCGACAGGTGAGCTTCCACGGTGCCGCGCTCCGGATCCACACGCGGGGCCAGAAAGCTGAGGCGCGCGTCAAAGGGACGCTCGGGATAGGCATCGGCCACCACCGCCGCCGGCTGCCCCAGCGCCAGAAACGCGAGATTCTTCTCATCCAGTGGCACGCGAATCTCGGTTTCGCCGTCGCGGGCCACGGTGAACAGTACCTTGCCCGGCTGCACCAAGTCGCCCGGCTCGACATCGCGGGTGAGCACCGTGCCGGCAACCTCTGACCGCACCGTGGTCTTCGCCAGCTGGGCCTGCAGCGATGCCAGTCGGGCGCGCAGCACCGCCTCCTCGGTACCGCCCGGCGCAACAGCCGCAGCCGCCACACGTGCCGTCGCAGCCGCATTCCGGGCAAGCGTTTCCGCCTCCACCGCCTGTTCCAGCGCCTCCCGTGACAGCAGGCCGCGCGCGGTCAGGTCGCGGCGTCGCTCCGCCTCACGACGCGCCTGCAGCAGCGTTGTTTCTGCGCGGGTCAATGCCAGTTCGGCCTGCGGCCTGGTCGCGGTCTCCAGCTGCTGCAACGCCACTTCCGCCTGCCGCACCTGCGCCGCCAGTTCATCTGGCCGCAGCACCAGCAGCACGTCACCCGAGGCAACGCGGTCGCCCTCCCGCACACGCCGCTTCAGCACCACGCCGGTGATCTCGACACCCACCTGCGCCCGGGACACTGCCGCCACCCTGCCGGAAGCCACCACGGTCTGCTGCAAGGGCATGAGGGCAAGCTCGTAGGCGGGAAGCGCGGGGCCTCGCCACCACACCCAGAAGACGAAGGCGAAAACGCAGGCCGACAGCAGGAGCGCGATGAGACGTCTGGACAGGATCAAGAACGAACCCACTCATGAAGGATGTTTGCCGAAAGACTATCACAGTCGCCCCGGCAAGGCTGCGGCACCCGCAATCCGCGTCAGACACGACAACACCGGGGTGTTTGTTACACTGACTTGGAGCCATCAACGCAAGGGGCATCAACGTGACAATAACAACCCCGCGTCTTCGCGATGCCTATTGGCTGGTCGCCCTGCTTGGGCTCTACCCTGCCCTCCGCGCCGACCTGTTGCTGCCGCACACCTGGCCTGGCAGGCTGGATGAACGCTACTCGTTCGGCATTATCGACAACCCCTTCGGCGTTGCCGGTCTGGCCATCGCTGGCCTGGCGTGGTGGCTGGCACGGCCCCTGGGTGGAAAACGCTACCTGCTCGCCGTGCCACCCTGTCTCCTGGTCACGCTGGCCGCAAGCCCGGTGGGCAACCTGCTAGATGGCATCAACAGCGTCTACGTCGCCTCTGCCGTTGTGGTAGCGATACTGTTCATCGCCCACGGGAAGGTGATGTCATTGGGCTTTGCGCTGTTTGCCATGCTGCTGCTGTTATTGTGGCAGTTCGATGATGCGGTCTCGCTGAGCGCCGCCGCCCTTTGCCTGTTGACCCTGGTCGTCGGCCGCCTTGCCGTGGAATCCGTGCGGCAGAACCTGCCTTTGGCTCGCGATCTCGGTCGCAGCAACATGCGCGCACTGATCACCCGGGCACTGATGCTCTGGTGGCCGATGCTGCTGCTGATTGCGCTTGGCCTGCACCTGGGCAACCGGCTCAGTGAAGGCGGCGAAGCGATGCTCTACCGCAGCGGCTCGGTCACTCCCTACTGCGCTCTGGAGGCGGGTGATGCGAACATCATACTCGCGTGCCCCCCGGGCCATGCCCGACTGCTCCCCGAGCAGATCACCCGGCTGGCACCCATGGAAACCGCCACGCAAACCCTCTGCGCTTATGTTCCACCGCTGCCCTTTGACGACATCCACGACGTGCAGCCGGCACCCTTCCAGTGCCCGCCGGACCTGGAAACAGCCATCGCCTGGCAGGTCAGCCGGCTTGATATCTTCAGCAATATCGACCGGACAGTTGCCAGGGCATATGCCGCACAGCACCAGCGGCTGGAGCTGGCATTGAGCAGCGTCGACAGCACTGTCGACCGCGTTCCCGATGTGGCCGAGCGCGAGGCGCGCCGCCTGTTTGCCGTGGTGCCGGCCTCCACCGGCATGCGCACCGTTTCCTGCGGTTTTGCCGATATTGGCTGCGGTGCCAGGAACCTGGTTGTCTCGGAGCTGAACAAGGCCTACCGCAAATCCAGGGCGCGCACCGAACGGAAGTTTGTTGCCGATATGCGCGGGCGGGCGGCAGCGCTGAAGACAGACGCCGAGGACGCGGCTTGGGTACCAACGGCACGAACCCGGCTGCAGGCGCTGCTGGGGGACGCACAGCGCCAGACCCACAATGCCATCGCCCGCTTCCGCACCGCCAGCGAAGCTGCGCAGCAGTTGCTGCTGCTGTGGCTTGTGGTCATCGCCATCAAGAGCTACCTGTACGTCTTTGCCCGCGTCGTCTTCGACCGCTCCACCGAGATTGATGTGGATCTGCTGGAGGTTGAAGGAACACCCGCGCAGGGCGTCGTGCGGCACCGACAGGAAGTGAATATTGCCGCCGACTACCCCTGCGACATTTACTACAAGGCGAACTACCAGCCCCTGGGCCCGGCGCCGCGTTTCAGCATTCCCCAATGGCGGTCATCGCTGCTCTCAAGGCTGCGCTATGGCGCCTGGAACATGAGCCATGTGGCGATGCCGCTGCAGGCGGGCAGCAGCCTGACATTCAATTCCGTGGAAGCCGAACACCTGGTGGACTGGGAAATGGCAGAAGGTGAAGAGGTGGTCTTCAGCTACCGCAACTTTGTAGCGATGAACGCACATGTTGAGCTGCGCACGGTGATAAGCCTGCGCGTCGCCACGTTGCTGATGGGGCGCATGGTATTCCACACAGCGCGCTGCCGCGGCGGACCCGGCCGCCTGATACTGCGGACGCGCGGGCGGCCCGCCACCGCCGAGCAGGTACAGCAGAGTATCCCGGCCGCGCGGCTGATTGCCTGGGACCGCTATGCACGCTTTTCGGTAGACAGCCACCTGACCCGCACCGACATCTTCCTCAACGGCTTCAACCTGCGGCGCAGCGCCTCTGCGGCAGAAGGACAGCCGCAGGGTATATTGATAGTTGAGGCGGACGCGCGGGACGGCGGTATACTGGTTGGCACACTGCGCTTCGCGAAAACCTTTTTGCTACCCGTTTGAGGAGCCGACATGACTGCCAGAGATGCACCCGACGCCGCACCCGAACGGGAGCTGCGGTTGGCCCTGGTGTGCTATGGCGGCGTATCGCTCGCTGTGTACATGCATGGCGTGACGCGGGAAATCCTCAAGCTCGTGCGGGCGTCCAGGGCCTATCACGCTGTGCCCGAGGAGTCGGCGGCTGCCGCACAGTATGTTGATGCCGCGCCACACCGCGGCGAACTGGACACGGAAACCGTTTACTTCGAGCTGCTGCAACAGATCGGCGGGCACGTGCGCCTGCGGGTGCTGGTGGACGTGATTGCCGGCGCATCAGCTGGCGGCATCAACGGCATCATGCTGGCGCGCGCGCTGGCTTTTGACCTCTCGCTCGACGCGCATCGCAAGCTGTGGCTGGATCTTGCGGATATCGAGGCACTACTGGACCCCGCCGCGCGACCCTCGCGACTCTCGAAACTCTACATGCGCCCACTGTTCTGGCTGGCCGGACTGCTGCGCAAACGCCACAACCGACGGGCGGGCATTACCAGTGAAGATCCGGAGGTGCTGCGGAACCTGTCGCTGTTCATGCGCTCCCGCTGGTTTGAGCCACCCTTTTCCGGGCCCACCATGAGCAACATGATGCTTGATGCACTGGAAGCGCTCGGCGAGGAGCGGGCCGACGGTTGCCAGTCACTGCTGCCGCCGGGACTGCCACTGGAGTTGTTCGTCACCACCACGGACTTCTGGGGCTCGCCGCAAACCATCCCCCTGCACGACCCGGCAACGGTGCGCGAACGGGAACACCGCCACACCTTCCACTTTCACCACCAGTTCAACCAGAACCGCGACCTGCACCCTTCCACCCTGGGCCGCGACCATCTCCCGTCACTGGCGTTTGCTGCGCGGGCCACCAGCAGCTTCCCCGGCGCCTTCCCCCCGCTGCGCCTGGCGGAGATGGATGCTGTCCTGGAGCAGCGCAGCACCCGCTGGGAGGGCCGCAGTGCCTTTATCACGCGGCAGCTGCGCAGCGCCCGCCGTGCAGGCGAGCGCGCAGACGAGGCCGCGTTTATTGACGGCAGCGTGCTGATGAACAAGCCGGTCTCGGTGGCGCTGGACGCTGTACAGCGCCATCCCGCTCACCGGGAAACGGATCGCCGACTGGTCTACCTGGAGCCCAACCCGGAGCCGGAACGCGAAACCGTGCGCGAAGCGCCCGGCTTTTTCACCACGCTGCTGGGCGCGCTCTCCAGCATTCCGCGCCACCAGCCGATTCGCGACGACCTGGAATGGATTGCCGAGTTCAACAATACCGTACAGCTGCACCGTGAAGTCGCCGATGGTGTGCGCGCGCAGGTGCTGGCCACTGTTGGCACGCAACTGGACGATACGCTCAACAAGGCGCCCTCTGCGGCCACCATTGCCACCTGGGGCAAGAACGCCAACATGCGCGCCGCCGTCGACGCCGGCTACGCCTATGAGGGCTACTCGCGTTTAAAGGTGCTCGGTCTGCTGGATGAATTGGCGGAACTGTTCCAGCGCAGCACGCGCGGGCTCACCCGGGCTGAAGCCGTCACCCGGCTGCAGGCCTGGGCGCGCATGACCCGCATCCGACCCATGGGCGACAGCGCCAGCAGCGCACGCTTTCAGGAAGCAACCCCCTGGGTGCAGTTCCTGCGCAACTACGATATCCGGCACCGGCTGCGGCGGGTCATGCTGCTCATCCGTCGCGCGAACGAACTGTATACCGATCCCGACACCCTGCGTATCCCGCACTATCGGGAGCATCTCGACCAACTCAAGTTGCGGCTGTACGGCCGCGCAGAAACGCTGCGCGAGCACATGGACTGGCGCGGCGCACATCTGGAGCGCCCGGGAGAGGACTGTCTCGACGATCACCTCAACGCCTTTCTGGTGCGCGTTCGGGAACGGCTGAACCTGGTGGAGTTCGATGCGGCGCTGGAGAGCGAGCTGGCCGACTGGTGCCAGGCGGCGGGCGCCATGCATCTGGTTCGCGAGGTGCTCACCAGCTACCTGGGCTTCGCCCACTACGACGTGCTGACCTACCCGATGAGCCAAAGCCGGCAGATGGACACACTGGAACAGATCAAAGTCGATCGCATCGCTGTGGACGACGCCAACAGCCTGCGCCACGGTGGCGCGCGGGATATTCTGAAAGGCGTGCAGTTTGGCAACTTTGGCGCCTTCTTTTCACGGCGCTTTCGCGAGAACGACTATCTCTGGGGGCGCCTCACCGCGGCCGAGCGGCTGGTGGACATTGTCGGCAGTGCAGCGCCTGAGGCGGTTGCCGCCGGGCTCGACCTGCAGGATTACAAGCGCCGGCTGTTCCTCGCCATACTGCGCGCCGAAGCCCCCCACCTCACCCACATCGCTGAGATGATCACTGAACTGGAAGCCGTTGCCCGCGACATGGGCAACGGCTCCGATGTCGCCTCAACGGGTCGGTCGGTACCAGACCGGTGAGGTATAGGCCCGCTCCTGCAGGGTGGATGGATAACCCTCGGCCTCCTCCTGCTTGAGCGCCAGCGCGTCGAGCAGGGAATGGCGCGGTGTCGGAATCTGCAGCACGCGCACGTAATAAAACGCGTTCTGGGACGGATCGAAATCCGGGTCCTGCCAGAGCGTCGCGAGACGCGCCGCACCGATGCTGTTGTCCCACTCACCGGTCGCCAGATTCACGGTGTTACCTACCGCGGGCAGTACCCCGGCTGCATCCAGCTCCCGCGCATCAGACCAGGCAACATCGTAAATGCGCTCATGAGTGGCCCCCGCCGCATCAATCCAGCCCTTGATGACCTGAATCCGGTCGAGATTGGCGCCCACCGGGTCGCGCGAGGCCTGCACCAGAATCTGCGGAGCGGTGTCTGTAGGCGCTGTGGGCAGCTCGCCGCCCATCGGCACACCCGCCGCAGCGGCCGCCTGCCAGTCTTCCGCACTGTCTGCGCCAAGCACAGGCAGGTTCCAACCGGCATACAGTCTCACGCCGATACGCGGACCACTGGTGGCATAGACTTCTCGTCGGCGCAGGGCCTCCAGAATGGATTCCCGGGTGTTGTTCTCCGCCCAGACTGCAGCAAGCCCGGAGGCCGACATTGCCCAGCCGCTGGGGCCCTCCTCGTCAGCCCAGCGATTCTGCTTGTTGGCCGGGATGGAATCCGTGGCCAATTTACCGTGGAAGTTGTTCTCCTCCGCCGAGGACAGGCTGGTGTGGGAATCGGTGGAGCCGATAAAGCCCAGCTGGTAGGGGTTCACGCCAAGTTCAGCTTCCAGTGCCAGCCCACGGAGCAAGGCCGGGCGCAGAAAATCACCGGCCGCGGGGGTGTAATCGCTCGCACCCTGCTGAATGTAGAACGGGTAGTTTTCAAACGCCGCAAAGGAATCATCGGGCGACAGCGCCGGATGGGTTTCTGAATCGCCCTTGATCTGCGTAATCTCCGCTACCGGCTCCCAATAACTGCGCACGCTGGCCAGCTCCTCCGTCAGTGGCTCCCCCCGCAGCGTGGTTTCGTCGAACATGAAGCCCTTGGAAATGTTGGAGTTGTGGGGAATCGCTATGAAATCATCACCGGTTTCCTGCGCGGTGGCGGCCAGCCACTGCCACAGGTCCTCAGGGTACTGGCTGTCATCCAGGCCGAAGGGCTGGTATTTGCGCGCGCTGCGCGCATCCCCGTCCGTGACCACCACGCGATGCAGATTGGCACCGCCGGGAATCGAACTCCACTCCCAGCCTATCAGCGCCGTAAAGCGTCCCGGCTGGTTGTACCGGTCTGCAGTTTCGGCAATGTGTCGCCAGGTGTCGGTTTCCACGGATGGCATGTCCGGTATCATGCTGGAGCCAACACGCAGACTCTTGGCGGCCTCGCGGGGATCGTCGGTGGACTTGGGCAGAACCGACACGAACAGTTCACGGCCGCGTCCCTCGTCTACCCGGCGCCGCAGCAGCCAGCCGACAAAATCAGCTTTCAGCCTGTCGACAAGGCCCAGGTTCACACCGTCCGAGCCGCTGTAATAAAGATGGCGAATCACGCCCATGTACTCGGCGTGGTCAGACACCACGAGAAAGTCCAGCGGCGTTTCGATCTGCAGGCGTGCGCCGTGATACGGGTGCACCACAGGAAGGCCTTGCGCGTAACGGTAGGCGGTGTCCGGGTCCGCAAGCAGGTTGTTGTTGGCAAAGGCGTCGGAGGAATAGGTGGTGTGGAGATGAGTGTCACCCCACAGCAGGGTTTTCTCCTGGGCGCTGGCCGCGACAGGCAGTAGCAACAGAGCGAGAAAGACGGCGTGACGCATGCAGGTTTCCTTTTATTTTGCTGGTTGGCCGTTGGTCAGGCGGCTTGCAGACGAACCGGCATCTGTTTGAAAGCGTGAATACTGTTGGAGCGGATAAACACCGGCTCTCCGGTACGCTCTATGCCGGCGAAGGCGCGAAAAAATTCCTCAAAGAAAATTCGCGCTTCCATGCGCGCCAGGTTGGCACCGAGACACAGGTGAATGCCGTGACCAAAGGCGAGATGCGGATTGGGGGAACGCGTCACATCAAAACGCATCGGATCGGCAAACACCTCCTCGTCAAAATTGCCCGAGCTGTACAGCATCACAACGCGCTCACCTTCACGTATCAGCTGCCCGCGCACCTGCGTATCGCAGGTGGCCGTGCGACGGAAATAATGCAGGGGGCAGGTCCAGCGCAGCATCTCTTCTATCGCGAGTGGCAGTGCACCAGGGTTGGATGCCAGCTGCCGATACAGCCCGGGGATACGCAACACCTGATCCATGCCGGAACTGATCAGGCCGCGGGTGGTTTCGTTGCCGGCCACGGCAAGCTGCACGAAGAGCGAGGCAAACTCCATCTCCGACACCGTGTGCCCGTCGATCTCCTGATTGACCAGCAGCGAAACGAGGTCTTCACCCTTGCCATCGCGACGCTGTGCTGCCAGTGAATAGCCGTAGGACCCCATATCGATGGACGCCTGTGTCACCTCTTCCGGCGTACCGCCAAGATCCGGATCCGACCCGGAGGTCTGCACGTCCGACCAGCGACGTATCTGCGGCCACATGTCTTCCGGAATATCCAGCAGTGAGCAGATCACGGCGGTGGGCAGGTCACCCGCAAGGTCGTCGACAAAATTGATTTCCGTGCCGCACTGCACACCGCTCATGATATGTCGTGCAATCTCACGAACCCTGGGCTCGAGCTCGGCAAGGCGCCGCGATGTAAAGCGCGTGATAACGGCGCGACGAATTGGCCCGTGATTGGGCGGATCCATGCCGAGCAGCTGGTTCTGCACCATGCCGAGAATGTCCGGCGGCATGTCGTCCACCATGACGAACCCGCGCTGGGCCGAAAAGGTCTTGAAGTCCCGCGACACGGCGACGATATCCGCGTGCTTGCTCAACACCCAGTAGCCGCCTCCGTCCGGGTGCGGATGCCAGTATACCGGCGCGTGTTCCCTCAGCCAGGCAAACTGTGCATGCGGAATACCCTGCACATAGCTGTCGGGGTTGTAGATATCGATCTCCATAGTCACCCCATCAGCACGTTGGGTCGCGGCAGACCCTGTTGCTCACACATGGCAAGGTAGAACGCCAGGGTGAGTGCACCATCCACCACCGAGGTGATATTGCCCGCCGCGTCGAGGTTGATGTTGGCGCCCGTCATGTGAAACCACACCCGGGTGTTGTCCTCGATGCACTGCAGCGTGTGTACCGAGCCCGCGGGCTCATAAAGGAATGAGCCGGCGCGGTTCACGTAATCGTATTCCTTGTACTTCCAGGCGCCACCGGTTGTGAAGCCATACACCGGGCCGGTGTGGCGGTGGGTTTCCACTTCGTAGCCCGCCTGGAAAATATTCTCGATGACCCAGATACCTTCATCCGGCTTCACCTGCAGCACCTTGAGTTGGCTGCCGTCGCCAATGTCGACAAAGGGCAGATCGTTGTTGCCGATGTGAACGGCGAGAGGCATATCCATGACCGGGCTCCGCTGCATGCTGGTGGGCGAGTGTGATTCCCGCGACTAATTTTTGTTAGCCGAGGATACTGCCTGCCTGCGCCGGCAACAAGTGCAGGGCGACACGTGCGACCACCGCTGGACAGCGCGGCGCGACCGCGTATTGTTGCATCAACACACCGCGCAGGGAATCAACATGCCCAGTCCAAGCAGCCTTCTGAACAGCCTCGCCAACTGCCTGTGGTCGCTGGCGCCGGGTTCGCGCACGCCGCTGGGCGGTCGCGAGGTTCGGCTCGTCGCACACCGGGGGGCGCACGGCCCCGGACTCGCGCAGGAAAACACGCTTGAGGCCTTTGCACTGTGTGCCAGGGCTGGCGTGTGGGCAGTGGAAACCGATGTACGGCTCACGGCTGATGGGCACCCGGTGATCTGTCACGACCCGCATTGCGGCCGCCTGCACGGGCGGCCCGACCTGGTGATTGCCGAATGCACACTGGAGAGGCTGCGCGCCGACATTCCCGCGATCCCGACACTCTCCGAACTCGTGCACCACCTTGGCGGCCAGGTGCACCTTATGCTGGAACTCAAGGAATCATGGCGCCAGCGCCCCGAGTACCCGGCGCGTGTGCTCGCCTGTCTGACCGAACTGCAACCGGTGTGCGACTTCCACCTGCTGTCGCTGGTGCCCGACCATCTCGAGGGTTTCCCGACAGTGCCCCGCGCCGCCTGTGTCGACGTCGCCTGGATGAACACCCGCCGCATCATTGCGGAGAACGCGGCCCTCGGCCACGGCGCAGTCGCCGGGTCCTTCGCACTGCTGGGGCGTCGACGCCTGCGCCAGTTGCAGGCCAGCGGGCGACAGGTGGGCACCGGTTTCGTCAGCCGGGCAGGCGCGCTGCGCCGCGAGGTGTATCGCGGTGCAGACTGGATCTTTACCGACCATGCACTGGCCCTTCAGTCCCTGGTTCACAGCGAGGCGCCGCCTGCATCCGCGCACACCGACTGAGGCTGCGCGATACCCGTTTGCCTGTGCATGGCCGCTGGCGCAGAATGGACCGGTACCGCCACCACACCGCAGGGAGAGACACATGGCAGAATCCGTCACAGCGCTGGCCAGCATCATCCAGATTGCCGTCGCACCGGTATTTCTGCTGGCGGGCATCGCCGGCTTCCTGAACGTGATGTCCGGACGGCTGGGCCGCATTGTCGATCGCGCCAGGGTGCTCGAGCGTCGGGCGAACAGCTTCAGCGACGAGAGCAAACTGGCACTGGCCAGCCGGGAATTGCGCACATTGTGGCGGCGGGTCAGGATCATCAACTGGTCCATTGGCATGTGCACCGCCTCTGCCCTGATGGTGTGTATTGTTGTGGTCAGCCTGTTCATCGGTGATTTTCTGGCAATACACATCGAAACCTTTGTGGTCGTCGCCTTCGTGCTGGGCCTGCTGCTGTTGATCGTGGCACTGGTGCTGTTCCTCAAGGAGGTGCAGCTGGCTACCCGGGTACTCGTTGCGGGGCTGGAGTACAGCGACTGATGACCTCGTTGATAAGGAGAACCACTGTGCAGACTGTTTTTCGTACCGGCCTGCTGGGCGCAGCGTCACTGCTCTGGGCACTGTCCACCCACGCCCTGACCGCGACACCCGACCCCGTTGAGCAGCGCCTGCTGGCCCACATCGACCGGCAGGAGGACGCCGCCCTGGACCTGCTGATACGCAGCGTCAATATGAACAGCGGCACCATGAACCTGTCCGGCGTACGCGCCGTGGGTGAGCTGTTCGGGGAAGCCTTTGCCCGGGAGGGGTTCGCCGTGGAATGGATAGACGGTGCGGGCTTTCAGCGGGCGGGCCACCTGGTGGCTCGCCACACCGGTGCCGAGGCGCGGCGCAAGGTGCTGCTGATCGGCCACCTCGATACAGTGTTCGAGCCGGACAGCCCGTTCCAGCGCTTTACCCGTATCGACGAGCACCATGCCACCGGGCCGGGTATCGCCGACATGAAAGGCGGCAATGTGATTATGCTGCAGGCGCTCGCGGCACTGCGTGTAACGGGCGCACTGGAGCGGCTGGACGTCACCGTTGTGCTGACCGGGGATGAAGAGCTGAGCGGCAGGCCGCTGGCCCAGTCCAAGCAGGCGCTGGTGGACGCAGCGCGTCATGCCGACATTGCGTTGGGCTTCGAGAACGGGGATGGCGACTACCGCACGGCAAACGTCGCGCGCCGGGGCAGCGTGGGTTGGCAACTGAGGGTCACGGGCACCCCGGCCCATTCATCCCAGGTCTTCCGGGAGGACATTGGCTCCGGCGCAATTTATGAGGCGGCGCGCATCCTCAACGCGTTCCACGATGACAGTGTGTTGCGCAATGAACAGTATCTGACCTTTAACCCGGGGCGCATTGCCGGCGGCACCACGCTGCGCGACGAACCCGCGGAAAACACCACCAGCGCCTACGGCAAGAGCAACGTCGTGGCGGAATCCGCGCTCGTGGACGGCGATATTCGCGCGCTCTCGACAGAGCAGTTGGTACGCGCCAGGGCGCGCATGCAGGCGATTGTTGCGGAGCATCTGCCACACACCAGCGCGGCAATCACCTTTGATGAAGGCTACCCCCCTATGGCGCCCTCGGCGGGCAACCAGCGGCTGCTTGCACTGTACTCAGAGGTCAGCGAGGACCTGGGTTTTGGGCCGGTCACGGCCGTCAACCCGTTGCGCGCCGGTGCCGCCGATATCGCCTTCGCGGCGGCGCATGTCGACATGGCCCTCGACGGCCTCGGCATGAGCGGCACGGAGGGCCACACGGTGAATGAAACCGGCTACCTGCCGGCACTGACTTTGCAGGCCAAGCGCGCTGCCGTACTGCTCTATCGGCTAGGGCTTGAATGACGCCAGGACGCGACAGCCGCTAACCCACGAAAGCACTGTAGATTGACCGCAGCGCCGCCGCGTAGTCCTCCGGTGCGACCCCCACAATGATGTTCAACTCTGATGCGCCCTGGTTGATCAGCCGCACATTCACACCCGCGGCCGCCAACGCGCCGAAGACCTTGGCCGCAATGCCCGGTGTGCGCGCCATTTCCTCGCCGACAATCGCGATCAGGGCGATGTTCGGCACAAACTCCAGCTCGTCCGGTTCCAGTGTGCGCCGAATTTCATCCAGCAGGCTATCAACGCGCCCTTCAAGCCAGCGCGCCTCCACGACCACGCTGACGCTGTCAATGGCGGACGGGCAGTGCTCAAAGGGTATGCCGTTATGCTCGAGCACCCCCAGCAGGCGATAGACAAACCCCACCTCACGATTCATCAGGTGCTTGCCGATGGTGATCATGGCGAAGCTCGCCTTGCCCGCGACCCCGGCGATCTGCGTGCTCTGGATAACCTCCGGTGAGAGCTCGGCCACAATGCGTGTACCGGGATGGTCTGGCTCATTGGTATTGCGTATGTTCACCGGAATGCCCACTTCCCGTACGGGTGCCATGGCCTCTTCGTGCAACACGCTCGCCCCCATATAGGACAGCTCACGAATTTCCGCGTACGTCACCTCAGCCATGGGCCGGGGGTTGGGCACGATACGTGGGTCGGCCATCAGCAGGCCGGACACATCCGTCCAGTTTTCGTACAGCGAGGCATGCGCCGCACGCGCGGCAACCGCGCCACTGACGTCGGAGCCGCCACGGGAGAAGGTACGCACTTCGCCGCTGGCATCACGCCCGTAGAAACCCGGCACGACATAACGACGGGCGCGGTCTTCCAGGCGCGCGCCCAGCAACGGCCAGGTTGCGGGGTCCACCAGACCGTTGGCACCAATCACCACGCACTCCGCCGGCTCCACAAACTCGGCACCCAGCCAGGCCGCCAGTAACAGGCCGGAGAAGTGCTCGCCGCGGGAGGCCGCAAAATCGGCGCTGACGCCCGCGGCCAGCTGGTCGCGGAACCGCTCGAGGTGACCCTGAATCATGGGCTGCATGCCGAGCTCCCGCTCGATGGCCGTGAAACGCTCGGTAATCTGTGCCAACGGTGCACTGAAATCGCTGTTCATGCTCGCCGCGTGATGGCACAGATACAGCAGATCGGTCACTTTGGTGTCGGCTGGGTCACGCTTGCCGGGCGCTGACGGCACGATGATACTGCGCCGCGGGTCAGCCTCGATAATCGCGCGCACCTTGAGCAACTGCTCGGCACTCGCCAGGCTGGACCCACCAAACTTGCATACAATACGCGGTACAGCTGCCTCACGCGCCACAACCGCCTGATCCATTTCCGTCACTGCCTCGACCCCATCGCTGACGCACCGCCGGCGTGGGGTGCGATAAAGCCGCACAGTTTACTGGATAGGCGGGGCAGAGCTAAAGAGCAGGTCGCTGGCCTCAAGCCGGCCACTACGCGTACACTCGGCTAGCCAACAATGAACTGCAAGGATGACAACAGCATGCTCACACTGCACGGCTTCTCGGCCAGCAACTACTACAACATCGTCAAGCACAGCCTGTTACTCAAGGGAGTACCCTTCACCGAGCACCTGGTCTATCCGGGTTCCCCCGAGCTGCTCGCAGTCAGCCCGGCAGGCAAAGTGCCCGCCATGACGACCGAGCAGGGGACCGCGCTCTCGGAAAGCAGCGTGCTGCTGGAGTACATCGAGGACGCCTATCCGAACAAGCCCCTGCTGCCCGCCGACCCGGAGCAGCGGGCCCGGGTGCGGCAGGTGATGAAGGTCGCGGAGCTTTACCTGGAACTGGCCGCGCGACGGCTGCTGCCCGCCGTACTGGCCAATGCACCGGTATCCGATGCGGTCAAAGGCGAAGTGCGCGCCACGCTGGACAAGGGCACTGCCAGCCTCACTCAGCTGGCGCAGTTTTCACCCTGGGTCTGCGGTGAAGAGCTGACACTCGCTGACATCTACCTGCGCTATGCGCTGGCCATGCCCAAACTGGTAGGCCCCAGCCAGCTGCAGTGGGACATCCTGCCCGCTGTGCCCGGCCTTGCTGAGTGGGACGCACGCATGGCGGAGGAGCCCGTGTCGAAACAGGTGGACGCGGACCAGGCGGCCAATATGACGGATTTCATGGCGTACGTCAGCAAGGCGATACAGCGCGCAAAATAGTCGAGGTTACCGCTGCGCGCCGCCCCCGGCCCGCAACGCTGGCTTGTCGACCTTGCCGGCTGCGTTCAGGGGCAGCGCCTGCACGCGACGCCAGGCCTTCGGGGTTTTGTAACCTGCGAGAAGGCTGCGGCAATGGGCAGCCAACTCCTCGTCACTGGCTGCCCCATCCAGCACCACCACTGCCGCGACCTGCTCTCCCCAGCGCGGATCCGGCAAACCGATCACCGCGCAGTCGCGCACGGCGGGGTGCAGACGCAGGGCTTCTTCCACTTCCCGCGAAGCCACGTTCTCGCCACCGCTGATGATCATGTCCTTCTTGCGATCGACAATACTCAGGTAACCCCGCTCGTCAAAGCGCCCGATATCCCCGGTATGCAGCCAACCATCCACCAGCGCGCTGGCAGTGGCCTCAGGCTGTTGCCAGTAGCCGCGCATGCACTGCGGCCCTCTTACCAGTATCTCGCCGGCCACGCCCGTCTCGCACTCATAACCCGCCTCATTCACCACCTTTACCTGCACCGTGGCCAGTGGCCTGCCCACCGTGCGCAGCAGCTCGGGCTGGCCCGCCACTGCCTGCTGGTGGTCTTCCACCGTGAGAAAGGCCGCGCTGCCGGACAACTCGGTCATACCGTAGCTTTGGCAGAGTCCCACACCGGTTTCCGTCAGCAAACGCCGCAACAGCGTTTCCGGCATGGCCGATGCGCCGTAGCCAATCGTGCGCACCGACGCGAGGTCTGCCGGGGAAAACGCGGGATCGTCCAACAGCATGGCAATCATCGTGGGCGCCAGGGACAGCGTGGTGACGTTCAGCTCACGGCAGGCGCTAAGGGTGGCCGCCGACGAAAATGCGCGCAACAGCACCACCGCAGCACCGTGTTGGTGCTGCAACAGCACATTGTGCGCCGCTACGTGAAACAGCGGGAAGGGGTACAGGAAGATATCGCCGGGCAAGACGGGGCGCGCCAGGGCGGCCGACGCCAGACCCGCCAGGAAAGACTGGTGGGTGAGTACAGCGCCCTTGGGCCGCCCGGTGGAACCCGAGGTGTAGAGAATCCATACCGGATCCGCCGCCCCGGTAACCGGCAGCGGCGCCTGCGGTCCCTGTCCAATCCAGCCACGGTAGGCGTCCTGCAAGTCCACCATCGGCAGGGACGGCGCTTGCGGATGCGCCCTCAGCGCCTGCAGCAATGCCGTATCGCCAAACAGCAGGCTCACGCCGGCAGCCTCCAGCTGATAGACCCACTCGGCGGGGGCCAGCCGCGCGTTCAGGGGTACCAGGATGCGACCACTGGCGGCCGCGGCGTAGATCAGTTCGAGGAATTCGGGCCCATTGAACGCGAGCACGCCGATGCGCTCGCCCGTTTCACCCACGCTGGCCAGACGCCGCGCCAGCTGCGTCACACGCTGCTGCAATTGCGCATAGGAGATTGCCCTGCCCTGCCACCACAGCGCTGTGGCCTCGGGCTGCCGTTGCGCCTGCAGGGCCAGCAGTTCATGCAGCCGCGCTGCCCCGCGTATCGGTTCGCTGCTCATGCAGCCGCGCGTCGCGCTCGCGGGATGCCGGCCGCCGTCACAGGCTGACCTTAATGGCAGCGGTCACCTGCAGTGCTTTCTGCACCGCGGTCTCAATACTGTCCGCACGGGCCAGGCCCACGCCAAGACGACGCTCACCGCGCACCTCCGGCTTGCCAAACAGCCGCAGGTCCGTGTCCGGTTCGCGCAACGCCTCGGCGAGATTGGCATAGCGCATTTCCCTGGAATCGCCCGCCACCAGCAGCACCGCAGAGGCTGAGGGCCCCCACTGGCGAATGAGCGGTATGGGCAAACCGAGGATCGCCCGGGCGTGCAAGGCAAACTCGGACAGGTTCTGGGAAATGAGGGTCACCAGGCCCGTATCGTGTGGTCGCGGGGAGACTTCACTGAAGATGACGGTGTCCCCTTTGACGAACAGCTCGACGCCGAAGAGCCCGTGACCACCCAGTTCACCGGTCACCGCCGCCGCAATGCGCTGCGCGTCCGCCAGCGCCGTAGCGCTCATCGCCTGGGGCTGCCAGGACTCGCGGTAGTCGCCTTTCTCCTGCCGATGGCCAATGGGCTCGCAGAAACTGGTGCCATCGCGGTGACGCACGGTAAGCAGCGTGATTTCATAGTCGAAATCGATGAAACCCTCGACGATCAGCTTGCCCCCACCGCTGCGTCCGCCCGACTGCGCATAGTCCCACGCTGCCTGCACATCGTCCGGGGTGCGCACGGTGCTCTGGCCTTTGCCGGAGGAGGACATGATGGGCTTCACCACACAGGGCATGCCGATCTCGGCCACGGCTGCGGCGTACTCCTCCTGCGTTTCCGCAAAACGGTAGGGCGAGGTTGCCAAGCCGAGTTGTTCCGCCGCCAGGCGGCGGATGCCTTCGCGGTTCATGGTCAATTGCGCGGCGCGAGCAGAGGGCACGACGTGCCAGCCTTCGGCCTCCATCGCCACCAGTTCATCGGTGGCGATGGCCTCAATTTCGGGGACGATCAGCTGCGGACGTTCCCGCTCGATCAGGCCGCGCAGCGCTGCGCCGTCCAGCATGTTCACCACGTGCGACCGGTGCGCCACCTGCATGGCCGGCGCATTGGCATAGCGGTCCACTGCGATCACCTCGCAACCGAAGCGCAGCAGTTCAATCGCCACCTCCTTCCCCAGTTCGCCGCTGCCCAGCAACATCACGCGTGTGGCCTGGGCCGTCAGGGGAGTTCCGATTGTGGTCATGGCGGGTGCGTCCTGTCCTGAAAAGCCGCAGTTTATCATCCGTGATCAGAACTGCAGCGGATATTGCGCCGGAGCGGGTTCTGCCACCCGAGGGGCCAGGGACCCTGAGGGTGGCTCAAATCCGGACAGGCTGAGGCCGAGCAGGCGCACCCCCAGCGGCACTGGCAGCAGGCACCCCAGTATTGATCGCGCCACTTCATCGAACTGTTGGCGCTCGAGAATCGGCGCGGGCAGGGAGCGCGCCCGGGTGACCTGGCGGAAATCCGCGTACTTCATCTTCAAGGTCAGCGTTCGTCCCTGCACGCCCTGCTGTGCGACCCGCTGCCAGACGATGTCGATGATCTCGTCCAGCGCGGCATGCAACTCGGCGCTGGACTGCAGGTCGCGCGCGTAGGTGCGCTCACCCCCTACCGACTTGCGTACCCGATCGGGGCGCACCGGTCGATCATCCTCGCCGCGGCTGGCGTGATACAGATACAGCGCCGACTTGCCAAAATGCTGCTGCAGAAAGCCGAGGCTCTGGGCCCTCAAATCCGCACCCGTGTGGATACCCAACTGCGCCATACGCTCGGCGGTGCGGGGCCCCACCCCGTAAAAACGTCGCGCCGGCAGCGCGGCCACAAACGCCGCACCGTCCTCCGGGAGTACCACAAACTGCCCGTTGGGCTTGTTCTGGTCCGACGCGACCTTGGCCAGGAATTTGTTATAGCTGATGCCGGCGGACGCCGTTAACCCGGTCTCCGCGAGAATATCCCTGCGGATACTTGCCGCGACACGAATGGCACTCCCGATGCCCAGACGATCTTCAGTCACGTCCAGATAGGCTTCGTCCAGCGACAGGGGCTCCACCAAACCGCTGTAACGCGCGAAAATCGCGCGAATCTGCCGCGACACCGCCTTGTACACGTCAAACCGCGGCTTCACGAAGATCAGCTGCGGGCAGCGCCGTTTCGCGCTCACCGAAGGCATGGCGGAACGCACGCCGAACTGCCGCGCTTCGTAACTGGCGGCAGCGACCACACCGCGTTCGGCGGACCCGCCCACGGCGACCGGCTGGCCGCGCAGGGCCGGGTTATCGCGCTGCTCAACGCTGGCGAAAAACGCGTCCATATCGATGTGAACTATCTTGCGCAGCAGTGTTTGCTCCCACGCTGGTGAACTCTGGAAACGGCCAGACCGGAACAATAAACTGAACCCTCCATGTCACAGCTCTGGGTTATATTGCCTCAACACTGCTACCGAGGACACCCGAAATGGACGACCCATCCCGCCGCACACTCATCAAACAGGGCCTGCTCGCCGCCACCACGGCAGCCCTCGCACCCGCCCTGCGCAGCGCGCCCACCGGGCTGTCATTTGCAGACTACCAACAGTGGGACGCGCTGGACATTGCCGAACGGGTGCGCAGCGGGGACGTCTCCGCCCGGGAAGTGCTCGAGGTCGCGATTGCGCGCGCCAACGCAGTCAACCCCACCCTGAATTGCATCGTGGAAACCCTGTACGATCGAGCGCGTGCTGTCGCCGCCGGGCCCTTGCCGGACGGCCCCTTCCGTGGCGTGCCGTTCCTGCTCAAGGATCTGGGCATGATGCTTGAAGGCACAGTCACCACCGAGGGTTCGCGCTTCTTCCGCGACAATGTCGCCGACTACACGAGCACCGTGGTCACACGGTACCAGGCGGCAGGGCTCGTTATCATGGGCAAGACCCACAGCCCCGAGTTCGGCGGCACGGGCAGCAGCGAGTCCATGCTCTTCGGCGACACGCGCAACCCCTGGAACCTGGCGCACTCGGCCGGTGGCTCCTCGGGCGGTGCGGCGGCGGCGGTGGCCGGCGGCATCCTGCCCATCGCCAATGCAACTGACGGCGGGGGCTCGATTCGCATCCCCGCATCCGCCTGCGGCCTGTTCGGCATGAAGCCCAGTCGCGGCCGGGTGCCAGCCGGGCCGCGCACATTGTCGTCGATCATGTCTGTCACGCATGCCGTATCGCGCAGCGTGCGCGACAGCGCCGCGCTGCTGGACGCCACCAGCGGCCCCGAGCCGGGACAGACGGTGATCGCACCGCCCCACGCAGGCAGCTTTCTGCAGGCGGCGCAACAGGCGCCGGGGCGCCTGCGTATTGGCCTGGTCACTACGCCGCTCACGCACACCCCGGTGCACGCAGAATGCATCAGCGCCGCACGCAACGCCGCAACCCTCTGCGGTGGGTTGGGACACGTCGTTGAAGACGTGACACTGCCCGTCGATCCGCGACGCTTTTTCGCCGCCTTCGGTCCCATCATGGCCGCCAGCACGGTCGAACGGATTCGCGCCAGGGAACGGGCGCTGGGGCGGGACGTTACCGAAAACGATCTGGAGCCACTGATCTGGGAGCGGTACCGGGCCGATCGCAACAACAGCGCCGAACAACTCTATGCGGCGATGCAGGACATTGAGCGGATGACGCGGGATGTGGCGCTGCTGCAGGAAACATACGATGTGCTGCTATCACCCACCCTGACCACCCCGCCAGCAAAACTCGGGGAACTGAGCCTGAACCAGGAAAAGGCGCCCTACGAGCAGGCCGCCATCAGCGTATCGGCCTTCACCAGCCTGTTCAATGCAACCGGGCAGCCCGCCATGTCGGTGCCACTGCACTGGAGCGCCGATGGCCTGCCGATTGGCGTCATGTTTGCGGGTCGCTACGGCGAGGAAGCACTATTGTTCCAACTTGCAGGACAGCTGGAAAAAGCGGCACCCTGGTTCGACCGATTGCCAAAGGTGTGAACCCCGTCACTTAAGCGATCTGGCGCGCGCTGCTCGCCCTGCGGTACTCTCGTTTCTGATCACCGACAAGCGCCGCGCCATGAGTACACCTGTTCCCGTCGAACTTCGCATCCCTCCGCAGGACGGCGCACCCTTTACCCGTTTCGCGACCCGCTTGTCGGCCGCAGCCGCGTGGTGCGATGCGCTACCGATGGCGGATCCTTCCGGTGTGGCAAAGACACTGCGCGACACACTGAACGAGCTCAATCGCGCGCCAGTGGACCCGGAACTCCGCTACGAACTGCTGGAAACCCTGCGGCCAAGCCTTACGCAAACGCTGACCCTGCTCGATCGCATGCTGGTCAATCAGCCCCTGGTGATGCCACCACGACTACAGGCACTGGCGGCGCTCTCCGACCAGATTGGTGGACTGGCCTGCACCGCCTACTCCATCTGCGTCATGCAGGCCGCCCGGGAGCCCGCCAGGATTACCCGCCGCGCGCCCGCAAGGCTGGTTTGCGAGGCGCTGGAACATGCCCTGCACTACGGAGCGCACAAGGTGGTACTGGCGCTCAACCTCCAGCTGCCCATCGAGTCGCGCACCTGGTCGACGCTGCACCAGACCTACCTGTTGGGAGAGCGCTACCGGCTGACAGAGCTGACGGTACCCGGGGCAGGTGGTGGGGAGAGCAGCATTCGCAATACCTGGCTGGTGCCACTGCTGCTCGCCTGCTGCCAGACCGGCCAACTGCTGCGCAGCGACATTGCCGTGTTGCATGCCGCCCTGCGGGAGTCAGTGGCCGGCTGCCGGCTGCGACCCGGCGCAGAGGCTGAGGGCCTGTTTGCCGTCGACCTCAACGGCGCCAGCCCCCCGGTCTATCGCAGCAGCATGGCGATGCCGGGCAAGCAGGTGCGGTTGCTGGATACCTCCGACCTTATCGCCTCCGCAACAAGAGCGAGGGATACGGCACGCAAAGCGGGCCGCAGCGCCGCGTTGCTGGGTGAAACCCGCGTGCCCCTGCCGTTGCTGGACCACCTGCTGGACTGCCTGGGCAGCGAGCGGGAACGGGCAAATCGCCGAGTCATCGTGAGCGAACCCCTGCAAGCCGTGCTGGGCTTCAGTGCGGCGCATTTCCATCTCGCCGGTGAGCGCGCGCTTGAGGACCTGGTGCAGAAACCCCGCAACCGGGCTGCCAGCCACAGCAAGGAAAACCCGTTTCTGGTGGAGCGAAAAGACGATGACCCCTGGGCGGCCACACACGACACCGACCGCAGCCACTCATCGCTGAACCGTGACGGCAGCATCAATGTTCTGGCCCGGGCCCGAACGGAACGGGAAGCGCCGACCGAATTACCCGCCAACTACAGCATCGTGCGCGTCACCACAGTGGACGCCAGCCCCGGAGGCTACTGCCTCGATTGGGGCGCTAACGCACCCGGCACCGTGCGCAACGGGGAACTACTCTGCCTGCGCAGAGACCAGAAAGATCCCTGGCTGCTTGGCGTCATCCGCTGGACCCGTCGGCGCCACGCCAGCAGCACGACCACCGGCGTCGAGGTGCTGGCCTCTCGCGCGGAATCCTGGGCGTGCCAGACCTTGCGCGACGGCGCCAGCCAGGCCGCTTCCCTTCGGGTCATGATCCTGCCGCCGAATCGCCTGTCGCAGGGCCGGGAGACCATCATTACGCCGCGCACAGGCTTTGCACCCGGGCATCACCTGCTGCTGCAGCGTGGTCAGGAGCAACGCACCGTCACCCTGGGCAAGCAGATGGCATTCAGTTCCGGGATGAGCCAGTTTGAGGTGCGCGAGGGGTTACTGGCTGCGGAGGAGCCCGAGGCGGCCGTCGCGGAAAAAGGCGGGATTGACTACACGCCCTGAGGTCTACGCAGGGCAACCAGACTCTGGTGAGCAAGATGGCGCAGCAACATCCCCGGTGGCATGCGCACCCAGTGTGAGCGCAGGTACAGCAACTGCTCGGCCACTACAGTGCGCCAGGGCTGGTCGATACGCGGCGCAAGGTGCCAGCGTACCAGGGCGCTCATCACCCGATCGACAGGATACGCCGGCCGCGCCTCCCGCACCGTCGACCAGACACTCTCCGGTACCTCCAGGGCGAACAGGTCGCGGGCGGCAGCCAGCACATAATAGAGTGGCCGCAGCAGCTGCAGTGCACGCCCGTGTGCAGCCAGATCATCCCAGAAGCCGGCATCCTCCGCAGCCGCCAGTCGGCACAGCGCGTAAATATCGTAAAGATCGCGAATGCCCCCCCGCAGTTCATCGCTCATCAGCAGGTGCAGCGCGCTGTGCAGAACCCTGTCCGGTGCTGCCAACACATGAAACGGCGTTCCCGCCACCGGTTGGGCACGAGCGATCAGCGGTGCCGCCTCCAGAGCGCTGCGGCTGGTCACCTGAATCAGGTTGTGGTGCACATCGAGTTCCAGTGACGAATCCGGGTGGCGCATGGGGGGCAGTTCGTGCGACCACGCCCGATAATACTGATCATCATAGGCAGACAGGGAAGGATCAAATTCCCAGCCGGCCGCAAGCAATCGCCGCTCGAAATCATCCAGTGCATCACGCGGCACCAGCACATCAATATCGCTGAGCCCGCGGCCCGCCGCCAGTGGCAGCTGCGCCGCCAGGTATGCCGCCCCCTTCAGCAGTATCACGGGGTAATCCACCTGTGCGGCGACGGCGCCAATCCGGCGCAGTTCGTTGCGCACCAGCACATGCATATGGGCAACGTAGTGTGCGTGGCCGGACAGCATATCCCGAGCCCCCACAGGCTGGGGCAGATCGGGCACGCTCTGCGCCAGCAGGTGATGCACACGCGCCAGCATCCGGGTGCGCCGCCCCTCGCCCAGCAAGGCTTCCCAATCGGCTGGGGTGAAGTGACGGGCACTCGCCGGGTCGCGCAACACGGCAATCAGCGCCTTCAAGACCGGCGCTCCTGTACCAGGCGTTCGATGGCGGCCACAGCGTCATCCAGGCTGCCATTGGTCAACTGATAACTGGCGCACTCGCGCACCAGCCTGCAGAGTGAGCGAAAACCCTGCGCACCGCTCACACGGTAATTGAAGGAGTTGTTTACCAGGCGCGTCATGGCCACTTCCGGCGCCTGCTGCTGCACCTGCAGGGCGGCACCGGCCTCGTAGCGGGGGAACACGATGAGCTGCGGCCGGGCGGCTTCCGCCTGCCGCTGCAGACTCTCTGATGGCGGGAACATATGCACCACATCACCCTTGCGGGTTTTGTCGAAGCGGGGACCGAAACCGAGGTGCGGCGCAAAGTCGCGCAGCAGGGGGATCGAAGCATTCTTCAGGGGAGCAGCTCGCGGCAGTGGCAGGAAACAGCCATCCGCATGGCGCAGAATACCAAATTCGTCCGAGAGCAGGCGCCAGCCACGCCCGACCAGCGCGGCACACAGGGTGCTCTTGCCGGAGCCCGGTTGCGCCGGCAGAACCACCGCACAGCCATCGCGCTCCACCACCGCACTGTGCAACATCAGGTAGTCGTGGGCTGACATGGCGATACACCAGTTCAAACCCCACTCGAACATGGGGAATGCCTGGTCCAGCGGATAGGGGTCGAAGGGCGTCAGCTCCTCTACGCGAAACACCACCTGTGGGCGATACCAGCGCCGCACGCCCTGCTGGCGTTCTACCGCAATGCGAAAATGGCAGACCGCGTCATCAGGAAGTATCTCGAGTTCCGCGTAGCATTGCTGCCAGATGGCGGCGAAGCTGGGGATGTTGCTTCGCAGGCGCAGCAGAAAGGGCCCGCTGGCGACAGACAGGTGCTGCGCTCGCAGCCTGGCCCGCAGTTCATCTTCGGGGAGTTCGCCCAGCTTCAATGTGGTACGTGCTCGACAAGCTGTAAGGCCCGTAGACGCTGCAGCACTTCACTGACCTGCACTACCCAGGCATCCGCAGGTTCATCCACAACATCAGCAATCAACGCGGCGATCTCCACGACGGAGCACGGCGCGGAGTCTATGACGAATCTCAGGACCTCTACGGGCAGGGCGTCGAGCAGGTGTGTGTCACCGGTCGCTCCGGAATACACGGCGCAACAATCACCCACGTGCTCGATGAGAAGTGAATCAGCTGATACGGGTTGCCATTGCTGCATCGCCGCAGTTTACCACGGCTTTAACGGCTTCAGGCTTACTCAGTTGAACGCGCGCAGGTTTGACGGATTGAGCGAGGTCCAGCAGGAGCCCGTCATGGGCGTCGCGTGCATCTCATCGAAACTGGACTCGGGAATCTGCGGCCAGTACCCGACAATTTCCGGCGTGCCGCCGCTGACGTCGAAGAGCACCAGGACGTGGCGCGTTGACTCCTCATACCCATGGTGCAGAAGCTCTTCGCGGTTCGTTGCGTACGCGGTCCCACTGTTGTGGTAATAGACCCCGTTGATGTCATACAGATTGTTTGCCAGACCTGAAACCCTGCGACCCTGCTTCTGGAAATAGGGGACTTCCATGCGCACGGCCGTGTCGCCCTGCAGGCTGTTGCCCTGGCTGGCCGATTTCATGTTCGAGAAGTTCCCACCAGCACACTGCGCTGCGCTGGACATGGCGAGTGCGGCGTTCGGCGTGAGTGAGGCGAGCAAGGGGGCCGCAGCAGATGCCTTCAACAGGCGGCGCCGGGTGGCGTCTACCGACCTCTTGTCACCTGTTTGATTATTCTCCACGACACTACTCCTGTTATCACCACGACCATCTGCGTACGACACGATGAAGCAAAAACCGAGCCAGATTTGCAAGCCGCTGATTTTTCTACGTTAATTACCAAAGGTTATCGGCCAAGGCCTCCAGTCTGTAAAAATATTCGACAGCTGACAGCTGGAATGCGCGCCACTAACCCAAGGACACCTTCACCCAATGGACCGCTAATTACACACATAAAGACTAGCACAGGCTCGCGCGAGACACTGCGCACTGGTTCACAGATTTTCAAGGTGCTCATGGCACCGGGAACTATGCATCCACTGACCCGGCATCAGCCACTGTCAGAATTTTTTACACACAGGACGCCTTTTCCATTTCTTTGTCTTATAAATCAATAAGTTATTTTGTGGCATGAATTTCGCATTGCCGCTTCCGAGCGACCTCCAACTGGCCCGGAGTTCGCCCGCGCTGAGCCACAAGGCACGCCGCTTGAGTCTACCCAAACCGGAAGGAATAAAAACACCATGAAATCACGTTTCTGCCAGCTCAAACATGCCGCGCGCGCTGCCGTTGCCGCTTTGGCCCTCGCCAGCAGTCAGCTGTACGCCGCCCCGATGTTCTCCGACATCTACGTGTTCGGCGACAGCCTCTCGGATACCGGCAACACGCGTGCAGCCGTACCATTAGGCTCCACCGGAACCGTCGCCGCGCTGGCGGGTTATGGCCCCAACGGCCGTTTCAGCAATGGCCCGGTCTGGCACGAATACCTCGCGGACCTGCTCGACCTGCCCCGCGCAACGCGTTCATCAGCGGGGGGCAACAACTACGCCTATGGCGGCGCTCGTGTCGATAACGCAGTTGGGTTCTCTGCCGGCGTACTCACCCAGCAGGCCCGTTACAACAACGACCTGGGGGGCGGCCCGTCAGACTCCGATGCCCTGTTCGTTGCCTGGGCAGGCGGCAATGATATGCGCGACCTCGTGGGCGACGCCGATCCCCTGGCCGCCATCAATGCCACGCTGGACTCCTTGTTTGGCGTGCTCGGTGGACTGGTGGCCAGTGGTGCCGGCACCCTGCTGGTACCCAATCTGCCCGACCTTGGCAGCATCCCGGAGTTCCGTACCTCCGCTGAAGCGGCCTCCGCCACCTTCGTCACCACAGCATGGAACACTGGCCTCGAACAACGCCTGAACGGGTTGGCACGCACCACAACGGCATCGATCTACTTTCTCGACGTATTTTCTGTCTTCAACAGTATCCTCGCGGACCCAGCGCCCTTTGGCTACACCAACACCACGGATGAATGTCGTTCGGTGGTGTCCTCTGGCTTCCTGGGCCTTGGCAGAACCGAGGTGAGCTGCGCCGGCGCCGATGGCTACTTGTTCTGGGATCAGATCCACCCGACTACAGCGGCACACCGTGCCCTCGGCCTGAGCGCTTTCGCCCTGTTGAGCAGCGGTGCGGCACTTGGCACAGTGCCCACACCCATGACACTCTGGCTGTTCCTGTTCGGGCTGCTCATCCTCGCCCTTGTGCACAGACGTCATCTCGCCAGCGCCTGACCGCGCACCGAGATGCAACGGGGTAGCGAGCAGCCAATGGTTGACTTGCCGCCCCGGATATTGGCGCCATGACCTGCCACATCCCCGGAGGCACCGCACCCGGGGCCTTGTGCTCCTGCGGCTGCTCCCCCTCCTTCTGCCCACCCTGAGCATGGCAACTCCACAGGTTGCCACCAGCCTCACATTGGAATTGCAGGCATTCGGGCGCACCAGCACACACGAACTTGTCATCATGGCCGATGCGGTGCGGGTCTATAGCCCGGCAGCGGGCCTGGAAGGCGTCTACGATGCCGCAACGGACACGCTGCAGATCACCCTTGGAAATGACGGTCCTTCCGTCGTCGCGAATCGGGACAGCGTTGCGGCACTTGCGAGCCGGCTGCAGGTGGAGACAGACACCCTGGAGCGATCACTCGACGCACTGCCACCGGAGCATGCAAAACTGAGCCGGTTGCGCATGCAACAGCTGTTCAAGCGACCAGAGGATTCAGCGGAAGGGGTCGCGGTTGACCGCGCTCTCGCGTCTGGAGACGACCACACGCTGCACGGTATCCGCTGTAAAGGCTACCGCCTGCGGAACGGCGACGCCGAGGTGGGCACTGGCTGCTTCGCCAGCCCGCACGCGCTGGTGCATGGCCGCACCCTGGCGGCAATGCTGGCATTGGTGCACGACCTGTACCTTGCGCTGCAGCAAGCGGCGCCGGCCTATGTGGGCTGGGTGCTGCCGTCGGACCTGCTCTCCAGCATGCAACCCGGCTTTGGCATACCGCTGCGCCTGACCATCGTTAACAATCGCGGCGACATTACGACCGACTGGTCCGTGTCGGGCATAAGGCAGGTCATGGCAGCCCCACAACGTCCTGAGTAATCTCAGACTCCCGCCGCAAACTTCGCAGGCACAAAAAAGGGAGGAAGCTCGCGCTCCCTCCCCCTTGAATTTGCGATGTATCGCCAGATTTCGCGACTAGGCTTTACGACGCCCGCCGACAGAAGCTCCAAGACCAATCAGCCCCAGACCCAGCAAAACCAGCGTGCCGGGTACGGGCACTGGCGTGGAGCCTGTGCGCGACGTGGTGTAGGCCAGATCATCGGAGGCGATCTCCTGCCCGGAGATGAGCAAAGACTGGATTGCGGTGTCCGAAGTCACGCTGATGAACTCCATGGTGCCATTGCCGGGGCCGAAACCAGCCGGGCGGGAGATGACGCCGAGAGACTCATTGCCTGCACCGAAGAACTCGATGGACTCCGCACCGGGCCCTGCGGCGCTGAACCAGCCGCTAAAGCCGAAGATGCCGCCCAGACCGCTGAAATCCAGCCCGTACGTGCCATCGCCGAAGCCGGTTCCGAAGCGCGACCCGGAGACCGGGACAATCGCCGAACTACCGCGAAAATCGAACCAGTCACCCGCGTCCACCGAGGCGTGGTTTACCGTTCCCGCGACAACACTCACCGACCCACCAAACAGAGAAGTCAGGAAGGTGCGCCCACCGGGAGTGCCCTCGTAATCCTCCACCGCATCAGCAACGAAGGTGCCCTCGATGATCGGGGCTGCCTGCAGGCCGAGGGCACCGAAGGTGAGTGAGACCGCAAGTGCGGCCTTGCAAAATACCGTTTTTCCTATGTTCATCATCGTGTTTCTCTCTTCCGAAGCGGGCTGATTTTCTGACGGTTTAAACGAGGCAAAAACCTTGCCAGTATCAAAAAATTACTATGAAACAGATGGTTACAAACCCCTTCACAGTATCAACCCGGTCCCGTGTAAAAAAACTGGACAGTACACTCCGGCAAGCGCACTACATGCAGGAGAGCGGCCGATCAATGGCCCTGCAGCTTCTGCGCCAACGCCCTGGCCGCCTCCGCTTCCGGGAACGGGGGCCCCTTCAGCAGCGTGTCCAGCAGTTCCAGCGCCTCGGCGGGCCGTTCAGCAGCCGCCAGTATCTGGGCGCGGTGAAAACGGAACTGCGGCGAATCGGGGGCCACTTCCAGTGTCTTCTGGTTCACGGCCAGTGCTTCGCTTAAGTCACCATTCTCCATCAGGATCATGGCGTAGGTGTCCTGGATGGCGGCATTGTCGGGCACACTCTGCAGCGCCTTCTGCACCAGTTCCAGCGCACGCGCAGTGTTCGATGAACGATAGGCCCAGGCCAGGTTGTTCATGGCCACCACATCCTCTGGCGCCAGTCGGTGCAGGGTTTCGAATACGCCCGCCGCGTCCTCATCCCGCCCCTGCGACAGGTAGAGTGGTCCGAGCGTGCTGAGCACGACCACGTCCTCCGGTGCGCTTTCCAGCCACCCTTCCAGCATCCGGTAGGCTTCATCTCGCTTGCCCTGCTGCAACAGCGTCGAGGACAGGAAAACCAGCGAGTTGCTGGAGGGCGCTGCGCCGTGCGCCTTGCGCAGCAGCGCCTCGGCTTCGTCCAGGTCCCCCTGGGTCAGGGCCAGTCGACCCCGCGCGAGGTTCAGCTGGGGCTCGGGCACCACGCCGGGCGGCAGCTGCGCGAGTTCCTCGCTGGTTTCCGCCAGCTTGTTCTGCTGCAACAGCACCTCTACGAGCATCTTGCGTGAATCCACATCCTGCGGCTGTAGCTCCACTGCCTGACGCAGGCGGCCTTCCGCCGCCGGGAGGTCGCCATTGGCCCGCTCAGCCTGCGCGGCCAGACGCAGCGCGCGTACGTTGTCGGGCATCAATTCAAGCAGGCGACGGGTGGCATTCACTGCCGCACCGGGCTGGTCAAGCGCGAGAAATGCCCCGGCCAATAGCTGGTGCACACGGGGATCACCGTTGTGTTCATCGCGCACCGCGGTCAGCAGGTCCACGGCTTCACCGGGCCGCTGCTGAGTGAACTGGAAGCGTGCCAGCATCAGGCGGGGCTCCAGCGCCTTCGGATGCGCGGCAATGGCGCGCTCCAGCACAGCGACCATTTCGGTGGTTTCACCGCGCTGCTCGTGCACGGCCGCCAGATTCATCATGCCCTGGAGGTCATCGGGCTGCGCCGCCAGGCTTTCATTGAGAATAGCGAGTGCCGCGGCGGAATCATCATTGAGCATCGCCAGCGATGCCAGTCCGGTGCTGGCCTGGGTATTGCCCGGGTCCAGTGCCAATGCCGCGCGGTAGTTCTCCGCAGCGCCTGACCGGTCGCCCGCATCCAGTGCCAGCTGTGCCGCCAGCACGCTGGGCAGCGGATCCTCGGGCGCGCTGTCACGGAACGCCTGCAACTCGGCATTTGCAGCTTCGGCATCACCGCCGGCGGAGAGGGCACGCACCAGGCGATAGCGGATTTCTCCGTCCGCCGGATCGAGGTCACGCGCAGCGCGCAGCGCCGCGGTACCGGCGTCCAGAGCACCGGATCGCACCAGTGAGGTGCCGAGTTCCATCTGCACCTGCGCGGAGTCCGGCGTGACCGACACCATGTCCTGGTAGACCGCGGCGCTTGCGCCATGCATACCCTGCGCGGTCAGCGCCAGCGCGAGTATGTTCATCGTAGGGACGTTCATGGGCAGTTCCTCCAGCAACTTGCGGGTGATGGTTTCAGCACGCCTGGGCTCACCCATACGCAGGTACACCGCCGCGAGCATCTGCCGCGCGTTGATATTGCGGGGTTGCGCCGCAAGGAAGCGGCTCAGCTGATCCTCGGCGGTGGCCAGGTTGCCCTCGCGGAAGTTGGCATTCGCCGCCAGGTACAGGCTCGGCAGGTGGCTCGGGGCGACATTCAGCACTTTGGCCAGCTCACCGAGCCCGGCACTTGCGTTGCCCTGCTCGATCTGGATGCGGGCCTGGGCGTAATTCACGCCGGGATGATCGGGGATAATCTTCTCGAGTTGTTCCAGCTCTTTCGCGGCTTCCGTATGCTTGCCCTGCTCCACCTGCACCGCCACCATGCTCAGGCGGTCGTTGAGGCGGAAGCGATTGAGTGAGCTGGCCGTGGCGAAGGCCTGCTCCGCCGCCGGATAGTCACCCCGCGCCTGCAGCACGCTACCGTAGAGGCTCCAGGCTTCAGCAAAATCGGGATGTTTCTCGGTCAGCTCCTTGAGGATAGCCTGCGCATCCTCGCGCTCACCGGTGTGGGTCACGGAGACAAACGCCTGCGCGAGTCGCACCTGCGGGTCCTCCGGTGCGAGGTCCATCGCACTGCGCAGGGTCTCCTCGGCGCTGAACGTGTCGCCGGTGGCAGCCTGCGCGCGCGCCAGCAGCGCCAGCCAGGCAGGCTCCTGGGCGGCAAACGCATAGCCGGGGTCAGCAACGTGCTGCAGCAGCTTTTCCGCCTCGCCGGCGCCAATCAGGGCCTCGGCATACAGCACTGCGACTTCACCGACCTTCTCCGTTTCCAGCGACTTCTCAAACTCCACAGCGGCTTCAGCCATGGCGCGCTGGCGCAGGAACACCTCCCCCAATACGCGACGCCCTTCGGCGCTGCGGCTGTCCTGCTGCAATGCCGTCTTGGCGTCGATCTCTGCCGCGTTCAGTTTCCCTTCCGCGAATGACTGCTGCGCTCGGGCCAGAAGCTCATCGTGGGTCAGCGGTTTGGAGCAGGCAGAGATCGCCAGAACGGCCATAGCGGGGAGCCACAGCTTGCGGGCAACGGACATATGCATGGTAACGCCTCGTAACATCCTATTCTTTACCACACTCTAAGGCAGGAAAGGGGAGCCGCCAAGGCGCAAATGCGGCACTGGCTCACACTTTGGCGGGTAAAGGGCTAGAACCAGCGGCGCAGTTCAATAAAAACGCGGTCGCTGGCGTCATATTGCCCGAACAGGCCAATCTCGCTGCCGCCGAACAGGTCTGCGCCGAATTGCAGGCGCCACTCCTGTGTGACGTTCCAGCTCAGGCGGGGCTGCAGCGACCAGTCACTGCGGTTCAGGCCGGTGAGGTACAACACCTCGGCCTCGACACGGTCACCAAAACGCCGGTTCACCAGCAGCGTGATACCCGTTTCATCGCGGTCGGAGAGCAGTGCCGCGTCGTAATCCGCGAGGTGACGACCGTACACCTGGGCATCGAAGCGCCAGTCACCCAGGGGCAGCATGACGCCGAGCACGTAATCCAGGCCGTCGCTCTCCCGCAGGCCGTTGGGCGCATCGGGGTCCAGCGAGAAGTAGCTGCGGCCGCGGGTGTAGACGGCCTCGCCCTTGAACACAAAATCGAGGAAATCCTTGGAGAACGTACCGCCGAACTGCTGGATGCGGTCATGGCGCAGCTCCAGACCAAGGCCTGTCTGGTAGAGTGTGGGCGCCACGTCGGTACTCTGGTAATAGAACCCACTCAGGTCCCAGCCGGAAAGCAGGTAGGAAAAACGCCCACCGAGGCCGTGGTTGGCGACCTTACTGCGGCCTGGCTTACGTTCCGTAACAGGCGTGCCGGGCGCTACCGGAAACGGGTAGAAATCCGCACCCGGCTCACCGATCCTGTCGTAACTGGGATACGGCACCCACAGCAATTCCAGATGCGCGTCCCCCGCAAACCGTTCCGCGCGCACCGCCCACTGCGGAATACGCATTGTTTCGAACTCCTCCAGGAAGAACTCCCGGGTGTCGCGCGCTGACACCACATCGGCGAGGAACAGGCCCACCATCTCCCCCCACACCACATGCTGACGCCCCAGCCGGTATTCCCAGTCGCCAGCGCCAAAATCCAGGTAGGCCTCGCGCAGGGAGGCGTCGTGCCGCTGGTCGCGACGCACCGCGATGGGGTAGAAGTCATCCTCCACGCTGTAGGCTGCGTCGCCTTCCAGGCGTCCGACCACCTTGAAACGCGCGCCCCAATCAAGGCTGCCGCTCACCCCCAACTCCAGGCGGGCGCGGAGCTTGGACCAGTGTTCCGGTTGCGCGGTGTTGTAGGCGGCCGCCAGCTCGCCGTAACCACCCACCAACAGGTCAATGACGCCGGTCGCCGGAGCCGCTTGTGGGCTCGCCGCTGGCAGCGGCGCCGCTGCCTTCTGCGGGAGCTCCCTGCGCTGTGGTCGGGACACACTGGATGCCGGCCGGGCAGCATCGGCCGCCGCCAACGGCGCGGTCGCCCGGCTTTGCTGCTCCAGCGGCGGAGCGGCCGCGCGCGCCACGGACTGCTCGCGCGAGTAGATATCCAGAACCAGGCGGTGGCCACCGTTGGCATCCGGGCCCAGCACAAAACTTTCGTGGCGCAGGTCACCGTCCGCCAGGTCCAACACCAGGCGCAGCGTATGGCCCTCATGCACCCCGGTGCGCAAACCCGCCACCGGCGTCGCCGCGAACAGGCCGGGGGCCGGAGGCTCGGCGAGCTGCGTGTTCTTGAGATCAATCACGATGCGGTCCGGGCCCGACAGTTCGAACAGGTCGAATCGCGGCGCGGCGCTCAGGTCAACCACCATGCGCGTACGTCCTGCCTCGCGACCGACCCGGATGCCGGCGCTGGCAGGCGCAGCCCGATTGGCCTCGGCAGCGTCGCTACCGGCCGCTGCAACAGGCACAGCTGAGCACATCCCGAGCGCTGCACAGGCGAGAAGCACTGCCCGGCAGCCGGACAGCATACGATTCACGCGCCCGCCTCCTCCGCCTGCAGGGCCCCAGCGGTTTCTTCGCGAAGAATGCGGCCGTCTTCCATATGAACCAGGCGATCTGCCATGGCCATCACGTGGCTGTCGTGGGTGGAGAACACGAAGGTGGTACCGGCCTGGCTGTTGATGCGCTGCATCAGCTCAAGAATGCTGCGACCGGTCTCACGGTCGAGGTTCGCGGTCGGCTCGTCTGCCAGCACCAGCCGGGAGTGGGTGGCCAGAGCGCGGGCAATGGCGACCCGCTGGCGCTGACCACCAGACAGCTGGTTAGGCCGGTGCGAGCCATAGCGCGCCAATCCAACCATGTCCAGGTAGTGCGCGACCCGCTCGCGACGCTCGGCGCGTGACAGCTCCCGCAGCTGCAGCAACGGATACTCGACATTTTCCTCGGCAGAGAGCACCGGCAGCAGGTTAAAGGTCTGGAAGATAAAGCCCAGGGTGCGCGCCCGCACGTCCGCCAGCTGGTCGGGCGTCTTGCCGGAAACATCCTGCCCGTCAATCAGCACCCGCCCCGCACTCGGTGTGTCGATACAGCCGATGATGTTGAGCAGTGTGGACTTCCCACTGCCCGAGGGCCCGGCAATCGCCAGGAATGCGCCCGGCTCAATTGCCAGCGACACATCGCGCAGCGCTTCCACCACCTGCTCACCGAGTGGATAGCGTTTACTGACCTTTTCTACCTTTACAATCGCCATTACACAGCGCCAGAATGCTGTTACACGTGGCCACAGGATAGCACCCATGTTCCGGCAACTTCGCAAAAATCCTGACTTTTTGACCATTTTGGGGGGGGTGCTGCTGGCCTCCCTGCTGGCGCAGAGCCCGGCGCTGGCGGAGCCCCGGGCCGCTGCGGACACTGCTGCGGGCGCTGCAGAGCCCACCGACACCCAAGGCGGCGGCCCGGCGGCGGACGCTCCGGACGCCACTGCCCTGGTACAGCGCGCCGATGCCATCCGCTTTCCCCGCGAGAGCTTTGAAACCCTGGTGACCGTGACCAACTACAGCGCCGACGAGGCCGGCGATGTGCGCGAGTACAAGGTGATGTCGCGAGGCAATGAAAACACCATCGTGCTCACCGAATCCCCGGCCTCCGAGCGCGGCCAGGCCCTGCTGATGCGCGGGCGCGACCTGTGGATATTCATGCCCACCGTCAGCCAGCCCGTGCGCCTGTCGCTGTCGCAGCGGCTGACCGGACAGGTGGCGAACGGCGACCTGGCCCGAGCCAATTTCGCGGGGGACTACACCGCGGCACTGGCGGGAAAAAAATCGGTGGATGGCGAGGATGCCTGGGTACTGGACCTGACTGCTGCCGGGCGCGGTGTGACCTACGCCAGGGTGCGCTACTGGGTGGCGGTTGCCGATGACCGACCCATCAAGGCGGAGTTCTATGCCGTGTCCGGTCGGCTGCTGAAAACCAGCCGCTATGAAGCGTTTCGGGACATGGCAGGACAGGTGCGCCCCACCCGCATCGTCATCGAGGACGCGCTCAAGGACGGCGACTATTCCGTGCTCGAGTACAACACCATGACCATCAAGGATCTGCCGGAGCGGATGTTCACGCAGCAATACTTGCGGAGGCTATAGGCCCCGTTTCTTCGACGGGCTATAAAGCGAGGCGCTCTTAACCTGCTGGTCCAGAGCGCCTGGAGAGAAGTACGACGAGAACAACTAACGGGTGCGGCGCACCCGGATGCCAAGACCCAGAAGACCAAGACCGAAGAGCAGCAGTGTTGACGGAACCGGTACCGATGCCTCGGCACGGCTGAACGTCAAATCGTCCATTGCCCACGCCCAACCATCATTGGGCTGCACTCCGTCAATACGTCGGACATCGCTGGCCGTGAACGCTACGGGGACAAACACACTGCTACCCGAGGTGATCGTCAGGGTTTCAAGTAACGCGTCGGCGGCATCGTACAGGTTGAACGTCACCGAGTCCCCGCCGAGGCTGTCGAGCTGGAGGCTAATGTCGAAAACCGGCATATCAAACAGAATTCGCACAACATCGGCACGATTGCCGGGGCAGAAAAGACTCGCATCCGCGCAGTTTGTGAGCACGTTCGGGCCACTGGGCGGTGTCACCCCGTCAGGGTCCGGTGCGGCGTTGATATCCACCGGGGCGCCATCTTCCAGCCCCAGAAAAGTCACCCCCACGCTCGCGTACTGATCCGTGATCGGCGTATTCGGCGCGATAGGACTACCGAGACCATCAACGTCAAAGTTGATCACAATCGGTGCAGCCATGGTGAGCGACGAAGCGAAAAGCAACGCCACCGAGCCAAGCACATTTTTAATAGGATGGTTTTTCATGTTCTTTTTCCCTGTGTGAGTTGCATACGCCAGTGGTTACCAGCACATCCCCTGCCAGAAAATGCATTAATCAATTAAATCAATGAGTTATATTAAAAAGAGGAGCCTTGGCTGCACAGCATCGTACTTGATTTGTAAAAAATATCGACAGCACACGGCGCTCGCTGCAGGGACAGTCAAGCGGCAGGGTGCTCCGTAGCGCGTGATCCATGGTACGCCACTAGGTGGCGGTTGACGATGACAGGCCTATCAGAGCCGGGATCTTTGCCTTCTTTCTCAAGTCGGCTGATGAAACCAGCGATCAAGAAGCGTTTCAGGACATGCAGAACCCGTGCAGCGCTCCGCGGCAACCGCTTTTGGCAGGGGCAGCTTCTGCTCTGCCCCCACCCTATTCAGCCCTTCGCGCGAAGGCGAGCGCTCATCAACATCAGGCCCAGGCCAATAAGGAACAAGGGGCCGGGCACCGGCACTTCGGAAACGGCTTCCACTTCACGCACCTGGTAGGCGGTGATGTGTACGTTGGCAAAGCCGTTGCTGGCCAGAGACAGGGTTTGCGAGGCACCGCCCGCGGTGAATTGCCCCACGGCGAACTGGCCAAGGCCACGGGCGCTTGCATTCAGGTTCACGTTGTTGCCCAGGCCGTCTCCGAACGTCATGGTGCGGCCGGAACAGCAGCTACGCAGATCCGTGTACCAGACTTGTACGATGTAGCTCATGCCGGACAGCAGGTTACCGCCACCGATGTTCAATGACCGCGATGTCCCGCCGCCGAAATCGAAGCGACCCAGCAGCAGATCGTAATTGGCATCGCCGGTTGACGCACCACCGAGTGGATTGATAGTCGTTGACTGGGGCAGCAGCGCGGCGCTGTTGGCAAACACGACGCCATTTACGGTGACCGAGCCGGCATTGCTCGGGCCCGCGTTGACCGCCTCGATCAGGTTACCGCTGACCACAACATCCGCTGCGCCCGCCGTGTTCTGGGCACCGCTCCATGTGATCGGCGCTGAAAACGCCAGGGACGAACCCAACAACGCCACACACGCCACTACCGATCTGATTGCACTCATTTTGCGCCTGTCCCTGAAAGATGAAGGTTTACCTACTGACTACTATTTATAATGCAAGCCTTGAGCCAACTCCTATAACGCCTTGTTTTTTCGAAGATATTTAATTTCTTCGGGCAAGCGCTGGCTAGCCTTTGTAAAGAATCCTGACACCCTGCCCGCGGGGCGGCACCTACACCGCCTGCCGCAGTGATTCGGCGATATCCGCCCTGGCCGCGCGCCGAGCCGGGCGCAGGGCTGCGACAATGGGTGCCAGCAGCCCGATCAGGAAAGACACCCCGGTGATCCACCAGGCCAGACGAACCAGGGCGATGTAGGCGATGTCGGAGTTGGGCGGCGGCGGCATGGGAATACCGATCCAGGAGATCAGCAGCGCCAGGCCATTGCCCGCGACCACGCCGAGTGTGGCACCGGCTATACCCAGCAAGGCACTTTCCAGCAGAATCAGGCGGGCGATTTCCCGCCGCGGCGCGCCGCAGGCCTGCATGGTCCCAAACTCCGCAGCGCGTTCGTAGACACTCATGTTGATGGTATTGCCCACACTCAGGCTGACCATCAGCAGAATCACCAGCACCAGAAAGCCGAACTGCTGGCGATAAAGCGCCACGGTCTGCTCATAGAACGGGTTCAGGCGCTTCCAGTCCAGAACCTCAAAGCCCTCCCCGGCCAGCGCGGCCTCAGCGGCCTGCTGTGTTGCCGACGTGGCGTCCGTGCGACTCAGCCGCAGTACCGCCAGATGCACACCGGCATCGCCGAGCAGCGCCTGCGCCGCAGACAGCGGAATCCGCACTGCGCGGGCGTCATAGTCCTTGGAAAAGGTCTGGAAAATGCCCACCACCTGAAACTCCAGCACGTTGACCGCGCCGTCCGTGGTGTTGGTGAGCAGGTCGACCCAGTCCCCGGGCTGCAGATCAAGTGCCTGCGCCACCCCGGCACCCAGCATCAGGCCATAAGGGTCGGCGTCGGTGAGCTGGCGCCCTGCGGAAACATTGATGTAGGTACCCAGGCGCGTCTCGGCGTCGGGCTCCACGCCCTCGCCGATGATGGCCCAATCCGTGCGCCCATTGTTCAGCAAACCGCTGAACACCGAGCGCAGCAACACTTCCTCGACATCGGGAATCGATGCCAATGCCTGCCGCAGCGCCTCGGGCTCCTCAATCAGATAGGCAGACGGGTCACGACTACCCTGCTCACGGTAACCCACGCGGTTCACCTGCAGGTGCCCGGATTGGGAACGAATCATCGATTCGCCCAGTTCATCCACCGTGTCCTTGATAAAGCCGCCAGCGAGGATCAGGGCCACCACACCGAAGGCAATGGCCAACAGGGTCATCCACGACCGGCCGCGCTGTCGCAGGACATTGCGAGTGGCGAGTTGCAGCAGCTCCTTCATTGCCACGCTCCCGGGCAGCGCCAGCGAACGCGAGCATTACGGCGACCGCCGGCAAACGACTCACCGCGCATGGCGGATGGCCTCCACGATTTCCATGCGCGATGCACGCCAGGCCGGGTAAAGGGAAGCCAGCGTGGTCGTGAGCACCGCGATCAGCAGCACCTCCAGCACCATCGCCGGCGTGACAAGGAGCGCTGCATGGTAACTGCGGGCAAAGGTCGGTGGCGGTGGCATCTCAATCGCCGCCAGGTCCAACAGTTGGCCCGCACCCAGAGCGGCCAGCACACCCAGCGCGGCGCCCAGCAGCCCAAGCAGGGCACCTTCCAGCAAGAACCCGCGCAGCACCGAAGCCCGCTTATTGCCCAGCGCCATCACCGTTCCGATTTCTCCGGTGCGTTCCAGCACACTCATCATCATGGTGTTACCAATACCGAGCAGGATGATGAACACCACGATACCCTTGACCAGGTCCAGCTGCTGCTTGAAAAGCACCGAAGCCCGGGCATAAAACTCGGCGAGGGCGTGCCAGGGCTGCACATCAAACGCGGCCGGTGGCAACGCGGCGCGCACCGGGCCCAGCGCGGTGTCCGTCGCTGCCGCATCCTGCAGGAAAACGAGCCAGGCATGCGCGCCGTCCACCTGTGCCAACTCACGCGCCAGGGACAGGGGTAGCAGCAGCGCCGCATCATCAAACTCCTGGCTGAATGAGCTGAAGACACCGACCACCTCGGCTTCCGCCGCCCCCAGCTGGCCCTCGGGTGTAGTGACCAGCAGCACCACGGAAGCGCCCGGCACCACCTCAAGCTGCCGCGCCAACCCCTCCCCCAGCACCACCTGATGGTGATCCGCGGGCGCCAGGCGACGACCCTGCTCAATGCGCAGGGCGCGATCGTCCAGCATATCCCGTGCCGGGTCGATCCCTTCGCTCATAAAGGGCAGCGTCTGCTCTGCAAAACTCACCAGGCCATTCAGCAACAGGCGCGGTGAGACGGTCGACCCCGGGGGCAGGAGCGCCGGGTCCAGCGCAAGCTCGGCGGGCAACAGATACGCCCAGGGATCGCTGCGGCCGCGCTCCTGAAAACCGGGGCGCGTGATCTGCAGGTGGCCATACTGCGAGCGGATCGTGGCCTCCCGGAACTCCTCGAACATGGCCTCGTTAAAGCCGGTTGCAACCAGCAGGGCGGCCACGCCAAAACCGATGGACAGTAGCGCGGTAAGGCTGCGACGAAACTGCCGGCGCAGATTGCGCAGGGCCAGCAACAGCGCCATCAACAGGCCGGGCACTCAGGCACCCCCCGGGAAGTAGCGGAACTTGCGCTCGTAATCCAGGCCCATGCCATGGGGGAATGAGGCGTAGGAAAAGCAGCGCAGTTCAGGCACTTCAGCGCCGCGGCGCGCGGCGGCCTCGGCCATCAAGGACTGCAGCTCAGCCCCCACGGCCTCCGGCCCACGGCTCGCGACCTGCGCCAGCTGCACGTCCAGGCGCAGGCCACCCTCTGCCGGTGCCAGCACGCGAAAAGCCCCCGACAGCTGGTCAGCGACCGCCGGCCGCCGGTACAGCAAGGCCTTGAAATGATCCACATGCCAGTCGGCACTGACCCGATCCCGAGCACGCCCGTGCATCGCCAGCATGGGAAACGGCACTGCGGCAAGCGCTGCGCGCTCGGCCTCGGTCAGGGGCTCGCGGTCGGCCGCCGTGAGCCAGCGCGCGCGATCACCCGTGCGATAACGGATCATGGGCACGGGCGCCTCGCGGTCGAGCATGGTGATCACCAGGTCACCCACGCCGTCCGCCCCTGCGTCGACAATCTCCACGTAGCTGCGCAGCGGGTTGAAGCAGAAGTAGGACGGCAAAGGCTGATCAGGATTCTGTCGATGCAGTGCACGGCGCAGGGCAATGGTTTCGGATGTTTCAAAAAACAGATTCAGCCCCAGTTCACCCACGCCCATGGAACTGCCAATGAGCGTGCCGCCCGGCTCGTCCAGGGGCACCTGCAAGGCGGCAGCCAGGTAGCTTCTATAATCCTCGGAGAACATTTCTTCACCGAGAATGACGTTCATGCGCAGCTGCGACCAGTCGAATGCCTGCTCGGTCGCATAGTCCAGCAGGCGCTTGCAGAACAGCGGGTCGGTGCAGAGGATGGCCTGGTCAAACAACGGGCCCGCCTGGCGGAGGATCGCCAGCGCCATATCTTCGCGGACACTGACATTGGCGACGCAGACCGTATTGGAGGTGAACACCACACCCATCGGCAGGCAGTTCACCAGCAGGGTAGACCGCTGGTCGATGCCAAACGCCTGCTGCAGACCGAGGTCGATGTCGTCGGGGGTCAGGTGATGCTGTCGGCGGGTGCTGACGCCAAAAGCGAAGTTGCTGCCGCCGTGGCCGGAGCTGGTGAGCACGCCGGCCAGGGCAGTGGGTGGCACCTTATCGACCATGAGCTGCTGAATGGGGAACCGTTCGAAGAGGTCGGCCTTGGTGAGGATGGGCGCGCAGTGCAGCACCTGTTCACCGCTGGTGCACTGCTCCGCTCTTACCCCGGCCTCCTCCAGCAGGGTGCGATAGGCGGCACAATGACGCGCCGCGCGCTGAAACACCGCGGGCAGGCGCTTGCGACCCGCAGCAAGGAGTTTTTCCGGCGTCTGCCGCGCAAGCAGGGACAACAGTACAGTGCGTTTGAGTCGGCTCAGGCGTGACATGAAAAGGGTCGAGTCGCTGGCAAGCGCATCATCACGGTCCGCTGCGGAACCACCACAGCAAGGCCGGATTGGAGGCCTCAAGTGCCTCCTCCAGCTTGCGCAAGTCGCCAAGGTAGGGCGTTACCGGGCCGTAGTAGTCGCTTTCCGGGCCAATGGGGGTGAAGTCGAACCCGTAGATCCGCAGTACGCGAGCCAGGCCCTTTTCCATGGCCGCATACCAGTAGCGGATGCCGTTTTCACAGCTGAAGCGGTAGATTTGCCGGTACAGACCGAGCACCAGCAAGGGGGCATTGACACGCTTCTCGCCGCGCGGTGATTCGTCGACGGCGCCCGGGCCTTTCAGGTGCGACTCGTTGATCCCCCACAGGCTGTCACCGGCACGCCGCCGGTACTCGCGCTTGACCGCAAGGCGCGACACCTCACCTGATTCTGCTGCCGGCGGTGGCTCAAAGTCGGCAAAGGGCGGGCAGTGCTCAAAGAACGGCAGCCGCTCGCCCTCCACAGGCATCACCAGGCGTGCGGTGCCCGCCACCACACCCTCGGCGTTGGTGGCGGAAAAATGTGCGGACCGCGCATCGTAGATGTCCGTTTCGAGGCCATCGGGGTAGCGGGCGGCGTTCAGGAAGTGGCACTCCAGGCAGTAAATCTGGTAGCGCAATGCATAGAGATCGGAGAGTTCCGCGGTTTCACTGCCACGATCATAGGAGTGGAGCGAAAAGTATTTCGCCAGGGCTCCCAGCGATGCTGCCGCGTCGCGATCCATTGCTGTCTCCACTAAGACGTTTTCATTATCTCTGGAGCATAGCACCAATCGGTGGCACGCCCGAAGACAAACGACAACTGAGGTAAAGCTAAAGCGTCGAGTCCAGCCAGTGTAGCAGTGTGGGATTCACCTGCGCCAGCCGCCGTTGCAGGGCGGAGAGTTCCAGCAGGTAGGGCGCAACCGGGCCGTGGTAGTCAACCGACGGGCCGATACGCTCAAACTCAACTCCAATGCGACTCAACATGCGCACCAGGGGCCGTTCCATGGCCGCATACCAGTAGTCGACACCCTGCTGCAGGCTGTATTGGTACATTTCCCGGTACACAGTAAGGATGACCGTACCGGTGTCTCCACCCCCGGGCGGGGTCCGGCAGCGCTGGTTGAGGACCAGGCGCGACACCTCCCCGGCGCTATGCGAAGGAGGCAGCGAGGCATTTTCGAAGAGCGGGCAATGTCGCTGGAACGGGAAGCCTGCACCCGCTGCATCCAGCACCAGCCGCACTGAACCCGCCACCTCATCGTCGCGGTCAAAAGCCGCGAAGCACCTGGCACGCGAGTCGTAGTCGTCGCGTTCAAGCCCCTCTGGATAGTCCGCCGTGGGCAGGAAGGCCCTCTCCTCACAATACACGCTGTAGCGCAGCCGATAGATCCGGCGCAGTTCCTGTGGGTGGGTGACTATACGGGTACTCAGCCAGTGTTCCGGACGGAACGCCTTGGAATTGGTCATAAAAGGATCTTGCCTTCTGAGTGGCCTTGCGCTGTTGGGTTTTGTGGAAATGACCCCTCGTATCCCGCCAAGGCCGGAGCCATGTTACGAGATTGCGGCAGCTGCGGAAAGCGGCTGTCAGGAATTTTTACACCAGGGCGGGAGACAGGCGATAGAGCGATAGGGGGGGAACTCTCAACCCATTGTTTTTGCTCATTTTATTTTTATTGGCACGTGCATTGCTTTCCAACTCGTGCGACGGCGGCCAGGCCACAACCACTGGCCGGACGCTAACACTCCGATACCCCCAGGGCACTGTCGGAACACAATACCAGGAGATTCATGATGAAAACGATGATCAAGACAGCAGGCGCAGCGAGTCTCCTCGCGATGGCCGTAGCTGGTACTTCCGCGGTGGCAGCGCCGCTTGCGGAGCTGGGTTTCAGCCAGCACGCGGGCTTTGGTGAGCCAACATTCTTCGGCACTTCACTGCAGTACAAGCCTGCAAGCGATGTGGTCAACACCGACCCGCTTGCGCCAGCCGGCACCCTGACCAGCTTTGCTTGGGAAGGCGCTAACGACCCCGTTGAGTCGTCGATCGCCATTGTGTCGTACAATAACGGCAACGCGCCGACTGCGGATCTGGATGGTACGCCCCTGCGCTACACATCCACCTTCGCCGTCGATGGTGACGGGCAGTGGAATGAAGGCGATTGGTGGGTTATCGACACCATCACGCAGACCAACAGAACACTGACCACTCTCGGTGGTGCTGTCGTTGACCCGCTGTGGGTTGTCGACACGCTGGCAAACCTGCGCATCTACGCTGATGCCGCGCGTACTGATCTGGCCTATGCTGACCCCACCACCAACAACAGCATCAGCTTCAACGAAACGCTGAATACCAGCACTGAAGCAGCCTGCGCAGGCCTCAACCCGCTCGAAACGCTGTGCGATGACATCTTCACCGCATCATCCGACGCGTTTGCACCGGTTTCTTTCGTTCGCGACGGTTACCGTTACGACCTCAGCTTCACTCTGTTCGCCGGCACTTCTACTGACAACGGCGTTCCTTCCGGCACCTCAGAAGTTGTTCTGAACCCAGACGGTACTATCACTGTGTACACGCCTGAGTTCAACCCCGGCACCAGCTCTATCCATGTAGCGATGAGCTACATGGCGACGGCAGTTCCCGAGCCTTCAGTTCTGGGGCTGTTCGGCGCAGGTATGCTGGCGTTGGGCTTTGCCGGTCGCCGTCGCAAGAAGGCCTAAGCCGATCCCAAAGGCCCATGCGTGCCCTGTATCGGGCTAACGAATGAGTCCCTCAAGTTGAAAACGGCCCGAAAGGGCCGTTTTTTTTGCTTGCACCAAGAGCAGCGCAGGACCGAATGTATCCACCAGTACCCAAGACTGTTAGCACCATGCCGCAGCGGATAATCCGCGGGAAGCGACAAGTGTTTCAGGCGTAGTCGGTGTTTTTGTTATAGCATCCCCAGATTCGAAAAGCCGGGGACGATCCCAGCAAGTGAAGAGAAAACAAAAAATCAAACGCATACTCGTACTCGATGCCGACATGGTCAGCGCCCTGACTATAGCCCGCTCGCTGGCGGCCAGGCACTTCGTCGTCGATGTCGCAAGTGCCAAAGCCGCACCAATTGCCGCCTACTCAAATTCAGTGGCCGCACACTTTCAATACCCAGACCCGCTGCTGAATGAAGAAGCGTTCCTGGCGTGGCTACAAGAACACATACACCATGTGCCCTACGCACTTGTCATTCCGGTAACAGAACGCAGCCTGGTGCCCCTCGCCCGCGCTCGGGACCGGTTCCAGGAAACCTGCCTGGCAATGGCTGATGACGACAGCCTTCAGTTGGTTCTGGACAAGGCGGCAACCTTCTCGCTTGCCGAGCGGATCGGCGTGTCCACCCCACAGAGCCTTTATATCTCAAGCATCGACGAGTTACCGGCGTTGCTGCCACAACTGCGCTTTCCGGTGGTGGTAAAACCCAGCCATTCCGTATCCGGGGGCGCCGCGGGTTACTCCAAGCGCAACGTCAGCTACGCGATTGACGAAGCTGAATTGATCCTGCAGTGCAAGGCGTGCCTCCGACACTCTTCAGTTATTCTGCAAAGCTACTTCCGCGGTCTGGGCGCCGGTGTAGAACTGATTGCCAAGCAAGGCGAGATCCTTTACGCCTTCCAACATCTGCGCTTGCACGAAGTCCCATTGACGGGCGGCGGTAGCAGCTTCCGCATGAGCACCGAACTTGAGCCCAGGCTCCTTGACGCAGCAACCAGGCTGATCCGGGAAATTCGCTGGACGGGTGTAGCGATGGTCGAGTTCAAGTGGAACCCGGCCACCAAAGAATACTGCTTGATGGAGATCAACGGACGTTTCTGGGGTTCCCTACCACTCGCCATGGCCGCCGGCGCCGATTTTCCAGCGATGCAGGCAGAGCTGTCATTGACCGGTGAACTTGGCACCTACCCCCCATACCGGCGCGGTGTGTATTGTCGAAACCTGCCTAGCGACGTAATGTGGCATGAGATGGTATTCCGCAGTCGTAGCGATACAATCACCCAGGTTCCCTCGTTTGGCCGTGTATTGAAGGACTTGAGCAAGACATTCTCGCTCAAGCATCACTTCGACACTCAGAGCCTGAGTGACCCGCATCCAGGCCTGATTGAAATCACACGCCTGATGACGAATTATGGTCGCAGACTTCATGACATGCTCGCTGAGAAGATGTTCACACTTTCACAGCGTTTGCTTTGGCGCAATGGCACGGTTCGTGAGAGACTCCGGGAGTCAAAAACAGTCCTGTTCATATGTTATGGCAACATCAACCGTAGCGCTCTTGCGCAATCACTCATGACGGCCCAACTGCCCGCCACTTCCAAACTGAAGGTTCTCTCGGCAGGCTTTCACAGGGAGGAACAGCGCCCCGCAGACCCGCGCATGGTGCGAGTCGCAGCAGCGCAGGGCGTAGACCTGACTCGCTCCCGGTCACGTCTGGTCGGCGACCGACTCTTGGCAGAAAGCGACATCATATTTGTGATGGAAAGGGATCATCGAAAGCGGCTGGTCGCGCTCAACCCAAAGGTGGCGAACAAGACTTTCTTGCTGGGCGCCTGTCTGACCGGGCCTAAACGGCTGCACGCCGAGATCGCAGACCCCTACAATAAATCCGAAACCGCCTATCGCGCATGCTTTCATGATATCCAACGTGCAGTAGCCTGCGTCGTAGGGCAATTGCCCCCCCATCATGCCGACCACTGAAACCCACAACAGGACCACCCCCGCCGGGGAAGATAAGCTGAGCCAGCGCCCTTTTTTTTCTGTGGTCTTGCCGACACGCAATCGACCTGAGCTGTTCGAAAGAGCACTGGAATCGGTACTGAAACAGTCATTCCAGAACTTTGAGGTGCTGGTCGTTAATGATGGCTCTGATGATGGCAATCTAGAGCGCTACAAAGAACTGGAAACAACGTCAGACCCGAGAGTACGGTGGCACTACCAACCCCAGAGGCCCAATGGCCATGGACCCAGCTACTCGATCAACACCGGTGCTCAATTGGCGCGGGGGCTATACCTGTGCATCCTGGATGACGATGACAGTTGGGATGCAGTGGACCACCTGCAAAAAGCCCACGCCGCCATCAACGCTACAGGCACAGTGGATGCTTATTACAGCAACCAAACCGCCTACAGTGCGGATGGCAAACCCGTAAAGGGAGCGTTGTGGCTAAACGCTCTGGAGAAAAGACTACCGCGACCAGGTGTCACCCAACCGGTAGATGCTGAATTCCTTCTCAGCTGCCCCGGATTTCCACACCTTAATTGCAGTATCATAAAACGCGAGCTCTACCTTGGAATCGGCGGCATGGACGAGGGTATCCGCTACGAGTGTGAAGTCGACTTGTACTTGCGCACGCTGGATGCTGCGACACTCATCCTCTACAACCCGACTATCATTGCGCGCCACAACGTGCCAGACGCCGCGCAGAAGGCGAACGTTTCCACCCAAGTAAACAGGGTGGGAAAGCTCCTTTCACAAACCACCATCTACCAGAAAAACCTGGCCACCGCCAACAGCACAGCGGTGCAGGACCGTTGCCGCGATAAATTGACCCTGGCTTACAAAAACCTGGCGCAGGAGTTTGCCGGAGAGCGAAATTTCCACCGCGCCGCCACCTTTGCCAGAATGGCGCTGGCATTTCGCTACACAATCAAGTGGCGCCTCTACTGCCTGCAGCTAGAGCTGCTTGCGGCCTTGCGAGGCTGACGGGTGGGCACCACCACTCAGCATGACCTGCCCCTCCCACGGCGGGCCACCTAAACACTGGATATTGCAAAGCCATGGCTATTGAACACTCTTCGAACCTGACCGCGAGCATGCGAACGACCGCGTTGGCTTACAACCCGCAGATCCTTTCAGGCATTCCCACCGATGCGATTGCCCCCACGGACACTGACTTTATCCTATCCACCCAAAGCGCACAGCGCGCCAGCGGCCTCTGCGCCGTGATAGCCGGGCAACCGAAATTGTCCGGAGGCAGTCCCGGGCATGAATTCGACGGCAGCAACCTGCTTGATCTTTATGAACAGCACGGCAAGGACTGTGCCGCGTATCTGAGCGGAAACTGGGCTTTCCTCATCTCAGACCCGCTGCAACAAAGACTGATACTGGCAAGTGATCGCATGGGGCGCCTTCCAGTGTACTTTGGGGTGTCAGACGGCCATGTGGTTGCCAGCACAGCTCTATCTGACCTGCGCAGGCTATCCCCCCAATGCGCTGTGGACTGCCAAAGCCTCTACAACTACGTTTACTTTCACATGATACCGGCCCCCGGATCTGTATGGGACGGCGTGCAAAAGCTGCGGGCGGGCGAGCAGTTGGAGGTAACGCCCACAGGCTGGCGCACGTATCGCTACTGGACACCACATTTTTCCGAAACGGCTCGGGATAAGAGCCAGCACCACGCATCACTGCGGCAACACCTGAAAGAAGCCGTGCGCCGCAGCCAATCAAAGGCTGGTAAAACCGGAGCGTTTCTGAGCGGCGGCCTGGACAGCTCCACCGTTGCAGGCATGCTCAGTGAGTTGGAGGGAGGGACCTGCGATGCATATGCCATCGGCTTTGATGCCGAAGGCTATGATGAAATGGCCTATGCACGCATCACAGCGGAACGCTTCGGTATTCGACTGCATGAATACTATGTGACGCCCGACGACGTGGTTGCAGCGCTGCCTACCATCGCGGCGTGCTTCGATGAGCCCTTTGGTAATTCATCCGCCCTACCGGCCTATTTTTGTGCACGGATGGCAGCGGAAGATGGCATCACAACTCTGCTCGCGGGTGATGGTGGTGATGAGCTCTTCGCCGGGAACGAGCGCTACGCCAAACAAAAGGTATTTGAGCTGTACCGCTGCCTACCTGCCTGGCTGCAACGCGCCGTGATTACGCCTGCCATATCCACACTGCCTGACCTGCTGCCAGGGGTCGGAAAGGCCAAGAGCTATATCACCCAAGCCAACCAGCCGCTACCGGACCGCCTGCAATACTACAGTTTTCTTGAGCAAATCAGCCCCGACTCGGTATTCACCTCGAGTCTCATGCAGCAAGTCGATGTCAGCCAGCCTCTGAGGTTGATGCGTGAAACTTTCGATACACCTGAAAATGCTTCAAATCTGAACCGCATGCTGTTCCTCGACTGGCAGACTACCCTGGCCGACAACGATTTACGCAAGGTCTCACAAGTTTGCGCACTGGCCGGTGTTGCAGTGCGATACCCAATGCTGGACGATGATCTTGTGGAGTTCTCGACAACTTTACCCACACGTTGGAAACTGCCCGGGAATCGACTGCGTGAGTTCTACAAGCAAGCGCTCACCGATTGGCTGCCAGAAGCCACCATCAAAAAGGAAAAGCACGGCTTTGGCCTGCCGTTCGGAGTCTGGATGAAGGATCACAAGCCACTGCAAGAAATGGCATACGAGCATATACTCAAACTCAAAACCCGCGAGATATTCAAACCTCAATTCCTTGAGGATGCGATTATCCAACACCGATCAGGACATGCCTCTTACTTCGGGGAGCTTATCTGGGTCCTCACCGTCCTGGAGATCTGGCTGCAAGCCAACGATCCCGGTTATCGTCATGCATAGATTTCGTCAACAACCAACTTTTGCCCCATTGAACTTTCCTGAGGAACTACCACGTGACAGCACTTGAACTGACAAAGCGCCTTGTAAGGTCATGCCTGCAACTTGGTACGGACTACCCATTATCTGATGATACTGTACTCTTGGGCGGATTCCCCGAGTTCAATTCCCTCACCATTACCACACTAATCACGCAAATCGAGGACGCAACCGGCTGTGAAATCAGTGATCAGGAGATAAGTGGCGAGATATTTGAGACAATTCAGTCTCTGGCCGATTTTATTGAAGTAAAAATATCAGAGGCGTAATCAAATTGAGCCGGATTACCACCATCGCCGAGTTTATCGGGAATCAAAAACCTGCATTTTCACTGCAGTTTTGGCCGACCGAAGCCCCCAAGGCAAACATCATCTATCTTCCTCCATTTGGCGAGGAAATGAATCGCTGCCGATCGATCGTGGCGAACCAGGCTCGCTGGTTTGCGCGTCATGGCTCGTCATGCACGATTCTCGATTACTTCGGCACCGGGGAGAGCCAGGGAGAATTCGAAGACGCCAGCCTGGAGATATGGCGAGAAAATATAGCCAACGCGATCCAGCGAGTCAGCGAGCAAAACGATGCCCCTGTCACCCTGTGGGGATTCAGGCTGGGTGCTCTCATTGCTTTTGATTACGTATCTCACCAGCCTATAGCTCCACGCAAGCTCCTGTTCTGGCAGCCCGTTATGTCGGGCAAGCTCTTCCTGACGCAAATGTTGCGCCAGCGGACCGCATCATTGATGCAGGCGGGCAAAGAAGCAGAGACAACCGAGCAGATGCGGAGCGCACTTTCTGCGGGAAAAATTATCGAAGTGGCAGGCTACAAACTGGGAGGCGAATTGGCCACGGGGATTGATCGCCTTACCCTCGTTGCCAACAGTGTCCCTCCTGCCACCAACATCTTCTGGCTGGAGCACTGTAGTGATGGGTCGTCTGACCTGAACCTGAAATCCAGCAAGGCCATTGCGGAACTGCGAGATAAAGGCGCGACAGTAGAAGTCGGTACGTTTACTGGCGACCCTGTTTGGCAGCTGCACAAGCGCGCAGACTGCGATGACCTCCTGCAAAAGACAAGGGTGCTGAGCCTATGAGTGACCGAATTTCACCATTGAATGAATCAGCGTTCGCGTTCGACTGCGAGGGCAGCAGCCTTATAGGTTTCCTACACGGTGGTGACCCAAGTTGTGATGTGGGCGTTCTCACCATTGTACCGGGAGGGCCACAGTACAGGACCGGCGTCGGCCGACAGTTGTTGAGGCTCGCTCGTCGCCTCGTAGCTGACGGCGTTCATGTCATGCGTTTCGATCATAGAGGCCTGGGTGACAGTGAGGGAGAGTTTAGAGGCTTTCAATACATTAAAGACGATATTGAAGCGGCTATTGCGGAGTTCAAGCGCAGAGCTCCATCCGTGAAACGCATAATTCTCTGGGGGGGATGCGACGGTGCCTCAGCGGCGATTCTGCATGCGCACAAGCTACCAGATGTCGTATGCATTGTAGCGGGAAACCCGTTTGTCGGGTCGTCAACATCAACGTCCAAAGCGAGGCAGATGCACTATCTTGCGCGTATCAGGCAGAAGTCCTTCTGGATGAAGCTCTTGAAGCTGGAATACAAACTGGGTGACTACGCCGCTGGGGCTGTCAAAAGCATCCGACAGAGGCTGAAACCAAAGAACCCGAAGGCAAGACAGGACTCAGAACCCCAGGCAGGCGCAGGTAAAGACTTCTCTGCTGACCTTTTAGCCGGCTTAAAGATGTTCAATGGCAAGATACTGTTTTTGATGGGAGACAGGTTTTTACTGAGCACCGAATTTGATCGACTGGTGTCATCCTCACCGGCGTGGAGAGCGGCCTACAGTAAGCCAGGATATCAGCGACTGGACATCAAAGGAGGTGACCAGGTTTTCTCCACCCATGACGCGCAGGAAAGAATGTTCGGACTGGCAGGAAAGTGGATTCGCGAATCGTACCTGATTGAGCCTGCCAGAGCTTAGTCAACCGGCTTGAATACAATCATGACAGCTGGTCATCACGAATATGGGCTTACTATGAAGGTAATTTACTTCCAGGATCCAGAAGGCAACTTCGGAGATGAGCTGAACCGCTGGTTGTGGCCCAGACTGTTTGATGGCGCCGTTGAGGGCTTTGGTCACCACGGCATCGAAACCATGGAGGAAAATCGCAAGGAGAGCCTCCTCTTTTACGGAATTGGCACAATCCTTGACGACAGAATACCGGTCGACCCGAAGAAGATCATCTTTGGCAGTGGCTTTGGCTATGGCGACCCTCTTTCCAACCTCAAAAACTGTGACATTGTGTTCGTTCGAGGAAAGAAAACCGCAAAAGCCATTGGAGTATCCAGTGACAAGGCGCTAACCGACCCGGCGGTTCTACTACGACACTTTTTCCCCGTTGTTTCTGAGGAAGACAAGGTACATGACGTTTCCTTCATGCCACACCACAGCACGACTGCGGGGGGCTTTTGGGAAGAAGCGTGCAAAGAATCAGGCATCAACTACATCAGTCCTATGGGGTTTGATGTCGAAGCTGTCGTTCAGCAAATCTCTTCCAGTCGGCTGGTGATCGCAGAGGCAATGCACGCTGCGATCGTGGCGGATACGTTTCGAGTACCGTGGATACCGGTAACCAGCGTTCCCGAGACAAACCCTTTCAAGTGGCAGGACTGGTGCGAATCACTCGACCTTAAATACCAGCCACACAGAATCACCCCCATCTACAGGAACTTGACTGGCAACCCAGCAAAGAACGCACTGAATAAAGTTAAAATCGTTCTCAGGCGTCGAGAACTCTTGTCTATTCGCAAAAAGCGAGGCTCAGCGATGCTGAGCGATACCAACGTTCTAGACGCCCGCCGAAGGATGATGGACCAACTGGTTGACGAACTTAGAACGCGTTTGCTCGTAAAAGAAGCGGAACACCCATGCTGACTTCAAAGGTCCGCCGCCATCTCCGAAAAAGCTTTCGCATTAGGCCTAGCCACTGCTTTTGCCTGGGTGCAGCAAAAACTGGCACGACCTCATTCTCCGCAATGTTCGCCGACCACTATCGGTCGGCACATGAGCCCAATGTGGAGGACCTCACCAGAACTGTTGAAAAGGTTATTCTCGGGGAAATGCACCCGCAGGAAATCAAGGATTGGCTATACTTCAGGGACAGACAGCTAAACCTTGAGATTGAAGCCTCCCATCCTTTGGGCTATCTGGCGCCGTGGCTACCTGAGGTCTTTCCGCGAGCCAAGTTTGTAATCACCATTAGGGACCCACTGCCCTGGCTCAAGTCACGTCTTAACTTTCACTACTACAAGACGCCCGAGGTATGGCAGCGTTATCGAGACTTCATTTGGGGGCGTCACCACCGCGGCTACGAACCAGAAGAGGCTGTTCTCAAAGAACTTGGACTATACTCATTAAATGCATATCTCACCCAGTACTCAGAACAATACAAACTACTGTTTGAAAATTTGCCAGAGGATAGAACTCTGATGCTGCGAACTGAACTCCTGAGTGACTCTATCGATACACTAGCGGCGTTTCTGGAACTTGACCCCACGACAATCATGCCGAAGCACGAGAATGTTGTAACAGTTGATTCAAGTGTGATTGACTTGCTTCCAACAGCTTTTGTGTCGAGCCGTATCAAGGAAAAGTGCGACTGGATAGTAGATCGCCTTAGGAATCAAACCCCAAATTCTGATCTTGAGCTATCGGTATGAAGCTTACTTGTAGGACAATTCTTCTCGTAGCTGTAGTAATGTGCTCCGCATCAGTTGTGGCCGATCCCGCCCCTTGGGTCGGAATGTCTTTTGCTGGCATAGCGTGCAAAGGGGGTAGCGCAGGTAATTTCGGTCCATATGACTACGTCACCGACAAAGAAAAACTCCCTGTTGTCGAAAGACGACATTTTACGCCCCAAGTTGAACAGCTTGTTCGAGGCGAATCAACGCTTGATCCCATGCGCGATGTGAACTACACCTTAGTCAGGTTCCCCAACCACCACAGAGCTCTATACTCCGCGGTACGCTTTTCCTTGGGTGAAGCGCCAAACTCCAAGGGTGACTATTCCGCCGAGTGCTACCTACAAAGAGCTGTCAACTTCAGCCCTTCGGATCCGGTACCACATATGCTATTTGGCCTTTATCTACATCGACTTGGAAAATTGAATCAATCCCTTGAACATTATCGTATAGCGGAGAAGATGGCTCCAAATGACGCTAATCTGCTGTATAACTTCGGCCTTGCCCTATTCGACTCAGGAAATTTTTCCGAGTCCTATGAGTATGCCAAGCGAGCCTACGCTTCTGGAATGGACTTTCCGGCTCTCAAGCGAAAACTACAGAAAGCCGGGTATTGGAGGTAACTGTTTAAGAGGTGTTGTGCTGTCATCTTGAAATAATGGTTGGTCCCAGACTGGCGGCAATATCGCCTGATACTTAATGTCTGCAACTCGCATGCACCTATATCAAATCGATGCCCTAAACAGGCAGTCGCTCTAAGCCGGTATTAAAAGCTGCCACAAGCTGCTCCTTGTCAGAGAGGCTCTGGCGCAACTGTGATAGGCTCTTGCGGACGTCACCCTGGGGGCGCACTCCCAGCCATATTCGGCAAAAATTTTGCGTCCCTCTCACTCTGATAATAGACCGAACTCCGAGGTGACCGCCATCGCCACCGTCTTGACGTACTCTCATTGTGCCCACCTCGAGATCTATGTCGTCATAAATCACCATAATACGAGACAAGTCTTCGGATCCGAGCATACGAAGAATAGCGTTGCCAGAATGATTGATGGTTCCAGTCGGCTTTACCAATACAACGCATTCCCCCTCCAGCAGCCCTTCGGCGACTTGTCCTGCGGCTGTCCACTGCCAAGTCAGGCCCTGCTGCCGAGCCAATGCATCCAGAGCGAGATGACCGGCATTGTGCCGAGTGAATCGATATTTATCTCCGCTGTTACCAAGCCCCACCAGGATGAGACGCCCCATACCTACGGGAATGATTGGTAGCGACTCATCAGGGTTATCAACGGAAGCTAATGGGTTGTCAATGCCGGCACGGTTGAAATCGTAAAGCCTCGGGCAAAGTGTGCAAAATTCGGCCTTGCCACACCGAACCTCCCAGCAAGCGATAGGATCCTCCCGGTCAGCAATCAATCTCAAGAGATGATCCACGCGGGACGACCCCTTGAGCAGGACCAGGTCCCCCTGGCGCAGAATACCGCTCAGATACCGCGCCGCCTGACGCAACTCGCTGAAGCCTTGTAAGCGCTCCTGCTGCTCTTTGGTAGCTCGCCTGGTAGCTCGATAAGCATTAGTCCCAACGAAAATGACTTGATCGGCAATCGCCAGTGCCTTCTCCGCTACCCTCGGGTAGAGCTTGGAGGGTGACCGAGAGTAATCCGAAAGCGTGCCGATCACCATTATTTTGCGCGGAGCTACCGCATCCCGCATGAAAGACATCGGGGCATCCAGTGACCAAACTGGTGCCTTCCAGTCATCTCTGATAAAGGTAACGCCATCTCGGCACGTCACGAGCTGCATGCGGCCCTCACTAGGCTCTAGAGTTTGGAGATTGGCAATAGCCAGAGGTAACGCCATACCCGCAGCCAGCGCTACAGCGAGAGCACAGAGCGCGGACAGAGCGAGGTGCTCGCCATACAACCGGGTGGGAACGATAAACTGCTCCCCGCCGTATGCGACCCGCAAGGTCAGTGGCTGAGGCCACGCTGATTGGCACTCCAACAATTGCAGAGTAGCACCCTGATCTCGCCCCACCCAGATTACTTTGCCGCCCCACTCCTCTCCCCGCCGCCGCAGAAGAGGATCATCGATATTGAGAATTGCCGTGCCGTCCTTTGGCAACGCATTGACAAGTCGGAACTTCTCGTTGGCAATCTGCTCGAGCCCAAAATCAGACCGGGCATGCTCTCGCTGAAACAGCGTGACAACGGCAATACGTGGTTTAAACAACCTGAGGGGCCAGTCCATTGCGTGAGGCTTGCCACCCGATATTTCCACTACTGCGTAACGATCTTTGCGGCGAGTCGATGCCACGGTTCCGGCCACCATTACCGCATCGTTGGACGATTGCTGCGTCTTGGTGACCGCCCCCAGACAGGAAAGTATACCGGCGCTAAGATCCTTGGTAGTGGTCTTGCCGGCGCTTCCGGTGATGGCGACAAATTCCACCGTGCCCGGCAGAGGCCTTTTCACCAGCGCGAGGCCCAAGGATGTAGCGATCTCCGCCCGCCAGCGAAGACTGGCAACGAAAGCCAGAATTCGATTAGTCAAAGCGGTCATGGTCATATGTCAGATTTCCTGTGCTATCGCAAAGGTTTTTGACTTCCGCGAAATGCTGCAGAATCGGCTGTTTACCCGAGCAATTCATCGATCTGCGATTGAACCATGGCGTCCAGTGCGGGCTGGAGATGATCCAATCCTTAAGACAGCTTCAAGAGGCTGAGGACTAAAAGGCGTCTATTATTGCACGAAAGTACTTCAGTGAGGTCAAATTCAAGCTCGCAATGGGAGGCGACCTGCGCAAAAATGGTTGCATGGGTAAACAACAATATCGGATGGCTTTAGGAATTTGAAACACATCATACTCGCTCTCGCAAGATTTATTGGGCTTTTTTCCCTCAGCAGGCTGGTCACCGCCAATCGGGTAAGGATACTCGCTTACCACGGAATATGGATGGGTACAGGCCACTTCGGAAATTTTCTGTTTATGAGCAAATGCAAATTCCAGCGGAGGATGGAGCTTCTCAAGGAGTTGGGCTACCCCGTAATCACACTCACTGAGGCTTTGGAAAAACACCAAAGCGGCGAACTACCCAAGGGCGCAACCGTTATCACTATCGATGACGGCTGGCAGAGCACGTATGAGCACATGCTCCCAGTACTACAAGCACTCAACTACCCTGCGACAGTTTATCTAACGACTTATTATTGCTTCAACCAATTACCTGTTATTGACGTTGCACTGCAATACTCCATTCATCAGATCGACCCAAAACGATACCCTTTAATCCATGTTCCAGAATATGGACTTGGACCGCTGCCCACTCGTACCCATACCGAGAAAAAGCAAGTGCTGGCGATCGCTTCTAAAATCTTAGCAAGCCTCGACAGCGATTCTGCGAAGCAGTTGTTTTTGCGATCCTTATGCCAACAAACGGGGTTGGACTATGAAGGTCTGGCGGCAGACCGCCTGTTTCATCTTATGACCCCGATGGAAGTAAAGGAGACGGCAGAGTCAGGCATCGCTGTGGAGTTGCACACTCACCATCACAGAATCACACACAACGACGAAGATTGCCTGGAACATGAGCTTGCAATCAATAGTGAGCGTATTCAGGCAATCACAGGGCGCGTCCCCACCCACTTTTGCTATCCCAGCGGACGATTTTCACCCGAAATCTGGCCAACCCTTAGAAGAACAGGCATCGCTTCGGCAACAACCACGGATATCGGGCTTGTGAACAGTCAGTCTGAAAGGTATGCGCTGCCACGGATTCTGGATGGGCAGAACGTTTCGGAGCTCGAATTCGAGGCTGAGATGAGTGGTTTCATGGAACTGATTCGCCACGCGCGAAATCTTTTTAGATCTCCCGCGTGACCAATACAGGGAAGGCCTCCGTTGAGGCACTACAGCTTAAGAACCACCATGAGAATACTAAATTGGCAACTAACTCAAAGCAGACATCGACCGCGACGCTCGCTGACATAGTACGCCAGACACTACGGCGATCGAGGGAAGGCCACTTGCCTGCCTACCGACAGGTCGCGGAAATGATCGTGTTGCGTCTCGTCTATGGCTTGGGTCCAAGACACTACCACATCGCGCGATACTGGCGCAGGGGGCTACCCTGGGCATTCAAAACAGGCTTTTGGACTTACAAGAAATTTCGCCGTTTTGTAAGCAAGCTGAACCCGCCCGCGTACCAAAAGATCTCGCAAAATAAGATTAGCGAAAAAGGCGTTTTAGAGCTTCTGAAAATACCGACTCCCAGGTTCCTTGGTCATCTTCATGCCCAACTCGGCGTAGCAAAAACCGGGGCGCGCTTGATCAACGATAAAGATTTGACTGAGTTATTGTTCACCTATCCACAGGTAGACCGGCTGTGCTTCAAGTTAGTGGAAGGCTATGGGGGCGAGGGCTTTCGCGCGGTGAGAGTGGTAAGGGAAGAGACATTGACCTTCCGGCTACTTGACACGGATGAGCCGGTAGATATTCCCAGGTTTATCGACGAATTTCTGCAGCTCGGATCAGGGACTGACTACATCATTGAAGAATATCTTCAGCAACACCCAGAACTTGCACACTTTAACGCTTCTAGCGTCAATACCCTGAGAATCTGGGCAGCCAGTACAGGTGGCAAAGGAACTTTCCTCGGGGCCTTCCTTCGGATTGGCAGACACGGAAGCCTGGTCGACAATACGAGCCAAGGTGCTCTCGCGTTTCCTGTCGATATAGATTCCGGTGAGATAGGTCCAGGGGTGATCAAAAACATTTGGAACGAAACTTTCGAGTTCCACAAGGATTCAGGAGTGCCAATCACCGGGGAAAAAATACCATTTTGGGGCGAGGCCGTGGGTCTGGCGATACGCGCGGTCGCAGCCTTTCCTCGCCTGCAATTTGCTGGCGTAGATATTGCGATCACAGCTGATGGGCCCGTAGTTATTGAGCTCAATGTAGAACCGGACCCCGCATCCGCCATAGTCTTCGATCGACCTCATCGAGATATTTTCAGCCAGTTCGACGTATCTTGAGATAGTATCAAATAGTTCATGTTGTGCATTTTCTTACGCAACCGTAGAGCCAGTGGCTAGCAATCGGCTATTCTACTAACTAGTCACGGGTGAGAGTTGCGCGTAGATGACTGTACGCCCCCCGCTAAGGCCAGACCGTAACCGAAATAGTGGAAAGCGGCCTTTAGCCACGTAAAACGGAGCGGTACTCAATGAATAGAATAGTTATTGATAACTACCACCATGTGGTAATTGACGGCCTGCGTATCATGACCGCAACCGTTGATGGTGAGAGCGTTCAATTCGAATTCCCCGAAAACATCTACATCCGCTCCATAGGAGATGCCTACATCGCAATAACATTGCTAGAAGCGATGGCAATGAACAGGGACATTCAGGTAGAAGAGTCCATCCCCGTAAGCAACGGCTTGTTGAACCGAATTTCGACTCTGCAGGATATTTACTGTTGTTGGAACAAGGGCCTGAAAAGGGTCAAAGTCATTGCCTCAAGTGCGATAGCTGCTCCAAATAACAAAGGCTCTGCTACATTCTTCTCCGCCGGAGTTGACGGTAGCTATACACTTCTCAAGCATTTCGATGAGATTAGCCATTTGATAATTCTCAACAGCTTTGAAGGCTGGCGAAGTCCACAAGAGTGGCCTGCGTTTCTGGACAAACAACGAGCATTTTGTTCAGCACAGGGAAAACAAATTCTGGAGGTATCCGGAAACTATCGAGACTACGCTGAGAAGAGAAAAATATCACACCACTTCCAGCATGGTCTCGAACTGGGTGGCATTGCAAGTGCATTGGGCTTTGATTCTACATACATTCCTTCCTCATTCACCGCAGATCAATTGTTTCCTTGGGGCAGCCACCCCCTTACTGATCTTTTGTGGGGAGGCTCGGAGACCGAGGTTATCCACCACGGCTTTGAGTTCAGCAGAACTGAAAAGACGGCGGCATTGGCCGAAAATCAAGCCTTACTCGACAACTTGCAGGTGTGTTGGGCGAGGCTTGATGGGAATTGCGGGAATTGTCCCAAATGTCTGCGCACTATGCTCACCTTGAAGTTGCTAGGTATTCGTTCAAACAACCTTCCAGAGTTGGAAGCCTTTTCAAGAGCTGCTGAGATGCCAATTGGAAGCATCGCCGCCGTCCCGTTTGCCACCGACATCATGGAACTGGCAACCGCAATGGGAGAACATGCCCTAGCTAAGATGTTTTACAAAAAAATACGACGTTTCCATATTAAGCAACATAGCTCGGAGCTCTTCAATTTAGTGACCGGCAACCGATTGAAATCACTTTATCATCGCGTACAAAATACAAAATGGACCGACGCTCGGGTGACAATGACAACAACAAACGTCAACCAGAATAGCAAATAGAACCGTTTTGGTTATCTGAGGGCACACTGACTATGCCTAAAAAATATATAAACAAGATACGCGAAGTGCTCGAGATGGCAAAAGAGGTGCGAAAGCAGACTGGTCGCAACTACGTCAGTCAGACCCGCGACATATTCAAGCTTTGCCGAGCCAATGCAACATGCAGAATATGGGACTACTACAAACTTGGAATTTATCAACACAAGAATCTAAATGCCCGACTTGCTCGATCATACTTGGGCTATACATCGCTGGCGGCCACTAGCGAGGCACTTAATCCCAGGCATGCCGTGACAGCGGCTTGGGACAAGTTGGTGTTCGACATGATTGCTCAGCTTCACGATTTGCCAACGGCGAGGAATGTAGCAGTTTTCAAGCCTGGAAGCTCTCTACCCAAATATATTCCTCATCCACTACATACGCGAGAAAGCCTAGTTAGCTTCCTGTCCACTCCTTCCTCATACCCCTTGTTCATTAAGCCAGTTCATGCTCAACAGAATATTGGGGGCTATTATCTCAACAACTACAATCAGACGAGCGGCAAGGTGTCCGTCGGAACAAGCTCTGAAATGACGTTAGAGCAACTGATCGACACTACCATTGATTTGCAGAGCCCCATGTACGACAGAGGCGCCGGGTACCTATTCCAGACACCAATTACACAGCACGCCCTTCTGACATCAATGTCAGGGACTAGCGCTCCATCGGGACTGCGTTTCATAGTGCTACAAGACCAACGCTCTTCGGCCCCCACCATCCATCGCTGTATCATGAAGCTCGTTCGTCCAGGAAACCACAGCGACAATTTCCATGGTGGTAGCCGGGGCAACATGGTTGCCCGTATCGACCCAGCAACAGGTGCATTGTCTCACGCTGTTACTGGGTATTGGCCATTTGCCGAGATCCTCCAGCATCACCCCACAACTGGATATCACCTGCCTGACCTGAAAATACCCATGTGGTCGAAGATAGTAGATACAGTATTAAAGGCTTCCCGTGTCTTTGCGACCATGAAGATTCTCCACTGGGATGTGATGGTTGGGCCAGAGGGCCCTGTGTTGCTTGAGCTGAATGACCTGGGTGGCACGAGCTTCGTACAACTCCATGGCATAGGATTCATGGACGATGTCATGACTGACTTCATGCGCCGCAACGGAAAACTTAAGAATCACAAAGACATACGACGCCTAATCGGATAATAATTGCTCGCCAATGCTTCAGTCTAGTACCAGCTCTTTCCGCCCGCAAGTCGTCTGGTGCTTCAAAACGGAGTGACCAGAAACAAAATGCCGGATCTCTGCCGTAGTACTTACCTGCGGAAAAAGTCGAAGGCCGCACGCCAATATACGGCGCGGTCACGCGGAAACCACAGATCGGCGTGACATCGAGGGTTCAGTGACCATAGCACGAACTCAAATATAGTTCTGAGCCGATCACTCCAACGTGGCTCATCACTCCTGAGCAGGGACAGCACATGGCCGATATCAGCCGGGAACAGATATCGACAGCGAATACCTTGTGGAGGCGGCCCTAGCGCTGAACCAATAGAGCCAAAAAATGCATCTGCCTGTAAGCGAGGGAAATCTTTTCCCGCATAAAGATCGAGATGCAAATAGCCCCAGTAACGTGCATTTATCTCAATAAACCAGAAGCGATCAGAGTCCGGGTCCCACTTATACTCCATCATCGCCACACCCTCCCAGCCTAGCAACTCCATCTTCCGCTTGGCATCTTCGAGAAGGGACTGGTGCCAGAACGTCTCACGTAATGACATCATCCCTCCATGGAAAGGATTCATATGAATACCTAAAGTCATGCTTTCGGCGCGAAACTCCCCACGGTGCCGCCACAAACTGACACCCACCTTCTGCCCCGGAGCATGCCCTTGGCAAATAACGGCCTGATAGTTTGGCAAAAGTTCGGCCACCGCATCCAGGGTTTCAGCGATAGAAAGACATCGGCGTACCACTGCCTTGCCGACCTTGCCCAGCCCCTTGCCCGCATCACCTTTAACATAGAAAGGCGATGCCTCGGACTGCAAGGACGACTCAAGTGCCTCTAGCTCATGCGCACCTGTTAGGACAGCAGAAAAGGGTAGATTGCATGCACCATCGGGGTGGGCACGCAGGATCGCATCGCTATCGACCTTACTCATGCAACCCTCCCAGACATACTTAGGAACCGCATCAGGTAACAGCGGCACAAAGCGCTCATAGCAATCACGAACGGCATGAAGGAAGCCTTCGCTTGGCACGATCATGTCAATCCGTCGTTCGCTGATATAGTCTTCCAACCAGCTTACAAAGTCTCGACTGGAATACGGTGGATGCACAGCGACATCCTGGGCATAATGTGAATGCAAGCCAAGGGCGCGGCCTGATGTTGCACAGGCAGTGACAGAATAGCCTGCCCGCCCGAGAGAGCGAATTACACCCAGCATCCCAACGGCGTGGGCGTCCATCACGAGAATACGTTTGCTCATTACTTAAGCTTCCTTACGCTCATCGCCAGTTACAGCGCATATCGAGGCGCCTGCTTGCGATACCTTCCACGCGATGCATCGCGATGAAAGTGAGTGAGCTGCCTACCCTTCTCTTCCGAAAGCTGGCGCGAGAAAAGCATTGACGAAACCATCGCCGCGTTCCTAGCACGCTACTCCAAGGCCCCCGCCCCCGAGTCCAACCACTCCGCGAGGGTGCGCAGCTCGGTAGCCGTTATGCTCACCGGATGATTCAGACCAAAATCGATATCATCAGGATATGTCGTATCAGTACGCCCGTCAGTGCGTTGATTCGCCGCCTTCCAGTAGAGTAGGCTCTCGCGGGCAAACATCGAGTTGACGTACTTACTGGTATAGGGTCGCTGGATACCCCAGCGACGACGCTCGTTATCTGACTCGCGCATAAGCACCCGCCTATCTTCCGGCACTGATGCCTGAAACTGGTCCCACACCAGAGCGTCGTAATCCATGAGCGGCAAGTCCGCGACATGGCAAGTTTGACAGCGGCGCTCGAAGATCGGCTTTATATCGCGTGCGTAGGTAGGCACGGGTCTGGAGTCTAGCAACACCTCAGCTTGGGCGGTGAAGGCGAGCGATTCCTCATAGGATCTTCCGGATTTGGAGTGCAAGTGACAACCGGTGCACACACGCTTTTCTCCGGGGCGCAGGGATTGTGGCACCTGATCCCGCTTGATTACCCGCCCCATTCTGTCCAACCCGGCCATAACGTAAGGCGTATCACAGGGCAATTCCACCTTGAAGGATTTATCACGCAACAAGGGGACGTCACCCAGAAGGCGCAATTGGTTACCAATAGAGTTCTTGAAAGCCCGCCGCTCCTTCTTGTTTGGCAGCACCTCCCAGAAGCGGATAGCCGCCAATTCCGAGTGCGGCAAGCCGTGGACCTCGCCACCATTATTGGCCATGGATTTATAATTATTGTTGAATGCATAGGGCCTGGATGCGGAGGTCTCCGCGGTCCCCGCGTCACTGCTAACCAACTGGCAACTACCGTCATTGGTATAGCGCAAATCCGGCGCATCTGGTGCCGATCGAGCGACGACCACTCTTGCACCAAACTCGTGCCACTCCTCACGGTCCACCACACGCACCATATCGGACATCTGGCGGGAAGGAATCCGAGTGGTGTGATACACACCCACATCACAACCACGTTGGTGGGGCTGTTCAGCCACTCGCTCCTGGAAACTTTTCACTGTACCAGAAACGTTCGTGCAGAACCCCCGCCCTACTGTCAACAACAGTTGATTGCCAGGCATGCCTTCTGGATAGCCAATCTTTCCCTGGTAGAGGCCATCCTGCTTCACGGAGGGCTCATCATTGGACTTTGACCAGTTCGCGACATTGTAGAGATTACGCGGCAAGAACTCAGGAAGCGCACCCTCGACCCCGACCGGCTCGGGGGTCCAGCAGAAGACATCGCCAAGACCGAGATTGTTGCCGCGATAGTAATTACTCACACATATATCACTGTTGTAACGCTGCCCAAGAAAATGGAGTGCCTTCATAGTCTTGGTACGCCCGGAGGCCGACTTAAACGTATTCCTATGGGCTCCCAGCAGTGCGTGCATATCACCACCCCGGACATCCATATCCATCACCAGCCACATATTGTCTAGAGTGCCAGGCCAGTTGATGCTGCCGTTTGTACTGCCGTAAGCCAGATTGTGGCTTAGCCAATGAGAACTATAGGCTATCCGCCCATTTCGTAGGACATACGGATGCATCGCCGTAGTGACTTCGTGCGGGCTTATATTGACCGCATTGCCCCCTTGCTCGTCAGCGATGTAGAGCTGAGTCTCCACTCTGCGATTCGGGGTAATACCGTCTAGCCACGGCTCGCGGAAGCGCGCTCGGGAAGAAGCAAAAAGAATGCGACCGTCCGGAAGCCAGGCAGGGCTAACGTCAAAAACTCCCGGCTCGTGCTTGAGCGGCGTCACTTTGCCAGTTGCAATGTCAACGACATGCAGGCGGGCTTCAGTGGCCTGGTCGAGCCATCTGTTAGGTAGCGTCGTACCATCCCAACTTGCATTCTTGAGACGCTTCCCCCAATAGACGGAGAACAAGATTCGCCGACCATCGAAAGACACCATAGGGTCCAAGGGTACACAAGGATCATTGCGCAGAACGCAGTCATACAGGATGCGCTCGCCACCATCGGCGTCTCGATAAATCAGCTGGCCCGGCGCATTGAAGCCCTCGAACACATGGCGTGAGTCTGGTAGGCGATCCCACACATCCGGGCTGTGCAAGGTATAAGGCTCGTCGTTTTTCAGCTCTACCTGATGACGGCCGATAGTGCGAGGCACTCGCACGTAGACGATCGCCTCCTCCAGGTTGCCTTCGTAGACAGGTCCGTCCTCGATAGGCGCTCTGGGGCCTGATGCCTCAGATGCTTGTGTGGCAAGCTCGCCTACCGTGCCGGGCGGTGGCCGGGATGCACCCACGCTGGACGGCGAGTGTACTTGCGCAGGGCCGGGATCCACGGACACCTCGCCTCCCATCCGGATCCGGACGAACTCCTCCCAAAGCGCAGCACCAGGGCCTGTGTACCGCTCAATATGGATGTCCTGCCCATGGGATGGCAATACCACAGCCGAGTAAAGCACTGAAGCAGCGATACTGCCCGTGATAAATCCTGAAAAGGTACTGCCAAAACGCATACGATACTCTGTTTTCCCGCCGAGCAAAGCGACGTGTAGAGGACTCCGCAGTATGCGGAGATTACGTTACAGGATAGCCTATCTGGGGCACCACTACGAACCTTGTTCCCCGGCGGTAAACGGCTGAGAGTAGGCTCAGCTCTCAGTAACCCGGCGCATGTTCAGGGCCATACGCAGCAGATATCTGGCGGCGGATTTATCCCAGGGGGTAAAGCGCGGTAGTTGCAACACATCTGTGCCGGGGGTGGAGACCCCCCAGTTCGTAGCCACAGCCAATTCAAACCCCGCCTCTCTGACTAACAACACATGCTCATCGGTATAGTCAGTTCCTCGGCGTCCATTGGGATATGCAAAGGTGCGCAGAGGGGCGCCTAACAGGCCTTCCAGCTGAGCCTTGCCGCACTGGATTTGTTCCCGTGCCTGCTCCACCGTAAGTTGCGCCAGTATGGGGTGTGACACAGTGTGGCCCCCGATTTCCACGTCGCTGCTGTGCAGTACCCGCAATTGCGCTGAGGTCAACATCAAGTCATCTGGCAAGGGCTCCACCCGGGCAGCAATACAAGAGGCAATTTCATCGCGACGCACCAAGTCGAGATACTTTCCCTCTCGAATAATCGCATGGGCAGTGCTACGGCGCTGATCCTGGTTGCTGGTGTCGTACCGGGGCAATCCGATCTCCGCCAGGTCCAGCTCTGGCTGGTCGTAAACCCGCAAGGCTTCGACAATCGTGTCGTTCCACATGCGGCCACCATTGAGATAGCCACTGGCCACGAAAACCGTGGCAGGCAAGCCATGGCGCTGCAGAACTGGCAGGGCTACTGTGGCATTGTCAGCATAGCCATCATCGAAAGTGATACAAGCCGCACGCGGTGGCAGGCGTCCTTTGCGCAGCAGACGCACAGCTTCGTGAAGAGGCAATACATTGAAGTGCCGACTCAGCAGTTGCATCTGCCAGTCAAACTCCTCCGCCGTGGGCTCAGCTGGGCGCATCCAGTCCCGCTGGGGCAGCACTCGATGATAAATCAGTATCGACAGACGTTGCCGCCGTGCGAGCCCGGCCAGCGTAAGTCCGGCGCGGAAAGCCAGCAGTTGCAAGTCAGCCACGGGGACTACCCTCGGGCAACAGGAAACTCAGCAGGCCGGTTCGAGTGTGCACGAGGCGCACCAATTGCAATTCCGGCCCTTCCGGGCGAGACTCCAATACCCACAAAAACCCAAGCACCAGAAAGAAGCAAATCCCGCCCACGGCCACCGCAGCAAACAGCTGGGCCAATTGCCAAGGCATCGGCTCCCCCACCCAGTGTGCGGGAAACAACCCATTTACCAGCAGGAACATGGCCAATGCCGCCAGCCCTGGCTTGTACAGAATGTACACTACCCGCCTCAGCCCCAGCCCCATATTGCGACGCAACACCAGATAGGCCACCACCAGCACCAGAGACAGCGTGGCAAAGGTCGCGTAGGCGACACCGAGTACGCCGTAGACCGGTAAAAACAGGTTCAGAAAGATCACCATCAGGGTCAGGCGCACCACGATAATCGACGTGGCCCAGCGAATGCGGCCCAGCGCTATTAGAACGTTATTGGTACTGGACATCATGATCATCAACAAGGTTGCAAGTGCCAGCCATTTCACTAGAGGGACGATGTGGATCCACTTGGCACCGAGCAGGGTCGGCACCAGCAGATGCGCTACCGAGAAAATGCCTACGGCCATGACAAAGCCAAGAATCATCAAGGGGCCCATCACGTCACAGAAAACATTCAACAGTCGGGCGGGATCCTTGTTAACCCTGGAGTACCCGGGAAACGCGGCTCGATTGATGGGTTCTGCCATTTCCCGCAGCAGCTGGCCGGTTTCCTTCGCCATCGACAATGAGCCGACCGCAGCGACGCCCGCCACGCGCGATACCATGAAATTCTCGATATGCCGATTGAAGAAGTTGAGAACATTATTCACCTGCAGCCAGGCCGAAAACGAAAACAGCTCGCGCCAGTATTCAAGACGAAACCGTGGCCTGAAGGGCTGCATGATATAACTGAGCAACACCAGCATCACTGACGTAGACAACAAGCCATACAGCATCGCCCAGTAACTTCTTAGCAGAAATGCCAAAGGGACCGCAACGAAAAACCCGGTCAGCTTGATCGAGAGTTGGAAACGAAACTCCCGATCAAAGGTCATGTGCTTCTGGAAATTGATAATGCCCACGTTCTTGACCCCATCAATCAGAAACAGGAGACACATGAAGCGCAGTACCGAGACCAGTTCAGGCTCTTTGAGCAGGTCGGCGGCTAGCGGGGCAAACAGATACAGCAGGCAAGAACTCACCAGCGAAAACAGAAAATGCAAAGTCCAGGCGGTATGGTAGTGAAGGTCGGTCGCGTCTTGATTTTGAATCAGTGCTGTACCAAAGCCGAATGCCCTGATCAGCTCGACAAATGCGTAAACCGACATGGCCAAAGCATATACGCCAAAATCCGACGGCGTCAGCAGACGCGCAAGAATCAGCGTACTGACCACACTAATGGAACGGCTGACCAGGCGAATGGACATGGTCCATAAGGCGCCTTTGGCAATGGACTTGCCCACCCCACGGCGTGTATGCGTTGACTCATCCAAGGCTGCGTTGCTCCCGAGTCGGAACCCGATCCAAACCAAGTAGTGACTGCCGCTGTAATGTCATCACCGCAACTATGCCCAGAACGGCATACAACAGGTCAAAGTAAGCGAGGCTTACATTAGCGCCTGTAATTCCGTAACCAATAAGCGACAAGGTCAAGGCGTTGGCAAGCTGCCGATACCAAAGCACCTCGTGTTTTTTACCCAGGCTCGCGTTCTTCATATTACTGAATAGCGCCAATGCGAGGAACATCAGGAAAATGAAAAGCCCGGGGAAGCCGTGATCCCCTAACACCTGAAAATAAATATTGTGGGCCGCCTTCGAGCCGCTGGCTTCCGGAATGGGAGGCGTATAAACCGGCGAAAAGTTCGGTGTGTCAGGGGCGTAAAAATTCCATATCGGGGGATCCAACACAGCACGAAACCCACCACCGGTCAGCGGGTGATCAAGCGCAATCAGCGTCGATATTTTCCATGCCCAAAGCCTGCCAATAAAGGAGCTATCTTCCTCGGCGGCTGTCGCAATAGTCGCCTGGCGCTCACGCCAATCTTCGGGTGCACTTTGGTACAGCACTGGCAACATCGCAAACGCTAGAACCACCAATACTCCCTTGTGTCGCGACTTTAGCCAGAAAGCGAACGCCAGAATAGCCAAACCGATAAAGCCCCCGCGGGAACCGGTTCCAACAATGCTGACTATGTTCAGAGCCACCATCCCCCAAAGGCCTAGCCTAACCATTTTATGCTCGGTTACCTGCGCAAGATAAACGATGAGGGGTATGCACATATTGATAGCTACCGCCAAGTCATTGCGATCCGCGATAATCCCTGCTCTGCCAACAATTCTATGGCCACCACCGGAAAGGACGAATTTTACTGCCTCCATAGCCGCATAAGCGGAGATTCCGAGCACAATAGTCCACACCAACACCTCAAGATGTAGTTTCTTACGAACTATCAGGGTTATGAAGAAAAACAACAGGAGAACTTTGACAAACTGGTTCCAGTAGGCCCACACATTTTCCGAAACAGAGTTCAGATTGAACACTGTACTAACTAGAGTCCAACATCCGAACGCCAATACCCAAAAACCAATGGCATTGACTCTGAACTCCTTTCGCTTATCCACAAAGAGATAAGACAGCATAGTTACCAGCACGATGGTAAGGTTCAACCTGAAACTCTGGGAGAACCCGAACGCCCAATTCACCGGCGCAATTAAAGCGATCCACGTCCAGGCCGCCACCCCGATGTAAGGCCGACGGAAGGAAAAATAAATAGCTACAAACAGGAAGCCTACCAACAGTAGGTCACGCATCAGTCATCATCCTGTCGATCCGCCCACCAGAACAAGTAACAAACGCATGTAATAACCATGAGCAAAAAAAGGCTGTCGATCATGCCGGGGGCACTCTGCTCACAACATAGCGGAATTTGCCCGAAGTCTCGCGCGGAATCTCTTCAGCCTCGCGAACCTCAATTTTCACACTCTCACCCAAACGTGCCCTGAGTCCAGACTCGATCTCGATAACCATAGCGCCCGTCAAGCTGTTGCGAGGCACCACCTCCACCCGCGTCAACTCCAACGACTCTTGCACAATACGAAAATTCGCCACGCCCGGCATGTCACGCAGTACATAGATCAGAGCGAGGCCATGCAGAATGGTGCCGTCTGCTGCGGTAACAAAGTCCGTAGTGCGACCCTCAACGCTAGACAGCACCGGCAAGCTCCGACCACAGTCACAAAGCTGGTCGCTAAGCGTCCCGACATCTCCGGTACGGTAGCGCACAAACGGGAATTCGCTGGTGAACAGGTGCGTTACGACGATCTCCCCACTCTCCCCCGCCGGCAACACGTTACCCGCAGGGTCAACGATCTCCAGCACCATGTCCTCGGCCGTGATATGCAAGCTGCCTGCCGGGCAGGCGTGGGCGATAAAGCCTGCGTCACGACCACCGTAACCGTTGGCAACGGGGCAGCCAAAGGTTTGTTCGATTACCGCCCTTTGATGATCGTACAGGCGCTCTGAGGTAACAAATGCCACGCGAACACCCAGATCGTCCAGGGGAATCTCCTGCTCCTTTGCAAACTGCGCGATCAGCGCAAGCGACGATGGATACCCAAAAAGCATTCTTGGTCGTGACGCCCGAATCCGTTCTACAAACTTCTGCAGATTGGCCTGGGACATCTCAAACGCCGAGAGAAGCTCAGTCCTGAACAGCTTGTCTCGCACCCATCTAACCCGGTCCTGGGCACCCAATTCGATGGGGGAACCCCACACCACAATCTCACGATCGCCGATATCTACATCCCACCAGCGGGTCGCGCGTCGCTTTGCTGCCACATCGTGGCTAACGCGCTCATTCCCCAGATAGAAGATGAGCGGCTCACCACTTGAGCCCCCGGTATTGAAACGCTTGAGCCCTTGTGCGCCCTCTGCCTTCAGGGCATCGGTGTTGGCACGTATCGTCGCCTTGTCAAGCAAGGGGAGCCGTTGCAGTTCCTCTAGCGAGCTGACCTGTCCGGGATTGATTTCCAGGGCTTGGAACAAGTCACGGTAGTAAGGCACTGTTTGCTCAATCCTGGTGAGAAAGCGGCGCAGATTATCGAGTTGCAATTCGGCCAGGGCCTGCGGTGAAAGCCACTGCGATTTCTCCAGGGCCCTGTGCACGGTAGTGGTGTCGTGTCCTTTGAGCTTTTCATGCAGTGGAAAGAGGAGGCCTGCGACCGCTTTCTGGTAAAGGCTCATGCCGCGGCCCCCTGTTCGAGACCGGCAACCTCACGGTAGGCAGCGAGCCACTGATCACGCACCGCGGGCCAGGCAAATTGTGCCACATGCTGCAAACCCTGAGTGCGCAGTCGATGACGCAGCATCGTATCGCGCTGCAGCCGGAGAATCGCCGACGCCATCGCCGCTGGGTCATTGACGGGCACCAGAAGCGCCGTTTGTTCGTGCTGCACAATATAGGGCACGCCGCCAACCTCGGTGGATACAACGGGGACACCGCAGGCCAGAGCTTCAATCACCGAGTTGGGCATGTTGTCAACGGTGGTGGGGTTCAACATGGCATCCGCTTCGGTATAGAGCTGGGCAACTCCCTGTCGATCAAGCCGCCCGGTGAATTCCACGGCGTCATCGATGCCCAGGGCAGCGGCAAGACCACGCAACTCGGCTTCTTGTGGGCCGCTGCCGGCAATTCGCATACGCGTCTTTGGAGCCTCCCGCAACACATCCGCAAGCGCTCTAAGCGCCGTCTCGATGCCGTAGATCGGTTCGAGGTTGCGTGTGATCACAACAGTGAAGGGTTGGCCCGAGGCCCCGATATCAGGCGCCGGTTTGAACACAGTCTGGTCGACGATGTTGGAAATGATGCGCGTGGGCTGCCCGAACTCGCTGAACACGGCACTCAGATAACCAGAGGGCACCGCCACTAGGGCAGCCCGGCTCAGGGAGGGCTTCACCCGGCCCCAGGCTCTTGCGAAATAAACCTGCGCCTCGCCTCCCCGGTAATTCACAATCACCGGACAACGCCGCAGTGGCGCCAGCCATAACACTGGTGCCGAGAATAGCTGCCAGGACCAACCGGAATTCGCCATCAGGTGGATAAGGTCAACCTTCCCCGCCAGGCGCCACACCGCCCACAGGTACGGAATAAACCGACTGAGGGCGCGCAATCCAGGCACGCGACCAACCCCCGCAGGGCGGTAGGGCGCGTTCGTCGCCACCTGCGAGACCTGCAGTCCCTCGGCCCGCAGCAACCGCGCCAGTTGTTCTGTCTGCATGGCCATGCCGCCATTGGGCGGCGGCACAGGCCCGACGAGGCCCAGGTGCAACTGGCTCACTTCATACCACCATAGACAGCCGCATAGCGCGCAACGCTCGCCGTCCACGTCCGCTCCTGCTCGACAAAGGCACGACCGCGTTCGCGCATAGCCGGCCAGTCACCTCTGCGTGCCAGAAGCCCGGTGACGGCAGCCGCCAACGCCCCGGCATCTCCCGCGGTAAACAGCATCCCGGTGTCGCCAGAGCGCACCAGTTCCCTGTGCCCACCCACATCCGATGCCACAACCAGTCGACCCTGGGCCATGGCTTCCAGCGGCTTGAGCGGCGTTACCAATTCGGTCAGGCGCATCGGCAGGCGGGGGTAGGTAAAGATATCCACAAGGTTGTAATAGTCCTGTACCTGCGCATGCGGGACACGCCCGGTAAGGATGACGATATCCTCAAGATTCAGGCTGGCAATCTTGCCACGAATCTGTTCCTCCTGTGGTCCACCACCCACCAGCAGCAGGCGAAGTTCGGGGTGTTGCTCCAACAGCGCTGGCAGTGCATCCAGCAACAGGGGAATACCCTCGTAGGCGTAGAAGGATCCGATGAACCCCAGTACCGTCTTGCCCTCAAGCCCGAGCTCCCGCTGTAATTCGGGGTTCGCCGCTGCGCCATAGGTGAAGCCTTCGGTATCGACCGCGTTCGGTATGACCGTAATCTTGGCGGCATCTATGCCCCGCCCGGCGATTTCAGCTCGCAAACCCTCACAGATGGTGGTGACGGCATCGGCGCGCCGAAAAACGCGCGTCTCAAGCGCTCGTGTGACGCGATAGCGCGGCCCCCACTCCCGACTCGTGCCGTGATCCACCGCGGCATCTTCCCAAAAGGCACGACACTCATAGACGACCGGCAATCCAAGCTCACGACCAGCGCGCAGGGCCGCCAGGCCATTCAAGGCTGGCGAGTGGGCATGGAGAACGTCCGGCTTCTCAATCGCTGCCACCTCCACAATGCGCCGCGCCAGCGTTGTCACCACCTCCCACTGGTCAAGCACAGGCAAGCGGGATAGCGGGTTGTTACCCGGGCTGGTGCGGTAGAAGTGCAGGCCATCGACGGTTTCTTCCGCTACGTCACTCACCCCCTGCTTGAGCCCGGTGACGTGGGCTGTGTGCCAGCCCAGGGCGCGCTGGCCCCGCAGAATATTGCGCGTGCGGAACGTGTAACCACTGTGCAGCGGTATGGAATGATCGAGGATATGCAGAATACGCATCGGGCCTCCGCTCACGCTGCCACCACAAACTGGTCATCACGCACCGTGGCCTGGAACATCAACAAGGTCCACAGCGGAGCACTGTGATCGCGTCGTCCGGACTGGTGCTCATCAACCAGACGCGCCAGATACTCCTGATTGAACAGCCCGGTGGCCGCGAGGCCGCCGGACTCCAGGAGATCCTTCCGCAAACGCTCTTTGAGCGGACCGCGGAACCACTTGGCCAGAGGCACACCGAAGCCCATCTTGTCGCGGTACAACACATCCTGCGGCAGGCGGGACTCGAGTGACTTCTTCAAGAGGTACTTCCCCTCCTGGCCGCGCAGCTTCCATTCCGGGGCCAACCCGGAAACCCATTCGGTGAGCGGATGATCCAGCAGGGGCACACGAACTTCCAGCGCATGGGCCATGCTGGCGCGGTCCACCTTGGTCAGGATGTCGCCCACCAGGTAGGTTTTCATGTCCAGGTACTGAATCATCGACAGCGGATCGTCGGTGGGGCTGTTAGCCGCATGTTCATCAAATACGCTGTGTACCGAATAGCCCTGCAATTCGCGCTTGAAGTTGTCGCTGAAAAGTGCAGCACGCTGCTCATCGCTGCAGATCGACACCGAATGCAGGTAGGCCTGCACCGAGTTTCGCGCCAGCGCCTGGAAGGTTGTTTTTGCACGGAATACCCGGGGCGCCCAATCCGCCTTGGGATACAACCGGCCAAGAGCGCCAAAGACAGGTTTGCGCAGGCCCAATGGCAGCGCCTGCCGCAAACGCTCTTCGTGCATATGCCAGCGATAGCGCCGGTAGCCCGCAAAGTGTTCATCACCGCCATCACCTGACAGGGCCACCGTCACCCGTTTTTTGGCCAGCTGACACACACGGTAGGTCGGAATCGCCGAACTGTCGGCGTAGGGCTCGTCGTAGAGCGCGGCAAGTTCATCAAGAAGATCAAAGTCCTCGCTACTGACGATTTCCTGAAAATGGTTGGTGTGATAACGCTCTGCGACGCGCGCGGCATACTCGGTTTCATTGAACTGCTTGACATCAAATCCGATAGCGCAGGTGTTTACGGGATCGCTCTGCAATTCCGCCATCATCGCCACAACCGCGCTGGAATCCACACCGCCCGAAAGGAAGGCACCCAGCGGCACTTCGGCCACCATGCGCACCTGCACCGCCTCGCGCAGTCTGGCGATCAATTCGGCCTGCAGATCGGCCTCGCTCGCCACCACTACCGGCTTGAAGGGAATATCCCAGAACTGTTTCTGTGCGGGCACGGGTTCGCCATGGCGGAACAACATCGTGTGGCCGGGACGCAACTTGAATACATCGCGATAGATGGTTTTCGGCTCCGGCACATAACCCAGTGCGAAATAATCCTCGACAGCCTGTGGCTGCAGCGCGCGGGGCAGCCCGGGGTGCGCCTTGATCACCTTGAGTTCGGAACCGAATATCAGCTGGCCATCTGCCAGTACACTGTAAAAGAAGGGCTTGATGCCGAACCGGTCCCTGGCGAGAAACAGGCTGCGGGCATTCGAATCGTACAGGGCAAAGGCGAACATACCGCGGAAACGCTCTACACAGCGCTCACCCCAGGCTTGCCAGGCATAGAGAATGACCTCGGTGTCACAGTGCGTGCGAAAGTGGAAACCGAGCGCTTCCAACTCACTGGCAAGCGCTTTGAAGTTGTAGATTTCCCCGTTATAGACAACACAGAGTGTGTTATCCGCACTGAACATGGGCTGCTGCCCACTGGCCAGATCAATAATGGACAGCCTGCGGTGAGCGAGGCCGACCCCAGGCGCCAGGAAAACACCGCCCTCATCAGGGCCGCGATGAAACTGGGTCTGATTCATGGCTTCGAGCAAAGCACGATCCGGCTCGCGCTGCTGGGTCAGATCAAAAATACCGGCAATGCCACACATAGTCAGGTCCTGTCCATTGATTCCGGTGGTCGGCGGCAGCCCAGGAGATCGTCATAAACCTGGAGATATGAGGACACTGTTCGCTCCCAGTCAAAATCCCGTCGAACACGCCGCACAGCGGCGTGAGCCATTTGCTCGCACTGCGTGGGGTCTTCGACCAGCGTCAGTAGTGCATTCGCCAATGCTGTTACATCACCCACCGGGACCAGCAGTCCAGTAACCCCATCCTCCACCAGTTCGGGGTTGCCACCTACACGAGTGGCGACAACAGGCAAACCACTGGCCATGGCCTCCAGAACAGTGTTGGAAATGCCTTCACCCAGAGAAGGCAATACGAACACATCCAGACACGCTAGCAACTCAGGTATGTCGTCCCGGTCACCAGCCATCCAGACGCTGCCCTCTACCCCCAGTTCTGCAATCAGGTTCTCCAGCGCGGAACGTTCGGGCCCATCGCCGACGAGTATACAGCGCAGGCTGTTCCTTTGCTGAGGGCTCGAACGCAAGACCTCGGCAAAAGCGAGCAGAAGGGTCCTTTGGTCCTTTACCGCCGCAAGCCGCCCTACAGTACCGACGACTCTACACTCCGTGCCACCCCAAAAGCCTTCGGGCATACCCGACACTGCGATCTCTGCGGTGCCGCTTGCCAGACAAGAATCGCCATTTTTCATATTCCGCGGCGAAAACCTGTCATGCGCCACCCCGTTGTATATCTGCACGACTTTGTCGTCGGGGATGCCCACAGCGGTAACCAACCAGTCAGCAAGGTCACGGCTGACCGCGATGAATCGATGGATCAACGGGCTCAGGGCCCTACGCAACAGCTTGTACTTGGAATTGCTGCCATCAAGGTCACTCACATCCCTGCCATGCTCACCGTGCACCCGCTTACAGCCCGTCAACAATAAACCCAACGCCTGCGTCTCAAGGGCAGCAAGGTTACGTGTGTGCACAATAGCAGGCCGCAAGCGACGTAGCGTACGCCACAATCGCCAATACATACGCAGGTCGTGCCCTGGTTTTTTGTGCAGCTCAATTACCTCAACGCCGGGCATCCTGATTCGTCCCGCAAACTCTTCACTACGCGTCAGGCAGATAATGGTGTGCCGATACCGCTCGGGAGGGCATCGATTGATGATATTCACCAGCCCATTCTCGAGGCCGCCCGTACCCAGCGCATAGATCACATGGACTACCAAAGGCGGCTTAGGGGCAGCAGCTACGCTTCCTGAGTGCATGAACCGCCCTATCTCACTGTGCTTGTAGGCCGTGATTCAAAGAATCGACGATTGAAGCGAGATGCAGAGAGGTGAAGCTGGTAAGCCGAACTCTGGATGCATCCAGATCATCATTGATCTGTGTCGCAACAAAAATACGCGCGCCCGTGCGTCTCCCGTCGAAAAGTTGCTGTCGAGCCTCAAGAAGCTTCGCGGCGTAAGGATTTTCTGAGTTTCTACCGTCGATATGATACCAGGACCAGATAAGGTAAATCCGGGAAGCGGAGCGCACTTGAACCTCCTCAACCCACCCCAGGGAGTCCACCCCGGTATGCACACGCCGCTGCCCAATGACTCTCCACATCTGGCGTGGCTCTGGCCTCCACGGTTCGGCGCTTGTAACAAGCTCAAGCCCTTGCTTCTGCGTCAAAAACTGCCTCAGAAAGAGTGCGACAGGCACCCTGCCATCATACATCTGGTCCAGTTTACGGTCGGCCCCCTCTACCACCGGGTGCCAAAACCCTTCAGGGGTAGCAGTGGCACGCCAACCTTCAACGGGCGGGGGCGCTGATATCGCCTCTGCCGTCGCCATGGTCGTCGCTCTGTCTGACGTCAGCGCAATCACCGGCCAAACCGCTGCGAGCGCTACTGCGATCAAAGCCGCGGCCAGCAGCGACACTGATGAAGCACCTGTGCTTTCCTGCGCCAAACCTGAGGACGTCCTCGTGGTTACGACTTCCTCCTGCCAAAACCCACCAACCCAGAACAGAATCACCATGACCAGCCCGAAAAAGCCCCAACCGTACACCAGGTGATCGACACCCACACCCAGACGCATGTCACTGAGGTGGCCCATCATGACAACGCCATAGGCACGCAGGCTGTTTGCGACAATCGGGACGGCGATAGACGCCAGTACGAAAAGTAAACGCCGCCAAAAGCTGCTATAGGTCAGGTATGCGTAGATCAGCCCGAGTGTAAAAGAAGCTATCAGGTAGCGAACGCCGCTACATTCCGCGATAACTGACCATGTCCCTGTGGGCAGATAGAGGTACATTCCCTCGCGATAGAGAGGAACGCCGCTGGCACGCACCATGATTTCGGTGGTGGCTGCTGTCAGGCTCATCAATGGCGGTATCAGCTCCGAGCCCATAGGCACCGCCAGAAACAGGAACAGCAGCGGGAATGCAGCGCGAGCTGCGATGACATTACCGACTATGGCCCAAATACCGCTGGTAAGGATCGCGACAAATGCGAGTTGTTCCAGCACGACGATGTCGACCATTGTGGCAAGGAGCCATATCACGCCAAAGATCAATAGGAGCAGAAGCGCATACGGTTGCGGTCGTGCGGGCAAGTCATAGTATGTTTCCCGCTCCCTCCAGAGCAGCCAGATACTGATAGGGAGAACGAGAAATCCGTGAGCAAAGGTTTGAGACCTCGACCAGATATCAACCATCGAATGCACGGTTTCGTGGAAAATAAGGAAGAGTCCACAGGCGTAGAACACCACAGCGCCCAGCACGAACCACAGAGCCTGTTCAGAGCGTGTCTGCACAACATCCAGTTGCCTTGTCGTCATTTCAGCTTTTCCTTGCGTACCGCGGTGCTGCAGAGGTATTGCCTAGCAACAATACTACCTCTGGCAGGTTCTCTGCCCAGTTAAACATCTGCTGCACGCAGTGGCGTGCCCTCTCGCCCATCTGGGCGTGCTCGCCATGCACCAGTTCGCCGAACAACCGGACATAATCCGACGCAGATTCCGCGAGAAGCACTTCATCTCCGTCCTTTGCATCTATGCCCTCCAGACCCTTGGTACTGACCAGCACAGGTAAACGCATGGCCATGGCCTCCAACACCTTGTTCTGCACACCACGTGCGATACGCATGGGTGCGATTGCGGCCCGTGCATGCTTGAGGTAAGGCCGGACATCGGGTACGCGCCCCGTTACCGTCACACCCGCCTGCTGCGCCAACTGGCGCACCGCCCGTGCAGGATTGCCGCCGACGATAGTCAGGCTGATCTCAGGATAGCTACGACGCAAAAGAGGCAACACGTTGTGCGTAAACCACACCACAGCATCGATATTTGGCCAGTAATCCATTGCTCCCGTGAACACCAGCGGGAGGCTTCCCTGGGGATAGGGGCTAGGCTGGGGCGCCGACTCATCGTAGGCAGGATCAAAGTAATCGCAGTTCACACCGTTGTTGTAGAAACCGATTTTGTGCGCTGTTTCCGGAGAAAGCTTATGAAACAAATCAGCTTCGGTAGACGATACGAACAAACCGGCATCAAACTCTTCTGCAAGCTGCTGCTCCAGAGCGAGCAGGCACCGGGCTTCACGTCGATATACCCAACTCAAGGGCCAGGTTTTCTGCTGCGAGTACTGTAACCATTTGTCAGAATCCACATCCACAAAATCGATCACCTTGCGCAGGAAACCTTGACTGCCTGTCGGTAAAAACTGCGCCATGGATGACGAATAGACAATGACATGCCGAATGTCATGAGCGGCAACACTGTCGGCAACCCACCTCCTTAACGCACGGTCTCTGTAGTAGGGAACCGAGAGCGCCTCACCCGTTACCAGCCCCAAGACGCTGCGCAAGGTGGCCAGCCGCGCGTTGAGCGGCCGCAGAAACACACTCGCGCAATATTTCTCCAGTTCCGGCACCCAGGGCCAGTCGTCCGGGTCATCCACAAAGCTGCCCAGGTGGATATCGAAATGCAGGCTCAGGTGATGCAGGAGATGGAACGAACGAATCTTGTCACCCTTGTTGGGTGGATAAGGGATACGGTGGCACAAAAACAGCAGCGGGGGCTTCGGCGTGTCTCCCATGCGCCTATCCCAGACTGCGGGCCAACGGTGGCCCCAACAGGTTGGCAACCGGCAAGGGCAGTCGCTGCCACGCATTCACCAACAAGCGGTACTTCGGGTTACTGGGGTTGACGTCAGGCACCTGGTCGCTGTTGACCAGAAAATATTCGTAAGGCAGCGGTTGCGGCTCGAAACCCCAGTTTTTCTTGAAGTCGAAAGGCCCTGTGTCGCGCTTGCTGCGTCCGAAGTCATACAGCGTTACGCCCTCTTCGGCACTGCAACGCATCAGGTCCCAGTACATGAAATGGTTACAACCACGAATGCTGCGAGCGCGGGCGATGCTGCCGCCGTAGTAGGGCAATACCTCGTTGCGGAAATAGAAGCTCATCACCCCGGCGACATCCTCGTCGCCCTGGCGAATCATCAGCACGCGGCAATCTCCTGCAAACTCGGCGCGCAGTGCGTCAAGGTAGCGTCGGCTGAACACCGGAGTACCCAGATTGCGCACACTCTCTGCATACACGCGATACAGGCGCTGGGTGCACTCGACCTCCTCGCCCTCCAGCCCTTCCTGAATACCTTTGCGAATCATGGCGCGCTGGCGATTGGGTATGGCCTTGAGGTTGGCATCGTTATCCGCGGTGATTGGCTTGCGAAAGGTGTAGTAAAGCTCCTTCACAGGCCACCCGCTATCACTGCTTGCGCAATTGCGCAGCTCCAGGGCATCTACACCGAGGCGCACGGCCAGAGCCTCGGCCTCGCGCCGCAACACACCAGCGGCCTGTTCATGCGCTGAGGCGATTCCCCCATACACACAGAAAGGCAGGCCGGCCAGTTTGTATCCGAACAGACGACTGCGCACCTCCGCGAGCGGCAGGACGCCCACCACGGCTCCATTTTCCTCTGCCAGCAAAAAATGGCAGCGATGTCGCAAGGCGCCTTCCAGCACCCGTTTCCAACCGAAGCGATGAAAGAAGGTGGCCTGCGGGCATTGCTGTACGAACCGCTCCCAGGCCGGCTCGTCAGCGGCTTCTGCACAGCGCACCCGCACCGTCACGCGCCCACCTCCTGCCGCAGACCGCCACGGGCGCCTGAGGCGCCAAAGGCCGGCTGCGGCAACGTTTCCGGCGCGGCTATCGCCGGGGCAAATACGCGATCCATACGGTCCCAGCGAAAATCACCCAGCAGCCGCTGCAGGCGTGACTCCATCCGGCCCAGGTTCAGGTAGTGGCGAAAGCGTGTGCGGGCGGTCAAACCCGGCGGCCGGGGTTGTTCAGGATCGATTTCCCAGGGGTGGAAATAGAAGTGCGCACTCTGGGCTTCTCTGTGGTTGATCCGGCGTAGCGCCCAACGCGAGAACGCGTAGGGGAACAGGCGGAACCAGCCTCCGCCGCCACAGTTGATATTGCGCCCGGCGAGGGTCAGCGTGGTCACGGGAATTTCCGCCAGCCGGCCCGACGCCGCCGAAAAAGCGAAACGTGGTGCTTCCGGCATCCCGTAGAGGTCATGTCGGATAGGCGCGATGCTGGAACTGTAGCGATAGCCCGCATCAGCCAGCGTATCCAGGGCCCAGAGGTTGTCGCGACCGATGGAGTAGCTGGCCGCGCGATAACCCTTGACCTCAACACCGGCGATGTCTTCCAGCAGGGCCTTGGTACGCCGCACATCATCGAGGAATGCCGGGGGCTGCTGGGTGGTGACCCGTGTGTGCTGCCAACCGTGACTGGCAAGCTCATGGCCTTCAGCGACTATCCGGCGCACCATCTCGGGGTGGCGCTCCGCCACCCAGCCAAGCGTAAAGAAGGTGGCCTTGACGTCATGTCTATCGAACAGTGCCAGGATGCGCTCGACATTGGCCTGCACACGCAGCGGGGTCGTCTCCCACTCTGCGCGACTCACCTGCGACTCAAACGCGGAAACCTGGAAATAGTCCTCTACATCCACCGTCATGGCGTTCACTGTGCCAGCCGATGCAACACTCATGCTTGTCGCACACCCCCACACCAGCGCGCCAGAATGGATGCGATGCGCTGTGCGGCCTGGCCATCCCAGTACTCAGGCTGGCGGCCCGCCTTGCCGCCCCCCTGAATCACCTCACGGTAGGCCTTGCGGATGGCCGCAGACTCTGTGCCGACAACGGTGTTCGTGCCCTGTTCAACGGTAATTGGCCGCTCTGTGCTCTCGCGCAGCGTGATACACGGCACACCCAGGGCCGTGGTTTCCTCCTGGATGCCACCGGAATCAGTCAGCACCACACGCGCATCGCGCATCAGGCCAAGCATTTCCAGGTAACCCTGTGGCGGCAGCAGAAGGATATCCGCCCCAGCGATCACGGTTTCGAGGCCCGCGTCACTGATGCGGGCGCGCGTGCGCGGATGCACCGGAAACACCAGCGGCGTTTCCCGGCTGATATCGGCGAGCTCCGTGAGAAGGCGCCGCAGCACTGTGGGATCATCCACATTGGAAGGGCGGTGCAGGGTGAGCAATCCGTAGCCATCGATGAAGCGGGGGCCGGCCTCGGCCAGCGTGCTGGCAGAGGGTGTGGCCGACGCCAGATTGTAGCGCAGGGTATCTATCATCACGTTACCGACGAAGAACACCTTGTCCCGGCTGATGCCCTCGCGCTCCAGGTTGTCAGCCGCGGACATCTCCGTCGTGAACAGCAGGTCGGACAGCTGATCCGTGAGGATACGATTGATCTCCTCCGGCATACCGCGGTCTCCACTGCGCAAGCCCGCTTCTACATGAATAACCGGTATACCCTTTTTCACCGCGACCAGGGCGCAGGCGATGGTGGAATTGACGTCCCCCACCACCAACACCGCATCCGGCTGCTGCGCATCCAGCACCGGCTCGAATTTGAGCATGATCTGTGCCGTCTGCTCGGCGTGCGTGCCAGAGCCCACCCCCAGGTCGACATCGGGCTCCGGAATGTGCAGCTGCTCGAAAAAGGCGTGCTTCATCGCCGCATCGTAGTGCTGCCCCGTGTGCACAAGGCTGGCGCGCAGTCCGCTCCCGGCCGCGTTGAAGGCACGCATGATGGGGGCGATCTTCATGAAGTTGGGCCGCGCACCTACTACACAGAGAATGTGCGCGCCTGTCTGTTCACACATGATCGAGACGTCCTAGAAGGCGTGTCTGACGTTGAACGTTATCCGGTTCTCGTCGTAGTTATTCAGCGCGAAGTCTGAATCCCGTGTCAGGAACTGGTAGGCCAGTGTCAGCGTGGTGTCATTGCCGAGCCGGCGCGTAAGGCCCAGGCCAGCCAGCCAGCTTTCGCTGTTTTGGCCAAAACCACCAAAGTTGCCGCCCTCTCCCTCACTCTCGTCCCAGCGCAGGCGTATATTGGCGGAGAGGGTGCTGGACAGATTGCGCGTAAACGTCACACCCACGTCCCTGAAGGTCCCCTCGGCACCGTCATCCACGCGCTCCTGGCGTGAATCTGACGCAGAAAGCGTGGCTGAGCTCCTGCGCGCTTCAAAGCGGTAGCGCAACTCAAAGCGCTCGTCCAACACCGGCGAATTCCCGATGAATGTCGGCAACCCTTCGTTGCCCAATAAATCGCCGGGCAACTCCCCAAAGCCGGGGCCAAACGGGTCATTCGGGTCGACCAGGCTGGCATCGGCGCCACGCAGCGTGCGCGGCAGGGTGAGTGTGCGCACGTAGCTGGCGCTCAACTCGCTGCGCTTGTGGCGGTAGCGGATATCCGCCCGGGGGGTGCTGCCAAAAAAGCGCTCGCCCGTGCCGACATTGACTTCTACCCGGGAGTTGGGCGTCCAGCGAACACCCACATCCCAGTAGCTGCCATCGATATCGTCTCGCTGGCTGGTGAACTCGTTCCATTCCTCACCCGCGAGGCCATTCAACTGCAGGCTGTCCAGCACCTGGAAACCGAGGCGAAATTCGGCATTCGACAGCTCATTGTCGAAAGCCGGCTGGAAGTCCGTGGCTTCGTAGTTGATCTTGCTGTACTGACCGCCGAGCCCGGCACTCAGGCGCCCCGTTCCCGGCAGAGAGTCGAGGTCGAATTCTACGCGATCTTCATCGCTGTTGCCGTAGATATCGGCGTCATTGAACTGCTCGTTATATGCGTAGCGCAGACGCAGGTTGGCCGCCTGCGCCAGCCGGCGCTGCAACAGCGCACCTACCGTATAGTCGTAGACGATGTTGGTATTGTCTCGGCCATTGCCGGTGCCGGGTGGGCCGAAGGGGTTCAGCGCATTTTCCCGTGCAGAGGCCGCGGCATCCAGTTGCAGCCAGTTCTCCACCAGCTCGTAGTCGCTGTTGAAACGCACACTCGGAATGAAGGACTTGCGGTTGCTCAGATTCGAGGCCTGGCCGGTTTCACACTCGAGGTCGCTGTCCCCCAGCGAATTGTACTCAACCGCCGCCTGCAGGTTCAGGTTGCCGCGTGCGCCGCGCCCGGTGACGCTGACATCGGGCCGCGCTGTCGCCACCGCCTTGCCTTCCTTGTCGTTCGGTGCCAGGCAAATATTGTCGGAGTAGTAGCCACCCACCGACATGCCCGCGTTGGTTTCCCACTCCGCGGAGAGTGCCGGCAGCGTTGCCAGTAATCCCGCCAGCGCGGTGAGAGCGAGCGTCGGGCCACAGTGGCGCCCGTCGGTGCGATAGGTGACGGTGGGTTGTACGCGCCCACGGACTGCTAAGCCGGCTTTCTGTGGACTCTTCACGGGTTCATGGCCCTCGCTGCATCCTGATCCGCCACCTCGGCGGCCTCGGCACGGCCACCATAGCCATACCCGTAGCCATACCCGTAGCCGTAGCCGACACCCATACCGAACAGACCCATGCGCCGGCGCGAGGCGCGGTTCAACATCACCGCCACCATCTTGTCGGCGCCGATGTGTTCCAGCGCCTCCTTGACCGCGTGTTGCGGCGTAATGTCTGCCGAGGCGACAAACACAATCTGCCCCATGAAGCTGGCCAGCACGCCCGCCTCGGTGGTGAGCAGCAGTGGCGGTGAATCAAAGACGATGATGCGATCGGGGTAACGGGCGGAGAGCTCCAGCATGAACTGGTGCATGTTTTCACTGGCCAACAGCTCTGTGGAATGTTCGTCGGCGGTGCCAGCGGGCAAGACGCGCAGCTTTTCCATGTTGGTGCGCAGTATGACGTCTTCCGGTTTCGCATCGCGACGCAGGACATCAAGCAGGCCCGATGTACCAGCGGGAATGCCCAGACGGTGCCCAGCCGTGGCCTTGAGCACATCCGCATCGACAAACAAGACGGTCTTGTCCCGCTCCATGGCGATACTCATCGCCAGATTGATCGATGAAAACGTCTTGCCATCCCCCTGCAAGGCGCTGGTGACCATAATCAGGTTGGCATTGGGAATGGGCGTGGGTGACGCGCCAGAGGCATTTTTCAGCAGCGGCCGCTTGATGGCGCGAAACTCCTCGGCGATCGCGCTGCGCGGAATCGCGGGGGTCAGGAAACCCTGGGCGTGCAGGGAATCAAAGGGGATATACACCTCCGCCCCGCCCTGCCAGTCCGACGCCTCTCCACGCTGACCATCGGCAGCCGCCTGGGCAGGCGGCGCTGTGACACCGGCGCGCTCCACCGTATTCTGTGGCTCAGGCTGCGGGGGCTGCGACTTCTTGGCCGCCTCCATCTGGCTGAGGGCTTTCTCGATTGTACTCATTGTTCTGCTCTCCGGCCCCTGGGCCTGCTGTCAGCCGAACCGGCCCCGATAACGGACATCATGCGGTGATCCCCGGCGCGATGAGCACACCGGCAAACGCGACCAACAAGGCCCCGCCGCACACCGCAAACCCCGCCAGACGCCACAGGCTGCTGCGCTTCTCCTCCGGCGATTTGTTCCAGGTGACGGTGCCCAACAGGGGCAGGCCCGTTGAATGTGCCAGCATGCGGGCGTCGGTCACAATGGGATGCAGCAGGGTCAGCAGCAGTGCCACGCCCACACCCGCGCCCAGCGCAACGATCAGCACGCCGGCGTTCAACAGCAGCTTGTTGGGCTTGCTGGGTTTGCGCGGCACAAACGGCGGATCGATAACGCGGAAGCTGACTTCACCACCCGTGCTTTCCACATCGCCAGACAACCGCGCAGACTCACGCCGCTCCAGCATCTGCTGATGCTGCCGCGCGATCACATCGTAATCGCGGTTCAGCTGCTTCAGCTCGGCTTCAACTTCGGGAATCTGATTCACCTTCGCCGCCAGTTCTTCCGCGCGGCGCTCGAATTCGGCGACACGAACACGCAGCTCGGCAGCCTCGGCTTCGGTCTGCGCCAGCATGCTGCGCATGCCCTGGTAGACCGGGCTGCTGGCCAGGCCACTGAAGGAGGCACCGGGCTGCTCCCGCATGCGCGCGTACTCCGCCTGACGCTCAGCCTCCAACTCCTCGATAAGCCCGCGCAACCGCACCACCTCCGGGTGCTTCGCCGTGTAACGCGCCAGCAAGCTGTCCATCTGCAGCTGCAGGGATTGTACCCGGGCATCCAGCGGCGACTGCGCCATGCCGGATGAGCCGCCCGCGATGAATACCGGGTCCTCACCCTCGATTTGCCGTTGCAGTTCACGCCGGCGGTTCTCCACTTCGCGCAGTTGCAGCTGCGCCTGTTGCAGCGCGCCCCGGGTTTCCTGCAGGCGGCTGTAGTAGTCCCCGCCGCCGCCGGGCAACACGTCGACATTCTGTTGCTTGAACATGGCCAACCGGCGCTCGGCCTCGACCAGCCGCTGCTCCGACTCGGCGATTTGCTGTTGCAGGAAGCTCTGCGCGTCCGAGCTGTCCTCGCGTTTGTCACTCATGGAATTTTCGATGAACACCGTGATCAGCGCCTGGGCCACGCGCCGAGCGGTCTCCCGGTCAGGGTCTGTCACGGAAATGGTATAGAGCGAGGTATTGCCACGACTGCCGGACAGCCCGATGGACTCCTGCATACGCTTGATCAGCGCTTCCTTTTGGACGTCCGTGGTCGCCCCGAGGTCCAGGTCGGTCATGCGCGCCAGCCGCTCCATATTCGGACGGCTGAGCAGCGTCTGGCTCATCATCTGGATGCGCTGGTTGATGTCCGGCGTGATGGTGAGCCCGCGCATCAGCGGGCGCAGGACGGAGTTCGTGTCCACGTGCATACGGGCCGTCGCCACATAGGACTCCGGCATCTGCCACACGTAGGCCCAGCCCGTAAGGGCCAGCACCCAGGCCGTGGCGAGTGCGAGCCAGCGGTGCCGCCAGACGCCCAGCACATAGCTGACCAGTTGCGCAAACACATCCTGCATGGTTCGCTACTCCGCGACCGACCGAAACCGTACCGAACGCATCAGAACCAGCTCTCGGAAATGATGACGATATCGCCGGGCTGCAGCGCCATGTTTGCGGAGATGTCGCCCTTCTTCAGCAGGTCGTCCAGGCGCAGGCCGTAGGAATCCTGCTTGCCGCCGTGGGTGCGCACCAGTACCGATTTATTGCCCGCGGCAAACTCGGTCATGCCGCCTACCGCAATCATGAGGTCAAGCAGCGTCATATGCTGCCGATAGGGCACGCTGGAGGGTGTTGCCGCCTCGCCCACCACGCGCACCTGCTGCTCGGGCACGCCCACAAACCCGTTGACGATCACACTGACCACGGGCTGGCGCACGTAATCGCCATAGGCTTTCTCGATATCACGCGCCAGCTCGGTAGAGGTGCGGCCGCTTGCCTGCAGGTCCTCGACGAGACGCGTGGTGAACTTGCCGTCCGGGCGCACGATGCCCGTCGTGGTGAGCTCCGGATTACCCCAGACAAAAATCTCCATCGTATCGCCGGGGCCGATAACATAGTTGTAATCCGGCGCCGCAGACCGCTCAGCAACCGGGGCCGGTGGATGCGAGGCACAGGCTGCTAGGGTCAACACCATCAGCGCTGCCAGCACGCGGGCAACAGGCGAACGCCCCCCGGGAAGTTCGGTGAATATGCTCATCTTCTTCTACTCCTCAGCGAGCCATTGGCGGCCCATTTTGTTTTACCACGTTTGCCAGCTGCGACGTTGTCAGCACCGAAAGGGCTGCCAGCGTAACAACAGGTAACCACATTCGGTGGGCAATATCCCACCGTTTTCCCCACTATTCCAGAAAAAAGCCGAAGCTGAACCCGGTTGCGGCCCAGGCAACCAGAGCGATCGACGCCAGCAGGATTCCGCCGATCACCCAGCTCCCGCCAAGCTCCCTGACCGGGCTCTGGGCGCCATGTCCGCGTGCCGCGGTGGTCGGTTTCGTAGCCCGCCCCTTGCTCGGGGGCGCGGCACGCCGCGGCCGGCTCGCAGCCGGTTCTTCCTGCGCCTGCCTCCCCGTCACCGGGGGGACCTCCTCGCCCGCTGCATCCTGTGAGGCAGATGCCTGTGCAGGCGCCGGAGCACGGGTTTCCGCGGCTCGCATTACGTCCACTGCCGGGGTAACTGCAATCTCCGCCTCGGCATGCCCGCGCATCGGCGCCGGAATGGATTCGTCGGTTCCGGTACGCCGCGCCGTCACGCCGGCAGCGCCCGCAACCACCGTCAGATGCTGGCGCCCCCGAACCACCTGCTGTTCAGGTTGCAGCTGCACGGCGTCTTCCGCCTGCCCGGCGCCGCCCGTACCGGCCTCTGCTTCCTCGCGCTGCGGCACGTCACTGGCCCCGGTAGCCTCCGGGACCTCAGCGTCCACACTACCCTGCGCTGCCGCGGGCCCTTCGTCGGGAGTGTCCTCCAGCCCGTGAAAATCCGCCTCGGACCAGCTGGCCCCAGCAGCGAGATGCTCGTCCTGCAGTTCGCCGATCACCTCGCGCACATCCGCGACTTCCACACGATGCCGCTGCTCCAGCGCGCAGTGCAGCAGCAGGCGGCTGCAAATAAGGTTGATACGCCGCGGTATCCCTTCACTGAACTTGTACACCAGGGGGAATACCGCCTGACTGAAGGCCGGATCGCCGCGCCAGCCGACGACGTCGAGGCGATGCAGAATGTACTCCCGGGTTTCTTCCATCTCGAGTGACTTCAGGTGGCTGGCCGCAACGATGCGCTGGTGCACCTGTTCCAGCTCCGGGCGCAGCACCAGTTCCCGCAGCTCGGGTTGGCCGAGGAGAAATATCTGCAGCAGGGGTTTCCCTGCCACCTGGATATTGGTCAGCAGACGCAGCTCTTCCATTGCGGACACTGCGAGGTCCTGTGCCTCATCGACGATCAGCAGCGCTCGCCGCCCATCGCGGTGCCAGGCACGCAGCTGCTGGGTGAGCCGCTGCAGCAACTCGCCTTTCTCCACGACATCCACCGCCACCCCGAATTCATAGGCAACGAGCTTCAGCAAATCGTCGGCTTTCAGCTGGCTGCACACCAGGTTGGCGACCCGCACGTTTTCACCGCTGAGGTGTTCAATCAGCGCGCCGACCAGCGTGGTCTTCCCGGTGCCGGGGCGGCCGGTGACCATAACGAAGCCTTCCTCACGCATGAACGCATACGCCATGTAGGCGCGCGCCTTGATATAACCCTTGTGGGCATAGGCGAAGGCGTGATCCGGGCTGAGCCGGAAAGGCTCCGAATTGAAGCGGTAGAACTGGTCGTACATGGCGACGCGTCTCTACGGGTTGCTCGTTATGACCCTAATGGTGCAGGCAAAGCCATTGTACCGCAAGGTAACATGTGTCTTGACTTCCCGGATTGTGAACCAGTTCAAGGCAGGCACACACGGCACTAGAGCCGCCAGAGTGCCAGCCCGGCGGCTGCGGCCTCTGCACGGTCCAGCACGCCCTTCACGTCGATGACCACACCGCCCGGCGCCAGAATGGGGGTGACCACATCGAGGCCCTTTGCCAGATATTCCGCGTGCGGCACAGCGAACACCACAGCATGCGCCGCGGGCAAGGACGCCCAGCTGACCAACTCGATGCCGTACTCCTCCTCTGCCTCCGCCGCATCGGCGAGGGGGTCGTGCACCGTCACATCGCAGCAGTAGTCCTGCAATTCGCGGATGATGTCCTCTACCCGCGAGTTGCGCAGGTCCGGGCAGTTCTCCTTGAACGTCAGTCCCAGCACGGTGACTCGCGCACCGGCCACCGGGTGGCCCCGGCTGACCAGTTGCTTGACCGTCTGCTCCGCAATGAACTTGCCCATGCCATCGTTCGTTTTGCGCCCGCCGAGCACGACCTGTGGATGGTAGCCCGCGCTCTCGGCCTTGTACGTGAGGTAGTAAGGGTCCACGCCGATACAATGCCCCCCCACCAGACCGGGGCGGAACGGCAGGAAATTCCACTTGGTGCCCGCCGCCTCCAGCACATCCAGGGTGTCGATGCCGAGCTTGTTGAAAATCATCGCCAACTCGTTCATCAGGGCGATGTTCAGGTCGCGCTGGGTGTTCTCGATGACCTTGGCCGCCTCAGCCACTTTCACGCTGGCGGCGCGGTGTACGCCGGCGTCAACCACGCTCTCATATAGTCGGGCAACGCGGTCGAGGGTGGCAGGGGTGTCTCCCGAAACCACCTTGGTGATGGTCTCCAACCGGTGAACCTTGTCACCGGGATTGATGCGTTCCGGCGAGTAGCCAATAAAAAAGCCGGCATCGGCCGCGACATCCTCTCCGCTGCGACCCGCCCAGGTCAGCCCTGAACCGGCCTCCAACAGGGGCACGCACACCTCCTCCGTACACCCCGGGTATACCGTGGACTCGAAGATGACCACCGTGCCCGGACGCAGGTGTTGCGCCACCGTGCGCGACGCCCCTTCAAGGGGACTCAGGTCCGGCCGATGGGCGTGGTCGATCGGCGTCGGCACCACCACAATAATGATGGATGCCTCAGAGAGCGCCGCAGGCTCAGTGGTGAACTCCAGCTGGGACGCCGATGCCAGCGCCTCTGGCGACACCTCGCCACTCGGGTCATGGCCGGCACGATAATGGGCAAGCTTGCGTGCATTCAGGTCGAAACCGATGGTGCGGCGCTTGCGGCCAAAGGCGACCGCCAGAGGCAGGCCAACATAGCCAAGCCCGACAATTGCTACCGTTTCTTGCATGGATAAATCGCTCATTTGGATGACTGCCCCATAAACCACGCCGCGGTGCGGGCCAGACCTTCTTCCACCGCGTACTGTGGCGTATACCCCAGCAGGCGCGCTGCCTTGCTGATGTCCGCCTGGGAATGCCGTACATCGCCTTCCCGGAAATCTGCGTAGACCGGCTCCAGGGCCGCCAGCTCCGGACTGCGCTCACTCAACAGGTCACGTATGCCGTAGTACAGGGCGTTCAGGGTTGTGCGCCCGCCATAAGCCACGTTGTACACCTGATTCACCGCCTCCGGCGACTCCACGGTGGCCGCCAGCAGGTTGGCTTGCACCACGTTGTCGATATAACAGAAGTCGCGCGAGGTTTCGCCATCACCGTTGATCTGGCAGCGCTGACCGGCGGTGAGTTCGCCAAACCAGCGCGGAATAACGGCAGCGTAGGCACCCTGCGGGTCCTGCCGCGGCCCGAATACATTGAAATAGCGCAGGCCAACCGTCTGCATGCCGTAGGCCCGCCCGAACACATCCGCGTAAAGCTCATTGACATATTTGGTCACGGCGTAGGGCGACAGCGGCTTGCCAATCTCGTCCTCGACCTTGGGCAGGCCCGGATGGTCACCGTAGGTCGATGACGAGGCGGCATAGACGAAGCGCCTGACGCCGGCGTCACGCGCGGCCACCAGCATGTTGACGAAGCCATCGATGTTGGCGGCATTGGTCAGGAGAGGATCCTCCAGAGAGCGGGGGACACTGCCCAGCGCCGCCTCGTGGAGCACGTAGTGAACGCCTTCCGCGGCCTGCCGACAATCCGCGAGCGAACGGATATCCCCCTCCTGGAAATCGAAGCTGCCCGCCCCTGCCGCCTCCTCGCGCAACGCCTCAAGGTTGTGCCGGTGGCCGGTTGCGAAATTGTCCAGGCCGCGCACATGCTGACCCAGCTGCAGCAGACGCTGGCACAGGTGCGACCCGATGAACCCTGCGGCACCGGTCACCAGCCAGGTCGCCGGGCTCGCCCGCAGCGCACCCTCGGTTGCTTCGATTGTTCTCATTCCCCACTCTTCCCCATTTGGAATAGGCACGACGGCGCGACCCTGTAGACCTGAAATGTGCTGCGTTTGGCATCTCCGCGCTGTCAGCGTTTACACGCTGTTACACTGAGTATAAGGTCTGAACGCAATCACGGCCATGCCTGCACGTGCGGCGCGGCACAACACGACAGATTCGGCGGGGAGTGTGACAATCGGATGATGGGCAATATCGGCCTGATTACGCACCTGATTGCCGCCACCAGTTTCGGACTGCTGGCCCTGCTGCTCGTCTTCCAATGGCGCGTGCGGCCACTGGGCATCAGCCTCGTGCTCGCCTGCACGGCCTCCGCACTCTGGTCCGCCATCATCGGGCTTGGCACGCTGGCAGAATATCCCCCTGTCCACCTGATTCAGCTCGCGGAACTGGTCCGCAATATCGCCTGGGTGTACTTCCTGCTGCAGTTGCTAGGCCTGCAGACCGACGGTGCCTCGCTCACCCTGCGCGGCCGCGACTGGCGGCCCCTGTTCTACCTGGGCTCTGCGGCCGCCCTGTTGATTGTGCTGGCGCCAATGCTGGCACCACTGGGAGGCCTGCACTTCGGCTACGAAGTCACACTCGCCCTGTGGCTGGCATTTGCCCTGGGCACGCTGCTGGTCGTGGAACAGCTCTACCGCAATGCCACCACGGCGGAACGCTGGTCGCTGAAGTTTCTCTGTTTCAGCCTGGGCGCCATCGCTGCATGGGACTTCTTCATGTACTCCGAGGCCCTGCTGTTCCGTCGCCTGGACCCGGACCTGTGGCAGGCGCGCGGACTGGTCAACGCGGTGGTCACACCGGCGCTGGGTATTGCCTTTGCCCGTTACAGCTCCTGGCGCGTGAAGCTCCAGGTCTCTCGACAGGTCGTCTTCCACACCGTCACGCTCGTCGGGGCCGGCATTTACCTGCTGGGTATGGCCGCGATCGGCTATTTCCTCAAGTTCATGGGGGGCACCTGGGGTACGGTGCTGCAGCTCGCTTTTCTGGTCGCCGCCGCGACGCTGCTGTTCAGCCTGCTGTTCTCCGGTCGCCTCAGGGCGCTCCTGCGCGTGCAGTTGAGCAAACACTTCTTCAGCTACCGCTACGATTACCGTGAGGAGTGGTTGAAGTTCACCCGGGCACTCGCCAGCCTCAATGAAGAGGTCGCAGAGGGAATTATCCGGATCATGGGCCCGCTGGTCGACAGCCGGGCTGGGCTGCTGTGGGGCGGCAGCGAGGGCCAACCCCTGCGCCTGCTCGCACACTGGGAGATGAGCGTTCCCGAGGGCGCCGCTGAGGAGGGGCTCGGTGAGCTGCCCGCCTGGCTGCAGCGCACAGACTGGGTGATCAACCTGCAGGAATGGCGGGCCTCACCGGATGTGTATGTTGACCTGCAACTGCCGCGCTGGTTGCGGCAGGATGAATCGCTCTGGCTGATCATCCCACTGGTCTTCCGCGACCGCCTGGAGGGTGTATTGATGCTGCGACGGTCGGAACTGAAGGACAGTATCAACTGGGAAGACCGCGACCTGCTGAAAACCGCCGGACGCCAGGCCGCCAGCCACCTGGCTCAGCATCTGGCGAGCCAGGCACTGGTTGAGGCGCGGCAGTTCGATGCGTTTAACCGTTTGTCAGCGTATGTCGTGCACGACCTGAAAAATATTCTGGCGCAGCAGTCCCTGATCGTATCCAATGCTGCCAAGCACCGCCATAACCCGGCATTCATTGATGACATGATCGCCACAGTCGACAACTCGGTGGCGCGCATGCAGCGCCTGATGGAGCAGATGCGCAGCGGTATGCGCAGTGCGAGTGCGGCTGATGTCGAGCTGGAACCGCTGCTGCGCCAGGTCGTTGCGGGCAGGAGTAGCGCCCGGCCCATCCCCAGCCTTGCAGGCCTCGATCACCCGGTGCACGTGGAAGCGGACAGCGAACGGCTCGCCACCGTATTCAACCACCTGATCCAGAACGCGCAGGAAGCGACGCCGGCCGATGGCAGCGTCAGTGTGCAGATCACCACCGGCGACAACCAGGTGATCGTGGACATCAGCGACAGCGGCCGCGGCATGGACGCCGAGTTCCTGCGACTGCGACTGTTCCGCCCCTTTGAATCCACCAAGGGCCTGACCGGTATGGGCATCGGCGCATTCGAGAGCCGGGAGTACATCCGCCAGCTGGGTGGCGATATCAGCGTGCAGAGCGAGCCGGGCGTCGGCAGCCGTTTCCGGGTGACCCTGCCCCAGGCCGGCGGACTCTCAACGAGCAACATGGAATAACCGGATACAACATGGCAAAGACAACAACCAGACACCTGTTGGTGGTAGAAGATGACAAGGGGCTGCAGAGCCAGCTGCGCTGGGCCTTCGACGGCTACGAGGTGGCCATCGCGGGAGATCGCAGCGAGGCCATCACCGCACTGCGCCGCTTCGAGCCCGGTGTGGTGTTGCTGGATCTCGGGCTGCCGCCTGATCCGGGGGGCGTCACCGAAGGTCTCGCTACTCTGCGCGAGGTCCTGAGCCTCGCGCCGGAAACAAAGGTGATTGTGGTGACCGGCGACAACGACCGCGCGAACGCGGTGAAGGCGATTGCCGGTGGCGCCTGGGATTTCCACCAGAAGCCCGCCGATGCGGAGCTGCTGTCGATGCTGGTGGACCGCGCCTATCACGTCTATGCCCTGGAGCGGGAAAACCTGCGGCTGCAGAAAGCCAGTGAGAACATGCCGCTGCGCGACATCATTGCGGTCAGCCCGGAGATGCTGAAGGTGTGTCGCACCGTGGAAAAAATTGCGCCCACCGACATCACCACGTTGCTGCTTGGCGCCAGCGGCACCGGCAAGGAGCGCTTCGCACGCGCGTTACACGAACTGAGCCCCAGGGCGGGTAAACGCATGGTGGCCATCAACTGTGCCGCGATTCCGGAAAACCTGCTCGAAAGCGAACTGTTCGGGTATGAAAAAGGCGCCTTCACCGGCGCCAACCAGCAGACCATCGGCAAAATTGAATATGCCAACGAGGGTACGCTGTTCCTCGACGAAATCGGCGACTTGCCGCTGGAGTTGCAAGCGAAGTTGCTGCGCTTTCTGCAGGAGCGCGTGGTCGAGCGTATTGGAGGGCGCAAAGAGATACCGGTTGACGTGCGTATCGTGTGCGCGACGCACCAGAACCTGGAAGAACAGATGCGAGAGGGTCGCTTCCGTGAGGATCTCTATTACCGGATCAGTGAAATGACGATCAAGATTCCCGCATTGAAAGATCGCACCGGTGACACGGCCGTGCTGGCCAAAGCATTCCTGTCGCGCTTCAGCGCCGAGCTCGGCAATGGTGGCCGCAGCTTCGACAGCGGCGCCCTCGAAGCGCTGGAACGCTACACCTGGCCAGGCAATGTGCGGGAGCTGGAGAGCCGGGTGAAACGGGCGGCCATTATGGCTGACGGCCCCCAGGTAACCGCAGAGGATCTGGAACTCGACACGCAATCCACCGAGGATGCCCTGCCGTTGAACCTGCGGCAGGTGAGGGACGCAGCGGAGCGGGGGGCGATCATCCGCGCGATGGGGCATGCCGGGGACAACGTCTCGGAAGCGGCAGCGTTGCTCGGTGTAACCCGGCCGACCCTGTACACTCTACTGGAAAAGTACGGTCTCAAATAACCGGAGCTCTCTGCGGTGATACCACCGACCCGCTCACCGTTTCCCTGGCTGTGGCTTGGGTACTCCCTGCTGCTGGTCTACGGCACCTGGTTCCCGCTCGACCGCTGGGACTGGGCACTGGGAGGCTGGCAGGCTTTCATGGCCATGGACTGGCCAAAACGGGTGGCCCGCTCGGACTTTATTCTCAACCTGATCGTGTACCTGCCCTTCGGACTGCTGGCCATGCTCTGCCTGCGCGGGCCGTTTGTGCGCAGACTGCTGCTCGCAACAGCGGCGGCCACGGCGCTGTCCGCCAGCCTGGAGTTTGGTCAAACCTACCTGCCCGGGCGGGTGAGTTCACTGGCAGACCTGCTACTGAACAGCGCCGGCGGGTTCCTCGGCGCGCTGGGCGCCGGACTGGCCGTGCGCCTGACGCTCTCCAGACGGCTTACCCAGCGCGTGCTTGCAGCACTCCGTGACCCCGCTACCGGCAGGCTGGGCCTGCTGGCGCTGGGCTGCTGGATCCTCGCTCAATGGGCCCCACTCGTGCCCAGCCTCGATATCGGCAACCTGCGCGCAGGCCTGGCCCCCCTCAAGGCCACACTCACCGGCAAGGCACCCCTGAACAGCGCCCAGGTCGTCAGCTATCTATTCATGCTGTTTACCGTGGGCACGCTGCTGCTGAGCGTTCTTGCCCCCGTCCAGCGCCGCCTGTCCGCTGTGTGTGGACTGCTGGCGCTGGTGTTGGCAGGCAAGATTCTGGTGCTGGGACGGGTACTGTCGGCCGAGGCACTACTGGCCTTCGTCTGCCTGATCCCGATATTCTGGCTGTTGCGCACCGCCTCCACCGGCCTGCTGCGCGGATTGCTGCTGCTGTCGCTGACCGCCTTCCTGATAGAGGACGCGTTGCTGCCTGCGGAGGGCAACAGCGCATTGCGTACCATCAACTGGATACCGTTTCGCGGTCACATCAATAGCGTGCACGGGGTGGTCAACCTGCTGGAGACCCTGTGGGTGTTCATCGCGCTCGCTTGGGTCACCTACCCCTGGAGCCGCAACCGCAACCTGCGCACCGTGCTGGCCTGCCTCATTGCTGCCGTTACCCTGGGGCTGGAGTGGTGGCAGCAATTCGTGCCCGGCCGCTACCCCGACATCACCGACGCACTGGTGGCGACGGGCGGCTGGTGGCTGGCCACGGTCTGGCCCTGGCCCGTTGAGCCGGACCCACAGCGTGACCAGAGGCAGCCGCCCACACCAGCTGGACGCCGCAGGGGCGGAAAATCGGGATTTCCCCGGCGTCACCGCGTGTTGCTGCTCGCCGGCGCCAGCCTCGTGGGGCTGTTGGCAGGCCTGTACGCATTCCTCGCCCGGGAGGACATTGCACCTTACGCGCTGCCGACAATTGAACAACTCCCAGCGCCCACTTTTCCGTCCTGGCGACAGGCGCATCCAAGGCTGCCGGCACCGACAGACCAGGACATCGCCCTGCTGCGCGCACACCATCCGGCCTTCTGGGAGCGACATCGGAAAGCCGCGCGGGAAGGAAAACTGTACTCACGCATTCTCATGGCCCTTGTAGAACCCGGCTCCGTGGATCTACAGGCCCTGCACACGGACTTGATGGCACTGCAACCCACCTGGCGTGGACACGAGCAAACCCGTCCGCTGGCGCTGGCCTACGACTGGCTGTACGCACAGTGGACGCCAGCGCAACGGCAAAGCCTGCTCGCCAGCGTGGAGGCAGCCTGCGACTACCAGATTCACGTGATCACCGACAAGTACGCCCTCTCGCCGTACAACGTCTACCTCTACAACAGTCCGCTGCAGGCACTGATGATGGCCGCCATCGCCAGCCATGGTGATAGTGACGGCGACCGTTGCATGCGATTCACCGCAGACTACTGGCGCCACCGGGTACTGCCCGTGTGGCGCCAGGTGATGGGCTCCACAGGTGGCTGGCATGAAGGGGGAGAATACATCGGCATTGGTATCGGCCAGGCGGTGTACCAGTTGCCCGCGCTGTGGCGCAACGCCACCGGCGAGGATCTCTTCGCCCGCGAAGCGGGTATCCGCGGCTTCGCCGATTTCGCCCTGCACAGGACCCGACCCGACGGCACCTACATTCGCAGTGGGGATGCGGCGCACTTCCGTCGCCGTATTCCGGACCTGGCACCGCTGGCCCTGGAGGTCGGGCACCGCGCCGCCTATACCCTCGCCGCGCCAACAACGCCGCTGCGCCCCCTGTCCTGGCCCTGGGGCCCCCTGGCGCAGCCCGGCTTTGCGGATACGACTGCCCTGCAGCGCGAGCCCACCAGCCGCTGGTTCGACGGCATTGGACTGCTGCTAGCGCGCTCCAGCTGGAGCGAAGACGCCACCTTCGTGACCTTTCGCGCGGGCGACAACTACTGGTCACACTCACACCTGGACCAGGGAGCGTTCACCATTTTCCGCAACGGAGCACTGGCCATAGACAGCGGCCTCTACAACCGCTACGGCTCTGAGCACCACATGAACTACACCTCTCAGAGCATCGCCCACAACGTCATCACGGTCACCGACCCGGAAGACACTGTGCCCATGCCACCCAAGGACGAGGGCGGCTCCAGCCGCGCCATCGCCAATGATGGCGGGCAGCGGCGAGTCGGCTCCGGATGGGGGCGCGCGGCACCGCTGGACTTCCAGCACTGGCAGCAACAGGCCGAGCACTATCGCACCGTCGGTGAAGTGCGCCACGGAGACGAGCGCGGCGTGTCCTGGGTGGTCGCAGACCTCACCCCGGCCTATACCAATGCGGCGTCGGGTACCGGTGACTTTTCGGCGCGCCGCCAGCGGGTGCGCAGCTACCAGCGCAGTTTTGTCTTCGACAGAGAGCAGCAGGTCATCATTGTCTACGATCGCGTGACGGCCCACGATGCCGGTTTCAGGCAAAAATGGTTACTGCACAGCGAACTCGAGCCTGAACTTCAGGGCAGGGACTTTCGCATCGCGGCACCGCTCAACCCAGGTGGCCTGCGCGGACAGCTGCATGGCCAGGTCCTGCTACCAGAGGATGCAAACCTCACCGCCATCGGCGGGTCGGGACTGGAGTTCTTCGTAGACGAACAGAACTATGACGAGGGCGGCACGCTACAGGCAACCGCCCAGCGCCTGCGCCGCGAGCGTGGTGCCGAACCCGGCGCCTGGCGCCTGGAACTGCAGCCCGGCCGGGAGGCTGAAACCCAGGAGTTCCTCGTTGTCATGCGCACTACCGATTTGCAATCCCTGGCACAACCGACGCAGCCGGTGCTGGCGACACTGACAACAACGAACGATACCTTGACGGTGCACCTGCCCGGTGCACAGCCGTTGACGGTGCAACTGCCCCGGGGCATGGGAAACATACAGCTGCAGCGCCGTCGCTAACAGCGCCTGCTTTCCCTCAGTGCAGGTTCAGGTCGGCGACCAGCTGTTCCAACAGGCCGTCCAGTGCTTCATCAATCTGTGCATACACGGCCTCGAAGCCCTGCCAGTCACCGAAATAGGGGTCCGCGACTGGCCGGCCTGCCGCGGCGCCCGGCTGATAGTCCCCCAACAAGCGCACACGCTGCAGCGCCACACTACCGGCAGCCAGTTGCGCGAGCTCCTCGCTATGCGTGGGCTCCATGACCAGAATGTGCGTGCTGCGCTCAAGCAGGGCCGGGGTTGCCTGGCGAGCGCGTATTCTACCCAGTGGAACACCATAGACCTGCGCCAGCCTGACGACCCGAGGATCGGGGGGACGCCCGAGCTGCCCGGGACGCGTCCCCGCAGAGGCCACCGCAATTCGCCGCCCCAGCCCCATGCCACGCAGACGGTGACGCAGCATGGCTTCTGCCAGCGGTGACCGGCACACATTTGCGGTACACACAAACAGAACACGCAACTGCGGCCGCCACCAGATCACCTGTGTTCGCCCTTACGCCGCCTCAAGGGGCAATCCGATCAAGCAATTGATGCACCCAGGTCACCGGTATCACATAGCTGATGCCGGAGGGGCGCTCGAGCACGGACTCCCGGGATTCCTTGACGAACACGCTGTTCACGACGCCGATCACCTTTCCGGTTGCCGGATCGTATACCGGACTGCCGCTGTTGCCCGGGTAGGCTGTGGCGTCGAGCTGGAAGACATCGAACGGGTTACGCATGCGCTGCAGCTGCACGGCATTGAGATCGCGCGCGGCGTCGGCGGTGCGTGCAACGGGAGTGATCGCTGACACCATGCCGCGATGAGTCACGGGATACAAACCCAGCACACCGCCGATCGGAAAGCCGGTAAACGCCACCGAATCGCCCTCACGAACACCGTCGGAATCGCCCAGGGTCAGTGTCGGCAGCGGGCTACCGGTGATTCGCAGAACAGCCAGATCGTGCACAGGGTCCTGTGCCGCAATTTCAGCCGGGTGTACACGGGCCTGGCGCCCGCGCCCTGAAAACACAGCCAGCATCTGTTGATTGTCGTGGTCCAGCAGTTCCGGAAGGACATGGTAGTTGGTCACGATCAACTGGCCGTTTCCCACCACGAAACCGGTCCCACGCAAACTGTCCGGACGGCGATCCCCGATGGGCTGGCGGGGGGGGTAACTCGTACCGACACCGACAATGGCCGGACGCACACGCTCAATCACATCGGCCAGCGACGCCGCACTGACCGGCACCGGCTGCATAAAGGCAACTATGGACAGCAGCGCAGCGAGCGCGGGCACGGAGATCAGGCGGAAAAAGCGGCTCATGGCATCACTCCTGTGACAGGGGCCTGCAGGGTTCGCCGCTTCAGGCTTGCCGAAGCGGCTTTTGCAGGCGACACTGCAAACCTGTGACCATAGTCCAGAACCATCAGGCCGCGCAACGGCGGCAACGCTGGCAACCCCTGGCAAGGAGAACCCCGGGTGACAGATCTTGTCCATCAGTTTATCGCACGCGGCGCGCACGTGCAGGGCGACCGACCCGCATTGTTGTTCCGGGACGCGGTGCTTTCGTACGCGCAGGTCTGGGATCTGGTGAGTAATGCCGCCAATGGCCTGCTCGCACAGGGACTCTGTGCGGCAGAACGTGTCGCCATCTATTTGCCGAAGCAGCCGGAGACCGTCGTGGGCATTTTCGCCACGGCAGCTGCGGGTGGCTGCTTCGTTCCGGTCAATCCGGTCCTCAAGCCGCGACAGGTGAGCTACATTCTGCGCCACAGCCAGGCCCGGATACTGGTCACCTCGGCACAGAGGCTGCAGCAGCTGGCGGCGGAACTGCCCGACTGCAGCGACCTGCACACCCTGGTTCTGGTCGACACACTGAGCGGCGAGCGCCGGGAGGCGCTGGCACGTGACCTCCCGGGGCTGACCATCATCGACTGGCAGGATCTGCTGGAAGCGACTCCCCTCCCGCGCCACCGGCGCATCGACACCGACATGACCGCCCTGCTGTATACCTCGGGCAGTACGGGGAACCCCAAGGGCGTAGTGCTCTCGCACCGAAACATGGTGGCCGGCGCACGCAGTGTCGCCGAGTATCTGGAAAACACCCCTGAAGATCGGCTGCTCGCGGTGCTGCCTCTCAGTTTTGATGCCGGCCTGAGTCAGGTCACTACCGCGTTTTCCGTGGGTGCCTCGGTGGTACTCATGGACTACCTGCTGCCGCGCGATGTGCTGAAAGCCGTGGCCCGCTATGAGGTAACGGGGCTGGCCGCAGTCCCCCCGCTGTGGAACCAGCTGTTGCAACAGGAGTGGCCAGCGGAGGTCGCCACCAGCCTGCGCTACGTCACCAACACCGGAGGCGCCATGCCGGTCGCGAGTACGCGGGCCCTGCAACAGAAACTGCCGCACACCCGCATCTTTCTCATGTATGGGCTCACCGAGGCCTTTCGCTCAACGTACCTGCCCCCCGAGGAACTCGAGCAGCGACCCCAGTCCATCGGCAAGGCCATTCCCAATGCTGAGATCCTGGTGGTGAACGAGGCCGGCGAGCTCTGCGCTGCCGACGAGCCCGGCGAACTGGTACACCGTGGCGCCCTGGTCGCCCTGGGCTACTGGAACGACCCGGAGAAAACCGCAGAACGCTTCCGGCCCGCACCGGGGCAGGACCCGGCTCTACCGCTGCCGGAACTCGCTGTGTGGTCGGGAGACCAGGTTGTGCGTGATGCAGAGGGCTACCTGTACTTCGTTAGCCGCAAGGACGATATGATCAAAACCTCGGGCTACCGGGTCAGCCCGACCGAGGTGGAGGAAGTGGCCTACCTGTCCGGCCTGGTTGCCGGCGCCGCTGCACTGGGCCTGACACATGTGCAGCTCGGGCAGGCCATCGCGCTGGTCGTCACGCCCTCTTCCCAGGCCAGCAGCGCAACCCTCGAGCGGGACCTGCTGGCATTCTGCCAGCGTGAGTTACCGAATTTCATGGTGCCCACGAGGGTCATCGTGCGCGAAGCACTGCCCCATAACCAGAACGGAAAAATTGACCGACGCGCGCTCAACGCCGAGTACGCAGGCCTGTTTGAGGAGCCAACAGCATGACCGATCCGCACGGTGGCGCCTCAAGCGGCTCGTTTGGAAATTCTGCATCTGGCGGTTGCGGATCTGAGAACCCTGTCACAGAATGTAACATTCTCCCTGTACTAATGCCTGCAGCTGCTAGAGTTTGAAGGCTGGCGGACGTTCGCCTTCATCAAACCGCGCGACAAACAGAACATGCACAGTATACTGGGGCCAGACCACCATGTTAGCGAGTAGCCTGTTGGGAACCCGACGCGTTTTCAAGCACCACGTTCACGTTGCCTACTACTGGCTGGCATTGCTTGATGCTGTATTGTTTACCGGTGCCTGCTACCTGGGGACCTTTCTGTACTTCCTGCGCGACCAGGCGTTGCTGGACTCCCATCTGGAGACGCTGCTGCCCCGCGCCCTGGTGTTTGCCATCACCACCGTGCTGGCCATGACCTCCCTTGGTCTCTACCAGCCTCGCCTGCGCGAAGGACTGAATGGCATCCTCCTGCGTGTTGCGGGGTCTTTTGTGCTGGTGACCATCGCCATGGCCGCCACATTCTATCTGCTGCCCTCCCTGCATCTGTGGCGCGGTGTACTGGCCTACTCATCCGTCCTGGCCTTTACCTCCTGCCTGATCACGCGGGTGATTTTCGCCAACACCGTCGAACTCGAGCAGTTCAAGCGCAAGATCCTGGTCCTGGGCACTGGCCAGAGGGCACTCAACATCGCAGAACGTATGCGCCGCAAAAGCGACCGTCGCGGCTTCCGCATTGCCGGCTATGTCCGCACGGAGGGCGAGGACACACTCGTAGAGACAGGGAGCGTATTCACCCCGAGTGAACCCCTGCACGATTATGCGCTGGCACACGACATCCGCCAGATTGTCGTGGCCCTTGATGACCCCGGTGCATTGCCTGCGGAGGAGCTGATGCATTGCCGCACATCCGGGATAGAAGTCGTCAACATTCTTGATTTTTTTGAGCAGGAAGCGAGCAAGATTCTGGTAGAAGAAGCGCCGCGGGAATGGTTCATTTACTCCGATGGCTTCGCCGCTGGCGGCGCCAAGAATCGTGGCAAACGCGCACTCGACCTGCTCGCCGCCTTTTTCCTGCTGGCTGGCACCTGGCCTCTGATGCTCCTGACAGCACTGGCGATCAAACTGGAAGACGGGTGGCGGGCGCCGGTCATTTTCCGCCAGAAACGCGTGGGCCTGAACGGGCGTGTGTTCGACGTCCTCAAGTTCCGCAGTATGAGCGTGGACGCGGAAGGCGACGGCAAGGCGCGCTGGGCGACCACCAATGACAGCCGGGTAACGCGGGTTGGGCAGGTCATTCGCAAACTGCGCATCGATGAACTGCCACAGATCGTCAACGTACTTGTAGGGGACATGGCACTGGTAGGGCCGCGACCGGAACGGCCGGAGTTCGTGCGCGAGCTGTCCGCGAGTATTCCATTCTTCGACAAGCGCCACTGTGTGAAGCCCGGCATTACCGGCTGGGCCCAGCTGAATTACCCCTATGGCGCCTCCACACGCGATGCCCTGCACAAACTGGAGTACGACCTCTACTACGTCAAGAACCAAAGCCTGTTTCTCGACTGCCTGGTGATTCTGCAAACTGCCGAGGTGATTCTGTTCGGCAAGGGTGCCCGCTAAACCCGCCAAAAGTGCGTTATCGTGACGGCGAATGTGACGCCCCTGTTACCCAAATGTGTCAGGTTTTTTAATTCTGCAGCCGGCTGTTTGGCTTGTGATGCCACCTCGCATTAGGTAACCTCTTGATATCGCATAGCTCTGTCCTTTTTGGTGCGTAATTTGCACAAGCAATAACGACGAAGGGGTTAACGGGCATCAGTCGGCGCTGCGGCGTCAGCATCGCGGGGAGAGTAATCGGGGCATGAATACAGTACTGACCATTATCGCGATTCTGGGCCTGGGCGCCCTCCTCGTGTCTGTCGTGCTCTTCACCATGGCCGCTCGCCGCTACGTGTCCGACGATGAACCGGAGCACATTTCCCTGGTCCCCAACACCGGCCGCGATCATATTCCGCGCAGCCGCGGTGACCGGCGCCAGTCAAACGCCCCCACACTGTTCCCGATCACGGTCAACGGTGAACTGATTACCCGCGAGCGCCGTCAGATAGCAGACCGCAGGCAGCAACCCCGCCGCTACGGCTGAGGCGGAATACCGCACACAACTACCCACGAATCTCGACTTTTCGACGATATTCACGGGACAGCCGCTGCCAGACCGCCTAATATTCGAGCCATACGCGTCATTCATCGAGGCTATGGTCGATGAGAACAGCTGCCATCTTCATCATCACTCTGTGCGCTGCCCTGAGCGGAGGCTGCGGCGGTGGTGGCGGCTCCGGGGCTGACCCGATTCCCGATACGCCCCCGGTGACACCGACTCCCGTCGACCCGGAGCCCGTCGGTGAGGAGCCACTGCGCGGCATTCATGCCGCGGCGCGGCTGGCATCCCGCGCCACCTTCGGCATGCCCTGGGAAGACATCCGCGCCATCGACCAGGCGGGCGAGAACGCCTGGCTGGAAGCACAGTTCGACACGCCACCCAGCCGGCACGATACCGTTGTCAGTGACCTGATGGCGCGCGCTGCACGCGGCGAACTGAGCGCGCTGGACCCTGACCCCACCCGCCTTGAAGGGCTCTTCAGCCGCCTCGCGTGGTGGCACACCACCCTCACCGCGCCAGACCAGCTGCGCCAGCGCGTGGCCTTCGCGCTCAGTGAAATCTTTGTGGTGTCGGACAACGTCGATCTGCTCTTCCAGTCACCCTACGCACTGAGCAACTACTACGACACGCTGCTTGAGCACGCATTTGGCAACTTCCGCGACCTGCTGCTGGAGGTGACGCTGCACCCTGCCATGGGGGTGTACCTCAGCCATATCCAGAATGCCAAGGCGGACCCCGAGGCCAACACCTTCCCCGACGAAAACTACGCGCGGGAGGTCATGCAGCTGTTCAGCATCGGCCTGTTCGAGCTGAACCCGGACGGTAGTGAACGCCTGGATGACATGGGCCGACCGATTCCCACTTACGACAACGACGATATCCGCGAATTCGCCAAGGTGTTCACCGGGCTCTCCTGGGGGGGCGGCAACAACGCGTTCCGGGCCTACCGGCCCAACTTCCGCGAACCCATGCGCATGTTCGAGGAATACCATGACAGCAGCGAAAAGCGCCTGCTCCGGGGCACGGTCCTGCCCGCCGGGCAGAGCGGCATGCAGGACATTGAGGCTGCCGTGGACAACCTGTTCCAGCACCCTAACGTGGGGCCGTTCATCGGGCGCCAGCTGATACAGCGTCTGGTCAGTTCCAACCCGTCTCCCGACTATGTCGCACGGGTTGCCGCCGCGTTTGATGGCGAGGACGGCAGCCCCCGTGGAGACCTGCGCGCCACGATTCGGGCCGTACTGCTCGACCCGGAAGCCCGCGCCGTGCCCGATCCAGACCGGCCACGCGGAAAGCTGCGCGAGCCGCTGTTGCGCCTGATCGCCACACTGCGCCAGCTGAATACCTCGAGCCCGGATGGTTTCTACGCCAACGCGGGCTTCTACGTGCAGGAGCAGATCCAACAGCACCCCCTCTCCTCGCCCAGCGTGTTCAACTTCTTTCTGCCGGCCTTCGCACCCGTCGGTCCCATTGCCGATAGCGGGCTGGTAGCGCCGGAATTCCAGATCACCAACAGTAGCTCCATCGTCGCCATTTCAAACCTGTTGCAGGGCGCGGTACTGGGGGACTTTCTCAACGACCTGCGTGAGCCGCCCTTCAGTGCCGCACGCTTTGATCTCGGTGAGTATCTGGAGATTGCAGATGATGTACCCGCTTTACTGGATCGGCTGGATACGGTGTTCACCTACGGCACGCTGGGAGAGGAGACGCGCGCGAGCATCACCTCGGCTGCAGAGCAGCTGGACGACCTGGAACTGCGCACCCGCGTAGCGCTGTACCTGCTGTTGATATCGCCCGACTACGCGGTGGAGTTGTGACATGCTGACACGACGGGGACTGTTGCAGCGGGGCCTCCTGCTCGGAGGCGCATCGACTGGCCTGGGCAGCCTGCTGCAATTGGGGTTGGTGTGTCATGCCGCGGCCCAGGGCGCAGCAAGTGACTACCGCGCACTGGTGTGCGTATTGCTGGCCGGCGGCAATGATTCCTTCAATATGCTGGTGCCCTGGGATACCTCCACCTACGCCGGGTATGCGAACATGCGCTCCGACCTCGCCCTGCCGCGCAGCACGCTACGCCCATTGGCGGGCACCGATGCCACGGGGCGCGCCTATGCCGTGCACCCTGGCATGCCGGGGCTGCAGCGCCTGTTCAATGACGGCGATGCCGCACTCATCAACAACGTGGGTGCACTGGTGGCCCCTCTGGACAGCGCGGCTATTGCGGCCGGCAACTGGCCTACCCCGCTCGGCCTGTTCTCCCACGCAGACCAGATCCAGCAGTGGCAGACTGCGGTTTCGGATGCGCGCATCGCCCAGGGGTGGGGCGGGCGCATCGCCGACCTGATGCAGGGCGCCTCGCCTGCCAACGGCCTGGCCATGAACATTTCGCTGTCGGGCAACAACGTGTTCCAGAGTGGCAGCGCAACAACCCCCTATAGCATCACCACAGACGACCAGGGTGCGAAGTCATTGAATGGCTACACCGAAGATTCACCCGGTGGCCGGTTTACCCGCGCCGTGGTGGACGACCTGCTCGCCAGCAGCCAGCAACAGCTTCTGCGACGCGAGTACGGCAACCGCTTCGCAGATGCACTTGCCACCCAGCAGGCGGTGTCCAGCGCACTGTCCGGGGCGCAACCACTCACCACGGCATTTGCTGCCGATCCCTTCGGCCAGGCCATGCGACAGATCGCGCGCATGATCAGCGTGCGGGACCAGTTTGGTAGCTCACGCCAAACATTTTTTGTCACCGTTGGGGGCTGGGACCACCACGACGGGTTGCTGGAAAACCAGGCGGCCATGCTGCCGATGATTGATGCCGGGCTGCTCGCCTTCCGCGATGCACTGGCGGAACTGGGCGCCCTGCCCATGGTGACCACCTTTACGACCTCGGACTTTGCGCGCACGCTGACCTCCAACGGCAAAGGCTCGGACCACGGCTGGGGCGGACAGCACATTGTGATGGGGGGCGCAGTCAACGGCGGTCAGTTCTACGGCGACTACCCGGATATCCATCCGGACAATCCGCTGGATGTGGGTCGCGGGGTCTACGTGCCAACCACCGCGACCGACCTCTATTTTGCCGAGCTCGCACGCTGGTTCGGTGTCGATGACAGCGACCTGACCGAGGTGCTCCCCAACCTGGAGCGGTTCTACAGCATCGGCTCGGGCGCGCCGCTGGGGTTCATGCTGGGGGGCTAGCACCCCTGGAACACGCGAGCACTCCTTGATCCTCAAGGACTGCAGACACAAATGATGACAAAGCGGAATCTCACCGCTACACTCGCAGTTGCTAGACGCAAACAAGAAACTTAATAAAGGTCTGTCGCACGAGTACTGGCGACCGATCCGGGCGCAGCAACCACGGGATTATTCATCATGCCACACAGCATCGCTATCGCCGGAGGCAGCGGCGGCCTGGGCACCGCCATGTGCCGCCATCTGGGCACGCAGGGCTTGCACATCATTGTCGGGTATCACAGCCGCGAATCGGCCGCGGAAGCGGTAGTCAAGGACATCATCAGCGCAGGCGGGCAGGCCACCGCCGTTAAGGTGGACCTCTGCGATGCGGATCAGGTCGCAGCGTTTCTCGCTGCGGGTGCGAGCAGGGGCGCCCCCTTGGCTGGTGTCGTCAACGCCACCGGGCCCGCCATACCGCTGCGGCCGCTCTGTGATATCAGCAGTGACACCTTCAGCCACATCATGCGCACCGACGTCGAAGGCGCATTCAATCTGCTCACGCAGGCAGGCAGGTGCCTGGCCGCCACGGGTGGCGGCAGTGTCGTGCAACTGCTCACAACCGCCGTGCTGCGCACCCTGGAAAACGATGCCATGTCGGGCATCCCCAAAACGGCGATCAGCGGCATTGTGCGCCAACTGGCGAGAGAGCTGGGACCACAGAACGTTCGCTTCAACGGTATCGCTCCGGGCGTGATTGACGCCGGCATCGTGCACAGCTCGTTTACTGCAGATCCGGTCGCAGAGAGCGTCATCAACGACTGTCTGGCAAAAACACCCATGCCCCGGCTGGGGAAACCGGAGGAGGTTTCCGCCCTCGCCGCTTTCCTGCTGAGTGACGCCGCAGGCTATATCAACGGACAAATTATCGGTATCGATGGAGGCTACAGCGCATGAAAGAACCGGCATACAGGCGTTCCCGGACCACATCGAGGGCAGGGGCACTACTGGCCGCCCTGGGCCTGATTGCGGCCGGGGCAGCGGCAGAGGATACCCAAGACGCCGCACTGTCCACGCTGGCCGCTACCGGTGAAGCCCTCTACGCAGAACACTGCGCCACCTGTCACGGCCTGACGCTGCGCGGCTCGGCCCACGGCAACACCCTGAAAGGGGCGGATTTTCTAGCGCAATGGGCCGGGCGCGAAGCCATGACCCTGCTGGCGTTCAATCGCGCCAATATGCCCCCCGGGGGCGCCGGGGTCCTGGAGGACGCGCAGCATGCGGCCATCACGGCCTATCTCATCGACGCCAATCGCGAATCCGGCGAGCTTGAACAGAGGTTGTTCACCAGCGCTGACCAATTGGTGGGCGCAGCCGATGGCAGCACCGAAGTCTCCTGGGTCGCCTTTGACGGTGCAGGCTCCATTGATGCGGACGCGCGCACCCGCGGAGGCTTCCAGAACCGCAGCATCAGCGACTTTACACCCGTGACCGCAGAAGACCTGCGCAACCCGGCGGACGGTGATTGGCTGAGCTGGCGACGCACGCTCGATGGCCAGGGCTACAGCCCGCTCAAGCAGGTTAACCGCGACACGGTGGCCGGGTTGAAGCTGTCCTGGGTGATCACCATGCAGGACGGCAGTAACCAGCCAACGCCGCTGGTGCACAATGGCATCATGTACCTCACCCACCCCGGCAACGTGATACAGGCACTTGCCGCCGACACCGGGGAACTGATCTGGGAGTATGCCTACAGCTTCCCCGAGGCCTCGCGCACGCTGGGAGGCCCCACGCGCAACATCGCGATCTACGGGGACAAGCTCTACCTCGCCACCTACGACGCCGCCATCGTGGCGATTGACGCACGCACGGGCACCGAAGTGTGGCGCACGCCCAAGGCCGACTTTAACAAAGGCTACACACACACGGCGGGGCCCATCATCGGTGATGGCGTCGTGATCAGCGGCCTCAATGGCTGCGAGTGGTACAAGGAAGAAGGTTGCTTCATCACCGGCCATGATGCCGACACGGGCGAAGAGTTGTGGCGTACCTCCACCATCGCCCTGCCGGGCACGCCCGGTGGCGACACCTGGGCTGGCCTGCCCGCTGAGATGCGCGCCGGCGGCGATACCTGGATAGCCGGCTCCTACGACCCGGAGCTCAAACTGTTCTTCATCGGCACCTCGCAGGCAAAGCCCTGGGTGGCGGCAAGCCGCGGCATGAGCGCGACCGACGAGGCGCTGTATACCAACTCGACCCTGGCACTGCGGCCCGACACGGGTGAACTGGTGTGGCATTTCCAGCACATCCCGGGTGAGACCATCGATATGGAAGTGGGCTTTGAACGCGTCCTGATCGATGTAAACGGCAGGCCGCTGCTCTACACCATCGGCAAAGACGGACTGCTCTGGAAGCTGGATCGCGCCACAGGTGCTTATGTCAACGTGGCAGAAACACTGCAACAGACCATCTACGCCGAGATCGACAAGGCACGCGGCAAGGTGCGCTATCGCGATGATATCGTGGCGGCAGACGTCGGCGACACGATTGAGGCCTGCCCCGGCATTTACGGCGGGCACAACTGGCAGGCCTCGGCCTATAGCCCCGAAACCGGCAACCTGATCATTCCGCTGCACCAACTGTGTTCCGACATGATCGGGCGCGCGGTCGCCCAGGAACCGGGGTCCGGCGGTTACGGTGCAGACTCACGCACCTACCCCATGCCCGGCAGCAACGGCATGCTCGGACGGCTTGCCGCATGGGACGTACGCAGCATGACCGAAAGCTGGGTTCACGAGCAGCGCGCCATGTTCCTGACGGGGGCACTCACCACCGGTGGCGGACTCGTGTTCATTGGCGACCTTGACCGCTACTTCAAAGCCTTCGACGTGAAAACCGGCGAATTGCTGTGGCAAACACGGTTGGGTGCACCACTACACGGCTACCCCATCAGCTACGCGGTGGATGGCAAGCAATACATTGCGGTACCCACAGGCATTGGCGTGTTTCGCGCCATGACCGCCGTTGTCAGCCCGGAGATCTACCAGCCGACGGGCGGCGAGGCGCTGTATGTGTTTGAGGTGGAATAGCCGCGAATAGACAAGAGCGCGGCCCGACCAGAAAAATAAATCACTCGTCGCCCTGATTCCAACAGGGTTTGCCCATCATCGCACCAGGGGGATGCCATGCTCTGGCCTACATTGTCACTCCGGCAATCCGGACTTGCCCGCCTCTCGAATCAGTGGCTGGTATTCAGCAAACGCCGGCCCCGCCACCGTCGCGCCGATTGTGAAGCCCGCATCAGTCGTGAGGGTATGTCCTGTGGTATAGCCAGATTCGTCACTCGCCAGCCATAGCGCGGCATTCGCGACATCTTCGGCCAACCCGGGACGACCGCGAAGGGGGGAAGCTTGCGCAAGCATTTCTTTCGCCTTGTCGATATTCTTGGGGTCGCCGGTGAGTACACTCGCCACCATAGGCGTGGCCATGGATGCCGCGGCAATCGCATTGACCCGCACATTGCTGCCTGCCAGCTCTGCGGCAAGGTTTTTGGTCAGTCCTACCACGCCATGTTTTGCCGCGGTATAGGCGTGCGGCCCCAGCCCGCCCATGAGTCCTGCTGTGCTGGCCATGCTGATTATGGAGCCGCTACCTTGAGGCTGCATGACACGCGCAGCGTGCTTTGCGCAGTAAAACGCGCCGTTCAGGAGTACGTCTATGGTAAAACGCCATTCTGCACCCGGCGTCTGCGCAACAGGGCCAACCGACCCAACAATTCCTGCACTGTTGAACATGACATCCAGACGCCCAAAGTGCGTCGTCGCCGCATCTATGGCCGCGCTCACACTCTCTTCATCGGTGATATTGCAGTAGCTGAACATTGCCTTGTCGCCGTACTTCTCAGCTAGCGCGGTGCCCTCCGCCTTTTGGATATCGCACAAAGCGACCCGGCAACCCTCCTGGATAAACCGTTCCACCGCGGCGGCCCCGATTCCGCTTGCAGCGCCCGTAATCAATGCGACCTTACCTGCCAATCTCATGCCTGTTATCTCCGCCCTACAGGTTGCAAAAAAAGGGGGACCGCGGCCCCCGTAAACGTCATTACATTCTGTACAGATAATCCTCAGGGGCTCGCTCCCCTATCGTCTCCGGCGCTATGCTGCCAAAACCGCGTGACTGAGCCGGCTCCAGCCGGGTCCAGTCGGTCATGCCGACCCTGCGCACGATGCGCCATTCGCCGTCCCGCAGCGCGAAGTGGTCCAGATAACGCCCTCCAACGAAGTAGTCCATCTCGTTATCGAACGCATCGGGGCCCGCCAACGGGTCGCCGACTGGACGCATACGGTGGAAGGCAGTGAAGTAGGTTTCGGCTCTGGCTTTATCCGGCCCATCCAGCTCTACCAGTATATTCCCGAGATGATGATGTGTGCGGCTGTGGGCCGAGAGCACGCCCAACGCAAACGCCACGAAATCGCCAGGCTGCTCGGCGGTGGACGGACGTGAAGGGTCAGACGATGGCCCCTCGAAGAAATGGTGATGCTCCGAGCCCGGATGGAAGACACTGCGCAGCAGGGCTTCGTCCATCCGGTCCAGAGCACGCGCATAGCGGACGATCACTTCCGTGATCGCCTGCTTCGCGAGCAACTCCTGCAACTGCTCGTTCATCACAACACTCAGTTGTTGAAGTTGTAGACCACCTCGAACCCGTAGGTGCGCGGTGGACGGGTAGCAGCGTAGGACCAGAGACCAGCCACTTCATAGCCGTGCGTGTAGCCATCTTCATCCGTCAGGTTGCGGCCAAACAGGCTGAACGTCAGGTTGTTGATGGCGTAATTCACTGAAGCGTCCACAATACCCTGGCTGTCGTTCGCCAGCTCGGCGTTGTTGGTGGCGTTGGTGAAGTGGGAACCAATGTAACGATACGCGCCACGCACCCAGGCATTACCCCCAGCCACATCCCACTCGTAGGTTGCATCGACGGTACCGGTGAACTCTGGCGCACGGCGGAACTCCAGACCACTGAGGTCCGTAATGGAGCCTTCAACATCGGTATAGACAAAGTCGTCATACTCCGAATCGAGATAACCCAGGTTGGCACGGACGCTGAGGTTGTCACTCAGGTAGGCCTGCATCTCCAGTTCGATACCCTGAATGGTCGCCGACGACGGGTTGATAACTACGGTCTTCTGCCCGGTGTCGGTTTCGCTGGAGGGCAATTGCAGCTCCTCCTGCTTATCCTTGTAATCCATGGTAAAGATGGTCGCATTCAGACGCAGCCGGTTATCCAGCAATTCGCTTTTCACGCCGATCTCGTAGTTATCAATGGTCTCCGGATCATAGGGCTGGATCGCCTCTTCCAGGCTCGCCACGCGGCCATTGAAACCGCCGGCGCGATAACCTTTGGAGTAGGTTGCGTAGAACATCACATCATCGGTCATGTTGTAGCGCAGACCCACTTTGGGAGTGAACTCGTCCCACTTCTCGCTGGGATGTTGACCCGGGATGGTGTTCACCTCACCAAACTGGCGCGAGGTCTTCTCATCTTCTGTGTAGCGACCGCCTACGGTGAGCACCCACTGGTCCGCAAAGCGATAGTCAGCTTCGAAGAACGCTGCAACCGACTCGGTTTCCTGTTGGGTGGTCTGGGGAATATCCAGAATCACACCCGGAACCGCAAACCCGATGTAGCTCCGCATGCGGCTTTCATATTCGGAATCCCAGAAGAACAGCCCACCGACAACGTTAAAGGCACCGCCGTTGTCATAGGTAAGCCGCAGTTCATGACTCTGCTGCTCAAACTCGCCAGGGCGGTCCGTGTGATACAACAGTTCCGGAGTACCGTCCCAGTCCTGCAGACTGTCTTCATCAGACTCCCAGGAACCGAAAATATAGTCAAAGCGCAACGCATCGCTAATTTCCCAGCGGGCTTCCAGAATGTGCGTATCGGTATCGAAGAACGCATCCATGAAAGAGTCGTCGACCGCATCGACCGGCGTAATGTTGGTCTCGAAGCCCGGAGGTGCTGGCGGACGGCCACCGCCGCCCGCGACGCCGTTACGATCACCGGTAATGGTCGAGTTGACGCTCGGCGAACAGTAGCCATAGGCAATGCAGAACAGCTGATCAGGACGGGTCGCGTTCACCAATGCCGGCGTGTCCTGGTCCAGCCTTTCCATCGTGTAGCTGTATTCCAGTTCCAGCGTGTCCGTGGCGTTCCAGAGCGCATTGAAACCCAGTGACTCGTAGTCCTGACGGCCCTGATCACCCCGCACGGTAACGTTGTCGTAGTAACCTTCACCCTGATCGCGCTTGGCGCCGGTCAATTTGATAGCGAGGTCATCGGTAACCGCAAAATTGAAGACGCCGTCAACATAGTAAGTGTCAAAGTTCTCGACCCCGGCGCGGAAACGGCCACCCAGTTCACCCGTGGGCTGAGTACGACTGATATTGATCAGGCCACCCACGGTGTTGCGGCCGAACAATGTGCCCTGAGGACCGCGCAGTACCTCCACACGCGCAATATCGATGCCACGCAACAACGCACCCGCGTTGGAGCCGAGGAATACACCATCGACGCTCACACCTACGGCAGGGTCAAAGTTCTTCTCCAGATCGGCGATACCAACGCCGCGGATATAGATGGCTGCGGTGCCACCGGGGCCCTGCCCGGTGTCATCAATGATGACGTTGGGAGCAATATTGGCGAGGTCCTGGATATCGCGCGCAAACTGACGCTGGATTTCGGTTTCGCTCAGCGCGCTGACCGCGAGGCCAACGTCCTGCATGCTCTCCTCACGCTTACGCGCCGTGACGGTGATTTCCTCGAGCACCCCCGGCGCGGCGGATACCACGACAGGCGCGGAAACGCCCACCGAAGCGGCGGCTATGGCGGCGAACATAATGCTGCGTTGTGTCTTCATGGAACGTCTCCTGGACGAGTTTATTAATAGTCTGGTGAATCGTTTTTCATCGGGTCAGGGCCTTTTTCAGCCCTGCGGCGCCTTCAGCGGGGCACCGGGTATGGGGTTGAAGTAATGGATCTGCACGTCGCGCTGCACAATCTTCCACACCCCGCCTGTTCGCCGCAGGGTGTCGCTGTAGGTTGCACCTACCATCTGGCAGTCGGTATCGCCGGTCAGCGTGCCGATGCAGTCGACATCACAGACACAGGTCGCGGCATCCGCGTCCTGAAAGCGCACGATATGGTTGGTCGAGAGGTGATGGGACTCCTCCCAGGCTGGCCAGAGCACATCCAGCACGGCCTCGCGGATGCCCGCATGGCCACGGAAGGTGCCGAAAGGCGGGCCGATATTCCACACGCAATCCTCACTCCAGATAGCGAGGAAGCGGTCGAAATCCCGCTTGTCGAAGCCGTGGCAGTAATCCGATGTCAAATCGACGATATGCTGCCGACTCTCCAGCTGGTCCACCCGGGCAGCGAGCGCCGCCAGCGTGTCGCGGTCTTCGGACATGTGGTACCTCGTGCCATTCTTATCATTAATAGGCTTACGCTTTGCCGTGCATTCGATGCAATCAAAATGCAATTAGTTTGTTTGCGTCTAGCAAGTGTAGTGATATTTGAGGGCGAGTCAAGCACTGCCGGCGATCGTGGCCAGCGCTGAAACCCGGTAATAAGTCACAAACATCGCGTTCCGCAGGACGCAAGGTAAGCGCGATCGTGAGGGGGCGCGTGCCTGCGTGAACAACCTCACGCAGGCGCTACCGGCAGCTCAGGGGGTTTTGGGGCCGAATGCCAGAAAGACATTCCCGGGCATGTGGAAATAGATGCCGTATCCAGAATTAACGAACATCATGCCGTCGCTGAATACCGGCCCTGCTGCGCCACCAAAGGAGCCACCCTGGGCCGTACCGCCGTCAGTAGTGGGAAATGAGCGAACACTGTCGTAGGACCAGAGCACCTTGCCCGTTGCCTTGTCGTAGACACGCAACACACCGTCCATGGCGCCGGCGACCACCCCGCCTTCGATGGCGGATGCCGCTGCAGAGAGGCCCGGCTGGCAGAATTCACGACCCTCACACCGGTCTTCCGCCGGCGTGTACCAGAGCACGTCGCCGTTGCGAATATCCACGGCATACATACCCGGGAGCGCCTTCCCGGGCCAGCGAGGGCCGCCGTCAAAATCTGACATCGGCACATAGAGCAAATCCCCATCGAGCGCCATGCCGAAATGCACGCCGCCCTGAATGCCGCCGCGACCCAGTTTCTTTTGCCAGACGATGGCTCCACCACGCGCGGGGTCCAGTGCGTAGACATTGCCGGACTTCTGCCCTGCCAACACCAGATCGCGCCCTTCGGAGGTGGTTGCCAGCAAGGTTGCCGCACCGAAGTCATAATCCGGGCCATCCTCCGGTGGGCAGTTTATGCGCTCCTCAGTCTCACAACCCATATTCCAGGCATCCCCGGCCGTCATCTGCTGGCTCCAGACAATCGAACCGTCCTCCAGGCTCAGGGCGAGAATGGCATCACTGGTGTCGTTGGCCGGAGAGGAATAATTCTCCCCGGTGCCGACATACATCACGCCGCGCTTGATATCCAGCGCCGGTGTGTTCCACACCGGCGAGCCCGAGGGAGCGATACGGTCTGTCCCTACCGCATTTTTACCCACCACCGCAGGGGGTTCCGCGATCGTGTAGCTGGTAAAGAGCTTCTCACCGCTGAGTGCGTCGTATACCGCGACGCCGCCGCGGAAGGTACAGCAGGCATAACCGGGGTCCGCTGCCGCAGTGACCTCGAGTGAGGACAGCGGCACATACAGGCGACCATCGTGCAATGCGGGGGAAGCAGTAAGGGTCAAACTGGGGTGATCATCCGGCCGGTCGCGCCAGACGAGTTCCCCGGTCACTGCATTCAGCGCGTAGACATTGCCGACCAGGTCCCCGAAATACAGCAGCGGCGGCGATTTTGCATCCGGCGTCCAGTCGGCGACAACGATGCCGTTGCGCACCTCCGCTACCGTCGAAAACCGCCAGCGAATGCAGCCCGTGGCTTTATCCAGTGCGTACACGGTGCCGTCCTGGCTGCCGATGAATACGGCCCCCCCGGCAATCGCAGGCTGGGATCGCGCCCGCAACGCGCCGGGAAAGGCGAAGGCCCATTTGAGCTCGAGCTCGCCCATGTCCGCGGCCGAGATGCCGGCGATTTCCGGCCGATAGTAGCGATGGTTGCCCAGATTGACGCCCCACCCAGCGGTGTCCGGCCGGGCACTGAAGTCGAACGCGGACTGCCCGGCGGCGCACTGCGGCGCCGCACTCGTCATCGCGGCTTCCGCCAGACTGTGGCCAGAGAGGTACTCAGCCAGCGACCGCTGCTGGGCGTCGCTCATTGCCGCCGCCTGCGTTTGCATCACGCCGCCCTGCATGGCCCGCAGAATCGAGGTCGGAGGCATAATCTGCAGCAGGCTCAGCTGCGGTGCCTTCGCCACACCGCCTTCATGGCAACTGGCACAATGCTGTTGGTACAGCGCTGCGCCATCGGGCTCTTGGTCTACAGGCAGCTCGGCCCGGGAAAACGGCGCCAGAAGCAACGTGGCCAAGAGCGCGATAGATACCGGGTTTTTCATTCCAGGGGCTCCACGCGATAACCGGCGCGAGGAAAGTGTACAACCACCTCCCCGGCTCGCGAATCAGTTCGACGAATGGCAATGTCTTCACTGGTGAGCCGCATCAGCTCACCCGCAACCGGCACCGCACCGTAATCTTCCGGCGTGACGGTAACCGCAGTGCCCTGCTGCACACCCGGCAGGTGCGCAGAGGAAACAGCCACCTGCACCGTAGAGCCGGATGCACGGGCAATCGCCAGTGCCGATTCAGCATCCAGTTCACTGCGCTCACCGTGACCGATAGACTTGACCCGTTGCTCCCAGCCAGGCAACCAGCGCCACTGCGTCAGCAGTGCATCGCCATCGCGGATATTTCCGCGGCACATCCACACCGGAAAATAGCCGAGGATATCCGCCCAGGACGGCGCATCGCCCAACACATAGGGTCGGCCGTCGGCCAGCATGCTGTCGAGCAGTTGCAACTGCGCCTCGAAGGCTGCGTACAGGTGAGGCAGTTGCGCATCCAGTGTGCTGAAGTCGAGGAAATTGAAGAAGGCCTTGCGATCCTTGAGGATCGCCTCGGGCAGGCCTTCGTTGGTGCCCATGGACAAGCCCGCACCGGGTCGAAAGAAGGCGCTGTCACTCCAGGCCGACAACGCCAGACAGACTCCCTGGCTCGCACCCGGGAACAGCGACGGTTGCGCGGGAAACCTTGACTCCAGCTCCCGGGCGATACGCTGCGTATCGCAGTAAATATCAGCGCCGATCTGCAGCACCGGCGTTTTCCGGTAGCCACCGGTAAGCGCAATGAGGTCCGGCTTGGGCATGACCAGCGGGATCTCCACTGATCGCCACGCCAGCCCCTTGAGCCCCAGCGCCAGACGGATCTTTTCAGCGAAGGGGGATATGTCGAAGTGGTGAAGTATCAGCTCCATGACTGCGTCTCGTCCGTAACGGTTTCAATTCAGGTCAAAAAAAGGGCCGACAAGGCCGGCCCTCAAGTACCGCAAACCGAATCAGTTCCCGCCGAATTTCATGCCCACTTCCAGGCCATAAGTGCGCGGCTGGCCGTAGTAGGTCATGGTCCACAGATCCGCCACTGGCAGTTCGCCAATGCGATACTCTTCATCAGTCAGGTTGCGACCATAGAGTCGAGCGAAAAAGCGCTCATCAGCGGTGGTGTAGGTAACACTGGCGTTCACCAGAGTGCGATCGTCCGTCATGCCGTGAAGGTCAGGAGACACGTTTGAGTAGACGAATATTGCCTCGTCTTCAAACGACAGGCCCGCAATCCAGGTCAGGTCGCCCGCCATGAAGTCGTGCACGTAAATGGCATCGAGGCCGTACTGCCATTCAGGTGCCCGGTTGACATCCTCATTGCTCAGGTCGATATCGATTTCGCCATCGAAGTTGGTGTCGGCCAGGAACTCGTCGTACTCACTCTTCAGGTAACCGAGGTTACCGCGCAGCGTCAGGTTGTCGCTCAGCTGTGCGGTCATCTCCAGCTCCAGACCATAGGAAGAGAGGTCCGCCGCGTTGAAGAAGCGTGTTTCCTGGAAACTGCCACCAAAGCCGTTGTCGAATACGGCTACCAGATCGCGCTGCGCATCCGAGTACTCAACATAGAACGCCGCCATGTTCAGACGCAGACGATTGTCCATGAAGTCGCCCTTCAGGCCCGCCTCGAAAGAGTCAGCAATCTCCGGGTCGGTTGGTGCGGCAGAAGCCGCCGTAATGGGCGCACCCGAGGTACCGGTCTGGTCGTTGTACGCGCCGCTCTTGAAGCCCCGCGAATAGTTCAGGTAACCGAACAGGTCGTCCGAGAAGGTATAGCTGGCTGTCAGGCGCCAGGTGGGCTCCTGCCAGGACTCACTGTCGCGGAATACCCCTTCGGAGTACTTGTTGAAATCCGCGGCGTCGAGACCGCTGCTGAAGTCGCGCCAGGTCAGGTTAGGATCGAATCCACCATTCAACTGCTGGAAGAAGACCTGGTTACGCCCCGTCCAGCTCTTGGACTCATCGGTGTAGCGGAGGCCGCCGGAGAGGGTCAGGCGGTCATTGATATCGTAGCTGCCATCAATGAATACGGCCCAGTTATCCGCCTCCTGCTCGTTGCACAAGACCTGCGGGTTATTATCCCACCAGGTCGGGTCACCAAAGGCCGATGAACCCACACCGAGGAGGTCGAGGAAGCCCAGCACCTGGACCACACAGAACGTGGTTTCATCATCCTGGTAGAAACCCCCCAGGACAAAATTGAACGGGCCATCGAAGTTCGAGGCGAGACGAACTTCCTGCTGGAATGTCTGCCGCTCATCGAGACGGTTGGCATCAAACAGTGAGCCGCCCGGGCCAACCTCTCCCGTGTAGGTGGAAGGCAGCTCGCTCTCCTGCTCACGGTAGCCGGTCACGGAGCTGAGGGTGTAATTATCCAGCTGCCAATCCATGTTCAGGTAATAGCCGTCAACGTCGACCTGGTGACCGTTGGACATGTTCAGCAGCAGGTCATCACGGTTGGTGATGCCGCCTTTATCCACCTGGTCACCACCGGGGTCAGACGTCAGCCCCAACGCGTTGAACACGAGCGGCGCGCCAGGCGGCGTACCGTTGGCTACCGGCGGCGAGTCACCGTCGTCCCGGATGATTTCGTACTGCGCCACCGCGGTAAAATTCGGAGTGGGCTCCCAGAGGGCTTTCAGTCGCGCCGAAATAGAGTCATCGCCACCAATCTTGCTGCCATCACCGCGGCCGGAGGTGCCCAGCGCGGGGTGCAAGGGATCGAACGCCGTCACCGGACCATACTCGGCGCCATTGCGCCAGTAGCCATCGGACTCCATGTACATCCCCGAAGCACGCAGTGCCAAGGTATCGCCGACCGCCACGTTGCCGGCCACGCGGGTCTCGAAGCGACCAAAGTTTTCGACCTTACCCTGCACTTCCAGCGAATTCTCGCCAAGCACCGGGCGTTTGGTCTTGACGTTGATCACACCACCGGTAGTGTTCTTGCCAAACAGCGTGCCCTGCGGTCCGCGCAGGACTTCAATTTGCGCAATGTCGAACATTTCCAGCAGCTGTGTCTGGATGTTGGGTAGCACGAAATCATCTACCGTCACACCCACTTGCGGATCCTGGTAGACAATAATGGATGTCTGGCCCACGCCGCGCATGGCGAACGATGCAGCATTGAACCCTGCGGGCTTTGCCGCCGAAAAGTTCGGCACCAGCGTGGCGATATCCCCCAGATCCCGCGGCGTCAACTGTTCAATATCATTGGATGTGATGGCACTCACGGCCACCGCTGTGGTTTGAATGTCGGTTTCACTGCGACGGTTCGCCGTCACCAGCACTTCTTCCAGCGCGGCTGTTGCGGTGAGCGGCAAACCACTCAGCAGCGGTGCACTGCTCACGGCCAACGCGAGCGGCAAAGCCCTGACGGTAAAACGACCCTTCTTATCGATGTTATTGTGCTTCATTGCGGCGTACTCCTGACATTATGATTTATGTGTAATTCAGTGAGCCGGGGCCGCGTCAAAGCGGCGTCCAACCCAGTATGGTGCCCTCTACCCACTTGCGCTAGCGCGCCAGCCTCCTCTCCAGTTCAACGTGAAAGTGCCTGAGGCGCTGCTCCTGTTCACTCCACAGCTGGCCATCAAAGCCCCGCGAGCGCATCCCCTGTTGCACCACAGGCAGCAGTGCGGAGTCCTGACTCAGCACCAAGCCCAGGTTGGCGTCCTCTTCAATGCTGTAGTGCTCGGTGGCCGGACGCACCCGCCCCGTGGTATCGGTGCCCTCGGGCAGCCCCATCCAGGCCGGTGGACGATAACTGCCGTCTTCCACCGGGAAAATCAGCGTCATGGTGTCGTAGTAGAACCGCTCCGGGTCCGACTCGTGAGGCAGGAAGCGCATCAGGAACACCGCTTCGGGGTGACAGCCGATCTGCACGTTGGGAAAAACGCCGGTCGCCCAGCTGTCAGACAGTTGCCCGTCAACGAAGCGGGAGTAATCCAGTCCCAGCCGCTCCGCGCGCTGGCGTTTGCCCTGCTGGATAGCGCGGCGCACATCCGCGGCGGTGCCGGTGAAGCCCGAGGGGTCGAGGCCCGCGTCCTCCAACATCATTTTCAGACCCTCGTTCACCGTGGTCTGGTCGTGCATGCGCGGGCTGGGCTGCCCCAGTGGCACGATCATGCGGCTCGCGCCATTCGGGTAGAGGTCATACTGCACATTCAGGTCGCCCATTACGCCGCGGGTTTCCGGGTGCACGGCGTGCAGGTGGTAGCTCTCGTAGAACGCCTCAACGCCGACCTTCCAGTTGGCACCCCACTCGCTGCGCACGTGACGCGCCACCCGCATGTCTGCAATGCGGTAGGCCTCGAGGTAGCCCTCTGGCAGCCCGATGGCGTCTTTCAGGGGTTGCTCGGGCGTATCATCCATGTTGATGAACACGATGCCGGCAAGGGTATCGCAGTGTACCGGCTTCAGGCCGGGGCGATGCGCCACGACCTCAGGCTTGAAGTACTCCTCGTCGGTTATGCGACGCAAACGCCCATCGTTGTGAAAGCTCCAGCTGTGAAAGGGGCAGACAAACACCTTGCGGTTTCCGCGCTCGTCCCACACCAGGCGCGCCCCGCGGTGGCTGCACACGTTGTAGAAAGCCTTGATCCCGTCCTCGGTGCGGGTGACGATGATCGATTCGTCGCGAATGTTGAACAGGAAAAAGTCACCCACCTCCGGGATATCCGACTCCACGCCGGCAATCAGCCACGAGCGGGTCCAGAGCTTGTCCCATTCGCGCTGCATGTATTCCCGGCTGAAGTACCCTTCCTTGCCGGCCATCTCTACGCCGTTGTCCACCTCCGGCTGCTTCGACTCCAGGGATTCCACCGGCGCATCGGGATTGATTACCGCAATCGGCACACCTTTCGCATTCATGATGAATTACCTCTCTGACTGTCAAGCGTGAACACGGGAAGGGTAACGCTCTCCGACCAGGGGGCAAAAGCCACTTGCACCGGAAGCCCTACCGCAACGGCTTCCGGGGCGCAATCGACGACATGGCTCATCAGCGTCGGCCCCTCTTGTAACTGGATCAGCGCTACCACGTACGGTGCCTCATAGGCCTTGGAGATGGGCCTGCGCACCACGGTGAAGCTGATGATTTCGCCGCGCCCCGTGGCAGCGACCCATTCCAGCTCATCGCTGAGGCAGCTGGCGCACATGATGCGCGGATAAAACTGGTGCACGCCACAGCGGCTACAGCACTGCAGGCGTAACTCGCCTACGCGGCAACCCGCAATATAGGCGTCGGCAAGTGCGCCGCTGGCCGGCTGGATACGTTCCACGTCAGCCCTCCTCCCTGCCCAGTATGAGCGTGCTGTGGCTGGACATGATGCCGCCCTGCGCATGCAGAAGCCCGTAACGGGCATTCGCGACCTGGCGCTCACCTGCCGTGTGTCGCAGCTGCCAGACCGACTCTGTCAGTGCGAACATGGACCCGGGATTGCCGGGGTGACAGTGGGACAGCAGACCCCCGTGGGTATTCACCGGCAGCTGTCCCGCCGGGCCGATGCCCGCCTCGCTGACGAAGGCCCCGCCCTCACCCTTGGCACAAAAACCCAGATCCTCGAGCTCCACCAGCACGGTCGGTGTAAAGCAGTCGTAGAGCTGCGCAAAATCCATGTCGGCGGGGCGCAGGCCTGCCATGGCATAGGCTCTCTGGCCCGATTCCCGAGCAGCGGACGCGGTGAGATCCTGCGCCTGGCTGATGTGCTCGTGCCCATGGCCTTCACCGACGCCCAGCACATACACGGGTGACTGGCGGAACGCCCGCGCCCGTTCTGCCGCTACAAGTATGATCGCCGCGCCGCCATCTGACACCAGGGAACAATCGAGCAGGTGCAGCGGGTCGGCAATCATGCGCGAGTTGAGCACGTCATCAACGGTAATCGGCTCACGCATCTGTGCCGCCGGGTTGCGCGCCGCGTGCGCCCTGCAGGCGACCGCGATTTCTGCAAAATGCTCGGGGCGTGTGCCGTAGCGCGCCATGTGCGCCTGCGCGATCAGCGCATAATATGCGGGTACCGTGGGACCGTAGGGCTGCTCGTACTGCGGATGCCCGGTGGAAGACTGCATCAGCATCGCCTGGTCGCGGGTGAGGCCACTGCGCAGACTGTCCGCCATCGCAACCACTACCACCTCCGCCATACCGGTCACGATCGCCGATGCCGCGTGGTGCAATACGGAGAAGGTTGTGCCACCGCCGGCCCCCGCGGCAAAACAGTAACGCGGTGTGATCGCCAGATATTCAGCAATGGCTTCTGCGTGGTACAGCATGGGTTGCGCCATACTGTTACAGGTAACGAGGCCGTCCACCTCATCCTTGCCGATGCCGGCGTCAGCCAGGGCCAGCAGGACGGATTCGATACAGAGCTCAGTGGCCGTCCTGTCCGGCACCACGCCAACGCGGGTATCCGCCGCACCAACAATAGCCACCTTGCCGCGCAAACTGCTCACTGCGTGCCCCCGCCGCCGCTCATGCTGCGCCCAACACAGCGGTGGCCACGCCGGGGGTGACCACCTCCCCGTCCGCGTTCTTGATAAAGACCTCAACCCGCACCGAGCCCGAGGCTGGATCGACCTCGATCACGGTACCCCCGGAAGTCAGGGTTTCACCTATGTAGGTTGCGGCGCGGTTGGAGTATTCAATGGACACGAGGCGACCGTGGTCACCCAGCCACTCCTCCACACACTGGTTCAGCCAGTCCCCCAGCATTGGCCCGGCAATCACCAGGCCGGGGTAACCCTCCACCTCCCGGGTATAGGGCTCGTCAAAATGGATCCTGTGTGCATTCCACAGCGCGGCGTTGTACAGAAACAGCTGCACATTGTCGGGCGTGAGCTCACGCTCCGGGAGTGCATCGCCAACCTGCACCGACATCGGAGATTGTTTTTCAGACAGCGCCAAATCGCTCACCTCAGAATTCGTGTGGTTTGTTCACGGATGACCGGTTCACCCGCGTCGTTAACAATCTGCATGTCGACTTCATAGAAAATCAGCGGGCCGGAGCGCCCATGCTTCTCGTAGATGTTGGTCAGCGTACGCGTTGCGGTGAGCCAGTCGCCGGGATACACCGGCTTGAAGTAGTCGATTTTCAGGCCGCCCGCCATGGCCCGCTCCAGCGGAAACCTGGGCAGCAGCGAATCGATTGACACACCGTCCGGGGTCAGTTCATCGAGCTCCACCACATCCCAGAACAGCGCCACGTGAAACATCGGCGGCGCCTGATCGCCGTCGAGGTATTTGCGTTGGCGGTTCCCCGTCGCTATCGCGTATTTTCGAATATCGCGCCGGGTGACCAGCTCGCGGTGCGGCGTACTCTGCCGCCCGATAGTGGCCAGCAGCTCGTCACTGAGCAGGCTTGTCATACCTTCCTCTCTCCCTGATTCCAGTAAGGGTCGCGCAGTTCGCGCTTGAGAATTTTTCCCGTGGGCGCCTTCGGCAGGCTGTCCACGAAATCCACCGAACGCGGCTTCTGATAGGACGCCAGATGCTGGCTGGCAGCGGCGATTATCTCCTGCTCGGTGGCCTGCATGCCGGGCTTGAGCACGACAACCGCCTTTACCGACTCACCCCACTCCGCGTCAGGCACCCCGAACACGGCGGACTCCAGCACGGCTGGGTGCTGGTGAATCGCGGCCTCCACCTGGGTGCTGTAAATATTCTCGCCACCGGAAATAATCATGTCCTTGGCGCGGTCAACAATGAAGATATAGCCCTCTTCATCCCACACCGCCACGTCTCCGGTGTGCATCCAGCCATCGCGCAGGGTCTCGGCGGTGAGATCCGGGCGCTGCCAATAGCCCACCATGTTGGCCTCGGACTGCACGAGTATTTCACCCGGCGTCACGCCATCGCGCGGCACCGGTTCACCCTGTGCATCAACCAGCTTGATGGTGGTCATGAAGCCTTCCCGCCCACAGGAACTCAGGCGCTCGGGGTGGATACCGGCGACTGCGTTGGCATGATCCTCCTGCGAGAGAAAGCTCATGGTCATGCCTTCAGTCTGTCCGTAGCCCTGGATCAGGGTACAGGGGAAAGCCTCCAGCGCGGCTTTCACCACGCTGTGCGGCATTGGGCCACCGCCATACTGGATATTCCTCAGGCTACTGAGATCGTAATCGGCAAAGTTGTCCACCGCCATCATCCAGTTGAGCATGGTGGTGATGCCCAGGAAAGCCGACACGCGCTCGCGCTGGATGACCTCCAGCGCGAGCCGGGCCTCAAAGTTGATCAACACCAGCGGACACCCATGCGCCATGTAGTTCATGGCCAGACCTACCGGTATGTGAAACATCTGGCCGGTGAGCATGTAGACGTCGGAGGGCACAATACGCTCGGCGACGGTCTGGTTGATCATGCCGGCAAACAGGGAGCGGTGTGTGTGCAGCGCTCCCTTCGATTCCCCCGTGGTGCCGCCGGTGTAGAGAATCAGGACAGGATCATCACCTCCCGTCGACGCAGACTGGACGGGTTCCTGCGCACTCGCTTGCGCCAGAAGCGCCTCGTAGCTGCCGTCGCTGTCTTCGCCGAAGGCAAAGGCATGGGGAATGCCGGCCTGCGCAACGAGGGTCGCCGCTTCATCGGCGTACTCGGCGGCATACATGAGCACCGCCGGTTCCCCGCCACTGGCGATCTTGAGCAGCTCCGGCGCCCCCAGGCGCCAGTTCAGAGGTTGCACAATGAGGCCGACCCTGGCGCAACCGTAGTACACCTCCATGTACTCGATGCAGTTGCGCGCCAGCACCGCTACACGATCACCCTTGGCAAGCCCCAACTGTTGCATGAGCGCGTTGCCCAGGCGACATACGCGTTCCTCCAACTCGCCGAAGGTCATCCGGCGGCTGGTCGAGATATCGATCAGTGCCTCGCGGGTGGGTGCCAGACGGGCGGTCTTCGCCGGGATTTTGCCGATATTCACGCGCCGCTTCCGTCAGTAACTCTTGTCGAGATCCAAGTGCCGCCGCAGCAGCGTCCACTGCCCGTCTCGCTGCACCACGCGGTCGTGATAGACACCGGCTGACAGCAGGCTGATAGCGCCGTTCTCTGTCGCCAGCAGCGTCAGGTTGGAGACCACAGGCAGACCTTCCCCAGGCTCGTCTGCTGTCGGGAAGAAGATGTTCGAGACAACGTGGCGGCGCTTGTCAGTCTGCTCCGCCATGGCACCCGTCATCAGCGCCATAATGCCGTCCCGGGACTCGAAGGGACCAACAAGGTCGCCGCCACCGATGCGCATGGTGAACATGGCGTCCACTGCAAAGCAGGCTGCCAGCATGTCGACTTCCCGCTCATCCAGCGCGTAGGCCGCGCGTGACAGCAGCTCATGGATCGCCAGCTTGTTGGCCGTATCAAGCAGCGCGCTCATGTACTTTCTCCCATACCCAGAATATCCAGGGTCCCGCGCCAGGCCAGCGATCCGCCGTCGACCAGCCAGACCGCGCCGTTGATAAAGCTTGCCGCAGGGCTCGCCAGAAAACAGACCAGCTCCGCCACATCCTCTGGCTTGCCCATGCGGGGTATCAGGTGCGTCAACGTCATGGTGTTCAACATGGCAGCCGGATCTGGCGCAGCTGCGAGGAAATCGTCAACCATTTTCGTGTGGATGGAACCCGGGCAGTAGCAGTTCACCCGAATGCCATCCGCCGCGAGGTCGACTGCAAGCATTTTGGTCATCTGCATGACCGCGCCTTTGCTCGATCCATAGGCAACGCAGTTGGGGTAGCCGGCAATCGAACTGGTGGAACCCGCGTTGATAATGGACGCCTGCGAACTGTCTCGCAGCCAGGGCAGCGCATATTTGGCACACAGCCAGGGACCGAGAACGTTCACCGCCATCACCTTATCGAAGGTGCTGCGCGACATGGCCTCCAGCGTGAGCCCGTCACCGAGCATGCTCTCGTGGATACCTGCGTTGTTGTGCAGCACATCAATGCCGCCGAGCTGATCACCGGCGGCCTGCATCAGCGCTTGCACCTGAGCCTCGTCAGTAACATCGCAGTGCTGGTAATGCGCAACGCCACCCGCATCGCGAATGGACTGCACGACGGCGCGGCCATTCACGTCGTTGGTATCGGATACCATAACCCGAGCGCCATACCGTGCCGCGACCTGTGCAGTTCCTGCACCGATACCAGCGCCAGCACCGGTGATGACAAAGTTCATTCCGCTGATCTGCATTATTGTTATCTCACTACTTTATGCAGGAAGCATAGATTCCATTTGAACATTGTTCAAGATAATTTTGAATAAAATTCAGGACAAACTCTTGGCCGCTTTTGCGCCTAGCTGGTACAGTCAAATCATGGTCTCATTTTCAGCAAAAGCACACTCTGCCGACAGTGATCTGGCTGCGCCCGCAACCTCCGTGCGCCGCGATACGCGCGGGGAAAAGCGCCGCCGACGGATTTACAAGTCACTGCACGACTGCATCATCAGCAAGGGCTACGTGAAAACAACACTGGCCGACATCGCCGAAGGTGCCGGCATGACCGCCAGTCACCTGCTGTATTATTTCAACGGCAAAGAGGCGATTCTGGAGCAGTACTTTGCCAACGTCGCGGTGCGTTTCCTCGAGCGCATCGAAGGCTTTGCGCAACACCCCGCTGAGCAACAGGTGCAGATGCTGGCCGATTTCTGGTTCAAGGGGGAAACCAGCACCCGACTGGAAATCGGTTTCATGCTGGAGTGCTTCGGCAATGCGGTGAATGATGACATCCTGCGCATTACCAAGGCGGACTTTGACAGCCGCTGCAAGGCGCACCTGGCGAATATTTTTGCGGCGGCCCCCAGGCTGCTGCTGGCTGACGCCAGGGATTCGGCAGAAATTGCCTACTCAATGATGATTGGCCTGCGCTCTGCCGTGTACTTCGATGACGATATCAGCCTGGAGCGGGCACACACCCTGTTCACGGAAACCGTGAACAGGATGAGCGGCTTCAGCGCCTGAGAAGACCGGCGCTAACGCAGCCGGGGCAGGACCTTCTCGGCGATATACTGCAGGCGGCGGTTGCCTGATTCCAGCGATTCGCCGGGAAACTGTGCCCAGAAGTGAATGTCGCGGATCATTGGATAATCTGCCACCAGCTTCTTCAGCTTCGTCACTGCCATATCCGCGTCCCACAATTCATACAGGCCGTTCTCGATCGCGGAGAATACGTCGTCGTACAGCGTTGCCTGCTCGGGTGGGCCAAACGCGCCCCACTGGATGTAGGCATTGGTCTGGTACAGGATATGATCGGCGATGCGAGCGGCTTCCGCTTCCGGGTCCTCGGCAATAATCGCCCAGCAGCCGAGAATCACGCTTCCCTGGTCCAGCGACTTGCCCTGGGCCAGCAAGGCCTCACAGTAGTTATCCAGCCCCAGTCCGCCGGTGGAGAGGAAACCATCCGCGATGCGGGCTGCCCGCTCGATCGCCGGCGGTGCCATGCCGCCCAGGAGAATCTTCGGCGTATGCACCGGGGCCGGCAGGACCTTGAGGTCGCCGACGTTGAAACGTTTGCCGCTGAAATTGACCGGCTCGCCCGACCAGCTCCGGCGCAGCACTTCGATGCCCTCTTCCACCAGACTGGGACGGTGCGAAAGCTGACGCCCGAACTGGTCAAACTCCAGTTGGCGGTAACCGATACCGACACCGAGATCGAAGCGGCCACCACTCAGCAGTGACACCGTCGCCGCGTCTTCTGCCATGCGCACCGGATCATGCAGCGGAAGCAGCATCAGGTTGGTACCGATGTGCATGGCGCGTGTGCGCGCGGCGATAGCGGCGGCAATCACCAGTGGCGACGGCGTGTAGCCGTCCTCACAGAAGTGGTGCTCGGTGAGCCAGACCGAGTTGAAGCCCAGGGCCTCGGCATCCGCTATCTGGCCGAGGCGGCTGGCGTAGAAACTCTCGAAGTTTTCCTGCCAGGGGGCGGGATTGCGAAAGTCGTACCAGAGTCCATAGTTTACAGTTGATGTCATGAACGAGACCTCCCGGGCTCAGGCTAGTTCTGCCAGAAAAGCCAGCAGATCACGGTTGTAGTCCTCGGCAACTTCGATGAACGGCGCGTGCCCTACGCCTTCGTATTCCACCAGCCGGGCACGGGCGTTGTTGGCGCCCACCCAGCGACAGATATCCGGCCCAACGAAGGCATCCTGCGTGCCAACAAAGGAAAGAATGGGTACATCGAGGGCGGCAAGCTGGGCGCGCTGATCCAGCGGCGCGAGTTGCGCCAGCGTCTGGTGCGCCAGTGGCGAAGCTTCGCAGAACACACGCCACATCCAGTCAGTGATGGCGGGCGCCACCTCTTTGGCGCAGACCGCGTGTACCAGACCGGCGAGGAAACCAATGCGATCGGCCTGCAGCGCAGCGACGGTGCCCGCCATATCCGCCTCGGTGCCGCCCAGGGGAAGATCGGGCTTCTGCACATAGATGGGCGTGGCACCACCGGTCAGCACGACACCATTGCAGCGGCTGCCGAGCCGGCTCGCCGCTTCCACCGCAACCGCGCCACCCAGCGACCAGCCGTTGAGCACGACGGAGGCCAGGCCGAGTTGATCCACCAGGGCGACGACGTCACCGGCGATGGCATTGATGCCCATATCGGCGAAATCCTTGTCCGAGGCACCACAGCCCCGGTGGTCCAGCATGACAACGCGATGCCCCGCCGCCAACAGCGCTGGCAGGGTGTTCTCCCACGCACGGCAGCTGAAACCCCAGCCGTGGATCAGCAGTACAGCGCTGCTGCCAACCCCGTAATCCTCGAAGTACACATTCTTGCCACAATCGGTCTGCAGATAGGACATGAGATTACCCTTTATTACTGAGAAGTCGTTTTATGGTGGTTTCGTAGTCACTGAAGACGGCGTGCAGATCCAGCGCCTCGGCATTCACCAGCCACTGGTAGATGATGCCGAAAATAAAGGCGTTGAACTGCACCGAAAACTGTTCCGGGTTGATCACCGGGTCGATCTCGCCATCCTCGATACCCTGCCGCACCCAGCGGGCGGCGTCTTCGCGGTAGATGCGGTGATGGTCCGACAGTTTGTTGCGTATTTTGGAGTCGTGGCCCAGCGACTCATACCAGAGTATGTACATGGCGCGCATGTAACTGGCCTCCGCCGTGAGGAAATCGCGCAGTGCATGCAGCGCACCCAGCACGGCCTCGGTGCCGGTCTTGCCCCCGACGTAGCTGGTAAGGTGCTCTTTCCAGCGGCCATCAAACCGCACGAAGAGCTTGTTCAGGAACCCTTCCTTCGAGCCGAAGCGGGAATGTGCCAGTCCCCGGCTGTATCCGGCAAGCTCACCGATCTCCTTGAGCGTCGTGCGCTCGGTGCCCCGCTCGATAATCAGCTGGATCGCCGCCTCGAACATGCGCTTGTCGGAGAGCGCCGTTCTCTCCGCCTGCGTCCTGCGACGCGCACCGGACTCCACCGCCCGCTTCCCTGCTACTCCCATCCGCACTCCTCCCAATCCTGCAGCGCTGATAAAGCGCAGCGACCGCTATTTTACGTAACCGACGTCGTATTCTCCGGCTGCGTGGCACGCGCGCAACACTTTCTTGTCGAGTTTGCCGACACTGGTCTTGGGGATCTCCTCGACAAACGCCCAATACTCGGGAATCCAGAACTTCGCCAAGCGGTCAGCGAGAAATTCCCGCAAATCCGCCGGCGAAACCGTGGACTCCGGTACCACAATGGCTAGCGGCCGCTCCTGCCAGCGGGGATCATCCGTGGCGATCACCGCCACCTCACGCACTGCCGGGTGTGCCAGCAGGGCGTTCTCGAGATCCACCGAGGAAATCCACTCCCCACCGGATTTGATGACATCCTTGGTGCGGTCAGTGAGCTGCACAAAGTGCTTCTCATCGATATGCCCGACGTCGCCGGTACGTAACCAGCCGTCCGCCGTGAATGAGTCTTCCGCACTGTTCTTATGGTAGGTGCCCGTAATCCACGGACCGCGTAACTGCAGTTCACCAACATCGCGCCCATTATGCGGTAGCGCCTTGCCCTCGGCATCCACGACCCTCACCTGCACGCCGGGGACCGGGCGGCCACTCTTGGCACGCCAGGGCGTCTCCCCGCCGGGGCCTGGATCCCGGGGCGGATGTGACAGATGGCAGAGCGGACTGGTTTCCGTCATGCCCCAACCCTGCAGCACGGGAACGCCCCAGCGTTCGCGCGCGGCATCAATCAGCGACGGCGCTACAGCCGCCCCGCCGCAGACCAGCATGCGAAAACTGTCCATCTGCAGGCCGGTATCACGGGAGGCACGCAGCAGATCCGAGAGTATGGTGGGCACCGTGGCGGTGAAGGTAGGCTGCTCGGCGCGGATCATCGCCTCGATGCCTGCAGCCTGGAGGTGCGGCCCCGGTAGAATGAAGTCGCTGCCGCTGAGCCAGCCGCTGTAGGGCAGCCCCCAGGCGTTGGCGTGGAACATGGGCGGCAGCAACAGTATGCGATCGCGCTCGTTGATGCCGAACGTGTCGGTGGCTCGGGAGGCCAGCGAATGGACAAAGGTCGTCTTGTGGCTGTAGACAACCCCTTTGGGATTGCCCGTGGTGCCGCTGGTATAGCACGCCGCCGCGGCGGCGGTTTCATTCAGTTCGGGCCAGTCAAAGCCCCGCGTCTGCGCAGAAAGGGCCCGTGCATAGCTGCTTGCGGGAATGCCACCCACTGACTGTTCATCGCCACCGACCAGCAGAATGTGCTCGACTGTCGTCAGCAGCGGCACGACCGGGAGGAACAGGTCCAGCAGGCTCGCGTCCAGGATCACCACCCGGTTCTCCGCGTGATTGATGACCCAGGCGACCTGCTCGGCCGAAAGTCGTATGTTGACCGTATGCATGACGGCGCCCATGGAGGGTATCGCCAGATAGGCTTCCATGTGCGCCAGATTGTTCCAGCTGAAGGTGGCGACACGGTCACCCTGAGTGATACCCAGCGCGGCGAGCGCTCCGGCCAATTGCTCCGCGCGTGCCGCCACGTCGCGGTAGCTGGACCATGTGGTTACCTCGCCATCAAAGACACCCACGCGGCTGTCGGGGAATACTGCCGCACCGTGCTCCATGATCATGCGAACCGTCATGGGCATGTGCATCATTGTTGCCAACATGGAAAAGCGTCTCCTTACCAGTCGCCGCGCGCAGCCGCCGCGGCTTCCTGTAACAGTGCGGGCACGTCGTATTCCAGCCCCCTGGCATAGGCCGAGTCGACCTTGCCTTCACAGTACAGTGCGTAGGCACCCTCCACGATCGCCGCCAGGCGCCAGAAGGCGAAGCACAGATAGAAATCCAGATTGGCCAGCGGGTAGCCCGTGGCGGCACCCCAACGCTCGGCCAGCACCCGCCGGGACAAGACACCCTCTCGCCGGCTGACCGCCTGGATGTGACTGAACCCCGGGGGGTCCAGTTCGCGCGGCCCCCAGAACATGAGGAACAGGCCCAGGTCGGCGAGCGGATCCCCGATCGTTGCCAGCTCCCAGTCGATGACCGCTGCCAATCCGGGGCGTTCCGGGTGTGACAGCGTGTTGTCCAGATGGTAGTCGCCGTGCACCAACCCCACGGGGCCTGAGGCGGGTATATGCTGCAACAGCCAGCCGGCCAGTTCATCCAGCAGCGGGAGGTCGCGCACGGGGGACTCCGCGCGAGCCTTGCGCCAGCGGGTGATCTGCCGCTGCAGAAAGTTCTCGGGGTTCCCGAAGCGCTCCAGACCAATCGACTGCCAGGGCGCCGTGTGGATAGCCGCCAGTTCGTCGATCAGGTCCTCACCCAGCCGGTTCACACTCGCGGCCGTGTCCGGGTAGGGCCCGGGCAGGGTGTCGGTGATTGCCACCCCGTTGACGTGGGACACCAGCAAGAAGGGGCGGCCAATGACCGACACGTCCTCGCACCAGCCGACCACGCGCGGCGCCTTGACGTGGCCCTGGATGGCGCGCAGCACGGTCGCCTCACGCTCGATACCCCGATGCGATGTGGCGGAAATCGCGTTTTCCGGCGGAGTGCGCAATACCAGCGGCCCGTCATCCGTATCCAGCAGCAGCGTCAGGTTCGCATTGCCGCCGCTCAGGGCGCGGGTCACGCGCGCACCCGTTACGCCGGCCTCTGCAGCAATCCACGTGGCCAGCGGCGCATCGAATGGGTGGCCCGCCGTCATCCCGCCACCCCGAAGCTGCTCATCAGACCGCCGTCAACGGGCACGAAGGCCCCGGTCATATAGCGGGCCCGGGCTACGGCATCAACCACCTGCGCGATCTCCTCCGGCTGGCCGTAGCGGCCCAGCGGTATCGTCTGTCGCATGGCTTCCAGGGCTTTTTCAGACAGACCTCCCGTCATCTCGGTCAGCACCAGCCCCGGAATCACCAGATTCACAGTAATGGCGCGCGCGGCATATTCAATCGCCAGGGCGCGGGTAAGCCCGGCCAGGCCCGCCTTCGACGCCGCGTAGGCAGAGTCGCCCGGGAAACCGCGGAACCCCACGACCGCGCCGATATTGATGATGGCGCCACCTTCACCCAGGTGCGGGTCGGCCGCGCGGATGACATTCACCGCGCCTTTCAGGTTGACGTCGACGACGCTTTCCCAGTCTTCCAGCGCAATGCGTCCTATGCGTCCACCGCGGTGCAGCCCGGCGTTGTTCACCAGTACGTCCACCCGGCCCCAACGCTGGACCACCGACGCCATCGCCGCCGCCACGGCTGCCGCATCACTGACGTCGGCGCGACAGGCCATGCAGTGACTGCCCAGGGACTCCGCCAGGGCAATGACATCCTCCCCCCGCGCCACTAGCGCGACCTTGTCGCCGGACTGCAGCGCGCACTCGGCTATCGCTCGCCCGATTCCGCGCGATGCCCCGGTAATGAACCAGATTTTTTCGTCTACCATTGTTTCACTACTACCCGAATGAGTTTATTATTTGCTTGTTTGCATCTAACAAGTCTAAACTAGGCTTCACGCAAGTCAAGCAAAACACGAGCAACACGCCCGGAGGGCTGAACAGGCTGGCGCAGTGTCCCCAACCCATGCCGGGAACAGCCGCCAATCTCAACCAGAAACCAAACCATAAAGGATATCATCGTGAGTTGGAGCTTTGAGACTGACCCCGAATTCCAGCAGCAGTTGGACTGGATTGCCACCTTCACCCGCGAGGAAATCGAGCCGCTGGATCTCGTCTTCCGCGAACCCGGAGACCCGTGGGACCCCGACTCCCCCGCCGCCAGGGCCATGGCGCCGCTGCGTGAAATCGTCAAGCAGAAGCGCCTGTGGGCCTGCCACATTGGCCCCGAACTCGGCGGCCAGGGCTACGGCCAGGTGAAGCTCGGGCTGATGAACGAAATTCTCGGGCGCAGCCGTTTTGGCCCCAGCGTATTCGGCTGCCAGGCCCCGGATTCGGGCAACGCCGAAATCCTTGCCCACTACGGCACCCCCGACCAGAAGGCACGCTACCTGCAGCCTCTGCTGGACGGCAAAATCGCCTCCTGCTATTCCATGACCGAACCGCAGGCCGGTGCAGACCCGGCGGAGTTCACCTGCACCGCCACGCGAGACGGCGATGAGTGGGTGATCAACGGTGAAAAGTGGTTCGCGTCGCACGCACGCTTCTCGGAGTTCCTGCTGGTCATGGTCGTGACCAACCCCGACGTGCCCATTCACGAAGGCGCGTCCATCATCCTGGTGGAAAAAGGCACGCCGGGCATGGACATCCTGCGCAACTCCGCTGTTGGCCCGTATGTCGAGCAGGGTGACGGCGTACACGCCTACATCCGCTTCACCAACTGCCGTGTGCCGGCCGAAAACCTGCTGGGCGAAGAGGGCAAGGGTTTCCTGGTGGCGCAGACGCGTCTCGGCGGTGGCCGTGTGCATCACGCCATGCGCAGCGTTGGCGTGCTGAAGAAAGCCATGGACATGATGTGTGAGCGCGTGCTCAGCCGGACCACAAAAGGCGAACTGCTGGCCACCAAGCAGATGACCCAGGACAAGATCGCGGACAGCTACACCCAGATTCTGCAGTACCGGCTGCACGTGCTGTACACGGCATGGCTGATCGACAAGTACAAGGAATACAACCGGGAGGTGCGCAAGGAAATCGCTGCCATCAAGGCCGCGACGCCAAAAATCCTGCAGGAAGTCATTTACCGCGCCATGCACCTGCACGGCAGCCTGGGCATGTCAGACGAAGTGCCGCTGATGACCATGTGGGCGAACATTCCGGAGCTGGGCGTGGTAGACGGCCCGTCGGAAGTGCACAAGATAACCGTGGCGCGTACCGTCCTGCGCGACTACAAGCCCGCGCCCGGCCTGTTCCCGACCTACCACACGCCCACCCAACGTGAGGCGGCGATGAAGAAATACGGCCATTTTCTCAATCAGAAATAGCCTGCCACTGAGCCGCCCCGGACATCGCCCGGGGTGCGCTCTCCCTAGCGCGGGATACTGATCTCCATGCGCGGCATGGCATCCGGCATGCCGCCAAGCGCGACTGCGCATCGCGACGACCCATTGAACCAGGCCACCAGCAGTGACAGGTGCAACAGCTCGGCTTCACTGAACTCCTGCAGCAGGGCATTCTGCAGACCCTGATCGATGCCGGACGGATCCAGATTGTACTGGTCGACAAACGCCACCAGCAGCCGCTCCCGCGCCGACAGCTCGGCGTCCGGCTCTGCGCCGCGGATCATCTGGACTTTCTCTTCCGTCAAGCCATCGCTGATCGCCACATCGTAACGCACCGCCTGGCACATCACGCAGCCGGTGTGGCGCGCGTTGCGCAACCGTGCCAGCTCCACCTCCGCGGCCGACAGCGGGCCTGCATCCCATACCGCCGCATTCAATGCAAGGTAGGGTTCCACCGTAGCGGGCACAATGCCCAGTGCGGAATCCCGAATCACGTCACCCGTATTCTGTGCAGGCGCCTTTACGCGCGCATGACTACCCATGTTGACGTACCCCCGCAGGGCTTGCCTGCCAGATCAGGCCCAGACGGATCAGGCCATCAAATACCCCCAGCGCCTGCAACAGCGCCACCAGCCCGTCCTCGCCGATATGCGCCTTGACCGCATCAGCCTGCGCATCCGTTATCGCGCTGCAATCCATCGCGTACACCTCGGTAAACGCAAGGCAGGCACGGTGCTCGTCACTGAACAGCGACGATTGCGGCCAGTCCTGCAGCTGCGCACGCTGTGGCGCGGACACCGGACACTCCTCCAGCGCAAAATCGGCATCGCTGCGGTGCAGCTGTGCCAGTCGCAGGCGGCACAGCTCCAGCGTTTCCGCAGACACCTGCGGCAGTTCAAACACGCTCTCGTACAGCCGCCGGAAGGCGCCACCGATCGCCGGCAAACAATCCAGCAACTGCTCCCGGTCAAGCCCCTGCACAATCCAGTTCATCGCTGCCTCCGGCACACGCAGGTGCCCATCAATACGGTCTCAGGCACTGAATACCGCCCCGGCTTCCGACTGCCCCATGCGGATGAGTCGGCTATCGGCAACCGCCACCTGACGGTGCACCACGGCCTCACGGTATTCCGGGTCGGTCACCATGGCCATGAACGCGCCAGCATTCGGGTAGAGCGCGATAAAGGCGACATCCCAGTGCTCGTCCGGAGGACCGATGACCACGCACTCGGGTCTGCCGCGCCAGAGAATGCTCCCTCCCAGGCGCTGGAACACGGGGCCGCTGAATTTGCCGTAGCGATCGTAGGCTTCCGCACCGGTGATGGTCTCTCCGTCCGGATACACCGCCTGGGCATTCAGGCGGACCAGGTTCAGCATCATGATAGGGGTGTCACGCGGTAGCGACTTGAAGCGATCAAACTGCTCGCGTGTGGGGTCGACATTCTGGCTCATGCAGGCTCCTTGTTCGATGTATTCGGGCGCAAACCCGCGGCTGCGCGGCGGCAGGGTCTGAACACCACCCTGTGCAAGCTTAACGCCCCAGGCACGTCAGGTATAGCGGGCCGGATGTACGCCGGGGCAAGCACGGCACGCCGGTCTGGAAGACCCCGTGAAAAATAGCCACGCCGGGTAGCCATACTGAACCGGACGGCTGTACAGACAGGGCAGATGAGCTATGTTTTCCAGTATGCAGAAAACCAGCGACATTCTCTGGCAGGACGCGCAGCACCAGACGCTGTTCGCCATCCTGGAGCTCATTGCCCAGCCGGAGTCCGGCATCGACGCCGTGCGCCACCTGCATGACTATGCGGAGAGCCACTTTGCCCTGGAGGAACACTACATGGCGGCGCTCGCCTACCCCGAGCGCGAGACTCACGTTGCCGCACACAATCAGTTCCGGGAGGAGATTGCGTCGCTTCTGGCGCAGAACGAAGATGACGCCGGCTTTCGCGCTCTGGTGGCGACCTTTCTGACCGAGTGGCTGCGACGCCACGTATTCGGTGTCGACAAGGCGCTGGAAGCGTTTATTCTCGCCTCAGAGCGCAAGTAACAGGCGGCAGTGCCGCCTGTCGCACTTGACTACAGCGCCACCTGCGCGGTCAACCAGACTTTGTCAGTATCCCGATAGGCGGGTTGACCATCGCCTTCAAAGAAGGCTGCCTTCAGCTCCAGCGACACCCTGGGGGTGAGGGTCCACCCAAGGAGCAGGTCCAGCTCCGAACCGAGGCCGCGACGGTGCTTGTCGGTGCGGAAGTCGTGGTAGACCGCGCGCCAGTTGAGGCTGTCGCGCCGCCCCGACACGGCAAACCAGGTATCGCGGATACCGTCGCCCGGCGTACCCAGGAACTTGTCGGCCCAGCCCTGGAACTTGTGCAGGGTAGCCAGCGGCGTGCGGAAACCTTCGCCGTTGTCACTGCCCAAGACCTCATAGCCCAGCTCCAGCTTGGCCAGCGGCATGGTCCAGCCCGCATCCACGTTGTAGTAGGTTGCGCGGTAGCTGGCCGGGTTGTCCCCGGCATCGGACTGGGTTGCGAGCGCCATATTCAGGTTGAAACCCGACCACTGGCCGCTGTATTCCACGCCCACGGTGTCTGTGGCGTTCGCAATGGTGAGGGCCGGCGCGTAGTTGGCGTCACTGTCTATATCCAGCAGATAGACAAAGCCCGAGAGGCTCTGTTTCTCCGCCGGTGAGAACGTGGCGCGCAAGAGACCGATGTCGCCATCCCAATCCGCAGGCTGTGCGCCATCGTCGGGGCCGAAAATGCGCTGGACGCGGTACACGTAGCTGGCATCCAGCTGCAGGCCGCTGGCGGGCTGCCATTGTGCACGCAGCCCGTCGTAGGTCTGTTCGTTCTGGCGCCACACCACGTTGCCCACAAACCGGTGATTGCCGTGCAGGATACGCTGGCGACCCAGGGTGCCGTGCAGCGCACCCGCGCGGTAGTCGAGCTGTGCGCGGTTCACCTCGGTGCCCTCGGGATCCGCCACCACGGGGTAACGCAGTTCACCGTTGGTGGTGGAGTTGTAGAGGTCATTGCCCAGCGCCGTGACGTCATCAATCTCGAGTTGAAATGACACGCCCGCCCAGGCGGCCGACGCCAGGGTCAGCCGTGAACGCAGGGTGGAGGCCAGCGCGGTATCTGCCAGGGGCTGCTGATCCACGTATTCCAGTCGGTAGCGAAAATCCAGATGGGCACTGCCATCGCTGATCATGCCCACCACACTGTCGGTGCTGTCACCGGCCGCAAAGCCCGGCAGCGCGGCAAGGCTGACGGCGCCCAGCAGCAGGCAACGAATACTGTTGGCGAGAACGTTTGGGGCCCCGCAGGGCCCCTTCACGTTGTTGCCGTTTGACAACCGTGAACGCATATCAGTAGATGTCCTTGCGCGTGTTGAACACGTTGAACTTGCCGGTAGGTGTTACCAGGCGTGGGTCCTTGATGACATGCTTCAGCTTGCGCGTCTTGTCATCCACAACCACGATGGCAGACACCTGCTCCATGCCGTTCCACACCGAGAACCAGACCTCATCACCTGCCGCATTGTACTCCGGCTGCACCACGCGCGCGGGCCCCTCTTCGATCCCCGCCCACTTGGCAATCGGGAGTACTTCATAGCCCGCGTCAAAGTCGTCGATATTGTAGACGGCAGCCGACTGGCTCACGCTCTCCTGCGGGTGCAGGGTGTTGTCCACCCACAAGTTACGCGATTTCGGGTGCGTCTTGACGAACAGCGAGCCACCGCCCTGCGCTTTCAGGGTGCGCACGACTTTCCAGGCCTGCTCCGGGTGGTTTTCCGGATCCGTGCCGATGAAGGTCATGTTCTCGTTACCCAGCGCCGAGGTGACCCAGACAGGCCCGAATTCCGGGTCGACCAGGTTGGCGCCGCGCCCGGGGTGGGGGATCTTGGTCACGTCCACCAGGGCCTCGATATTCCGGTCACGGGAATCCACCACCGCAATCTTGTCGGACTGGTTGGCGGCCGTGAGGAAGTAGCGGTGGCTGGCGTCCCAGCCGCCGTCATGAAGGAAGCGTGCCGCTTCCAGGGTCGTGACGGACAGCGCATCGAGGTTGCTGTAGTCAACCAGCAGAATCTTGCCGGTCTCCTTCACATTGACGATGAACTCGGGATGTTCGTGGGACGCCACAATCGCCGCCACACGCGGTTCCGGGTGGTACTCCTGGGTGTCAACCGTCATACCGCGGGTCGACATGATCTTGGTCGGCTCCAGCGTAGCGCCGTCCATCAGCACGTATTGTGGGGGCCAGTAGGCGCCTGCAATCGCGATCTTGTCTTCGTAGCCGGGGAACTTGGAGGTCTCCACAGAGCGCGCCTCGAGACCGATCTTGACCGTGGCCACACGCTGCGGCGGGTTCATGTAGAGGTCAATCATGTCGATCTTGGCATCGCGGCCTATGGTGTAGACATAGCGCCCGGAGTGAGAGGCCCGCGAGATGTGCACCGCGTAACCGGTTTGCAGGATCGTGATGATGTCCTTGCTGTCGCCGTCGATCAGGGCGATTTCACCGGAATCCCGCAGGGTTACCGAGAAGATGTTGTCCACATCGTAGCTGTGCTGCGGCTTGGAGGGACGTTCGGACTCAGGCACCAGGACTTCCCAGGTGTCCATCATCTCGGCCATGCCCCACTCCGGCGGAGCCGGCGGTTCGTGCTGCAGGAAGCGCGCCATGATGTCGATCTGTTCTTCGGTGAAGTCGCCGGAGGTGCCCCAGTTGGGCATACCGCCGGGTGATCCGTAGTTGATCAGCACTTTGAGAAACTCGGTGCCGCGCTCCTGGGTGATGTCCGGGGTCAGCGGCTTGCCGGTGGCGCCCTTGCGCAGCACGCCGTGGCAGCCCGCGCAGCGCTCAAAGTACAGTTTTGTGGCCAGGTCAAATTCGGCCTGGGTCATGTCCGGGGCACCGGGCGAGATCACGCGCTTCATCTCGCCGGCGGGCACCGGGGCACCCTTGTAGGCCATCTCACCCGGCGTCACACCCGGGTGGTCGGTCTTGTCCTGGCCCAACGCCGCCGCGCTCAAGCCCAGTGTCACGGAGAACAGGCCCGCGCCTGCACGTTGCTTCCAGCTGCTTGCTTTGCTTTTCATCATCCTTCCCCTTAATGGCGCTCAGGTTCAATGCGCCTCTTAAAACGCATATTATCTGCATGTTCTAGTCGACAATATGACACAGGTCAACTTTCCCTCCGACTGCCAGCCGCATCGGTCGCAATCACCGCGTGCTCCGGCAACTGGCCCTGAAAGCGCTTCTTGCGCTTGCGCACCAGTGGCGGGCAGCGATGCTCATCCCAGTAGGTCACCTGACAGTCCAGGCAGTAGTGGCACTCATTGTCGATAATCTCCCCGGTGGGGCGTATGGCGCCGATCTGGCATTCCCGGGCGCAGGTCTGGCAGGGATGGCCGCACTCCACACGCCGACGCAGCCAGTCAAACACCTTGAAGCGGGTGACAAAGCTCAGGGCCGCACCCAGCGGGCACAGATACTTGCAGTAGAACTTGCTGTTGAACACCGTGATCACCAGTAACAGCACCGCGTACAGCACGTAAGCGGGTGGGCGGTCGAACTGCATCACGAACACCGTCTTGAAGGGCTCAACCTCTGCCAGACGCGCGGCATTGGCCATGGAGTCCAGCGCCAGCCCGAGAATCGCCAGCAGGATCAGATACTTGATTGCCCACAGGCGCTCATGGACCGCATGCGGGAATTGCCAACCGGCAAACCCCAGCGCGCGCGACGCCTTCGATAAGAGCTCCTGGGCCGCACCAAAGGGGCAGAGCCAGCCGCAGTACACGCCGCGCCCCCAGAGCAGGATACTCAAGGCGACAAACGCCCAGAGCAGGAACACTACCGGGTCCAGCAGCAGGCTTTCCCAGGAAAAGCCGCCCGCCAGGTTGCGGGCAAAACCCAGCAGATTGACGACCGACAGCTGGGCGTGACACACCCAGCCGATAAAGACCACCGTGAACACCAGCCAGGCGAGGCGAAAACGCTGGAACAACCGCTTGTGCTGCACCAGCCAGTCCTGCAGAAAGAGCACCAGCAACAGGACAAAAAGGGCGACCGCCAGTACCGACACCTGCACACGGTGCTGCTGCCAGCTCCAGTGCCACTCCGGCTCGGCCGGCGAAGCCACCGCGGGCACCCCTGCGCCCACCACCGGCGCGGCCGTCGCGCCCGCAGCCGCGTAGGCCGCCAGCACCTGCTCCGCGGCGCGCGTAATGGTGCGGGTAATCACCATGGCTGTGATGGTCGCGCCACTCAGCCCGTCGATGCCGACATAGCCCTCGCGGCCCTGGGCACCCACCCGGATGGCATCAGACGCGCGCTTGCCGACAAACTGGTTCACAAAGGCCTGCAGGTCACTATCGGTGATACCCACGACCAGTATCGGCTCCGCATGCGCCTGCACGCTGACCGCCAGAAACTCGCCCGTTGCGGTCAGGCCCACCAGCAGGTTGACGGGTGATCCCGAATACGCGGGGATATGCACAAAATCGCTGGTTTCAAAGAACAGCACCCGGCCCACTCCCGGTGCGTCCGCGCTGAACAGGCCCGGCACTGAAGGCACGGGCGCTGCGGCACTGACCCCCGGCAACAGCTGCTGTACCGCAGTGTCATGGACAGCCCGGGCGCTGGCGGGCGCCAGCGCAAGGCCAACAACCAGCCAGAGCATGGCAGGCAGCACTAACCGGTAGCTCAACACAGCACTCGACCTCGCAACATGATGGCAACCAGCATAGACGGCTGATTATAAGACGCAAATGATCTGCATCATTTTATTCCCGTGCAGAATGCGGTTTACTGTGCGCATGAAACGCTGGATAAGCTGCTTGATGCTCTTTGCGGGCGTCGCCAACGGCGCGAGCAGCGTCGACAGCGACCTCGTGAACGAGCGCTTTACAACCAGGAGCCACGACATGGAAATGCAGTGGCGTGTCGACTGCACTGCCACGCTGGGAGCGCTGCGCACAACGAATAGGCCACTGTCAGCGCTGCAACGCTCGGCACTGGCTTCCGACCTGCGCAAATGCAGTTTCATCTATCAGCCCCCCGGTACTGGCAGGGATGCACACTGCCCCGATTACACACAACTGTGGCGGGCCCTCGAGGCCGGGGACGATCCGGCGCTGGCCTCTGCGCTCGAGCAGGCGGCAGCCTGCCCGGGCCCACAGCAATAACCCATTGGATATCTCATGATCTATCGCAGACCGACATTCCGCCCACGGCCCAACCCCGCAGCACGCGCAATGGCCCGCAGCCTGCTGTTTTGCGCGATGCCGGGGCTTGCCGCCACCAGCGCCGACATGCCCCTGGAAGAAGTGGTGGTGACAGCCAGCCGCGTCGAGGAGCGCCTTCTCGACAGCAGCGCCAGTCTCAGCGTGATGACGCGCGAAGATCTGGCACGCATGACTGCCAGCGGTGTGGCCGACTTCCTGCGCGACGTGCCCGGGCTGCAGGTGTCCGATTCAGGCCAGGCCGGGCTGAAACGCATCCGTATCCGCGGTGAAGACTCCCGGCGCAGCGCCATTCTGGTCGATAGCCACGAACTGGCGGACCACAGCGAAGTGGGTACGCCACTGACCATACACCCCGATATGCTCGGCCGGATTGAAGTGCTGCGCGGCTCCGGGTCGGTACTCTATGGTTCCAAGGCCCTGAGTGGCGTCACCAACCTGATGACGCTGAAGGGCGGTACGGCGCCGCTGCAAGCCACCGTGAAAGGCAGCTATGACGGTACCACCGACGGCGACACCCTGTTTGCCAGCGTGCACGGTTTGCAGGACGGCTGGAGCTATCGACTGGCGGCCGCCGACAGTGACCACGGCCTGCGCCGCACACCCGAGGGCCGCGCCGAGAACACCGCATTCGAGAATCAGGGCTACTACGGCTTCCTGGAAAAAGTGGCGGGCAATCATGCCCTGGGGCTGACCTGGGATCGCTACGAATCGCGATCAGACATCTTTGTAGAAGAGGCCGCACGCAGCACCTTTCCGCTGGTCGATCTGGCACTCAGTACACCGCAGCGCGACCGGGAGCGCTTCGCGCTGGATTACAGCTGGGAACCGGCCTCCGCCGCGCTGGACCGACTGGTGATCTCCGGTTTCACCCAGGACAGCCTGCGCCACTTCGTCAGCAACACGGAAACCGTATGGTATCGCCGCGACATCGACACCCGCAGCACATTGCGCAGCGATGGCCTGCTGCTGCAGGCAGACTGGCTGCCCTGGGGCGAGCATCGCGTGATCAGCGGCCTGCAATACAGCAATGACGAAGTGGATCAAGGCCGCGAGGTGGATACGCTCGCGTGGACTCCGGTCGCTACCACCGGTATTGAGCGGATCGATGACCAAGCCAGCATTCGCACCCTGGCTGCCTTTGTGCAGGACCACTGGGCATTGGGCGACACCCTCACCGCCATGGTGGGCGCCCGCTTCTACCAGGTGGATGGCGAACTGGATCGCAGCAACCGGCCCGGGTTACGCGCCGCGCCGCTGGATTCCGACAGCCACCTGATCGCTTCAGCGGGGCTCAACTGGTCCACTGGGCCCGGCAGTGCCCTGCGTGCCAACGTGTCGGAGGGCTATCTTTATCCCTCGCTGATGCAGCTGGCCACAGGCGCCTACGCTGGCTCCAGCTTTGTCAATCCAAACAGCGAGCTCACTCCCGAGACCAGTATCAACTACGAGCTGGGCTGGCGTTTGATGCAGGGGCCGTGGACGGTTGATGCCGCTCTGTTCGTTGCCGATTCCAGCGACTACATCGACCACATCTTCTGCACCGCTGCCGACCGCTGCCTGAGTCCGACGGATAAACTGTACCGCAACATCGGGTCCTCCAACGCACACGGTCTGGAGCTGTACCTGGCCTGGGAAACAGCCGATCAGGCACTGCAACCCTACCTGAATGTGACCTGGATGCAGCGCAACAACGATTTCGGCAGCTTCGACACCTGGGACACGGGCATCCCGGCCCTGGCGGGACGCGCGGGGATCATGCTGGAACCCCGGTTCGCGGGGCTCTGGAACTCGCTGTGGGCAGATGTGTACCTGCGTGGTGAAAGCGGGTCCCTGCTGGTGGAGCCGGGGGCCAGGGGCCTGGTTGAAACCCGGCGCAGCGGCTGGGCGACAGTGAATGCGGCATTGGGTGTCAGCCTGGGCGAGCGCCTGCTGCTTGCTGTGGAACTGCAGAATCTGTTCGACCGCGACTATCGGGAATCCACCGAAAACCTGCTCGCGCCGGGACGCAGTGCGTCCATGAAGCTCACCTGGAACATCAACTGACGGGAGGTTGGCGTGTCGGAACCGGATACACAGGAGCCACGGAATACGTCTGCACAGGCCGGCAAGGATTCGCCGGGCCGCGGCACCGCCATTATCGTCTATGGCCTGTATCTCGGGGCCATCATGAGTCTGGTGACGCTGCCACTGGGGGCGCTGCTCGCACACTACCGGCTGGGGCACAGCGCCCCCTGGGTACGCAGTCACCTGCGTTTCCAGGTGCGTACATTCTGGTGGATGGTGGCAGCATCCGCTGCTGCCGTGGGGCTATGGCAACTGCTGGGCATACTCGCCGTAGCACCGCTGGCAGCCTGGACCTTCGGCTACCTGTACATCACCGCGCTGCTGGTCTGGTTCGTGGCGCGCTGCGGCGTGGGCATTCACCGGCTCACATCCAATCTCCCCATTGAACGGCCGAGCAGCCTGTTGTTCAGCTAGTGTTCTACTGCGCGACAATCTGGCGGTAGATCGCGGGCAGCGCTGTGGACAGGTGCTCGGGCCGATACACCACCGAGTAACCACCGCGACCAAAAATACGCGGGAAGTACCCCTGTGACTCCCGGTCGATGGTCACCGCAAACACCCGCACACCGGCGCGGCGCGCCTCGCGTACCGCGTGGCGCGTGTCCTCCAGCGCGTAGCGGCCCTCATAGTAGTCGCTGTCGTTGGGCTTGCCATCGGTCAGCAGCAGCAAAAGCCGATGACGTTGACCGAGCTCGGCCAGACCGCTGGTGAGGTGACGAATCGCGGCGCCCATGCGGGTGTAATGTCCCGGTTTCAATGCGCCTATGCGCTGCTCCACGCTGTGGTTCATGGTCTCACGGAAATCCTTCACCGTTTGCAACCACACCTTGTCCCGACGCCGGGACGTGAAGCTGTGTATCGCGAACTGGTCACCGCAAGCCTGCAAACCGTGCCCCAGCACCAGCAGGGCCTCTTTCTCGAGGTCGATAACCCGCCGGTCATCCACCCAGGCCTCCGTGGACAGCGATACGTCAACCAGTATGGAGACAGCGAGGTCGCGCTCCACAGTACGGGCATCGGCATACAGGCGATCGCTGCTACTGCCCGACGCGCACTGGTCTGCCTGGGCGCGCACCACCGCGTCGATATCGAGCTCATTGCCATCGAGCTGCCCGCGCAGCAGCATGCGCTTGGGTCGCAGCGCCTCAAACTGCCGTCGCACACGGCGCACACGCTGTTGCATCGCCACGTCCGGCTGCCAGAGCTCGCCATCTGCCGCCTGCTCGCCGGGCAAGACGGTGCAATGTGCCGGCAGCATGACCCCCTTGCGATAGTTCCATTCCGGATAGGTGACCCGCGCCAGCGACGGCGCTCCCAGCGCCTCTCCCGGCGGCAGATCGAGATCCATACGCATCCGGGCCGCGGCCTGCTGCTGATGCGGGCTCAGGGTGATCTCCTCCAGCTGCTCAGCGGCCTTGCCCGCGTCCTCATCCTCTTCATCGTCGACCATGCGATTGACGTTGACCATCTCGGCAAAGGACAGCATTTTCTCGAAGCGGTTGAAAATCAGCGAGTCCTCGCGCTCGGCCTGGTCCTGTCGCTGCCGACGGGCCTTTCGCTTGCCGCCCTCCCGCTGGTCGCGCACAGACGTCGGGTTGTCCTCGTCCTCGGTACCGGATCGCTCCCCGTCCCGGGTACCCAGGCTGAAGCGGGTCGCCCACAGGGGAACCGGCAACGGCGGGTGGTATTGGGCCGGAGCCTGGACATTCTCGACGGACACGCCGGGACTGGAGACCAGCGTCACCAGTTGGGCGGCGAAGGCCGATGCCGGGGTACCTTCACCCAGGGCGTGGCGAATCACGAACTCCAGGGCCTGCTCCAGCGCCGGCAGCTTGCGCTGCGGCCGCAGCGGCAGCAGCGCACTGCACAGCCGTTGGTAGCGCGCGCGGAAGCCGGGCAGTTCCCTGCACACCCGCTCCGCCGCCGTGAGGGCGGCACGCAGGGCCAGCAGGTCGGCCTGCACCGCGTTGTCGGCAACAGGCGGCGGCTGCAGGGCAGCGGCGTGGGCTGCCAGCCAGAAGTACAGGTCCCGGTTCAGAGCCCTGTCGGGAAACAGGTCGACACACGGGGGCAGGAGCAGGGACTCTTCGTCGATGCGCGCGAGGTCCATCACTTCACGATCAAAACCCAGCCGCTGGCGCAGACGCAGGCGGTGGCCGGATTCCCTGGGGGCAATCGCACCGACCGCGGCGCCCCCCTCCCCGCCGACAGCGCGAAAAAACACCGCCAGAACCGGGGCGATATCATCGAGATGCACCGCAGCCTGCGGATGGTGCGGATAACTGCTGGTGGCGGAGGCCCACCGATGCCAGTAGCGACCCACAAGCTCCTCGAATTCCAGCAGATGCAACATGGGCCAGGCTCCGCTGCGCGACCGACTCAGTCCGAGCCGAAAGCCATCGCAATCACTTCCAGCAAGGCCTCCTGGACATCGGGTTCATCGGTCAGTGGTTCCACCAGCGTCGCGCGAGTGGCCTGCATAATGGGCATCCCGGATGCGATCAGCGTGGCGCAGTAGATCAGCAGGCGCGTGGATACGCCCTCCTCCAGATCCTGGCCCTTCATCGCGCGAAGGCGCTGTGCAAGGCTTACCAGTGCACGGCAGCGCTCTGCGGCGAGCCCACTCTCCCGGGACACGATGCTGACTTCCTGATCTACCGGTGGAAAGTCGAAGGTGCTGGAGACAAACCGTTGGCGCGTACTGGGCTTCAGCGCCTTGAGCACGTTCTGGTAACCGGGGTTGTAGGACACCACCAGCATGAACTCGGGGGGCGCCTGCAGCAGTTCGCCGGTGCGCTCCAGAGGCAACAGCCTGCGGTCGTCGGTCAGCGGGTGCAGGATAACGGTGACGTCCTTGCGCGCCTCAACCACTTCATCGAGATAGCAGATGCCGCCTTCGCGAACCGCACGCGTCAGGGGGCCGTCAACCCAGCGCGTTTCCCCTTCCAGCAACAGGAAGCGGCCGGTGAGATCCGCGGCAGTGAGATCGTCGTGACAGGATACGGTGAACAATGGCCGGCCCAGCCGCGCCGCCATATGCGCGACGAAGCGGGTCTTGCCGCAGCCGGTAGGGCCCTTCAGCAGCAGGGGCAGGCCGTGCTGCCAGGCCCGCTCGAACAGCTCACACTCGTCTCCCACGGGCTCGTAATAAGGAATGTCCTCCCGCGGGAGCGGCTTTGGCTCGGGCATGTTCATGCGTTGGCCAGCCCGGTTTCACCGGCAGGCATTTCCTCCCGTGCCGGGCCGAACACCGCCCACAGGAACACGACTGCCGCCACGGCAACCACACAACCGGCACCCAGGCGCATCACGTAGAACAGGCTCAGCTGCTCCTGTACCTCCATGTAGTTGATGCCCATGACCCGCTGCAGGTGGGTTTGCACCACACCGGCAAAGGTGAGGGTAAAGGTCATGAAGCACATGGACGCCGTCATCAACCAGAAGCTCCACATATTAATGATCTGGTTGAAGGGCTGTATGCGTCGCAGCTGCGGCATGGCGTAGGTGATCACCGCCAGCACCATCATCACATAGGCGCCGTAGAACGCGAGGTGACCATGGGCCGCGGTGACCTGGGTGCCGTGCGTGTAATAGTTCACCCAGTGCAGCGTGTGCATGAAGCCCCAGACCCCGGCGCCGAAGAAAGCCACAGTCGCACTGCCCAGGGTCCAGAGCATGGCGGCCTTGTTCGGGTGATTGCGACGGCCTTTCCAGAACATGTAGAAGGCGAACATCACCATGGCGAAGAATGGCGCCACCTCCAGGGTGGAGAAGAAGCTGCCTATCGGTTGCCAGTACCCCGGCGCGCCAATCCAGTAGTAGTGGTGCCCGGTGCCCAGCAGACCGGAGAATAGGGCCAGGCCGATAATCACATAGAGCCATTTCTCGATGATCTCACGATCCACGCCGGTCAGCTTGATCAGCAGGTAGGCCAGCAGGGACGCCATGATGAGCTCCCACACGCCCTCGACCCACACGTGGACGATCCACCACCAGTACAACTTGTCCAGCGCCAGGTTGGACGGGTTGTAGAAGGCGAACAGCCAGAAGATCGCCGCCAGCCACAAACCGAGCATGAGGATGGAGTTGATCGCCGTCTTGCGCCCGCGCAGCAGCGTCATGCTGGTGTTGTACAGGAACATGAGGAAGGAAACGGTGATCAGTATCTTGGACCACAGGGGCTGTTCGAGAAACTCTCGGCCCTCGTGAATCCCGAACTGGTAACTCAGCAGCGCCCCCGCACCGGCCACCGCGAAGATGGCCAGCTGAATATAGGCGATCATTGGGCTGTGGATCTCGGTTTCTGCCTCTTCGGGCAGAAGGAAATAGGTGCAGCCCATGAAGCCCATCAGCAACCACACAATCAGCAGATTGGTATGGCTCATGCGCATGATATGGAAGGGCACCAGATCCACCATGAACTCCGGCAGAATGTACACCGTGGCGGCCAGAATGCCGAAGATGACCTGCAGCGCAAAAAGCGCCATGGCAACTGCGAAAAAGGGCAGTGCGACCCGTTGCGTTTCGTATTTCATTGCGTTCTCCTGCCTGCGTGTGCGCCGGACTCTATTCTCCGAAGGCTTCAACCTACCGGGTGCGGCGGCCAGCCCTGAGTGTTGATCGAATCTGCCCAGCGGAAGAAATCCACCAGGTTGTCCAGTTCCTGTTCGCTGAGGTCGAATTTCGGCATCTGCCGGCGCCCCGGAATATTCAGCGGCTGCGCCCTGATCCAGCCCTTGATCCCGGCCCGCGCCGCGTCCGGATTCTCCCGACCACCATAGCGGGTCCACACGTTCCCCAGCTCCGGTGCAAAATAGGCACCCTCACCGATCAGGCTGTGGCAGTTGATACAGCTGTGCTTCTCCCAGACATGCTTACCCGCCGCGACGCTCTCGGTCAGGCCCTCCTTGTCAGTCGACACGTTCACCATGTACCAGTGGCTGTGCGCGGTGAGCCCTGCGAATGCAAGGAAAAAGAACAGCGAGCCGCCGAAGAAGATATTGCGCGCCGCTGAACGAGAGAGTGATTCCATCATGATTGCTGCCCCCTTGCGTATTCTGCAGTAACCCCGCAGACACGCTCGTTATAAAATGCATATACTATGCATGTTTTGATTCTCACACCGCGGCGCCCGGGCCGTCAACCGTTGCAACGCCACGATTTGTCGGTGATGCGAGTGAAAACACGTTCTATTCACAGAAACCTGACACAGATCAAGCAGGCCGCCCATGCACAGCGTGACATCGCAACCCCCTGTCCCGTTTCGCTATCCGTTTCGGATATTTTTCCTGTCGACGGCGGTCAGCGCACTGCTGCTGATCCCGCTGTGGCTGTTCTTCCTGCTCAGCGGCAGCGCGGCTCAGCCAGCCCTGCCCGCACTGGACTGGCACCAGCATGAAATGCTCGGCGCCTTCGTCAACAGTGCCATCGCCGGCTTCCTGCTTACCGCCGTGTGCGCCTGGACGGGCACCCGGCCTGTCGCTGGCTGGACACTGGCCGCACTCTGGCTGCTGTGGCTGGCGGGGCGCGGAGTGATGCTGTTCGGCACCCATCCCGTCCTGGCAATGCTTGTGGAGCTGGCGTTCCTGCCCGCTGTCGCGATGCTGGCCGCCCGCCCGATTGTCGCTACCCGGCAGTGGCGGCAATTGCCGATACTGGCGGTGTTGTCCCTGCTCTGGCTGTGCGACGTCGCGTACCATCTCTCCGGCGCAACGCACTGGCTGCGCGCCGCAATGCTGCTCACCGGCGGCCTGATTCTGGTAGTCGGCGGGCGCATCACGCCGGCGTTTTCGCGCAACTGGCTGCAACGCCAGGGGCAACAGGCGCCCGCGATCACCAGCTACCGCTGGCTGGAGGTACTGACACTGGCCAGCACCCTGCTGCTGGTGCTGGCTGAGGCCAGCCGGGGTCTACCGGAACCGCTACTGGCCTGTGTCGCACTGCTTGCCGGCCTGTCCGCCGGCCTGCGCACCCTGCTCTGGCGCGGCTGGCAGGTGCGCGCCGAGCCGCTGCTGCTCATCCTGCATATCGGGCTGCTGTGGGTAGCGGTCAGCTTCCTGTTGCGGGGGCTGGCAGGGTTTGCCCTGGTCAGCGACGCCGTGTGGCTGCATGCCCTGGGCGCGGGCGCGATGGGCACCATGATCCTCGGCGTGATGGCACGGGTGGCGCTGGGCCACACCGGCAGGCCTCTGGCCCTGCCCGGTGGTATCACGTGGGCATTCGGGCTTATAATTCTCGCCGGCCTGTTGCGCGTCATCGCGGGGACAGGCTGGCTGCCCTGGGCCTTTGGAATCCACGCAGCGTCGCTGTGCTGGGTCGCGGCCTTCCTGCTGTTCACCTGGCGCTACTTCCCGATACTCACACGCCCGCGAATCGACGGGAAGGCCGGTTGATGCGACTGACCCAATACACAGACTACGCCCTGCGTACACTCATTTACCTGGGCGTGAGCCCGGGTGGACGCCACACCATCCGCGACATCGCGGAGGCCTACGACGTATCCCGCCACCACCTCACCAAGGTCGTGCAATATCTGCACAAACACGGCTTTGTCGAAGCCACGCGGGGCAAGGGCGGCGGCCTGGCCCTGGCCCGCCCGGCGAGCGACATTGTGGTCGGCGATGTCGTGCGGCGCATGGAGCCTTCCACGGCGCTGGTGGAATGTTTCGACAAGGGCGGGCAATGCGCCATACAGGGTCACTGCAAACTGACCCGCGCACTCCGCGAGGCCTTCAACGCATTTATCGCCGCCCTCGATGAATACACCCTGGCGGATCTGCTCGATGAGCGCGAGGACCGACTGCGCCACGTGTTGGGGATCCCTGCCGTCATGGTTTCCGACTGAACAGGCCCCGGCGCAGGCCGTTGCCATGCGCCAGATCAATACACTTGCCGGACGGCCTGGGTTACCCTGCCGCGACCGAGCTAGCGACCGCGTTGGAGCGTCGACATGTCCACATTGCACACTATGCCACCGCTGATTGCCACACTGCGTGCGGAACACGTACACCTCACGCGCATCTCCGGGCTCATGACGGAGCAACTGGATGCCATAGAAAGTGGCGGGGCTGTCGACAGTCACGTGCTGTACGAAATCATGGGGTACATGGTCGGGTGGGCAGATCGCCATCATCACCCGCGTGAAGACCTCATCTACGGCCGCGCGGCGGAGCTCGACGAACAGATTGCCGATGATGTGGACAGCCTGCAGCGACAACACGACGCCATGGCAAAGAACGCCCTCGCCCTGCAGGGGCTCATCGGCCGCTGGCGCGCGGGAAATGCCACTGGCGAGGAGGTGGTGCGCGCCGGGCGTGACTACATCGCCAACAGCAATCGCCACATGCAGAGTGAAGAACTGCTAGTATTCCCCCGTATTGAAGCGGTACTGACGCCGGCCGACTGGCAGGAACTGGAGCTTGACGATCGGCTACAGGCCACCGGCGACCCGGTGTTCGGCCCGCGTGTAGACCGCGAGTTCCGGAACCTCGCACGCAAACTGCGGCGCGGCGCCCGACGGTCCATCGAGCGCGGTGTGGTTGCCGAGTGGGCCGGGCTGGAATCGACGCTGGAATCACTGGAGATTATCGGCAACGCCAACCGTATGGCACTGCAGGCGACAGGGGATACGCTGCGCTGCGCAGTCCGTGAGTCACTGGATATTGTGCGGGCGACACCGCTGACGGCGGCGCCTCGCTGTGCGCTGAACAATGTGCGCCTGAGCGGCCGCTGGCTGGGTGTCATCGCCTCGATCGCCGGAGACACGGTGAACGACCTGACCCGCATCCGGCGCGAAATGCGCCAGCAAATGGACACGCTGGACGCGCTCTGACCCGCTAGGACAGCAGCGGCTGTCCGGTCTCGATGTCAGCGGCAACCACCCGGTTGCGCCCGCTGTCCTTGGCCCGGTAGAGCGCCGTATCCGCAGCGGCCAGCAGGGTCTCCGCCGACATGCCGGCGCTGAACTCGGCTACGCCTACACTGCAGCTCACCGCCAGCCCGGAAAACGTGACTGCAAACTGCAGCGCCGCAATGCGCTGACGCAGGCGCTCGGCGATGGCCAGCGCGGCGTTGCCCCCGGTCATCGGCAGCTGCACACCGAACTCCTCTCCGCCCAGGCGGCCCACATCGTCAGAGCGGCGCAGCTGCTCCTGCAGGGCGCTCGCAATCGCCTTCAGCACCACATCGCCGCCGCCGTGACCAAAGCGATCATTGACCGATTTGAACAGGTCGACATCCAGCATGAGCAGACACAGGGGCTCCTGGTAGCGCTCCGCGCGTGCAACATTGCTCGCGAGCTGCTCGAGGAAAAAGCGCCGGTTGGGTATTTGGGTAAGGTGGTCAGTGCGTGACTCGGCGAGCAGGAGCGCGGTCAGGCGGCGTTGATTGCGATACAGCACCAGAACCACTGCGAGCGTGAATGCCATCGCCGCCAGCAGGGCGCTGAGCGTCCATTCAGTGATGGTGGTGCCGAGCAACTCCTGAGCGGCCAGAGGCAGCGGCAGCAGCCCCGCGATGGCCAGCAGTGCGATGCAGGGCGGCCGCCAACGTCGGCGACCGCTGCAGCTACCTGCCACCTGTCAGGCAGTCTCGAGTGCTGATGTGCAATGACCGCAGCGAGTTGCCTTGATAGGAATACTGGAAAGGCAGAAGGGGCATTCCTTCTCCGTCGGCTCAGCCGGCGCCGGCTCCTCTTCGCGCTTCAGGCGGTTGACGCTGCGAATCAGCAGGAAGACTGAGAAGGCAACGATCACAAAACTGATCACCGCATTGATAAACAGGCCGTAGCTGATGGTCACCGCGCCGGCTTCCTGGGCGCTGGCCAGGGTGGTGTAGGGCCCGGCCACCGCACCTTCCTTCAGGGTGATAAACAGGTCGGAAAAATCGACGCCGCCCAGCAACAGGCCGATGGGCGGCATGATGACGTCGTTGACCAGACTTTTGACGATCGTGCCGAAGGCGCCGCCGATGATTATGCCTACCGCCATGTCGATGACGTTGCCACGCATGGCAAATTCTTTGAATTCTTTTAGCATAAGGACTTCCTCACAGCTTGTATGGGTACACCGACAGCAGCGTACACACTCCCCCGATCTGCGCCGATACGCCAATTTCGCACCACCGGGAGGGAAACACAAGGCCACAACCCGCGAATGGCTATCCGCGGCCAGCACCGATACCGGTTTTTCCGCCCGCTGCCGCAGGCAAATCTGCTAGACTGCCCCCTCATTTGTCACCTACCGGTACGCTGCTTTGCCACGCGCCCACAACCCCCAACGCCTCCGATTGATCTCCGCGCCGGGCCTCGCACTCGCGCTGCTGTGGAGTGGGTTGGCGACAGCGCAGAGCCCGCTCGCAACGCAGCTCGAGCAGGCGCCGGAACAGCCAACGGCGCTGGCCGGCACAGCACCGGCGCCAGAGCCAACGCCCACACCAGCACCGACGCCAGCCCCGGCGTCAACGTCTGCGCCGGTCACCGCGCCGGAACCTGGGCCGGTCGCCGCGCCAGAACCTGAGCCGAACCTTGCACCCGCTCCGGAAGCGGAGGCAGCGATGGCGCCCGCGCCGGATCCGGTGCCCGAGGTGACGCCGGAAGCCGGCCTCGGCGCTCCGGCACCGGAGGCCGCTGTGCAGCTTGAGGAACGCGAGCCTCCCTCGACGACCGGGTTACCCCGCGCGCCCAATCTGCCGCTGGATGAGCCGGTGGAGAGCGAGCCACCACCCACAGCGCCCAACCCGGCACCCGTGGTTCTGCAGGAACTGGTGCTGCTGGGCCGCGAGGTTCCGCCCAAAACGTCCACCCGCCTCGCCTGGGCGCCCACACAGTCCTTTGAGGGAATTTACGTGGATACGCCGGTGCTGGTGGTGAATGGTGTGGAGCCCGGCCCTACACTCTGCCTGACGGCCGCCATGCACGGCGATGAGCTCAACGGCATAGAAACCGTGCGCCGGGTGCTCTACAACCTGGATGCCGGCAAGCTCAAGGGGGCCGTAATCGGTGTCCCCATCGTCAACCTGCAGGGCTTCCATGCCGGGTCGCGCTATCTCACCGATCGTCGCGACCTCAACCGCTACTTCCCGGGGGACCCCAAGGGCAGCTCCGCCTCGCGCCTCGCCTATTCGTTTTTTCACGAAGTCATCGCACATTGCGACGCACTGGTCGATTTGCATACCGGGTCCTTCTACCGCACCAACCTGCCACAGCTGCGCGGTGACCTGCGCAATCCCCGTGTGGTGCAGCTGACCAAGGGCTTCGGCTCCACCGTGGTGGTGCACAGCGAAGGCACCGCGGGCACACTGCGGCGCGCAGCGGTCGAAGTGGGCATTCCGGCGGTAACCCTGGAAGCAGGTGGCCCGTCGGTGCTCAGCGAGGACGCTGTCAGCCACAGCGTAAAGGCGATTCGCACCCTGCTGAATCATCTGGGCATGACCACCCGTTTCAGCCTCTGGGGCGACCCCGAGCCGGTGTACTACAATTCCGTGTGGGAGCGCGCCCAGGTGGGCGGTATCGTGTTCAGCCGGGTAAGTCTCGGGCAGACCGTGAAACGCGGGGACGTACTGGGCACGGTGACCAACCCCATCACCAATGTGCGTACCCGCATCATCTCCAATCACAACGGGCGCATTATCGGTATGGCGTTGAACCAGGTCGTTCAGCCGGGTTTTGCCACCCACCATATCGGCATCACGCCGCCCAAGGGGCAGATCAGCCCCCCGGAAGACGTGGTGGCGACCGATCCCGGCAGCGCGCGACAGCTCGCCGATGTCACAACCGACACCCCGGCGGGCAGTGGTGAAGAAGCGGCGGAATCCGAGCAGCCGGATGCCTCAGCGGTCGAAGAAAACCACACACCCGCGGTTGAAAACAGCGCCGATGAAGTCGGCGATGAGGATCTGGAAGAGGACTGAACCGCGCTCAGCCGCGCCGCTGCTCGCGGGTGACGAAGCACCCCGCCTCATCGACATCGAGCACGCGCTGCCGACCTGCCAACAGGGCCAGCACCATGGCCAGCGCTACCACAGCCGTGAGTACCAGCCAGATACCCGTCAGTGACACGTTGAACTGCAACAACAGGCCAACGGCAAGGGGCCCCAGTGCCGCCAGGCAGTAGCCGAAACCCTGGCTCATACCCGACAGCTCACCGGCGACCGCCGGGTTCGCGCTGCGCAGCACCAGCAGCGCCAGAGCGAGGCTGAAACTCCCGCCCTGCCCCAAGCCCAGTGCCACCACACCGGGCCAGCGCAGCATGGCGGGCCCCTGTAGCAGGCAGTAGAAGCCCAGGGCAACGAACGTCAGCGCGCAGAGCAGCGCCGGGCGTTGATCGCGCCCCAGACGTGCCAGCCAGGGCGCCGCGAGTGCGGCAAACAGCTGCACAAACACCGATGCACCCAGCAGCAGCCCGGCTTCAGCCTCTCCCAGCCCGCGGCGCTGCAACAGTACCGGCAGCCAGCCAAACACAATGTAGGCCAGCGCCGACTGTGATGCCATGAGCAGGGTAATCTGCCAGGCGAGGGGGGAGCGCAACAGGCCGCTGCCCACCCTGGCTCGGCTGCGGGCGCAGGACTGTGGCCAGGGGTGGGCTGCCAACAGGCGCCAGCAGAACAGGGCCAGAAAAGCCAGCACCGACCAGCTGGCCAGGCTGAGCTGCCAACTCCCCAGGCCATCGGCCAGAGGAATGCTGAGCCCGGCGCCCAGGGCACCACCCAGGCACAGCGCCATGGTGTACACACCGGTCATCAGGTCGGCACCGCGGGGCAGGTCGCGCTTCACCAGCACGGGCAGCACCGTGCCGCCAACGCCGATGGCGGCGCCTGCCAACGCCGTACCCAGAAACAACCACGGGATACCGGGGCCACTGCGCAGCATGAGGGCAACGGCCAACAGCAGCAGGGCCAGGGAGAGCGTGCGCTCCGTGCCGATCCGCCTCGACAGCCAGGGCGCCAGCGGCGCAAACAGGCCGAGACACAGCACCGGCATTGTGGTCAGCGCACCGATCGCGGCGGCGCTGAGCCCGGTGTCTGCCTGCACACGGCTCAACAGCGGCGCGAGCGATGCCAGCGCCGGGCGCAGGTTGAGTGCCACCAGCACCATCAGCAGCACGAGGCCGAACTGCATGGAGGCGACTCTCTACCAGTGCACTCCGCGCATAACCTGTGAGAACAGGCGCCGCGCCAGGGCCAGCTTTGAGGACGGAATCTGGGCCAGTTCGGCCGCCGCTTCCTCTTCACTCAGGCCGCGCGCCGCTGGCGAATCCGGAAACAGGTCGTAGGCCTGGCTGAGGAAGGCTTCGGTAAAGCTTGGCATGGTCGCCTGCGCCACGGCACCGGCGACCCCGAGGGAGGTGGACACCTTCTTCGGGCGCGACACAATCGCTTTCATCACCAGATCCCTGGCCTGCTCGGGCGACAACGTGGGGAACGCCTTGTACAAGCCCGTGGGTGCAATCATCGGCGTGCGCACCAGCGGCATGTGAATCGTGGTGAACTCGATATTGCAGCGCGCAAACTCCGGCGCCGCACACAGGCTGAAGGCATCCAGCGCCGCCTTGGAAGCGACATAGGCAGAGAAACGCGGGGGGCTGGTCAGCACTCCGATGGAGGAAATGTTGATGATCTGACCTTGCTCACGCGCTTCCATTCCGGGCAGGAAGCCCATGATCAGGCGCAGGGCACCGAAATAATTCAGCTGCATGGTGCGTTCGAAATCGTGAAAGCGGTCGTAGCTGTAGCGCACGGAGCGACGGATGGAACGACCCGCGTTATTGATCAGTATGTCGGCGCCGCCAAAGTCGGCGATCACATCGGCGACCAGTTTGTCGCAGGCGGCGAGGTCTGCGACATCGCAGGCATAGGCGTGGGCAATACCGCCCATCCCCTCTATTTCCGCCATGGTTTCATCCAGCTTTTCCACAGTGCGCGCCACCAGCACCACACGGGCATCGGCACGGGCCAGGCGCAGGGCGCACTCGCGACCGATACCGGAAGTGGCGCCGGTCACCACCACCACTTTGCCTTTTACCCGCTTGCGCAGTGCCGCCAGCGTGGGCCGCCCCACCAGGCGACCGAACAGCGTGTCGACCTCCTTTTCCAGCGTGCCCACGTCCTTGCGCAGGAAGTGCAACCAGTAATCCCAGATGACCGCTGCATAGTCCTCAAACGGTGGACACTGGATTCCGGCAGGTTCCAGCAGCGCACGGGTGCGGCTGGAGTCAAAGCGTGTGGGGTAATTGATGTAGGCCACCACCTGGGGGGGAATGCCCATCTGGCTTATCAGTCGCTCACCCAGCTTGCGCACCGGTCCCAGCCGACCGATACCCTTGCCCGCCAGGCGGGTCGCGGAATCCAGCAGCGACGCATCGACCGCCCGCAGCCTCGGGCCGTGTGAGACGCGCATCATGGTCTTCAACAGGTCACCCACCCGGATGCCGTCCGGGTCGGTCAGGAAAAAGCACTCGCCATCGTGGCCTGGCAGATGGGCGAGATGGTCCATCGCCGCCACCACATAGTCGACCGGCACGATGTTAAGCAGCCCTGCCTTGTTCATCAGCAGCGGCAAACCCTCGGGTACCACTTTGCTCAGGCTGCGCAGGGTCTCGAAAAAGTAGTAGGGACCGTCTACCTTGTCCATTTCGCCGGTGACCGAGTGCCCGACCACCATGCCGGGACGATAGATTCGCCACTTGAGCCGCTTCTCGGCACGCACAATCCCCTCGGACTCGTGTTTGGTCTGGAAGTAGGGATGCTCCAGCGCCCCCGCCTCTTCAAACATGTCCTCGGTGAAGGTTCCCTCGTACAGGCCGGCGGCGGCAATGGAGCTCACCTGATGAAAACAGCCGGCCTTGAGCGACTTCGCCAGCGCCAGGGCCTGGCGCGTGCCCTCGACATTACTCTTGCGCTGGCTCTCAGCACTGGCCTGCATGTCATAGATGGCCGCGAGGTGAAAGAAGTGGTCTATCTTGCCCGCGTGTTGGCGCACCCAGGCCGGCTTCACACCCAGCCGCGGCTCGCTGAGGTCACCCTCCACCGCAACCACCTGCCGCCGGTTGGCGCCCCATAGCTCACGTAGCCCGTCGACCTTGGACAGGGAACCCGGCCGCACCAGGAGGTACACACGCCCACCCCGGTCCAGTAACCGGGGCACAAGAAAACGACCAATAAAGCCGGTCCCGCCGGTGACGAAATAGTTCATGACGCTCTCCGTATTCTATCGTTATGCCGATACAGTACTGAGAAAGTGCGACGATGTCACCGCGGCCTGCCACGGGGCCGCGCGCGGCAGGCGGCTCGGTCCGCGCTAGATGACCCAGTCGTGGGGGCGGTCGGTGCGGGCGGCGTCAACTTCGGCCATGACATGCTGTACCGCGTGGTGCTGGGAGAGAAACACCTTGCCCGTAAGGTCCTGCAGGAAGTGCGTGTGGCGCAGCACATCCATCACCGGCCCTTTCACCTCGGACAGGTGAAGGGTGATATCGCGCTCCGCCAGCTGCCGGTTGATCGACTCCAGCGCCTCCAGTGCACTGAGGTCGATTTCATTCACCGCCGTGCACATGAGAATCACGTGGCGAACCTCCGGGCGCTTCTCCAGCAGGGCGTAGAGACTGGACTCCACGAAACTGGCGTTGGCGAAGTACAGGCTCTCATCAATGCGCAGGGAGAGGATGTCACTGCGTGTAATGACCTCGTGCCGATCCACATTGCGGTAGTGCTCGGTGCCCGGCACCTCCCCCACAACCGCCATGTGTGGCCGCGAGGTCTTGTACAGATGCAGTGCCAGCGAGGCCAGCACACCGCAGGCGACACCCGTTTCCACACCCACCGCGAGCGTGACGAAGAGGGTGATGGCGACCGCCGCAAAGTCGGATATCCCGTACTCCCAGGTGCGACGCAGGATGGAGAAATCCACCAGCGACAACACGGCGACAATGATGGTCGCCGCCAGCGTCGCTTTCGGCAGATAGGCGAGATAGGGGGTAAAAAACAGTGCGGTGAGGGCAATCCCCAGCGCTGTCAGCATACCGGCGGCCGGGGTGGCGGCACCGGCATCGAAGTTGACGATGGAGCGGGCGAAGCCGCCGGTCACCGGGTAACCACCGGAGACCGCGGCGGCGATATTCGAAGCGCCCAGGCCAATCAGTTCCTGGTCCGGCACGATGCGCTGGCGACGGCGTGCCGCGAGCGTATGCCCCACGGACACTGACTCGACAAACCCGATGATGGAGATCAGCAATGCAGATACCGCCAGTTCACGCCAGGCAGGGTTCAGCAATGGTGGCAGATCAAAGCCCGGCAGCCCCGCCGGCACGTGTCCAACCAGGGCAACGCCACGCGCCCCGAGATCCAGCTGCCAGGCCACAACGCTGGTTCCGATCACCGCGAAAACCGGCCCCGTGCGGGTCAACATGCCCGCCCAGTAGTCCGGGAGGCCGGCTTTCAGCAGCAGCGGCTTGAGCCCGCTGCGCACCCAGAACAGGAACAGCAGCGTGGAGCCGCCCACCAGCAGGGTGGGCATGTGCACCTGGGGCAACTGCGCCCAGAGCTGTTGCACGAGGTGCGGCAGGTTCTCTCCCCGCCCCTGAATACCCAGCACGTGCCCCAACTGGGACACCGCAATAATGACACCGGAGGCCGTGATGAAGCCGGCAATCACCGGGTGCGAAAGAAAACTGGCGAGAAACCCCATCCGCAGCAGGCCGAACAGCAGCAACATCGCCCCGGACATCAAGGCGAGCAGGACCGCGGCATCCACGTAGGCAACACTGCCGGCCTCCGCCACCTGACTGACCGCCGTCGCGGTCATCAGGGACACCACCGCCACAGGACCTACCGAGAGTGTGGTACTGGTGCCGAACAGCCCGTAGGCGACAAGGGGCAGCATGCTGGCGTACAGGCCCATCTCGGCGGGCAGGCCGGCCAGCATGGCGTAGGCCAGCGATTGCGGGATCAGCATGATAGTGACGATAACGGCGGCCAGGCCGTCGCTGGCAAAGCTCTCGCGGTTGTAGCGTCGCCCCCACTCCAGCAGCGGCAGATAGCGCTTGAGTCCCTGCAATGCGTTAACCCTCGCCGATCACCGGCTTTGCCAACCACTCCCTGCCGCGCAGCATTGCCTTCCAGTAGATCGGCGGCAACAAACGCTCCTTGAGAAACCAGGCGGCCCGGCTGGGTTTGCGCCCGTCCAGCAGCCAGGCGGGCATGCTCGGCAGCAACTTGCCCCCGTAGCCGAACTCCGCCAGCACAATCTTGCCCCGTTCCACGGTCAGGGGGCAAGAACCGTAACCGTTGTAGTGTGCCACGCCCGCAGCGCGCCCGCTGTCCACCAACAGGTTGTTGGCGACGATCGGGGCCTGCATGCGCGCCGCTGCCGCGGTCTTGGCGTTGGGCGCGTTCATGACATCACCCAGGGCCCAGATGTTTTCGAACCGCTTGTGGCGCAGGGTTGTCTGATCCACATCCACCCAGCCAGCCTCGTCGGCCAGGGCGCTGGCGCGAATGAAATCCGGCGCGGTCTGGGGTGGCACCACATGGATCATATCGAAGTCACGCTCTACCTCCCGCGTGACACCGTCGCTGTCCGTTGCTGCGAACACGGCGCGGCGCGCCTCGCCGTCGATACGCACCAGCCGGTGGCTGAAGTTGAGTCGCGCATCATAGCGTTTGACGTATTCCATCAGTGCCGGCACGTAATCCGCCACACCGAACAAAACGGCGCCCGCGTTGTAGAACTCCACGTCAATATTCTGCAGACGCCGCTGGCGCTGCCAGTAGTCTGCAGACAGGTACATGGCCTTCTGTGGCGCGCCCGCACACTTGATCGGCATCGGGGGCTGGGTGAACAGCGCGCGCCCGGATTTGAGCTTCTGTACCAGTTGCCAGGTGTAGGGAGCGAGGTCAAAGCGGTAGTTGGAGGTGACGCCGTTGCGTCCCAGGCTCTCCGCCAAGCCCGGAATCGCGTCCCAGTCGAGCTTGATGCCCGCCGCCACCACCAGACGGCGATAGCGAATGACACGACAGCCCTCCAACACCACCGAATTATGTACGGGGTCGAAAGCCGCCACGGCTGCCTTGATCCAGTCCGCGCCCCGGGGAATCAGTGAGGCCATGGTGCGCGCGGTGGTTGCCGGCTGGAAGATACCCGCACCGACAAAGGTCCAGCCTGGCTGGTAATAGTGAATGTCCGCAGGATCGATGATGGCCACTGACTGTGTGCTGTCGCGGCTCAACAGGCTGGATGCGCACGCTATGCCGCCCGCTCCCGCTCCCACAACCACAACGTCATACTCCGCCAGCACCAGGCCTCCGTGGTTCTGGCCCTCGCCCGCCACGCGCGCCACAACGCTGCTCATGTCGTAGCCCGCTTCACGTCCCCGGCGAATAATCTCTGTCGGTGCCAGACCACTGCGCCCGCGAGAGAGGGCCCACAGGGTAGTGGAGCGCATTCCGGTGCGGCAGTAGGCATGCACCGGACCCTCTATGGCATCCAGCAGCTGGCCGAAATCACGCGCCTCGGCATCCGAGACCTTGCCCGCGACCACCGGTAGATAGTGCGCCTGGATGCCCGCCGCTTCGGCGGCACGCTGCACTTCAGCGTAGGCGGGCTGATCCGCACCTTCGCCGTCGGGGCGGTTGCAGATGATGTGCCGCACGCCACGCGCGGCCAGGGCGGCAAGCTCCTCAGGCGTGACCTGCCCGGAAACGCTGAGTTGATCGTCCAGTGTACGAATCTCCATGGGCCTGTCCTCGTTTGCAGTTATCAGAGCGCGTTAATGGGCAGTTTCAGGTAAACCGTGGCGTTGTCCTCTGCTTTTGGCAGATGGCCAGCGCGCATGTTGACCTGCAACGATGGCAGAATCAGGCGCGGCATGCCGAGGGTTGCATCCCGGGCCTCGCGCATGCGCACGAAGTCATCCTCACTGATTCCGGTGTGGACATGGATGTTGTCAGCAAGCTCGGCGGCAACGCTGGTCTCATACTCCAGCTCGCGCCCATTGGGCATATAGTCGTGACACATGAACAGGCGTGTCTCGCCCGGCAGCGACAACACGCGCTGGATGGAGCGGTACAGAGTCCGTGCATCGCCGCCGGGGAAATCGGCCCGCGCCGTGCCGCCGTCAGGCATAAACAGGGTGTCGCCCACAAAGGCGGCATCACCCATGACGTGTACCATGCAGGCCGGCGTGTGCCCGGGGGTGTGCATGGCATGGCAGGTCATGCTGCCCACCTGGTAGCTGTCGCCGTCGGCAAACAGGCGGTCGAACTGGGAGCCGTCGCGGGCAAAGTCCGTGCCGGCATTGAAGACCTTACCGAAGGTCTCCTGCACCGTCACAATGTGCTCGCCGATACCGATCTTTCCACCCAGGGCATCCTGCAGATACGGCGCGGCAGAGAGGTGATCCGCATGCACATGGGTTTCGATAATCCACTCCAGCGACAGACCGTGCTGGCGGATATAGTCGAGAATGCGGTCGGCGCTGGCCGTACTGATACGCCCTGCGGCGTAGTCGATATCCAGCACGGAATCGACCACGGCGCAGGACTTGCTGTCCGGATCCCGCACCACGTAAGAAAAGGTATTGGTATCGGCATCAAAGAAGGGCACGACCTCGGGCCGGCACTGCAGATTTACCTCAAAGTTGACCTGGGTTTGCATAACATCCACCTCACGACTTCATGGAATTGAGCGTTGCGAAGGTACAGCAACGGTCGTGCCAGAACCCTCGAACCGGTCGCCGAATAATTTTACCCGTTTGTTTTTATTAACTATTTATGAATAATCAGAGACGCTGCCAAAAAAAGGGTAGCACCCGACGGGACATTTCTGCCATTATTGTCAAAAGACTTTGTCGGAAATGACATGGGCGAACTGATTGCCACCGATACTGACCGCACCCTCGCCCGGATGCTGGAAGGCTACGACTGCCCCGCGATCCTGGTCAGCCCGGACTACCGCATCCTCGCGACCAACAGCGCGTACCGCGACACTTTTGGTGAACTGGACGCCGCCACCCCGGCACACTGCTTCGAGGTCTCCCACGGCTACCGCGTGCCCTGCGACCAGGCCGGCGAAAGCTGCCCACTGTCTGCCGCACGCAGTAGCGGCCAGAAGGAACGGGTGCTGCATGTGCACCTCTCTCCCGAAGGACGTCAGCACGTGGATGTCGCCATGCTGCCCATTCACGACGACGCCGGTGAGTTACTGTATTTCGTGGAGCTGCTGACCCCGGTGACCGTCGCCAGCGCAGAGCTCAGCACGCGGCAGATGGTAGGGCGCAGCGCGGCGTTCAATGAACTGGTCAACCTGGTGAATCTGGTGGCGCCGCACGAAACGTCCATACTGCTTCTGGGGGAGTCCGGCACCGGCAAGGAGCTGGCGGCCAGTGCAATACACCAGGCCAGCGCGCGGCGCGACCGCCCGCTGGTGGCCGTGGAATGCGCCGGCCTCACCGAAACCCTGTTCGAGAGCGAGCTGTTCGGGCATATGAAAGGCGCCTTCACCGGCGCCACACAGGACAGGCCCGGACTCCTAGAATCGGCGCAGGGTGGCACCCTGTTCCTGGATGAAATTGGGGACGTGCCGCTGGGCATGCAGGTCAAGCTGCTGCGCCTGCTGGAGACCGGTACCTGGCGTCCCGTGGGTAGCACGACGCTACGTCACGCCGACTTTCGCCTGATTTGCGCCACGCACAAAGACCTGTCAGCCATGGTGGACGCCGGCGATTTCCGCCGCGACCTCTTCTACCGTATCAACGCCTTCCCCATCCACCTGCCTGCACTGCGCGAGCGCCGCGAGGACCTGGCCCTGCTCGCCAACTCCATCCTCGGCAAACTGCGGCAAGGCCGCCCTGCGCGGCTGACCGAATCTGCCGTGCAGCGGCTGCAGGAGGAGCCCTTCCCCGGCAATATCCGCGAGCTGCGCAACATCCTGGAACGGGCCCTGGTGTTTGCCCAGGGCGACATGATCGACCACCACATCATCGAGCGCTGCCTTGAACAACCTCTCAGCGCACCCCAGCCGCCTGCGGCCACGTGGACCGATCTACGCACGCGCGAAACCCAGTATCTGAAAAGCCTGCTCGCCCACTGCGAGGGTGACAAGGCCCGCGCCGCCGCCATTGCGGGAATCAGTGTGCGCAGCCTGTACCGAAAGCTCGGGGCCACGCTGGCCGATCACTGAAACGCCGCTGCCGCATACGGGTTGGGACCGCCCGCGGCAATCCAGCGGTCCAGCTCCTGCTCCAGCACCGTCAGGGGCACGGAGCGCAGGCCGAGGATCGTGTCGTGGAAATAGCGCTTGTCGAACGCGGCCCCCAACGCCGCTTCGGCTTCTGCGCGTTTGCGCCGAATCAGCATTTCCCCCAGCTTGTAGGACAGGGCCTGTGCAGGCCAGGAGATGTAGCGGTCTATTTCCGTGGTCAACTCATGTTCGGAAAGGGCCGTATTCTCGCGCAGAAACGCCTGGGCGCGCTCGCGGCTCCAGCCGTAGTGGTGCAAGCCGGTATCGATAACCAGACGCGCAGCGCGCCACATCTCATAGGACAGCCGCCCGAAGTGCTCATACGGCGTGTCGTACACACCCATCTCAATACCCAACCATTCGGTGTACAGGCCCCAGCCCTCGCCGTAGCCGGAGAAATAATTGTTGGCCCGGAACTCAGGGATCTCACCGGGGGCCTCCCGGGCGATGGCAGCCTGTAGAGAATGCCCCGGCGCGCATTCGTGCAGGGTCAGCGCGGTGAGGGTGTACAGGGGCCGTGAGGGCAGGTTGTAGGTATTGAACAGGCAGCTCTCCAGCCCCCCGCGACCACCGGTATAGAACGGCGCGATGGCATCCGGCACCGGCAGGATGGTGAAACGCCGGCGCGGCAGAAAACCCAGATTCGCGGCCAGCTGACCGTCCACCCGCTTCGCGACCCAAGCCGTGAACGCCAGCAACTCATGGGGTGTCTTCGCGTAAAACTGCGGGTCGGTGCGCAGAAATTCCAGGAAAGCCGGCATATCCCCTTCGAACCCGCTGGCCGCGCGCACCGCGTCCATCTCCGCGCGAATGCGGGCCACTTCGGCAACGCCTATCGTGTGGATTTCCTCCGCAGTCAGTTCCAGTGTGGTGAAGTTGCGAATCTGCGTCTGGTAGAACGCGTCGCCATCCGGCAAGTCGCGGGCCGCCAGTGTTTCACGTGTGTGGGGCAGATAGTCTTCCCGCATAAAGCGCAACAACTCCGCGTAGGCAGGCACCACGGCCGCATCGATGACACTGCGAGCCTGCGCCTGCAACTCCAACTTCAGGGCCTCTGGCCACTGGGGCGGCAGGGCCGCGATCGGCGACCAGTATGGGTTGTCCTCACCCGCTGCCAGGTAGGCTTCTATGGACCGCTCACGACCCTCCAGAGCCACCCGCGGCACGCTATAGCCCCGCGCCAGCCCCGCCCGCATATTGGCCTGGTGCTCGGCGAAGAAGCGCTGCAGCTGGCTCAGCCGCTGCAGATAGTCACGATAGGCCTGCTCGGTATCGAAGCCGCCCATGCGTGGATACAGGCCACTCCAGAAAAAGGTGTCGGAATTGAGGGGGGCCTCGTAGGTGCGGTAGCGCACCTCGTCCGCAAGTGTCTGCACAATCTGCCTGAAGACTGCGGCGTTAATCCTGCCCTCGGGACTCAGGGCATCAGCGGGTATGCGGGCCAACGCCGCGAGGCTGCCCTCCCAGTAGGCCAACCGCTCCCGCTGGGTCGCCGCATCCACGCGCGGCAATGCGGGGCCGTCACGCCACCCGCCCTGCTCCGCAGGGACCTGCCCGAACTCCTGCTGTCGCCACCGGTATTCAGCTTCATATAACGTCCGCAGTTGCTCATCGGCGAGCGTATCGCGCGCCTGTGACCCGGTTGCTGACACCAGCAGGAGCAATCCTGCGAGCAAAGTACCCTGTGCATACTTCATGGCCGCCAAACACCCCACCATTGACTGGAACGCCCCTTGTGCAGAACATCCTTGGCCAGCACCTGCTGATTGTCAACGCCCGTCAGCAAACCAGCCGGCGCTCAATGCCATGTTCAGCCCAGGGCGCAGGAGCGGCAGCCTCGGCACAAGCGTGAAATATCCTTCACGCTGCTGCCGTGTGCGGCGGGTGTTGTGCAAGAGGAGCAGCGTACCGACTTCAGCATCCAGTGTGGGATCCAGCCACAGGTCGAGAAACTGTGCCCGACTCAATTGCCGGTTACCCCAACGGGGGTCCGCCAGTTGCACGCGCCCGGCAGGGTCGATACCGCGCAGCACACTGAAGTGTGCACCCCCCTCAGGGTGCAGCCGCACAATGGCAGGCACCTGCAACGACAGCAGACGCTCGGGCGTTACCGCGAGGCCCACACCCTGCACGCCCAGGTGCGTGGCAAGCGCGATGAGAATCGCATAGGAGACACCCTGCTCCCGCCAGTCCGCGGGTAACCCCCAGTCGTCTCCCTGCGCCTCCAGGAGACGCAGCAATGCCGCCTCGGACAGCGGGTCATTCAGGTATGTCGTAAAGTAGGTCGCCAGCGCTGCGAGGCCACAGGAGAAGTCACTGGCCTGCTTGACGACGCCGGCATCGCGCAGTGCGCGCCAGGAACTGAACACTGCGCCGTCGCTTGCCTGCGTCGGGGAGGCCGCCAGCACACCGCAGGCCCACAGCACCAGGCCACAGCGCAGTGATAGCTGGGGCCTGCTGTCAGAGAACATCCCCGGGGGGCTCGTAGGGCTCGTCAGCAGGCAGCTCGCGGCGCACCTGTGCGAGGGCGCGACTGCGGCTCAGGCGCATTGCAGTACCGGCAACCACGGCCAGCCCTGCTGCGGCGAGCGCAGGAAACACCGCCGCTGGCCACTGCGCGTTGAACACGGCAACCAGCACGCCCGTGAAGGCAACAACCACAACGCTGCCCTGCACCAGATAGCGAATCGAGTACCGCAGCTCCAATTGTTCAAAACGGTAATCCCTGAGTTTTTGCTCCAATGCTGGATCACGCATGTAAACCCCTCCAAAGCTTACCGGGCTAAGGATAGCGCCCGACTCGGAAAGCATAGCTCACCGGGGCGGGCGCTGCCCTGCACATTCAATGCGCGTTGAACTTGGCGTTGTTGCAGACGGCGCAGGATCCACCACCGCCGTACGTCGGCAGGTAGATACCCCAGTAAACGGAAATCAACGCGAGATCCACGCCTGCAATGCCGAGCGCGAGGGCGAGCGGTGCCCAGCGCCCCGTACTGGCCTCAAGCTCCTGCGTCGAAAGTGCAGTTGCACCCTCCAGTGTGGCTTCCGCGCTGCCGAAGGCACTGGCCATCCAGGGTGTATCGCTGGCTGGCCCTGCGCTCGCCACTGCGGGATTCAGAATGACCGCAGCCAGTGCGAGGCTGCTGCCGATTGACGTTAGTGTTTTCATGGTACATCTCCTTGTACACAGATAATTCCCCGGCGAAGCTCACACACGCGGCGTTCTTCGCTGCTACTCTCACGCTAAAACTGGTAGTGCCAGTCCACACCCAGACTCGCACCGCGGCCGCCGCTGGTGGCAACGCGGGTATCCACAAAAATGATTGAGCCGGGCCCCGCCTGAAGGCCAAGACCGAAGGTCAAGCCGGTCTGGTAAAGGCTGCCCGCTACCGGTGCCGTATCGAGGCGCTCGCGACCGACATACTGCCAGGAGAGCCCACCAATCAATGTGACCCGGGGATTGACAGCAAAGTTGACCTGCGGCTGCAGGCGCAGAATGTCCCCCGGATCGTAGCGGCGCACGCCGACAGGCCTGGGCCGACGCCACTCGTAGGACAACGCCAGCGACAGCACGACCGGATCCAGCGCCCGATAGAGATGGGCCCCGGCGCGCAGCGCCTTGCCGCTGTAACGCTCACCCGGAGCCAGCCAGCTCGTGGCCAGGGCGTCGACGCCACCGCTGAGCAGCAGCGCCGGTGTTTCCGTATCGGGCGACAGCAGCCAGCTGGCGCCCACCCCCAGCGCATATTCATCGCCACCGCCGGATGCAGCTGGCTGCTGCCAGTCGACGCGCGTGCGCTGCAGATCGGCATTGATCTCGACCGACCGACCCACGCCATAGCGCAAACGGGTAAGCGCCGTTGCGGAGCGGGTCTGCAGATTGGCCGCCGGGACCGGAAAGGCTCCCGGAGCGGCGCCACTCAGTGGGCGATCGGTACTGCTGTAACTGAACAGGGTCTGCAGCGTCAACGTGTTGGGCGCAACCAGCAACTCTTCGATATTCAGTGGCAGCTGCGCGCGACTGGCGGAAGGCAGCAGCAGCGTGAGGCACAATATACCAGCCAGCGCATGTTGAGCGGTTTGCAGCGACATTGGCGACCTCCTCTCGATCCACCTGCGTTCCAGTGGCTGACAGCATCGCCGATTGCGCCCCGCTGCGGTACGTCAATCCCGACCGAATCCCATCACTTGCGCGCTATTCCCCGCGTTCACCCCGGGCGAGCGGCCCGGGGTCCAGCAGGCGCAGCAAGGTTTCGCGCGGTAGATCGGTGTCCTCCAGCGCCACATCGAGTACCGGACGCCCCTCATTCAATGCCCGTTTGGCAATGGCCGCAGCAGCCTCGTAGCCAATTTCGGGGTTCAGCGCCGTGACCAGCACCGGGTTACGTGCCAACGTCGCCGCCGCCTGATCCGCCAGCGGTTGCAGGCCGTTGATGCAGTCCGTCATCGACGCACAGCTCCCGGTCAGCAGCGCGATACTGCCCAGCAGCTTGTCCGCGAGTAGCGGCAACATCACGTTGAGCTGGAAATTGCCCGACTGCGCCGCCATGACCACGGTTGCGTCGTTCCCCAGCACCTCGGTGGCCGCCATCAGCACCGCCTCCGGTATCACCGGATTCACCTTACCCGGCATGATGGACGAGCCCGGCTGCAGTGCCTCCAATTGCACTTCACCCAGGCCGGCGAGCGGCCCGGAATTCATCCAGCGCAGGTCGTTGCTCATCTTGATCAGCACCAGCGCGATGCTGCGCAGGCAGGCCGAGCACTCGGCTGCGGTCTCCTGCCCCGCCATCCGGGTGGCGGGCTGTGCGGCAGCCGTCAGCGGCAAGCCCACGCGCTCGCTGAGCACATCCAGCAGCGCGCGTACGTAGCCCGACGGCACGTTGACACCGGTCCCCACGGCGGAGCCGCCAATGGGCAGGGCACAGAGGCGCGGCTGCAGGTCGGCAAGTCGCTGTCGGCAGTCCTGCAGCTGAGCCGCCCAGGTGCACAGCTCAAACCCCAGCGTTACCGGCATGGCATCCATCAGATGTGTACGCCCCGTTTTGAGTACGGCCTGAAGCTCCGCACCGCGCCGCAGGAGCACGGCCTCCAGGCCTTCAAGAGCCGGGCGCAGCGTCGCGTGAATCTCCTGCGCTGCGGCGAGCGCGGTGGCAGAGGGCACCACATCATTGCTGCTCTGGCTGCAATTCACCTCGTCGTTGGGGTGCACACGCTCGCCCAGGCTGCGCGTGGCCAGGTTTGCCAACACCTCATTCATGTTCATGTTGCTGCTGGTGCCTGAGCCGGTCTGAAACACCGGCACGGGGAACGCATCGTCGTGCTGACCCGCGGCCACCGACTCCGCGGCATCGGCAATGGCCGTGGCCACCGCGGGGGTGAGTGCGCCGACCTCCGCGTTGGCGCGTGCTGCGGCGGCCTTGATCAGCGCCAGCGCGTGCAGAAACGCTGCGGGCATGCCGCGCCCGGGCACGATGCCTGCGTGATTCAGTGCGCGCTGCGTCTGGGCGCCGAACAGCGCTCCCTCGGGCAGCTGCACTTCACCCATACTGTCGGTTTCGAGTCGGGTTGCCATGGTCAGTTTTTCCCCTGTCAAAGTGCCTGGACCCAGCGTAGCAGACAGCAGCCAGACCGGCGAAAGCCGGGACGCGGGGGTATTGTGTCGCCGAGAGGTAATAACCTAGTATGTAAGCGCGTCACTGGCGCCGCAGAGCGCCAGCCATAATTCTTATAACAGCTGACAAAAAGGGCTACTTCATGGCTTTCCATTTCCGCAAGGCTCCACTGGTCGCGGCACTCGCCGTACTTTCCGCAACACCGCTGGCTCACAGCCAGCAACTTGAAGAGGTTATCGTGACCGCGCAGAAGCGCGCGGAGAGCCTGCAGGACGTGCCGATTTCCGTGTCTGCCATACAGGGCGAAAAACTGCAAAGCGCCGGCATTCCCAACATGCAGGCCCTGTCGAACTATGTTCCCAACCTTTATGTGGCAGCGGCCTCGGTCAACACCAACATCTATCTGCGCGGTGTCGGATCGGGCAACAACCAGGGTTTTGAGCAGTCGGTCGGCATGTATATCGACGGCATCTACATGGGCCGTGGTCGCCAGTATCGCTCGGGCTTTCTCGACCTGGAACGGGTGGAAGTCCTGCGCGGGCCCCAGGGCACCCTCTTCGGCAAGAACACCGTTGCGGGAGCCGTGAATATCATCAGCGCATCACCGGATCCGGGCGAAGACTTCAGCGGTGAAATCGCCGCCAGCTACGAGTCACACGATGGGCAGTTGCTGGAAGGCTTTGTGCAGGGGTCGCTCACCGATACCTTCGCCGCACGCCTGGCCTTCAAGTCGCGCATGACCGATGGCTACATGGATAACGAATTCCTCAACCGCTCCGAGGGGGAAATCGATGAAACCGCCTTCCGCATCACCACCGTGTGGCAGCCTACCGAGCAGCTCGACGTAAACTTCAAGTACAGCAACACAGAGTACGAGCGCATCGGCTCACCTTCAACCACCAAGCGCTACCTCGACCCGGCCAGCCGCGATGAGCTGTTCCCCAACCGCTCAGCCTTTGCCACCATTGCCTATCTGTTGACAGACTCGTTCTTCCCCGACTTTGCAGAGATCGGGCAGCGGGAGTTTGTGTCCTTCAAGGACAATGGTGTCGGCAGCGGCAGCCTCGGTATTGGCAAGAACCCGGATGGCAGCGACGAAGACTTCGACAACTTCGCGCTGAACATCGACTACGAACTGCCGGGTGGCACCCTGACCTCCACCACGGGATGGTCCGAGTACCAGTACATCGACGGCGTCGATGTCGACTGGCTGCCGCTGCAGTTCATCCATCGCGATGATAACCAGGAGTTCGAGCAGTTCAGTCAGGAATTCCGTTTTGCCTCGCCCGGCGGCGAGTTCTTCGACTACGTCGCCGGCGTGTACTACGAGGAGAGCACACTCAAGTTCGACCGGCGCGTCACGCTGGATGCCAATATGAACGGGCTGGTACCGGCGCTGCTGGGGGTCAACAGCCTGTTTGCGCTGGTCAGCGGCGGCGCCTACTCGGCCGAGCAGATTGGACGCAACCACCTCTATGAGCAGGATGCCGACTCCTTTGCGGTGTTCGGCCAGGGCACCTTCAACCTCAGCGACAGTGTGCGACTGACTGTAGGCCTGCGCTACACGGAAGAGAACAAGGAGGTGGATACCAACCAGTTCCTCAGCGACAGCATCACCGGCATGAATAACCCCTCGGAGGATTTCTTCCTGCGCTTTATTCAGGCAACCAGTTTCAACGCCTACATATACGACTACGAACGGGAACGCAGCACTGACAAGTGGTTGTCTTCCGTCAACGTGCAGTGGGACGTTACCGAGAACAGCATGCTCTATGCAAGCTTCTCACAGGGCTTCAAGAGTGGTGGTTTCACCGACGCGGATGACGGCGAGCCCGGCGATCTCACGCCCGGCGCATTCCCCTGCGCGCCCGGTCAGCCCGTGGAAGCCTGCTATGACCCAACCAACCCCAACGATGATTTCGAGTTTGACGATGAGGAAGTGGATGCCTTCGAAATCGGCGGCAAGCACACCCTGCTCGACGGCGGTATGACGTTGAACTGGGCGGCGTTCTATACCCAGTACGACAACCTGCAAACCTCCATTTTCAAGGGGCTCGGCTTTGGTGTGACCAACGCGGCGAAATCCGAAATCCAGGGGCTTGAGGTGGACGTACTGTGGCAGGCCACCGACCACCTGCGCCTGGGCCTCAGCGGCGCCTATCTGGATGCGACCTACGATTCCTTCAGGGATGCGCCCTGCACCGCGATCCAGCTTGATCTGGATCCGCTGTGCGGCACACCGGGAGGCTTTACCAGCAACGATCTGTCAGGCGCCGCAACAACCTATGCGCCCGAGTACACCGGCACCTTCACATTCGACTATGAGTACCCGATGAACAACGGGTTGGAACTGTTCGTGTCGGGTGAAGCCAACTACCGGGACAGCTTCGAGCCGGGCGGCGACAATGACCCCATTGATCGCATTGATGACTACACCCGGGTAAATCTGCGCACCGGACTGCGTGGCGAGAACTGGGAGATCATGGCCTACAGCCGCAACATCTTCGACGAAGAGGTGCTGGTACAAAGCTTTGACACCCCGGTTCTGGCCGGCACCCACAGCCAGTTCGTAGACGAGGGCCGGATCATCGGTATCCGGGCCAAGTACGCGTTCTAGCGTTACCCCGACAAAAAAGCCCGGCTCTCACAAGCCGGGCTTTTTTTGTTTCAGGCAGAGCGTATCAAGACGCGGGCATCAGGACCCACTGCTGTCCAGCACCAGATCGACGCGACGATTCTGGGCTCGCCCCTCCGGCGTGGCGTTATCGGCAAGCGGTCGACTCTGACCGTGACCGACCGCGTTGATTTGTGCGTCGTTGACTCCATGCTCCTCCACCAGCAGGCTGCGCACCGCGTTTGCACGGCGCTCGGACAGCCACTGGTTATAAGCTTCCGTACCACTGCTATCGGTATGCCCTTCAACAATGGCGACCACGTCCGGGTTGGCCTGCAGGAATGCCGCAGCCTTGCCAATCTCCGTATCATAGGCACGGGTGATCACCGAGGAGTTGAGTGCAAACTGCACGTTCAGCGACACCGCGACACGATTGTCGCCGACGCTGCGGTAGCGGCTTGCATCCTGACCGCCACCGGCGCTGGCCAGGCGCGCCAGCAGCGCTTCCTTGTCGATCTTCACCGCCGGAGGCGCTTCCAAAGGACACAGCGCCTGTCCATTGGGGTCATCGCCACGCGCCAGCTCGAGATTGTATTCGGCGATCTGCTCTGCGTTGAGCCCATCAACATCCATGGCGGCACGCAGGAGCCCCATGTTGGAGAGCGTACGGGTCTGGGCGGCGCGCAGGGCAGCCTGGGCACTCACATACGCTCGCTCGGTATCGAAGTATTCGTTCTGTGAGTCCAGCAGGTCGAGCAGGCTACGCTGCCCCAGGTCAAACTGATCCTGGTAGGCGCGGCGTGTCTTGTCCTGCGACAGGCGGTTGCGATCCAGAAACACGACCTGCTGTTCCAGCGCGCGAATGTCGTTAAAGGCGATCATGGTGTTCTGGCGCACGTTCAGGCACGCCTGCTTGCGCTCTTCCATCGCCGAGTTATAGCGGTTGTAGAATTCACGTTTGCGCGCACTGTCGGCGCCGCCCCGGAACAGGTTGTAATTGAGCACCAGTTCCACGGCTTCCTCGTCATAGCGCCCATCCAGGCCGTCTGTGTCGTGCTCGATCTCATTGCGATAGCGGAAATCCACCCTCGGCATGAAGGGGGCGTTGGTTCGATTGACGTTGGACTGGGCGGCACGCAGATTCTCGATGGCGGCGTTGATCTCCGGGCTCTTCTCGTAGGCCATGTTGAGCGCCGCTTCACGCAGCTCGGGAATGAGGCTCGAAGGAATCTCCGGCATTGCCAGGTTCTCGCCGGGCACGTTGCCCACGATGCGCTGGAAGCGGGTCTGCACGTCATGCAGATTGGTCATCTCGGTCAGCAGATTGGACTCCGCCAGCGCGACGCGGGCAGCCGCCTGCTCAAGGTCGACCCCCTGGCTGACGCCACCCCGGGTGCGCTCGGCGATCTTGTCATACACCTCGCGGTGGTAGACGTAATTGTCTTCCGCAAACCGCACCAGCTTCTGGTAGCGCACCGTATCCAGATAGGCCTGCGCAGCCTCGAGGGCAACCTCCTCAGACGCGCGCTGCAGTTCGTAGTACTGGTTGAGCTTGGTGAAGCCGAGGGCACGCACGTCCTCGCGGGTGGCGAAGCCGTCAAAGAGCATTTGCGTGATAGTGAACCGGGTGGCGTCACGCGTGTAGCTGCCCAGGTCTACCAGCGGCGTCTCGCGTTCCTCGCGGCCGATTTCCGCACTCAGGTCCACGCTGGGAAAGTAACCGCCCTCGGCCGCACGCTGCGCCTCACGGGTCGCCTCGAAGTTGTACCAGGCGGCACTGACTCGTGGGTTGGTGAGCACCGCCTGCGTGATGGCCTCGCGGAAGTCGGCCACCGGCTGCGTTTGTACCGCCGTCGCCGAGGCGTGCAGCAGGCTACCTGCCAGAATGGCGAGCGACAGACCGAATTGCTTTTTCATGACGAGCCTTCTCTGAGTTGAACCACCCTGCCTGCCGCTGCAGGCGGGGATTTCCCCGACTAAACTGCCCATATTGTACGCGAAGTAGCGCAAGCCCGGAGAACCCTCCATGACAAAAACATGACCCGCATCACAATCCACGCATCGGCAATTAAAAAGTCCAGAATTGCGACAAAATCCCGTAGACTCGGTGCTGTGCTCGTGGAACATCGGGATCACTGGCGCATTTCAAGGGCCGCGCCGAGAGGCTGGCCAGCACTGGATTAACGCAATGCTCTCACTGGCCAACCTTCTTCAGCGCGCGCCGGGCTTGATCGCTCTCTCCCTCGTCCTGCTGTTCTCCGGCGCGATGCTGTTGGCCTGGGCCGATCTGGACCGGATGGAGCGCCTCGCACTGAGCCGTCACGGGGCGGATACTGCACAGGTAGTAGGCCTGTGGCGCGCCATGCTCAAGGATATCAGCACACTCGACGAGCGCGAGAAGATTGAGCGGGTCAATGCCTATTTCAACCGGCTCGCGCGCTGGCGTCAGGACATCGATGTCTGGCAGCAGCACGACTACTGGGCCACGCCACTCGAACTCATGGCCAAGCGCGAGGGTGACTGCGAGGATTTCAGTATCGCCAAGTACATGACCCTGCTGCTGTCCGGCGTCGAGGTGGGCAAAATGCGAATAACCTACGTGAAAGCCCGGCTGGGGGGCGTTGACGGCACCGTCACACAAGCCCATATGGTGTTGGCGTATTACCCGACACCGAATGCGGATCCATTGATTCTCGACAACATGATCTCCGAGGTGCGCCCCGCCTCACGGCGTGACGACCTGAAACCGGTCTTCGGTTTCAACAGCGAGGGCATCTGGGTCGGAGGTGCGAGTACGCCGTCGATCCAAAACCCCGCCGCGCGGCTCTCGCGCTGGCGCGATCTCCTGCAACGCATGGCAGCCGATGGGCTGGGCTGACACGGGACAACTGAGGAACTATCGGCATGTCACTTTTCAAGCAACTCTGGCTCGCCATCATTCTGCTACTCGCCATTGCCTTCGGCAGCAGCCTGGTGGTCAGCAGCCTCGCGGCGCAGCGCTACCTTCAGCAGCAGCTGTACATGAAAAATGTGGACAACGCCGCAGCGCTCGCCCTGTCCCTGAGCCAGCAGGAGGCCGACGGTGTTCTGCTGGAACTGACCCTCGCCGCGCAGTTCGATACGGGGCACTACGAACTGATAGCACTCACTGACCCCGATGGCCAGGTACTGATCCGCCGGGAGGACCGGCGGCCCGCGAGCGGTGCCCCTGCCTGGCTGCCCGGGCTGCTGCCGCTGGAGGTGGAGCCGGGCATCGCACAGGTGCAGAAAGGCTGGCAACAGGTGGGCACGCTGACCGTGCGCAGCCACTCGCGCTTTGCCTACCAGGCCCTGTGGGAAAGCACGCGCCTGTTGGCGCTGCTGTTTCTCTGCACCATGGCAGTCAGCGGGCTGCTGGGCAGCTTGCTGCTGCGGAAAATCATCACTCCGCTGAACGACGTAGTGAATCAGGCTGAGGCCATCGGACAGCGTCGTTTCGTCACCCTGCCAGAGCCAAAGACGCTGGAGTTCAAACGCCTGGTCAGCGCGATGAACACCCTGTCAAAACGCATACGCGGCGCCTTGCAGCAGGAAGCCAGCCGCCTGAACCAGTGGCAGAAGGAAACCCACACCGACGGACTCACCGGACTGCTGAACCGGGAGCCTTTTCTGCGCAACCTGGACGCAGCCCTGGGCAGCGACGACGTCAACGCGACCGGCTGCATGGCCCTGGTACGCATCGCCAGACTCAGCCACCTGAATCAGACCTACGGGCGCAAGGTGATCGATGGGGTGCTGGAGGATATCGGCACCGCACTCAACACAATCGTCAGCCGACACAGCCGCTGGGCCGCCGCGCGCCTGAACGGCTCCGACTTCGCCATCATGGCACCGCGCGCCACGAACCCGCGGGAGCTGGTGCTTGAAATGCAGGCGGTGATGGAGGAGGCGCTGAACGCCCACAGCATGGAGGCCGACAGCGCATTGCCCTCGGCGGCCACGCTGTATACCCACGAAGACACACTGAGCGCCCTGCTCACACGCCTCGACAGCGCGCTGATCCCGGCACATCAGGCGGGCAGTTCAGAGATCAACATCACCTTTGCAGGCGACATCCAGATGCTGCCCGTGCGGGAGCAGATGACGCGCTGGCGGGGGATTCTGCAAAGCGCTTTCCTGGAGGGCCGCTTCAGTCTGGCAGGCTTCCCGGTGCTGGACAGTAACGGGCGCCTGATGCACATGGAAGCACCCGTGAGGCTGCGCGAGGAGCAGCAGGAACTGCCGGCTGCGACCTTTTTGCCCTGGATCAACCGGCTGGAAATGTCGGCAGATCTCGACCAGCGCGTCATCGAGATGGCCCTGGCGAGCGCCGAAAGCGAAGCTACCACACCACTGGCGGTGAACCTGTCTGTCGGTGCACTGGTGGAACCGGCCTTCCTGCACTGGCTCGACCAGACCCTGTCCAAGGCCGGTAGCGCTGCCGGCAGACTCTGGCTGGAGGTACCGGAGTCCATGGCATTCCGTCACTTCGATGCGTTCCGCCTGCTCACCCGTCACGCCAGCCATTACGGCTGCAAGGTCGGCATTGAGCACGCTGGACACCAGTTGGCCGACATTGGCCAGTTGCACGATGTGGGTCTGGACTATTTCAAGGTCGACGCGGCATTCATCCGGGAGATCGACAGCAATGCCGGCAACCAGACCCTGCTCAGGACCCTCTGCACCGTGGGCCACTCCATCGGAGTCACCGTTATCGCGGAAGGTGTGCGCAGTGCGGCGGAATGGGCACAACTGCGGGAACTTGGGTTCGATGGCGCGACCGGACCAGCAATCAGCGAACTGGCTGCGCAACGCACAGCCGATTAATCAGTCATCGCCCAACAAATCGAGGCTGCCCGGCAGTACGCTGCGCAGGCGCTGTCGATACAGCATTTTCTGCTGTGCGGAGTCGGGTAGGTCCGTGAACAGGATGACGCCGCGGCTGACCAGCAGCTCCACGACGTCCTCAAGCACGCGCACGAAATCCTGGTCGGTCGCGCTGATGCGGCTGGCGTCATCACTCAGCGCCGCCAGAAACTCCAGGAGCTCGGCATCGTCTGCCGCCACCGGTTCCAGGCCATCCTGCGGGAGCTGGCTGACCGCGACGATACGCTGCGCAGAATCCCGTTGAACAAAAGGCATCGTGGCTGTACTCCATTATAGTACCCCGGCAACCCTGCGGCCGCCGGGGTCATCATAGCCCAGATCCTCTACTGGTCGACAGTCAACCTGCCACTGTCCAGCATGCTCTGGATGACCGACGCCATATCATCATGGCCGCTCACCAGGTCAACACCCCCAAGATGGATGGTCTGGCTGATTGCGCTGGCGTCACGCTCGCCACCGGTGAAGGCCCCTGTTGCACTGACTTCGATGACCGTACCGGTGCCATCAAAGGTCACGTTCAGGTAGCTGGTGAGGTCCGCGGTGGATTCCTCGCCCTGCAACAGGTCACGCAAGTCGAGCACATCGTTGCCCGCTTCACCAAATCCAACAATGCTGACCTCGGGTGCCACACTGCCCGCATCAGCGAGTGAGAAGGCAAAGACATCGTCGCCCGGGCTTGCCAGCAAGCTTCCGCCATCGGCAAGACGCGCATCAAACTCAGTCTCGCCGGCATGCTCGATGATCATGTCCTTGACGTGCTGCATGGCGTCATCCTCGTTGACCGGCGCGTAGCCGTTCTCGGTCAGCAGCGCCTGCAACTCCGACTTGCTGATGCTGTCGAGGTCAAACACATCATCGGACAGCGCCTGCCGCACGGCGTCGGTAATGACGATACCGTTGTAGGGGTCAGGGTCGTTGTCGATGGACTGCAGGAACACGGCCATTTTCTCCACATGATCGTCATTCAGGTCACCCAGGCCAACGCCCGCAATCTCCTGCAGGAACACCTTGCCATCGGCAATGGCCTCCTCGGCGACGAATGAGCCCAGCAGCACGCCACCAACACGCAGCGTCACCGTATCACCGGGCCGGTAGAGGAAACCGCCGTCCTCATCGGTCAGGCCGGAGAGGCCAGAGGAGGTTTCGTAGCTCATGCCCTCAACGACACCGTCCACAATGCTTGCGTTGGCGACACCGTCGAGATTCAGCGTCAGCGTGTAGACCTGGCTGTCGCCATCGTCGTCAACGAGCGTATAGGTGAACGTCTCCTGACGGGTCTCTCCCACGCTGAAGCTGTCCCGGGCGGCAGCCGACAGCACATAGGTGTACCCGCCCTGGCCATCCACCGATAGCGTGCCGAAGCTGCCCTGCACCTGACCCGCATTTTCACCATCCCAGATCAATGAGCCACCGGCCCCCGGACCGTCCGCGCCCCAGTTGCCGGGCACAGTGCCCTGCAGTTCGGGCAGGTCATCCATCGACCGCACCTCGGCGAACAGTTCGTAAGTGGTGGACTGCCCCTCCACCGTGCGCACAGAGCTGACCAGGTTCCCCTGCGCGTCGCGGAAGCCAAGAATTTCCAGCTCGAACTCGCGACCACCCACGGTAATGGTCTGTACCTGATTCGGATTCGTGATACTGACAAAGTCGTCATTCGCCGGGTTCGAGGACGGCGAGACATTGTTCGGGGTTTCGGTATGCCGCAACGAAACTGTTGTCGAGACCTGCGTCGGCACACCATCAATCACCAGCGTGAACGTCACGCCAAGATCGACCGTCTGCAGCACTTTGGCGCTTGCCGAGATGGGGAAGTTATTGTGGGTCAGGCTGCCCACCGTAAACACGCTGTCAGCCTGCACGGGTGCATTGCCGATGAGCGAGGGCACGTAGTCGAAGTCGTAGCCAGAGCCACTGCTGCCACCCCACTGCAATCCGATACCGCCACTGTCAGCGTTGGATGCGATGCTGCCACTGCCGCTGGTCGAGGTGATATTCTGCCAACTTGCGCTGAGGGATCCCACGGCAAGCTCGCTCAGTGGAACCACCAGGGTCTGTGCAGTCTGGCTGGCGCCGTGCGGGCTGTCGTCATCGATGCTGACGGTGAAGGCCGCGCTGCCTACGCTGCCGTCGCCGTCTGTAACCTGCACGTCCACCGAGAAGGACACATTGTCCTCTTCTGCAGACGGGGCATGACGCACCGGCTGCAGCAGTGTGACCGCGTAAGATGCTGAGCTTGCACCTATCGTGTTCAACGCAACCGTAAACACCTGACTGCCCGCAGCCATGGGATCCTGGCCACTGATATAGCCAATCAGGGTATTGCTGCCGGCATCCCAGAAGGTGTCGACGGTCTGTCCATCGTTGGTCAATAGTGGTGTGGTGCCGCCGGCCGTTGACAAGGCAATGCCGGCAAAGCCATCTGCGCCCGTATCATATTCAATCAGTCCGGTGGTGACGGGATCATCGTCGCCTGGCGCCTGGTCACCCAGTCCGCCCGGCAGGTCATCCTCGTCAACCATGGCATCGTTGGACACCAGCAGCACGGGAACGGAGTCACCGGCAAAGCTCAGCGTCAGCGTAGTGCTCGATGTGTCGCCGTCCGCATCCGTGATCTCATAGCTGAACTGGTCCGTGGA
>TARA_R110002073_G_scaffold303128_1_pt1 | contig 188909 bp, 163 predicted proteins | sample TARA_R110002073 | Tara Oceans TARA_R110002073 (sample SAMEA4397174) | marine metagenome | biome: Polar Biome; feature: [DCM] deep chlorophyll maximum layer (ENVO:01000326); material: water (ENVO:00002006), including particulate matter (ENVO:01000060) such as... | depth 40 m
ATTCTTTGTCTTGTGCATGACTGGCCCGAGCATCGAATGCTCGACCTCTCGCCGATGCGCTGGGCTGAGACGAGCCGGAAACCAGACGTCATCGCGCGGCTCGAAGCCAACCCATTTCGCCAGGCGGCGCTGGTCACGCCTGTTTAGAGCGGGTTCTGGGCGACGGGGTTCGCTGAACGGATACGCTGCAAGAGTCGGAGAATTGAAGAAGTGCTGTCTGGGAGTGAGTCACTTCGGGACCCAATCGACAATGTGATCGCAACAGGAATTGAACATCGCGTTTCGAACTTTCGAATGGCGAAGTCCAATCATCTTTTGGATCTCTTTGTTCAGCCGTGGAAGCTACCGTCTAATGAAACCGGCGGTGCACTCATCACGATCAACGACGTCACAGCACTTGATGCAACCCAGCAGGAACTTCTTCACCGAAATCGTCAACTCGAGAACTCCAACATTGCAAACCAGCAAGCAGCGCTGGAAAGTGACACGCAGCGCGGAATGCTTGAAAGCGTCATGGAGGCCCTTAGTGCGGGTGTAATCGTTGTTGGAAGTGATGGGAAGATTCTTCTGTCAAACAAGGAGGCCTCTCTTCTTCTTGGCAGAGATGAGCAATCACCGCTCAGCGGTTTGTTGCATGAGTACGCGGTTACCTTTCAAAATCCCGATGGTACTGAAGTACCCGAGGCAGACCTTCCACTGACCCAAGCGCTCGATGGGGGAACCGTCGAAGGTGTCGTTCTTCGAGTAAGAACCAAGCAAGCGGAGGTCGACAAATACCTCACTGTTTCGGCACAGCCACTTCTCATTCGGAAGACTATACGCGGCGCCAGCATGGTGTTCATGGACATCTCAGCCCGGATGCGCGATCAGCGAGACTTGGAAGAGTTTGCGTTTGTCGCTTCGCATGATCTTCAAGAGCCGATTCGCATGACGAAGTCTTACGTTGATCTTTTCCTCTCGGAATATGGAGATACGCTCGATGAAAACTCCAAAGAGTACTTAGGCTTCGTTTCTGAAGGAGCAAGCCGCATGCAGCGCATGGTTAGGGGCTTACTCACATTTTCTCAGGAGAGATATGCCGATCTTCAGTTGGAAGAGGTGGATTTAGGGGACGTGGTAGAAGAAACGCTAAGAAACCTAAAGCAGAAGATTCCGGATTCCGATACGAGTATCGAGTACGCGGGGCTCCCATGCGTATTGGTCGACCCTTCGTCGTTTGGCCATGTCTTCTCGAACCTCATTGGCAATGCAATAAAGTTCCGGGATCCAAGTCGCGAGTTGAGAATCAAAATTACAGCCGAGAATCTTGGCACTTCAACGCGGATTTCCGTTGCTGACAATGGAATGGGAGTTGCGCCCGAATACGCAACACGCATCTTTGGCATGTTTAAACGTCTTCACACGCACACAGCATATCCCGGTAGTGGCATTGGACTTGCCCTCTGTAAGAGGATTGTCGAACGGCACAAGGGCTCGATAGGCGTAGATAGTTCACGAGCTGACGGTGCAACATTTTGGTTCACACTGCCGCAAAGCACCGGTGAATCGGCACCACTGCGAGTGGGCAAACAGTAGATCGCATGGAGAACGTAGATCGTATGGAGAACGTAGATTGTATGGAAACCCCCTCTAAGACCGTCCCTTCAGTCCTTGTCGTTGATGACAATGCAGCCGACCAGCATTGGTGCAAGCGGATTTTGCGGAAGACAAAGCGATTTCCCAATGTCTATTGTGCTCGTGACGGGGTCGAGGCATTACGTCTCTTTCAGGAGCCGTCGCAAGCCGCAGAAGAATTTCCCAATGTCTTTCCCCCCAGCCTTATCCTCCTCGACATCAACATGCCGCGCATGGATGGGTTCGAATTTCTTGCTCACTACAAAGAGTTGGTGGAGGCTGCCGACGATACGAATTTTCCTAGAGTCGTTTTAATGGTGACGTCATCAACGAACCCACGAGACGTGGAGCGTGCAAAAGAGTTGGGCATCGTGCCCCGATTCATTTCGAAGCCTCTAACGGTGGAGCAGGCAAATGAAATTGCCGATGCATTTGGGGAGTTGCCCGAAAAGACGAAGTAGTTCGCGTCTTCTAAGGGCGAGAATCAGCGAGCGCGAGTTGCCACGCTTCTGCGTGAGCCGCTTTGAGCTTGTGCTCAGAGTCTAGGTACAATGTGCACATGGGCCTAAAAGCGCGAGCAGCGAAGCACACAACCATCAATGCCTACAATGATGCGCAAGGCGACGAAGAACGGCTCATTTGCCATGCGCTTCGCCGGCAAATTGACACGGGGCTTGCCGACGCTGAAAGCAAGATTTGGCATGCACATCCAGTTTGGTTCTTGGATGGAAACCCCATTGTTGGCTACGGCAAACTGAAAGACTGCATACGCCTGATGTTCTGGAGCGGCCAGTCATTTAAAGGCAAGGGCCTTACTGCAGAAGGAAGCTTCAAGGCCGCCGTGGCTCGCTACACCCACGCCTCGCAGATTGACGAACTCGCCCTGCAGCGGTGGCTTGCATCGTCGCGTCGCATTCAATGGGACTACAAGAACATCGTTGCGCGCAGAGGCGAGCTAGTGCGCTTGCGTTAACTGCCCGCCGATGGTTGGGCTAGGCAACGACTAGGCCCGCAGGAAAGGCCATAGCGGTTTTAGTCGCTTACAACCTCGTACCGCACCGTATAGATGTGATTGCCTAGTACGTAGGTCTCGGTAATTTGCTCGAGGCCTTCGGTCGCGATGACGACTCGAACAAGATCGCCTTCTTCGCTTGCAAAGGTTCCGCTCTCTGGCAAGAGATACGTATCACAGCACCCTTGCAGAGTGAGAAAGGCTAAGACGGCTCCAAACGCGGTGAACCACTTCATTGTCCGAGCCTCCCAAGGTCGAGCGATTGCGCTTCGCCGGTGATGGGATCTGCAAGTCGTGCATGGATTCCGCCTTCCTTTCTTGCTCGTAAGGAAAATTCTGAGGATCCAATGGCGGGATGGGTTGGGTCGTCCTCGCCGTCGATCTCTACCGAGACCACTCGCAGGCGAACCGACTCGTAGGTGTCGTTGCACGGATTGGCAAAATTGTCGGCGTGGGCAACACTCGGTTGCAGGACGAGCGCGCCGAGTATGATTGCCGCGTATAGAAGCTTGAATGGATGTAAGTGGTTCATCGGTGAGTTCTTCTCCTGGTGAGGGTGAAGGAACTCTAACAGGCCTTAGCTGTGGAACGTCGTGACGACGGCCTCAGCTGGAAAGCCGGCGCACGGAAGAAAACGTGCGTTGCCATAGCGCCGGTCAAAGCCTTGTAAGATAAACTCCTATGCCACACGGTGGGCAGCCGGTCACATAGCGAAACTTGCGGCCGGGAAGACCGTGTCCTTTCGGCCTCGCGGACAGAGCATGAAACCCAAGGTGAATAGTGGAGACTTGGTAACCGTTGAGCCGCTCTCGGGCAGCAGCACGGGCTTTCAGGGCACTTCTGCCCAGGCCACGACGTGCGTCGCTTGGCACTGATAGACTTCCCGAATGCACCGTACTGCCGCGCTTGTGAGCTTTGTTGTTGGATTTGGTCTGATCGCAGGTTGTAAAGACGACGCAAAACAAGGCGAAACGAAACAAGAGCGCGTTGGCAGCCAGGCGCCACAGGAGCCGGTCCAATCAGAGGCGACGCTCATCGCGCCAGTCGTTGACTCTAAGAAGTTTCCTACTGCGAGTGCGGCGGGCACCAAGGAACTCTTCTTTTTGGAGGAACCCGATCGAGGAAAGCACATTACCAAAGTCGCGATTCCCGCCGGTGGCAAGACGACGATGAAGAGCGGCTTCTGCGAAGTTGATGAGCACGATGTCGTATGCGTGCCCGGTGCTGGTCGCTACCGCGTGAGGCAAGTCGCCTCGACTCGGATTGTGGAGGAGCTTCGAGATGGCAACGTAGCGGATACCTACGTAATTGAACGTGATGGGCAGGGCGATGTGAAAGAGATTGCGCGGGTGGACCAGTACGGAGATGTCGACTGGGTTCGCAGCTACACCGAGAGGGGAACGAGGTACTCGTCGCGTCATTTGAGCGGAGGCAATCAACTTGCAGGTTGTGGTGCACGGGCGCTTGAATTGGATGCGAAAGGGCAGGCAACGGCTGCGACTTGCCTGCAGTGGAACGGCAGTCCAATGCTGGATACCTCTGGCGTTGCGCGCTCCTCCTTGACGCGAAATGCCCAAGGGCTCGTCGAGCGCATCGAGTTCTACGGTGTCGAGAACGAACCGATTTCTCGCAACGATAACGTGCACGCCATGGCCTACACCCGCTCGACTGAAGGCTTTATCACGCGTCGAGACAATCTGGGGCTCGATGGCAAGCCCGTGCTCTCAACGCGAAACGGCTGTGCGAGCACAGAGCACGCCCATGACACCCAAGGCGACGAGATCAAGAACACCTGTCTTGGCGAGGATGGAAGCATCACGGCAAACCTTGAGCGTATCGGGTGGACGGTGACAGAGCGCGATGCACTTGGGTGCGAGGTTTCCAGATCCTTCTTTGGTCCCACGGGAGAGCCTCAAAGCTCGCGGCGACGTGGCTACGAAGAACGCTATGTTGTCAACAAACGCTGTGAGATTGAGGAACGAACGTGTCACGACGCCGAAGGAGCATTGGTGAACTGCGAGCAGGGCGTTGCCAAACGTACGTACACGCACGACGGTTTGGGGCGTGTTGTCTCGGTAAAACACTTTGATACCCAAGGAAAGCCCGGGCGAGATCCTGCGATGCAGCGATTTGAGCTTCGCTACAAGTATGACCCTTGGGGGAACCAAGTGGAACGATCTTGTTTCGACGCTAAGGAGCAGCCGGTGGAATGTTCCGGCACAGGCGCCCACGTCTTTGTGGAGATCTTTGACGAGGCCGGGCGCAACGTCGAGACGCGATACCTCAATCGTTCGCGCCAGCCGACCAAGAGCCTTGGAACGTCGGTTAGTCGCAGCATCTACGACAACTACGATCACACGAGCCAGGTGTTGCGAGAGGACGAGCAGGGCAACCTGATTTCGTCGAACGGCATGTCGAAGATGACATTCCTCTACGATCCTGGGCATCAGATCTTTGGCGTCTTGCTCTTGGATGCAGACGACAAACCCGCGCACTACGGCGCCTGCTTTGTGGGGCTTAAGTGTCCCTCGCAACCTTGGCATGCGCTGCGGGTCATGCGCTCCGCGAACGGGCAGCTCCTCTCCAACATCTTCTTTGATGCGCAAAAACTCGAAATCAAGACGGTCGACTGTGCGACGAGCAAGTGCTTCGGCCAGTAGGCAGTGTTCGGCGAACTGGTTACGGCATGCGCAGGTGAAAGACCCGATGCCCCAAGACTTCGGCAATGTAGAGGTGATCGAGTTCGGCGTCGAGCACGATATCCTCAGGCTCGGATTCGACACCTAAGATCTCTCTAAGATTCCAATCCTGAATGGGAGTGCCCTCGGTATCGAAGAGCGAAACCGTTTGCCGCCTTGAATCGCAAACGTAGATGGTGTCGGCACTATCTACGAAAATTCCCGTCGGCTTCTCGAACGGTATGGTTCCAAATCCCTCCCATTCCATGATGAAGGTGCCGGTGCGATCAAACTTCTGTACTCGGCGGTTGAAGGTATCCGCTACGTAGACAAATCCTGCTGAGTCGGTCGAGATGCCCCAAACTCCATTAAAGTAGCTCGGTGTTATTCCTAGGCCTCCGATCTCAAATTGCAGGACTCCCTCGGACGTGTAGGAGCGCAAGGTGTGGAGTTCGTAGTCGCCCACAAAGACATCGCCAGAGGCTGGATCGATCCCTACATCATGAATGTGAGCGAACCCCGCGTCGCCCCACTCGCGGATGAACTCGCCGTCTTTGTCGAAGACTTGCAGTCGGTTGTTTTCTTGGTCGCCAACGTAGATGAGGTCGTCGCGCAGGCGGTCTACTGCAAGCCCGTGAGGATGGTTAAACTGGCCCGGGGCAGGGCCTGCTGTCCCAAAGATATCGAGCAACTCGCCGTCCTGGGTAAAGCGCTGCACGCGGTTTTCGTGACCGGCGACGATGACCGTGCCATCGCTGTGCAACTCGACACTACTCGGTTCGATAAACTCTCCCTCTGCGGTTCCGCGCCCGCCCCAAGAGCCGAGAAGCCGCGGCGTTGGCAACGGCTCCGCGCAAGGCTCCTGATCGCCAGAAGAGCAGGCGTCGGGCAGGGCTCGTGCATCACTTGGTTCCGCGCTGGTGCTTGGACTTGTGCACGCGCAAGCGCAGGCGAGAGCGAGCAGCAGGTATTTGGGCTCCATCGATACAGGGTATCAGCACGCAGCGTAGCGCGTGTATCAATTTTGAAAGCAGGAGAGTTTACCGTGGCTTGCCACCTGCTAACCGCGCAGCTTAGGGTAGCGGGATGGGGCTTCTTGGATATCGTCATACGCACTCGTATCGCCAAGACGACCTAGTCTACGTCTGGGATGTCGAGCGGCTGTGGGTACTTGCCGACGCGCTGGAGGCCAAGGCGCTGTCGGTTGAAAGTGTTGAGGGAATCGATAGAGATGGCTGGTTCTCCATGGAGAAGCCGACGTTGCGGAACGTGGCCAAACACGCCAAGAAAATCATGGATGCCGACTTAGCCTATCCGATCATTCTCAACGTAGATGGCTCAATCATGGATGGTGCGCATCGCCTTGCAAAAGCACTTTGCCTTGGGCACAGCGAGATTCTAGCGGTGCAATTTGCGGTGACACCCGAGCCCGATGAGGTTTGCAGCCCCGAGGCGATTGGCTTGGTTCGCTGAACTAGCAATAGCCGCCGGTGCGTCACTAAGAAATATTCGGTGTCGCTTCGCTTTGTATGGGGCGAGAGGTAAGATGCCCTGTGCGAAGTGTTGAAGGTGTGATCCTCCGGTGCGGAAACTGTCATGGGCCTGTGGCAGAGGCGCCCGCGGAAGTTCCCGCCCCACAAGTTCCCGCCCCACAAGTTCCCGCCACGCAACAAAACTGCCCCTTCTGCGGCGTCTTCAACCGGTTTGGCATGCCCGAAAGAGCGCCGTGCGACGCTCGGGATACCGGTGTCACCGCCGTACTTCAAGGTCCGGCTCCTCTGCTTTTTTGCGTCCCTTGGTGGATGCGAAGCATGCCCGAGCACGACGACGGCTTTGGCTACTTTGGTGATGCGGCGCTCGATGTGGTGGTGCTACCGGGGTTTGGCCCGGATACCAATTCGCTTCTAAGCCGTGGCGCGATTATGGGAATCAACCACTACCTCGCCGAGAGGTTGGTTCTTGAAACAACTGCGGCTGTGCGTTCCATTGCCCTCATCGACAAAGAGACGATGCTCGTTCCGGGCGCGTATTCCTACGCCGATGATGACAATTGGGTTTTGAAAATTCGAAACCAGACCAAGTGTCGCACGACGATTTGGGTTGAGGTCGGTGCGTCGCTTGTCAAAGAGGAATGCTGCGTGCACATGGTTTCGAGCGTCGGGCAGGAGACAATCGTTCGCACTCCTCTTGAAGAGGCAGCAAACGTCGCTATCGACTGGCTCGTGGCAGAGGGCATCGCATTTCGCAAGGATGCACCTTGGTGGTACCAGGCGCCGTCTGTTGAGCATTTGATTCCGTACTGGGCAGGCCAGTACCTCACAGTTGAACTCCTGTTGTCAGCAGACGCCGAGACCGGGCTGCGAGACCAATACCGCGACGACGAAGTCGAGTCCTCGGTAGCGATGCTCTTGCGCCTTGCGGAGGGGCTTGCAGCGTTGGTGCCTCAGGTCGGCTTCATGGTGTCGCAGGCGATGACCATCGCTGGCGATCGCGACCTCCTTGACAAGCCAATCGAGGAGCGCATCGCCAAGCTCGTTCACGCAAGCCAGAGTGGGGCTGTGCTCGACGTTTTATCGCCATGGATGCTCACGTACCTCGAAGATCCCAAAGCCACCAGCCGGCTTTGTCGGCATCGAGCAAGCGCACAGTCGGCGCACGCAGAGTGGCTTGAGGGCATCGCATCCGAAGTCTCGGAGAAGGCGTTCGGCGTGTTAACCGCCTTGCCACCAAGTGTTGGCGGCTGCGATATCCAGCTTGGCGCAGGGCTTGGCGCTCTTGAGTTTGGCGCAACGCTCGCCGAAGTGACTGCGCTTTTAGGACCGCCGCGCGAAGACCCAGATACCCCAATGTCCTGGATGTTTCGCGATGCTTCAATCTGGGCGGCCTTCACCGATGAGCCATCGGCACTGCACTCTCTCGATGTCGGTTCGGCAACAGGCTGGACCGTCCATGGGACGAATCTTTGGCAGCACTCGGTTGCAGAGCTAATCGCGTGGGGAAAACGCTACGGCCTTGCCTTTACCCAGGAAGTCGTCGGAGACAAGGTTGAACTTGTCTCTTCAGCCCTAAGCGTTTCCTTCCTCTTCGAGCACGGGTCCTTGGTGATGATCATGTGGAGCATGATTGAAGACGATACAGAAGAACTCGTAGAAGACGACGAGTGAGGTCCGACGAGCGCGAGCCCAGCTGCTACGGCGTGGTAATGATTCGGGCCACCGAGCCACCGAGAGTGAGAACGTAGAGCTCACCAGCTGCGTCTTGCCCAAAGGACGTAATGTTGGAGCCGAGCGAATTGGAAAGCACCTCTAAGGTGTTGTCGCTAGGGAACGTTAGCGTCGAGACAATGTTGGTACAGAAGTCGGTGACAAGGTACTTGCCGACCATGTCGGGCATGCAGGTGCCGCGATAGGCGTAGCCGCCCGCAATCGAGCAAGCGCCGCCGGCGTGTGAGTACTCGGCAAAGGGCAAGACGAGCCCAGTTTGGTCACAGCCAACAGATGGGTTGAAACAGCTCGTGCCTTCCATCGTGCGCCAACCGTAGTTTTCGCCACCGGTGGAGTTTGCAAGTTGTACGTCGATCTCTTCGATTTCGTTTTGACCAACATCTCCAATGTAGAGGTCACCTGTGCTTCGATCGAAGCTAAAGCGCCAGGGGTTTCGCAAGCCAGAGGCCCAAATCTCCGGCCGTGGATCGTCTGTGCCATTTGCGCTATTTGCGAAGGGATTGTCCGCAGGAATGCCGTATGGGCCATTTGTCGTGTCATCAACGTCGATCCGCAACATCGAGCCGAGAAGCGTGGAGGAGTTTTGCCCGTGCTGTAGTGGATCGCCACCTGAGCCTCCGTCGCCGACGCCAATGTAGAGGTAGCCATCGGGCCCAAAGTCGATCATGCCGCCGTTGTGATTCGAGAAGGGTTGATCGATCGTCATGAGGATCCGTGCGCTCGCAGGATCCGCGACATGGGTATCAGCACTCACGGTGTATTCGGCGATCACCGTATCGCCCGAAGGAGATGCCGCTGTGTAGTTTACGTAAAAGCGACCATTGGTTGCGTAGTTTGGGTGAAAGGCCAATCCCAAAAGTCCTTGCTCATTGCTTGTGTCGCGAACCAATGCCCGGATGTCCAAGTAGGGCGTGGCTTGCACAACATCGTCGATGAAAAGTTGGATCACACCAGGCTGTTCGACAACAAAGAAACGCGCATCGCCAGCGGGAGCCGTTAGGTACACAGGTCGATCCATGCCGGTCGCCAGGGTATCCGCAGCGACGGTGGTTCCGGAAACCGGCGTGCACGTTGCCACGAATGCATCGGGGCCAGGCTCTGCATCGGGCGGTCCTGCATCGATGATTGCTGCATCGGTGCCCGACGGCGCATCCGTCCCAATGCCTGAATCGATCCCGCTGTTGTCATCGCTTCCACAAGCAGTGAGGAGCGAGAAGGAAAGTACGGTGGAAATTTGGAGTATGCGATTCATGTTCGTGATGCCCTTAGTTTGGATCGGCACCCTAGCACCTTGGGTGACTGTGCAATCGCGTGTGGGCGCGCGACCCCTAGGGCGAGAGTCGTTCCTCCACCCTAGGGGCCCCTCAATGAATAGCGCTCGCATCTCAAGACTCGCGTCCAGGAGCTGAACTGCTAGCTCTCGTCCTCTACGAGGCGTTTGCGCACACTGCAAAGTGGGCAAACCACTAGCATATCGCGCGCTAGATGTAGGCACCTACCTTGCACTAGGCAGTCGGAATGCGGCGCTGGTTACCATTCATTCTCGTACTAACTCTTTGCAGTCTTGTTCCTTCTGCGAGCGCGCAAAGACGTGCCAATCTTCACAAGCCCACCGCTGTAGCGGCTAAGCAAACCCTAAAAACGAAGGCGCAGCGCACAAGCCGGGCCAGCCAGCCAAAGGTAAAGCTACGGCTTGGTGCTTCGGCGAAGGCAGCGGGCAGCAAGGGCTCGCAAACGGGGAATGCGTTTCAACGATTTCACCAAGCCAACCCAACGGGCATCTGGGCCAAGAATCTTAAGCCCGAAGTTACTCGGGCTCTTGCCGACTTCAACAAGCCCAAGGGCGGTCTCGGGCATTCCATGAAGAATCTCGATCTTCGGGCGATGTCGTTTCCTCAAATCGAGCAGCTGCTAAAAAGTCGAGGCTTTGTTCGAGAGGATGGAACCATCAAAAATTTCGTTACCAAGCAACCTGAGCGCAATGCAAAGGGAGAAGTACTTCGCCAAGTGTTTTTCGCTCATTCCGACGGCGGCATGGTTCGCGTGAAACCCGATGGCTATCCCGGCTCTCCTCGGCCTCAGCCGCACGTGGTTAAGTCGGTACGGTTCTCGGGCAAAGACACCATGCATGACTTTGCGCGCGAGGCGTTTAAAGTAAATAACGCAGGGCTCCCAATTCCCAAGGCGCCCTCCGACTTGCACAATCCGCATCCATCCACGAGTGCGAAGGCTCTGAAGTACATCGATGCATGGGCGAACGTAGCCCATACCGACGTTAAGTAGCGTGCAGGAGACCTTTCACATCCAACTTGGCAATGGTGAGGCTTTGCTTGCAGAGTTGGAAGGCAAACTTGTCGCCGACGATGGCTCGCTGCGACATCCCAGTCATCGGGAAAACGCGTATATCGTGTGCCTGGGCCCCGAAGCCGCCGCCTACATGAAAGCCGAACTTCTTGAGAATGGCGACAAGGCTCTTAGTGGTGTTGGTTTGCTGGTGCTCTACACAAGCGCCGTGACTGTGTACCAATGCGCATCAGCCGAGGTGCTTGAGAAACTCCAGGCACTGCTGTGGCCACTGTTACGGGCGCCTGGAGCATTGGTGCTCGACGAATATGCCAACGATCGCACCGACGAATATGCCAAGGATTTCTCTCAGCTCTTCGTTTGAGTGGCTGCGCCGACGTTTCGTTTCTAAGGGCATTTCGTTTCTAAGAGCATTTCCTAGTCTCGTAGAAGCCGAAGCGCATTGGCAACCACCAGCAGCGAGGCGCCCATATCGGCAGCAATCGCCGCCCACAGCGAAGCTGCGCCCGAGAACGTGAGCACCACGAAGACAACCTTAATGCCGAGAGCAAAGATCGTGTTTTGGCGAATGATGCTTAGAGTTCGCCGTGAGTGGCCGATAAGCCACGCGAGTCTTCCGATGTCGTCGGTCATTAGCGCGATGTCAGCAGTTTCGACTGCGACGTCGGTTCCCATGACGCCCATGGCGATGCCGAGGTTTGCGCGTGCGAGGGCCGGCGCATCGTTGATCCCGTCGCCAATCATGGCAACCGCGCCGTAGTCGCGTTCGAGTGACTCGATCGCGGCGACTTTGTCGGCGGGTAGGAGTTCGGCGCGAACGTCGTCGATACCGATGTCACCCGCGATGGCATTGGCTGTGCCGAAGTTGTCGCCGGTGAGCATGGCCACGCGCTTGACGCCCACAGCGTGAAGGGCGGCCACTGCGGCGCGGCTATCTGGTCGAACTTGATCCGCCAGCGTGATAAAGCCGCAAACGTGATCATCGGTGCCGATGACGACCACCGAACGGCCCGCATCCGAGCGCTCTGCAAGTGCTTGGTGAATCTCTGGAGTCTCCTGCCCTTTTTCTTCAAGCCAGCGATGAGACCCGAGCCAGTAGCGTTTGCCGTCAACTTCGCCGGTGGTGCCTTTGCCCGGAACAATCTGCACATCGCTGCACGGGGGCAGGGACACTCCCAGGCCTTGGGAGTGCTGCAGAATTGCTCGGGCGATGGGATGCTCGCTCTTAAACTCAATTGCAGCGGCAATTTCTAAGAGTTTATCTGATGTGTGTTCGGCGAGCGGTTCCACCGAGACAACCCGCGGCTTGCCCTCGGTTAGTGTGCCGGTCTTGTCCATTGCCACGACCCGAATCGAGGCGGGGATTTCTAGAAATTGGCCACCTTTTACGAGAACGCCGTTTCTTGCCGCCGCAGCTAACCCTGCGACGATTGCGACTGGTGTCGCGATTACAAGCGCGCACGGGCATCCAATCACCAAGAGGACGAGTGCACGATAAATCCATGGCTCTGCCGCTTGCGCAAACAACAGAGGCGGCACCAGCGCCACCAATGCAGCGGCGGCAAAGACCAAAGGTGTATAGATGCGAGCGAAGCGCTCGACCCAACGCTCGGAGTCGGAGCGGTCTTTGCGGGCTTCGCCGACCATTTCGATGACATGGGCAAGCGTGGTATCGGAGGCAAGCTTGGTGCTTCGAACCTCGAGAGCGCCGTTGCCGTTGATCGTGCCTGCAAAGACCTCATCGCCTTTTTCCTTGGACACCCGTTCGCTCTCGCCGGTTATGGGAGCCTGGTCCACATCCGATGATCCTTCGACGATGATGCCGTCCAAGGCAAAGCGCTCACCTGGCTGGACGATGAAGAGGGCGCCAACTGCCACCGTCTCTGGAGCGACAGTCTTGGTCTCGGTTCCAAGGCGCAGGGTGATGGTCGCAGGGGCCAAGGAGAGCAGTTTCTCGACGGCGCGTCGAGCTTTGCCAACACTCCACGCTTCGAGAGAGAGTGAGAGCGCGAAGAGGAACGCCACCGTGCCGGCCTCAAACCATTCGCCCAGGGCAATCGCGCCAGCCACGGCGATTGTCATGAGGAGATTCATGTCGGGACGGAGCCGTTTCAGCGCCAACAAGGCTTTGGGAACAACTCGAAACAGGCCGGCTCCGACGGCAACTAGGTAGAGAGCGAGCACGATGGGCGGTCGAGCGTGCTCGGCAGTCGCCATACCCTCCGAGCCAATTGCCGCCGTGAACCCTTCTAGAGCACCGTGCAGCACGAAGGCCAGAACAACCGCAGTGCCACTAATTGCTGTGAGCAGGTCCAAGCCATGTCGGCTCCACCAAGAGGCGGCTTCTTCGCGACCAACTGGGCTCGCTTGCATTCCCGCGGCAGCAACTCGCTCGACGACAGTCGCTTCCGAAACCGCAATGGGGACATCCATGGTGCCGTCGAGGACATCGAAGCGCAGAGCGTCGGGCTCGGTGACCTTCGCGAACGACTCACGCAAGGCAGCAATCTCGTCGGCGCAATCCAATCCGCGAACCCGGTATCGGGAATATTCTGAGGCGGGTCGTCGGGGCACGCTTGGCGCCGAGGCTTGCGCGCTGCAGGATGCTCCACTGCATGCCGAGGTTGTCTCTTCATTCGCCATTGTGATGCTCCGGCGAAGCACTCTTGAGCGTCGCGGTTGCCGCGTTGTCATCGAGCGCATCCAAAATGGGGCACTCGCGGCTGGTGGTCTCGCTCACGCACGAGTTGACCAACACACTGAGGGCATGCTTCATCGACTCGAGCTTGCGCAGCTTCGCTTCGATTTCTACGATCTTCTCACTGGCAGCATCGCGCACTTCGTCGCAGCTGCTCGTGTCGTCTTCTCGAAGCGCGAGCAGCTCTTGGATTTCGTTTAACGTGAAACCAAGTTCCTGCGACCGCTTGATAAATCGCACGATGCGAACCGTCTCAGCCGGGTACTCGCGATAGCCAGAGCTGCGACGTTCGGGTTCTTTCAGAATGCCTCGCCGCTCGTAGAACCGCAGCGTCTCCACGTTCACTCCGGCAGCCTTCGCCACCTCTCCTGTGCGCATCGTAGAAGCCATGCCTTAAGCATAGACCCCGTACCATGGTACGGGGTCAATGCTTGTCTCAAGCCTCTGAAATTACTCTGCTGTTGTAGGAGCTTCGTCGGCTTCGAGCTCGAACGTCTCGCCCATCCACCCGTGGTAGGCCTCCCAATATGGCGTGGCGGCAAACTCTTTAAAGAACTCGTTATCGGCCTCAGTGCGATCCCAAATCGTATCAAATCGCTCGCCAATCTCTTTTAGCGTCGCAAGCATGCCTGGGTAGTCTTGGGTGCGTTTCTGGGCGTCGAGAAGCCAGTGCCATGAGGACTCTCGATCTGGCATCGAGCGCACAACCCGCTTGGCGACTGTGAGAAGTCTCTGCGGTGCATTCATGTCCTCGAGAACACGAAGTCGCAAAACATCAAGCCCTGGAATCGTACCGATTTGCGCATCGAGTGCATCAATCGCTTCAAGCGCTCCTTCCTCATCTCCTGCACTGCGCAGCGCTATCTGCGACAAAAGGTGCATGGGATCGTGATTGGGAAATCGCTTGTAAAAACGCTCGCGCGCTGCCTTGTACTCTTCGGCGCCGAGAAACGCTCGAATCTCCAATTCGGCGAGTTGCACCTTGCGATTTAAGCGGCTGGTCTTGGTTAACTCGCCGAGCCGCTCAAGCGATGCGGGCTCGCCTTCATACAATGCGCTAAGCACTTCGATGACGGTGGCTCTGTTGTAGACATCACTCGCCACTAAATTGTCGTAGTCGGTAAAGGCGGCAGTAAGAAGCATGCCTTGGCTGTAGTTAAAGTAGTCGCGTGCGATCACGGCGCGTTCCGCGCTTTCGGCGTTTGTTCCAACCGGGAACTGCCAAAGAAGCGCGCCATTCTCAAAGTTGCTGATAACGACACTGGGTTGCCCATCGAGCTCGCGAATCCCCTCGAAGTTGAACCCTGCGGCGTACTCGCTGTCCTCGCACTGAAATAGTTGAGAGGTTTGTTGCGAAAGGTTGCGCTGAACTTCGGAAAGAAATTCGTCTTGCAAAGCGCCATTGAGAGTGCTTTGGCGAAGAGCAATGGTTTGCGCGCCTTCTACATCAAAGAGTTTCCTGAGGGTGCTTGGGTTGCAGGTTTGCAGTGCTTCGAGCAACTGCTCGCCATACGCCTCGGCTTGCGCTTCGGTCGCAGGCGTAAGTTGCGGCGGAGCAGGCAGCGATTTCTCGGAGCTGCACGCGGCCACGAGCAAGGCTGCCGAGGCGATAAGAACTGTTCTGTGTAGGGTTAGGATGCGCACTAGCTTGCCTCCACGATCGTGGCCTTGGGGACGCCAGCCGCTCCGTGCGTGTGCTCCCACTTGGCAAGGCCTCGGCTAACAATGCTGCGAACCATCAAGAGCGATACAATGCCAAGGGCGAGATACAAGAGACTCACTCCCAAGCTGGTGACTGCTTGGCCGTAGTAGGCGTTTAGCTCCAAGTCTAGCCCAGGCGTTTGAGCGGCGTTTGAGAACGAAAACGTGAAGAGTGTGGCGAGCCAGAGCACCCACCAAAGGCGAATGAGATTGGAGCCTTTGCTCGCCACCCAATCGTGAGCGCCACACTCGGGATTGCTTGCTCGCCAGCTCTCTTGCATGGCGGCATAGGGCACAAACCATGAAGCGATAGGAAGGAAATAGGAGGCAACCACCCAACCGTATTTGTAGCGCAGCCCTTCGGCTCCAGACTCGCGAGCGACTTGCAGCGTGCGGCCTGTGAAGAAGAGAAATGCAATGCCACTTGCGAGGCCAGCAAGGGCGATTAGCGGGATTTCGAGGCGAGAGCGCTGCTCGACCGCATCCAGCTGGTTGGCGTGCACGGCAACGCCGTTTACCGCGTCCGATAGGATTGCGAACTCCATCCAGTTGCCAACAGCGATGTAGAACATCACACCGGTAAAAGCCGCCAGACAGAAGATTAGAAATTTTCCCATGCGCTGGTTTGGGCACGGGGTGAACTCTTGCATGGGCGCAGTATGGCAGAGCCTATCGGCCTCGTCACTGCAGACCTCAGGGTGGAAGGTGTGGGGGAAGGTGTGCACGTGATCTTAGGGGCTTGCGTGCCTTCCTGAGTGCGCCGGACCAACGGCAGTAAGCCTCTCGGGCACTGATGGGCGCCGTGACCTCGGAGGATTACGAGTGCGCAAATTTGCGCTCGCTCTATTGTAGATTGATCCTCGTGTTGTCTAAGTGTTTTTCCTTTATCTGGTTGTGATTGCGATTTTGGGTTTGTACTACTTGTTCTTAGAAGTTGTTGGATTTGCCATTGTTAGGTATGGATACTCACAAAGGTGGCTTTAGCTGAACTTTCGTCGTGCTGAGGGGACTTTCGCATCGCAGAGGGAACTTTCCTGCGCATGCGCTTCGGGTTTTTCTTAGGAAAGTAGTGGAGATGTGATTGAAGTTGCCCAGCGCTATTGGCATCGAAATAGAACTTGCTATCGTCTAGTTATGCCGATCGAGACACTTCCTATCCGTGAAATTCATGCCGCAGAGGGGTCGTGGACGCTTCGTGGTGGCCGTGTTGTTTGTCCAGCAAACGGCATCGATGCCCAGCGTGATGTACGGGTTGCCAATGGCAAAATCACCGCGATTGAACCACCCAATTGCATGCCCCCTGATGCCGGCGATGTGGATGTCTCCGGCGCAATCGTGGTCCCTGGGCTCATTGACTTGCACGTTCACACGGCGCAAGCAATGTCATCGTATGGCGCCTGTGCGGACCGAAACGGCATCGCCTCGGGTGTTTGTCATGTGAATGATATGGCCGGAACCGGGTGGCTGTCGGCAAATGTTCTTCGCGCATATTCCAAGCTGTGCACAACCTCGCTAAGCGGCACCATGTATGTGGCAGGGGCGGGGAACCCCGAGAACTGGGTTTTGGGATGTCCCGAAATCTGCGACGCGTCCACAAACGAAGAGTTGCTTCAGGGCGCAATCGAAGCCAATCGCGACCTCTTTACGTCCATCAAGGTTCATGTCGACCTCGGCTTTATGGCGCTCTACGGAGCCGATCCACTGCGGGGCTTCTGGGTTGCGAGGCGAGTGTCCAAGAAGCTTGGAATCCCGCTTTACTTGCATCTAGGGCTACTTGGTCCGCACGATGGGCACCTCGAGTCGCAGTTCGGAAGCTTGCTCGCCGAGGTTATTGGGGCGCTTGCTCCTGGTGACATTATTGGGCACGTCTTAAGCCCTTGGCCGGGAACGCCGCTAGATACAAACCAAGCTGTCTGGAGCGAGCTTCTCAGTCGTGACGATTTGTATTGGGAAGTTGGGCATGGCCTAAATTTGTGCTTTGACCGGGCACGCCGCTGGCTGCAGAGTGGACGGCCTTTGCTCATCTCTTCGGATGCGCACTTGCGCTACGGCCATCTCGGCAAGCTGCATGAAGGCAAGCTAAGACATCAAGCGGGGCCGCTCAACGCCTACACCCTTGTTGGAACGATGAGCAAACTTCGCGCGCTTGGATTTAGCCTCCACGATGTTGTTCGCGGAGCCAGTTGCACACCGGCGCGAGCGTTGGGGCTGCAAGATCGCATGGGCGAACTTACCGTTGGCCGCAGCGCAAACATCACCGTGCTTGAGAACCGCACTGGTGACTTCACGTATCGCGATAGCGTGGGAAAGACGCTACAGACCGACTGCATTCTAATGCCGCGGATGACGGCTCTTGGCGGTCGCCTGTGGCAACTATTCCCAGACCAACTTGAGGAGTTCTCGGCGGAACTTGGTGCAGATAACGACGGCGATGCAACAGACCGTCCTGGTTTGCCAGGGTTGCAGGGAGCCGTTGTAACTCGACAGCCGCCACCTGGGTCACAAACAATAAATCCCCAGCACGACTGGCATTAGAAAAACACCAACGTGCTGGCGTGGCTTGTCGCTAGTTTACCTCTAAGATGATCTTGCCATGCGCCTTGCCCGACTGGCTTTTCGCGAGAGCCTGGGCGGCTTCTGCAAGCGGAAAGCGCTCGCTCACGTGGGTCTTGAGCTTGCCGGAGTCAAAGAGCGCGGCCATCTCTGTGAGCGCAGGGGCGTCTGGCTCGATAAAGAGAAATTTGGTCCGAACGCCGTACTTTGCAGCCAGTTCCTCGGAGGGTGGATCGGTAACGGAGACGAGAATGCCTCCGGCTTTGAGGGTGGGGAACGAGCGGCTTTGTGTCTCCCCTCCCACTAAATCAAAGACTACATCGAAGTCTTTTGCGTAGTCCTCAAACTTCTGGCTGTTGTAGTCCACAACAACGTCAGCTCCGAGTTCTTCTAAGTGCGCCTTGCTGCGTGCCGAGCCCGTCCCGACAACGGTTGCGCCGACGTGTTTTGCCAATTGCACGGCAAAGCTGCCAACGCCGCCACTTGCTCCGTGGATAAGAACCGTCTGGCCCTTCTTGAGCTTGGCGATCGCAAAGAGACCTTGCCAAGCGGTGATTGCTGCAAGCGGAACTGAAGCGGCCTCTGCGTGTGAAAGTGACTTTGGCTTGAGGGCGACTTCGCTGGCGGCGACCGAGACAAACTCTGCGTAGCTGCCGTCGCGGGCGATGTTTGGTCGCGAGTACACCTCGTCTCCAACTTTGAAGTCGCGAACCTCGTCGCCAACCGCTTCAACTTCGCCCGAGACGTCCCAACCGAGAATTAGTGGCATCGGGTAGGGCAGCATCTCCTTGAGATAGCCTTCACGGATCTTCCAGTCGACGGGATTGACGCCGGCTGCACGAACGCGCACGCGAACTTCGTTGCCTGCGATCTCCGGTTTGGGAGCGTCCTCATAGCGCAGGGTGGATGCATCGCCGTACTCGTGGATTCGGATTGCTTTCATGCCAAATAGACTGGGCACGGTGCACGAGAGGGGCAAGGTGCTAATTCCGGTTTCTCATTTCACATCAGCCTTGTTTGCACGGTGCACTTCGCATACCGAATCAAGCGAAGTCACTAGAGCAATAACGATCTGGCGATCGAGCGATTCTACAATGGCTGTCGCTAAGAGGTGCTGAGAGGTGCGCAATTGTGGGAGAGCCGCGAAAAAGCGGTGAGGGTACGTAAAATCTGATACTCATAGAGGCAATGAGGGCGCAGGCACAGCTTCTCCTGGTCTGCTTGGCTAGCGCCGGCATGGCCTTCTCTTGCGCAGCTGCATACGATTCTGGCAGTGCAGATCGTGTGGACGCGGCGGATGTTGTTTCCGATGATGCGTCTGGGATTACGTGCGGGGCGCCGCTTGAGGTTTGTGGCGACGCTTGCATCAACACGCAGGCGGATGAAGCGCACTGCGGCGGCTGCAATGAAATCTGCGATGGAACCTGCACCGAAGGTGAGTGCATCGAAGAATGCCTGGCACCCAATGTAGAGTGCGCAACTTGCATCGATCCGATGACCGATAACGACAACTGCGGAGCCAGCGCCGACTGCCTTGGTGCAAATGCTGGTACGTCATGCGGTGAAGGCACAAGCTGCGTTGCTGGGCAGTGCCAATGCGTTGGGGACTGCGGCTACGTTTATGAAGAAGTCTTTGAGGACAACGTGGTGCCAACCCAGCAGTGCACAAATTGGAACACCTATCGAGCCGGGCTCGCCACAAGCTACAACTCGGTAACGATGTACGGCTCAAACGACACCACCGGAATCACGTGCGACGAACCCCTTAAGGCTGCGCAAATCGCCGCTGGGATAAAAAACGAGACCAACTTCTTTCTCACCTGCAGCGGGCACACCTGGTCATTTTGTAATCGAACCGGCTATACCGAGGTTTGGGTTGATGGACCAGGCCAATGCGATCCGGCAAATTGCCCGGATCCTGGCTACATCTTCCGAACGTGTTGGTCGGCAGGTCTTTGGGGCGGCGTGAACACCAATACCTGCTCCGATGCTCCCACGCAGACGATGGGGTTACGCTTTGAGTAGATTTCTGTAGGCGTCCAGCTCGCGTCGTTGGGCGATTTCGAGGCCCGCATCGGGCTTGGTTCTTTCGATCAATTACTCGCAATGCCGGCTGGCGATGACTGCTCTACCGATTTTACGTACGTAAGAAATGTTCGGATCGAACTGTCCATGTCTTTCTTAAGACCATTGCCGCGAGATTGAACTCGCAGCCCTTGGAAGAACGTCATAAAGAAGTTCGTAAACTCATCGACCGATACACCTGAGGCCAGTCGCTTTGTCTTGGAATACTGCGAGAAGAAGCCATGCATTGCCAAGCGCGTCTGGGTGTATCGCGCGCGCACTGCCTCGTGAAGGTTGGGCTCATTGTCAGAAAACTCAAGTATTGAGTTGGTGACAAGGCAGCCGCAATCGACATTCTCATTCTTTGTTTTCGAGAAGAAGTGGCTGAAGAAGTTCTTGAGGTTTATGTGCAGCGACTTGCGCGCATCGAGGACTTGCAGCGCCGGGCCGAACTGCTGCTCTACATAGAAGTCGACGACTCGGAGGAAGAGTGCCTCCTTATTCCCAAAGGCATTGTAGATGCTGGTCTTTGTTAGTCCGGTCAACTCGGATAGTTGGTCGACCTTGGTGCCCGCGTAGCCGTGTCGCCAGAAGTGTTCTGTCATTAGCGTAAGCACTTCGGCTTCATCAAATTGTCGTCGATTTCCCATGTAGCTACCTCTGTTGGACAGTATACCTGAGTTTTACATTTCAGTTGTACTCGATAGTACATTTTATTGTTGACGCAAAAGTCGCGCGATCCTAACGCCTTAGCTTGGTTTGCCGCTGCCCGATCACCCCGCACGCATCAATCCGTCTTGACAGCTGCTGTACTGGTTAGTACATATGAGTTGTACCAAGCGGTACATTAAAACAATGGGCGACATCAGGCCCCATTCTCACATTTAGAAACGGAATCACGACGATGAGCAATTTCACCATCCACACAGAAGAAACCGCCCCCGAGGGCAGCAAAGCGTTACTAGCGGCATCTCGCAAGCAAAACGGCATGCTTCCCAACCTACACGCCGTAATGGCCGAAGCGCCGGGGCTGCTCGAGGCCTATCAGACCATAGGCAAGCTATTTACCCAGTCGAGTTTCACCAAGGACGAGCTCACCGTTGTTTGGCAGTCCACTAACGTCGAGCACAGCTGCCACTACTGCGTTCCGGCCCACACTGCCATTGCCAAGAGCATGAAGGTTGGGGACGAGATTTCCGACGCTCTGCGCAACGAAACTCCCTTACCCAGCCCTCGTCTAGAAGCACTTCGCACGTTCACACTCGCGGTTGTTCGAGATCGAGGACAAGTTGCCGAGGCCGAGCTGCAAGCGTTCTTCGAGGCAGGCTACACCAAGCAACAGGTCTTTGAGGTCATCTTGGGGCTGTCGCAAAAGGTGATGTCAAACTACACGAATCACTTTGCTCAAACGCCCGTGGACGCGCCCTTTCAACCATTTGCTTGGAGCAAGACCGCGGCGAAGTAGGGTGCTGCTTCACAGTATGCTGAGAAACGCCGAGCTCTAGTTTTGTTGTCGAATGCTCAGGTAGGGAAAAGTCTTAATGTCATTGCCAGTAGACGTCGAAGGGTAGCAATGCGCGCACAGGACTAAAGTTCGAGCAACGATCGTTTCGATCAATGGCTGGAGACCAATGGTTATGGACGCGGGGCTCTCCACCCTAGTTCGCGCCAACGAGTTCGAGTCTAACTAGCCGAAGTCTTGGCGCCGATATCAATCCTAGGCCTGGCTCAGCCCTTGCTTAGGGTAGGTGCAATGAACGTTGTTGCGCGCGCCTTGTTGAGCCATCAAGCCTTGGCTCAAGCTCAAGCCCAGCCAACCGCGGATGCATGTCGCAAAATGGGGCCAACTGCTTGGCTGATCAAGGCTCTTCGGCTGGCGCAATTATTCGCAGCTACTACGGAGAGGACATCAAGTTCATTCGTGCCCAGGGCTCGTGCATTGTGCGTCCCTAGCGCAGTCTAGCCCGCTACGTCAGAACTGCAATCCTGCGGCGCAGTTTGACAATGCCTCGGACGTTCGAGATCCTGCAGTATGGGCACATTGGCAACGAGTTTTTTAGAAGCAACAGCCGAGACCGATTCAAAGCTTGCGACACGTCTATCCAAGCTTGTAGACGAGCCGGACTTTGAAGCACTACTTGGGCTTTTCGACTACGCGAAGTCTGGTGCGCTTAATGACGCACAAAGAAATCTCGCTTACCGTGTCTTAAGCAAGATGCACACTCCCTCGGCCAAAGGGGTGAGTTTGATGCTTAAGGTTTTTGCGTACCTCGACGTCAACGAGAACCAAACGCTCGAACACGAGGAACTGACGCTTGCGATCGAGATTCTTGAACTCTTCTGCAAAGCGGATTCGGTCAATGACACCTTGTCAGTGAAAGAGCTTGGCATGTTGATCGACGCGTTGCAGAGCCTGGATTTGGACGGCAACGGCGTGCTGGACCAAAACGAGCGAACCGCGTTGCGCGATGGATTGTGGGATCCAAATGCGTTTCTCGCGTCCTTCGTAGCCAAGGACTAAGGCCCGACCCATGAAATTGACTTGGATAGCCGCCCTCGTTCCGCTGGCCTTCGCCTGTTCGGACAAAGAGCCCGATTCTGGCGGAGAAGAGCCTGTACCCAAATCGGAAGCCAAGGAAACCTCGCCAACTGTACCAGTCGAGGAGAGCGCTCCGACTGCACCCCAGCCAGAGGCTGTGGCGGCAACACTGCCTTTCGATATGCCAATAATGCCGGGCGGTAAAATTCTTAGTACCGGGAAGTTTGTGGATACAAAACGCCGAGGCAAAGAGGCGATTGCTGCCTTTGTCGCCAAAGCGACGCCTATCGAGGTGGCGGCGTTTTACGCAAAGGCTCTTGAAGAGAATGGGTTCACGGCCACCCTTGGAAAGCACAATAGTGAGTCGACTGCGAGGGTTTCGGGCGTCCGTGCCAATGGTGAGAGTTTCACTGTGACAACGATGCGCGGAGGGTCCAAGGCGGGCGAGGGCGAGTCGCAGTCCGGCGTGGTTGCGAATATTCCTAAGTAGCGATTTGGGGCCTACGAGCGCGCACCGGCCGCGAACGAGAATTACACTTGCTAAAGAATGACCGACGATACCGGAGGAGAAGTACTGTCATGCCTGCGCGAGTCTGAAGAAGAGACCACGGTGTGGCACCGAGTCGAGAACTTCGCGATGCGACTCGCAGGTTTCCTGCTGGTTGCGAAGCTCGCGGTCTCTGCAATCCATTTCGTCGAACCTCAGCCACACGGAAAGTTTGGCATCTTGGTTCTGGCGGGAATTATGATCTTAGCAATTCTCTTAGCGCACGTTCGATTCCTTTCGGCCGTTGTCAAGCAAGGGTTGATGCACAGTCGCTACGAGCACTCTGCGGTAATTGCCAACGCCACGCGCGTCGAGACGCTTGTGGAGCGACTCGCTCAACTCGACCGCACCGCTCGATCCTCGCTGCTCGAGTCCATCAAGCGCCAGCGAAGCTATCTCAGTGACAAGATGTCGTTTCTTGTTGGCAGCCTTGAGAAAACCGGAATCGTACCGGCATTTCTCATGCTCTTTGTCACAGCATCGCGCTTTGGGGGAACTGGCGATAGGCGAGGCGCCACCCTCGATGCCTTTGACTACGGCTTAATCGCGATTCTCGCTTTGTACTACCTTGGCTTCATCGCGACGTCTGCGATTGCACGACTCGACGCGTACTCTGCTGCTCTTGCGAGTTCCCTTGAGCGTGACCAAGCGGGCTAATGTGATTTTCCCACAGACGAATGCCGTGAAACCGGCAGTGGGATTGCTACCATTGCGCATGTGCAAGCCTTAACCCTCTGTGTCGCACTCATCGCAATCCTCATGGTCCCACGAGAGTCTGTGGCTGCCGATTGTACAAAGACAACGATAGAAAGCTGTGAGGCAGAGTGCACCGGCGGCCGCGCCGTCGCTTGTCATATTCTTGGCGAGCACGCCGAGAGCCGCGCCATCTCGTTCGAAGTCCATGAAGGGAAGTCGAGCAAGGTTGTCGACGCCGTGATCATGGGCGAGGCGAAAGCGCATTTCGCCAAGGGCTGCGAAGGGGAGTTTACCTGGAGTTGTTACAAGCTCGCCGAGATCGATCGACCGAGGCGCGCACGATGGAGGAACAAGGGCCTGAAGGTGGACCGGCGTTTGTGCATGCGCGAGAAGCAGGCCTTTGCCTGCTCACGCATGGGCCTTGTGTACAAAGAGGGCAAGGTCGTTGGGCGATCGCCTGTGCGCGCAGCAGGTCTCTTTGACCGAGCTTGCAAGGGCGGCGAGAAGGCTGCCTGCGCCCATCTAGGAGTTATGCTTCTTGATGGCGATGGCCGGCGGCGCAACACGAGTGCGGGTGTCCTTCGTCTTGAGACGGGCTGCAGCGATGGGTTGGGGTGGAGCTGCATTCGCCTGGCCAGCGACTATCAGAAAGGCGTGACCGTTGAGAAAGACCTGGACGCAGCAGAGCGCCTCCTTCGCTCTGCCTGCAAGAGCGGGCAACAAGAGGGCTGCGTTGTCCTTGGGGTCCTTCTTGACAAAGAGCGTCGTGGCGGGGGCTCAAAGGAGGCATCAGAATTATTCGGAACCGCATGCGAGAAGGATGTGCAAAGTGGGTGCGTGAACCTGGGCGACTTGTACGAGAGTGGGCGAGGCGTTCGCAAAGACGAGGTTCGCGCTGCGGCGCTTTTCGAAACCGCATGCAATCGCTTTGTAGGTGGCTGCCTGCGCATTGGGCGCATGTATCAAGATGGCCGCGGCGTGGACAAAACGCCAAAGAAGGCGAGACGCTATTTTCAGATTGGCTGTGGAAACCAGGATCCCAATGCGTGCTTTCATCTCGCCCTCGCGGAAAAAGAGGGGTTTGGCGGTGCAGCAAATCCCACTGAAGCCGCAGGTCGCTTTCGCGAGCAATGTCGCAAGGGGCGAGCGCTGAGCTGCCAGATCCTGGCGGATATGCATCTCGATGGCACTGGCGTGGCAAAGAATCGCCAACAGCGCAAACGCCTCTTGCGGCGAGCTTGCACCCTGGGCAGGGCACAAGCGTGCGGTCTTAAGTAGCGATTGCGAACACCCGCCAAGCTTTGGCGGGTGTGCTACGGAACCTTAAACTCGATAACCTTTTCGGAGAGCCTTCCTCCGTGTTGGCCACCGCCGTCGCGGAATGAATCAAACATCAGCACCCCTGTTCCGAGAGCTGGATAATCTGGAAAGCTATCGTCGATTAACACCGTACGATCGTCGCTATGTGTGCCGTCAAAAATTCCGACGAGTAGGCCGGTGCTCAGCACAGAGCCATACGCGATTGTCACGCTGCCATTGGGAAACAAGGTAACTTCGGCGCTGTTGTCAAAGTCGATGTTGGTGACATCTTGCAGTCGCGTGTAGTTGACGATGAAGCGATCGTTGCAAGCCTGATAGGTCATTTGATCCTCACGCTGAACGGCTAGGGCGGCTCGCATATCGCCCCAGAAGACAGCGATGCCCGGATTGGTGACGAGCGATGCCGGAGGTTCATACTGTGTGTCGCCGGCACCAAAGGTCATGCCACCGTTGCTGTTTAGAAACACGGAGGAGTAGGTGGTGTCGTAAAACGAGAACGTGAAGGGAGCTTTAAACTGCACTTCCAGAGCTCCATCGTCTTCGTCATCAAAGAGCGAACTCTCGTCGTTAATCGGCGTGGGAAAGAGATCGACGACAGCATCGCATGGGTCGTCGAGTTGTGCGTCGGGGCTTGGTCTACTGTCAGGGCGGGGCGCACTGTCGAGGCGATCGAGTGATGCATCTGCTGCGGCTACCGGGTCCGCAGAGCAGCCGAAGTGCATAGGGAGAATGAGGAGGAGAAGGCTTGGAAGGATGCGGGTGGGGAAGACGTTCATGGCGGCGACTCTACCAATCCCGCGAGACTCAGCCGCCGCCGTAATAGCACGCTGTGTTACGGGCTCGTTAGCGCCGGGACCCGCCCGCCAACACGAATGAAGCAGCCGCTAGTTGCGAATCGCGCGTCGGATCGCTTCGAGAATTTCGGGCGGAGCAGGGTTGAGCTGCATGTCTAGAGCGAGGGTTTCTTGGCTCACCTGGGCAAGCGGAGCCACCGATGGCAAGACGTACGTTGTGGTTTGCGTCTCTGCACAACTCACGTCCATCGCCGTGTTTGGGTCGGCCAAAAATGCCAAGAAGGTTTGCCGGCCGCACTCGGTTTGCACAGTGGCACCGTGGCCCGAGTTTGCGTAAATCACCACAAGCGAATCGCTGAGGTAGTCGGCGGCTGCCTGGCCGTAGCTTGGCGGCGTCACCGGATCCATCTCACCCGATGCGACAAAGGTTGGAACTGCCGAGGTGACGGGCTCGGAGAGCGATGCTTGCATCGTTCCATTTGGCCACGAGCTGCACTTGTCCAATGAATAGAAGTAGCCGCCTCCGAAGATGTCTTGCATGTCTTGAGGCACACCGGCGTTCATCGCCTCAAAGGCTCCGGGCACTGGCGGACTGAACATCTCGCCACAGACCACCGAGTAGTACATGCCGTAGGACACGCTGCTGCTGCCACTTGCATTGATGGCGTTGACCAAAAACGTCTCGATGCGCGAGGTCTGCCTGTCGGCCAAATCGCTTATCACCATCGGCAACCACGGGTAGCTTGAGCGCGAGTACATCAGCTGAAAGACCAGTGATGAGTAGGTGTAGCCATCAAGCACGATGGCGCCATTGTCTAAGGAAATTGGATTCTCGACCAAGTCGTAGACGCCTGAGACAAAGTCTGAGTACAGATCTCCATACGCCGTGCCGCAAGCGCCGTCGGCTTCGCAAGAGTCGTTTAGGTTGGTAAGAGCTCCGTAGAATGCAGCGGGAATTCCCGCTGCCCAAATCACCTGTGATGGCACCAAACCTCCAACCACAGCCGAGCGAATGTGGTCTCCGTGTCGGCGAAGAACCTCTAGTGCCAATCGCGAGCCGTAGGAAATTCCGTAGATGTTGAGTTGCTCGTAGCCGAGAGTACTGCGCAGGTCTTCGACATCATCAGCGTTGTAGGCGGTGTTGTACGCTGGCAAGTCATCGCTAATCTGCGAGCAGTCAAAGACATCGTCGCAATCGAGCGCGGGAACCGAGAGACTCGTTCCCCGTTGGGCAATCACTAGGAAGTCTCCGTCCACCATGAGCCCGCTTAGGTAGTCTTGGCCAAGAATGCCAAGGCGCCTCACCATGTTGCCGCCGTTTCCGCCAGGGCCGCCTTCAAAGTAGATGGTTGCGTTGTTGGATGCCGCTTGGCTGAAGAAACGCACAAAGTGCACTCGGATACTGCCGCGTTGCGTGTCGCGATTTTCCGGAACTAGCAAGTCACCGCACTCGTAGCCTGCGCCCTCGGCAAGGCCAAGCGATTGGGGTACGTCGTAGCGACACGCCACGGTTTCGACAACCGGTGCGACGCTTGCGGCGTCAACCTCCTGCACTACGCTTGCGTCAATGACGATGCCGGCATCTGGCGAATTCTTTGAGTCGCCTCCGCTGCACGCCATTGGAATGAGCAAAGCCACAGTGGCTAGCAAGAGTCGCGCGTTGGCAAGGGCGAGTGACATGAGGAACTGCTTTCTTGGTGAGGCCGAGGAAGAGCCGAATGATGGCATAGGGCACGAGAATCCGCCGAACGTACTTGAGGCGCTGGCGATGGCAGGCGCTTACAATTGCCCGAAAACGCCACATGGATCACATACTGCGAACTCTAGGTCAGTGTTGTTCTTAGTCTTGCCAGCGGCAAGTTAGCGAATCATGGCATGGGGACAGGATAGGCCAGCCGCCCGAAGTGTTCCTAGAATCTATGGTTCGAGCTACTTGGCAGCTCGTTCGAGAAAATACTCCCATTGTTCGTATCTTGGCCGCCGACCTAACAAGCCAGGGGCTTTTGCGCGATCAGTATCGAGGAGCCGACGTTGAGGGCTTCTTCGCGATCGCGATCGAAGCCTTGGGCACGCGTCTTGGAATGCCTCCCGAGCTTGCGCGGGTCCGGCACCAGGCTATGGTGGTTCTTCTAGCGCGCTTTGGAATAACGGAGAACAGTGAACTGGTCGCGATCCTTGGTGTTCCTCTCGATGATGTCGATTCAGCCGTCGAGCAGCACCTCATCGATATGGCGAAGATTCTACTATTGCCCGGTTCCTAGCGGTGTCGTCGCTTTCTACCGTTAACCAACGTGCACGATTGTGGCCCTGGCACTACGAGGCCTTTGCGACACAGGAGTCGCTAAACAGCTAGTTGGGTGTGGTTTGTGGTGGTCCTCGCCTTGCACAAGGGCTAGCCGTCCCTATGAAAGGCACCCTAATGATAACTAGAACTACTCTTACTCTCTCCACCCTCTTGCTCACGGCTCCCCTCTTTGTTGCTTCGGCTTTGGCCCAGGCGCCTTCCGAACCACCAATGGCGCCTATGCCAGAGGTAGAGGCCAACGCACTCTCTAAGGAAAATTCGGTCAACGTAAGCCCGCTCGGCGTTCTCTCCGGCTCGTATGGAATCAACTACGAGCGTCTCTTTGGTGGCTACCACGGTCTGCTTGTTGAAGGGAACTTTGGTCGCTCGTCGAGCGGTGATGCTTCCTCAAGCTCGCTTGGTGGAACCATCGGCTATCGCTTTCACTGGCGCGGCAACCAAGACTCGGGCTTTCTTGGCCTAAACCTGGGCTATTTTACCGGCTCTGGTGAAGGCACGGTTACCAACGGCTCGGAAACCAAGACCTTCGATGTTGACACCACCGTGAGCACGATAACGGCAAACGTCGGCAGGCGTTGGGCGTGGAAGAGCGGGCTTAACGTCACCCTGCGCATTGGTGCAGGCCGGGGAAACTACGATGTGACAACCGATAGTGACGATCCGGATGCACAGGAAATCGTCAAAGCTGTCGACGATCTGCTGGCGTTTCTCCCGGTTGCCTTCGATGGCGAGCTCTCCGTCGGCTACATCTTCTAATTATCTAGCTGAGCGTCGCTACCCATCAATCCGAGCAGCGCGTCGCATAGGCGCGCTGCCGCGGTACGGGGGTTATGGGCAGTGGGCGCCGGCGTCGACCCAGCCTTGAACCAGCTGGATAAAGAGCGCTTGGTTCCCCGGTGCGGGCTCTAGATGCTCTGGCGGCGACCAGCCGTAGGCGACAAAGGCATCGTCGGTTACGTGCTCGATAATTTGCTTAAGAGTTTTCCCTCCATTGCGTGCTGGATCTTTAACCTGCTCGCAAATCTCAGGAAGGCTCTTGCCAACCCACGCCATGCTCAGCGGTGCTAGATGCCAGTTTGCTGCTCCAGGCATCATTTCGAAGTTCGAAGTCCCGTGGCAATTGCTGCAGTGCATGGCAGGAGCACCCGAGCCGTCGTTGCCGCGAACCACAAGAGGGTGATGCGCGAGGCCATCTCGCTGGCGCGGCCTATCGTCACTTGGGTGGCAGTTGCTGCACCTTGGGTGAATAAGAACTTTACCAATCTCCTCAAAGACCGAAGCGGAGCGTGCCGCAGGATCTGCGATGTCCCGAAATGCCTCGAGAGATCGCAGACCATTTTCCGCGGGAAGCGTCTTCTCAGCGGTTTGCGCGGGCTGGCTCTTGCCCCCGCAGGCGGCAGCGGTCGTCAAAACCCCAAACGCTACAAAACTTACAACGCGCACTACGGTTGCTCCTCGGTGGTGCCAGCGGCTTCTTTGATGGCTTTGCGAATGCGAATATAGGTAGCGCAGCGGCACAAGTTGCCACTCATGCCTTTGTCAATATCGTCATCTGTCGGTGTGGGAACTTCGCGCAAAAGCGCTACTGCACTCATGATCTGGCCGGCTTGGCAGTAACCACATTGTGGCACTTCAAGCCCAACCCAAGCCTTGCGCACCGCATCGGCTGCGGGCCCTTCAAGACCTTCGATGGTAACCACTTCCTGGTCGCCTATCGAACTGATTGGCGCAACACACGATCGCCGAGGCTTGCCGCCAACGTGCACTGTGCAAGAGCCGCATTGCGCGACACCGCAGCCGTACTTTGTGCCTGTGAGCTTAAGGTGGTCGCGAAGAACCCACAGAAGAGGCGTGTCATCGGCGACATCAACATCGTATGATGTCCCATTAATTCGCAGTTTTCGGCTCATGGTTGGCTTCCTTTGGCTTGGAGAAGGTTTCGGCGTCCACGGTCGTCACTGCCGAAGATCGGGAGAGTTCTGATGCGCTGGCCGGTCGCGGCAAAAATCGCATTGGCGAGAGCCGGAGCCGCAGGAGGAGTTCCGGGTTCGCCAACACCGCCGGGAGGAGCGTCGGATGGCATGACTTTTACCTCTACGGTGCGCGGCGATTCATTCATGCGCATAGCGCGCCAATCGGGGAAGTTCGACTGTTCAATGGCACCATCCTTTGCGGTGATGGTGCCGTAGAGTGCGTTGGACAATCCAAAGAGGGCGCCGCCTTCGATTTGCGAGCGCGTGTGCTCGGGGTTGACAACCGTGCCAGCGTCCATCACCGACCATACGCCGACAATGCGAAGTGCGTTCTTGGAGTCGACCGATACTTCGACCACCGTGGCGACATAGCTGCAGAACGAGCGGTGTGCGGCGATGCCCAGGCCGTGACCTTCGGGCAGGGTTCGTCCCCACTTGGCCATCGTTGCGACTTCTTCGATGACTGCGCGAAGTCTTGCTGTGTCTAAGGGAAACTCGGAAAGCGACTCGCCGTAGTTATCGTATTGCGCGCCTTCTTTGTTTGGATCGACATGCCGGTCCTTGCCAATAAGTTCGAGAAGATAGTCTTTGGGGTCGCGTCCCGCCGCGTGGGCGAGTTCGGCCGCAAAGCTCTGCACTCCAAAGACGTGGTAAATGTTTGCAACTGAGCGCAGCCAACCAATTCGCACATGCGCTTGGGCATCGCCGCTTTCAAGTTGCAAGTTTGGTACGGCAAAGGGCGTATCGGATGCGCCGAGACGAAGTTCGCCATCGCTTGGTTCGCTTACGCCGGCAACGAAGGTCGAGGGAATGGGCGGAAAGACCGTGCGGTGCAGAAAGGCGGTGCACGCGCCTTCTGCGTCTAGACCACCTTCAAAGTGCTGGGCGCTCACCGAGTGGTAGTAGCCGTGTTGCAGGTCATCTTCGCGCGTCCACGTCACTTTGACGGGGGCCCTGGCAGCGCGCGCGATGAGTGCTGCTTCGGCGACAAAGTCGGGCTTGGATTTGCGTCCAAAGCCGCCACCGAGAAGCGTGACGTGAATCGTGACGTTCTCGGCAGGAATGCCGCAGGCTTCGGCGACCGCATTGCGAGCGGATTGCGGCGCTTGCACGCAGGCCCAGCACTCGACCGAGTCGCCTTGCCATCGAGCGGTTGCCGCGGGCGGCTCCATGGGCGCATGAGCGAGGTGCGGAACATGGTAGTCGGCACTGATGCGAGTCTTAGCCGAGGCGAGGGCCTTGTCGACATCTCCGATCTTGCGTCGAACCTTACCCGGCTTGCTTGCGGTCTCTCGCATCGACTTAGCAAAACTCTTAGAGTCGTAGTCGGCATTTGGCCCGCTGCGCCAATCGATTATAAGTTCGCGCCGACCGCGAATTGCCGACCAGGTGTCTTTGGCAATAACAGCGACGCCTCCGAGTGGCTTAAAGGCCGCCGGCGGCGAGAGTTCGGGCATGCGGTGGGTGGCGATCACGCCAGCAACGGCTCGCGCCTTGGCATCGTCGAGTTTGGAGACCCGGCCGTAGAGTTGCGGCGGGCGGGCGATGACGGCGTAGAGCATGCCGGGCAGTTGCACATCGATGCCAAAGGTTCCCTCGCCCTTGACCAAGAGCGGCGTTGTGATCGAGGGAGCATTTTTTCCGATGTAACGCCACTCAGAGCGCTTCTTAAGTCGGATCGCCTTCTCGTCGGGGATGGGCTGCGTATTTGCCGAGGCGGCCAGTGTGCCGTAGTCGAGCGAGCGTTTGCTCTTGGTGTGAACCACGCGGCCGGGCTCGGTGTGGCAACTCGAGCTCGAGACGCCCCACTCCTTAGCAGCGGCGGCGATGAGCATCGAGCGCATAGCGGCACCGGCGGTTCGCAGGCGCGTGAAGTTGCGGCGCACGGAGCGCGAGCCATCGGTGTTTTGATCGCCGTACTTTGGATGGCCTTCTGCCTGATCGATGACAATGCGAGACCAATCCGCATCGAGGTCGTCGGCGAGTAGTTGTGCCATCGAGGTCCAGGTTTTTTGTCCCATCTCGGAGCGGTGGCAGGTGAGGTGCACTGCGCCATCGGATTTGATTTCGACAAAGAGCGATGGAGTTGCGTCGCCCCCGCGCACCTTGGAAAGGCCTGCTGCGGCTGCAGCGCGACTGCTTCCGAGAAGCCGAATGCCGAGCGCAAAGGCTCCGGCACCCACCACAAATTGTCTTCGATCGAGAATGTACTTTGGCATCTTGCTCCTAGCTCGTTGTCACCGCTGCGCAACAATACCGCATCACCTGGCTGGTAGCGGTTTCCCCCTAAGAATTGTCGAGTTGATGAAGGAGAGGGGGCTCGCTGGTACTGTCGCAGCCATGGTGGCGAAAACTGAGGTGTGTTCTCTTCAGCCGGTCCAGGAGTGTGTCCTCGGTCATCGGGCCTATTTCCTGCGCATTGCGCCATATGGGCAAAGCGTCGTTGCCAGCAAAGACGGCAAAGTTTCGGTGCTTTCCAAGCAGCTCGAACGCACCGCGCACTTTGTCTTGCCCCATGAACTGGGCTCGGTATCTCTAGCAAGCGACGCAGCCCGCATCGCCCTTACCTTTGAAGGGGGCATCAAGATCGTTATTTTGGCTCTGCTTGGTTTTTCTACCCGACGCCAATCGCAGGAAGCGCCGTGGTCTGGGCCGCAGCTGGGCAGGACGGGCAGTCCTCGTTTTGGGTTGAACGCAGCGCCGACGGTGTCGAGGTTCGCGAGAGTTTCCCCGCGGATACCACGCCTCCGAGTTTCTCTGAGGAAGGCCACGAGTTTCTTGTCTGTGACGATTGCGAAATCAGTCGTTTCGATTTTCCCGAAGGGCAACTTCTGGGAACCATGAGCCCCGACGAAGAAACCCGGGTCGGCTACGATATCTACTATCTCTCAAAAACGACGGCACTCGCATCCTTGGGCGAAGGCTTGTTGGGTCTGCTTGACCTTGGGGCCATGCAGATCGTGCAGCCGGTTGAGATCGTCGGCTACGAGCCAAAGACAACGTGCGAGCTATATCCGTCACTCGTCGACGATGATGAACTCATTAGTTGCCTCTCAGGGCTGTATCAGCAAGGGGGCGAATACTTTGTATCCTCGCACCTCATCCTACCGAGCGCTTCGTCCAATCAAGAGCACGTGCTTGTGCGATGGCGGAATCCCACCTTGCCGCCGATCGCGGGCTAACTCCGTGACGGCAGACGCGGGAGGGCGTACATTTGCAGTATGCATGTTGCAGTGAAGTCTTTGGTAATGGTGGGCTTGTCGTGGTGCATCGGGGCGAGCATTGGCTGTGGCGGTGAATCCGAGCAAGCAGCGCAAGACGCGGGAAATGGCGATGGCGGCATCGAAGTCAATATTGATGCCGGCGTGTCAACCGGCACAGGGCCTGGGTGCTCAGAAGAATCCCAACGCATTCGCGACGCCGCGGGCACAATTGTCGAGGTCTCGCCTGCAGGCCCAGGGCAGGTCACAGTGGACGGAGCAACCACCACGCTTAGGGCGGTGGTCGCGGCCGCAGAGCCAGGAGATACGATTGTCCTCGCAGACGGTACCTACACCTTTGCCGAATCGGATGGCGCGAACTTTACGGGTCTGTATTTTACCAAGGACAACATCACACTTCGATCGGCTTCTGGAGACGCGTCGGCCGTTATCTTAGATTCAGACTACGCCGACCACGGAGGCTCCACAGCGCCCATCACAATCTCGGCTGCGGGCATTACTGTCTCCGACCTAACGGTTCGACGTTCCATCTTTCACTTGGTGCACTTTAGCGGCGGCGGCAGTAACTCCATCATTCACAACGTGCGTCTTCTCGACGGCGGCCAACAGTTTCTAAAGTCGAGTTCGGGCAATGGCACGATTGATAACGTTCGCGTGACCTGCGGCGAGTTTGCAATGACCTCCGAGGGACGCGACAACGTTTGGGGGTATGGCGCCACCAATGGTGGCACCCGCTGCTACACCGGAGGCATTGACGCCCACGAGGCGATTGACTGGGTTGTTAGCGACAATCGCTTTGAGGGCATTTACTGCGATGCAACTGGGGTGCAGCGGCCGGCTCATGGAAAGAAGGGGGATGAGCGTGGTGGCACTACCTACAACGGCGGCCTTGCCGAGCACGCCATTCACATGTGGGATAGCGCTAGCGGCGGACATACCCTTGTGCGCAATCACATCGTCAATTGCGCACGAGGCATTGGAGTGGGCCTTGTGGACGATGTCTACGGCGCCTTTATCGCAAACAATATGATTTTCTCCGAGCACGCCGGTGGTGGTGAGCACGATGTGGCAATTAGCGTCGAGCGCGGACATGGCACACGCATCATCAACAACACGGTGTTTTTCTTATCTCCCGATGCCTACCCAAACGGCATCGAGTATCGCTTTGACTCGTCGGATACCGAGATTCGCAACAACCTAACCAACGGGCTCATCAAGTCCCGCAACGGTGCAGAGGCAATCACAAACGCCAATCTAGCAAACGCCGAGAGCTCGTGGTTTGCCGACCCAAATCGTGGCGACCTTCACTTGGCTGGCTGCGACCTCGCAGGCGTTGCGGGCGCCGGAGACGCCGTGCCTGGCGCCGAGATGGACATCGATGGGGAGCTTCGCGAATCGGCTGTCGACCTTGGCGCCGACCAGTGCAGCGTCGAATGAGAGTTGTTCTGGAGAAGATCGTCCCAAACCCTCGAACCCTGCAATTGACAATGAATGCCTGTTAGCCCAAAACCCTGGCGTATGGAGCGCATCTCTGCATTCACGTTTATCGGTTCGCTTGCAATCGTCGCGAGTTGCTCCTCCCCCAGTGAGTATCACTGCTACAAGAACACCGGCGCGAATCGCACTGAAACCAGTCCTATGCTGCGAAACGAGACCTTCTGCTTTGACTCAGCAAAGTCGTGTCAGAAGTTCATGGACCGCGAAACCTGCTTTGCCTCTGGCCCAATCGAGTGGCACTGCTTTCCCGGAGATCCAAGGCGAGCAGACGAACCCGAGAGCAGCTGTTATCCAACCAAGGCCATTTGTGATTCGTCACGCGATGCGCGAATTGCACACTGGCCGGGGTTTGAAAATGTCGATGCCTGTACTCCGCAGCCGGAAGTCTACTGTGTGGCCGGACTCCTGGGTTGTACAGCAACCAAAGAAGACTGCCGCATCGCGACAACCGCCATCGGGGCCGTCGAAGGTAGCGATACCTGCCGCGTAACGCGCAACCCTTCGTAGCGGTGGCGTCGTCCACATCACCTTCTCATCACCGCTGGTCATCACCGCTAGCGGCGCGCGATTACCGGGAGCCTGCTAGTTCGTCGAAGACTTCATGTCTCTGCAGAAGGTTGCCTCAAATGTTCCGGTAACAGGCTGGGAATCAATCTCGACTGCGAACGTACCGGTAAGGCAATCTGTGTCGCCCACCTCAATCGTCACAGTGCCACCTGTGCCACTTCCAAAGTCGATTCCGTCTCGTGCCTCGGCCACGACAAAGGCGGTGTTTGGGGCACCGTTGCAGTTTGGTCCACTCTGAGGAGTGGCGATGACCGAATAGGTCTTTGCTTCTCGTCCACAGAGAATGAGTGCAACGGTCGGTGATTCACCCTCGCCACACGAGTTGCCGGCCTCTTGCATCGCGATGCCGACAAGTCCTGGCATTGGCTCGAAGAACCACGCTGAGGTGAGCTTGGAGAAGTCGCTTTCGCCGACGATGCCAGTGACACTCGCGTTTCCGCCGGCCGTGCACAGCGTAGTGTTGTTTGGCTTAGCGGCAGCTGGATCGTTTGCTGGTGAAGCGCTTGCGGTTGTTGGAGCTGATACGGCGGGTTTCTGGTCGGCGTTTCTCTGGCAAGAGGCGAGTGCGGCGATGCTGGCAACGAGGAGGGCGACTTTGAAACAACTCTGGGACATGTATGGCGAAGATGATCTCGTACCGAGCCACTGCGTGTCCAGAATCTCTACGTCTTCTCGCCGCAGCCGAAAGACCGCTGCCTGCCTTCTGCTAAAAGGCCGCGGTATCGAGGTACAAAGATACTTCACGAACCGCATGCGCAAATGCTATTGCTGCCGTATGGGCTTGGGAACCATTCTGATCTTGGCTGTCGGTCTTGCGATTGACGCGACCGCGGTGGCGGCGGCGCGCGGACTCGCTGCCGATAGAATTCGAGTTCGGCACGTTCTTATGGTCGCTATCGGCTTTGGGGGATTTCAAGCTCTGATGCCAGCGATTGGTTGGGCACTGGGAGCGCAACTCGGTCCAACGGTAGCGGCCTGGGACCACTGGATTGCCTTCGTGCTGCTCGGTGTCATTGGTGGCAAAATGCTCTGGGACTCGTTTGGGGACGCCGAGACTCTTGAGACCAAGGCCGAAGACCTCTTTCGATTTCGGGTAATGCTGCTGCTCAGCATTGCGACAAGTATCGATGCTCTTGCCGCTGGCATCTCCTTGCCCATGCTAAACGCACCCTTTTGGACATCGATCGCTGTGATTGGCATTGTGACCGCGCTCATGAGTGCTACCGGGCTCTTGGCCGGTCGACGATTTGGCGCCTTCTTCGGAAAGCGCTTCGATGCATTTGGCGGCCTTGTGTTGATCGGGATTGGCAGCAAGATTCTGCTTGAGCATCTCTCCGCCGCCGGTCTTGGGTCCTAGGAACGCGATGCGCCGTCGTTGGCGCGCGCGGGGCTAGACTTCAAAGGCAGTCGCGCGAATCAATTGAGCCCGGGCTAAAGAAATTCCTCGTGTGGGTCGATTCTCCTCGTGGTGATCCAACCCTCTGCAATTTTCACAGCTCTGCTTTGGATTGGCGCCAGCCGTTCTCCAAGTTGGTTGGGAGTATTCGAAATGGGATCTCGGTGAGCGTACGTTTAAAGCTCATGATGATCGTGCTCTTTGTTGCACTCTTGCCAGTCTCGATCTCGGCGTACAGCATGCTCCGCGTTCACAGCGAGTCGTCAGATCAGCGACTTGCACAGCTGCATCAGAAAAGTGCTGAACTTGGTGCGACTTATTCTCGCAGCTATTTGAATCGTGGAATTCGCACCCTCGAAAGTCTCGTCCAGGAGCGCATCGACTGGGCCGCACTAACCGCAGAAGAGCGAACACAGGTGCTGTGGCTCATCTACGAGCAGCTAGAGGGAATTGTCGTTGTCTCGCTACTCGATGAAGTGGGAAATGGAATCGGCCCAAGCGTGTATCGCGATGCGGACGAACAAGCGGAATCTCTCAAACAACGCCCGATCGTGGTGTCGTCACAACTCTCGGGCTATGCCCACAGCCTTCCTCATGCCGAGGCCTTGGTGCAAGGCGCCGCCATCGGTGAAGCGCTGCCTTCGACACCTCAGCACGGAGCCATCATCCCGCTTGCCTTTGCCGTACAAGGGCCTGATACGCAACGCTGGGTTGTAGGTGTTGGTCTCTCGGTATCGCCCGTTTGCAGGCAGCTTAGCGCCAATCATTCCACAGATACGCACCTCGAGTTGCTTGGGCGAAACGGTGCCTCGCTGTGTCCACAAGCCGGGCCAGTCGCAACTCCACACGCGCGACTAACTGCGATGCTTCCGGCAGCAACGCCGTCCACCTTGCGATACCCCGATGCAGTGGGACGCAGTGTATTGGCTGCGGTTGCTCCTGCCGGGGCGGATTGGACCATTGCTGCAACACAATTGGCGTCTATAGCGTTTGCTCCGAGACGCCGAATTCAAAAGCAGATCGTGTTTTGGATTGGCTTTGGAGTTTTGGGGGCGCTCGGCGCGGGAATTTTTCTGGCGCGTGGCATTACGCGTCCAATCGCAATTCTCTCGCATGCGACAGGGCAAATCGCCGCAGGACACTACGACTGTCAGCTTGAGGTTGAGGGCGCCGATGAGTTCGCGCAGCTTTCGAATGCATTTAACATCATGAGTGCCGAGGTGAATGCGTGGAATACGGAACTCACCTCTCGGGTTGATGAGCGCACGCGAGCTCTGACCGAGGCACAAGAGCAATTGCTAGAGTCGAAGAAACTGGCTGCAGTCGCATCGATGAGTGCTGGCATTGCTCATGAGATAAACAACCCGCTTACTGCCGTCATCAGCTTTGCACAGGTGCTAGAAGCGCGCGCAAAACGCAATCCAGATGGGGCCAAGCAGGCATCGATTCTAGCCAAGTTGACGGAGAGCGCTCTGCGTATTCACGACATCGTCAGGCGGATGCAGCGTTTGTCTGAGGAGTCTGCACGGGGCATGGCGCAGACGTCTCCGCATATGATTGTCGATGGGGCGGTTAACTCGGTTCGCGAGAAGCTGGCTTCTAAGAAGATTGAACTTTTGCAAACTGCCGATGAGGGGCTGCCCAATGTCTTCGTGCAACCTGATCAACTGCAACACGCGCTCGTGCAGGTTCTCGATAATGCAATCAATGCGATCGAGGGCGAGACACGACGCATCACAACTTCGATGAAGCGCATGGGGGATGATCTGGTGCAACTGGAAATCGTCGATACAGGCAGGGGCATCCCGGCATCTGCTATCAAGAAAGTATTTGAGCCGTTTTACACTCGTAAGGATGAGTGGGGAGGTCAAGGCTTGGGGCTTGCGGAGGCACAACAGATCATTTCCGCAAACCACGGCATCATTAAGATTCGAAGCACCGTAGGGCAAGGCACAACGGTGAGCATTCTTGTTCCAGTCGCAACAGAGAGGGCGCATCTTGTCTAAAGTCGAGGTGAAGCCAAGCCGCCGCCTGGTCGAGTTGCCAAGCGACGAGGCTGATACAGCGCAAACCACCAATCAGCAATTCGCTGCGATCGGTGAATTGCACGCTGGCATCAGTCACGAATCGAGGAATCTACTTTCGGGAATCCTCTCCTTTGCGCAGGTTGGACAACGGCGTCAAAGCGACCCAGCCAAAATGGTCGAAATCTTCGCGCGTATTGAGAAGGAGGCGCTTCGCTGCATCGATCTCCACACCTCGGTTCTTGAGCATGTGCGTATGGACGGGGAGCATTCTCCAGACGATTCGACAAAGGAGGCGAACGCTGTCGATATTGGGGAACCGATTGTCTCTGCGGTCCGCCTGGTTAAACACCAAATGCAGATGAAGCACCAGACGCTGATAGTCGAGACGGAATCAGAAGAATTCCTGGTGTCATTCTCTGGCGCTTCGCTCCGCCAAGTGCTCCTCAACTTGCTGCTAAATGCCATGCAGGCAACTCCCGATGGCGGCACGATTCGGATCGCCATTGCGGCAATTGCCGGCGACTTGGTTTGCATCTCCATTGAAGATTCCGGGCCAGGAGTGGCCGAGGACGATCGAGAGAGCGTTTTTGAGAGCCTCTTCACCACGAAACAAGGCGGAACCGGGTTGGGGCTGGCAATCACACGACAGTTGGTCGTTGCGAATCGCGGCTCGATCGAGGTGGGAGAGAGCGTACTGGGTGGTGCACGCTTCGACATTGTGATTCCCCGCAGCACGGGTGGAGCGTAGTTATGGGCAAACGATTAGCAATCGCGTTTGCGTTTCTCATTGCAATCTTTGCCGTTGGTGCAGCGATCTACACATTGCTCTTCTCGGCCAGTGAAGCGCCAACGGGCAACGTCGTTGCCGATATCCCCGATGCTTCTACGAACTTGGTTCGTGCAAGCGATGCCAGAAGCAGTACAGAGTCGGTGATTGTGGGGGCCATCGAGGGAAAACTCGAACGCAAAACTCTTGAGGGAACTTGGCAAGTCGTTCTAGTTGGAGATTCCGTTAGCAAGGACGACGCGCTTAGGACGATCGGCGAAGGATCGTCTGCTGTCTTGGAGATTGGCCTTGATGGAACACAGATTGAGTTGGCCGGTGAGTGCACCGTGCCGACGTTGACGACCGAACTCTCCACTGTGCAAATTGTTGATGGACGGGTCGCGGCGCGAGTCACCTCATCAGGGGAAAGCACCGTGCGAGTTGAGGCGCAAGGCTCGGATGCCGTGGCGGAAACCAGCGACGGAGACTTCTCCGTCTTGAGTACGGGCGGCGGTAAGGTTGCAGTGGCCTCGCGACGGGGCAGCGTGGCGGTTTCTGCCGCTGGCAAAACCGTCGCCGTGGACGCCGGTGAGCAAACCTTTATCGTCGACAAGGGCCCACCATCTCCACCAACAACTCTGTCACCTTCGCTGCTACTTAAAGTCGGCAAAACAGCGCGACAGTTGCGTGTGCGAGAGACGCTGGTGCGTGGCACGACAACACCAGGGGCGATTGTCAGTGTGGGTGGCGTTCGCGTCCAGGCTGATGCGAAGGGCGAATTTGAAACCATGGTCGCTCTTCGAGAAGGACACAATCGGTTTCGGGTTGTCGTTGAGGACGCACTCGGGCGCACTCGAGGCGAAGACCTGCCCTCGGTCCATGTCGATTCCAAGGCTCCCAAGACGCAAACCGGGATCGAGTGGTAGATCGACTCCTTTCACTACAGCAGTTCATGTCGCTTTTTGTTGAGGCATGCGCTGGGATGACCGATGCAACTAATGGTGTTTGTTGAAGCAGAGAGAAGCAAGCGCGCCGGAGGACGGCTTGTCCATCTGCGCGGCATTCTTTGCCTTTGCCTTTGCCTTGTGCTGAGTTGGCTCTCCCTTGGCAAGACAACTCATGCTTCGGTCGGAAGCGGAATGTTCGAGATGCGTGGTCCCAAGTCCATGCTCCTTGGCAAGGATGCGTCGGCCACGATCTCGGTGAAAGTGGGGGATAGGAAGGTGCGCCTTCATGCAAGCGTTGGAACCTTGTCAGGGGAGACTGTTTCGAAAGGAACGCTGTCGGCAACCTACACACCACCAACGACACGCTTTCCGCAGTTTGCGATTATTGTCGCTACTACCGACGACCTCAGCATTGTTGAATTCATAACAATTCCGTTGCTTGGCCAACCCACCATTCGCGTCGCCTCGGAGCCTCGTGCCGTCGTCTACGTCGGTGTTGATGGCGCAACGTTTGGCCCACTTAATCTCAACCGCAGAGGCCGTGGCAAAATTCGCCTCATCGTTCCGCCGGGAGTTGCGGAAGCAACCGTGCATTCGTCGGATCGCCTTGGCAATGAAACAACCGAGCCGTACGACCTCGGTGTTCCGCCATTTCAGCAACTCGTTGCACTATGCCCAAAAGGAAGCGATGAACTTGTTGTGGTGGCAATTGATGGCAAGGGCCGAGCCGAGAGCAGCGGGTCGTTAACGTTAAATGCCGAGATCGGGGTTCTGGCGCCGCCAGGCATGCGTTCTCCTGGCATCTACTCTGCCCGGTATGAGGTGCGAGACGACGTCGCACCTGAGACCACAAGCGAGCTTAGCGCAACGATGAAGGGCGCAGGCGCGGTAGTGCGCTGCCAAGCGCTTGTGCCGCGCGAAGCGCCGATCAGCCTAGCGGTGTCTACGAATCGTCCGGATTTTGTCGCTGGCAGCAACGCTCCCATCGAAGTTCAAGTGAAGTTCTCGTATCCGAGAAAGAGAGCACCGCGACATGTTCTCCCAACGATTTTTGCACAGATGGGAACGTTCTCGGAGCCGGAGTTGATTGGGAAAAACACCTATCGTATTGCTTGGGCACTTCCCGATGCGTTTGACGGAAACACTGAAGCAACGATGCGCATTGGAGTTGTTGGCGATGCACTGGAGCAACAAGTCCAGGTGCAACTCGTTGCGGGAGAGCTTTCGCGAATCGCGTTGGGCGCTAGCAAGGCAACGATGACGGCAAATCGCAACGAAGGTGCTTCGGTTCGGGTGTCCTCGTTCGATCGCTACGAGAATCCGGTGCCCTCAAATACCGTCAGATTGTCTGCAGAGAAGGGCGGGCTTGAAGCCGTCGAGCAAGACGAAGAGGGTCTGCACGCCCGCTACCGCACACCTCTGCGCTACGCGACGACAAAGGATACGATTACGGCACGTTCTGACTCAGGTGTGAAGACATCGATCTCGGTGCTTCTCGCGCCCGCGCCGCGCTGTCTTCTCGCACATGCTCGTGTTGGGTATTCGACAAATCTAGGAAGGGTTTCGGCACTTGCCTTTGCAGCTGACGCGGCCTATCGGTTTCCGTTGGGCGAGCAGGGGCTCTTGCTTGGGGTTGAATCGGGGTATTTCTTAAGCACTACGTCGGAGCCGCGCAGTGATGAGGTCGAAGACGTTTCGATGCGCATTGCCGTGATTCCACTCATGGCTCGCGCTGTATACGAAGTGAATACTCTACCGATCCAACTCTATGGAGGCGGGGGGGCCGGCGTTCTCTTTGCTAGAGCTTCGCTCGAATCACCTCGGTCGGGAATGCGAGTTGAGAACGCGCCCGTTTTCGCATTCTCAACGGTGCTCGGTGCGCGTCAACCTGTTGGGATTGGAGTACTCGTCTTGGAAGCGGCTTACTGGCATGGCGATTTCGATGAAGCGGGGCTGGCCGGAAATATTGGTGGCTTGCGAATCACAGGGGGCTACGGCTTTGAACTCTAAACTCCTGTGTTTGGCACTTCTTGGCGCGTTGGCCTTTGGGGCGTGCTCCGACAAGAACCCGGGGGTGCCAAAGCTCACGGCAGTGACACCTTCGATTGTCTCATCACTGTCCAGAACAACTCTTACTCTCGAAGGGCAAAATATTTTTGGTTTCGCTTCGGTTGAGCTTGCCAGCCAGAGTGCACCCGCAGTGGATGAGACATGGTTTGTACGGATTGGTGCTCTCGAAAGAATATCCGCGACGCTTGTCGACTCCGAAACCCTGACGATTTCCTTTCCCGCAGGAGCGCCACCTGGCACATACGACGTTGTTGCACAAGGCCCAGACGGCCGGACCGCAAGCCTGCCGAATGCCCTCACAGTCGTCTCAGATCCTGTTGGCCTCGCAATTTTCATCGAAACGGCAGCAGGCGGTCTTGGAGCGCCACTCGGCCCCCGCTCTATCGAGGCGGGACGTTACGTGGAGGCATTTGCTGTGCTTCGACAACCGGCTGGCGCTTTCGTACAAGATGTGGAAGTTGTGTGGTCGCTGGAGCAAGCGATTGGAGAAATTGCTATTGGCCCTTCTTCGAGCACAAGACTCCAAGGGCAATTCGTAGGCTCGACCGCCATTGTTGCGACTCATGCAACTGGAGAGTCGGCCGTAAGTGGCATGATCGACGTACTACCAGGCCCTGCAACCCGCGTTGTAATCGAAGACGCCGCCGGTGGCTTGGGCGCTGAGGTTGAGGAACTCTCAAATCTCTCAACCGATGATGATCTAACGCTGTACGCGATAGGGCGAGATGTCTTTGGCAATTTTGTGGGCGCGGAAGAGGTCGTCTGGTCAAGTACGGGAACGCTGCAAAGCATAGAACCGACTCCCACGGCAAACTTGACGATGTCACTCGCAACTCCAGGGTTGGGAACAATTCTTATCTCCGAACCAATCATCGGAACCGATGAGACGGGCACACTAACCGTGGGCCCAGGCCAAGTGAATACCCTAACGATTGCCCCAGATACGCTCTCAATCAGTGCTGATGACTTGGCGACGCAATTCTCGGTCACCGGTGTTGATGTCGACGGCAATGCGACCAGCGATCTGGGAACCGTTACCTGGTCGATAGCGACGGGGGCCATCACCTCAATCGACAGCGCTGCGGGGCTCTTTGAGCCCACCGCTGCTGGAACCGGCTCGGTGCGGGCGACGAGTTCCTATGGGCCGACGGACGATACTTCGGTGATCACCGTGCAGCCGGGGGCCGCGACTGCAATGGCAATCTCGCCGAGTACCGCGAGCGTGACCGCCGATGATTCACCGTTTGGATTCACCGCAGAGGCAGTCGATGCTGACGGCAATACAACGCCGAATGTTGGCACCCTTGCTTGGTCGATCGCGAGTGGCGCTATCACTTCGATCGAGGAATCCACTGGCAACTTTACTCCGACGAGATCCGGGACTGGCAGCGTCCGCGTTACCAGTTCGCTAGGACCCGTCGCCACAAGTGGGGCAGTCTCAATTGCACCGGGCCTGGCAGCATCCCTCGTTGTAGCTCCAGAGACACTCTCTTCAACCCGAGGAGACTCGGCAACAAGCTTTAGTGTTGCTGCCAGTGATGGCGATGGCAACGACACAACCAATGTGGGCGTCATTACGTGGAGTGCAACGAACGTCACCGAAATTGATAGTGCGAGCGGCGTTTTCACTCCGACAACACAAGGAGTCGGATCCGTTACGGCAACCAGCTCAATCGGGATTTTTGATGAGTCTGGAATTGTGGAGGTGTTCGGACCGCTTTCGATCGTTGAGGTGGCGCACCCTGGCATAGTTATCCGCAGCACCAAAAGCGTGCCGCTTGCGATTTCGGTCCTTAACAGGAGCACAGAGGCGATTCCGCTTACCGGAGTCACACTATCCTTTGACGCCTCAGGCGACGTTACCGATGAGTACAAGCCGATTCCTGCTTCCAGCCGGGCACAGCAAATCGAGCCCGGCGAAACGACTTTGCTAGTTTATTATGTCGGGGTTAGTTCGGGCGCAACTCTTGGGACGATTACCATCAACGTCGAGGTCGAGGGAGTCTCGGTATCACTGGGAAGGCTTGAGCACGCACGCGCCAGCAGTTCGTGGAGCGCAATCTTGGGGGTGCCCGTTGTGGCCACCATATCGAGCCCCACTGCTCCCGACAATCGCATCTGTGTTGGAGGGGATGTCGACTTTGATGGCTCCTCCTCCACCGCATCAATCGTCACGGGATATCTCTGGGAGTTTACTGGTGGGGTACCGGCATCGAGCAGTAGTAGTACGCCTCAGGGAATCGCTTACACGACTGTAGGAAGTTTTCTGTATAGCCTAACCGTATCAAGTATTAGCTCCGCTGCCATGCGCTTCGGAGCGAGCCCAATCTATGTGGGAGAGGTTGAGAGTGCGGCTGCTGATCAGTATCCAACCGGCTCAATCTCGTTTAACAAGCCCACAGAGAATGAAGCCTTCGCGATGGACGAATTGCCGACGGATAGGCTGATCGACCAAGATTCGGACACAAACGTCACTCAGTGTGATGGGAGCGATATCGATGTTAGCGGACACTGCTACCTAACTCTCTTCAGCGATCGAGGAGCCCTTGATGTGTCGCGTGATGTCGAGCCTGGTCTTCCGGGAATTCAAATCATCCTGCACGACTGCACACACTTCGACAAGGTGGTCATCGACAATGACCCGGCGCATCTGGAGGGCATGGGGATGCTCTACGCGGAATTTCGCAACGAGGCGCAAAATGCCGTAACAGCTTCTGGGTTCGTGAGCTTTCGGATGACAAATGATCTCGTAGCGCCAATGGTTGTGGCCACCAGCCCAACGTCCCCGTGTTCGACTGCGTGCTACCGCAAAGGAAATTCACTGCTCTTTGCGTTTAGTGAGCCGATGGATGAAAACAGTGTTTTGGACGGTACTCGGGTCGAGACGTCAAGCACCAGCGATTGCACCGGCAGCTTCACTGAGATTACCGCCGCCTCAACCATTCTCTATGATGCAAATTCGAGGACAGCGCGCGTCGCTCCGGAGCTCCAAGCCGCCTCAACGTATTCAATTCGAGTGACGTTGCAAACCAGCATCACCGATCTCGCGTCGAATGCAAACGCCCTTGCAACGGCGTTCTCGTACTGTGTGGTTGCGACGGACCAGGGGTCGGTATCGCTGCCTTTGCCACCGACGACGGTAGTTCTTTCCTCAGAAGAATTCTCGCCCGACGGCGATGGGCTAAACGACATGCTTTCGGTTTCGCTTGACGCCGAAGCTAGCACTGCAGCGATTGTCCTAGAGCTTCGTCGTGGTGAAGTGGTTGTGCGAACAATCTTGGATACTGTCGATGGAGCGGGCAATTACAGCATGGTGTGGGACGGTCGAGACAATGATGGGCGAATTGTTCCCAATGGCTATTACGCTCTCTACCTCACGACGGAAAATTCTGCCGGCACCATGTCGTCGCCTGTGATCACTGCCGTTGGTGTTCAGAGCGGTATTTCCTTTGTCGGAGTAACACCTAACTATTGAGCCTTCTCGTGAACGAAAGAACCATACGAATAGATGACAAGATCCGTAGCCTCAATCACTGAAACCGATGAACCACGACTCCTCCTGATCGACGATGAACCTGCAATCCTTGCGAGTTTCGCGCTCGCCTTCGGCGATCAAGGCTGGGCCGTCACGACCGCCGAGTCTGGTGAGGATGGCTTGGCGCTGTATGAACTCGGCGCATTCGAACTTGTCATAACAGACAAGAATCTTCCGGGTATGAGCGGCGTCGAAGTCGTTAGCGAAATTCGCAAGCTCGATGCAGTGGTCACGATCATGATGCTGACCGGCTTTGGCACGATATCGAGCGCAGCGGATACGCTCAATGCAGGTGTTGATGCCTATGTCGAGAAGCCTGTACGTGATGTCATACGTCTAACGGCTCGCGCCAAGGCGATTATCAGCCGTAGGGAGAAGCAGCGCGAACGCATTCGTGCTGCCCGCAGTAGCCCACCAAATCCGTTTGAGGTTCTTGTCCTCACCGGCAACCAGGCAAGCGCCAAGCTCATCTCTGGGGATTTGGACGGCAAGGTCGATAGGATCAGCGTTGCCGCAAACCTCGAAGAACTGCAAGCCGCAGTTCGAAACCGAGTGTTTGGATTGATTCTCGTCGAAGACGAAATCGCAAACCTCCGGGATACCATCGAGGCAACTAAGAAAGAGTCTGGTACTCCAATTGCCGTGTTGGGCCAGCACCTTGGGCTTGACACCATCATGTCTCTAGTGGAGACGGGCATTGCGGCCTGTGTTGTTTTTCCCGTCGGGAGCCCGCAGTGCGCCGAGCGACTGGGAGAACTCGTAAAACGCTTCCGTGTTGATACCGACGCACAGCAGACTGCCAACCAATCTGGCTAGGGAAAATCGCCTAGTCAACAGGACCTGTTTATCCGAGCCCCCCGGCCGAGCCCGACTGAGAAAACTACCAGCAGGCCTTTGGAGATTGCGACAATGGTCGACTTATACACTGTAGTATGCCGAACAATTGCTCACATGGTGAGCCCAGTGTTCTTGAGCACGGGCTTGCATACCTGGCCGACGCCAGCGTTCTCGTGATCGACGATGAGCCCGCAATCGTAGACGCGATTGAAGCGATTCTAGAAATCGACATATGTCGTGCAAACTCTGTGGCACAAGGCATGGAGGCATTCGCTCACAACGGTCCCTTCGATCTTGTGATTGTCGACAAGAACCTCCCGGATGGTTCTGGTCTCGAAACAATTCGAAACCTGCGTGCCCAGTGCCCGGACCAAGCGTTCATTCTGATCACCGGCTACCCATCGATGGATTCAGCGATTGAGGCGGTAGAGGCCGGCGCTTTCGACTATGTGCCGAAACCATTCCAGCTAAGCACGCTTGTTTTTAAAGCGCGCAATGCCGTCGAGAAAACACGGCAGAATCGACATGAACGCGCATTGGTAGCCCAACTCAAGGCAAGCGAGCAGCAACACCGAGCGCTCTTTCAGGCGTCTTCGGATGCGATCCTTCTATTCGACAGCGCCAGCGGGCACGTGAAAACTGCGAACCACGCCGCCGCCCTTATGTATGGCTACTCTGTAGAGTCTCTGATTGGACGTTCTCGGTCGGCATTGCTTGAGGAAGCCACGGGGACACTGCACATTCATGCCGAAGGGAAGGACGCCACGATCGTATCTGCGATTCGCCGCGATGGAAGCAAGGTTCCGGTTGAAGTGTCGCGTGGAGAAACAAGCGTTGATGGTGAAGATGCATTCGTCGAGGTGATTCGTGACCTTTCTGAGCGAGTTCGCATGCAGGACGAGCGCGAGAAGATCGCCAAACGTTTGCGGGCATCGGAGAAGATGGAGGCGCTAGGACAGCTATCGGCCGGCATCGCCCACGACTTCAATAACCTCCTTGTGGTCTTCATGGGGGCATCCGGTGAGATTTCGAATTGGATCGAAGATAATCCTGAGTATGTAAATGAAGACATTCGCTATGCATCAGAAGAACTCTGTCAGGCAATTATGAGCAGCCAGAGCCTGACCAAACAGCTTTTGGGATTTGGCCAGCGACAGCTGCCTTCGAGACATAATTTAGACGTGGCACACGAAATTCAATGTGTTGCGCGCTTGCTAAGCCGAACATTGACCGAGCGAATTGTGGTGACGGTCGCTGTCGCCGACGACTTGCCGCTCTTGCTCATGGATCGAGGCCATCTTGAGCAGGTACTGACAAATCTAGCGCTTAACGCTCGCGACGCGATGCCGACCGGCGGGAACCTCACGATCTCCGCAACATCGAAGCTCAGAGATAACGCTCAAGCTGTGGTCGTTATGCAGGTTAGCGATACCGGTAGTGGAATGGACGAGGCCACCGCCAGTCGCATCTTTGACCCTTTCTTTACAACGAAGGGACCCGAGCAAGGCACTGGCCTTGGCTTGGCCACCGTCCACGGAATCGTGCGTTCCAATAACGGCGAAATCCGCGTGGAGTCAACAATCGGCGCCGGCACCACGTTTGAGATAACTCTTCCGTGCTCTGAATTGGAAGAGGATGCCGTCGCCGAAGAGGAAACGCTTTCCTACCGAGAGCGAATCGGAGCGAGGATTCTTGTCGTTGAAGACCACGAGCAGGTTCGAACTTTTGTCGAACGGGCCTTACTCCGGGCTGGGTACAACGTTGCTTGTGCCAAGAATGGCGAAGACGCACTTGCGCTGGTTGAAACCACCCCACGCTTCGATATGTTGCTCACTGACGAAGGCCTTCCGACCATACAAGGCCACGAACTTGCGACCCAGCTTCTGGCAACGCACAACATGAAAGTGCTGTGCATGTCGGCGTACGCGGCACCAATTTGCTCTGCTGGTAGTCCGCAGTTTCCGTTTCTTGCAAAGCCGTTTAGCGCCAATCGGCTGCTCGCTCGCGTTCACGATGCGTTGGGCGGCGATGCCGACAATGCTAGTATGCTGTAAGGCTTACGATTCGTCGTGCCGAGATAACCATTTCAGCTGCACTATCGAAAGCAGCGAGTAGCAGCGCGAAAGAACCCACATGCCAACCGAAAGCAATCCTCTCTCTACTCCGCGAACACTTCTCCAACAACTCAAGCTGCCAGCCCTAGCGCTGGTTGTCGGGGTGAGCACGATGTGCACAGGCCTCGACAATATTGATGTCGCGACTCGCGGCGTGACGACGGTTCCGGGCAGTGTGGTGGGCAGCCTGCTCGGTCAGTTTAGCTTCGCAGGATTTAATGGCATTGATGTTAGCGAATCGCAGGACTTTCGAAATCAGGGCTACACTAAAGATCAAATCGACTCGGCGCGACTAAAAGTATTTACGCTCGACATCGACGAGCCCGCCACTGCGAATTTTAACTTCCTCTCAAAGCTCTCGTTCTTCGCAGAATCCGAGGGCCTGCCACGCGTCGAAATCGCGCGATTGGAAGTGGTGCCTCGCGGCGTTCGGTCGCTTGAGATGGAGATTCTCGATGTCGAACTTGTGGACTACGCAGCTGCGGAGTCGATGACCATCACGACGACGGCCACGGGGACCTCGCCGGAAGAAGATACAACCATCATCGCCAATGTTGTCTTGGACATTGATGTGAATGTTGATGGCGCCCTCGGCTGCCAGGTCTCGAGCCTTTGACCGAGCCGCGGCCGCTCGCACGGCTTGCTTCGAGCGACCCGCTCAGTTAGGGGGCGCGAGCGTTTTTGTGCCCTCAAGAAACGCCCGAACTGCCACAGGTGCGCCAAAGGCGCCTGTTACTTGATTGCTCGCCCCAAGCTCAGAGGCGAGTAGGGTATCCACATCGTTTGGAGTGAGGGCTGCCATCTTCCGAACCAAGGTGTCGTAGAACGAATCGGTGAGCGCGAAGCGCGCGATGAACTCGAGCCTCCGCGCAACCACCCCAGAGTTCGATGCACTGGCGAGAAGTGCATCAACGTTCTTTCGCCTCGCCAGTACAAAGGCGGGCTTGTACGCGCCTGTGCCGCTGCGAACGCTATCGAGAGTGGCGCGAAGGAGTTGGCCGGCCTGCGCTGCCCTGGATGCGTCAACCGAGCCTGTGATCTGCCAGTAGCCACCAGCGACCCGATTGACGTAGCGCGCAGACATGCCATAGCTGATGGCATGGCCTTGGCGCATATCTGCGAGTTTGGACGTGAGGATGGAAGCGAGAACCATGCGCGTTGCTTGGCTATCATCAACGCCGCGGCTGCCCGCAAATCGCACATCGATGTCGACGGTCGGTTTGTTGGCGAGGCCTTCACCGCCGATCCAAGCCGGCGCCTGGCTCTGCGCCAATGCAGCAATGGGCTTTGCCTCGGAACCACCCGAGACATGATCGACCAAGTAATTGATCCAGGCTTTGGCCTGACTTGGCTCAAATTTTCCAGTGAGAATGAGAGTCGAGTTCTTGGGAACAATGTGCTTTCGAGCCCAGCCTAAAACTCGATCACGAGTCATCGCATCGATGCTCTTAGCCGTCATTGCTGGCCTCGCGTATGGATGCTCGGCTCCGTAAATCGCAACCCGCATGTCCTGTTGAAATTTGCGCATGGCTTTCGAGCCGCGCAAGTTGAGTCGGCTCTTTAGGTGCGTGCGAACTTTCGTCGAGACACTGCGCCCAGGCGAGCGCAGCTCGTAGAGAATATCTCTTAGAACAGAGTCGACCATGAACGAGAGGTTGAACTGCCAGTACACCATCGAGTCCTCGAAGACGTCGTCAAAGCCCGAGACCATGGCAGTGCCCTCTTTGTTCTTTGGATCCATTGCGGCACCAGACTGCGTGACAAGCCTGCTGTTCAAGACTGGCACTGCACCGTGGGGCCAGAATACGACCTTCAGGCCGTTGCCCATGCGATACCGAGTCGTCTCTAACGCCAAGCCAGTGCCGTCTGCTGGAAGCTCGATAGGACGATCCGCATCCCTTGGATCGACAGTGATGCCACGCACGTTGGTGTGCCCACTTGCAAAGGCCGACTGCACGCTGCCTCCACTTGCGCCCGCATTCCCTGGAGCCACAACAATAACCTTGGCTTTGTCGGGGTTGATCCACTTCTCGGCTAGACCGCGAACTTCAGTCGGCGTGGACGTTCGCAACTCTTTGAGCTTGTCGATGAGTAGGGTGAAATCCTCCTCATAGAGGAAATAGCCGCTGTACATATCCGCGCGACTTTCTAGTGGCTCGTACTGCGCCAACAGTGTCGCCTCTCGGCGAATCATTCTTCGCGTCCACCAAACACTTCGCTTGCCCTCGCCGCTGCTCTTGAGATACCTGTACATCTGTCGCACCGACTTGCGAGCTGCGTCATCTGCATCAGAGACATGTTTCATGGAGCGCAGCTTTACTTGCAAAACCAGGTAGGGCGCTTCACCACCACCAGCAATCCATGTATCCACGTTGTGCCCCCAGCCATAGGTATAGGCAAAGTCGCTAAGCGCAGACTCCATATTCGAGCGCGCCATTTGCAAAAGTCGATACTCGCGGGTTCCCTCGGCCGGAAGAGGCCACGCCATCATGTACGTGCCCTCTGCAACGTCTGCTGTGATCGTGTGCTTTGAAGCTTTGCCAATTGCAGCGGGCGCGATCGGGTTTTTCTCTGCAAAGCGCGACGGTACCTGAGCAAACGCCTCACCCACCGCGGCCCGGACCTCGGCCTCGTTCACGTTTCCACTCACGACAATCGTCGCTTGGCCTCTGCGAAACTGGTCTGCCATAAAGAGGCAAACGTCTTCCTGGGTAAGGCTTGATACCGAGGCAACCGAGGCGACGTCATGATACGGATGGCCCTCAGGGTAGAGCGCACTGTGCATATCTGCTCGCAAATCGCTGCCACCCGCGCCAAGACGTTCACGCAACTCGTTAACAACAACTTCCTTTTCACGTTCAAACACATCGGGATGGATCTTGTCGCAGGCGGTTGATGCGCGAGTTGCTTCAAGGGCTAGAAGTTCGGGCATGGCCGAAGGCAGGGCTTGTGCCTCAAAGTGCATGTAGTCGGCGGTTGTCGAGGCATTAAAGTAGGTGGCAACGCGTCCAAACTCGGCGAAGAGTGAGGTTGTGCCCTCACCACCGTGTTGGGGAACATCAAATTCGAAGAGCAGATGCTCGACAAGGTGAGCAAGTCCTTCTTTCCCCGGTGGGTCATCCGCTGAGCCCGCTGGATAGCGAACATCGACTCGGGCAAGACGAGACGACTCGTCTTCGAGAATAGCGATCAGGTAGCCGGTTCGAATCTTGGCAACGGTTATTTTTGTATTGACCTTAAGTGTGCGCTCAGGCGTTTTGGGGCGCCTGGCACCGCAGCTCAGAACGAGGGCGAGAACGGGCAGCAGCAAGCAGAGGTATTTCGATAGAGGTCGCACGGGCTGGACATACCACAATTATGAAGCGACATGGTTTGGCCGGAAAGTCGGCAGTGCGAAGGCGAGGACCGGTCTACTTGCCTGTCTTGAGAGTAGGAATAGTAGTAGGAATAGTTCTTGGTTGTCTCTGAGCTCTTAGAGGGTTTTAAGAAATTCGAGGATCGCGCGACGCTCGCTGGCGCATAGGCTATCTCCATACGTATGTCCTGCGTTGCTGTAGCCCGGAATGCTCGTGTCATACACTTGCGAAGGCGATGCTTGCGTCTCGGCCTTGCTTGCGACGGCGAAGGAAAAGCCCAGTGCATTCTCGTCGTAAGTTCTTCGGTCGCGACTATCGACCCACGCAGCTGGTCGAGCGCTTGAATCAAGAAGCGCCGCAATCGTGGGTATGGAGCCGTTGTGTAGGTACGGGGCCGTGGCCCAAATGCCGTCGAGAGGCGGTGCTACGTAGCCGTGGCCTGGCTCTAAGCGAGATATCTCGCCGTAGAAGCTCTGTGAGAACCACTCGAGGTAGGGGGCAGCAAATTGTGCGCTGCCGAGGGCGAGGTTTGGGTCGGTGCCAACTTCGTCTAAATGCACTAGCAGGTTTGGATAGGTATCGGTGTCGCCGTACTCGCCGTGGCAATGAGCACACCGATCGTCAAAGAGCGCTTGGCCCTCTCGTGCCTTCGCCTCGTCGATCGGGAATGGATACTTGGGTGCCTCTAGGGAAAGTACGTAGGCGCGCACATCGGGGAAGTAGGCGTCTATTGCACGTGCGTGCTCAACGGAGTTGGTGCACAGTGCCGAGCTTGTCATCATGATTCGAGCTTGGTCGCCGCGCCCGGCGCCGGTGTAGAACATGGCGTTCTTCTTCTTGAGATGCCACCACGGCGGTACGTCGACAGGAGGCACATCATTGGATGGCTCTTGCAAACGCAAGCTCTCCGACCAGGCTAGTGTCTTTGGATCGCGATGAGCAAAGAGCGCAGCAGCGACAGAGTCTGCGGGATTGGGCCCAGCTACCTTCATGCGAATGTAGGGCGCAATTGCCTTGGCGCGCTGCACGAGTTTTCTAAGCTCGCTACCGGCCTCGCCGGTAGCGGGGACCAAGCGTGCAAGTTGCAGTGGTATCGTTGTATCGGCACTAAAATCGACTCGAGTCTCTCCAAGGCCCACTACGAGTTTTCCCTGCAGCATCGAAGCATGGCAGGAAAGGCAGTTTGCCGTCGCCATCTTGCTTCCATCACTGGTGTCATAGCCGTTGAGAAAGTATGGCAAGCCGACCGACGATGGCGGACGGTTGGGCACTTGCCACTGCGCCGAAGTCGTTCCAAAGAACCGCTGTACCAAGGCTCGTGGCACGCCACATCCAACGTAGTTCTTGCCCACAAGCGCTTGATAGCCGGCTTGCGCATCGCCGTTGCGCTGGGGCTCTGGTAGTAGGGCAGTGAGTTGCGTCTCGGCGTGCTTCGGTGGCGCAATCGACGCATCGTCTACCGGGCTTGCTTGCTCAGCAGTCGGTTCGTGCTTTGGCGTCTCCCGTGAACCACAGGAAATCAGCACAAGTCCTAAGAGAGCAATTCGCACAGGGCAAAGGATAGCCGAAGACCCGAGTAGGCCGGGCAATGTAAAGCAAATGACTTCTCGGGCTTAGGTTCGAAGAATGCTTTGCATCTTCTTGCCGCGCGCAAGTTCATCGACAAGCTTGTCGAGGTAGCGAATCTTTTGCATAAGCGGGTCTTCAACGTCTTCGACGCGCACGCCACACACCAGACCGGAAATCATTCCAACATTCGGGTTTAGCTGCGGCGCTTGCGCAAAGAATGTTTTGAAGTCGATGTTGGCGTCGATGATCGTGCCGAGTTGTACTTCGCTGTAGCCTGTGAGCCACTTGATTACTTCGTCGACCTCGTGCTTTGTCCGTCCCTTTTTTTCTGCCTTCTGTACGTACAGTGGGTAGACGCGGCCAAATGACATCGCAAAGACTCGTGGTTTCATGCCCATGACAATCGGTATCCCGAAGGTAAGACTACGTCAATAGAGCTTGGCGGGTTGCTGCACAAGGGGCACTGGCTGCGATCCAATTTGTTGTCTTAGGAATGGGTGGACATGCCCCAGTGTTCTCAGCATCATCGGGTCCATGCACCATCTACACGTTGTTACGGGAGGCCTTCTTCTTTTTTTATTCGCTTGCGGTGGCTCGGAAAAAACCGTTGCAGAACCGGCTCCGGCTACCGATATGCAAACTTCGCTAGAGGGGCACCTCACGATTGCGCCCTTCGTCATGACTACAGCGAGTTTCAGGGACGATGGTACTTCGAGGGGCGGCCGAATTATTCGCGGCAATGCTGAAGGCGTGATTTCTGTCGAAGAAGATGGCATCACAAAGGACGTGCTCCGCGTAACGTCTGACGGGGTCTTTACGCGGCTTGATGGTAAAAGCGGGTCACTCCGCCTCGACAAAGGTGGCACGTTTCACATTGACGGCAAAGCATTTACCAAGATGCGCATCGGCGATGATGGCACCATGTACGGAGGTGAGGAGGTCGTCGCTAAAATCGAAGACGGCAAGGTGGTCGACGTCATCGGCGGTTTTTTAACCTCGACGGTTACGTCTAATGGCGAGACGCAGACAACGACCAAGGCTGAGATCACGATCGAAGGTGGCCCAGATGCTCAACGTCTCGCAGGAGCCATGCTCGGCCTGATGCTGCTTCCAGGGGATGAGGAGGTCTCAGACGATTCCTACGAGAAGGCATCGGAGCCCGCGGTAGCGCCAGAGGCCGTCCCGGCGTCAACCCCTTAGGCTCGATTGCAAATCGTCTCTCGTTTAGCTCTCGACGGTATCGAAGATGAGCTGACAGCAGAGCTTCACCGAGTAGGTACGAAGCTCTTTGCGCGCCTCTGCAACGTCTGTCAGCCCAGTTACATGGCAAGCCTCTTCATCAGAGCTAATGGCGTACGAGCTTATAAGTCGATTGGCGGCATCTGCCACTAAGCGCATCTCTCGCAAGGGCTTCTTGGATACCTGGCTTAAGACCATGGCAGCCCCAGCGAGAAAGGGGCCGCGAAAGTGGGAGTGTCGCGACGTCGGCATTCCGCCTTTTCGCGTGGTGAGAATGGAACGCATGCGCGCACACTCCGCATTCGCCTCTAAGTAGTCAAAGATGGACTCAATACAGAAGCGAATCGCAGCCTGCGGGCTCGTGGCTGAGAGTAGCTCCGTGCTTAGCTTTGCCTGAAGCTCCCTGAGACCCTCGTGATAGCTGTCTAGGCAGGCTTCTAAGAGTTCTTCGTGGGTTGCGAAGTAGTACCGAAGCGTTCCAGAGCCGACGCCGGCAAGACCCGCGACCTTTCGAACCGTGACGGCTTCCATTCCTTCTTTCTGCAGCAGAGAGCGAGCTTGGCTGAGAATGAGGTCATAGGTTGCACTAGAGTCTGAATTGCTTGGACGGCCTGCCATTTCCCTTTTCAAATTCCTATCGTGACCGGCCGCGTCTACGTTGCGGCCGGTATGGGTCTTCTGTTCTTTTACCATGGCTGCGAGTGTGTGGCCCGCTGGCTAGATTTTGGAGCGCTAGTGAAATCGGTAGAACGCCGTCTTAGAGGCTGGATTGCGCGCCGGCAGAGCCCTCACTTGGCCCATGGACGTTTCGATGTGTTTCATAGGCTTCAAATCCGCCAGCGACGCTGTCTAACGTTTGCAGGCCAGCACTGTACATTCCCCGTTCCTCGTTTCAAGCCTTGAGGCGAGATCGCGCTGTGCAAAGAAATATATCGTAATTTTTCTTAGTGTTTTCAAGTGCGCACATCTAGCACGCTGTTCTATTTGACTGGGCGCTGCCGGCACCGGAGTTCTCGCGTTAGCGGTTTAGTTATCTGACATATCAACAACGGAGATGTGCAAGCGACTGTCCTCATAGGTTGCGCCAGCGACTTGCACGCCCTTCTCAATTTCAGCCGTCCAATTCGGCCTAGAACGCCGTTCTATTCCTTCTATTTACACAGGGCGACTTTGGTAGGAGGGTGGGCGCGCTAACCGACGAACGTCAGCGAACATCCATCACCCGCAGCGACCACTCTTTACAAAGGCAGCCCCCAATGTCATTTCTCCAGAAACACTCGCTATCCCTCCTCCCCACCATTCTTCTCTCAGTCGCTTCTCTCGCGGGAGCCTGCGCCTCCGATCCCAACTTGGGCGACAACCAAGACAACCAAGACAAACAAGACCAGCTCGAGCAGAACGCCTTTGAGCGGGTGTGGATTGCAGGTTTGCTTGACGACGCGAACTTCGAGCCATTTAACCTTAGCAATGCCAGTGGTCGTGTTGGAGCGAGTGGGGCTCAAGCCGAGCTAACCATCTTCGCCGATGGCGTTGCCGGCCTACTGGTTTACGGAAACGAAGGCGAGTCGCTAGCGTTGCGAGCTAGCCAAGATGACGTCTCGATTTACGCGTACGGGCCGATCGCAATCGTCCCGCAAGAAGGCACAACCTCGGCCACGATCGACTGGGAGAACCTTGAGCGAACTGAGACATATTCTGATTCTGGTCAAGAGAGTTTTGATGCGCATGTTCGAGGCACGTATCTGGCTCTAGTCGTTCCAAACGACCCAAAGAGTGAAGTGGAATTGACGGTATCCCTAGCGCGAGAGGCTGTAGGGCCAGCAGGCGAGCGAACGGAAACGCTCACGATCACAAGCCCGGTCGACGATACCGCGGATAGCTCAACCAAAGGCGCGACGGATTGCCTTCAGGCGTACCAAAACCTGCTCACGACGGTTCCGGAGAATGCCCGCATTCGTGGGCTTTCTTGCCCACAAGCCGACGTTGAGTTTACCGGAAATGCTCCTGAGGGAATTCCTGTGAATCGGGGCGTTCTCTACACACAATCGCGTGTTGCCGAGCTAAGCATCGAAGTCGCGCTGCCTCAAAACTTTGAGCAAGAGAGCTTCTATGTCGACGAGAGTGCCGGCTACTTTTCCATGCAGGCGGAGCGTGCAGAGCCTGCACGCGATTACATCGGCATGGAGTATCTGGGCGAGCATTGTCGAAGCGAGCTTGCCAAGATAAAGGCAGAGTACGGCGATGCACTCATCGCGGCCTCCTGTGGTTCACCGGTTCGCGTCGATCACGACTACTGGGAAGTGACGACCGACCTGCACTATGTGCGCGACGTCTTTTTGACGGTCGACTGGTAAGGCGTAGTGCGAGCTCTCCTGAGCCTCGCCTGTTGTGTGGCTGCCGCTTGCGGAAGTCAAGACGAAGAGGCTTCCCGCATTGCGGATGCGGGAAGCGAGCTGGATGCCAACGGCAGCTTCACCCGAAGCATGCTCTTAGGGCGCATGCCGGTGGCACAACGCGACAAGCGCGATTCGATACCGTTCGAATCGCGCTCGTTACGAGTTATTCTGTTTTCTATTGAGGCCGTGCGCGCCGCCAAGGGGCAGCGACGCGGCGACCTCGTTTCGCGCTAGGGAGCCTCTAGAGCGTTGGAAATGAATCCACGCACTCCCAGCCGATGACGCAGCCAGCATCGTTCTCCATGGGAAAGGCCGTTTCATCATCATCGCAATTGGGGGATACAAGGTCTGGGCAGTCCGTGCTGCATTCCCAGCCAACGATGCACTCTTCGGCGTTTCGAACGGGAACTGCGCCTCCGCCGGAGCAGAAATCTGGAGCTTGGGGCGCGATTTCTGGGCACTCTTCGCCGGAACAGGTCCAACCGACAGTGCAGTCATCGTCGTTGGTAACAGGAGCGAGAGTTCCGTCCTCGCAGAAGTCCGATGCAGGGGGGCTAATCTCGGGACAAACCACGGTGCTGCAGGTATCGACATAGTCGGAACAGCAGTCGCCGTAGGTCTCGCATTCAACGTCGCACCAACAGACTCCGAGGGGGGCGGGGCCGTCGCAATCCGACTCTTCACAAGAGCCGCTAAGTTGGTCGGTCTTGCCAAGGGGGGCGCGGTCGGTTGCTTCCGAGCTTGTGTCTGTACAAGCCGTGGCGGAGAGCAGGACGAGGGGGAAGGCAATGGTAAGAAGTAGGGGGCGCATAAGATATCCTCTGTAGGGGTAGGGGGTGTATCTACAGCACGTACGAGGCTGGCTTCTGTAACAGCGATTCGAAGAGTTTTTTAAGAATCCTCGGACGCCGTCGCTAAGAGTCGCTCAAAGCTCATTGTGACTTGGTCGCCAAAGAGCTTGAGCACGTCATCGATCTCTTTGGAGGCTTCCGATAGATCTTCTTGAAGCTGTTGCCTGGTGGCCGCCAGTAGCTTGGAGCGAACACTGGAAAGCCAACGAGCAATTGTCACTCGATGGACGCGATAGATATTTCCAATCTCTGCAGCGGTCGCCCCATCTAGAGTGTGCCGCAAGACAAGCCGGTCGCGGGTGCTAAGCCCCTGTACTGCATTTTCAAAGGCCTTCTTAATCGCGTTTCTGTAGGTAATGCGGATGAGTTCCAACTCTGGCGAGAGTTCGCCATCGGGCTCGTTTAGAAGGCTTTGGGTAAGCGGAGTTTGGCGTGCTTCCACGCGTGAGAGATCGAGCGCCTCGCGAGTTGCGACGACCCGGAGCCAGGAGGCGAGCTTCCCGCGACCGCGATACCCAGAGATTTTTGGGTCAGGGCCAGTAAAGACTCGACAAAAGATATTCTGAGCAATGTCCGCTCGCACATCCGCGGCCTTGCCCATGCGTGCCAAGACTCGCGCGATTTCCGGCGCCAGCGTTTCTTCGTAAACGCGCACAGCCTCGGGGTTTCCCAGGGTGCATCCGCGGGCGAGGTACAATTCTCCGATCTCAAACCCCTCGGGCGGCTCGAAGTGCTCGCTGTCGGTGACCAAGCGCTCAACCAGGAAATCGACGAAGTCTGCCGCAGGCAGGGCGGGCACTTCCCACGGGAGCGTCGCGCTTGATAGCTTGTGGGTAAGAAAAACACCAATTTTCTCCACGACTTCCTTTGCGAGGTCATCCCGCTCCAAAACCACCATTCGGAACGCAGCTGTAAAATTAGTTTTCAGCTTGTGAATGGCCTCCATGGCTATCCTCCTTGCTCGTCCACGTTACTTCAAATCCCTCCAGATGTTGGCCAGCCTCTTCTGCTGCGTTTGGAAAGCGCGGCGCAATCAGGCTGCCAATCCAGGGGGCGGCATACTGCGAGACGACTCGCTCCTGTGCCATCGCCCACCATTGCCCCTTTGGGTCGATTGCAAACGTCGTACTCGTCGACGGGATGTTTGCGAGTAGGGCTCCACTTGCCACGTCGAAAATTCTTAGCTTGGCATCGAACGAGGTGGTGATGAGCCACCGTCCATCGTTTGCCACAACTGCGGCATTCACCCACGTTGCGGGATGCGGGATCGTTTGCACAAGAGCCAAGGAGCGGCCGTCTAAGACCCAGGCCGAGCCGTTGCCCGCTGCGGTGAGCTGCGCCCCTTCGCTAGAGAATCGAATCTCGCTGATTCGCACCTTCGTCGAGAACGAGGCGTTCACGTTGGCTGAGGCGAAGGACCATAACTGAATGTCTCCTGCACCATCGACCATCGCCAACAACGAGCCGTCGGGCGAGATTGCTAAGCCAGCGACAAATGCCGGCAGCTTGGCAATTGTCTCTGGTGTTGTCCCCGGCTGCCAACTCAGCACCTCACCATCGTTGGTGCCAAAGAAAACGCGACCGTCGCTGGGATGCAGAGCCATCGAACGCACATTATCGTTGACGTTAAACTCGGTATTTTTCTCAAATGTTCTGGTGTTAAAGAGGTCGAGTCGATCGTCCATGCTAAGGGTCGCTAGAATGTCGCCTTCAAGCGCAACTCTGCGAATCGCGTCATGCCCGGTATCAAGGCGATGCACGGCTCCGGTTGAAGGCGTCCACAGCGAGACAACTCCATCAAAACTTGGGATTGCGATCTGCTTCCCATCGCTAGAGACCGCGAGATTGTAAGAGACCTCGGCGTCGGTTGAGACTTCGGGGATTGTTCTGAGTTTCCACCAGTCCAGAGCGCAGTCCCTCCCTGCGGTGACCAATTGCGACCCGCCGCTTGTAACGGCAACACTATCGATGGAAGTGCTAGCTCGAACCGCTGCGATTACAGCAAGGTCTGCCGAGAATATACGTACTTCGCTAGCTGCGTCGGCTACGACGAGCCTTCGTCTAGATGTGTCCGACGTTAGAGGATTGAGCCCACGCTCGCCGACAAAGGTCGTTTTGCTGTGCACACCAGCGTGCGATTGCAGGGACCTATCCAGGCTGCTGCTTATGATCGACTCGCCGTCTTCGGAAAAGGCAACGCCTGTTACCCACTGCGTGTGAGACGTGAATTTGCCAAGCGGTCGTCCACTATCAATACGAAAGTGCCGAACAGCCTTGTCGCTACCTGCGCTCGCAAATGAGGCGCCATCGGGAGAGATCGTGATTGCGAGAATTCCACCAGCATGCGCCGGTACACGCCTCGATTTTGATTGCCCCTTTGCGAAAATCCAAATGACACCGTCGGAATCGCCAAGCACAACGTCTCCCTTTGGAGAAACCGCCATGGCTGTCGTCGGGGCTTCGCCTGATAAGAACTCTTCTATGAGTTCGCCCTGCGCATCGTAGAGCAATGCGCCCCCGTTGGACTGATGACCAACAAGCACGTTTTTGCCATGGCTTGCCACCGTTCGGCTCGCGGTCGGAAGTTCAAAACCCCCGTGGAGGTTCCCGCTGGCCGTATCAAAGAGACCGAGCGTCGTCCCCGACAGGCAAATGAGGACCTCGCCTTCTGCTGAAGAAGCTAACTGCGAAGTATTCTCCTCTTGTGAGCGAGGCTCGGTATGTCGGTGAAACTGCGCCATGGGCTGTTGATTTGCCTGGAGCCGAAGGGAGTTGAGCCTTGATTCAGACCCAGCGCGCTTTGTCGGTAACTCGGAGACAAGCGCCTCGGCTCGGTCGGCATGAAGTTGCGCTTCGAGAAAGAATCCATCTCGAGCAAGGTCCTCCGCCTTATTTAGATGAGCTTGGAGCAAGGCCTCGGATGCGGTTTGCGCGGACTGGCTGGCGGCGTTTGCTGCTTGCAATGCACGGCGCCTCGCGCGCCCTTCACTGGCAAAGGCAAATGAGATCACGAGAAGCGCGACTGAGACGGCAGCAAAGACGAGACCCAGCGCGCGAATGGCTGTCTTATGCGACCGGTAGAAGAGGCTCCAGGCCTCCCATGTCGAGTACGTATACGCGTTAACCTGCTGGCCGCTGAGATAGCCGGCTAGGTCCTCCAGTAACTCTTGTGCATCCTGGTAGCGATCGACCGGGCTTGTAGCCATGGCCCTGGCACAAATTGCGGCGAGTTCCTTCGGCGCGGTTGGGCACACTGTGAGAACGGGTTGATAATCGGCATGGGTCGCCTTGCGAAGCACAACGTTGGTGTTGGCCCCAGCATAGGGCGGTTGTCCGGTCAGCAATTGATAGAGAACAGCACCCAAGCACCAAACGTCTGTTCTCTTGTCAAGAGATTCGAGGTCTCCGCATCCTTGCTCTGGGCTCATGTAGGCCGGCGTGCCCAGGGTGCTTCCCACAAGAGTGAGCTGATCGGATTCTTGGACTAAGACTTCTTCGCAATTGTCATCGCGCTGACTGAGCGACTTTGCCAAGCCCCAATCCACAACGATGGTGTCACCAAATTCACCAATCATGATGTTTTGCGGCTTAATGTCGCGGTGTACGAAACCGCGTTTGTGCGCGAACGCCATGGCTTGGCACGCATCGAGAACGTGCGGCAAAAGCCCTAAACGCGCGGTTAGCGACGCGCACTCTCGGGTTGCGTTCGCAAGCGTCTCGCCATCGATGCGGCGCATGCAGAAGTAGACGCTGCCATCGTCTTCGCGAACCAGATCGTACATGGGAACGATGTTTGGATGCTGAAGGGCCGCGGTGATACGCGCCTCGCGCACAAAGCGCGCGATCGCTCGCTCTGGGTCTCGAGGCCCGGCGATTTCTTTGAGCGCGACGTCGCGCATGAGAACTCGGTCAAACGCTTCCCAGACGACCGATTGGCCGCCGGTACCAATCTCTCGCAGTAGTTCGTAGCGCCCGCCGGATTGCGCGAAGCGATGTGCATCCTCGGCTTCCGCTTCGTCTTCGGGATAGGCCGCAATGCGCGCAACGCTTCGGCACAGTGAGCATGCCGCAAGGTGCGCCTCCACATCGGTAGCAATTTCTTCACCTGCCAAGTAGAGCGACAGAGCTTCGTCGCCGGGGCAGTCGCTTACCGGCACTGATATCTCGAACACTGCTGTCCCGCCTGCCATCCCGAGTGATTCGAGGCAGTGGCGATGGTGTGCGTTGGTAAGGCGTTAAAACGGTTGTGCAGACATCGAAGCATTCGCGGCTCTTAGCGTACGCTAGGATAGCCGTTCAGCGAGTCGTGCCGCAAAGGGTTTTCTCGCTTCTCCTTCGCTCTAGGCAAGTTTGTTGTAACGATTTTCGTCACGTGCTGGCAGCTGCCTGATGTGCCTCGGTGCTTCTCCGAATTGTTCGTAGCCACCAACGCAGGCGGCTGAGATACTTTGCTAAGGGAGCATCACAAGGTCGATCGTTGCTCTTCCTGGGCGGTTGGCCGAATGGACCATGGCTTCTGTGGTGGCCTGCCAGAATTCAATATCCCAGGCGATGACAGTCACTTCATACGTGCCGAATGGGATGTTGATCAATTCCATCGTCTCGTCGTTACACCGTTGGTCTTCGAGGGAGTAGTACTCGCCGTTTTCGCCGTTTAGATAGACGTCAACGAAGGATGCGCCCGCATCGGCGCAGGAGGCCCGCGATGGTTGGTCAAAGGTATAGGTTGCAGTGAAGTCCGCGCCCACCGCAGCATCGGGGAGTCCGACCTCTGCGTCAGGCCGAGTGATTTCTGCATCGGGGAGCGCAGTGTTTGCATCGGCGGCGCTATCGCTTGGTGAACTAGATTGGCACGCTGTGGCAAAAAGGCAGACGAGGAGTGAGAGGCGAAGGAGAGGGGACATACTGACTACACGGGTGAAGTGCTCAGCTGTAACAGGAAATTTTTGTGAGACGATGTTCGGTGCGCGAGGGCACGGCGAATCGGACATAGGCAGGCTTCTGTGATAGGTAGAGCGCTGTGTCTTGGTTCTTCTCTTCCCAAAGAGGCGTGTGCGGGGCATTGGGGGTGCTGCTTGCGATTGTTGTTGGGCTCGCGCAGAACGCCAGCGCCGCGACCCTTAATTTGGGCGGATTGGCAGTGTCTTGGGAGGCACCTCTTGCGTGCCCTGATCGGGCAGCACTCGAAGCCGACTTTCAACGTTTGAATCCTACCTCCGAGGCGACTACAGGCTTAGAAGCCGCTGTGCAGATTTCCGAGGGGGATAGCGGCAGGTGGTCGGTAACGATTTCATGGTCTCGAAATGCGGGCACGCCACACTCGCGATCGCTTGATGGAACGAGCTGTGCGGAGGTGAGCGAAGCGGCGCTGCTAATTCTCTCGTTGGTGCGCACAGGGGGCAGCACAGAGCCCCAAGACCCTGAATTCGAAGAACCTGAGCCAAGCGCAGAGCCCGAAGCTCAAGACGATCCGCCAGCGCCGCCAGCGCCGCGAGTTGCAGGGCCTGCCACAGGGGATTGTTGTGGCCTTGGACTCATGGCAGGAGCGCTTGTGGAGCACGGTGGTTTGCCCGGAATCGTTCCGGGGTTGCGAGTTGGTGGCTCGCTGCACTGGCGCGCGCTGCGCCTGGAAAGCCTCGCTAGTATTTGGATTCCAAGCGAGGCCAAGCTTGGGGAAAACTCTGATCCAGGTGTGAGCATTCTGCGATGGACGGTTGGGCTCGCTGCCTGTGCCGATGTGCAAGTCGCAGGCGAGCACGTGCACGCTAGCCTTTGTGCTGGAGCCGAAATCGGCGATAGCAGGGCGACTGGAGTTGGCGTAGCAAATCCGAGCACGGCGCACTCACTGTGGCTTGCCCCTCACCTCTCGCCGCAGTTGCAATGGGACGTTTCACAACAGTGGCAAGTGCTTCTCGCGCCCGAGATTCTGCTTCCCCTGCGTCGACCCGAATTCATCGTGGCACCTTATGGTGCCTTGTTTCAGGCCGATCGGGTGGCGTTTCGCGGAATTCTTGGGGTTCGCCGAACTTTTTCCAACGGATTGCACGGTCGCCGTCACTAATGAATTTAGGCACCCGTGCACCACAAGCAGCAATCGGAATTGAGAACGAGAGAGCAGGGGATAACGCCCTGCTTTGCCGATCTCTATGACGCCCACATGAGCTTTGTGTGGCGCAACTTGCGCCGCCTCGGTGTTCCCGAATCTGCTCTCGATGATGCGCTGCAAGATGTTTTCTTAGTTGTGCACCGGCGTCTTGCGGAGTTCGAGCATCGCTCGGCCTTGCGCACTTGGCTCTTCGCCATTCTGCGCCGGGTGGCTAGCGAGTATCGGAGAAAGACCGAGCGAACCAATTGCCACGAAGAGCTCGATCCGGAACAGCGGGATTCGGCGACGGGAAGTCCATACGAGGCCTTGGCACGAACCCAAGCCGTCGAGCAACTGTGCGAGGTTCTGGACAAGCTTGAGGAGAGCCGGCGCGAGGTATTTGTCCTTGTGGAACTCGAGCAGATGCCCGGCCCGGATGCGGCCGAGGCCTTGGGGCTAAACCTCAATACAATGTACACACGGCTGCGCTCTGCGCGGCTTGAGTTTGAGCGCGAAGCGGCGCGATTGCGCACCTTGAACGAGTCAGGAAGAGCCAATGCAAGAACCTGAAGATATGAGCGTTGAAGCTCGAACCCTTATCGATGCCGCTCGCCCTGACGAAGATCCGAGCGCCGAGCAACGCTTGCGAGGTCGCAACGCTCTTCTCGCATCCATTGCGGCAGGAGGGCTTGTTGGCTCCGCCACCAGTGCGCATGCAAGCGCCGCAGCTACCCATGGCGCCGCAGCTACCCATGGCGCCGCAGCGAGTGTTGGAGGAAAGACGCTCTTTACTGGACTCGCCGGCAAGGCAACCTTGGGGAAACTTGGTTTGCTTGCATTCGCGCTTGCCGGAACTGGCTATGGCGTCGTTCGATGGCAGGGCGCCGCGCAGTCTGCATCAGAAGAAGTCGTCGCAGTGGTGGAAGTTTCCGACCGAGGCAATCGCGCGAGCGCTCCTTCGGTGACTGCTCCTTCGCCCAGCGCTGTGTCTACGCAAAGTTCTCAAACTAGCCGCCAAAACGCCTCCTCAGATGTTGTTTCTGCGGATCCCGAGGGGAAATCGCTGTCACCGGTAGTGGCAAAACGAGAGCGAGTCGAGCAAACGCTCGTTCGGCCGAATTCGCCGTCGTCCCACACGCAAGATTTACCAAAGCCTGCGCTAAACGATGAAACTGCGGAGCCGTCCACGGAACAAGGGCTTCTCGCCGCTGAACTCGCGATGATCCGAAAGGCGAAGCAAAGTTTACAGAGCAAGCGCCCAGAAGAATCCCTAGAGTGGCTTGATAAAGCGCGCGAGCAACACCGAGCCGGTAGCTTTGCTCAAGAGCGCGAACTGCTTAGAGTGCGCGCGCTTTGCCAACTTGGAAGAAGCAGCGATGCCCGCGCACGTGCAGAGACATTCGTGCGCATGTGGCCATCTTCACCGTGGAGCGAAGAGCTGCAGGAGCCGTGCTCTCCGTAAGGACGTTGGTTTTCGCGAAGTGCGGAACTGGCCAAGAAAAAGTCAAAGCGATGTTCGTTTGTGAAACGGATGAGGACTCTGGCGTCACCAACCCCATAAAGAATCCAATCCCAAGGAACACCATGAACAAACGCAACAACTCTCTTCCCACTCTCCTCCTCACCCTAGTATCGGCTGGCCTGCTTGCCTTCACTGGTGCATGCAGCACCGAAGGCATTCAGGTCGGCCAAGATACTGAGGGCACAACAGTGATGACCTGCAACGATGGCATCGATAATGATAACGACGGTCTTAGCGATTGCGACGATCCTGATTGCGCCGGATCTGGTCAGGAAGGCGTCCCCAATTCGTGTAGCCCAACTCCTACGGATGTTGATGCGGGCCCGCCTCCAGGCGATGGGGCCGAGTGCGCCGACGGTCTCGACAATGATGGTGACGGCCTCATCGACGAATCGGATCCTGGATGCTCGGGACCGGATGACCCAATCGAAGGGCCGAACCCACAGCAGGCCGATTGCTCCGACGGCCTCGACAACGACAACGATGGCTTCATCGACTTTCCCGATGATCCAGACTGTGCCGATGCCAACGATGTATCGGAAGGGGATAGCAATGCTCTCGCCGAGTGCTCCGACGGCCTCGACAACGATGGCGATGGCTTCATCGACTTTCCCGGCGATACCGACTGCACGGATGCTACGAGTATATCCGAAGGCGTAAGCGCTCCGTAAGACGCGCTGCTAAAGGCCTGTGGCGAAGCGAAAGACTTCGCCCTTGCACGAACTTACGAGCAAGACCGTTTCGTTCCAAGTGAATTGATTTGGACACGTTCCGATTGGGTCCATGCGCTACCTCTTTAGTAACATCGCAATCGATGCCCCTCCTGCGAAGTTCCTATGCGAAGTAGCTCGTCCGTCAAGCCTCGCCGTCGCTGGCGAAGCGCATCTCTGCGTTAGGCGTTCGCGACTTTTAGGCCCTCATGCGGCAACGCTCCGCGGCGATTCGAGAAAATCGCACGAAGCAGGACGTTGGTGCCCGCGGACCTGGCGCTACCCTCGTTCTCGACTCAACATAACGGACTGCGCAAGGAATCGTTATGGGTGGCAAGGTAGCAAAGACAGCAGCGAAACTTCTTTCGGGCGGCAATCCTCAAATTGCCAAAGGCGACGGCTACGAGCCGGTTCAGGCCTATCTCGATGCCATGCCGGGTTGGAAACAGAGCGTGGGCGTCAAGCTCGATGCACTGATCATGCGCGGTGCACCGAACGTGCAAAAAGCCGTTCGATGGAACACACCGTTTTACGGAATCGAAGGGCAGGGCTGGTTCCTTGGGTTCCACTGCCTCACGAAGTACGTCAAAGTCGCACTGTTGCGGGGCAATGCGCTCGACCCACGTCCGCCAGTCGAGTCAAAAGATCCCAATGCTCGGTATTTTCACATCTACGAGGGCGATACTCTCGACGACGAACTTTGGACGCGTTGGGTCCAGCAAGCCGCAGCTCAGCGTGGGCATCCTCTCTTTTAACAAGCAGAGTTCTTCTCAGAGTGGCACAGCAGTTGGTAGCTTCGGCCCATGGGTGGTCCAAAGCGCGTAGCACGTAGTCTCGAAACCTGGGACTCCAAGCGGTGGCCTGCAGAGGTTGATGCGCTGCGGCGAGTTCTCCTCGATTGCGAACTGGAGGAGTCTGTTAAGTGGAACAAACTCTGCTACTCCAAGGACGGCAGAAATATCGGCATCATTCAAGAGATGAAGTCGGTCTTGGCCTTCATGTTTTTTAAGGGCGCACTGCTAAGCGATGCCAAAGGGCTTCTTAAGAAACCCGGAGAGAACTCCAATTCGGGGCGCAGGTTTGAGTTTACGGCGCCCCATGAGATCACCGAGTTGGACGCAAGCATTCGGAGCTACGTCGAGGAAGCTATCGCTATCGCGAAGGCGGGCCTAAAGGTTGGCAAGGCCGTCACTGTGGTACCCGACGAAGTACTTGCGAAGTTTGCTGCGGACCCGGCCTTTAAGTCGGCCTTCGAGACACTCACGCCTGGGAGACAACGCGGCTACAACCTCTACTTTGGCGGGGCCAAATCGGCCGAAGCGCGCGAGCGCCGCATCGAGAAATACTCGGCTAAGATTCTCTCGGGCAAGGGGTTTCACGATCGGTAGCTTGCCGTTCGCCGCTGGCCTTGCGCTGCATGCTGCACGTTGCACGTTGCACGTTGGCCGATGCGAGTAAGGGGCGATTTGCCCCGTTGGGCAATACGCCCCGAGTTGCGTCATCGTCGAATCTACGCGGTAAGACGTCGTAGCGTTGTTTTACGCGCTGATACGCAGCATTTTCGCGAAGGCTCAGTCTTGGCATGCGCGATGCTTTGACTGTTCACACGACACCAATTTGAACCTGTGTCGGAGGAATGACCATGAATGGAATGGACCTTATTGTCGAACGCCGAATTCGCAACTGGCAGCACAGAAGCCAGCTTGGGCACCAAGATGCGCGGAGCCCGCAACCGGTTCTTACGATTTCGAGGCAGCACGGAGCTGGCGGGGAACTGCTTGGCAAATCTCTTGCCGCCAAGCTCGGTTTTGAGTTTTGGGATCGTGAGTTGCTGCATGAAATGGCAGAACATGCGCACGTCTCCGAGAAGCTCTTCGAGTCGCTTGATGAGCAACCGCGCAATGCCATTGCCGGCATTGTGAGATCGATTTCGCACAGCGCTGATCCAGGGCCAAGCGACTATATGTATGAGCTACAGCGGCAGATCCGAACGATTGCTTATCACGGTCGCGCCGTCATTATGGGCCGGGGCGGGCAACTCATTGTAGACCCTGCGAACGCTCTCCGAATCCGCGTGATCGCTCCCTTGGCCGAGCGAGTGCAATCCGTAGCCACGTCGAGAGGAGTCTCCGCGAGCGAGGCGACGGGGGACATTCAGCGAATCGACGGGGCCCATGCCGATTTCCTCCGCCAAAATTGGAACAAAGACATCAACGATCCTGAACTCTACGACATCACGATCAATCTTAGTTTCTTGCGTCCCGATGCCGCCGCCGAGGCAATCTATGCGGCGTATCAAGAACGATTTGGAAGTGAGGTCCGCGCGCAGTAGCGCACCGATTGCGTAGTACCTCCGGGACGAAGATCGATTTCGCAGTCGGCAATTGTCCAGGGCTTTGGAACAAACCACTTTGCAATATGCTCCTCTTGGGTCCATGCGTTCCAAACAAGCTCTTTGGGGACGTCAACGACTCGCTCTAAAACGAGGTCGAGCTTCGGATTAATTTTGAAGGGGGCGTTGGTACTCATAATCATTTCTCCTCTTGGCTAGATTTTAGTTCTTGTAGATAGGCATCAAGGCCTAAGTAACGATTTCATGAGAGCATCGCCAGCTCACGAGTGCGAGGCCAGCGATCGATCGATGCGAGCTGCGACTTTGTGCAGATGATCAACAAGCTCTTGCGGCTCGACGACTTCGAATTCGACTCCTAAGTTTGCGATCCAAAACGCCAAGCCCTCGACGGAGCGGGTTGCAACGCGAAGAATGCAGCGCTTCTCGTCAATGCGCTCAAGCTGCGCACCTGTGGTTGCAAGCCGCACGCGCATCGCTTCGATGGGAGCGTGCAAAACAACCTCGACCCGATGCTCGCTGCCGTCAGAATTCACCGCGCGCGCGACGTACGCTCGCAAGTCGCCGTCCTCGGGCAGAGCTCGGGAAGCAAATCTCGGCCCGGTCGAAAACGAGCCGTTCATACGGTCGACCCGAAAGGTCCGCCAGTCGGCTCGCGTGCAATCCCACGCAACCAAGTACCAACGATAGCCGGTGTGGACCAGGCCCACAGGTTCGCAATCGCGCACGCTGGCTCGACCTTCGCGATCGCAATATCCAAACGAGAGTTGAGCGTGCTCGTCGCAGGCCGCGGCAAGGCGCTGAAGGGTGTCTGCCGTGGGCCTATCGCCACAAGGAGCGATCATAAGAATTGTTCCGCGAAGCGTGGAGGCGCGCTGCCTAAGCCGCTCGGGCAATACGCGTTCAAGTTTTACGAGCGCGCGCAGTGCTGCTTCTTCCATACCGCTTGTCGCATGACTGGCAGCCGTTCGAAGACTAATCGAGACCGCGAGCGCTTCGTCATCTTCGAGGGCAAGCGGCGGCAAGCTCGCACCGGCTCCAAGTTGGTAGCCACCGGCCACGCCCGTTGTGCCGTCAATTGGATAACCGAGAGCGCGCAGCCTAGCGATGTCGCGACGAAGGGTTCTGGCAGTTACCTCGAGGCGAGCGGCGAGCTCGGTGCCCGACCAGGACCTCTGCGTTTGCAGCAACGTGAGAAGCCGAAGCAGCCGTGCCGAGGTGTCGAGCATGCGGGATACCGTAGCCCATATTGCGGACAGTAAATGTCCTAAATGTCATTGCTGCGGACCGAAGATGTCCGCATAGGAAGCTAGGTTCCTTGGAGGCGGAGTCGATAACGGCAAACCAGGGGTTCGTTCGCACTATCACGAGCACTACTACGGAGGCTTTATTATCGATCCAGATGGCAACAACATTGAAGCGGTGTGCCACAGGCCCGAATAGGAACTACGTGTAGTTCTTAGTGCCGAGCATCGCCGCTAGCATTCTAAGGCCCCCGATGTTTGTCGTGCCTTTGTACAGGTGCACATCTCGGGTGCTTCGTCGCAAGCGCGCTAGGCGCAGTCGGCAGCGCAATTCGCCGCAGTCTCTGGGCCATCGCAAACCGCATCACCACAACACGGCGAGCCATCGGCAACATCTTCACACCCAATGACATCACCACCACCTGGGCCACCAGGCAAGTCTCCGCCCACGCCTTCGACGGTTAGGCCGCGGAAGCAACCGATAAACATATTCTCACCCGCGCTGGCGCTGTGATAGTGATAGCCGCGCACCGAGTCAACGTGACCGCGACAGCTATCGAGGTCATCGGGCTCGATGCCGTCTTCTCCCGCCATGGTGTGAATTGCGTAGCCATCAAGTGCATAGCCCATAAGTGCCGCGTGGTTGTCATCTTGAGAGATACTCTCAGAACAGCCGGTGGCTGCGTGGTAGTGGTATCCGGCCACCAAGTTCACGTGACCACCGCAATCATCAAAGGCGGCAATGGTGTACGCGCCGAGAATGGCGTCCACAGGGGCAGGAGGGTCAAATGCCACACCGTTTAGTGCCACTCCCACGCTCTCTGTGCCACCAATCTCGGATGCGCTTGCACCAGCTTTGGGATTGGCGGGAATCAAGAGTTCCTTGGTAACACCACCGCCGACGTAGTCCATCGAGCACTCGACGCAGTGGTTCTGATACTCCTCGGCAACATCGGGGCGTGCAGCGGCCTCGCAGGCCTCCTCTGTATCGGTAACGCGCACCAGCCCGCTCGCCTCGTCATAGAGCTGCCAATTGTCGTCGTTGTAAAACTCGGCGAGGTTTGTAATCCACTCACCGGTGATGTCGTGAACAACGCCGCTCTCAAGCCAGATACCAACGGCATCTGCGCCATCGGTAATGGTTCGTGGGCAAAAGGGGCCCACTTGGTGATCGGACGGGGCACCGGTGATTTCGATCTTGTAGCACCGGCTTTCGGTTCCGTCAGAGAGTGTGCAGTCCACTTCTTCAATGGCGGATACAAGCCCGTCTTCAAGGAAATACGATGGATCGAGCCCCTCGAGAAGCTCGCTCTCAACGTCTGCATCCGCAGCGGGGATATCGTCGCTCTCCGCACAGCAAAGAAAGAGAGACGTTGCTGCGAATAACACTGAGACTGTGCCAGCGGCAAAGAGTTTTGGAGTTTTGGGTTTCATGGTGTTCTCGTTCTTGTTTGATGTTTCTAAAGAGCTGGTGGTTGTAGCGAGACGCAGAGGGCTACGAGCCCGACCGCTTTGTGCCGAGTCGGAAAAGACCAAGAAGGCCAAGAAGAATTGCGGCGCCGTACCAAAAGCCGGCGCGTGTTGACGTCCCATGCGTGTGGGCGGTTGCCGGCACGATGGGACGGTTGCGCACGCAGAGAAGCGAAGCTTGGACTTCGCGACAGCTTCCAATAAAGCGGTCTTGCGCCTCGTTGCTCCACTCGCAAGAGTCGCCGAGTGAGGCATCGCGGCACACTTGCCAGGGCGTGGCATCGGTATGCCCTTTGTGCGCGTCGGCAGTTGGGCTTGTGAGCACCGGCGCACCAAGCGTGAAACCAAGGACCAAGCTCGTTGTCACCAGAGCTTTGCGTAGCTGTCGGCGTGGGCTTGTTGGGGCGAAGGTTGCTGTGGAAGTCATCATGGGTGGTTTCCTTGGTGTGCCCGGCCTCTGTGCTTGGCTTGCGGGTAGAGCACTCAGCTTTTGCAACGCCTGTGCCGGTGCAATTCGCCCTGTGAAACGCGTGATTTCAACCAAGACGCGCCAAGGCGAGTGCGGAATCCGCATTTACGTTGCGGATACCGCAATGGCACCAACGAAACGCGAGCAACCGCGTTCACGCGCCAGGGCACAGGCGCCAGCACTTAGCTTTGTGGCCAATCACCGACTACACTGCTCGCCCACGTGAAGGAAGAGGCTATCCAAACAAGCGAGCCGCCCAACGCGCGTCGCCGTGCACTCGTCGATGTGCTTCTGCAAGCGTTTCTAATCGCCAGCGCCGCCGCCTTGTGCACGACGTGTATCGAGCTCGTCTACTTGATTCTCCCGCTGCCCTTTGCCGGCTCGAGCGGGGCAGGGCTTTTGCACTTCACATGGTCATCCCATGCGCTCGTAACCCTGTGCATGATTCCAGTTGCGCTCATCGCAACCTACCTTGCGCCCCACTCTCGCAAGTTGGAGCTGCCCTCAGCGCAAGCCACCCTTGCGATGTTGATGACGTTGCTTATCTTGTGGCCACTCACCCGCGCGGTACTGCTCTTTCGTCACGACAAGCGCGACGAATTTCCAATGGTGATGCGCGAATTGCCAAGTGGCCTGTTGATGGGGCTCTTGGTCTTTGCTTGCGGCTTCGCGTGGTTTGTCGCGTGGCCACTATCAAAACGCTTGGTGCGACGCTCGCCAAAGCTGCTCACCCAAGAGCATCTCTTTAGCGCGACCTTTGCAATTCTCGCGCTGCTCGCCCACTGGGTCTCGTACCGCGGGCTCGAGCCGCTAAACCAAGGCATCATCGCCGGTCTCGGCGCGCTCTCTGCAACAGCCTTGTGGGTGTTGGCGCTTCGGCCGCTGGTTGCGAAAACCAAGGCATCTCGCAGAACCTGCCTAGCCATCGCCGCTCCAACTCTTCTTTGGCTCCTACTTTTACCAATCGGAGTTGGCGGCCTTGCAAACCTGCACGCGCGCTACCTGCTCTTTAATCACAGCGTCGCCGCGCGCATGGTCGCGGCTCGCTTGCACGACCTCGGAGACGTTGACGGAGATGGAAGTGCGCCGCGTTGGCTTGGAGGAAACGACTGCGCTCCCTTTGATGGCCAGCGTGGGCCGGCGCTCTACGACATTCCCGGTGATGGCATCGACCAGGATTGCTCTGGAGCCGATCGCCCAATCGCGCAGCCAAGCCCGGCTCGTGGCGCTTTGCGCTGCACGCCCCATGCAGAGAATCTATCGATTCTGCTACTCACGATCGACGCGTGGCGCTACGACACCCTCTTCACCGAGGTGACGCAAGGGGTTAGCGGCTTTGCGCAGCAATCCATGCTCTACGCTCGCGCCTACGCTCCAGCGAACCTCACGGCGCACACCGTTGGTGCGCTCTTTTCTGGGCGTCCTAGCTCAGAATTACTCGGAGATGACCCGCTCGCCAGTGACAAGCCAACTAGCGAGAACAGCCTCATTAAGGGCGCTGTAGAGCACGGCATGGTCACCAAAGCCCTGCATCACCTAATCTTTCCGGCAGGCTACGAATCAGGCTTTCCCTCGCGCAGTGAGAGCCAGTGGCATTCGATTGAAGCGTCGCACCGTGCCGATTTTCTCAACGACTTTCGCTCCGCCGACCTAAGCACCGAAGCCATCGCTTGGCTCGATGGCGTTGGCGACCGGCAGTTCTTTGCGTGGGTTCACTACACCGATGCGCATGCCCCGTATCTCAATCCATCGGTAGAAGGCGCGCTTGCCAAGTACAACAACAGCTACAAAGGAGAACTCGCCTACGTCGACTATCATGTGAGTCGCGTCCTAAAGGAGGTCTCTAGGCGCGGCTTGGCAAAGCGAACGGCAATCGTGATTACTGCCGACCACGGCGAGGAGTTGGGTCGCTTTACTCGCCAAGGACACGGCACCAATGTTTTTGAAGATACGGCGCATGTGCCGCTCATTCTTTGGGTTCCCGGGTGCGAGCGAGGCTTCATCGACGATCCTGTCAGCCTTACGCAACTCGCACCAACTCTCGCTCAGCTCGCAGGATTTGCACATCCTGGCCACTCGCTTCTCGAGTCCTCGCCCTCGCCGCTGCAAGGTGTTGTTTCCGAAGCGGTCTCGATAGCATTCGCGGGGGACGAGCGCTTTTACAAACGCGCCTTCGTGAAAGGCTCGGAGAAACTAATTCACGACGTTCGGCGTGGGGGCTTTCTCTTCTTCGATGTAAACGAAGATCCTGCCGAGACAAACGACCTCTTCCACAGCCAGCCAAAACGGCGAGATGCGCTTCTCAAGGCCTACAAGGCTTGGCTTGACAGGCCGGCGACAACATCAAGGCCGTAGTGGATTGCGCTAGCGCTCTTCGGGCCACCAAAGCACCGCAGCGTTGATGATCATCGAGGCGGTAACCGCCATCATTGCGTAAATTCGAAAGCTCATCCAAACCCCACCGACGGCAAAGCCTACGCCGGCTGCTACCGCCAAAGGCCACATCCGTCGTTCAATGGTCATCGCCACCATCGTGGCCACGGTGCTCCAAACCATCATCCACATCACCTGAGCTTGGGCCGGGCTCATGCCCATGCGCGGCGCGATGACGCTTACCAAAACTTGAGTTGCGAGCAAGGAGACAAGGGCACCGCCAAGTTGTCGGTTCATGACCGTGCGCATGAGCGTTGCGCGGTCGAGGTAAATGAGAACCCCAAGGAGCGCAAGACAAAGCAAAGAGCCAATCGCCATGTTGGTGTGCGTGCCGTAGCGATCGACGTTGCCGGTAAGTTGCCCCCACAGATCGAGGCCGAGCCACACCGTTCCGAGAAGGCCGAGGACCAGCACCCTCGTGCGCTTGCCGGCGCCTTTGTCGAGTTGCTGCTCAAGGCGTGCACGTCGCGCCTCATCGGCATCGAGAGCCGCCATCGCTTCTTCGACTTGGCTTGCCAAGTACGCGCTCGGTGTCTCAAGCTCTCGAAGGATGTTTGCGGCAACTCGTGGATCACCGCGCCGCAACTCCAGTGCGGCAACAAGTTCGATGGCCTCGCGAAGGCCCTTGGCAGCTTCTGGGTTTTGCGCCCAGCCTTCTAGCGACGACTGAAAGCCAAAACGACATTCTCCAAGCAATTCTTGCACCTCGTCGCTGCATGCTTCTGCCGCGACTTTGCTGCGCAACGTCTCCAACGTGCGCTTCGCGCGACTTGAGAGCAATAGTGATCCGCGGTGCGAACGAAACTCGCGTAGAGCCAGTGAGAACTCTTCTGTGCTTTGGTATCGGTCCTCGGGGAGTGCCGCCATGGCCTTGCGGCAAATCGCACACAGCGCTTCGGGGACGTTGCGGGGGAAGTCGGGCATCGATGCGCGAATGCGCGCTACGATTTCTTCCATGTTGGTGCCGATGTGCGGTGGCCTATCGGCAATGAGGTGAAAGAGCAGGGCGCCTAGTAGGTACACATCCGTGCGCTCATCAACAGCATGGCCAAGCATCTCCGGAGCCATGTACGCCGGTGTTCCCGCCATGCGATCAACGTCTGCGGCTGGAGGCAGAAGCGTCTCTCCGTCGTCGACCAAAGCAACCGCGATTCCCCAGTCGACAACGTAGACTTCGCCAAACTCTCCGACCATGACGTTGTCGGGTTTCAAATCGCGATGCACGACGCCGCGCTTGTGGGCGTAGCGCATGGCGTTGATGACTTTCTCAAGAACGCTTAGATTCCACTCGAATAGATCCGTTGCGCCAAAGCGCTTCTCAACAGCCTCTGGGTTACCGATGAGCCCCGACCAAACGGTTCCTTCGATTCGCTTGAGAACAATAAGAGGCTTGCCATCTTCGTCGGAATCTACGTAGTAGACCGGCACGATGTTCGGGTGCTCAAGAGTGCCCGTGACCCACGCCTCTTGCAGCATGGCGACAATCGCTTGGCTCGAGGCCATCTCGGGTCGAAGCGTCTTTACCGCGACATCGCGCCCAAGGTCGGCTTGCTTGGCGCTGCGCACAAGCCCCATCCCGCCTTCGCCCAAGGTCTCTCCAAGAATGAGCCTGGCGCTGCGGTTTTCGACCGCACGCGTAAGCATTTGACGGGCCCTCTCGCTCGCAGTGCTCTTGGCATTTACCGTTGGCGCGATGGTATCGCCAAGGGCCGAGGCCAGGGTTGCCTCAAACTCAACGTCGGCAACCGTCTTGTCGAGGCCCATAGCCGTTGCCAGCAACTCGACAGTCGATTCCTTGGCCCCCATAAGCGGTAGTGTACCGTTAAGTGAGCGAGTGAACACCTGTGCTAGTGCACACCCCTGTAGAACGTGTCACAGAGATTCTCTTATTCTCGCGTCTTGAGGCAGCGGTCCGAAAGTCTTGACACTCATCCATCTTAGGCCTACATAGCGAGTCTCTCATGGCCCGTCGTTGTAGAAGACTCGTCGCACTCGCCGTTCTGGTGGGCTTCGTCAGTTTCGTCTACGTCGCTACAACGCACGTCTCAGCCGCTTCTGAGGCCGATAGTGGGAGGCTCGCTTGTTCGCTGCAGAGCCTAGATTCAATCATCGAGGAGATCGATTCTCCTCTGGATCCTATCGAGTCCGATGATAAATCATCACCTAGCGCCCTTGCTCGCCACTGCACAGACATGCTGTGCATCGGCTGTGTCGCAGTATCGTCTTGGTCTGAGGCCAGCTTAGGCTTCGCCGAGTGCACAGTTTGCGGTCGCCCTCGCGGCCCGCCTGCCGTCGTCTAAGGCCCGTAACGCCATCGGTGCCGTAAACAGGCGCTGGTAGCTCGATACGAAATGCGTTGTCGCATGACTTGTCTTAGACGGTCTGCGTAAGCGCTCGTGATGTTCTGCCTTGTGCGAGTACTTGTTTCGAGTGCTTCGCATGTGGGGAGAGCGCGCTATTGCGCGGGTTGTCTCTGGCGACCCTCGGTAGCGTCTATGGCTATGAATTTCCCGAAGAACGGGAATTGAGGAAGACAACTATGTTGAGAGCGTTGAACCGCAAGATTGCTTGGGCCGTCGTTAGTCTGGCGATTGCCCAGGCTGCGAGCTGTAAAGCCGAGGCACACAAGCCCGAAGAGCACGGTGACTTTGCCGTAACCACTCCACTTACCCGCGACACCGATGTCGATCGAGATTTCGTTTGCCAGATTCACGCAATCCACCACATCGAGCTTCGCGCGCTGGAGGGCGGTTATCTTCAGAACACCTATGTCGACGAGGGAGCGCCCGTCGAAAAGGGACAACGCATGTTTCAGATCATGCCCATGATTTACCAGGCCGAGCTTCAAATGGCCGCCGCAGAACTCGACTACACAAACATCGAGTACAAGAACACAAAACTCTTGGCGGATAAATCCGTGGTGTCGCCGAACGAACTCGCTCTCGCCAAGGCAAAAGTCGACAAAGCCAAGGCAGAAGTTTCCCTTAGCCGGGCCCACAAAGGGTTTACTGAAGTTCGAGCTCCATTCTCGGGAATGATGGGAAGACTGCACGTGCAGGTTGGCAGTTTGCTTGAGGAGGGCGAAGAGCTCACCACGCTTTCTGACAACAGCAGGCTTTGGGTCTACTTCAATGTCACCGAAAGCGACTACCTCGACTACCAGCGCAATCTGCAAAAAAGCGGAGGAGGGGAAGCCGTACACCTGATAATGGCCAACGGCGAGGTCTTCGAACACGCTGGTGAAATCGAAACCATCGATGCCGAGTTCAACCATGAGACTGGCACCGTGGCATTTCGCGCCGGGTTTCCCAACCCAGACCTTTTGTTGCGCCATGGCGAGACCGGCAAGGTGCGCTTGACGACCAAGCTTAAGGACGCCGTCCTTATTCCGCAGAAGACAACCTTTGAGGTTCTCGACCGATTGTACGTCTTTGTGGTGGATGACCAAGGCGGAGTTCACGCCAGGCAAATCGTCGTAGCAGAGGAACTCGACCATCTTTACGTGATTCGCAGCGGTCTTGCCCAGGATGAAAAGATCCTTGTCGAGGGGCTGAGACACGTAAGCGATGGCGACGTCATTCATACCCACCTTGTTGATCCAGCTCAGATTATTTCTGAGCTTGCGATCCCAGCTGAATAGCTTCGAAAGGCAAAGCCATGTTCTCTCGATTTATTCACAGGCCCGTTCTTGCGATCGTCATCTCGGTGACCTTCGTCTTTCTTGGATTTCTCTCGATCCGGTCACTTCCCGTGGCGCAGTTTCCGGATATCGCACCTCCAAACGTGCACATCATGATCGCCTATCCCGGAGCCAGCGCCGACGTCTTGGTTCGCTCTACGCTCATCCCGCTCGAGCGCGCCATTAACGGCGTGCCCGGCATGAAATACATTACCTCCGATGCCACGAGTGCTGGTGAGGCGGTGATCCAGGTGATCTTCGAGCTTGGGACCGACCCGGACCGCGCCGTTGTGGCAGTCAAGAATCGGATCGACCAAGTGATCAACCGGCTGCCTCCGCTTGTGCAGTTGGAAGGTGTTGTCGTCAATCGCGTGCAGCCCAATATGCTCATGTACGTCAACCTCTACAGCGAGGACGATAGCGCCGACGAAACCTTCACCTACAACTTTGCCAATGTTCATCTTCTGCCCGAGCTCAAGCGAATCGGTGGCATTAGTCGCGCGACAATTCTCGGAACCCGCCAATACGCCATGCGGGTTTGGCTTAAGCCCGATCGCATGCGCGCCTACAACGTTTCGAGCAATGAAGTTCTCGAGGCGATCGACGAGCAAAGCGTAATTGGCAGGCCAGGGCGGACGGGACGCAGCTCGGGAAAGACGTCACAGTCCTTGGAGTATGTACTCACATACGAGGGTCGCTTTAACAAACCCGAGCAGTACGAGAGCATCATTGTTCGGGCCACGCCGGATGGGGAAATTTTGCGTCTCAAAGACGTCGCCGACATCGAACTCGGCAGTGAGTTCTTTGACATTTACTCCAATCTTGACGGCCACCCCTCGGCGGCCATCGTTCTCAAGCAAACCCCGGGAAGTAACGCTAGCGAGGTGATTGCGGCCATTAAGAGCAAACTTGAGGAGCTTAAAGCTGGGTTCCCACCGGGCATGAACTACAAGATTAGCTACGACGTTTCCAACTTTCTCGATGCCTCGATGGAGAAGGTTGTGCACACCCTGGCCGAAGCCTTTGTGCTGGTTGCCTTGGTGGTCTTTGTCTTCCTTGGCGACTGGCGTTCGACGTTGATTCCGACGCTTTCTGTGCCTGTCTCACTGGTTGGCTCATTCTTCTTTATGGGGGTATTCGGGCTCACGATTAACTTGATAACGCTTTTCGCCCTGGTCCTTGCCATCGGCATTGTTGTCGACAACTCGATTGTTGTTGTCGAAGCGGTGCACGCAAAGATGGAGGAAGAACACCTCTCTCCCTACCGAGCGGTTCGCGTCGTCCTTGGGGAAATTTCTGGTGCTGTTATTGCGATCACCTTGATGATGACCGCAGTGTTTGTGCCGGTTGCATTCATGACCGGACCAGTCGGAATCTTCTATCGACAGTTTTCGATCACGATGGCAACCGCCATCATTATTTCAGGAGTTGTGGCCCTAACCTTGACGCCGGTTCTATGCGCAATGTTGCTTAAACCACCACAACACGGGAAACGTCGTAGAACCCCGATTGGCGTCGTTCTCGACGTCTTTAATCGCTGGTTTGATGGGGTAACCGATCGCTATGTCCGCATTCTCCAGGTGATCGTCTCTCGCCGGCTCATTACCTTACTCATCTTGGTCGCTGCCGGCGGAGCGATTTTTGCCGTTAACCAAAGCCTGCCAGCTGGCTTCATTCCAAACGAAGACCAGGGGATTATCTACGCCATCGTGCAAACCCCGCCAGGGGCAACGCTCGAACGCACAAACGATGTCTCTCGCAAACTGCAAGCCATTGCGCAACAGGTCGAGGGTGTCGAATCGGTATCCTCGTTGGCGGGCTACGAGATTCTCACCGAAGGACGTGGTTCCAATGCCGGGACCTGCCTCATCAATCTTAAGAACTGGTCGGAGCGCGACAAGTCCATTCACGAAGTCATCGAAGAACTCGAAGAGAAGTCACGTGACCTTGGGGCAATCGTCGAGTTCTTTGAACCACCTGCTGTGCCCGGATACGGAGCTGCAGGTGGCTTTGCGGTGCGTCTCTTAGACAAGAACAGCACGACCGACTACCACGAGTTTGACGAAATTAATCAGACGTTCATGGAGAACCTTGGCAAGCGACCAGAACTCGCTGGCCTCTTTACGTTCTTTGCTGCGAACTACCCGCAGTACAAGCTGCATATCGATAACGAACTCGCCATGCAAAAGGGCGTCTCGATTGGCAAGGCGCTAGAGAATCTCGACATTCTGATTGGCAGCACCTACGAGCAGGGCTTCATTCGGTTTGGACAGTTCTTTAAGGTCTACACCCAAGCGGCGCCCGAGTATCGAAGGATGCCTTCGGATGTTTTGAAGCTGTATGTAAAGAGCGAGCATGACGAGATGGTGCCGTACTCATCGTTTATGACGATGGAGAAAACCCAGGGGCCAAACGAAATCACTCGCTACAACCTCTACACATCTTCGGCAATTCGCGGAGCGCCTGCAGAGGGCTACACAAGTGCGGATGCGATCAAGGCGGTGCAAGAGGTTGCGAAGGAAACGCTTCCTCGCGGCTACGACATCGCGTGGGAGGGACTCTCGTTTGATGAAGCACGTCGCGGCAATGAATCGGCCTACATCTTCCTAGTGGTTATTCTATTCGTCTATCTGGTCTTGGCCGCGCAATACGAGAGCTTCTTGCTTCCCTTTGCTGTCTTGCTTTCGCTGCCCGTCGGAATCTATGGCTCTTTGCAACTGCTAAAGCTGATGGGACTCGCCAATGATATCTACGCGCAGGTTGGGCTTGTCATGTTGGTCGGTCTCCTCGGCAAAAACGCGGTGCTCATTGTCGAATTTGCGGTTCAAAAGCATCTCCACGGCATGTCGGTGCGCGATGCCGCCATCGCTGGTGCGCGAGAACGATTTCGCCCCATCTTGATGACCTCCTTCGCGTTCTGTGCCGGCCTTGTTCCCTTGGTTCTCGCCACAGGTGCAGGTTCTATCGGCAATCGCACCATCGGAGCATCCGGGCTCGGCGGCATGCTCGTCGGCACCGTGCTTGGCGTCTTAGTTGTGCCAGGCCTTTACTACGTCTTTGGGACCCTCTCCGAAGGTCGCTCGCTCATTCGCGAAGAAGACGACAATCCACTCACAGAGGACCTCGTTCACAATGAGTAATCGAAATTTCCTAGCATCATTTCTTGTACCGGCATTGTCGGTTCTCGCCCTGGCGGCGTGCGCTCCGACATTGTCGCATCCGAGTCGCGAGGTGAATCGAACCGTGCCGTCTGCGTTCGGAAGTGGAACGTCGGGCGGCGCGACGTCCGATACCAACTCCGCCGTAGTGGATTGGCGAGCGTTCTTTGAAGATCCAAAACTGCAAGCGCTTATCGAGACGGGGCTTGAGAACAATCAAGAACTCAAACTTCTAACGCAGGAAATCGAGATATCGCGCTACGAGGTGATGGCGCGTCGTGGCGAGTATCTTCCCAAGGTTGCGGCGGGAGCGAGCCTTGGCATCGAGAAGGTGGGAGAGCACACAAGCCAAGGCGCGAGCGACGAAGCCACAGGGCTTCCCGTGCACCTGCAGGACTATCGGCTCGGTGTGGTCGCTTCGTGGGAGGTGGACATCTGGAAGAAGCTGCGCAATGCCACAAAGGCTGCCACCCTGCGGTATCTCTCAAGTGTAGAGGGCAAGAAGTTTATGGTCACCGTCCTGGTGGCCGAGATTGCCGATTCGTATTACGAACTTGGCGCACTGGATAGCCAGCTGGTAGTGCTAAAAGAGAACCTCGCGATCCTCGAAGATACCCTAGGGATTGTTCGATTGCAGAAGGAAGCTGGGCGGGTTACCGAACTCGCAGTTCAGAGGTTTGAAGCCGAGATGTTCGAGAACCAAAGCACGCAGTTTGCCATTTCGCAGCAGATTGTTGAGGCCGAGAATCGCATCAATCTCTTGGTCGGCCGCTATCCCCAGCCCGTGTCCCGGAGCACGGGCGAACTCACCTCGGTTCTTCCCACGGCAATTGCTGTGGGAATGCCAGCAGACTTGCTCGAGAATCGGCCCGATGTGCGTCGTGCCGAACTTGAGCTGAAAGCGGCGAAACTGGATGTGCGGGTCGCAAAGGCGCGCTTCTACCCTTCTATGGAAATTAAAGCTGGCGTTGGCTACCACTCCTATGAGGTGGTGAAGCTGCTCTCCACACCGGCCTCGACCTTGTACGACTTTGGTGCCGATTTGGTCGCTCCGCTCTTTAATCGCAACGAGCTAAAGGCCAACTATTACTCGGCGAATGCCAAGCAGATGCAGGCGGTGCTCTCCTACGAGCGCACGCTTCTCGCAGCCTATATTGAGGCGCTTAATGAGATCTCAAAGATCGACAACATTGCGCACAGCTACGAGTTACGCGAAAAGGCGACGAAGACCCTGCAGCTGTCAGTCGAAACATCAACTGGGTTGTTTAATGCGGCGCGCGCCGAGTACACAGAAGTTCTCTTAACCCGACGCGATGCGCTCGAGTCGCAAATGGAACTTATCGAAATGAAGAAGGAGCAACTGGTTGCATCGGTGCATCTCTATCGAGCACTTGGAGGTGGGTGGCAATAAGTGCTTCGAACTACTTCGAGGGTTCTCGCAAGCGAGTCATACTCGTCACATCGCGCACTCGAGTGAAGTGCGTGCGGTACGTCATGGTCACTCCCTGTGTCACTGCTACTTCCGAGAGACGCAATTAAGACGCACCTACGTGTGAGAGGCGCAACTCTCCTCGGTGATTGAAGTCACTTGGAAATCGCTCAAACCGCGGTTCAGCTCTCACTTGCGGCTAGGAGCGACGTCCTGAAATGGGGTAGGCTGGGTGAGGCCCGGTCTCATGAAAATTCTTAGCCTTCCCCTCGTAACGATCCTTCTTTCTCTCGCCCACCCGATGCACGCTGCCGCGGACTCCAACGAGGGCATGCCCGCGGACATTGGCGCGAGCGTCCGAATGAACGCACTTGGCACCTACGATGTCGGTAAAGAGCTTGGAGGGGGAGCACTGCGAAACGACCTTGGGCCTGCGACGCTTGGCTTCGAAGTCTTCGCCGGCATTCGTCCAACGAATAAACTGCGCATCGCAGGGGAGTTCGGCTTGGCGATCGGTGGCCTCGTAAAAACCGATGAGCGATATTTTGGCTCGCAATCCTCGGTTGGCTCGACAACCACGGTCTCGGCAAAAGCCAGCGTCGGGTACAGCTTGGGCTACACCAAATTGCTGCGCTATCGCGCGGGGATGGTCGCCGGCGTCGAGCGTCTCTCCGAGTCTTCGGGATCGGGCTATGTTCGGCTCGACAGCGTTACTGGAGGCGCGTGGTTTGAAGTGGGAACGCAAGGAGGTTGGTCTTTGCAGCTGCGCGCTGAGATGCATCTGCCCCACAGCGCAAGCATTCAAGGCCAGGTTGAGGACGCCTCGCCCGGTGGCAGCTTTTCCACAATTGGCGTGAGCGGGGCCTACAGCTTCTCTCTTGGTGCTCTCTAGCTGCGCGGCGCGCCGGTGCACCACCGCACAAGCCGTCACACTATGAGGCCAAAGCATTGCGCAGGCGTCCATAAAGACGCTACGAATAACTATGAGCAAAATTAGTACAGAGGATATGGCCGAGCTTCGCGAAATCTTCGAGCACTATGACAAAGATAAGAGTGGTTCTATCGAGTCGAGCGAGCTAACCACGCTGCTAAATGCCCTCGACGCGGGAATGAGCGAAGCCGAAATCGCCACGGGTCTGCGTGCCCTTGATGAAGACGGCAATGGCACAATCGAATTCGATGAATTTGTTGCCTGGTGGACAAACCGCTAGCCATCGCCAAACCTTGATGAGACCGTGTGCGTAGTGAGATCTATGGATTCTACGCGAACGCTCCTTTTGTGCCTAGCCTTGCTCGCAAGCTGCTCCGCGCCTGCTCCTCAAACCATGGGCCCATCATCAACCGAGGCGTCATCGACAAAGGCATCGTCAACCGAGGCATCGTCGACAAAGGCATCATCGCCTCGCGCTGGTCGGCTAAGGGCAACGCTCACGCCCCACAAGCGTGAACTCGTCGTTGGTGAACCGGTTCACCTTACCTACACACTCTTCAACGATAGCGAGGCACACGTCCAGTTTGTCGAAGGCGGAAATCAACGAAACCGGCTTGGTCGGTTTGATGACTATGCCGTGCGAGTTCTTCGCAGTGATGGCAGCGCTCTCGAGGTCATCAGTTCCGAACCAAATTTTGGCGGCATCTCGTTTTCTCCGACCATCGCTGGGGGACAGAGTTTTGTTCACGAACTCTTCTTGCCACGGTGGGTCGCGATGCCTGGCGTTGGCACATACACAGTTCGATCCGAGCGCACCTTCATCACTCGGCTCGCAGCACAAGAGCGTTGGCACGGTGAGACTGGCGAGAAAACTACGCTTGTCGCCGAGGCGCAAATCACCATCATTGCCGCCAACAATAAAGCGCTGGGCGAGGTGATCGCAGGCTTGGGCCGCGCGATGTTCAAAAAGGAAAGCGCTTCGCGCACACAGGCTTGGCAGAGCATGGGGGCGATTGCAGACCCACGCGTGATTCCGCACTACCGCAGGGCAATGGAGAGCATGCAGTACGAGATGGTTAGCTCGGCACTCAATGCTCTCGCCACCTTTGATGACGATAGCGCACTTGCCACGATTGCAATGGCGACCAAGCTTGATGGGAGCAAACTCGTTGGCGAGTTCGCACGCCCCGAACTTGCCGAGACCTTAGCAAGCAATCTTCGCGTAAACGCGGCACAGACTCTGTCTGCGAGCCCGCACAGCGGCGCCATGCCACTGCTTCTCAAAATGGCGAAGGACGCAAACCCAGGCGTGCGCCTCACGGTTTTGCATGCACTTGCGAGCAAACGCCCTACCGATGCCAAGAGGCAGATTACGGCGTTTACACGCGACGGTAGCAAGATGGTGCGCGACGAGGCGACGCGCTACCTCGCCGAGTTCTAGTACTCGCGTCGTCGACGTGGCTTAAGCGCGAGAAGCATCGCAAGTGCAATAAGCAGGGCACCGATTGGAGCCTCCGATGTGCCACCGATCGAGCAGCCGCCCGAGCCGCTGCTCTCTGGCCAACAGACGCTCTGCGCACCCGCTTCGATACACTCAAATCCATCGCTGCACTGCTCATCGCTTGTGCAGAGGCTTGTACAAGTTCCGTCTTCTTCCGCGTTTGCGCACAGGCTCGAATCGCATTGCTCGTCAGCCGAACATTCAAAGCCATCTCCGCCGGGCGTAAACGGTGCTGCAACACAGCTTCCATCGGCGGCGCAAACTTCTGCGTCTTCGCACTCCGAGTCTTTTGTGCACACCGTGCAATCATCATCGGTGGGAAGCTCGCCTTTGCCGCAGTCTTCGTTACAAGCGCCGTCGACTTGGCACTGTAGCTCTGGTGCGTGGGTGTAGAGGAAGTCGAGTTCCGCATCCACTCGCGTGTCGGCGCCAAACTGCGCACAGGTTTGATCGCCAAACGAGGTAACTCCAACCACTCGCTCAATGCCTCCGATGGTCGCAAACGAGGGCCCACCACTATCGCCTTGGCATTTGCCTTGGCCGTCGGTTTGCGAGAAGCAAAGAAGGTTCGCATCAGAGACTCCAAATGGAGAGCAGCTGGTGGTGGCCTTGGCATCGATCGCAAAGAGGTTTCCGGCTTGGGAACCACCAACTTGCGTAGCGCCATAGCCAACCTGCGTGACGATAATGCCCGCCGGGGCATCTTCGTTAAACCGATTGATTGGTGTGGGAAGGCGATCGGTTACCGGCGTCGCCAGACGAATGAGCCCGATGTCATTGTTGCCAAGCGAGTTCACCGAGAAGCTTGGGTGTGGAATCGTATCCGCGGCTTGGATGCGACTGCCGCTGTCATTGAAGACGCTATCCGCGTCGATAAGCACTTGGGTTTGGCTAGTGACTTGTGCCTGTGAGTTGGCGCCGAGAAGTGCAGGGGTGATGCAGTGTGCGGCGGTTAGAATAAGATCGGGGGCGATAAGTGTGCCGGTGCAAAGACCGCCATTTGAAATTGCCACCGTGGTTGGGAAATCACCGGCCGAGCGTGCTGTGCCACCAATGATGGGCTGATTGGCCGAGCCGACCGCATCGGTCTCGGCGCTCATGCAAGCTCCCGAGAAAAGCAATCCTAGGGCAATGGTACAAACGAATCCTTGCTGCATGCGCGCATCGTATAGGCAGATGCGCGCATCGTGACGGCAATGACGGCCTTTCACGGAATAACAAGAGTGTGATCCGAAGGTAGCAGCGAGCGATTTCGGGGATTTGAGACCCACTGCGCAAAGCTCTGTCGATCACTATAGTCCGCCCATGAAACGCGTTGCCCTATTTCTCGCTACTGCAGCAATTGGCTTTGGCTGCATCAAGACCGAACCGGCTGCGCAAGCGCCTACACCTGCTGTGAGTCAGCCAGCCTCAGTTGTTGCCGAGCCAACTACCCCAGCCGAAGTTGCGCCGAGCACATCGCAAACCTGCGGAGAGAACGATTGCGCCGCGTCCGAATACTGTGCCTTCAAAGCCATTGGTTGCGATGCCTCGGTTAGCGAATGCGCGCCCAGGCCAGAGATGTGCACGATGGACTTTCGCCCGGTTTGTGGTTGCGACGGAAAAACCTATAGCAACGCATGCGCAGCGGCTGGTGCCGGTGCAAACATTGAGAAGGCAGGCGAGTGCGATAGCGAGCCTGTTGCAAGTTGCGGCGGAATCACAGGAAGGCTTTGTCCCGAAGGTCGCACTTGTGTCGACAATCCAAACGACTCGTGCGTGCCAAAGAAGGGCGGCGCTGATTGCATTGGGATGTGTGTGGCGTCGCCACAAGCGACGCCAGCAACCTGTAAGCCAGTGCGTTGCAAGATGTTCTGCAAGAACGGTTGGAAGCAAGGGCCAGACGGTTGCGACATGTGCTCGTGCAAGTAAGTTCAAGCTTGAACAGCACAAGCTTTCAACAACGCCGATAGTGTTCGGCGTTGCTGTTAGGCGCACTTGTTAGGCATCTTAGCTGGGTTCACGCACCTCGGCCGTGAGCGGCTTCAAAGTCAATTGCCGGGCCTTTGGGCACAACCCCGGTTGGATTGATCGTCTCGTGACTTCGGTAGTAGTGATGCTTGATGTGAAGCATATTGACGGTCTGCGCAACGCCAGGCCATTGGTAGAGTTCACGGGTGTAGGCCCATAGATTTGGATAGTCGACCAGTCGCTTCTTATTGGTCTTAAAGTGACCAAAGTAGACCGGGTCAAAGCGCACAAGGGTTGTGAAGAGTCGCCAATCCGCTTCGCTTATCGCATCGCCAGCGAGGTAGCGATTCGTTGCCAGGAGTTCTTCAAGCCAATCCATGGTCGCAAAGAGCTCATCAAAGGCGTCCTCGTAGGCATCTTGCGCGGTTGCAAAGCCACAGCGATAAACGCCGTTGTTTAGCGTCCCGTAGACGCGCTCGTTAATCTCATCGATCGCTTCGCGCGCAGCCTCTGGGTAGAAATCGCCGGCAGCAGCTCCAACCTCATCGAACGCGCTATTAAACATGCGAATAATTTCGCTCGACTCATTGCTCACGATGGTGCCGGTCTTCTTGTCCCAGAGCACAGGCACGGTTACTCGCCCTGTGTAGTTTGCATCGGCCTTCACATACACTTGGTGAAGAAAGTCGCTGCCGTGTAGAGCGTCGCGGGTTACGCCCTCGCCCTCGTCAAAGGTCCAGCCGTCTTTTCCCATCAGGAAGTGCACGACCGAGACGTCGACAAATTCTTGCAAGCCTTTAAGCTCGCGGAAAATTAGCGTTCGATGTGCCCAAGGGCATGCAAGCGATACATAGAGGTGATATCGGCCCTTCTCGGGGCTAAAACCGCCTTTGCCGGTTGGGCCAGGGCTGCCATCCTTAGTAATCCAGTTGCGAAAGCCAGCGTCGGCTCGAACAAATTTTCCGCCTGAGCTCTTGGTATCGTACCAAATGTCATGCCAGCTTCCTTCTACGAGTTTTCCCATTTTTATACTTCACTTTCTTTGGGCTGTAGTTGCCCCATTTTTCCGTCTTGAAAATCGCGCATCGCCTGAACAATCTCGTCCTTGGTATTCATGACGAATGGCCCGTGTGCCACGACCGGCTCACCAAGTGGCTCGCCGTTTAGAATTAGCGCCCGCGCTCCTGTGGCTGCTGTGAGACGAATCCTGCCTTCTGTCGAGCGGTCAAATACGACAAGCTCACCAGAGCCAACCTTCTGGCCATCTTGCACGGTTGCATCGCCACCAAGCATGAAGAGCAGGGTGGTTGTGCCTTTGCTTAGCTCGAAGCTTGTCTCTCCATCTTCAAAAAACTCAAGGTCGAACATCGTGATTGGCGAATGAGTCTTTGCAGGGCCTTGTTTGCCAAAAAGTGAACCTGCAATAAGGCGCCCTTGCGCGTTGCCCATTTCCAGTTTGGGAAACGTACTTCCAACAAGTTGTTGATACCTTGGTGCGCTCATCTTTTGGCTCGCAGGCAAATTCACCCACAGCTGAACCATTTCAAAAATTCCACCGGATTCAGTGAATGTCTTAGAGTGGAATTCTTCGTGCACGACTCCTGACGCAGCGGTCATCCATTGCACATCACCAGATCCAATGGTGCCTCCGCCGCCATGAGAATCTCGGTGGGCAACTTCACCTTGGTAGGCAAACGTCACGGTCTCAAAGCCGCGATGTGGGTGCTCACCAACGCCGCGTGGTTGGGTTGTCGACGCAAACGATTTGGGCGCTGCGTGATCCAGCAAGACAAAGGGGCTTAGCGTTTGCGCATCAACCACGTACGGCGAGAAGATTGTGCTTACGTGAAAGCCGTTGCCAACCCAGTGTTTTTCACTTGGGGCCACGATTTGCGCGATGGCTTGGAACGTTTCTGTGGATGTACGTGTGTTCATAGTTTCTCCGTTGCTGCCCTTTGTCCTATCGGTCGGGACATCCTTTGCGACGCTCTTGCTCGTGCATGCCGGCAGGGCACAGGCGGCAATCGAAGCCAGCCCGCCCGCCACGATTCCGCGTCTCGTCTGTGTCTTCGTGGGCATGTACGACAACATACGTCTGACGCATTAATGCTGCCAGACGGCACTAATGCACTGTATAGTTGCATAAATGCACCGCGCAAGAGCCTGTAATGACATCAAAAACTAGTAGCAGCAGCGCATATGGGGACAAGGCCGTCATCGACGAGGTCGCCACCTTTGTGCGAGTGGTTCGGCACGGCAGCTTTGCTGCGGCGGCGCGCGAGCTTGGCGTCCCCAAGTCCACCGTCAGCCGGCGCCTCAATCGCCTTGAAGAAGCTCTCGACGTAAAGCTCCTGCATCGCGGCCCGCGCAAGTTCACCCTCACCACCGAGGGCAATCGACTCTTCGATAGCGTTCACACATCCATCGAACGAGTCGAATTGGCAATTCACACCGCCTTGCAAGGCGGCGCACTTCCCCAGGGGCATATTCGCATCACGGCCCCCGACGACTTTGGCCACCTCTTGTTGCTCAACGAACTTCAAGCCTTCGGCACGCTCTGGCCAGACATCACCTTTGAAATCGATCTAAGCAATCGCTACGTGGACCTTGTTCGAGAAGGCTACGACCTGGCAATTCGCGCGGCACCGGCAGCAGCAGTTCCTGGCGCAAACGATCTTATCACCCGCAAACTATTGTCGAGTGAACTTTACATTGCCGGCAGCCCCTCCAATAGTCAGCGTATCGCGTCGCTTGAGAGTTTGTCTGAGCAGCCCTTTGTCCTCTTTCGCCAACCAGAACGCCGCCAAGACCTAGAGCTAACATCATCAAAAGGCCGCAAGCATCGCATCTCGGTTAGCGGGCGTTTCGTTGTGCACGATTACGGCTCAATGGCATCGCTCATTGCGCAAGGAGCCGGCTTTGGGCTAATTCCGCGCATGCACATCGACCACAGCCAGGGCGCCTTAACGTGCGTATTGCCAGGCTACTCATCGGCGCCCTCTAACATCGCCTTGGTCTATCCCAGTCGGCAACTGCCACGGCGCGTCTCTCTACTAATCGAGCATCTCAGTCGTCGCCTTGGCGATTCTTGACGAGAGGCGTAGCGGCGCCGTTTCATGCGTTTCCTTTCATGATAAACAGCACTCATGAAGCCTCTTTCAATTCTCTTTCGTGTGGTCGTCCCCGTGTTGGCCATTTCTGCGTGCGGAAAATCTAAGGACGACTCCGCAGACAAACCGGCGAGTGGTGAGACAGCTACGGACAAGACAGCCACGGACAAGACAGCAACCGACAAAGCGCCCGCCGAGGCAAAGAAGGCGGCGCCGGACTTCTCGTCTTGGGATCAAGAGGGCCGGGCCAAGGCTTGGCAGGGCTCGTGGTTGGCCAAGGAGAATGGCAAGATTCAAGCCTGGACCATCACTGGCGACAAAGTGCAAAGCTGGGATGGAAAAGAGGAGAAGGAGTTTAGCCTTGTCGTCGATGCGCCATGTCACGCGGGGTTTAAGAACGAAAAGAACATGGTCTTTCCTCGCAACTTCACGTCGCTTAATGGAGCACTCCGCTTTGGAGCCGCTGGGTATCGACGAGGCGCGGAAGCACTCTTCTGCGACGACTCTGGCGACATCTACATGCTCGATGCGGCCAGCAAGTGCACGCTGTGGAAAGAGAAATTCGGCGATTGGACCGCAACTGATGGTGAGTGCTCAATTAAGAAAAACGCTGATGGTGTTGAAGTCTTCGCACACGGTGATCCAAACGGCGGGGAGTTTGTGATCGAGGGAGAATCCATCCTACCGAAGTCGTCATTTCCCACCGAAGCTGTCGAGGGAGACTTTGCCGCCGCAAAGGCTGCTCGCGATGCAAAGGCCGCGCAGTAGCGCACGGGCCGTAGCGTTCGCTATCTCGACCCTCGCATTGAGTTCTTGACGAAGATGACGATTTCCTTCATGGTGGCTGCCTGGCGTTAGCCGGGAGGCCATCATGTTCGATTTTGCAAATACACTTCTGTTCGTGGGTTTTGGTCCCTGCGCTCTAGCCGCGCGCGCGCTGTAATCGCGCGTACGAGTACTCGGACGATTCCGAGGCGCTAGACGCTTGGCAGAAACCCGTTCTTACGAGGCATCCATCGATGCCAAGGCCGCAGGCATGCGCTTGCTGCCCTTTGCTCAAGCTCGCATGGCGCCGGGAGAGTTCTGAGTCGAAGCGCTGCTCGGCGGGCAATCAGCACGCGGGTTCTAGAGCAGCAAATGCGCGGCGTTCTATTCGACACGCGGATCGCTAGGCGTCTTTGTGACGAGGCGCCTGGGGCCTACAAGGAGATTGGTGCGGTGATGCGGGCGCAGCGAGAGCTAACGAGGATTGAGCGACGGCTTGATCCTGTGCTCGTCTACAAAGGAGGCTGAGCGCGTGGGCGCCACGCAATGCGTGGCGTCCCTATCTTCTCTACGAGATCGATCCTGCGACCAATTGGCCAAGCTCTGCCATGCGATGAACATAGCCAATCTCGTTGTCGTACCAGGCAAGGATTTTTACCTGCGTGCCGTCGACAACCATCGTCGAAGGTGCGTCAATAATCGATGAGCGCGTATCGTTGAGGTAGTCCACCGAGACCAGGGGACGCTCTTCGTATCCTAGAATTCCGGCGAGTGCGCCTGTCGATGCGCGCTTGAAAAGTTCGTTCACCTCTTCGGCCGTTGTCGGGCGAGCGACTTCGAATACGCAATCGGTGAGCGAGGCGTTGAGCAAGGGAACGCGGATGGCAACGCCATTTAGCTTGCCGACAAGCTCGGGATAGATGAGCCCAATCGCCGTGGCCGAGCCCGTTGTGGTGGGAATGAGCGAGAGCAGGGAGGAACGCGCTCGCCGAGGATCTTTGTGCGGCCGATCGACGACGGTTTGCGTATTGGTGACATCGTGGATCGTGGTGATAACGCCATGTCGGATGCCGAGGCCCTCCTGCACAACCTTCACCACCGGTGCGAGGCAGTTGGTTGTGCACGAGGCTGCGGTGATGATGTCGAATTTCTCTGCGTCGTAGAGGTGGTCGTTTATTCCCATGACAACGTTCAGCGCCGCGCCATCTTTGACTGGTGCCGCAACGATCACCTTGCGAACGTCGTGCTCAAAGTACGGGGCAAGCAGCGCCGGAGTTCGAAATGCGCCACTGCACTCGAAGACGATATCTACCCCCTTCGATTTCCAAGGCACGGAGCCGGGGTCTTCAAATGATGAGTAAGAAATATTCTTCTCGTCCACAGTGATGTGATCCTCGCCGTGAGTCGGCGAGCGGTCCCACTTGCCGTGCAGCGAATCAAACTCAAGGAGGTGGGCCGAGATGGCAGCTGTGCAGCCCGTCTCGTTGATGTGAACGAATTCAAACTCAGGGAACTCCCATGCAGCCCGCAGCAAGAGACGGCCCATGCGACCAAATCCATTGATTCCCACTCGTACAGTCATGCTCCTTGTCTAACAAGAAGAGGCCGCAAAATGGTGCTACCCTGGCCCAAACCCGGTGTCTTTGTCGTTTACAGAGTCGTTCTCCTCCTGTTCTCGCGATGCCGCGACAGGCTTCGCAGCGCCGTTTGCCGCAGCGTTAGCGTTGTCGGCAGTGCACGCGCAGCCCCACACCCAAGTCGAGTGTCAATCGTGAAACTCTCACCAAAACAACGTTTGGCGCTAAGAATTGCCGGTCTAGTCCTCGCAGTCTTGATGCTTCAGGTCGCGTTCTCGCTTTTCTATTGGCTTCCCAAGCGAAGCCTTGGCATCGCCCTACAGCCTAGCGTCGACGTAGTCGCCCTCATTAGTATTATTCTGATCGGAACAAACCTTGGGCGACTGCGAGGGCTCGACCGCAAGGTACTACTATATCTGGTGCCGATCGTTCTTGGCGCCTGTGTGCTTCTGGGCATCGCCCAAGGCGTTGCACTGCGTGAGTTTGGCTATCACTTCACACTCGCCTACCACACAAGCAAAGTTCAAGCGCTCTTCAAGATGATGTACGAGGCCCAGTCGTGGCCCGTCTTTACGATAAGCATGGTGCTGCTAGCCGCTGCCATCGCGTTATTGGTTGCATGCGCTGCCTGGGCCCTATCTCGGCTAATCGCCGAAGGGCATAAAGGGCAGCGGCATCGAATCACCATCGCCAGTTGCGCTGCTGTCTACACTCTCGTTGGAGGCCTCGTGCTTGGCATCAACGGGTCCATGACAGTCGAACTTGCAAGCCAGGTAGATGAAGTGATTCATCGCGAAGAACGGCTCCATGCCCGGGCAAAGAAGATCGAGAAATCGATGACCAAGGTCAAACGTCTTAAGATTGGTGACAACCTGCGAAGGCCAACGGTCTTGGTCTTTGTCGTTGAGTCGTATGGCCAAGTGTTAATGGAGGCCGAGAAATACGCCGACTTCCGCAGCTTTCTTGGCAACCAGCAAAGCCAATTGGAAGGCGCGGGCTACGCAATGCGGTCGATGGTCTACGACGCTCCAGTCTTTGGCGGCAGTTCCTGGCTAGCCAATGCATCGATTCTCTGTCGGCTTAAAGTTAAGACCGAGAAGGACTACTTCGCGCTGATGGAAGCTGATGGCAGCTGTGTTCCAAAGCAGTTTAATGAGGCTGGTTATCACTCCATTTTTGCGGCCTCCAATACGACCTACATCGACGACGAGTACCGCAGGAAATTTCCGTTTGAGACCTTCATTACCAAGGACGACTTTGGCTACAAGGGGCCAAGAATGTCCTGGTCGTACATGCCCGATCAGTTTCTTATCGACGTTGTCGATAGAACAGTTCTTAGCAAGGAAAGTGAACGTCCGTTCTTCGCGTATTACAAACTCACAAGCAGCCACCATCCTTGGGATACGATTCCGGAATTCATTGACGATTGGAGCGAAATCGGAGACGGCGCCTCCTATCACGAGCGCGAGTCGCTGCGATTTCCCGACAACGCCTTTATCGGTGGAAAGCACTACAACGAGGGCTACGAGGCTGCTGTGCGCTACTCCATGCGCACCATTGTCGACTATCTTGACAAGATGCCAGTCGAGCGAGATGTCCTAGCCATTGTGCTCGGTGACCACCAGCCTAGGCGTCCTGTCGCCATTATGGATCGGGATCCGTGGACGGTGCCCTATCACGTGATATCGCGAGACAAAGAGCTCGTCGAGCGATTTGCACGCATCGGCTATACGCCTGGGCTCTTCACGCCGGCGCCAACCGAGCCCGCCCCCGGGCTCGAGATGATTGCCAGTCATATCATCCGCGGTCTCAACGATATGGTTGAGATTGAGCCTGCCGAATAACTCGCTACCGCGCCAGGTTCTGACGCGGCAGGCTGCTCGCTACTCTGGGTCGCAAGCTCCGTCGCAGAACTGAATGATCTTTCCCGTATCGAGAAAGGTTCCAAGCTGTGTTCGGAACGCCGGAACGTAGCGGAGCGTGCCGTGGGTATCGTTGTCTTCCAGAGGTGGAATATTGCCAAGAGGAGACGGCGTGACGTTCTCGTCGTAGACAACAAAGCCACCGAGTTCGTCGAGGCCAGGAGCCTCGGCAGACTTTGTGCGAAGCCCAAAGATGTCTTTTGGCGAAGGCACGACCAAGGGCAGGTCGGCTGTGCGAGCAACCCATTCGGAAACCAAGTTTCGAACCTGGCTATCGTTCACTGCCATCACGACAAGGGCAGCAAGAGGCCCACGTCCTGGAAAGCGATTGTGCACAAGACGCTCCGAGTAGTTCATCGGATCGATCGGGTCGAGCATCATCTGAATGATGGAGAAGGCGAGTTGCCTCTCACGTGGTTCGCGAAACGCTTGATTCACGATTCCACTAAATTCGCGCCAGTTCACGGCGCGTTCAAGAAAGTGAATTAGGCCACCGCCACCAACCATAAGTGCCGCTCGTTCAAACTGTGGCGACGTTGCTGTTGCAAGGGTTCCAAAGGTTCCGCCGTTGCTAATCCCATAGTAGTGGACGTTGGCTGTGTCAAAGGGCTTGAATGCTGGGCCGCCATCGAAGCTGTGCTCGATATCATTGGCCAGCACTTCTCGCACCAGTCGAGCTAACGCGGTTTGGTTGGCCATGTTCTGCTGGATATCGGCGACCAACTTGCCAAAGACGCCGAGCTTGGTAATCGACTGCAGAGTCATCGCCTCGTTGTCTTCGTTAAAGCCGAGGTTGGTGCCAACGGCACTAAAGCGGTATTCGTGGCCAATGTCGGTCACCGAGCCGCGAGTCGCTTGTCGGTAACTGCCAAAGAAACCGTGGCCATAGACAATAACCGGGCGAACTTCATCGACCGTTGAAGGAATGGTCATCGAGAACTCAACGTCGCGAGTGCCGCGCTGCTCTAGGTCGCCATTGGCGTCTCGCGCCAAGTAGCCATCTTCGTCAAGAAAGTTGGGTGCTTTGAATGTCGCAACCAGTTGGCGATTGCTCGCGCCGCCTTCGAGCTTCTGAATTTCGTCTGAGATAATTTCGTACTCGCCCAAGGCCGCTTCATTCGCGAGATCTTGAATCGTGAGAAGCGCGCTGGTGACTTGCGCCTCGGAGCGGGTGTGAAAACTCCATGCTTGCACAACCTCGGATGATTCGATTCCTTGCTCGGCAAGGGCCTCGGTAACCAACGAGAAGGCGTCTCGCTGCGCTTCGATGCTTGCATCCTCGGTTACTGTGCCATCTAAGAGAGCCTGCATCGCGAGAGAGGGCGTTGGGGTTTCGCCTGCAAAGTTGCGCACCGTGTTTCGAACCACGACGACATAGCCTTTGTTTTCATCGAGCAGTCGCAGCGGCCGAATCAACAGAGCGCGATCTTCGTCGAGATCTGCCGTTAGGTCGCTTTCCGCCAAAATCGGTACCGCCACCCAGGTTCCTTCTTCGATAAGCAAAACCGGTGCATCGCTGGCGGTGCTGCCCGCGTGATCATCGAGAGCGAGTAGGCTCGCAGGATCGATGCCACCCGGAAAGTAGGTAGCAATCACCGGGATGCGGCTAAAGCCATCCATGCCTTCGACCACCGCTGCAGGAACTCGATCCGGAAGCGCAGCTTCGGGGATTTCGACCCGTCTTCCCGTGGCTGTTGTCGAATCTTCAACTAGGTAAAAGTCTGATGGGAAGGGGAATGCCGCAATCTCAGGAACAATCGGATTACTGGTTTCTGGACCAGCATCGAATGTTTCCGTTGGGTCACTGGACGAGCCACAGGCCGCCAGAGTGAGAGAAATTGCGAGCAGGGTAGTGCGAAGGGCGCTCATCCCCGTTGTATAGGGCGGCAAGCGGCGGCGCGCAAGCGATACGAATGGGCCGATGCCCAATATCGCCTGCGAACAGCAGCTGGAGGCGGGCTCCTACGAGGAAATTGCCTCAATTGGGGGGCCGGCACGCCGCGTGTGGCGCATCTTCTCGGGCACTTCGCAAAGCATGACCTCGCGGCGAGGTGTCGCTTCGAAATCGGGCAGAAGCTCGCGAAAGCGCTTATCCGAGAGCGCATGATCTAACGTCGAGAGATAGCGCATCTCAAGCATCTCGTAGCCGACTCTCCAAAAGGGACTGGCCACATACATCATCCACCATGCAAAGTTGGTCACGCGAATTTCGCGATTGGTTCCTACTGCGATCGCCGTTGCCAACTCATCGATCGTGAAGGTTGTGCCTGGAAATGGGATGTCTTCAAAGTTGGAAAGTTGCTCTCTCATCTCGGCCAAGAGGACCGCAGCACGGGCCCAGTCGGGGAGATAGGCGTAGGCGTGCCGGCTACTGGAGTCGCCTAGGGCGGTCACGGTGCCCTTAGAAATGGTCCTAAGGACCGCCAGACTCATGAGGGTTCCATCCCGATTGGGATCTAAGAAATCTCCCGCTCGTAGAATGATCGACTTCACACCCTCCTTTGCTGCATCGCGGTAAGCCGCCTCCATAGTGATCCGAATTTGCCCTTTGCGAGTTGTGGCCCGGTGCGGAGTTTTCTCATCCCATGTCCCGGGATGGTTGCCATAGACATAGACATTGCCCGGTACAATCACGGTGGCTCCGCTGGCTTTCGCCGCTGCGATAATTTCGACCGTGTACGCCGGTACCAAGGTCGCCCAGTTTTTGTAGCCGGCTGGATTAAAGCCATTGACGATGACCTGGGCGCCCATCGCCGCCTCGGCAAGTGAGTCGGTTGCCCGATTGAAGCGTCGTACGGACCAGCCGGCAGCTGCAAACGCCTTGGCGGAGTGGCTGCCGATTTTGCCGGTAGCGCCGAGAATGAGAACGGTTTGAGTCATATGTGCCCCTTGAGGTGGTTGATGCTTCCACTCTAGAGATGCAACTCTGTTTGTGAAATACACGAAAGCTTGGGTATGGTATTCAAATATGAATACTGGCAACCTCGCACACCTCGAGTGGTCGCTTGTTCAAACCTTTATCGCGGTGGCCGATGAGGGCTCGCTAACCGGTGCTGCCAAGCGCCTTGGGCAAAGCCAGCCAACCATTGGCAGGCACATTGCCCGGGCGGAAGAGGTTCTTGGCGTCGCACTCTTCACCCGCGCAAGACGCGGTCTAGAGCTCACCGATGTTGGGACCGCCATTTTGCCTGCAGCGCGGGATATGGCGGCCGCTGCCGCGCGCGTATCCCTCGCCGCCGCTGGTCAATCGCAAACTCTCTCGGGAGTCGTGCGAATCACCGCGTCGGTCGTTATGGCAAATTTTGTGGTCTCAGAACTTATCGTAGACATTCGAAGAGCCGAGCCCAATATCGAACTTGAGCTTCACGCGAGCGATACCACCGAAAACCTACTCTTCCACGATGCTGATATTGCGGTGCGAATGTATCGCCCCGAGCAACTTGATATCATCACAAAGCATATTGGTGATATGCGACTTGGTCTCTTTGCAGCGCAATCGTATTTGGAGCGCCGCGGAACGCCAAAAACTCTTGAAAGCCTGATGGAGCACGACTGGATTGGCTACGACAAAAGCGAGCTTATGATTATGGCGATGCGCGAGATGGGCTGGGATGTGGGCCGCAGCTTCTTTGGTCTTCGATGCGACGACCAGGCGGCTTACTGGAGACTACTCGTTGCAGGCGGAGGCATCGGTGCCGGGCAAGAGTATGTTGCCGCTCAGCACCCAAGCGTCACTCGCATCATGCCCAGCATCGAGATTCCACCAATCCCCGTGTGGCTCACTGCACCAACAATTCTGCGCCAGTCCCCGCGAATTCGCCGAGTCTATGACCTACTGGCCGAAGGCCTGCGCGGTGTCTCAGATCCTCCGCGATAGCGCACGAGTCACACTGGTGTGTGCTGCACGAGCCATTCGATGAGCAGGCGGTTTACTTCATCGGGGCGCTCTTGGTGAGGAAAATGTCCCGCGTCTGCAATGCGTTCAATGCGCAAGCCACCGGGAAAGTCGTTGGCGTGCATGCTGTCTTCGTAGAGGCTTGTGTCCATGCACCCGTCACGAGCGCCGGTGATTGCTAGAGTTGGCGTCTCAATCGCGCGCAGGTGGAGTGCAAGGGTTTGGCGTCCTTGCTTGCCCAAGGAGAAGAGAGAGCGGTAGTAGGCCAAGGCCGCAGTTCGCACTCCGGGCTTTGACAGTGCCGTCTTTACAATCTCAAGTTCGCTTGCTGGCGGTGACCAACCAGGCGACCAGTCGTGCCAGAATTTGTCAATCAGCGCCGAGTCGCGCATCTGCAGCGCGGCATCGGGCAGCCATGGAAGTTGAAAGAAGAGGATGTACCAACTGCGTCGCAGCTGTCTAGGTAGTATTCTTAGCCCTTGGTGCCGAAGCAGCCCGCCCAAGTCTGGAACCGCCAGGGTGGTTAGGGAAAGCAGACGTTCTGGCGCCAGCGCTGCCGCTGCATAGGCAATGATGGCACCCCAGTCATGGCCCACGAGGTGCACCCGTGAAGCTCCCAGGCAGTCGATCCAAGCAATGACGTCTTCTACCATGCGCACGACGTGATAGTCGCCGTCGCGTGGTTGTGACGCGGGCTCGTACCCGCGCAGTGAAGGAGCGACCGCGCGAAAGCCCGCCTTTGCCAACGCAGACATCTGCAATCGATAGCTGCGCCGATGATCGGGAAATCCGTGTAGGCAAAGCACGATGGGGCCTGTGCCACACGCTCGTGCCGAGAACGCGAGCCCATTTGCATGAAGCACGATGTCTTCACTCGCAACATCAGAATACGCAGTGTCGTCAAAGTCAGGCATGAGCGTCTTCGCTTGCAAGCCTAGCAACTCGTGCTCGGCTTCCCAATCCTCCCAATCCTCAAAGCAAGGGCCCCTTGCCCTGCGCCACGGTCTGGGCTATCTACCTCTCCATGAAGTTTCACTACAGCTGAATGCGTTCAGTCTCGGAGGTTCCGAGGCAACTGCGACGAAGCAAGTGAAGCTCTACGAGCCTTCCTTTGCTCGCCGCGTCATGAAGTTTGCGAGAAAAGGGAGATTCGAGATGATGAAAGCGATATTTGCGTTTGTGGTCGTATGTGCAGCACTGGGCTGTTCGTCAAAGACCAGCACTGACAATAGCGGAGCAAAGACTGTCCGAGTGACAGGCATTCCCGACGAGAACCCAACCGAACTCGCTCGCGACTACCAACCGATGGTTACGCTCTTGGAAGCGAAACTGGGCGTACCGGTAACCTACATTCCGGTGACCGACTACGGAGCTGCAGTTCAGGCGCTGGCCGCTGGCAAAGTGGATTTCGCCTGGCTTGGCGGCTTTACCCACGTGCAATCGCGAACCCTAGCCGACGTTGTTCCACTGGTCATGCGAGACATTGATCGCGAGTTTCACAGTGTCTTTATTGCATCGGCAGAGAGTGGCATCACCGACGTTGCAGGCATCAAAGGCAAGAGCTTCGCCTTTGGTTCCAAGAGTTCCACATCGGGACACCTGATGCCGAGACACTTCATGCAATCGAACTTTGGCCTCGATGCCGACGCCGACCTTAAGGGCTCGCCCGTCTATAGCGGTGCACACGATGCGACGGTCAAGATGGTGGAGTCGGGGAAAGTCGATGCTGGCGCGCTAAATATGCAGGTTTGGGAGCGCATGGTTGCCGAAGACAAGGTCGATTTGGCCAAGGTCTCCCTGGTATGGACGACGCCGCCCTATGTCGACTACGTTTGGACCGCTCGGCAAGCTGTACCCGAGAGCATCCGTAAGGACTTTTCTGATACATTCCTATCGCTCGACCCAGCGGATCCTGCTCACAAGAGTGTCTTAGACCGCATGGGGGCAAAAAAATATGTACCAGCAGCGCCAAGCGACTTTGATGCGATTGAGAGCGTCGCTCGATCCTCGGGCTTGCTAAAACGCTAGCAATCGATTCGATTCTATTCATTCTCATGACCGCAGAAGATACATCCCGCATCAGTCCCACGGCCCACTACACCGCGTACGCCTGGTACCGAAATGGGATGTCGGTACCCGAGTTGGCCACAGCAAAGGGGCGGGTTCTCTTTCACGCGCTCGCACCGGCAAATCGGCTGTTCTCTCTTGCCGGTAAAGCCGATCTAGAATCGATGTTGCTCGCGCGGCATCGAGTGATTGATCACTTGCTCAGTAGGGCGATTCGGTCTGGCGAAGTCGAGCAAGTGGTTGAGGTCGCCGCCGGGCTCTCTCCACGCGGCTTGCGAATTCGCAGGCGGTTTCCGAATATTTCTTACATCGAGGCCGACCTGCCAGGCATGGTGGAGAGCAAGCGCGCACGCATTGGCGATAAGCTGGATGCGCAACACCGCCTTGTGGTTGTAAACGCGCTCGCTGGCTCCGGCCCCGAGTCGCTCGCCGCGCTTGCCAGCGAACTCGACCCAAGCAAAGGCACTGCGGTCATCACCGAGGGGCTCTTGCCGTATTTTAGCCGCCAAGATGGCTTTGCGATTTGGAGCAACATCAAAGGCTTTCTCGGCGCCTTCCCAAGTGGCCTCTACCTCTCGGACTACTACCTCGAAGAGGACTCGATGCGGGTTCTTGGAGCACGGCAGTTATCCACTGTGCTCTCCTGGTTTGTCGGAGGCCGAACCCACTTTCCATTTCGCGACGACCGAGCCCTAGTCTCAGGCCTCCACAGCGCGGGCTTTGCGGATACCGCAATTCACATTGCCGGCGACTACGCCCGCGAGCTTTCGATCGAGCGTCCACAGCGAAGCGCGTACGTGCGGGTCATTGAGGCCCGTGTGAAGGCTGCGTAGCACAGTCGATTGCAGCGGCTCTTGGCGCAGGGTAGGGTGAGGCATGTCTATCGAAGCAGACCTTAAGGCCGGGCAAATTGCCGCGATGAAGGCCAAAGACTCGGCCACAGCCAACGTCATTAAAATGATCCGCACCAAGGTGAGCGAGAAGCGAACCGCTAAGGATTTTTCTGGTGAAGTGAACGACGAACTCCACGTGCAAGTGATTGGCGCGTACAAAAAATCTCTAGAGAAGGCTCGTGTCGATTTTGTGAAGGCCGGCGAAAAGGGCGCAGCCTCGGTTGCCGAGTTGGACCACGAGATTGCCTACTGCCAGAAGTACCTTCCTCAGCCAATGAGCGAAGCTGAGGTGCGCACAGCAGCACAAGCTGTGATCAGCGAAATGGGCGATGTGGATGCCAAAATGGCTGGCCGTATTGTTGGTGCCGTGATGAAGCAGCACAAAGGCAAAGCCGAAGCAGCCTTGGTTAAGACCGTCGTCGATAGCTTGCTCGCTTAGGCGAGGAGCGCAGCCGATCTGCTACCGCTGCTTGGCGCTAAGGCGACGCGCCCCACCGTGTTGCGCTTGAGGTCAACTCTTGAGCTGGTTGGCGGCGTCCCAATTGATACCCAAAGACGTTGGGTTGATTCCCACGCACTCCCCACTCCCCACTCCCCACCTCCCACCAACTGCTATGAAAAAACTCAAATGCGGGCTTCTACTCTCGGTCACACTCAGCTGGCTCACATTGGCGAGCTGTATGCAAACCCCAGACGCAGGCGATGCGCGACGATGGTTCAAAGAGCATAAATCGACTATCGAAGCAGCAGAACGCCGCATCACTGCAGCGGTCGAAGAGCATTTATACGCAAGCTCCACACCAAGTTGTGACCAACTCATCGCCGCCGATCCTCACCATGGTGTGCCTCCCACAAGCGACATTGATCCCGAGAAGGTCGACCGAAGCACTCGCTGTCTAAACGCTCGATTGAAATGGGGTGAGCGTGAGCGGGAGCGAATGGCAGCCTTCCGGGCTAGCATCACTCGCGTTCTCGATGACCGCGGCGTACTTGGTGTTGAAGTCTCGATCGATCGCGAATCGTCGAGGCAAGAAGATCGTAGTCTCCACTACAGATGTGGTGACATCGATTCTCCTGGCAAGGCGCTGACTCTGCCGGAGGATGGCATCCTCATAGACGAGTACAAGCTCGGCTGGGCGCTCGTGAACTTGTCCCGCCACGGTGGGGGCGACGATCGTGATGACTACAAGGACAACAACGACTACCCTACGCTGCTTGTTAGGCGCACCCTCCGCGTGCCGCGAATGGTGGTTGAGTACCGACTTCAACTTCAAACCTCGAAGCCAATTCCCAGCAAGTATTTCGAGCTCAACAAGCGTCGCTGCTTGAAACAGCTTAACTAACGTGTGGCGAAGGTTCGGGGTTCGGTCCACTGCCACCCGGTGCGGTAGCTAGCGCGCATCTTTGCGCTTGCGGCTGTACTCGGCCTGGATAAGCTTCACGTAGTCGAGCTTGGGGTTTTCCCTAGGCCATACCGTGTGGGTGGTATCGGCCAGCTCTTTCACGCGCTCGGCGAAGGTTTGGTGGATACGCTCAATGTACGCAGCTTTCTCCGCCGTTGCTGCGCCAGCGGCAGCCCCCTGCAAGTCGAGCGAGAGACGGGCTGCAGCATCGTGTGAGAACCGGCCTCGGCGCATCAAATCCTGCATCGAGTCCACAAGGCTGTGCGGGTCGTACTCCTCGCTCTCGAGCATCTCCTTGACGACAAAGAGCAGTTGCGCGCAATCGAGCAGGTCATCCTCGTACATCACCAACGATGCTTGGAGGTAGTTGTAGACAGGAACCAAGCGCTGCCCAAAATGCTGGAAGCTCTCGGTGGGCGAGCGCTTCTCAAGATGGATGAGAATGCGTTGCACAGCATCACCGGTGCCGTGCAGATGCTCGGCTAGCGCCATGGTTCGTTCAATTTGATCCGGATAGGCCTGGGCCGCATTCAGACATTCTCGTAGCTGCTCGGCGCTAACGTGTCCCGCCAAAATGTCTCCGTAGAGCGAGTAGATTGCGCCATCCGCTTCGGAGTCGTCTCCAAAGAGGGTCTCCATTGCAGGGCCAATAATTCCCGAGCGACTGCTAAGCAAGGCGGCCAGCTTAAATGGGACTTGCGAGCGAAGGGCTCGAAAGCGAAGGCGCATTAGGTTGTGCAAATTGTTCTTAAGAACAAACTCATCAAACTCAATGCCATCGAGGGCAAGCTTGGCGGTCAAGACTGTACGCATCTGCGAAGGGCTCCCCGAGAGGATGCAGATGCGATGGTCGGCATCGTGCCGCAGAGAGCGAAGCAGGGCAGCCGCACCGGGAAAGGCGCGTTTGTCGCTCGCCTTCTCAATCGCCGAACTCACCAAGTCGCGCACAGAGTCGAACTCTGTGCGCAAGTAGGTCTTGTCGAGGTCCCAACGAAAGACGTGTTTTGCGCGAACGCCCATGCTCTAGACCTTCATCTACAGGTAGGCAGGGTCGGTGTGCACACCAAAGACTTCGCGAAAGATGTCGCAAATCTCGCCAAGGGTAACGCTGTCTTTCACTGCGTCGATCATAATCGGCATGAGGTTGATCGACTCATCGGCGCACGCTTTGCGCATCGCTTCGAGGTGAGCATCCACTTTGCCTTGGTCGCGTCGCGCTCGAAGATCCTTAATGCGCGCCACTTGCTCTTGCTCGGGTGTGTGGTCGATTTTAAGCGTTGGGATCTTGGTGGTGTCTTCGGCGACGTATTTGTTGATACCAACGATGGTGCGCTCACCGCGATCCACTGCGCGTTGGAAGTCGTAAGCCGAGCGAGCAATTTCTCGCTGAGGGTAGCCCTCTTCAACAGCCTTGACGATGCCGCCCATTTTATCGATTTTATCGATGTACTTCATCGCTTCTTCTTCGGTCTGGTCGGTAAGCGTTTCCATGAAGTACGAGCCGGCCCAAGGGTCGGCCACAGCAGAGACGCCGCTCTCCTCTGCAATCAATTGCTGCGTGCGCAGAGCCAATCCTGCCGCCTCTTCCGTTGGCAGTGCGTAGGTCTCGTCGTAAGAATTTGTATGAAGGCTTTGCGTTCCACCAAGCACGGCAGCAAGGCCTTGCATCGTCGTGCGAACAACGTTGTTAAGCGGCTGTGGTGCCATAAGCGAAACACCTGCCGTTTGCGCATGGGTGCGAAGAAGCCACGACTTAGGATCCTTTGCGCCAAAACGCTCTTTCATCGTACGAGCCCAGATTCGCCGTGCAGCTCGGAATTTGGCAATCTCCTCGTAGAAGTCGTTGTGCACATCAAAGAAGAACGAGAGTCGCGGTGCAAACTCGTCTACATCGAGCCCTGCATCGACGCCGGCCTGAACGTAGCCAATGCCATCGGCCAAGGTGAAGGCCAGCTCTTGCACTGCCGTCGCTCCAGCTTCGCGGATGTGATAGCCGCTAATGGAAATGGTATTCCACTTGGGCATGTTCTTCGTGCAGTACACGAGCATGTCCCGAGTGATGCGCATGTGGGCGCGAAGCGGAGAGATCCACTCCTTCTGAGCGATAAACTCCTTGAGCATATCGTTTTGAAGCGTGCCTCGGAGTTTTTCTGGGCCAACGCCTTGGCGTTCGGCGACGGCAACATAAAGCGCGAGCAAAATCGGTGCTGGCGCATTGATCGTCATCGACGTTGAGACTTTTTCTAATGGGATGTCTCCAAAGAGACGCTCCATGTCTTCGATGCTCGCAACAGAAACACCCTCGCGACCAACTTCGCCCAAGCTGTGCTCGTGGTCTGGGTCGTAGCCCATGAGTGTCGGCATATCAAAGGCCGTCGAGAGCCCCGTCTGTCCCGCTTCCAAAAGAAACTTAAATCGCTTGTTGGTATCCTCTGGAGTTCCAAAGCCCGCGAACATCCGCATGGTCCACAGCTTTCCGCGGTACATGCTTTCATGCGGGCCGCGAGTGAATGGATACGAACCCGGATCAGCGAGCTGCTCCTCGTACTTCCAGCCTCGCTCTTCAAGGTCACTCGGGCCGTAAAACCCCTTTAAGGGAATGCCCGACATGGTCGTGTATTCGGTATTGGGTGCAGACTTCTTTTCCGATGCCATAGGCGGCAGATTACGCTGGCGGCTGGTGTCCAGACAAGCTGGAGGGCACCTGTGCTCCTCAGAATGCCGACTTTCATATCTTCAGTAAAATTCGCTAGTTAGGTGGGGCGCTTGGCAGCCATAGTTGCTGTGGAGCGAAGGTAGGCTCTAGTCTTTGCCCATGCTGGATCTAAAACGCCTGAGAAGCATCGAGCTGCAAGCCGCTCCACGTGGCCACAAAGTCGTGGGGACTCTGCTTCTCGGCCCCAACTACAACCTTCCACCGAGAACGCGAATCTCTGTAGAAGGCCGGGAGAATCTGCCCGAAGAGCCCGTGGTGCTCGCGATGAATCACACGGATCGCTACAACTACTGGCCTTTCCAGTACTGGCTTTGGCGTCACGAGAAGCGCTTCACAGCGACCTGGGTAAAGGGCAAGTACTACGAGAACAAGTGGGTTGGCCGCTTCATGGAAATGACCAACAACATTCCCGCGCCCTCCAAGGGCTACATCATGACTCGCGACTTCGTAAATACGATTGGGCGTGCGCCCACATCCGAAGAGTATGCGGGCCTTCGGGACCTCGCCGCTGGCACCTCCGTCGCGCCAGGGTTGCTTCCCGAAGCTATCGCTGCCACCGCACGCGACATGCTTGGGCGCCACTACGATCCTGCATCCGAGAGTTACTCTGAGTGTCTCTCAGCCCTCTTGCTCGAGATGAACGAAGTCTTTCTCGAACTTAACGAGTCGGCATTTTCCAAAGGGCTGCACCTGCTTATTTTCCCGCAGGGAACGCGCTCCATTCGCCTTTCCAAGGGCCACATTGGGCTCGTGCAGGCGGCTCTGCGATTTAAACGAGGAATACTCCCAATCGGATGCAACGGTTCCGACAAAGTCTATCCAGGCGGCAGCCCGTGGGCAAAGCGCGGCTCGATTGTCTACCGAGTTGGGGAGCTTATGGAGTATGAGAGTTTTTCTGAGAATCATCTTCCAGAAGGCGTTGATCCCTTTGCGCCAAACCTCGCCAAAGAGCACCGAGAGTCGATGCAGGCGCTGGTCGACAAGGTCATGCTTCGCATTAACGACTTGGTCGATCCGCAGTATCAATTTGGTGACGATGACGGCAGCGATGGCGTTCAGGGCTCAAAACGCTTCGTCTAGATCTCGCCTTGCGTGAGATCCGCCTCAGTTGGGGCTAACAGCCAGTGGCAAACGCGGGATCCTTAGGAGACCGTGCGCCAATTCACTGTAGTTTTGAAGCCCGGATGTGTAGTCTTGGGAACCTGTTTTTCTCGGCATTTACCGAAAAGACCTGCATATCCAGATCGATAGGACCTTTAAGAATTTATGACGTTCCGACTTTCATCCCTGTTTTCCGTGCCTCTTGCTCTTGCTCTGCTTGTGCCACTTTCGATGTCGACTCTCGCTTGTGGTGGAGAAGATGACGATGGCAACGTGGACGAGTGTGAGACCTCGACACTAACCTACGCGAACTTTGGCGAGACGTTCTTCGAGGACTACTGCGTCAAGTGTCACGCCCCGGGGGCTGCTGGTCGGCAAGCACCAGACCTCGATACCTACGCAAATGTTGTAGCCAATTCCGCCACAGCAAATGCTCGAGCAGGCCTTGGCATCACCATGCCTCCACTCGATCCAAAGCCAAGCGCTGAGAACCGAGATCTGCTTAACGAGTGGATTTCCTGCGGCGCAAAAGAGTAAGTAGTTTTACTCGCAGCGGTTCTTCGGTTGTTTGGAAGAACGTATGAGAAAAAAACGACGACCTATCGGGTCGTCGTTTTTGGTTTCGGCGCAGGCCAGAGGTTGCGTTGCAACAGGGCTAGGCCTCGACAACGCTAACGCGATTCCAGTTTTGAAGATGCACTTCCACTTGCTGGTAGGACATTGCGCCAAGCTTTGCCAAACACTCGCCGAGCTTGACGCCAGGGTTTTGATCCTGCAGCTGTAGCCCGCGCAAAAGCTCCTCGCGACTGATGGCCTTTTGGCCAACGAGGTACTCGCCAAAACTCACCTGCAATAGCCCATCTTCTAGAACTTGGAGCCCCAGCCCCGAGTACTCGAAAAAGTGGGATAAGTCGTTTTGGTTGGTTCGTGGTCGCATGCTTACGTTCTCGGAATATCGTCGCTGCGCTGTTTACACGCAGATTTCGTACCAAGAAAGGGGGAGTACCGCGCACTGAGATCTTAGGATCTTGGAGCCGCCGCACCGAGCCTGTGGCTAGTCGAGTCGCCAGTAAAGGGGCGCTGTGCCGCGACCTGAGTTCGCAGTGTACAGTTCCACCGTGCTTCAAGCTCCTCAAGCCCGCTTGCTTGCCTCATTGGCATTTTCCGTTCTCGTGGCCTGCAGTGCCAAGTCCGCCCCATCGGGAAGTGGCACCGAGCCCACCGACCTACCAAGCCCTGCCACGCCCTCGGTAGCGCCAACCTCGCCGCCAAACTTGGCTACATCGCCGGGAGCTGCCACGCACAACGATACTCTTGTCGCGCCTCCAGCCTCGTGGGCAAACTCGGTCGCTCTCGAGCGCCAACATCGCGGGCTAAGCAAGCCGCTCGGATTAGAGTTTTTCTCAGGCGATCCACTCAAGCGACTCTTCGTCGTCGAGCAAACCGGAACCGTTCGTGCGATCACAAGCGGCGTGGTTGAGAAAGCGCCGCTCCTTGACGTCGGTAAGCTCATTTCCAAATCGCACAGCGAGCAAGGCTTGCTCGGCCTGGCCTTTCACCCAAACTTCAAAGACAACGGGCTGCTCTACATCAACTACACCGATCGCGATGGCGAAACCCGTGTCGTCCAGTACACGTCGACGACCTCGGCAAATGCAAAGGTCGATCTGCAATCGGCCAAAGTGCTTCTAAGGCTTGCGCAGCCCTGGCGAAATCACAACGGCGGCTACTTGGCCTTTGGTCCCGACGGCTTGCTCTACGTCGGCACAGGCGATGGGGGCGCAGCCGACGATCCAAAGCGCGCCTCACAGGCACCGGAGAACCGCTTGGGCAAAATGCTGCGAATCAATGTTGATACAGCGGAGGTAAAGATCATCCAGACCGGCCTTCGCAACCCATGGCGCTACACTTTTGATCGCAAGACCGGCGACCTCTACATCGCCGACGTCGGCCAGAACAAGTGGGAAGAGGTAAGCGTCGTGGCTCCTGCCGATATCGAGGGCGCAAACTTTGGCTGGTCGGTTTGGGAAGGCAAGCACTGCTTTCGCAAGGCCAATTGCTCTTCCGAAGGCATGACAGCTCCAGCTATCGAGTTTGATCACGCCACTGGCTGCTCCATCACCGGAGGCATCGTGTATCGCGGTTCGGCCATTCCGCAGCTTGATGGCGCCTATTTCTATTCAGACTTTTGCACAGCGATTCTCCGAAGTTTTCAGTGGAACAATGGCGTCGTCACCGATCATTGGGATTGGAAAGAGATTCTCGATCCAAAGTCGAGGCTTGCCGAAGTGAGCGCCATCACCGAGGACGAGGATGGCGAGATGTATCTCTTGTCAATCAGCGGTGGAATCTACAAACTTGTACCAAAGTCACCATGAGCCGTTACGAACCAATGTCGATGAATCGAGCACTCTTGCTTCCGCTTCTCTTGTCTGGGCTTGTTGCGGCTTGCCAACCGCCTCCCGACGATGCGTGCAACCGAGTTCGCTTTGCTTGGCCCTTCTTCCAATTGGATCCCACCGCCGATGTAAGCGGCGAAGCGGGGATTCAAGTTAGCTTTGGCGTTCGCAGCGACTTGGCCCCCGACATTCTCGCCAAGCTCTTTCTGCGCGACGAAGAGTCCGAGAACCAGGACGAGACCTTGGTTGGAGAAGCGATAAGTGATGCCGATGGTTTGCTCTCCTTTTCAAACGTGAGCATCCCCGAAGGTGACATCCTCTTTATTCTAGAGGCGAAAGACGAGTGCGGTTTGCAGGTCACCGGCAAACGCGCCTTTGTGTGGGATGGTTTGGGAATCCCGCAATGCTCGCTAACCCTCGGCTTGCCGCCGGAGACTCCCGCCGACGGCTCGTTGCCAATCCTCGGCTCCGAGCACGATGAAGATCTTGCGACGGACGGCATTCAAGTTCGCGTCATCGTAGATGCTGGCCGTCCCGACATGGAAGTGCGTGTCTTTGCCCGTGACCGCGAGTTGGACGAGGACCAAGAGTTCACACTGGGCAGCGGGAGCGATGGCACCGCGCAAGTACTCGTCACCTTGCCCGAGGGCGAGCAGGCGATTCGCTCGGCTTGCTACTGGGAGCCGGAAGACCTGCGCTCGACCTCGCCGACCTTTGTTTACGACGTGCAAGCGCCGTAGCAAGCGTCATCGGTGGGCTGAAAGCGCTGCGGCTGGCGAAAGCGCTGCGGCTGGCAAAGGCGCTGCGGCTGGCGAAAGCGCTGCGGCTGGCAAAAGCGCTGCGGCCCGAAACGAAAGAAACCCGACTGCGCGGCAGCCGGGTTCACATTCTCACAGAGAATGAATGCTAGGAGCGCATCTCTGGCTCTTTGGCTGGCGCTGGCGGCAACGGTGGCAAGAAGGCGCTGTAGCCATCGCTCTCGGTGACGGGCTCTCCAAGCAAGTGCTCAAAGGCTTCGGCAGCCGTTGAAACGAACTTGATTTCCATCGAGTCGAGAACCGATTGCGGGATGTCTTCAAGGTCCTTGCGATTTCGCTCGGGCAAGAGAACAAGCTTGATGCCTGCACGTTGCGCAGCCAGGACTTTCGTCTTGATGCCGCCGACAGCCAGAACATGACCGCGAAGCGTGAGCTCGCCTGTACAAGCGATATCGTGTCGCACTGGGCGATTCGATAACAACGAGGCAATGGCAGCAGCCATCGCAACGCCAGCCGAAGGACCATCCTTCTTAATGCCACCTGCGGGCAGGTGAAGGTGCAGGTCGTAACGATCAAATGCCTCTGGGTCGATTCCCAACTCGTCGGCGCGGGAACGGATGTACGAGATTGCGGTTTGCACACTCTCGGTCATGACGTCGCCGAGTTGCCCCGTGAGCCGTCGCTTGCCGCTACCTGGCATGGCGCGCACTTCGATGAAGAGCAAGTCGCCGCCGACCGGAGTCCAAGCAAGACCGGTGCTCACACCAATCTCAGGCTTGGCATTTGCAATCTCAGAGTCGAACTTTTCTGGTCCAAGAATCTCTTCAACCTTGGCCTTATCGATTTTCATCGTGATCGGCTCTTTGCTGCTGGCGATGGTGACAGCGGCAGAGCGAAGCAAGCTAGCAACTTCGCGCTCAAGGTTACGAACGCCAGCCTCACGAGTGTAGTGATCGATAAGGCTGCCAAGTGCCTCGTCGTCGAGTTCAACTTGATCCGCTTCCAGCCCATGCTCTGCCTTTTGCCGAGGCACAAGGTAGTTGCGAGCAATCTGCATCTTCTCAAGCTCGGTGTAACCGGGCACGTTGATGATTTCCATGCGATCGCGAAGCGGCCCAGGAATCGTGTCGAGGTTGTTGGCTGTTGCCAAGAACATCACGTTGCTCAGATCCATCGGAACTTCGATGTAGTGATCGACGAACTCATCGTTTTGCTCTGGATCGAGGACCTCGAGCATGGCCGATGCTGGGTCACCCCGAGTATCCGAAGCCATCTTATCGATCTCGTCGAGAACGAAGACCGGATTCATGGTTTGAGCGCGCTTAAGACCGTTGATGATCCGGCCGGGAAGGGCGCCTACGTAGGTTCGGCGGTGTCCGCGAATCTCAGAGTCGTCTCGAACGCCGCCAAGCGAAATTCGAACGTACTCGCGACCCAGTGCACTTGCGATGCTTCGCCCAAGTGACGTCTTACCAACGCCGGGAGGGCCTGCAAGGCAAATGATTGGCCCCTGCTTGTTTGGAGCGAGCTTGCGAACCGCGATGAACTCGAGGATACGCTTTTTAACCGTCTCAAGGCCTGCATGGTCTGCAGCCAAGATTGCCCGCGCTGCAGGTACATCGAGAGTGTCTTCGGAGAAAATCCCCCAAGGTAGCTCTAGCAGCCACTGCACGTAGCCGTGAGCGACGTTGTACTCGGCAGTTCCTGGAGACATTTCGCTCATGCGGCGAAGTTGCTTCTTGGCTGCTGCGCGACCTTCGTCGCTCATCTTGCTAGCGGCAACCTTGTCGCGCATCTCGGAAATCTCGTTCTCGTCGCTAGTCTCTCCAAGCTCTTCTTGGATCGACTTCATGCGCTGTCGCAACACCTGCTCGCGGTGTTCACGCGATTGCGGATCCATGAACTCGCCCTTTAGATCGGTGCGGAGCTTAAGAACATCTCTCATGCGCATGAGCGGCGTAAGAATTAGGTCTGCACGTTTTGCAACATCGTCTTCGGTGAGAAGCTTCATGCGAAGCTCTCGCTCGAGGTCGAGGTGGGCAACAACCGTGTCAACGATTTCTGCGGGGTCGGTAAGCTCTTGGATGCTCTCAACGGCACCCTCGTTGTCCTCTTCGCCACTAAGAACCGAGATGATTGCTTCGCGAACCTCTTCGGCTTTTGCGGTATTGGCTTTTTCGTCGCCACTATCTTTAAAGCTGGATGTGCGAACGACCATGTATGGATCGCGGTCGACAAATTCGGTGATGTGAACTCGCTCGATGGCTCGAACAACAACGGTGTAGCGATTTGGACCTTGCTTATCGGCTTTCGCGATTTCGGCAAGCACGCCAACCTTCGCCAAATCGTCGGGCGTAGGCTCGTCGACTTCTGGATCTAGTTGCGGAATGAGAATGAACTCACCGCTGTCTTTAAGAGCAGCTTCGATGGCGCCGGCGCTGCGCTCTCGACCAATCTCTATCGAGGTCACAACCCCTGGCAAGATGACATCGAGCCGGGTGGCTAGGGATGGATACAATGATTCGTCTGAGCTCATAATGATTACTTGGATTTGTTGTCGCCCAATAATTCTACGAGCTTTGCGAGCAGTTCGCTGCCTTGCTCGCCCTCAACTTTGGGTACATCAATCTGTACCGTAACAAAATGATCGCCGTAGGACCCATTGCTAGCGCGGTGACCTTTGCCTTTGAGGCGCAGCTTTTGGCCGCTGCTGGTGCCCGGAGGAATTCGCACCTTGGCAACGCCCTTGAGTGTAGGCACGTTAGCCACGACGCCAAGCATGGCTTGGTCGAATGGGATTCGCAGATCCGAGGAGATGCGAGTGCCCCGCAGCGTTAACTCGGAGCCGTCCTTGGCCGAGACTTTCCGGTCTTTGGGTGCCGGTTTAGGAGCAGGTTTTGGCCGTGGTTGTGGCCTGCCACCAAATGGGCTGCCTCCCATCCCGCCAAAGGGCGAGCCCTGCGCTCCTCCAAAGGGGCTTGCGCCTCCCATTCCTCCGAAAGGAGAGCCTTGCGCTTGGCGCCGACGACCACCGCCGCCACCGCCGAACATCTGGGCAAAGATGTCGCTTAAATCGCCCATCGGGATGTTGCCGCCACTCGCAACATTGTCGAATTGGGCTCGTTTCGCAGGGTCCGAGAGGATGTTGTAGGCGGCGGAGATGTCTTTGAATTGCGCCTCCTTGGCTTTGTCCCCGCCCGTCCGATCTGGATGAAATTGCTTGGCAAGGCGGCGGTATGCCTTCTTAATCTCGGGGTCGGTGGCGGTAGCCTCAACTCCAAGGGCTTTGTACGGATCCCTCATCTGCATTTAACTTTCCCCTTAAGCAGCTTCGGTTTCTGCCCCTGCTAGGTGGAAGACGATTCTATCGCCACTTTCGTCTGCCACGATGGTGGTGCCGGCGGGAAAACGACCTGCGAGGATTTCGTTTGCCAATGGGTCGATGAGATTTTTCTGAATGCTGCGTTTTAGTGGGCGCGCACCGTAGACTGGATCGTAGCCTCGGTTGGCGAGCAGTGTGGCTGCAGCTGGGCTAAGCGTGAGTTTAAGCTCCCGATCGGCCAGCAACTTGCTGTAGTGCGCAACTTGGATGTGAACGATAGCGTCCAGTTCTTCGCGAGCCAGTGGTTCAAAGTGAATCACTTCATCGATGCGGTTTAGAAACTCGGGGCGAAATACTGTACGCAGTTCAGCTTCGACACCGCTTTCGATCTCGGCGCGCTTGGCTGCACTGATGTTGTCGCCAAGTTCGAGGAGGAGCCGCGAACCCACGTTCGAGGTCATGATGATGAGGGTATTGCTGAAGTTGACGGTGCGGCCTTGGCTATCCGTTAGGCGGCCATCATCGAGAACCTGCAGAAGAATGTTCCAAACGTCTGGATGCGCCTTCTCCATTTCGTCGAGCAAAACGACCGAGTACGGGCGTCTGCGAACCGCTTCGGTAAGTTGGCCGCCCTGGTCATAGCCAACATAGCCTGGAGGAGCTCCGACCAATCGAGACACCGAGTGCTTCTCTTGGAACTCACTCATATCGATGCGCACCATGTTCGATTCATCATCGAAGAGGAAGTGCGCAAGCGATCGCGCGAGTTCGGTTTTGCCAACGCCTGTTGGTCCAAGAAAGAGGAAGGAGCCGATGGGGCGATTGGGATCCTGAAGCCCAGCTCGCGCGCGGCGAACCGCTTGCGCAACCGCTGCGAGAGCCTTGTCCTGACCAACAACTCGGGCGCGCAAGTTGTCCTCCATGTTGGTAAGTCGCTCGGCTTCCCCTTCAAGCATCTTTTCAACGGGAATACCGGTCCAACGTGCAATCACGCTCGCGATGTCATTGTCTGTGACCTCTTCGCGAAGAAAGCCGCCGTGAGTTTGAACGTCCTCAAGAGCCTTGGTGTCATCGGCAAGACGTTTTTCAAACTCGGGAATTTTGCCAAAGCGCAGTTCCGATGCTCGTGCAAAGTCACCATCGCGCTGCGCTCTCTCCGCTTCACTCTTGGCGTCTTCGACCAGGGCTTGCACCTTGCGAAGGCCTTCAATCAGCGCGCGTTCGGCTTGCCATTGCGCGGTCATGGTTTTCACCTGCTCGCTAAGGTCGGCAATCTCTTTTTTTACAAGTGGCAAACGGTCCTTGGCCTTGCGGTCCTTCTCACCTTTTAGCGCAGCCTTCTCGACCTCAAGGGTGAGGATGCGGCGCTTAAGCGCGTCAATTGGAGTTGGTACCGACTCGATTTCCATCTTTAGTGCCGAGGCTGCCTCGTCGATAAGATCGATGGCCTTATCGGGCAATTGGCGATTGCTGATGTAGCGATGCGAGAGCCGTGCAGCGGCGATGAGTGCAGCATCTTGAATTCGAATGCCGTGGTGCACTTCGTACTTCTCTTTAATCCCGCGAAGAATGGCAATGGTGTCTTCAACGCTCGGTTGCTCGATCATGACCGGCTGGAAGCGTCGCTCCATCGCTTTGTCTTTCTCGATGTGCTTGCGGTACTCGTCGAGAGTTGTGGCGCCAATGCAGCGCAATTCGCCACGCGCAAGCGCAGGCTTTAGAAGGTTGGCGGCGTCCATACTGCCTTCAGCTGCGCCGGCACCCATCATGGTGTGCAGCTCATCGATGAAGAGGATGATGTTGCCATTCGCGTCTTCGATCTCTTTGAGAACGGCCTTAAGTCGCTCTTCAAATTCTCCTCGGAATTTCGCGCCGGCGATGAGCGCTCCCATGTCGAGCTCAAGTAGGGATTTACCTAAGAGAGATTCTGGGATGTCGCCTTCAATGATCCGACGCGCGATGCCTTCGACGACGGCGGTTTTGCCGACGCCAGCTTCGCCAATAAGAACGGGGTTGTTCTTGCTTCGGCGACTAAGGATTTGAACTGCGCGACGAATCTCCGCGTCACGCCCAATGACCGGGTCGAGCTTTCCCTTGCTGGCAAGTCGTGTGAGATCGCGAGTGTATTTCTCAAGCGCCTCGTATTTGCCCTCTGGGTCTTGGTCGGTAACACGCTGGCTTCCGCGAATGTCGGTAAGCGCCTTGAGAAGTTGCTCCTTGTTAAGACCACTCTCGGTTAGAACTTCTCCACTCGTATCATCTGAGTCGAGCATGGCGAGCAAGAAGTGCTCGCTCGAGATGTAGTCGTCCTTAAAGCCATCCGCTTCTTTGCTGGCGGCCGTCCACAGGTTTTTTAGCTGCCGTGAGACGCCGACATCTACGGTCGCTCCACTGGCGGTTGGCAGCGACTTCATCGCGACTTCCAACCCAGATGCCACAACTTCGATGTCGACCCCAACGCGACTTAAGAGCTTTGGAACAAGCCCATCGTCCTGCACCAAGAACGACATGAGAAGGTGCAGAGGAAGTACCTGTGAGTGTTGCCTCTTAATCGCCAGTTCCTGAGCTTCTTGAACGGCTTCGGCAGCTTTAATAGTTAGGCGGTCGATTCTCATGTACGCAACGTAAGCACATCTGTGACCTCGTCAACTAGTGCTCATCAACTAGTGTCACAGAGGCGAGGTGATTAAATCGCGATTACACTGCGAGTTGGCCGAGGGCTTTTATGAGATGCAGCAGGTTCTTTGCAGACTCGTGTGTGCTTAGGGCCTCAGAGACGGCCGTTAGGTCTTCGCCTGCTGCATCGCAAAGCGTGCGCGTCGCTTCTGCGAGATCTTTAACCGGAGGGCAATTGGCAAGCTCAAAGACTTTGCGAACCGCGCGCGCGACTTCTTCTGGAGCGCCATGGCCAAGCGAGGTTCCTATCGAACGAGCCAAACGAAGATCACCCGAGAGTGCAGCGGCAAGACCTGCTCGATAGAGCACGGCGATGCTGGTCTGTGCGCCCAGCAAGGCGCTCTGGCGAAGAAGGTCGGCAGCCATTTCGCTCGTCGCCTGAAAGTCTCCCTCATCACTGTAGTAGGCCAGCAGCCGTCGCAGCGTTGGCACATGGTCGGGAGCAAGATCGATGGCTCGGAAGTACGCTTCAGCGGCCACCCTCGGGTTGTCGGCAGAATCGCCTTGGGCCTCGCCAAGCTCGAATAAGAGCTGTGCACGCTCGCTGTGACCAGGGGTAACTTGAATCAGCGCCTTCAGAGCGGCGATTGCCTGCTCTGGCTGCCGCGCCGATTGATACAGCTCGGGAAGCGCCCTTTTGGCAACGATGCTATCGGGCATATCTCCAAGCAATTCTTCATAGCTGCGAACGGCGCCGGTGACGTCACCCAAGCTTAGGTAGAGCTCGGCAAGATACACTCGTGCCGCCTGCAATTGATCGACTTCCTCGACGGGAATGAGGCGAACTAGCGTTTGCTGCGCCAAGAGCGCCTCTGCGTGCTCACCGACTCGGCTTGCGGTGCGGCACAGTCCAGCTAGAACCTGCGTGTCGTTTGGAGCAAATTCGAGCGCCCACTGAAACGCCTCAAATGCGTCGACTTCATTGCCAAGTGCCTCAGCAATTTCTGCTTGCCGCAGTGCGACTTGCGCCGGAGGCAATGCACTTAGCTCGGGCTGAATGCCTTGATAGAAATGGTGGGCCCTTGCCCAGTCGCGCTGTTGGTAACAGAGGTCGGCGAGGGCATCGATCGATACCATGAGACCTGGATCTAGACGTAGGGATTCTTCGTAGGCGCGAAGTGCGGCATTGGGATCTTGCAGTTCGTGCTGGTAGGCTTGGCCAAGCTGAAAGAGCAGTTTCGCTCGCTCGCTTGGGTCGGCCTCAGCATCAACGAGCCTGGCTCGCATTTCGTCCACAGAGAGAAGCCCCGACGAGCGTGAGTCGTCGTCGACTTGAATACGTGTGGTCGCAGCGATTGCAGCCTCTCGGTCACTGTGATCAGCCTCTTCTTCAATTCGCGCGTAGAGCGACCTCGCAAGTTCGCCAAGGTCCGCTTGCTCCGCATTCATTGCAGCGTGCCGGTAGAGTCTTCCGCGCTCGGTTGGGTCGGGCGTTAGTTCGGCGGCCTTTTGGTACATCTCTGCTGCATCTTCGTACCGGGTGGCGAGCTCGTAGAGCCTGGCAAGTGGGCGCGGCGCAGCTGGAATCGATGGGTCGAGTGTTAGAGCTTGCTCGTAGTTTGCGAGCGCTTGTGGAGCATCGAGGAGCTTTTCATCAAAGATGAGAGCGAGCTCTAAATACAGAGCTCCGAGTTCTTCTGCATCGCTGCTCGCGGAGATTTCGCGATACGTGAGTTCGGCTGCAAGTGCCCACTCGCCTCGCGCCATGGCGATCGTCCGCAGAGCGTGGGAGTACCTCGGGTCATCGGGAGCATTGGCTGCTGCCTCTTTTAGGTACTCGTACACGAGCATGTCGTCGTGGTACTCGTCTCGGGCCAAGATGGCTCGGTCGTAGAAGAGGCCGGCTCGCTCGTGCCGCGAACTACTTAACGTTGTGAGCTGCTCTAGCACCCGTGCAAGCCGCTCGGTTTCCCCCCGGTCCTCGTAGATTCTGCGCAGTGCGATGAATGGGCGAGGGTCTCCAGGAGCGGTCGTCGCTGCAGCTTCGTAGAGGTCCAGCGCTTCGGGAAGCCGTCCTTGCGACTCCATCGCCAGTGCCCGATCCAGTTCGGCCGACAGCTCCTGGTCTGCGATGTTTCCGCGCCCCGCGTTGGCATCAAGTGTTTGGCGCAATGCGCGAATTTGCTCGCCAACCGACTCATCAAGCTCGTAGGCCTCGTCGTAGCAGCGTCTGGCTCGCTCGTGCTCGTTAAAAATATGCTGACACAGTTTGCCGAGTTCGATTAGGGGCAGAGCTCGGCCTGCGCCCTCAATCGTGCTTAGGTGAAGTTCGTAGGCGCTGGCGAGCTGCGTGTGATCGCCGGCTTCGGTAAGCATGTCGGCAAGCTCAACCAAAATGTCGGGGTCGTCAGCACGCAGCGAGAGGGCTTGTGCCATGGCATCGGCCGCTCCTCGAATGTCGTGCAACTCGTTGCGCCGAAGAAGTGCAATTTCTCGGAGCAAGGTTGCCGCTGCGTCGCGATTCTCTTCGATGGCCGCAACGGCGCTAAGCGCGCGAACAAGGGCGTGCACTTCGCGTGTCGTGGGGCCCGAGCGTTGCGAGAACTGACCGAGCGGTATCTCTTCACGACAACTCAAGACCTGCTCACGGAGTTTCTGCACAAGCCCCCGCGTCGCACCGTCGACCGGCGCGCCCGAGGCTCCAAGACGCTGGCAGTGGGTTTGAATCGCCCGGCAAAGCAAACTCGCAGCGACTTCGTCATCGCCATTGGCTGCGGCATCTTCGGCGGCTTGTTCCAGCTCGGCAGTCGGAGCGAGTTGCGAGTTTTCACTTCCGTCCTCGGCAGTCAAGTCGCTAAGGGCTTCGCGCATGCGAAATGCCCCGGCGGCGTCAGCTAAGACATCTTCGTAAATGCGCAGGGCTTCGCGAAGCCGAGTCACCGCAATCGGATTTGGAGCGCTTCGGGCGCCGCGCTCCAGCGATTCTGCCAGCTCTTGGTTCCTCGCGCGATTTCGGTGGAGTGCAAAAAGCAGGCTTCGGCCCTCGTTGGTAAGTATGCCGGCGAGCCGAGCCGATTCGAGAATCTCGATCGACGCATGATCCCGAGCCACTTGCTGATACAGCTTTGCTACGGCCAGTCGCTCGTGACTTGAGAGATGCGCAAGGCCAATCGACTCATACGCTTCGATGGCTTCGTCCAGGCAACCCGCACTCGCAGCTTCAGAGGCGAGTTGTCGCAAGGTTGCAGCGCGCCGAAGCTCGGAAGTGCAAGCGTTAGCGGCGCAGCGCATGTGGTGCCTAGCCTTGCTTGGCGATGAGAGTTTATCGTAGTAGAGATCGGCAATCTGAAGATGCAGGTCGCTACGACTTTCTCCGTATTGTGAATGGCCAGCTTCACCGGTCACGACTTGCGCAGCGAGGGTTTCAAGCCAGTGTACAGCTTTCGCAGGGTCGTTTGCGGCCAGTGCCATGTCCGCGCATTCGTGGTGCAGGCTTGGAATGTGAGGGGCGAGGAAGAGCGCCTCCTCTAGCATGTTGATAGCGCCTGCGATGTTGCCTGTGCCAAGTGCTTGACGTGCTTTTGCGCGCAGGCTGAGTGCTTCGTTTGTTGGGCCGGGGCTAGGCGACTGCGGCTCTGTGGGGGCGACTAACGTCTCGTCGACACGTACAGCGTTGCTCGCACTTTGCAGCTCTTCGCACAGTTCGGCGGCGATAAGGTCGCTTGGATCGAGCGCCAAGGCCCGTTGATACAAGCGCAGTGCAACGTCTTCCGCACCTTCAGTTTCAAGAACGAGGTCGGCAAGCCTTCGCGTTGCCCGGTGCTCTCCAATAAGGTCTTCTTCGAGGTGTGCGAGCCTGGCAATACTGGGAAGAAGCACAATCGCCTTTCGTGACTGGCCAGCACCAAGGGCTGCTTCAACGTGCAGCCAAAGGACCTCTTCTCCACAGGCGATATCGTCGTAGGGCTCAAGAAGCGCAAGAGCAGACGACCACTCGCCTTCCGAGATTAACGCACGTGCTTGGTCGGCGACGTCGGCAAGTTCATCATCTGCGAATTCATCATCTGCGAATTCATCATCCGCGAGCGGATCGTCAGCGAACAGATCGGCCGAATCCCGCGCGTCGAAATTCGAATCTTGCGCTTGAACGCCATCTTGGGTGGCGCGATTGTCTGAAGTGGCATCGCCACAGAGAACGTCGTGCCAGCGCTGCAAGTCGCGGTTGTCGGGAGCGAGTTCTTGGGCAATGCGCAGGGCGATGAGAGCGCCTCCGTGATCGCCGATTTCATTGACGAGAAGTTCAATGCGTTCGAGGCTAAGCTCGAGCGCTTGGGCTGGCTCGGCGTGCTTTGTGAGCCGTCCAAGAGTATCGGCAAGGGCGGCGAGGTTTGCCTGTCTTCGGTAGGCAGCGGCGAGGGCGGCCCAGAGCCGAAAGTCGTCGCGCTCGCGCGCTTCTCGCAGCAAAAGTGCGGTTACCGACGCGCTGGCGACTTGCCCCGCAGTGCCGATGACCTGTGCAGCCAAATCGAAAAGTGCTTCTTCGCGTTGGGCGAGAATCTCCTCGGCATCGAGTGAAAGCTCGCCGTCGTTCTCGAGCGGACCGGATAGAAGCTCAAGAGCTTCGCTGGCAAAGGGATGATTGCTGCTCGCTTGCGCATCGCGGGCGGCAAAGAGCAGAGCAGGGCGATAGCTTGGTGCGATGGTGAGAACGCGGCGGTAGGTCTCGCGGGCAACATCAGTTCTGCCGAGGTCTTCTTGCAGCTTGGCAAGGCGAACCAGCAGCCCCCGCTGTCTCGTGGGGTGCGCTGACATGACCGCAACTTTGCGCCCGAGAATGACCGCCAAACGTTCGAGCGAGCCTTCGTCGCGAGCAATCTGTTCGAGTGCGTCAAGCGCCGGGAGATGATCGCTGGCGATTCGAAGTGCGTTGTCGAGGCAGCGCTTTGCATCGGCGGTTGCATCGGCGTTGCGGCGGTGAATGGCACCGGCCTGGTACCAAGCGTCTGCCTGCGCCGCCGAGCTAAGCTCGTTTGCTTCGCTTGCCGCGTAGCGCTCTTGTGCGATGCCAGCTTTATGCAACTCGCCGCCGCGCTCGTACAAATTGGCGAGATGGCGAAATGCCTGCGTTTGAAGTGGTTTGGGGCAACTTGCATCGGATGTGACGCGCTCGAGAACTTCGATGGCCTCCGCGCTTTTGCCAAGTGTCTCCAAAGAAACGCCCCAACGCAGCAAGCGCTGAGGCGGAGCAGAGGCTGTGGCATCCGCATAGAGTTCTTCGCAGGCTTCGTCCACTTCGGCCCAGTTTCGACAACGCCATGCGCAGTCGCCCAAGCAGAGCAAGGCTCGCTCTCGAAGCTCCGGTTGCGGGCCCGCATCCTCAAGAACCTGCAGTGCCAGCCGCAGCGCCGACCTGCATCGCTGCGGATCGTCCGCGCTTAGCCAACCCTCTGCTGATTCGACAAAGGCCCGAGCTCGATCCGCGGTTGGGCCCGAGAGATTTGCCCGCTCTTCGAGAACGTCGGCACGGGCCGCAACGTCGCCAAGGGTCTCGAGAATCTCCGCCTTAAGCTCTAGTGCTGCGCGCTTTGGAGCGTCCGATACCTCTGCGTTTGCCAGCGAACCAACGAGGGCGGCGAGCCCAGCCTGAGGGTCTCCCTCTGCTGTCAGTACGCTCGCTCTTCGAATGTCGAGGTAGGCACACTCGTCGGGATCGGTGTTGTCAAGACGAAGCTCTTGAATCCAAAGAAGTTCGCCCTCGGTAGTGGGAGTTCTCTTAAGAAGAAGTCTAGCCGACTCGCGACGCGCATGCTCGCCGGCAAACGAAAGGTCGAAGGCCCGCCGTAGGTCCTGCATCGACTCGGCTTCGCGTCCGAGTTTCATTCCCACTTCGCCGCGCTGCAGCGAGAGTTCGGCAGCCTGTTGACGACGCTCAACTGCCATGTCTTCGTCTTCGTAGGCTTCGTCCGGTTGCAGGCTCGAAAACCTTTCGCTGGCGAGCTTCCAGGCAGCCAGCGCTTCGGCGTGAGCTCCGCTCTTAAGGTGAATGCGCGCAAGGAGAGCAAGTGCCTCGGCACGGGTGCGGGCGCCGCCGGTTTCGGAAGCGCGCAGCAGCGGAGGAAGTGCCTCGGTGGAAGTGCCTGCCTCGAGGAGACTGCGGCCAAGTTCGCAGGCGAAGTAGGCCTGAATTGCTGGAGCCTCGATTCCCGCATCAAAGAGCTCGCGCCACAGTCGCGAGGCATCGTCGTGATGCCCCAAGCCGGCGGCCGCTCGAGCCGCTCCTCGCATTGCCGGTCCATGGCTGGGTTCGATGTCGAGAGCTGCGAGAAACCACGCCTCTGCGGTCTCGTGGCGATTTGTGAGAAGGCAACCATGGCCGCCGCGGATAAGGCATCGCAGGTGGCCGCGTTCATCCTTGCGCATGCGGTGCAGGCTGCACGCCCACTCGAGGCTCGATAGCGCATCCTCGTCCTTGCCAAGCAGAAATTCGATATCGGCGCGCTGCTCGTGCACTTGCGTGATGGTTTCATCAAGGCGACAGGCTGCAGCCAACTCGGCAAGAGCGGCATCCGGATCGTTTTGCTCTGCCAGCAGGACCTCGGCCAGTCGGGCGTGGTCCCGCGCTTGACGTCGTGGATCGCTAGTCGCAGCGAGACGCATGCGGATTAAGCGAAGAAGATCCGACCAGCGCTCTTCATCGCGATAGCGGTCGGCCAATGCTTCGGCAGCTTCGGCGTGCCCGGGACGATGCTCTAAGACAACTTCGTAGAGCCGGGTTGAGTCGTCCGGCGCGAATTGCCGCAACAGTCGCGCTCCAGCAAGTGCTGCTCGCACCTTACCCTCCTCGTCACCAACCGCACCCGAAGCCTGGCTCAGTTCGCGGTAGCGCGCAGCTCCGCTCTCCACATCTCCCTTGGCTACGGCGATGCTCGCAACGGCGGCGTGCGCAGGAGCAAAGTCAGGCCAACGGCCAAGGACCTGCCTCGCGAGTTCCATGCCGTCCATGAAGTATTCGCGCCTAGCCGAGGCGATGGAGAGAATGCGCTCGACTAAGAATGGCTGTTCTGGCCCGCGTGCGGCGAGTTCGCCGCGATAGCCTCGCATAGCGCCCTCGAGGTCTTCGGCCAGAAGCAATGCATCTGGCGCGCGAAACCTGTGCAGTGAGTCGGCAAGTGCGGCCGCAGCTTGGCTCGACGTGGCGACGGTCTTTGGCGTTTCAGAGAAGTGAAGCACGAGCCCAGCACTTGTTACCTCCGCCGACACCAACGGCGCCGTCGAAAGCGTTGGCAGCCGCCACCCAGCAGCGGGCAGCGAGTGAAAGAGCGCCGATCGCAATGGGTCCATGCGAAAGTCGCAAGGGCCAAACGCTGTGGCGTTGCTGCTTTCGTCAACATTGAGAATTGCCGAGACAAGTTTGTGAATGAGAATTGGGGCAGGGGTGTCCAGGTGCCCATAGACACGTGGATGGCCGCAGGTAATTCGCAGCTGATTGTCTTTCGAACTCAGATAAATTCGGGCGCTCAGATCGGCGACAAGCGCTGATTCTCGAACTCGGGCGGAAAGTCCAATGTACGAATCACTGCAGCGAAGCATGAGTTCGTCGACACCGAGCGCTGCCAGTGCTGCGCCGCAGCCCGAGACATATCCATCAAGGTCGCTCTGCAACATGCTGAGGCGTGCCGAGACAACTTCGCTGCGCACCCGCTGAAACGAAATGGCTGGTACATCACCCAAGGATGGCGGAGCCGAGACAGCTGCGGGGATGCGCAGCTCCAGTTCGGCAAGCTCCAGCCAACCGAAGAGACGGCGGGCCGGAAGGTACAAATGCCGCACGTCTCCAACGGGACGGACTTCCATGCCCAGTCCCACTCGATCCGCTGGCGTTACGGGGGATTCCAACTCCATCAGAGCCGAATTATTCTAGCAAAAGCCAGCCGTTGGAGCGAAGGCTCTGGCGGAACTCTGCTCTGCCAGAGCCTTTGTCGTCAAATCGAGTGTTTCGCTAGTTGGCTTGCGACATCAAGCTGCAAGGCTCGTAGGGGAGAATCTTCTCGTCCGAGCTCTTGAGCATTGCTGGATTGGCATCGATAGAGCCAGCCTTTTTGAGCTTCAAGCAGCGCTCAACAACCCAAGCTTCCAGCCGCTCGCCACCTTTGGCTTCGGCCAAAACCGCCTGAAGTTCGCTCGCTTGGTCGGCGAATTGCTCCATGTCGGCCTCGCTTCGATCGGTGAGCTGAACGACAACAAAGCCTTTGCTCTCTTCAACTTCGTAGACCTTGCTGGAAAGGGCACCGATTGCCAGTGTTCCAAAGAGGTCGGCGACAAGTGCATCCGACCGACCGATCCCTGCGATGAAATCGCCATTTCTCGTGGTTCGCTGGATCTTCTTCATTGGCGGTGCGGCAACGCCAGAGGCAGCTGGTGGCTCGTCACTTGCTGCCACGGGCTCTTCCGTCGCGGCTGCCTTCGGTGTTGGGAGTGCTCCAGCGGTTGGCGCCGCGGCAGCGGGAGGTGCTGCTGCAGTTGCAGCTGCGGGAGCCGCTTCTTCGCCGCCGAGCTGTGCGTATTGAATCGGTCCTTCGGTGACGATCGCGCCCGACTCACCCGCAGCACCCTGTTGCATGAGCTGCTGAATCTGCTCGGGCGTGAGTTGCTGAAGAATCTCGGGTGGAAGGTTGTTTAGGTCGATGTTCCCTGGCTCTGAAGCGGCAGGGAAGAGTTCGGAGAGTGGGGTTGTGGCAGCGCTGGCAAGTGCGGCTTCCGCAGCAGCTTTGGCAAGATCCCGTGCAAGCTCGTCTGGAGCTGCTTTCACAGCGAGATCAAACTTCTTCTGCTCGAAGGTCAGCCCTTTGTCGTTCTTGTCATCGAGAACAACGAGGAAGTAGGCGCTCTTGCTCTCGATAACTTCGGAGACCTTGCCAACTTCGAGGTCTTTGGTGCCATCGACAACTTCTTGGCCGTAGCCAAGAGATGCGGCAGCGCGCCAACCGATAAGTCCACCGAGGCTTGCGGTGCGATCGGTGCTCACCTCTGCGGCGACCTCAGCAAAGCTTGCACCGGCTACGAGTTTTTCGCGAGCGGCATCAATGGCCAAGCGAGCTTCATCGGGAGCAGCAGAAGCTTCCACTGGTGCTTCCGAGTCGTCACCTTCCGGCGCTTCAGGATCTTCGTCTTCAGTCGGTGCGTCACGTTGCGTCTTTTCGATCTTAATAATGCGAGCTTGTACGCGGGCTTTGTCACTCTCCCAGCGAGGCTTCACTTGCTCCCACTCGGTTTTTAGGTCGTCCTCATGAGATGCGATGTACGCTTGCACTGCACTTTCTGTGAGTTCAACGGCCGAGCGATACTTGAGAACATCAAATTTTACGTAGCTTGCGCTAATGGTAGTATTGTTCTGAATAAAGGCGTCACGAGCCTCTTCTTTGGATACATACGCCGATCGAATCAATTCGCGCTTCATCATGAAGGCCATCATCTCGCGACGCTGCTCCTCTTTATAGGCGGCGACGTTCGGAAGGCCTAGGCGACTTTGCGCGAGGTTGGTGAGGTACTCGTAGTTAAAGAAGAACCCATCGTCCTCACTGTTCTCGAAGTAGACCTTGGTACCATCGACTCGGTTGCCAAGGAGGTAGAACTCGCCGTCTTGAATCGCTTGGTCGACGACAGCATCAGAGACGCGCATGTCGAGCTTTTCTGCAGCCTGTGCGAGAATTTCTCGCTGCACCAAGAACTCCAATGCGAGTGGCTTGCGTTGATCGGCAGGGATGTTGCCGTACACAAATGGCATGCCGTTGTAGGCAAAGCGCCACGAGTGAACCGAGACCGGTTCGTCGTCGACTTCGATCGCGTAGTCGTTGGTACTTCCGCAACCGAGAGAGTCGCTGGGAGAACCAAAGAACAGCACGAAGGCCGCAATGATGATGGCAAATAGGACCCAAATAATAAGGGACCCGGTTTGTTCGCGCATTTGCTCGAGCATGGGCGCGCATCCTAAACCGCTCTTTGGCGCGGATGCGAGGGCCACGGTGTCCCGATTTTCGATGTGGGCTCTGGGGCACCTTCACACCGTGGCAAAGAGCGATGGTCGGATTATGTATTGAAAAGAGCTACCGATATTGCTACATGTTGGCAATCGAGCCGGACGTCTGGTCGGCGCTGAAAAACACAATAGATTTCAATAGTATGGGAATAGATACTCCATACTTGTGGTTGTCATCATAATGCTTTTTGATTGGGTATACGGTCTCTTCTCAAACGATCTCGCCATCGATCTTGGCACGGCAACCACTCTTGCCTTCGTGAAAGGTCGCGGAATCGTAGCAAACGAACCATCCGTAGTCGCCGTCCAGCGACTTCCCGGCGGTGGCAAGCGCGTGTTGGCCGTGGGCAAGGAAGCCAAGGATATGCTCGGGCGAACCCCGGGCAACATCGTGGCAATTCGGCCCATGAAAGACGGCGTCATTGCCGACTTCGAAGTGACCGAGGCGATGCTTCGCTACTTTATTCAGAAGGCCCATCATCGCCGCACGCTAGTTCGCCCGCGGGTGATTGTCTGCGTTCCTTCGGGAATCACCGAGGTTGAGAAGCGCGCCGTGCGCGATTCCGCGCTTGCCGCAAGTGCCCGCGAGGTCTACCTAATCGAAGAGCCCATGGCAGCAGCGATTGGCGGCGGCCTACCAATTACCGAGCCGTCGGGAAATATGATTGTCGATATCGGCGGTGGCACCACCGAAGTTGCCGTGATTTCCCTGGCCGGGATCGTCATCAGCGAGTCCATTCGAGTCGCCGGCGACAAAATGGACGAGGCAATCGTTCAGTACATCAAGCGCAAGTACAACTTACTTATCGGTGAGCGCTCCGCCGAATACATCAAAAAGGAAATCGGCTCAGCCTATCCTCTCGATGAAGCGCTCACAGTCGAGGTCAAAGGGCGTGATCTTGTGGCTGGTGTCCCAAAGACGCTGGTCGTCAACTCTGACGAAATTCGCGACGCACTCAACGAGCCGGTCAACGCGATCGTCGATGCAGTTCGCACGGTTCTCGAGCGCACACCGCCAGAACTCAGTGCAGACATTGTCGACAAAGGCATCGTCTTATCGGGTGGTGGCGCGCTGCTCAAAAACATTGACGTCCTTCTTCGCGAGGAAACAGGGCTTCCTATTATGGTTTGCGAGAACCCTCAACTCGCGGTTGTGCTCGGTACAGGGCGCTCCCTAGACGAGCTATCGTTGCTCAAGGACATCGCGCTGCAATAGCTCGGCTGGCAGCAGCGTATTGCAAGGCGTGCTCTTCAAGCGCAAACATCTCGACTACGCCCTCGCTGGGCTCCTCCTGCTTCTGCCGGCGGTAATCCTGCGTTCAAGTTTGCGTGAGCCGGTCAATCAAAATGGCTTTGACCGAGCGGTCTTGCGCATTTCATCTCCTCTCCAGGCAGCGGCTTCGTGGGTTGTCGGTGGACTTGGTGGTCTCTTCACAGACTATGTCTGGTTGGTAAATGTCGAGGATGAGAACGACGAATTGCGCGCCACCAACCTCCGGCTTCGAGAAGAGCTTGGGCAGTTGCGCGGTGCGGCCGAGGATCTCGCAGTCTTGGAAGAACTCGTTGACCTCAAACGCAGTACTCAGGCCGAGACCGCTGCCGCCCATATTATTGCCTCCAGCATCAACTCGCACTTTCGAGTCAATCGCGTTCGAATCGATCGAGGCGATGCGGCGGTCGAAGTGGGAATGCCTGTCATTAGCGCAGAAGGCCTTGTCGGCCGCATCTTGCATTCGTACGGCACGCATTCCGATGTGCTCTTGGTTTCGGACCCACAATCTTCGGTCGATGTTGTGATTGAGGAGACCGGCGGGCGTGGTCTGCTGCGAGGAGTTGCAAGTGATGACGCCTACTTTTGCGAAATCGAATACCTCGAGCAGGGCAAGACGGTTCGCGTTGGTGACAAGGTCAAAACCAGCGGACTTGGAAAACACTTTCCCGAAGGGCTTCTTGTCGGCGAGATTGCCAGCGTCGATTCGGCTCGGCACGGTCTCTATCAAAAAGTCACTGTGAAACCCGCCGTGGATTTCTCATCCCTCGATACCGTTTTAATTCTTCTGGCACCTCCGCCGCCCTCGGATCCGGGACGCGCTCAGAACAACAAGTCCAAAGCTGCGCACGGCGTGGAACCTTTTTGAGATGCGACTGGCAGCTCAAATCGTCGTCGCGTATTTCATGCTGCTCTTGCTTAGTGCGGTTTGGCGGCTCTTCCCCTGGTCCGAGTTGGTGCCCGATATTGCCGTGCTCATTGCAGCCTATCTCGGGCTCACAGCTCGGGAGCAAGCGGCACCATCGGTCGCTTCCGCGGTGTTAATCGGCTATCTCGCCGACCTGCTCTTTGGCACGCCCACCGGGCTCATTGCTCTTATCTCAGGGTTGACCTGCACCGCGTGCCACCTAATTCAGGGCCGGCTCTTGGTGCGAGGCTCGATGTTTACAACCGTCTTCTCCGGGCTTATCGCGCTGGCGGCCGGGCTCTTTACAATTTTGGTTCGCAGCTTTGCCGGGCTCTTGCCGCCCGGGTGGGGCAGCGAATTTGGCACGCTTGCCCTAAGCGTCGTCATCACCGCGCTGCTTGGGCCAATCGTGTTTCGTACCTGTCGCTACGTCGACTCGCGCTTTGCTCGCACTCGACGTGAGCGAGACGCTGCAGCCTCGGGAATGATCGGCTAAGCGTATGCCACTTATCGGGGGACATAAGAAAAACTCTCAAGCGCTGATGCTTATGCGCGAGAGGCTCCGATACCTAATGGCGGTGGTCTTTATTGCCTTTGCCATTTTGGTTTCTAGGCTTTGGCAGCTGCAGGTGGTTCGGGGCGAAGAGTACTTTCGCCAGACTCGGCGCAACGTCGTTGACACCAAGATGCTGGCCTCGGTTCGGGGCAAAATTCTCGACCGAAATCTCGAGCCGATTGCGGACAATCGCCCGGCCTTTAATCTGTACGGAAAAGCTGGAGATATCGATGAAGAAGCGTTTGAGCGCATTTCTCGTGTATTGGAGTTAGCTCCAGACGAGCGCGAGAAGATGCAGGCTCGTATTGAAACGGCACACAAGAGAAAGCGTCGCTCGGCAATCCTCCTTCTCGAAGACCAGTCGCGAGACCGCGCTTCCCTCGTCAAGCAAGAGAGCCATCTCTTGCCGGAGCTTTACGTAAGCGCCGAGCCCTACCGACACTATCCACACGGCCGCGCCCTTGCGCATCTCGTTGGCTACATGAATCAGATCACCGCCAGCGAGCTTGATGAGCGCGAAGCCGAAGGTTATGAGCCGACCGACTTGGTTGGGCGATATGGGCTTGAGCGGTCTTGGGAAAGCTACTTGCGTGGCAAACGCGGCATCGAGCGCTTCGTGGTCAACGCCAAAGGCGAGCGCATCGAAGGCCCTGATACCGATGGCCTCATCGAGGGCGCTCGCTTTGTTCCACCGGTGGCAGGTCACAACGTTGTTCTAACCATCGACTTGGCCCTGCAGGAGCACATCGAAAAACTCTTACGGCGCCGAGCCGCTGGCGCGGTCGCCGTAATCGAGGTCAACACGGGGCGAGTTCTCGCACTTGCCTCGACGCCAAGCTTCGATCCAAACGTCATGACAGGCCACCTCACGCGCGAGCGCGAGGCACAGATGCTTTCCGACCCGCGCAAACCGTTTATCGACAAGACCTTGCGCCAGTACTACCCACCAGGATCAACCTATAAGTTTGTCACAGGGCTCGCGGCGCTTAAAGAGAGTCTCGTCAGTGCGGAGGAGCCTTTGAGTTGCACCGGCGTCCACAAGCAAGGTCGCCGCGTTTTTCGCTGTACTAGCGCCCACCAAAAGGTCGACTTTGAAGAGGCGATTCAGCACTCGTGCAACGTCTACTTCTGGAAGCTAAGCGAGCGCGTGGGAATCGACTCCATGGCGCAAATGGCTCGTGACTTTGGCTTTGGTGAACCCACGGGGTTGGGGCTTAATGGCGATACGCCCGGCCGCGTTCCAACCAAGCAGTGGTACGAGGAACGGGATACCTTCAAGATCGGTCACACGCTAAATGCAGCCACAGGGCAGGGGGACGTCGAGGTGAGCGTTCTACAGCTTGCGATGGCATATGCGGCGATTGCCAATGGTCGCAAACTCTTCGTACCGCTCCTGGTGGATCGAGTCGAGAGCGCTGCCGGGGATGTGGTTGTGCAATACGAGCCTCAGCTTCGGCGTCTTATCGATGTCACCGATGAATCCATGAACTTCGTCAAACATGGCATGTGGCGGGTTGTAAATGAGCCGGGCGGAACCGCCTACGACTACGCGCGCTCCGACATGCTCGAGTATGCGGGCAAGACAGGAACCGCTCAGGTTAAGGCCATGCGCCGGCGCGATGATGACGAGAACCTAAAAGATTGGCATCCCGATCGCGACCACGCTTGGTTCGCTGGATACGCCCCCGCCAAAGATCCTGAAATCGCCTTTGTTGTCCTGCTTGAGCACGGAGGTTCCGGCGGCAAACACGCTGGCCCCGTTGGCAAGGCGATTGTGGAGTCGTATTTTGAAGGACGTGTTCCTAGCGATGAGACCGAGGGAGAAGAGCCATAGTGCGTAAAAAGGCTGCAACACTTCTCATTCCCGGCCCCCGCGTGGGGCGTTCTCGCTGGCAAACTGCGTTTGCCGATTTTGATTGGGTACTACTTTTTCTGGTCGCCATGATCGCCGGGCTTGGCCTGCTAAATCTCTACAGCGCGACCTATTCCACCGCCCACTCCGTTAAGTTTACCCAGCAGATGATGTGGGTGACCCTTGGCACCGTTAGCTACTTCATCTTCACGATGATCGATTATCGGAGCCTGCAGCGCTGGACGTGGGTTGCACACGTTGGCGTGATTGTTGGCATCCTGGCTGTGCGCTTCTTCTTTGAAGCCGTCAAAGGTTCTCAGCGTTGGATCATGCTTGGGCCGATTCGCATCCAACCAACCGAACTCGCAAAGCTTGCAGTAATTCTCACTCTCGCTCGCCTCCTTCAAGATTGGGACGAGCGAATTGTCGACAAGCGAACGATTGCCTATTCGATAGCTGCGCTTATTTTGCCCGTCTTGCTGGTCGCCTGGCAGCCCGACTTGGGAAGTGCGAGCTTGCTCGGGCTAATCATGTTGGCCACGAGCTTGATGCTGGTACAGACCATTTGGCCAATCATCGTAGCAATGCTTACAGGGCTGGCTGCTCTACCTCTTCTTTGGGAGCGGATGCACTCCTATCAACAAGGGCGCGTTCTCGCCTTCCTTGATCCTGGCGCCGATCCAACGGGTGCAGCGTGGCAAACAAGCCAATCCGTGAAAGCCATTGGCAGCGGCCAAATTTCCGGTAAGGGCTTCATGGAGGCGACGCAGAATCACTTCAATTTCCTACCCGAGCACTGGACCGATTTCCCGTTCTCGGTTTGGGCCGAGGAGTGGGGCTTCCTTGGCTCGGTCGGGCTGCTGATGATCTTCCTGCTACTAATTCTTTGGATCGTCAACGTCGCACTGCATGCCAAGGGCAAGTTTGGCCAAGCAATATGCGTTGGCGTTGCTGCGATGATCTTCTTTCACGCTGTCGTAAATATTCTGATGGTTACCGGCTGGGCGCCCGTGGTCGGCGTGCCATTGCCGCTCATTAGCTATGGTGGGTCGTCGGTCTTGACGATTATGACCGGGCTTGGGCTCGTATCATCGGTTTCGAAACGGCGTCGCGAAATCTAATCGCGATTGTTATCGCGTTAAGAGCATGTGTGAGAAGCCCGCTGGTGTGTATGTCCCGGTGGTTCGAAATCCGAATTTCTCGTAGAACTGCTTTGCATCGCGAGTCGCCAGGGCAACGCTTTGGCAATTGCGCACCTTTGGGTGGTCGAGCAATAGCTTCATGACAGCGTAGCCAATGCCGTTGCCTCGGTATTGTTCATCGACAATCACGTCGTAGATCCACGCGGATTTGCTACCGTCTGCAAGAGCTCGCGCCGACCCCCGCACGCTGCCATCGGAGGCGAGCGCACCGACCCAGGCGGTCGAACCTTTATGAGCACTTTCGATGGCCTGCGCCGAGGTTTGCTGGTTCCAGTAGGTCTCGCGCAGCAAGTGGGCCACTTGTTCTGCGTGCGCTGTGCTCAATTGGCTGCGCAAGACCCAATCCGCCTTGCCTGCGAGCCGGGAAAAGAGCGCCTCGGGGCGCGAGTTCATGATGTAGTCAATTGCGACCAAATCGCCGGGGTTTCCGCGTAGCCACAGGCCCTCTAGAATCCGTGTGAGTTCCTCGCCTTTGCGGCGCTGGGCCGCCTGGTATTTGCCGGTTCGCTCCTCGATGCGAATCCCAAATACCAAGAGCCCCTTGAGGGCCTTCTCGTACAGCGGGTGCGTGGCGCTAAGTGGCTCGTACTTGCCCTCTGGCTGGTATTTCTGCATGAGCGCCTCAATGACGGCAGCCTTCTCGTCAAGGTCGGTGACCTCGACCAAGCGTCCCCGAGCTTGCGCACTCTCGTAGTAGGTCGTCGCAGGGCACGCGCGCTCCGGGTCTACGAAGTAGCTCGGGATATTGGCGAGGATGCGCTCGGCACTCACAACGGCTTCTCGTCCCAAACAGAGTTTGCGCTCGCCGGCCTTTGCGCCGTGAAACGCAATCAGGTCGCCAACCGAGACAGCGTGCAACGCGCGCAGTACAGGCCTGCCCTCTGGTGTGCTTGAGGCGAGGTGAAGAGTTTCAGCGTTTGCGAGAAGCTTGGCAGCTTCATCTTGATTCCAGTGGCATTCGGCTTTTCTCATAAACTCACCATGCCGTCTGTCTGGTCTTGTGAGAAGTGCCAGTTTACTAGATAGTAGCTAGACCAGTTGTGAAAGGGAGAAAATGGCTTGGGCACCCAGTGAGTGGAATAAGAGTGACGAATCGAGTCCCGCGTTTCTGCGTTTGGGGCGCTCACTCGTCGAGGACATTCGCGCAGGTGAACTACCTCCGGGGGCACGGCTTCCCAGTAGCCGGTCCCTGGCCACAGTGCTGGAAGTGCATCGCAACACAGTAATTGCCGCCTACGAAGAGTTGGTCGCACAGGGGTGGATCGAAGCTCTACACGGACGCGGCACATTTGTGAGTCGCGATCTGCCTCAGAAGATTTCTGCTGCGAGAAGCAAAGTCGTTGAACCAAACTTTCGCATGAGTTCGCGTCCCCCGCTGATTCGCAATGCCCCCGAGCCGCAGGTGTTGTCGATGGCCGGAGGTCTTCCCGATACGCGCTTGGTCTCGTGTACCGAATTGTCGCGAAGCATTCGTCGTGTCCTGCAAAGGGGAAAGACGCTCCTCGACTATGGCTCTCCCTTTGGCGCTCCTCGGCTGCGCACCGCCATCACAGCAATGCTCCGAGAAAACCGTGGCATGGACGTCGATGAGGAAAGCGTGCTCATCACCCGAGGGAGCCAAATGGGTATCTACTTGCTTGGGCAGGCACTTTTGCAGCAGGGGGATGTCGTGGCCGTTGAGTCAACGGGATATCGGGCTGCCTTCGATGCGCTTCGCATGACGGGGGCGCGGCTTGCCCCGGTTGGCGTCGACGAGCAAGGCATGCAAGTCGACAAGCTCGAAGAGCTGCACGCGCGACGCAAACTTCGCGCGATCTACCTCACTCCACATCACCAATTCCCCACACTGGTAACGCTAAGTGCGAGTCGTCGAATGCGACTGCAAGCCTTTGCTCGCAAACACCGCATCGCTGTCATCGAAGACGATTACGATCACGAGTTTCACTACGAGGGCCGGCCCGTATTGCCAATGGCAAGTAGCAACAGCAGTGGCAATATTCTCTACGTAGGCACCCTGTCCAAGGTGTTGGCCCCTGGTTTGCGAATTGGCTATGTGGTTGCACCGCCAGCGCTCATCAATACGCTGGCCGCGATTCGCTCGCACATCGATAGCCACGGCGATGCCGTTATGGAAACCGCAATTGCCGAGTGGATCGAAGAAGGCGAACTCGAACGCCACGCAAGACGCGTTCGCAAAGCGTATCTCGCGAGGCGCTCGGCACTTGTTTCACTGCTCCACACGCACCTCGGCGATGCGGTGCGGTTTGACATTCCCAGCGGCGGCATGGCCCTGTGGGTTCAGTCGCTGCGCAGTTTGGATGTAAACGAATGGGCGGCACGCGCACTAACGGCCGGCGTTCGCGTTTCTCCAGCCAGTCTCTACCGCATCGATCGACGCAACCACCCCTACATGCGGATTGGCTTTGCGAAACTCAACGAGGACGAACTCGCTGTGGCCGTTCGGCGGTTGGCGAAGGTTCGGCCTGATGTACCAAGCTAGGGCGAGCATGAAATGCATAGATGCCGAAACGGCATCAGCTGACACGACGATACAAAACACCACATGCCCGAAACGAAGAAAGGGTGCCTCGCGTTAGCGTGGACCCTCTTCCGTATTGGGAATCGATTGATAGCCTACATGTGTTTTTTAAGCTCGGCCTCGACCTTGGACTTAGGCTGTGCGCCAACGATTTGTCCAACGACCTGACCGCCCTTAAAAACGAGTATTGTTGGAATCGAACGGATGCCAAACTTCTGCGGGATACCGATGTTGTCGTCGATATTAAACTTGCCAACCTTGATTTTGCCTTTGTATTCCTCGGCCAGCGCCTCGACATACGTAGTGACCTGCTTACACGGCCCACACCACACAGCCCAGAAGTCAACCAGAGCGGGAAGTTCGGAATTAATGATCTCAGCTTCGAAGCTGGAATCGGAGAGTTCTAGGACGTCTTCACTAGCCATTTCGTATTGATAATCACCAGCTCCGGGCCCCGCAAGGGTTACCCTCTTGGGAATGCTTCTTTCTGCGCTGGCCACAATTGCACATGCGCGTAAACTAGTAATATTATAACGATCTCGGAACTTTCGAGATTTCTCCTTTGCGAGCGAGATCGCAAACACTGGGTGATTAGATTTATGGCGCGCCTCTTTATTTCTCAAGAACGTCTCGACGAGTGGACGATGGATCAGAAGGCCACGTTGGATTCGGGGTGTCTAACGCTCACAGAACTTGGCCGTGCTTTCATGGTCGTGCCTGCTGTGCGTTTCGTCAAAGTTGCTGGCGGTGAGCCAGATCCAAACGACTTTCTAAATCGAGTGAAAACCGAGAAAGAGCTTGTCGACATTGGTGCCGACTTGTACATGAACTCGGTGATTCACGGAGACATCGCCTACGACGTACAACCTGGGTTTGTTGGGCGAGCCGAGCCAAAGAGCGGAGCGTAATTCGCCGTGGCGGCCGAGGTCGTAACGACCCCACCCCAGGTGGCGTTTTACTTTGCGATGATTTCGTACGTCATCGCCTCAGTACTTCACCTAAGTAGCCTGGCTCAGGTACCCGCCTGGGTTAAGCATGCAGCGCGCTGGGCGGTGGTGATTGCCTTCATCGCCCACGGCGTCGATATTGGATGGCGCGGCGTTGAGCAAGTGCACCCCGCAACCTCGGTCCGCGAGGCGCTTGGCTTTTTAAGCTGGGTCCTCGTAGGGGCTTATCTAGTGCTATCTAGGCGCAAAGGGCTTTCGGTCTTAGGCGCATTTGTTGCCCCGGTGGCATTGGTTGTTCTTGCCACGGCCAGGCTCTCTCCATCTGGTGATGCCGTCACCGGGCTTAGTAGCTTGGGGCGTTTGCACATTGCGAGTGCGACAGTCGGTGTGGCGGTGTTCTGCCTTGCGACGGTTGTCTCAGTGATTTACCTAATGCAAGAGCGCAACCTCAAGAGCAAGAATTTCGATGGAGTGCTCTTTCGCTCGAGTGCTTCGCTCGAGACTCTCGATAGGCTTTCCGCACGATTGGTTTCCATCGGCTTTCCCATCTTCACAATCTCGATGATGCTGGGCGGGGTTTGGGTCGCGCAGCGCGAGCAGGGCTTTGGGCGCATCGAATACCCAATCGCCGGTGTTACTTGGCTGGCATTTGCTGCGCTGATGCTTGGTCGAAGCCTGCGCGGTTTGCAGGGGCGGCGAGCCGCATTGCTCACGCTCCTGGGTTTTGGCGCCGCGATGCTTGTCTTGGCTCTCTACTTCCTTCGCCGATCGGTGGGAGTGTAGCGATGCCAAGCGAGCTCTTTGTCGTTGGCGTGAGCTGGCGTTCCGCGCCTGTGAGCGTGCGAGAAAAACTCGCATTTCACGACGAGGAATTGGAAGGCCACCTCAAGAAGCTCATCAATCACGAACTTATCGACGAGGCGGTCATTCTCTCGACCTGCAATCGCGTCGAGATTTACGGTTGCACCTCCAAAGGCTCACCAGCGTCTGCCGTTGCACAGGCGGCGGCCGAAACCCGAGCATTCATTTCGCATTCTCGTGGCTTTCCCGCGGAGAAGCTCAGCGACGTGCTTTTCGAGCATCTTGAGGAAGACGCCATTCGCCACATCTTTCGAGTCGCCTCTGCTCTCGATTCGATGGTCGTGGGCGAGTCTCAGATTCTTGGACAGCTCAAGTCGGCATTCGGAGCGTCTTCCAATTATCAGAGCCTCGGCCCAGTGCTCGGCCGATGCATGGAGCGTGCATTTAGCGTTGCAAAGCGTGTTCGCACCGAGACCGGCATTAGCCGAGGTGCAGCGAACGTTTCTTCGGTCGCAGTCGAATTGGCAAAGCGCGTCTTTGGCGAGCTGGACGGCAAGTCGGTTCTCGTCGTTGGCGCGGGTAAAATGAGCGCACTCGCTGCGCGCCATCTTCGTGCAGACGGCGCCGCACTCATTCGAGTAACCAATCGCTCTCCCGAGAAAGCCGAGCGACTTGCCGACGAGATTGATGGCGTTGCGTGTGCTTGGCAAGACTTGGAAATCGAGCTTTCCAAAGCCGATGTCATCATCACCTCAACAGGCGCTCGCGAGCCTGTGCTTACCAAGAAGCTTATGAAGCAGGCAATGAAGCGACGGCGTTACAAGCCGTGTTTCGTCATGGACATCGCAGTGCCTCGCGACGTAGAAAGCGCTGTTGGCAAACTCGAAGGGGTCTATCTCTTCGACATGGACGATCTAGAGCGCTTGGTGTCAGAAAACTTAAAAGAACGCAGCCGTGAAGCAGAAGCAGCATTTTCACTTGTAGAAGGTGAAGTGCGGCAGTTTCACCAGTGGATGCGTCAGCAGCATGTGGTGCCAACCATTCGAAGCTTGCGCTCCCACTTTCACGAAGTGGCCGCAGCCGAAGTCGAAAAAGCCATGCGCAATTTGGAAAAGGCGAATACCGAGCACGAGCGCCAAGAAGCCATGCAGCGGCTTGGCAAGGGCATCGCCAATAAACTCCTTCACGCCCCAACCACCGTTCTAAAACAAGCGAGCGATGCTGAGACGCTGGCGGATTCGGTATCCCAGCTCTTCTCGCTCGACAGCCAAGACGAATCCGAGGAGCGCAGCAAATCATCTGCGCTCAATCCAGCGGGGCTCGCGAAAACCGCAGTTCCCTCGAAGAAAGCATAGACATGAAGAAGCTCACCATTGCCACTCGCGGATCCAAGCTCGCTCTTTGGCAGGCCAATCACACCCGCGATCGATTGATTGAGGCTGCCGGTGGCGACCTCGAAGTTGAGCTCTTAGTTCTAAAGACCAAGGGCGATAAGATTTTGGATGTGCCGCTCGCCAAAGTTGGCGGCAAAGGGCTTTTCGTGAAAGAGATCGAGACCGCCCTTATCGATGGCCGCGCAGACATTGCCGTTCACTCGATGAAGGATGTGCCGGCGGAACTTGAGCCTGGGCTTCACATGGCTGCAGTCTCGGAACGCGCCGAGCCTCGCGATGCGTTTTGCTCAAGCAAAGTTGGCTCGCTCATGGACCTGCCAAAGGGAAGTGTTGTTGGAACCTCGAGCTTGCGCCGCGGCGCGCAGGTGCGAGCACTGCGGCCGGATCTTGAAATCAAATCACTTCGAGGCAACGTGCCGACGCGCTTACAAAAACTCGATGACGGCGGCTTTGATGCCATCATCTTGGCAGCTGCTGGCCTTGAGCGATTGGGCTTCGCCGATCGAATCACGGCAAAGATCAGTCTTAAAGATAGTCTTCCCGCAGTCGGGCAGGGCGCGCTTGGTATTGAGACTCGCGAGAACGATGATGAGACAACGGCTCTGGTTTTCAAAGCCATGAACCACGCGAAAGATGCGAGCCGCATCGAAGCCGAGCGGGCATTTCTCAATGCGCTCGAAGGCGGGTGCCAGGCGCCAATGGCGGGATACGCACACTACGATGGCGATACGCTTGTGATCGATGCGCTTGTTGGCGAACCAGATGGCACAACAATCTTGCGTGCCAGCCGTCGCGGAACTCAGGCGCAAGCCACCGAGTTAGGTCGCGGAGTTGCTGCGGATTTGCTCGAGCAGGGCGCTGGACCCATTCTTGAAGCGCTTATCGAAGCGTCAAAGACAAACTGAGTTTTTTGGATCCGAGCGCACCGGACCGCTACAATTAAATTTGTGGGGAAACGTACGCTCAGAATCATTCTCTATTCGGCGATGACAGCCTTGGTTGTTCCGTCGTTTGGGGCCTGTGCCGGCTCGAATAAAGAGTTGCGGTCGCAGCAAAGCAAGCACGATAGCGAGCTTGCAGAACTGCGAGCCGAGGCTAGGCGGGAGCGCGTTCGAAGTCGCGATCTCGAAAAGGAACTCGCGATGAAGAAGGCGAAGGAGCGGCGCGCCCAGAATGCGACCGTTGTCGCCGAGCGCCCTGACTTGCCTGTGCAAGTGATGGCCGAGCAGGTTCGCGAGCCACAGGTACTGTCGTCCGAGTACGACTTACCCGAGGACTACGAAATCATGGGAATCGACAGCGAAGGCACCGAGATTGTCTACGTTGGCGAAGCGACCAGCGACAAGGTCATTAAGATTCCACCAAAGAGCTTTTCTGGTGGTGATGACGACGATGACGATGGTGGATATGTCTACGACGACGAGCCGATGCGACGTCCATCGCTTCGAGGTGCGCGCGCTGCAGTCGCGGCTCGAGCCCAGGCTCCTCTCCCACCAATTCCGGCAGCCTCGACTCGCTTGCCGACCACCACGTCGGTGCCCACCATTGAGAGTCAGCTGCGACAAGCGCGCGGAAGCATTCCAAACAATCGAGCCAGACCGTTTGGCGACCCGCGGGCCGAATACAAGCGCTACTACGATGCGCTTAAAGCGGGCAATCATTCGTATGCAGTCACCGGCTTTCGCAACTTCGTACAGCGATTCCCCCATCACGACTACGCCGATAACTCGCAGTATTGGTTGGGCGAGGCGTTCTACGATCAGAAGCAGTACAAAAGTGCGCTCGTAGAGTTTCGCAAAGTGGTGGACAATCATCCTGACGGAAACAAAGTGCCAGATGCGCTACTAAAACTTGGCTACTGCTACAGCCAAATCGGCGAAGGCGATAAGGCCAAGTCTGTGTGGCAGCAAATCGTTCGTGTGTATCCCAAGAGCAATCCTGCATCACTCGCCAAAACGAAACTCGCGGAGCTTTAGGAACCAACCAATATGAGTCATTGCAAATCAATCGCCTTCGCGTTCTCGACGTCTTCCCTCGCCACGGCGCTTTCCCTCGCCACGGCGCTTTCCCTCGCCGCCATTGTGGCAACTCCGAGCGTAGCTTCGGCACAGCCGGAATCGCTCACGATCGATTCATCGACTGGAGTTGCGCCCGCGGCGCCCGAGACTCCGAGTGCAGGCCCCGTGCCGCAAGGGACCTCTGTCGATGGAGCTAGCAGCGGTGAAGCTGGCGGCGCCGATAATGCGTTCTATGGCGAGTATCTCGAGGATGCGATGCTGGACGATGATCGCGGGCACCACTCGGGAACGGTTCCCACCTCGCACACCGTCACAACCGGCGACACGCTTTGGGATCTTTCGGCCTACTACTTTCGCAATGCGTGGGATTGGCCAAAGGTGTGGAAGCTCAATCCTGAAATTGCCGACCCGCATTGGATCTATCCAGGCAACATCATTCGCCTGCGCGAAGGTGGCAAAGATTTGCAGCCGGTTGCCATGAGTCGCAAAGAGCCGGCCGCACCAAGTGTCAGCGGCAGTCGCGGATATGGGCTGCGCCAATCGGCCTACGTGGATCTTAAAGACTTAAAGGATGCTGGCATTGTCGATGGCTCGATCGCTGAGAAGTCTTTGCTCTCGGTGGGCGATTCGATCTACGTGACCTATGGCAAGGAAGTTCCTGCTGTAGGAACAACTCTGGCCGTCTATGGGCCAGGCAAGAAGATTCGACGTGACGGAAAAGCCGTTGGCGCCTATGTCGAGGTTGCCGGTGAGATTCGCATTACCTTTGCCAAGAAGGGCAAGCGAGCTCGGGCAACGGTTATCCGTTCGATCGAACCAATCGAGCGAGGCATGCGCACCGGGCCCTTGAAACTCAATTTCTCCCAGGTCAAGCCCCTGCCAAGCGATTCAAAAGTGGATGGCACCGTTGTTGGCCTGATTGGCCCCGACGAGCTTATTGGTGCGGAAGCGGCAGTGCTCATAGACCGCGGCAGCAAAGATGGCGTCCAGGTCGGCAATCGATTTCTCGTTGTGCGCCGCGGCGATGCGTATCGGCGCGTGCTTGCCCCTGGCGACAACGTTGGCCAGGCAGATGATGAGTACCCGGCGCGAGCCATTGGCGAAATCATTGTTTTGCAGACCGGTGAGCAAGCCTGCCTTGGCGTCGTGAGCTTCTCGATTCACGAGTTTGGCATCGGAGACCGAGTCTTCATGCGCAAAGGCCAGTAGCGAGTTTCGTGTCCTACTACTACCGGGTTCGCATCGCCTACAAGGGGACGAACTTTCACGGGTGGCAGGCGCAAACTGCCGATGTATCCGATGAGGCCCTGCCATCAGTGCAGGGCACCATTCACCGGGTCTTGCGCAAGATTTCTCGATATCAGGACTGCACGATATCGGGAACCAGCCGCACCGACGCCGGAGTCCATGCCGCAGGGCAAGTTGGCAAGATAACCCTGCCAACCGATATCGAGCCAGCAACGCTTTTGCGGGGGCTCAATTCGATGCTGCCCGAGAGTATTCGAATTTTGGCGTGCAGCCGCTGCGCACCAGAGTTTAACGCCAAGGTTGGCGCGACGAGTAAAGAGTATCACTACTACTTTTCCCAAGACCCGGTTCTAAATCCTCTCATCGCCGATGTTGTTGCGCCGGTTCCTGGGCCGTTGGACCTTGCACGTCTGCAAGAGACGGCGCAGCTCTTTGTTGGCACTCACGACTTCTATAGTTTCTGCAGGCGATCGTCGAACGCCGCGACGACCGTGCGCACGGTTTTCTCGTGTGGCCTTGTGGCAGTCACGAACGAGCACTTGATGGCCGGCGTGTGCATCTTGCGAGTGGTTGGAGATGGCTTTCTTAAGCAGATGATTCGCTATATGGCGAGTACGCTCTTTGCGGTGGCTCGTGGCTCCCTATCTGCCACCGACGTTGCCGCGCACATCGGCGCGCAACAGGAAACCAAGCTGTGTGCAAAAGCCCCAGCTCGCGGGCTGCATCTTGTGAGCATCCAGGGCTTGTAATCGAGGTCGGCCACCTGGCGGGCACCTAGAGATGCCGCGCCCCAGACGTCTCGATTGTGAACCGTTGTCCGAATTTGTCCGAGGCGCGCTTTCCTTTTTGGCACTCGCCTCGGCTTTGGCATGGTTGTGACATGCCCACCACCATCGCATTGCCCAGGGAGCATCCCTCGTATCCATCCGCCCTAAGAGATATTCCCGGGTGGCCGTCCTTCCTCTACTGTCACGGAACGCTTGCGCAAGAGGGCCCCGCGGTGGCGATTGTGGGGGCTCGCGCGGCGAGTCGGCAAGGCCGAGACATGGCGCTTGCCTTGGCCGGTGACCTGGCGGCAGGCGGCCATCGAATCATTTCGGGTGGTGCTCTCGGTGTCGATTCGGCGGCTCACGAAGGCGCGCTTCGCTCGGGCGGCTACACCGCGGCAGTGATGGCGTGTGGCCTCGATAGCTATTATCCTCGTCGCAATCAGAAGCTCTTCGAGGCGATTGTCGAGCGAGGCGGTGCGGTGGTGAGCCCATACGAAGATGGCAGCCTGCCGCTGCAGGGGCGCTTTGTTCGTCGCAATCAAGTCATCGCCGCACTTGCCGATTTGGTCGTCGTGGTCGAAGCGAGCACAAACTCTGGCTCGCTGCACACGGCGCGCTTTGCTCTTCGTCTTGGTCGCAAGCTGGCGGTCGTTGGCGGCAGTCCCGGATGCGAACTCTTGGTAGCAGAGGGAATTCCCGCGGTGCAGCGCGCCGAAGATGTGGAACGCCTCTTGGCGGGCGAGAGTGTGCCGTGCTTGGCACAGCTTCCAAAGGCTGGCTCTGCCGCAGATCTTGTACTTCGGCAACTCTCCACTCGCCAAGCCCGCAGCGCCGACGAGATTCACGAGGAACTCGGTATTCCTCTTAGAACCGCGCAGCGCTCGCTTTTGCGTTTGCATCTCGACTTATTGGCAGTGGCGCTGCCCGGGCAACGCTACCGACTCTCGCAGCTGGCCGCCGGTGCCCTGGCTGCGGCCCGGCCCTACGCTTTGTAAGCCGTGCAGCGCTGGGGCTAGGCCCGAATCGGATTCGGGCTTTGTGCATTTGGCGGCGGCGCGCTAGCCTCTAGCTGCATGTGGACCGAGCCCGATGTGATTGTAATTGGCGGCGGCCTTTCTGGGGCCGAGGCTGCGTGGCAACTTGCCCAGCGAGGATACAAAGTTTCCCTCGTTGAGATGAAACCGGTCTCCATGTCGCCGGCGCACCAAACGCCACTTTTGTGCGAACTTGTCTGCTCAAACTCGCTGCGCTCGAATGACCCGGTGGCCGGAGCTGGTCTTCTCAAGCAAGAACTGCGTCGCGCAGGCTCGATGGTTATTGATGCTGCAGACTCGCACGCAGTTCCGGCCGGCTCGGCACTTGCCGTCGAGCGCTTTGGCTTTGGTCGCGCCGTCACAACTCGGCTAGCGGTTCATCCAAACGTGCGCATCGAGAGGCGGGTTGTTGATGACTTGCCAGCCGAGACGCCAACCATTATTGCAACAGGGCCACTAACGGGCGGTGGCTTAGCGGCGAAGGTTAGAGAACTATTCGGAGGCGACAAGCTTTTCTTCTACGATGCCATCGCACCGATTGTGGCGGCCGATAGCATCGACCCGGAGCATTCGTTTCGCGCATCGCGATGGGGCAAGGGCGATGATGAAGGCGGCGACTACATCAACTGCCCGCTCGACAAAGATCTGTACTACGAATTTGTACGAGAGATTGCCGCCGCTCGAAAAATATCTGCCCAAGGATTTGAAGAGATGCGCTTCTTCGAAGGCTGCTTGCCGATCGAAGTGATGGTGTCCCGCGGTGAAGACGTCTTGCGCTACGGGCCGATGCGCCCGGTTGGCCTCGACGATCCCAAAACCGGCAAGTGGCCGTACGCGCTCATTCAACTGCGACCCGAAAACCAATACCTAACGGCGTACAACCTCGTGGGCTTTCAAACCCGCATGGCATACCCCGAGCAAAAACGCATCTTCTCGATGGTGCCAGCCTTGGCCAATGCCGAGTTCTTGCGCTTTGGCTCGATTCACCGAAACACCTTTGTCGATTCGCCAAACCTTCTCGGCGATCAAATGCAGCTTCTCGCCCAGCCGAACTTGCGCTTTGCGGGGCTTATTACCGGCGTAGAAGGCTATGTAGAGTCGTGCGCGATGGGGCTTTTGGCCGCGCTCTTTATGGATGCCAACCTTCGCGGCAAGACGCTCGAAGCTCCACCCGAGACCACGGCCTTTGGCGGGCTCTACAATCACATTCACAGGCGCCGCGCCTACAAAGAGAAGTTTGAGCCAACGAACATCAACTTCGGCCTCATGCCAGGGCTTGGCTACAAGGCAAAGAAGAAGGAGCGCAAGAAGCTCATTGCCGATCGCGCCTTCGAAGCCTTCACGCCTTGGGTAAATAGCGTGCAGCCGATTTCTGCTTCGTAGCGGCTCAAGACGCCTTGCAACACTGGTTGCAAGTACGGCCGAGTGCGAAACTCGCCCACCTTGATGCCGACTGCTACCGTTAAGGCGCATGACCTTCGAAGAGCACATCAGCGCGTTTGCGCAGCATCTCGAGGTCGAACGCGGTTACTCGGCGCGCACACTTTCTGCCTATCTTCGCGACCTCCGCGAATTCGCAAGACTCTACGAAGCGCGCGAAGACAAGCCACCAAAGGTCACGCGCATCGACAACTTTGATATCCGCGCCCACCTTGCCGAACTCTACGAAACCAATCAGGCATCCAGTATTTCTCGCAAGCTCTCAAGCCTGCGTACCTTCTTCAGATTTCTTCTGGCCCGAGGTGTTGTCGATTCAAACCCGGCCGCTTCGGTACGCTCGCCCAAGCGCAAAAAGTCGCTGCCACGAGCGCTCGATGTCGATGACGTAAATCGCCTGATGGAAGCTCCTGTTCCGGTCTCCGCAACATCGAAGGAGAGCCCGGTGTTAAAGCTTCGAGATCGGGCAATTTTTGAAGTGCTCTACGGAGCCGGGTTGCGCATCTCGGAATGCTGCGGCCTCGACTTGGCCGACATCGATCGAGAGCGCTACAGCGGTCGGAACATTTCGCAAGTGGTGATGCGAATTCGCCACGGCAAAGGCAACAAAGAGCGCATCGTTCCCCTTGGCTCGAAAGCCATGGAAGCGCTGGACGCCTACTTGGCCGAGCGGCCAACGCTTAGGGATCCCAGAACCAAGACGCAAGACGAAGTCGCGCTCTTTTTAAACTACAAAGGCGGCCGGCTCACGCCTCGCTCGGTGCAGAGGCACATGGGCCGCTACGTCATCGAGGCCGGGGTTCCCGACGCAACGCCCCACGGGCTTCGACACTCGTTTGCGACCCACCTACTCGACGGCGGCGTCGATTTGCGATCGATTCAGGAGATGCTTGGCCACGCCAGTTTGGCCTCGACCCAGGTCTACACCAAGGTCTCCCTCGACCACATCATGGGCGTCTACGATGCCGCACATCCCCATGCTCAGAAGCGCGGCATCACGGCTACCGCTAGCGACGAGCGGAGCCCTTCCGGGTGTGGTACGAACTCCGGCGATGACTAGCGGCGGTACCGATCAGAAACCCATTTTTCGCTCTACAACCATCCTCGCGATTCGTCGCAAGGGGCAAGTGGTCGTGATTGGCGACGGCCAGGTAAGCCTTGGCAATACGGTTATGAAGGGCGGCGCCCGCAAGGTGCGCACAATGCAAGAAGGCAAAATTCTTGGCGGCTTTGCAGGTTCGGCAGCCGATGGCCTCTCCCTCTTTGAACGTCTCGAAGCAAAGCTTGGCGAGCACGGCGGTCGTCTTCGACGCGCCGCTGTCGAGATGGCAAAGGATTGGCGCACCGACCGGGTCATGCGCAAACTCGAAGCCATGCTGATCGTTGCCGACCTCGAAGGCATCTATTTGCTTAGTGGCACAGGCGACATCATCGAGCCCGACGATGGCCTGCTCGCGATTGGCTCTGGTGGCAACTACGCACTCGCCGCCGCCCGCGCACTTAGTGCCCACACCGATATGAACGCCCGCGAAATTGCCGAAGCCGCTATGCAGGTAGCCGCAGACATTTGCATCTACACAAATTCCAACTTCACCATCGAAGTTTTGGGAGAGTAGTTATGAGCATCGATACGACCAACCTCACTCCATCCGAAATCGTCAAAGCGCTGGACAAGTACATTGTCGGGCAAAAGGCCGCCAAGCGCTCTGTTGCCGTGGCAATGAGAAATCGCTGGCGCCGTCAGCAAGTCGAAGGCGATCTTCGCGACGAGATTTCACCAAAGAACATCATCATGATCGGCCCAACCGGCGTTGGCAAAACCGAAATCGCCAGACGCTTGGCCAAGCTTGCTCGCGCGCCCTTCGTAAAAGTTGAGGCCTCTAAGTTCACCGAGGTTGGCTACGTTGGGCGCGATGTCGATTCCATCGTTCGCGACCTGATGGAAGTTTCGATCAAACTCGTAAAAGAGGAGGAGGCCGAAAAACTCGCACCGCGAGCGAAAGAAGCCGCCGAAGAGCGACTGCTCGATTTGCTCTTGCCGGCCAAGGCAACGTCCTTCTCGGATCGCCCACCTGGTGGCAAGGTTCCCGTCGCCACCGCAACTCCGGCCATCGCCGAGAACAGCACGCGCGAAAAGCTTCGCGGGCTGTTGCGCGACGGCAAGCTCGACGACCGAGAAGTCGAAGTCGAAATTAAAGAAGACGGTCGCGGCTTTATGCAGATCTTCGGCGGCAGTGGTGTCGAAGAGATGGGGCTTGGCGGTCTAAAAGACATGCTCGGCAACATGGGCGGCGGCAAAACCAAGCACCGCAAAATGAAAATTCCCGACGCTCTCGAAGTGCTCAGCGCACAAGAGGTCGAGCGGCTGGTCGACAACGATACGGTTCAGCGCGAGGCCATTACTCGAGCCGAGCAGGGTGGCATCGTCTTCCTCGACGAGATCGACAAGATTGCAGTGTCGAGCGATAAGCGCGGTGGCGCCGAAGTATCGAGGGAAGGCGTTCAGCGCGACCTCCTTCCCATCGTCGAAGGGTCTACGGTCACAACCAAGTACGGCCCGGTGAAGACAGATCACGTGCTCTTTGTGGCAGCGGGCGCGTTCCACGTGGCCAAGCCCTCCGACCTCATTCCCGAATTGCAAGGTCGCTTTCCAATTCGCGTCGAGCTTGAGGCTCTCACCGACAAAGACTTTGTCCGCATCCTCACCGAGCCCCGCAATGCGCTGGTAACCCAATATCAGGCACTTTTGGCGACCGAAGACATTACCGTCGAATTCGATTCCGAAGCGATCGAGACTTTGGCCAGTCTCGCCGCCCAAGTGAATGCCGGTACGCAAAATATTGGTGCTCGTCGGCTCCACACCATCATGGAACGGCTCCTCGACGAACTTCTCTTTTCGGCGCCGGATATCGGTGCACAGACCGTGAAGATCACGACCGACTATGTCAAAGAGCGACTCTCCGACTTGGTAGAGGACGAAGAGCTAAGCCGCTTCATCTTGTAGCGGACGCATCTTGGTAGTTCACAGGGCCCTAAAACCAGGGTCGGGCTGCTATAGTGCGGCCATGGACAAGCTGAGCGATCGCCTGGTTTGGCTCGACATGGAAATGACGGGCCTCGATCCGGTGCGCTGTGTGCCCATCGAAGTTGCGGTCATCATCACCGATGGCGAGCTTAACGAGATCGAAGGCGCCAGCTACGAGGCAGTAATTCACCAACCCGAGTCGGCCTTCGAGGGCATGGCCCCGATTGTTGTGGAAATGCACACCGATAATGGGCTCCTCGATAAGGTTCGCAATTCCACGCAGAGCCTCGAAACTGTCGATGCTGAAATTGCTGCGTTGATAACGAAGCACTGCGAGGCCGGCAAGGCACTCTTAGCCGGCAATACCATTGGCCAAGATCGCCTCTTTATTCGCCGCTACTTTCCGGCGATGGAAGCAACGCTTCACTACCGCCAAGTTGATGTCTCCAGTTTTAAAGAGATGATTCGCCGGTGGTACGGGGGCCAAGCCCTCTTCGCCAAAGACAGCAGTCACACGGCGATGGCCGACATTCGCACGTCGATCGCAGAACTCGCCTACTACCGTAAAAACCACTTTCGCGACGCATAGTTCCAGTGATTGATGCGAGCGAACGGGCGCGAGTCCTCATCGAGGCATTGCCCTACATTAAGGAGTTTCGCGGCAGCACTGTTGTCGTGAAGATCGGCGGCGCTTCCCTCGAAGACTTGCGTCTCCGAGAGCGTTTTGCCGAAGACCTAATTCTTCTTAGTTGGGTTGGCATTCGCGTTGTCGTGGTTCACGGCGGCGGCAAGCAAATTAGCGACATGCTCGATAGGGTTGGTCTTAAACCCACCTTCGTCGATGGCCAACGCGTCACCGATCAAGCAGCCCTCGAGGTTGTGGAGATGGTACTCGGCGGCAGCCTCAACAAAGAGATCGTCAGGCTCATTCAGCACAGCGGCGGCAAGGCGATTGGCATCACTGGCAAAGATGGCGGCATGGTCACAGCAGTTCGGCGTGGCGGCACGCCCGACTTGGGCCTTGTTGGCAACGTTAGCCATGTCGATGCCTCGATCTTAAAGCACCTTCTCGAAGACTACATCCCGGTGGTTGCGCCGCTAGCAGTGTCGGCCGAGGGGCAAACGCTAAACATCAATGCAGATCCGTTTGCTGCGGCCCTCGCGGTTGCACTCGGGGCTCGCAAATTCGTGCTGCTCTCGGATGTCGAAGGCGTTCGAGACGCAAAAGGCGACCTAATAACAACTCTTAGTGCCCGCCGTGCCCGCGAACTTATTGACGACGGCACAATTGACGGCGGCATGATACCCAAAGTGCAAAACGCACTGGATGCGGTTGATGGTGGTGTTGGCAAAGTCCACATCATCGACGGCCGCGTTGAACACGCGCTTCTTCTGGAAGTCTTCACCAATGGCGGTGTTGGCACCCAGCTCTTGCGGGAAAGTGACTAGCTATGACGACGAACGACGAAAATTTGCAAAAGCAAAATGCTCTCATCGAAACAGCAGGCTCCGTTCTTCTAAAGAACTACCTACAGCAGCCCACGGTGATGGCTCGGGGCCTGGGCGTCGAACTCTTTGACGTTAGTGGCAAGCGCTTCCTCGACATGACAGCCGGCATTTCTGTCTGTGCTCTTGGCCATGCTCATCCCGAACTGAGCGCGCGCCTTGCCGAGCAAACCGGAAAGCTCTTACACACATCCAACCTCTACTTCATCGAAGAGCAAATCCTCGCCGCGCAAGCGATTACCCAGCGCTCCTTCGCCGATCGTGTCTTCTTCTGCAATTCGGGCGCAGAGGCCAACGAAGCGGCACTTAAGCTAGCTCGCCGCTATCAGCATGTTGTCAAAGGCGCCCCCGAGCGAAACCTCATTGTCTCGACAGAAGGCTCGTTTCACGGTCGCAGCATCGCGACCGTTGCAATTACGGGCCAAGAAAAATACCGAGAAGGCTTTGGGCCGCTGCTCGAAGACGTCGCCATGGTTGCCTACGGCGACTTGGCTGCAGCAACTGCGATCCTCGAAAAACGCCAGGCCTGCTGTTTTATCCTCGAGCCAATTCAGGCCGAGGGCGGCATCATCGTTCCTCCCGCAGGCTACTTGCAGGGCCTTCGCGATCTATGCGACGCCACCGATACCATCCTGATCTTTGACGAAGTGCAGACCGGCGTGGGCCGCACAGGCAAGCTTTGGGGCTACGAGTGGGACGGTGTTGTTCCCGACGTTATGAGTATGGCCAAGGCGCTTGGCGGCGGTGTTCCGATTGGCGCCATTGGAGCCAGCGAGAAGGCGGCGGAAGGCCTTACTTTTCGCGAAGGCGGAGCCGTCCCTCACGCATCAACTTTTGGCGGCAATCCACTCGCATGCTGCGCAGCCTCCACCGTTCTGCGAATCATCGAGGAGCAGGGGTTGCTGGCCAATGCCCTCCTTGTTGGCGAGCATATTGAAAAGCGCTTCGATGAGCTGGTAGAGAAATATCCCGAGACCTGCGTCGAGAGCCGAGGCCGCGGGCTTTTGCGCGGACTTGCCATGAAGATGCCTGCTGGCCCCACCTACAAACGCTGTCGCGAAGAAGGCCTGCTGGTCTCGGTCGCTGGCGGCACCGTACTGCGATTTGCCCCAGCCCTCATTGCAACCACCGACAACGTCGACGAGGCGATCACAATTCTCGATTCCGTCCTTAGCAAGGGCTAAGAACTTTGATGGCTATGAACTCGAACGATACAAAACGCGATTTTCTCTCCCTGGACGACCTCTCCGAAGACGAGTTTCGAGGCACCCTTGCACGCGCGATCGAACTCAAAGCGATGCGCGCTCGCGGTGAAGTGTGCCAACCGCTTCGCGGGCAAACACTGGCGATGATTTTTGAGAAGGCCTCGACGCGCACCCGGGTCTCGTTTGAAGTTGGCATGTACGAGCTTGGTGGGCACGCCGTGCACCTCGCAGGGCAGGGCAGCCAGATTGGCCGAGGCGAGCCCATCTCTGATACCGCCCGAGTGCTAAGCGGCTACTGCAGTGGCATTGTCATTCGAACGTTTGGCCAAGAGCGCTTAGAAGAACTCGCAAAGTGGGCAACGGTCCCGGTCTTTAACGGGCTTACGGATATGTTTCATCCCTGCCAAATCTTGGCGGACTTGCAGACAGTGCTAGAGCTGCGCGGGACCATCGATGGCTTGCGCTACTGCTGGCTTGGCGACGGCAACAATATGGCGCACTCGTGGATTAAAGCCGCCGCAATCTTGGGCTTCGATCTCGCGCTCGCATGTCCTAAGGGATACAAGCCCGACGCTGGCATTGTCGAGATGGCCACCTCGCGCATGCGCGATTCTGGCCGAGGGAGTTTAACCATCGTCGACGAGCCTGTTGCCGCGGTCGCGGGAAGCGATGTGATTTCCACAGATGTTTGGGCGTCGATGGGCCAAGAGGATGAAGCCGCCGCACGCCAAAAAGCCTTCGCAAACTACTGTCTCGATTCGAACTTATTGAAGCAGGCCAATGCCGGGGCACATGTCCTACATTGTCTGCCAGCCCACCGAGGCGAAGAAATCACCGGTGAGGTCCTCGAAGGCGAGCAAAGCGCAGTCTTTCAACAAGCAGAAAACCGGCTGCATGCGCAAAAGGCTGTGCTTGAGGCATTTCTCGGCGCGAACGTCTAGGCCCCTGCCGCGCACGTGATAAATTTGCGTGTCTGCAGAAGGCCTTGTGGCTGATGTGGCCGGAGATGCAAGTGAGCGGCATACCCAACACCATTCCAAAACTTGGAGACGCTCAGCTCAAGCCGAGGCAGAACCCTGATTTTGTTCCCGCCGGCGACTTCGGCACAGAGGACTACTACGTTTGGAGCCGGTGCGACGGAACTGTATCGTTGCACGACATCATCTTGATGGTGGGGTTTGGAACGGACCGCTCGATTGCGATCCTTTCGAAGTTGCGCCACATCGGGGCGGTGCTGATGCCAGGGGAAGACCGAGCACCAATCGTCCAAGTTAACTTCGAGGCTGCTCCAAAGCCCAAGCCCGCACCTAAGCCAAAGCCTGCTGTGCAAGCCGCGGCGAAACCACAGGCAGCGCCAAAACCGCAAGCGGCACCCAAACCTGAGGCGGCTCCAAAACCCGCCGCACTCGCATCACCATCGCAGGAGGAGCGAGACGCTCTTGATCTCGATTTGCCGATGCCACACGATGAGCGCGTTCGCATCCTCGAATACCGGCGCAAGGTTGGCAACGCTTCGCTCTTTCAATTGCTAGAGATCGAAGCCGAGGAGGCAGATGTTCGTTCCATCAAGCGCGCCTACTATCGGCTTAGCAAAGAGTTTCACCCAGACCGCCATTACGGAAAGCAGCTTGGTCCCTTTGCGGATTGGCTGGCCGAAGTGTTCAAGGCAGTGACCGATGCGTTCAACGTTCTTGGCGATAACAAAAAGCGCGCGCGATACGAGGCCGACCTGCGCGGCGATGTTGGTAAACCACAAACCAAAGAAGAGCATGCACACGCGCTCTTCCTCAACGCATGCGATGCGGAGTTGCATGGAGAGAGCGAGCAAGCACTAAAGCTCTTTGCTGCATCGATCCGCATGGATGAGCAAGCACGTGTACTGCGGCGTGCGGCGATGTGTGCAGTCCAGGCACGCGAATTGAGCGTTGCTGAGGACTATGCTAAAAAGGCAGCGCACTTATGCGCCAAAGATGCATCCTACCTGCGCACCTTGGCCGATGTGTATCGAGCCGGTCGGCGCTTAGGCGAGGCGCACGAGGTACTTTTGCGAGCTCTTAAATTGGATACCGAGAGTGATGTTCTCTTTACGGAACTCAAGGCTGATCTTGCCTCGGTGAAGGCGAGCATTGAAGAACTCGAAGCTTTAGACGGATGACCACAGGTTGCGCCACAGGCACGACAACAACCAAGACCGAAGCTTGCACAAAGAGCTTCACCAATAGCACTAAGAAAATAGGCACGTAATGGCGGATAAAGTTATCGGTATCGACCTGGGCACGACGAACTCGTGCGTGGCAATCGTTGAGGACGGCACTCCTGTAGTGATTCCCAATCGCGGTGGTTACAAGACAACGCCTTCCATGGTCGCCATGGCCGAGAATGGCAAACGTCTTGTTGGACACATCGCAAAACGGCAGGCCATTACCAATGCTGAAAATACGGTCTACGCTGCAAAGCGCTTGATCGGTCGCAAGTGGGGTTCGGCTGCTGTTCGATCCTCAATCGAGACCATGCCGTATCGCATTGTTGAGGGGCCGCATCACGATGTGCGCATCATGCTTCGCGATCAGGTCTTCTCAATTCCTGAACTCTCCGCCTACATCTTGCAAGAGATGAAAATCCTCACCGAGGAGTATCTCGGCGAGGAAGTTGAGAAAGTCGTTATTACCGTTCCTGCCTACTTCAATGATGGGCAGCGGCAGGCGACCAAAGATGCAGGGCTTGTTGCCGGCCTCGACGTCATTCGCATTATTAACGAGCCAACGGCTGCCGCTTTGGCCTACGGCTTTGGCCGCAACATCGAGCGCAAAGTTGCAGTCTTCGATCTTGGCGGCGGAACGTTCGACGTTTCAATTCTCGAAATCGGCAATAGCGTCTTTGAAGTTATCGCCACCGCCGGCGATACGTTTCTGGGCGGTGAGGACTTTGATAGGCGGATCATCGATTGGCTGGTCTTTGATTTTCAGAAAGAGCACAACATCGACCTCCGCAAGGACAAGATGGCCCTGCAGCGTCTTAAAGACGTTGCCGAGAAGGCCAAGTGTGAACTCTCAAGTGTCAAAGAGACCGAGATTAACCTGCCCTTCATTATTTCGACCGGTCGAAACGAAGCGCTCCACGTTCAAACCAAACTCACACGAGAAAAACTCGAAGAGCTTTGTGATGACTTGGTCGAGCGCACCTTGGGGATTTGTACGCAAGCCTTGCAAGATGCCGAACTCGACAAGTCTGAGCTTGAAGATGTCATCCTTGTTGGCGGCATGACACGCATGCCAAGAGTGCAACAAGCGGTTGCGAGCTTCTTTGGATTTGAGCCCTGCAAAGGCGTTCACCCCGACGAGGTTGTTGCGCTTGGCGCTGCCATCCAAGGCACAGCGCTAACCGATAGCACCTGCGATGTTCTCCTTCTCGATGTAACTCCGCACTCGCTTGGCATCATGATTGTGGGTGGCTACTTCCACAAACTCATCGAGCAAAACACCACGGTGCCAACCTCCGAGAGCCATACGTTCACCACAGTCAAAGATTTTCAGACTTCGGTAAAAATCTTAGTCCTGCAAGGCGAGAGCGACCGAGCCGAGGAAAACGAACTCCTTGGCGAGTTCATTCTCACAGGGTTGCGCCGGGCTGCGAAGGGTGAGGTCGAAGTCGATGTGGCATTCGCCATTAGCGCGGATGGCATCGTTAGCGTCACTGCCAAAGACCTCGAAACAGGGCTTGAGCAGAGCATCACGGTGACCGCAACAAGTGGTCTCACCGACGATGAGCTGCGAGATATGATCGACGCCAATCAAGACCACATGGTCGATGTTCGCTCGACCAAAGAGTTCGACAAAGCCGAGCACGAAGCACAAACTCTGCTTCGCGACATTGAGAAAATGTTTCCCGATGTCGAGCAGATTATCAGCGGCTCAGACTTTGGTCAGGATGCGGTGACCAAGGCCCGAACCGTGTGTGACAAGGCTCGAACGGCGATTGAGTCGAAGAACCTTCCGCAGCTCTTGGAGTGCATCGAGGCGCTTGGGCGCACATCGAATATGTTCCGCGGCGTCGTTTCTAAAACTCGTTAGGGTAGAAGGTGCAGGGGTTGGACATCACCGACGACGACATGCAGATCGAACGGCGAATCGATGAACTCATCGATCGCGGGCTCGAGTGCTATGGCGCTGGTGATATGGAGGGAGCGCTCTCGCAGTGGAAACACGCGTTGGCGCTCGACCCAGACAACGAGCGCGCTGCAAATTACCTTGAGTACGTTGAAGACCATCACGATTTGGCCGGCGACCTTGAAGCTCGGCGCTCGGAGTCGACGGTTGAACTCGCATACCCATTTGGGATTTCGACGTTGGGGCTTGCCAAGCTCACCGACGAGGAGCTTGAAGATTATGAGTCCTTTGAGATTGTCGACACAGCTACCAAGCGTCTCGACTCTGTCAAAGAGCTTGATCTTCCCAATGTGCCTTCTATCGATGATGGCTGGAACGTTGACGAAGGCTGGGTGCAAGACCTCGTTCAAAAAAGCGAGCCGAGCTTCGCAGCAACGTCATCGGATGAGCCGACTGCCCAGACAGAACTCGCTACCGTGGATGTGAGCCTTGCAGACGATAGCGACGTAGACCTTTCTGATGATGGCGATATTGATCTCTCGGATAGCGAGGTTGATTTCTCAAGTGCCACACCAGAGCTGGCTGGCGGCGATGTTGATCTCTCCGACGATATGGACCTCTCCGACGATATGGACCTCTCCGACGATATCGATCTCTCCGACGATGATGCTGCTCCAGCTGAAGACTCCCTAGCAGCAGACATCGATCTCTCCGACGATGATGCTGCTCCAGCTGAAGACTCCCTAGCAGCAGACATCGAGATTGGGATCTCGGACGACATCGAGATAAGTCTCTCGGATGATGCCGACGTTGGCCTTTCGCGTGAATCAAGTGCAAAGAGCGAAGGCTCGGATACGAATGTGCACAGACCAAGCGCAAAAATCCGCGCGCTCGCTGGCTTTGACGAGCTCGAACTCGATGCCTCCGATGAAGAGCCAGAGCACGCGCCTGAGCAAGAAGAAGAAGAGCCAACGCATGCCCTTGGTGGCTCGACTGCTGGTTCTGGCCCTCATGCGTCGACGTTTGCGTCGAACGAACTTGAGATTGAACTTGATGAAGAAGAAGAGAACACGAGATTTCACGAGAGTGTGAATCGCGTTGGCGTGTCCCACTCTGCTGCCACAAGCGACTTTGCTGATATCGAGCTGGATGACTTGAGCCTTGGGCAGGCTGGTGGCACTGAAACGTCAATTCCGGATCTACCTTCTCGAAGCTCCAGTGCGGCCAATTCTAGTGCGGCCGACGACCCCGAGGGCAAGAAGCCAACGATCGATTTTCCTGATGGCCTCGACAACATAGAAGACGAGACAAGTGACTTGCGCGGCGAAACCTCATCGGAAAGCGACGCGCCTCGGCAGTTTGCGAGCGACGAGGAAATGACGATCGATCGATCGTCGATGGTTAGCAATGCAGTGCACTCGCGAGCGCCAACACAGGACCATGGCATCTCCGAGGCCTCGATTAGTGTCGATGACGCACTGTTGTCGCTGCAGGACTCGACACGAGAACTTGATTTGGGCGATATGGGCCTCGCACTTCCCGGCGACGCAGGTTCTGGCGACGCGCGTTCCGGCGACGCACGTTCCAGCGACGCGCGTTCTACCGACGCGCGTCCTACCGACGCTATCTCCGAGCCCGCTTTGGAGGAAGTCGACATTCGGATTGGTCGATCATCCGAACTTGAGACGGCACCTGGCGCCGACCATGGCGCGAGAGAGTTTGCTCGCCACGATAGTGCAACCGAGGCTTCTGAGGACGGCATCTTGGCCGAGATTACTCGTGACGCGCCAAGCAACGACGTCGGTGAGCGAGTGCTCTACATCGTGAAGCGGCTTATCGAGCATGCCGATGAAGAGTTTATCGAAGGTCGTGGGGCCGAAGCGGCAAGTGCTGTGTGCCACGGGCTCGACTACGCATCGGATAGCGCCGTGGCGCAAAAAGTGATTTTTGAGAATGAGCGAAGGCTCGTACAAATTCTGATCTCAAGTTTGGGGGACGCCGGGCAAGTACCACGGCTTCTTTGCCCGCTTTCCGAGATTCCACCAGAGCACATCAATCATCGTGCCGCGTTCCTTCTCACAAGGCTCGAGCAAGCGATGACTCTCGATGAATTGCTCGACGTCTCGGGCATGCCTAAGTTAGAAGCCCTGCGCCACTTATGCGGACTTCACGTCTTAAATTTCTTAGAAGTTGCCTGACTCGAATTTGAACTAATCAGAGCTTTTCTGATCGCTACCTGTCTCAGCCAGACTCGCTTGAGTCTCTCCCTTGAGTCTCGCCCTGTAGTCGTTTCCACAGCTGACGAACTTGCGTTTCCGTCTCTGCGCGGGAACCGCTATTGTCGATAACAAAGTCGGCAACTGCGAGCTTCTCGGAAAGCGAGGACTGCGATGCCATGCGCGCCCGAGCTTCGCTCTCCTCCATGCTGTCGCGCGCAACGAGCCTAGCGAGCTGAGCATCTTCGGGGAGCGCCACGACGATAAGCCCGTGCATACCGGCTTGCAGATTCTTCTCTACAATGAGTGCGGCTTCGTAGATGGCAATGGGCTCGCCCGTTTCGGCAAGAGCCGCCATCGCATCCTGTCCCGCTTTGGCAATGCGGGGATGCGTTATCGCGCCCAAGGTCTCTCTTGCACTGGCATCGGCAAAGACCTTCGCTCCCAGAGCCTTCCGGTCTAGCTCACCGTTTGCGAGCACCATCTCGCTGCCAAAGGCCACCGCGATTTCTGCGAGCGCCTCGCTGCCCGGGGCGACAACGTCTCGAGCCAGCAGATCTGCGTCGACAACCGGCGCCCCAAGCTCTCGAAGTAGCTTGCCCACTGTCGATTTCCCGCTCGCGATGCCTCCTGTGAGCCCAAAGATACGCACCTTGGCTTGGTACCACGAAAGCACTTTGACCGAGCTTTGCCCGCCGTGCTATTCGAGGAGGCTTGAAGGCTCGCAGCGCAACCTATGTAACGTCGGCTACCGAAGAAGCGGGATTCCCTCCGGAGGGTGCCCCCGAGTACGCCTTTGCGGGCCGCTCAAACGTCGGCAAGTCTTCACTCATTAATACGCTGGTTGGAGTTCCCAAACTCGCAAGAGCATCGAATACGCCTGGGCGCACTCGGCTTCTCAACTGGTTTGAAGTGCAACCGCAAAAGGGGCCGAAGGTAAACTTCGTCGACCTTCCAGGCTTTGGCTACGCGCGAGTCCCAAGAGAGATGCGCGACGCTTGGCGTCCGATGGTCGAGTCGTATCTCACAAAGCGCGAAACGCTTCGCCTCGTATTTATTCTGGTCGATGCTCGTCGCGGTGTGCAGGACGAAGAGGCCGAGCTTCTCGAGTGGCTTATCGAGTGCGACCTTCCCGCGTGCGTCGTAATGACCAAGAGCGACAAGCTCGGCAAAGCAAAGCGCAAACCTGCAGCCCTCGCAATCAAGCGCGAACTCGGTTTGCCGAGGCCGCCAATCATGACCAGTGCCGAAACCAACGAAGGTCTTGCTGACCTTTGGCGAGTTGTGCACGCGGTCTTGTGAGCCCGCGATGACGGCGAGTTCCGCACCCGGCAGTTCCGCACCTGGTCGTTCCGCACAAAACCGTCCCGTGCAGATTAGAGCGATGGAGCCCGAGGACTTGCCAGCCGTATTGGCGATTGAATCCGAGAGTCAGCCAAACCCTTGGACCGAGAAAATTTTTATCGAGGAGCTCGCCCGCGAATGGGCTCGGCTCATGGTCGCCGTGCAAGCGGGGACCGATGGCACGCCCGAGGTCGTGGCCTTCTGCAATTACTGGCTTGTCGCCGACGAGCTTCAGTTGCTCAACATATGTTGTTCGATTGCGCATCGCCGCCAAGGCCACGCCAACCTACTGATGCAGCACATGCTCGATGTTGCCAAGGGCCGCTCCTGCCGTCTGATAACCCTTGAGGTTCGCGTGAGTAATGCGGGCGCAATCGCCCTGTACGAGCGCTACGAGTTTGCAAGCGCCGGGGTGCGGCCCGGCTACTACTCGGACAATCAAGAAGACGCCAAAGTTATGCTCCTGCACCTGGACTCAAGCGAGTAGGGCTGCCGGGCGGGCGGTTTTTGAGCGATTTTCTCCGGTCAGAAACACGTGCGAAACATTGGCCAGATACAAATGGGCCATGAAGAAGGTCGAAGCCATTATCAAGCCCTTCAAGCTCGACGAAGTGAAAGAGGGCCTCTCTGAAATTGGCATTCACGGCATGACCGTGACCGAGATTAAGGGCTTTGGTCGAACCGGTGGCAAAAAGGAAGTCTATCGAGGCTCGGCCTACGTAGTGGACTTTGTGCCAAAGGTTCGCATCGAGATCATTGTCGCCGAAGGGGATGTACGGCAGGTCGTGAATACGATCATGGAGGCCGCTCGCACTGGGCGTATTGGCGACGGTAAAATTTTTGTGACGCCTGTTGACGAAGTCATTCGTATTCGAACAGGCGAAACAGGCGAAGACGCAATTTAGGTAAAACTCTTACTCGAACGAGTGAAGACGGAAAAAGAAATGAGCACAGCTATGAAGATCGAAGACGTGAAACGATTCGCCGAGAAGAACAACGCGCAGTTTATCGACTGCAAATTTGTCGACTTTGTGGGCTCTTGGCAGCACATCACTTACCCCATTTGGCGACTCGACGGTTGCTTCGAGGAGGGCTTCGGTTTCGATGGCTCCTCCATTCGAGGATGGAAGTCGATCAACAACTCCGACATGTTGATGCTTCCGGAAGCCGCAACCTGCCAAATGGATCCGTTTGCCGAAATTCCAACTCTCTCGATGATTTGTGACATCGTCGATCCGATTACGCGCGAGCCGTACAACCGCGATCCTCGTGGTCTTGCACGCCGTGCCGAGGCCTACCTAAAGTCGACAGGAATCGCAGATACTGCCTACTTTGGGCCCGAAGCAGAATTCTTCGTATTCGACAATGTTCAGTACGAGCAAGCTCCAAATCACATGTTCCACATGGTCGATTCGATCGAGGGTGCATGGAACACGGGCGACGACGAGGGCGGCCGCAACCTAGGGCACAAGCCGGGTTACAAGGGTGGCTACTTTCCCTGTTCGCCCGTCGACTCGATGAGTGATTTGCGCAGCGAGATGTGCATGGTGATGCAGGAGTGCGGCATTGTCGTAGAGACGCACCACCACGAAGTAGGAACCGCTGGCCAAGCTGAGATCGACATGAAGTTCGATTCGATGCTCGACATGAGTGATCAGGTCATGTGGTACAAATACATCGTTAAAAACGTTGCGAAAAGGGCGGGCAAGACGGCGACGTTCATGCCAAAGCCCATCTACGGCGACAACGGCAGCGGCATGCACACGCACATGTCACTGTGGAAAAACGACAAGCCGCTCTTCGCAGGCGAAGCCTACGCAGGCATGTCGGAAATGGCGATGCACTACATCGGCGGAATTCTCAAGCACGCCAGCGCTATCTGCGCATTCGCAAATCCGACAACCAACAGCTACCGCCGGCTTGTTCCTGGCTACGAAGCTCCGGTGAACTTGGCCTACTCGGCTCGCAATCGCTCGGCGGCAGTTCGCATTCCGATGTACAGCTCCTCGCCAAAAGCCAAGCGCCTCGAACTGCGCTCGCCAGACCCTGCCTGCAATCCGTATCTCGCCTTCTCGGCAATGTTGATGGCTGGCCTCGATGGCATCGAGAACAAGATCGACCCGGGTGAAGCTCTCGACAAAGACATCTACTCGCTATCTCCAGAGGAGCTCAAAGAGGTTCCGCACGTGCCGCACAACCTCGAAGGCGCTCTTGAGGCTCTTCGGGCTGACCACGCATTCCTGCTCAAAGGAGATGTCTTTAGCGCCGATCTTCTCGATGGCTGGATTGACTACAAGATGGAGAAGGAAGTTGCTCCGACGCGTCTTCGACCAACCCCAACCGAGTTCGGTCTCTACTACGACTGCTAGCCTTTGCTAGATTAGATCCCCAATGAGGCAGGCCGCTTTGGTCTGCCTCAACGTATTTTCGGGCCTTTGGACGGCTGCTCGGCTTCTAAGCACCGAGAATAGCTTGGCTCGATTGTGTTACTAGAGGGGCTTTCATATACTTTCTCCGAATCGAGAGTTGGCCATGAGGGCCATCTCGAATGGGAACCGAGACTTGAAACTTAGCGCGATACGAGAGCGTGTGGCCGTCGATGCAATTCGCTTGGCCCCCAAGTCTGCTTTCTCTGGAGTTGTTGGTTGGGGTGCTCGCCGCAAGCTTCCAAGGGCGCTTCGCGCACCACTCTACGGTGCTTTTGCAAACGCTGTTGGAGCCAAACTTGGTGAGGTTGAACACTCTCTAGGCGACTACAAAAGCTTTGGCGCGTTCTTCTCAAGAGGACTCAAATCTGGTGCCAGAAGCCTTCCAGAAGCCAAAGCGGACTGGGCGGCGCCTTGTGATTGCAACGTTGCAGAGGGCGGTCCCCTCGCTGGACGCGAACTTAGCGCCAAGGGATATAGCTTCTCGCTAGCAGCACTGCTTGGCGACGAGGCCTTGGCCGACTCTCTACAGTCCGGTGATTTTCTTACGCTCTATCTTTCTCCGCGCGACTACCATCGAGTTCACGCACCAACCGATTGTCGCCTTGTTCGCTATACGTACATCCCGGGAAGCCTCTATCCAGTGGCGCCTTTCTACCGAAAGCACATCGACAATATTTTCTCGGTGAACGAGCGAATTGTTCTAGAGCTGGAAAGTGATGTTGGAACGTTCGCGCTCGTCATGGTCGGTGCTGCTGGGGTTGGTAATATGCGCCTTACCTCGCCATCGTTCGAGAGCCGTCATATGCGTGCCCCTGTCTTTCCTCGCTCAAGAAAGCACTCGGGGAGCCCGCACCGGGTCGATTTGCCAGAGCCTTTGCGGGTGCACCGAGGCCAGGAACTGGGTGCGTTTGAGCTTGGCTCTACTGTGATCCTCTGCACTCCTGGTGGAGCTCTCAATATTCAAACATCCGTAGGCGAAACACTGCAATTTGGCGAGACGATCGCCACGGCGCCTGAGGGCGTGCGCGAAGGACAAGCATGAGCAAGGGACCAGAGAGCGATGGATCTCGCCGCAAACGTCGCGGTGGCCTTCGGGTGCCTTCAGATGAAGTCCCAAGGCGTGCCAGTGCCGAAGTGGCAGCTCCTGTGCCCGAAGCGGTGGGGTTGGCTGCGTCAGTTTCCGAGTCCTTTGGGGTGATGGACCCGGGAACGGAAGCGGGAGGAGAAACCGAAATTCCCGAGCCGACTGGAAACGATATGGCCACCGAAGAGGATTTGGATGAGTTGCCGACGGTCGTTAGTGACCGCACCGCAGCTGATATGGCAGAGGCTGCCGTTCGTGCTTCAGACGCTGCGATGTCGGCGCCAGTTGACCTCAGGGCAACGCTGCCAATGAGCGCTCGGCCGGTTCATAAGGAAACTCCTCCGAAGGAGGAAATGACCATCCAAGAAGACGTCGCTCAAGACGAAGAAGTAATCGAAGACATCGAAGGATCGGCGCTTGTCACAGGGGAGATTAAGGAGATTGTAGACGAGGATGCCCCGGTTAACGTCGCCTTCAAAAGCCAGGACGAGGCGGGCGAGAGTGTCGACATCCCATTTGATGATGGAGATGAGACCACCGTGACCGCCTCAATTCCGGTTCCGGCGCCCGTAGCAGAAGCAGCGATTGCGGCACCGAAGCCAGCCGCGCCTGCTACCGATCGCGAAGAGACGGTTGTGGAAGACGCCGGCATTGGTGCGATTCCCTCGTTGGGCGATTTGGCGGCAGGCCAAGATAAGCCAAAGAAGCCGCGCTTTAATCGAGCACTCACGATGGCGCTCAGCGACTCCGATTTGGAAGAAGTTCGGCTTGAGGACGGCAGCCGAATTCCCGCACGCCGTTCGCGTCCAGTAGCCGCTCCCGCAGCACAGGCTTCTCGCGCCGAGTCTGGCGAATTGCTCGACGATAGCGAACTGGAAGAAGTCGCAACGCAGCCTCAGGAGCATTCCGAGGCAAATGCAGCCCCAGCCTCGGCTGTGGAGACGCCTGCGCCGGAGGCATCGGATGCCCCACCATTGCCAGTCGCCACAAAGCGGGCAGATACCGCCGAACCTCCTCCGCCACCAGCCAAGGCAAAAGGGCCTAGCAAGGCGCCACCCGCACCCAAGCCGGCCGCTCCAAAGGCGAAGCCGAAATCTCCGCGTCCAAAAGTGGAAGCATCCGGCGACTCTGACGACGGCAAGCGCCGAGGTCGCAAGCCTTGGTTTGAAGACATCTTCGACGAAGATTACCTACGAACTCTTCCCTTCTTAACGCCGCAGGCTACGAAATTCGAAGCCAACTTTGTGATGGAATCTCTGGGTGTCGAACCTGGCGCTCAGCTCTTAGACGTCGGTTGTGGCTACGGACGCCACGCAATGGAGTTGGCCGCTCGTGGGTACCACCTTGTCGGGCTCGACTCATCGCTTCCGCTGCTCTTGCGCGGAGCCGACGAGGCGCAGCGCCGAGGCTTGACGATAAACTTCGTGCATGGCGACATGCGTGAGATGACGTTCGAGTCGCAGTTTGACGGTGCATACTGCCTGTTTTCTTCATTCGGCTACTTTGACGATGAGACCAACAAGCGCACGGCGCAAAACATTGCCAAGGCGCTTAAGCCGGGAGCTCGGTTTGTTGTTGAGGTGCTAAATCGCGACTACCTCGTCGCTGATTTGCCTTCGCGTGTCTGGTGGGAAGGCGATGGCTGCGTGGTTCTTGAGGAAGTTGAGTTCAACTACTTCTCATCCCGAATTGTTTCCAATCGCTCGGTCGTCTTTGACGATGGTCGGCAACTTGAGCACGAAATCTCCCTGCGCTCATTCTCGCTTCACGAGCTTGGCAAATTTCTGCATGCCGTCGGTTTCAGAGTTCTGGAAATCTCGGGCAGCATGTCGACTCGTGGGCGATTCTTTGGCGCTCATTCGCGAGACATCGTAGTTGTGGCCGAGAAGCGCGCGACCAAAGCCGACGAAACCTAGAGCGCCGAGCAAGGCCCGTCTCGATAGCTCTCGTCGATTGCCGTCTCGATAGCTCTCGTCGATTGCCTTCGATCCGTCTCGATTGCCGTCGACCCACGACAAATGGTCCCGTGACAATCCTCACGTGTCAGGAGCCCTGCGTGCGCTCTGTGGCCACGCCCCAATAACTCGTGAAAAAAGCAGGGTCTTTTTGCTGACCGGAATAGATGCGCCGCGCCATCGGTATTAGAGGGCAGGACCTGGACACCTATCACGATCTCCAAAAAATGCATCCGACTTAGCAACTTTTTGGGCCCTTAGGCGTCTCAATAATTAAGGAAGCAGTTGCTTCCTGCCGAATTCGTTACCGAAGGACTCACCAATGTCGACCAACTCTCCCAATCTGAAGCGAAGCGCTGAACCCTCTGCCGACGACGGGGCAAAGAGTAGCGCGCCCGCTAAAGCTCGCAATCAGAACTCTTCCAAGGACGATTCTACCAACTTTCTGTCCGTGTATTTTCGCGAGATGTCGGGGCTCGACATTCTTAAACCGGAAGAAGAACTGCAGTGTGCGCAGGACATTGAGGCGCTGGAAGTCAAAATTTGGGTGAGCTTGCTCTCGCTTCCCTGTGCTGTGGATTACCTGCTCAAACGAGCCGAGCCCAAGCTGCAAGACCCTCCAAGCTTTCGCTCGGTACGACGAGCAGCGACCATTGCTCGCAAAGCACCGACAAAGACAAATCGCGAAGGGCTAAACAACGCGGTTCTAAAAATTGGTGTCGCGATTCGCGATAGCGATAAGGATCGCCTTGTCCTGGAAGAGTGCATTCGACACATTCAGGAACTGCGATCGACAACCGAGCGCGAAACGTATTTTAGCGTCACGAGCAGCCGCTTTGATAAATACGTCGCGTCTGTGATGTCTGCTGATCGCGAAGCGCAACGGGCGCGTAATGAGTTTGTGAAGGCAAACCTTCGACTCGTCGTTAGTATCGCAAGACGGTTTAACCACGGGCGCATGTCGCTCGCTGATTTGATTCAAGAAGGCAACCTCGGCCTTATCAAAGCGGTTGAACGCTATGACTATCGGCGAGGATTTCGTTTCTCCACGTATGCGAGTTGGTGGATTCGACACGCGGTTAGCCGCGCACTCGCCGACAAGGGGCGCGAGGTTCGTTTGCCAGTACACATGATCGATGCCTACCACCGCATCACCAAAGCCAAGCGCGAGCTCACGGCAAAACTCTCGAGGCCACCAACGTCAGAAGAGATTTCGGAGGTCACCGAAATCGGCGTAAGCAAGATCGAGAAGATGCGCGGCTACTTGCTTGATGGTTCGCTGTCTCTCGACAAGCCAATGAACGACGAGGATGGTCGCAGCCTGGCCGAAGTATTGGAGGATCCAAAGGCGATGGGCGATGAGATTATCGACCGCATCAGCAGTGCAAAGAACTCGCGACGCGTGCACCACCTGCTAAAGGATCTAAAGCCTATCGAGGCCGACATTCTGCGGCATCGTTTTGGCTTTGACGACGATCAGGAATACACGCTCAAAGAGATCGGTGTTCGCTACAACTTGTCGCGCGAGAGAATCCGACAGTTGCAAGAGCAGGCGCTGGACAAGATGCGTCGGGCGATGGCCCGCCCACTCTTCGAAGCTCCATCGCTGGTTGGCTAGGCATCCTCCCATCTCCCCGGCCAAGCTGAGCTTGGCTTGCACAAGTAGCCGAATTCCATTAGGAGTTCGGCTACTCGCGTCTGCTTGCAGTTCCGCTCGGAAAGGCGATAGTCTTGGCCCACCCCATGGTCGCTTCAATCTCAAAACGAGTTCTTCTGTTGGCCGCTCTCCTGAGCCTGGCGCTAGGCGCCACTGCCTGTGACGAGGAGAAGGGGCTTAAAATTAAATCCATCTCTCCAAAGACTGGGCCGGCCGACGGTGCTGGCAACATCACAATCCACGGCAACGGCTTTAAAGAAGGCGGCGCTATGGGAGTGAAAATCTACTTTGGCGACAAGCAAGCCCGCTTTCTTCGCTTTGAAGGCGATACCAAAATGGTCGTCGTACCGCCTCCAGGCGAGGTTGGCCAAACGGTTGATGTTCAAGTCATCTTTGGTGATGGTCGCGAGCACAAATTTGCCGAGGCCTACAGCTACATCGATCCCAAAGAGGGCTTCAACGTCAACGCGTTGGCTCCTGGCGACAAAGAGGAGTAGCTGCCGCAAGAGCTGGCGCTGGGCTTTGTGCCCGGTACCTCTGCCGTGATACCTAGCTTTCATGGGCTCGGTTCACGTCATTGATCACCCTCTGGTTCAGCACAAACTGACCATCATGCGGCGCAAAGAAACGAGCGTCGCTAAGTTTCGTTTGCTGCTCCAAGAGATCAGCATGCTTCTCGGCTACGAGGTGACTCGCGATATGCCGCTTACCAATGAGCGCATCGAGACGCCGCTCATGGAGATGGATGCGCCGACGATTGATGGCAAGAAGGTTGTCGTCGTTTCGATTCTTCGCGCCGGTGGTGGCATCGTCGATGGGATTTTAAAAATCCTTCCATCCGCGAGGGTTGGGCATGTCGGCCTGTATCGCGATCCTGAGACGCTGCAAGCTGTGGAGTACTACTACAAGATGCCTCCCAACATGAGCGACCGCGATGCAATTGTCGTTGATCCAATGCTTGCAACCGGCAACTCGGCCGTCTCGGCATTGCAGCGCATCCAAAAGGATAAGCCGCGCTCGATGAAGTTTGTTTGCCTCTTGGCAGCTCCCGAAGGCGTCGAGACCTTGCGCAAGGCATTCCCGGATATCGACATCTACACGGCCGCTATCGATGAGCGCCTCAACGAGAAGGGCTACATCCTGCCAGGTCTCGGAGATGCCGGCGATAGGCTCTTCGGAACCAAGTAGCCGCTACGATTCGTAGCGACTTAGAAATGCTTCCACGCGCCGAAGAACTTCTTCGGTGTCGGGCGCCTGGTGATCGTGGATGACTAGGATGTGGACGATTCCCTGGGCTCCAAGCTGCGCAAGGCGTTGCTCGGCGCTGCTATCAAAATCAGTTACGACGTCGGCGCCGGCGTGAGAAATATACTGATAGCCGATGCGTGCGTTGGGATCGAAGCCGTCGAGATGCAGCATGAGATCGTCGTAGGAGAATGCGTAGTCGGCCTGCAGCTGGATGCCGGACTTGGCCATTCGCCGAACGATGAGCTCACGGGCTAAGGGTTCTGCCACGCGGTCACCGCTAAGCGAGACCGAGCCGGAAGTCTGCGCGGTTGCAGCAACGGTTGCGACGGGAGCCGAACTCACGACATCCGCATCGGGATCGAAGGGCCGGCTCGGTGGCTGCTGAGTACCGGGCAGAGTGTCGTCATACGCGCGATTACTCCTGCGCTTACTCGGAATACCGACGCCGTGTTGGGTCTTCTTCGATGTCCAGTCGTCGTTGTTGCTCATGGGAGATGCTTTGGTTGCGTGCTGGCCCGCGGTCGGGCTAGAAGGCGAGGGCGAGTGTATCAAGCCTTGGCAGGACCGCGCATCGCGCCTTCGAGAAGGGCCTCGGTCCTCGCAATGAGATCCGGGTCGGTACTGCGCTCTTTGGCCTTCTCCAGGCAAAACTCCGCCAGTTCTCGGCTGCCACCGCGAGCAAGAGGCATGACGAGACTTGCCCAGGAATCGCACAAATCCCCCAAGCCGTGGGCATGGCAGGCAAGGATGGCTTTCGCACTATCGGGATCGTCGTCGCCCAGGAGTGAGAGCGCAAAGTCGGTGGTTATGGGAACGCTTGCGGTATCGGCGCGAAACGCGCGTTCCACACAGTCGCCAGCGCGCGAATCGTTCTGCCGTTGGTAGAGCAGGTAGAGATTGTGCCAGCCGCGCGCGTAGGTTGGGTCGCGCTCAAGGGCCGAGCGGTAGGCTGCTTCGGCGCGTTGCAAGCGGCCGAGTTTCTCGAAGGTCGCGCCGAGATTGCTTTGTGGAGCAGCCCAGTTCTCGTCGAGATCGCCAGCGCGCTTGAAGGCGAAAATGGCTCGCTCCAAACCGCCGCTTCGGATCGCTCGCAAGCCGCGCTCGTTTTCCACTCGAGCCATCAGTAAGGTCGCACTTTGCGAGACGCGTTCTGAAGTGGATTCTAAGAGTGCCTCCGAAACCACCGAGGCTTCCTCGTGACGCCCTTCGGCCAGCAAGATTTCGGCGCGAATAAGCCGGCTCGTGGCCTCATTGGGGAACCGAGCATCGACGTCGTCGAGGACAGCGTGGGCCTCTAGAAACTGCTCTAGGTCGAGCCCGAGGCAGCGGGCCAAGCTCGTACCTGCTGTGACGAGCGAGCGATCTTGGTTCCAAGCTTCCTCGAGTAGGGCCAGGGCCTCTTCGAGTTGCCCGCGACGCATGTGTTCGCGACCCAGAGCGCAGGCTGTCTCGGGGCGTGTGGGCGCGAGTTGCCGAGCTCGCTCAAAGTGATCGAGAGCATTGTCGAACTCGCCTGCCCTCGCTTGGGCCAGGCCCTGTTGGAGCAAGTCGAGCCAGCTATCAGAATCTTGCAGCATGGAGGATTGTTGGCGAAGGGAATCGCAGTCGTGAAATTGTGCCGAGGCTATCACGCAGCGTTCGTTAGCGGTGATCTTTGAGTGCGCGGTCCATCTCTCGGCGATCGTCCGCTTGCTTCTGGCTCTGGCGCTTCTCGTACTCTTTTTTGCCTTTGCCCATCGCGACTTGGAGTTTGATGCGGCCGTCGTTTAGGTAGAGTTGGATGGGCACAATGGTAAAGCCCTTTTGCTCGACCCGAATCGCAATTTTGCGAATCTCTTCCGAGTGCAGGAGCAGTTTGCGCTCGCGAGTTGGTGCGTGATTAAACTTGTTCGCCCACGGATACTCGCGGATGGTGGCACCTACCAGCCAAACTTCGCTCTCCTTAAGCTGCACGTAGGCTTCTTGAATTGAGCCTCGTGCATCGCGAAGACTCTTGACCTCCGAGCCCTGGAGTACGAGTCCTGCCTCCAGAAAATCACTGAGTTCGTAGTCGTGCGATGCGCGCTTATTGCGCAGCAGCACTTTGGCGCCGTCGGGGAGCGCGCCTTTCTTCTTTGTGCCTTGCTTCGCCATGAGCAGCAGGAGGCTAGCCCTCCCACTCGGTTCGCGCCACCACAAAGCCGTGGATTTCACTCGCACCTGCCCGAAGCAGGGCCTGGGCGGCGGCTTCCAGAGTGGCTCCCGTCGTGCGAATGTCATCCAGCAGTAGAATGCGCTTGCCTTTGGCACGAGAACTCGCTGCGAAGGCTCCTTGCAGATTGGCAATTCGCTGCGAACGCGCGAGCCGAGTTTGGCTTGGTGTCGAGCGAAGCCGCCGCAAGATCGTGCGCGCCTCGGCCAGCCCCTCGTATGCCGCAAGCGGAGCCAGAATGCGCTGCGCCTGGTTGAAGCCGCGCTCGCGAAGACGACTGCGATGCAGGGGAATCGCAACCGCCAAATCACAGCTGCGACTGGCCTCGGCAAAGCGCGCCTGCAAAACACTCTGCAAGGATTTGGCAATGTCGTTGCGCTTCGAGAACTTGAGGCGCCGCAGCGCAACCGCGAGTTGGCCACCGTACTCAAAGGCGGCTGTGCAGCGAGTTAGCGACGAGTTGAGGGCCGAGCATCCGAGGCAGGGAGATACTGTCGCGCGCGGCAATGGGCGAGCGCAGGTTGGGCACGCGATGTGGATCGCTTCGCAGGTTTCGAGGCATGCCACACACAGCCCCAGAAAGGTTGGCAGCGCTTGATCGCAAGCGGCGCAGTGCGGTGGGTAGAGGGTGCGGAGGAGTGCGCTGCGAAGTGGTACGGCGCCTAGACGTGCGGCGCTACGACGTGCATTGCGAAGACGAGCTGCGAGATTCACATAGCCCTTATCGGGCGTGGTCGTCTCGAGTTGCTATTTGCGGACCGACACAAGGCGGATCTGGGCAAACTGCCTGTGGCCTTCTTTGCCGCTGTGAAACCCGTAGCCGCTTTCCTGAGCGCCAACCCAAGGAGTGCCTTCGGCGCCGCCGCAGCTTTTGTTAATGCCAATCATGCCTGCTTTGAGTTTGCGCCCGGCAGCTTCCGCCGCCGCCTGCGGCCCAAAGACCGTGGCTCCCAGGCCAAACGGCGAGTCGTTTGCTAGGCGCACGGCTTCGGCGTCATTGTCGACTTCGATAACGCAAGCCACCGGGCCAAAGGTCTCTTCTGTGGCGATGGCCATCTTGTGGGTCACGCCGCGAAGGATGGTTGGCATGATGAATTGCTCGTGATGCCCCTCGCCGCCAAACGCGAGCGTGGCTCCATCGGCTATCGCGGAATCGATTTGCCCCAGCACGTGATCGCGCTGCCGGGTGCTTATCATCGGCCCCATATCTGTTGCCGAGTCCATGCCGTTGCCCACGGTTTTGCGTGCGGCAGCCTCGCATAAATGCGCCACGAAGTCGTCGGCCGATGCTTTGCCCACGTAGATGCGCTCGGTGCTCACACACACTTGGCCAGCATTGCGAAAGCTATTGTCTGCGGCAAAGGAGGCGCATTTGGCGAGGTCGGCCCCATCGAGCACAAGCATTGGATCTTTGCCACCAAGTTCCAAGATGACCCGCTTTAGGTCGCCAGCACAGCTCTGCAAGATGTTCTTACCAACCTCGCGAGATCCGGTGAAGGCAATCAGGTCAACCTTTGCGGCAACGAGCGCTTTGCCCTGGTCATCTGCTCCGTGGATGCACTGAAGCACGCCACTTGGCAGGACTTCGTTGAGGACATCGACGTAGGCCTGGGCGATGAGTGGGGTTTCTTCTGATGGCTTTAGGACGACGGTATTGCCGGCCATCAGCGCGGGGAGGCACATCGAATGCGGCATCGCAATCGGGAAGTTCCAAGGCGTGATGGCAGCACATACGCCATACGGATCGCGATACTGGGTTGTGCGAGTTCTTGCATCTTCTACGACTTCGGGGGCAAGAGCCTCATGCAGGCTTTGCACTTCACTTTCGATGGACGAGCCGCAGCTCTTTACTTCGCCGATTGCTGAGGACAGCGGCTTGCCCATCTCTAGAGTAAGAAGTTTTCCTAGGCTCTCGCATCGCTCGACAAACCGCTTGCAGGCAGTAATCAGCAATGCGCCGCGGGCCTCTAGACCGATCGCCTCCCACTCGTGTTGGGCGTCTCGGGCACGTTGGACAATTGCCGCAACGTCCAGGGCAGGTGTCGTTGCAACTTCACCAACAAGGTCTCCTGTGGCAGGGTTGAAGCATTGGAGCACGGTCATGCTCCGAGTGTGCATTGCCTTAGGGCTGCTGGCTAGTCTGCGTTAGCAGGTGGGCTACACACGCCCATACCGCCACATCCGCGTGAGGGCGCCTCGCAATCTCCGTCGCCAGTGCAGGCGTGGGTGCAGTGTGGCCCGTTGTTGTTAAAGCCAAAGCAAAGCAAGTCGGTGTCGCACTGGTCGTCGGCTACGTCGCAGGGCGACATGTAGCCGAGGGCTGCGCTCGGAAGCGCATCGGGCAGCGTGACATCGGCGTCGGGAATTGTAAGGTCGGCGTCGGGAGCTGGAGTCGTGCCGTCGTCATCGCTTGAGCAGCCGCCCAGCGCTAGTGAAACGCTTGCCAAGAGGAGAAATAGGGGTCGCGAAATCCTGCGCATTGAGCGAAGAATAGCAGGCATCACTTGTTCAAGAAACCACCGGATGGTGGGTACACTTTGTGTCTTGTCTGAGATCACTGTAGATGTGTCGCAACCACCGTTTTGCGTCATTCGCCACCCGCAGGAGCATCGCGAAGAGGACTTCGAGGACCTCTTCGTTCGTCTTCGAAAAATAATACCGGGCGGGTCGAAGTGGGCTGTCTTGGTCGACCTTCAGCACACGAGCGCTCTTCGAGGATCCGACCGAGAGTTTACCTCTGCGGCGATTCTCAAGAATCTCGACTTCATTGAGGGGCTGATGCTCTGCGAAGCCCGAGTTGCTCCCAGGCCGCTGATGCGCGGAGCGCTTACGGTGCTTGACTGGATCACGCCAAGGTCATGGCCGATTAAAAACTTTCGCAGTGGCATCGTGGCCGAAGACTGGCTTCGCACTCGTCTTGCAGCCGCGGGAATTTCTGCTCCTGAACAGCGAATTTGGGTAGAGCCTGCAATCGCCTCTACATCAAATCGTTAATAGCGCGAGTCAACGCGCGCCAAGCATAGCCGAAGCTTCTCTCCATCGTCTGGCTCAGGAATAAACGGCGCAGAGTCGACTGCATCCCGCCATGGAACGTCGACGAGCCCTCGATCGCGAAGCGCGTGGATAAGCTTTAGGGTGCGAAATGCATCAAACCACGAGTGCAGACGTTGTGCGCGGGCTTTGGGTGTTTTGCACTGGGTCGCAGCTTGTCGTAAGTGTTTTTCTGTGTCGAGCGGCAGCGCATCTCGCAGTGTCTCGTGGCTCAGGCGGTCGAGAAGCCCAAGGTCGCAGGTTTTTGCGTACTCATCAAGCACCTCGAGCCATTCGCGTACGAGGGCAAAGCTTCTCGGGTTGTACACCGTAAACTCCTTGCCCTCGCGCATCTCGGCTAAGATGGTGCTTGTGGCGGGCCCTGTTCCAAATGGCGTGCGTTGTGATTCTCGCTGCGCGATGCGAATTGCTTGACATCTTGGAGTGCGAACGAGGCCGAGCTTGGCGATTTTTCCAAGCAGGTAGAAGTCTTCCCCAGCCTCGCGCTTTGGCATCCCACGGGCCTGTAGATACGCTTTGAAGCGCACCGCCATGGTGCTGCCGATACTGTGGAACGCGTATTTTGAACCGGCCCATCGCAAGCCAAGAACATAGTAGCGTAGGGACATTTCGTAGAGTTCCAGCGCACGACCAGCCTGCGATGCCGACTCGGTCTGGTGCCAAAATGGATAGCAAAGCGCAACCGTGCTCGCGTCGTCATCCAATGCATGAGCGGCAGCGAAATAGTTTTGTGGCAATGTTACGTCCGCGTCGGTGCAATGCAGCCACGATGAACTGATGACGTCCTGTTGTTGCCAAGCAAGAGCGACGTCACAGCCAATCTTTCGAGCTAAGCCAACTCCTTGCTGACTTGGCAATTCTCGACCCTCGGTACATCGATCAATAATAAGAAGATCTCCGTGTACCGTGCGAGTTAGAACCATGCCCTGGTACGAGAGCGATTCGCCTCCTTGGGAGAGCGCCTTAGCAAGGTATCGAGTGCGTTGCTTCTCGCCGTCTGTTCGAGTTTCACTGCAATTAACGACAACGATCCACAGGGTTGTCTTGCTTCCAACGGTGAGCAGACCGTCGAGAAAGGACGGGGTCTCGTCAAAGGCCGGCACAACGACGACATCGGTGTATTGGCGATCGGTCGGAGGGGCGCAGGTGGATTCGGGCTCAGCGTAGTTCGCGAGATATTGCAGAATGGACATGAGAACGTAAGGGAATTAGAAAAACTCTAAAGGGGCGTTTAGGACTGTCGAAGACTCTGTCGAAGACCTCGAAGACCTCTGTCGAAGACTCTGTCGAAGACTCTGTCGAAGACTCTGTCGAAGACTCTGTCGAAGACCTCGAAGACCTCTGTCGAATAGTGCGTCCCTGAGCGTGTAGCCAACAGCTAGAACGCTGACATCGAGAAGAGACCACCGCCGCCTCCGACAAAAATTACTCGTCGACCGTCGGCTTCGTCGATCTCGATTGCATCGAGATTGCCCGAGCCGGCCAGCGGAATCCAAACCTGGCGGTCGCGCTTAAACCGACTTGCGCCCGATGCGGTTGCAACCCAAATATCTAGGTCGGAGTCGATGGCAAAGTCTCGTACATCGTCGCTGGGGAGCCCGCTATTGTCGGGCGTGTAGCTCGTGACGATGGCGCCGTTTTGGAAGCTCACAATGCCATCATTCTTGCTCGCGATCCAAAGTAGGGTGCCGTCGTCGGCAATTGCCTTGATATCGCCCTGGCCGTTAAAGAGGTCGATTGGCGCGCCATTGGGCAAGGGGTAGAGTTCGTCTTTGCCAGCCCAGGCGCCAGTTGGGCCATCAGAGACTGCGGCGCTGTCATCATCGCGCTCTAGGACAAAGGTCTCGGAGTCGGCCGCGAGCACGACGCCATTGTCTGTTGCAAAGCGAATCCCCTGTGCGGCTTCATCGATATCGCGAGTCTTTGCACCATCGATGGTTGCAAAGGAAGCGATTGCGTCATCTGCCAGGATGAGTGCATAGGCTCGGCCATCACCGTCGTCTGAGCCAAACCACACTCGGGCTCCATCACTGGTCGCGTGAACTTGTAGTTTGCCTGGCAGCGAGTCGCCGGCGTAGATGTCGTTGACAAGTTCAAAGGGCAGCAGTGGTGTCGCTAGCGTGCCACGGTGAGCACCATTGTCGGCACCAACCCAGAGATAGTCGGCGCCGGCACTAAGGTCTCGAACGCGATTGCCAGTGTATGACTTGAGCTCGGCAAAGCCGTGCGCATCGAACGCGAAGATCGTCACCTGCTCGGTGGTTGTACCGTCACTAATTTCCAACCGAACATCATGTCCCTGAGGGCCGGTCGAATAGACGGTGATCGTCTCACTTTGCAAGTTCGGCAAGGCGGTTGCTTCGACTTGGCTAGTCGCCGGACCAATGACCCAATTGTATTGAATCGTGCCAGAGCGTGTGCACGTTCCCGCCGCGCTGAGTTCGACGGTGTCACCAACAATGGTGTGCACGAAGGGGTCCTGAGCCGAGCTCGGCGCATCGACGCCATTGACGCGTACTTCGATATGAATGTCGTCGGGACAATCCGCTGGCGCGATGGCATCTGGGGAGTCTACGAATGGGCCGCCGTCAATCACCGGCGTTGCGCCGCCATCATCGAGGTTCGCACTGGTCGATGTATTGAACGTACATCCCCCGAGTAACACCCACAATATAGCTATAGACGCAGTACCCCGGCACATCAGCCATCTCCCCATGAGGCCATTGTAGCAGGATTCAAGATTCCCAGTGTACCTATGAGAGTGCATCGACGAGAGTTCTGCGAGTTGGCGCACTTGCAGTGCAAATCGCGTACACTTGCAGCAATGCTGTACCAGGGCGGGACACTTCGATGAGAACCGTGGAAGAGGTAATGAAGGCTGGCGAGTTGTACATTGCGTATCAGCCTGTCGTCGATCTCAAGCGCAAAGAGGTCTTTGCGTACGAGGCTTTGGTGCGCAGTCACGCTGAGGAATTTCCCAATCCGTTTGTGCTGATTGAGGCGGCGGTCGAACAGCGGGCCATGGGGCAACTCGGTCGTCACTTGCGAAAGCTCGCTGTCGATGGATGCCCAACACATCGCTTATTCCTAAACGTGCACCCTGACGAATTTAGCGAGCCATGGCTCGTAAGACCCGACGATTCAATTACGACGCACAGCCGAGAAATTTACCTCGAGATTACCGAGTCTGTGCCCCTCTCGCACTACGAGCATTGCCATTCGGTATTGGCCGAGATGCGAACCAGGGGTGCCAAGATTGCCGTTGATGATTTGGGTGCTGGGTACTCCAACCTAAAGTACATCGTCGATCTCGAACCCGAGGTCGTAAAGCTCGATCGCGAGCTTGTTGCAAACTTAAAGAATGAGTCTCGGCTCCATCGGCTTGTCATCGCGCTTGTTCAGTTGTGCACGCAGCTTGATGCGCGGGTTGTTGCAGAAGGAATTGAGACCGAAGAAGAACTCGCGGCTGTCATTGATGCTGGTGTGCACTTCGGCCAGGGATACCTTTTGCAACGGCCTAACCCCGAGCTTGTCGATATTGATTGGACGCAGCGCTTCTAACGCTGTTTGCACAATCAACGGAGGGGATTGGGGTACGTGGGGCAGTCAGCAGAGGTTCAGCAAGGTTCGGAGTTTAAGACCGATGGCAAGCGCAATGAGGAGCATCAGGATCAGCTCCACCGTGTCCGTCGAGCGCTAACAATTGCCGTCATTGCCTGGCCATTCTTTGGGCTTGTCGATTGGTACATCGTTAGCTTTGTGGCACCGGGACGCCTGTCGTTTTACTTGGGACTGCGTGCGATTGGCCTGTTGGCGCTTCTCATCACCGTCACGCAAACCTTTGGGAGCAAAGAACCGTCGAGTCGCTCTCTTCGCGTTATCGATGCCGTGATTTCCTCGCTGCTAAGCGTCCTCATCACCATTTCATGCTTGGAGCACGACGGCATCGCGAGCCCACTTGCCATGGGAGTTGTTCTGGTGTTGGCCGCTCGCGGTTTTGTCTTTACCGACCACTGGAAGCGGGGGATTTTGCCCGTTGGCATGGTGGTGCTTAGCTATCCCATCACGTTGCTGGCCATGGCGATGTTTGTGCCGCACATGGCCGCCCAGTTTGCCAATTCACAAGTGGTGGCTGCGTTCTTGCTCAACCTAACGTTCATCACAGCCACTGGCGCCATCGCAGTCGCTGGCAGTCATTTGGTTTGGACGCTTCGCCGACAGCTCTATCAGTCTCGCGCTCTTGGCCGATACAAATTAAAGAAGCGCATTGGCGCGGGCGGCATGGGGGAAATTTGGCTCGCGCATCACAACGCCCTTCGCCGCGATGTTGCCGTAAAAATCTTGCGCCCAGAGAACGTTGGCGACTCTCGTGCGATTGCGCGATTTGAGCGCGAGGTGAGAGCGACAAGTGAACTCGTGCACCCCAACACAGTTCGAGTCTTTGACTATGGCGTTACCAACGATGGGCTTTGGTACTACGCGATGGAGCTGTTGGATGGCAGCGACTTGCACGCCGAGATTAGCAAGCGCGGTCCGATGCACCCGTCGCGCGCTGCACTGCTTATCGGGCAAGCCTCGCGTGCCCTGAGCGAGGCGCACAGCCGAGGCATCATTCATCGCGACCTTAAGCCCGAGAACCTCTTTCTGACCAACATCACAGGGCAGGGCGAGTTTATTAAGATCCTCGACTTTGGATTGGCAAAGCTCATGGATACGCGAAGTGAGAGCCAAGAGGGGCTTACTCAGGTTGGATGGGCCGTCGGCACGCCGCAGTGGGTTTCGCCCGAAGTGATGCTTGGCGAAGACGCAGATGTCCGCTCAGACATTTACGGACTTGGCGCGATTCTCTACTTTCTATTGTGTGCGCAATCTCCGTACGGCGAATACGAGATTTCAAAGGTGATGCGCGCGCATCGGAAGACAACGCCAAAGCGCCCATCGATTCGAATTTCACAACCTGTGCACGCAAAGCTCGAAGACGTTGTGATGCGGTGTCTTGAGAAAGACCCTAGCAAGCGTTTTCAGAGTGCCAAAGAACTGGAAGTTGCGCTCGAAGCCAGCATGCGCCCAGAGGCTCTAACGCAAGTTATGGGCAGCGATAGGCCGTGGGAAAGCCAAACACGGGCAGAGTCGTCGGCACCAACCCACGAACAACAATACCCCGACACCGACTAGGAGTAGTTCTTAGTTTCATCGTCTTAGTTGTATGGCGAAAAGCGCTCGCGAGAGCGGCGCGAACGATTGTATTCGGCGAGCTCGCTCTTTGTGTAGGAATGCTCACTGGTCTCGGCAAGGTTTGCTCGGATAAAGGCGATGGTCATCGCCCGAATGGACTTGGCGCTTGTAACGACTGCTTCGCTTCCGGTCTCGGCACACTCATCCCACAGAAGGAAGAGGGCCTTGCGGCGCTTGGCGGTGGATAAACTGGGATGGCTCCAAACGCGGCGCAGGTGCTTCTTGTAGTTCTTAAGAGCCTGCCGAAGATCTTCGGCTTTGCTATCGAGCGCCATTGCCGAGCGCATCTCTCGGCTCTCGTCCATCAGCTTCATCTTGCGATGTGGATAGAGCGTGTCGCCGAGCGAAGCCATGACCGCATCGGTGACGTCGAAGCGGCCGGCTAGAACGGGAATCCCATAGGTCTCAGAGATTTTGACGCCTTCAATCTGCACGTTGGGCTTGTCGCGGAATTCGATCTTGCCGTCGCGCTTTATCTCGGCGTGAAAGGGCTGCTTGGTGGCGCGCATGGTTCCGCCTCCGCTCGGTCGCCAAACCGAAGGGGCATCGGGCGTGGGCATCCCGGAGGCGAGCAGGTCGGGGCGCGCTTGGCCCTGGCCAGGAGCGGAGCCCGGCGCGGCATTTCCGGGCTGTGCGAGAGCGATCCTTGGATCAAGCACTGGACCCGCGAGTACCGCGGTCTCCGGAGCGCCGCGCATCGATAGCGCTCCGTGTTGTGGTGAGGCTTCGGGGCCAGGCTGTGGTGCGCTGGCACTTGCTTCGGCGTTGGCATGCTCGGCGTTGGGGCGCGCTGAGGTTGCAAGTGAGGCTCGAGTTGGTCGGGGGGCCGGTCGGGGATTGCCGATTTGGGTTGCCGGGGACTCCGCTTCGGGCTGCGCACGCGAAACGATTTTGGGGACGTCACGCACTGGCGGTGGGAGGAACTCGATGGCGATCGGAGGTAGCGACTCGGGGGCAGCTAGCGTCTCAGGAGGCCTTAGGCGCAGTTTGGGCGCGAGCAGCCTTTGCGCCGAAACGCCGACCAAGACGTGAAGCAAGACAGCGACTCCCATGGCTTTGGCTAGTGTCTGGTCCATGGGAGTTGGTTTGGAAGCGAATCCATGTCACGAGAACAGGGGCATGGATTGGTTCACGTTCTGCGATCGCAATGCGGGCAAGCGAATAGGCTAGGGATTTGACCATGCATGCCTGTGCTGGGTTGCCTTAAAAAACTGCAAGCATGTTGCGCCGCCGATCTTTGGTGAGCCAAGCCTCCGGGCTCCGCGAATGGCTTTGTTATGCTCTCGCCCGAGCCATGCACAATTTAATCTTTGACCAGCTGAGTCAGCGCGCCCAGGAGCAAGGTGAGCGCATTGCAATCCGGGTTGATGACCGGGAAATGACGTTTGCTCAAGCCGATTCGCTTCACAAAAAAGTCGCGAGTTTCCTGATTGAACTTGGCACCGCCAAGGGCGAGCGCATCGGCCTGATTGGGCCAAAGAGCGAGGCCTTTGTGTGCGCGCAGTACGGCACGCTTAGGGCTGGCGCCTGCTACGTCCCGATCGACAAGACCTTTCCTATCGAGAGGACCTTTCAGATAGTCGAGGACTGCCAAATTCGCACGATCTTTGCCGATGCGAGCAATGTCGAGCGCATTCTCGGTTCGGCAGACAAGCCTGCCTGCCTCGAGAACGTCGTGGCCTGGAGCGACGATGGCGACTACGAAGCTGGCGAATTGGTGCTGCATCGCTTCTCGTCGGTTGAGAACTATTCCGACGCGCCAAGTGTTGCGCACCGGCCGGTGGATACCGATCTTGCGTACATCATGTACACCTCGGGCTCGACGGGCAAGCCAAAGGGCGTCATGCTCTCGCACCGAAATATTCTTACGTACGTAGAATGGTGCATGGCAGAACTTGGGCTTGGGCCCGATGACATCATGGTGAATGTCGCACCCTTTACGTTCGATATCTCGGGCATGGAGATTTTTGGAATGGCGGCCAGTGGTGCGCAGATGATTCTGATCGAGAATCAAACGCGAATCACAACCGTGCTTGACGCGGCTCAGCGCCACAAAGCTACCTTCATGGCGACGGTGCCAACGGTCATTGGCACCATGGTGAACAATCCGCGCGTCTTTGGTCGCTACGATCTAAGCTCGCTGCGAACGATTATTTCTGGCGCTGCGGTGTGCCCGCCGGTCTTTCTTAAGACCTTGCACGAGCACTTGCCCACAGCACAGCTCTACAACCTTTATGGGCCAACCGAGGCTACGATCTACTGCCTCTACCATCGCATCGATGATGCGGCGGCAATCGAAGTGGATAAGCCTTTGCCCATTGGCATCCCATTCGAGAACACCGAGGCCTATGTCGTAACGGCGGATGGCAAGGAGGCGCCGGTTGGCGGCGAGGGCGAGCTAATTTTGCGGGGCTCGCACGTTGCCCTTGGATACTTTGGCAACGAAGAAAAGACCAAGGCCGCCTTTAAACTCTTTCCGCTGCAGCCTCACCTAAATGAGATGGTCTATTACACAGGTGACGTTGCCCGACGCGACGCGCACGGTGTCTTCCATTTTCTTGGCCGCAACGATGACATGGTCAAAAGCCGTGGCTACAGGATCGAACTTAACGAGATTGACTTGGCGCTCTCGGCCCTCACCGACGACCTCGAATCGTTTGCGGTGATTGCGATTCCCGACGAGCTTATCGAGAATAAATTGGTTGCCGTTGTGGTCCGCAAGTCGGGTTCGGAAATGGACGAGAAGCAACTGAAGGCGGCGTGTAAGGAGCGTTTGCCGGCGTACATGGTTCCCGATGTTGTGGAGTTTCGCGATGCGCTGCCACAAACCAGCAGTGGTAAGATTAACAAGAAGGCGCTCGTGCAAGAGCTCTCGGCCTAAGTCGACGTGTTGGCGCCTTGGTAGGTAAGACAATCATGAATTCAATTGAAGAGCGCCTGCGGGCGATTATCGTCGGCCTTGGCAACGACATTCCGCCCGACTTTGAAGCTACGGCGCACGTCTTTAAGGACCTAGGCATCGAGTCGACAAAGGCGCTTGAACTTCTCTTTGAGATTGAAGATCAGTTTGAAGTTGCGTTGCCGGATCTTGAGTACAACGATTGCGAGCACCTCAACGACCTCATCGCGCTAATCACGAAGCTCACGGCATAAGGAACGTCCAGTGGCATTTTTAGACACCATCGCTTTAAAGATTCGGCGCCGCGAGAGCCCGGTTTACAAGATGATCTATCGGGTTGCGAAAGGCGTGAATACGTTTAACGTGCCCGACACTCCTGTTGTGCGAAAGGTGGCGCAAGCTGCCTATGCTGGCCAGGTCTTGGTTCGCGAAACGACCGAGCGAGCACGCGGTGTGCTGTGGGCCGAGCCGCTCTTTCGCTCGCGCTGCGAAACTGCCGGTCACTCGCTCTACCTCGAACGAGTTCCCTACATCATTGGCGATACCAAGATTCACGTCGGCGATAACGTCTCCATCTCGGGGGCGCTAAGCATTAAGAGCGGGCGTTTCTTTGATGACCCGCAACTCATCATTGGCAGCAATACCTTTATTGGCAACGGCTGCACCTTCACCGTCAATCGGCGTGTGGAAATTGGCGAGCACTGCAACATTGCCGGCGGCACAACCATCGCCGATAGCGATGGGCATCCAACCGATTCGGATCGCCGAGCCGAGCACGATGAACTCTCTAGCGAAGAAGTCGGCGACATTAAGATTGGCAACAATGTTTGGATTGGGCGCGATGTGCAGATTCTTAAAGGCGTGACCATTGGCGATCGAGCCATCATTGGCGCTGGCAGTGTGGTGATTAGCGATGTGCCTGCGGATATGACGGCGATGGGCTCACCGGCCCGGCTCATCAAGAACAAGGGCTAGCGCAGCCAGCCATCGCGCTATAATTCCCGATGATGCCTCAAGGACACGTCATCGCAGCTGAGAGCTCGCTGTCACGGCCGGCACTCGCCTTTGGGCTCGTCCTGCTGTGTTTGGATATCGGGACCAAGCTGGCCTTCGGTATCCTCGCCATGCAATCGGACCCGTTTCCTTTGGATATCACCCCGTCATTTTTGGGGCTTGTCGTCTACCCCTCGCTCCCCATTCTAATGGCACTTTTCTGGCATCGTGAGTTGGTCTCGCGCGTACGCCCGGCGATGTACCAATTTGCACTGATGGCCTTGGCGGTTGGGCCTCTAGGCGGCTTGTTCGAGTGGCTCTACTTTGAGCGCACAATTCATCTCGCTGCGCCGGAGCTTGGCATCCACAACTTCTTCATCACCCTCTCGCAGGGCTTCACGATTCTGGCTAGCCTCACGTTGCTTGGCGCTGCCCTCATCGGGCGACGTTTAGGACGCTAGCGCCCAGCGGTTACGCTAGCGAAAGAGGCGGCTGTTGGCGACGGTCGTTTTGTAGCGCTGGATCTCGAGGGTGCGGCGTTCGGCGTTCCAGCCAAAGGCGCGGGTCATTCGGTCGGCAACGGCTTCGAGAATGTCGAGGCCTTGCTCGGTGCCGATGAGCAGCATGGGAACGCGCCTAGAGAGAATGTCGTCGATGGTTTGCACGCGCTCGTTTGCGATGGCGTATTCGACTTCGGCCCAGGTGTGCACGAGGTCGCCTTGCAAAGGCTCGGCAAGGCTTGGATCGTCTTTTACCAAGTCGACCAGCGCTGATGCGCGACTTCCGTAGGTAAAGGCCCAGTGCTCGGTGAGTTCTTCGGAGAGACCAGAAGACTTCGCAAGCTCGAGGCCAAGCTCGTGGACGGCTTTGGGACTTGGGTCGGAGAATCCTTCGCCACCGGGAAGTGGGCGCTTCTTGGTGCGAGGCCGTTGCAAGGTGCGATCGGCGAAGTGGTCGTTCTTTGCGTCTTTGATCCAGCGAATGGCGGCCTTGACCGTATCCTTGGCCATGAGCCGGTAGGTCGTAAGCTTGCCGCCAGCAATCAGAAGAACTCCGTCGTCGTTGACGTAGATTTGATGCTCGCGCGAAACCTCAGAGGCGCTATCGGCTTCTTCGTGAATGAGAGGCCGAAGACCAGCCCAGGTTGAGATGACGTCTTCGGATTTTAGATCGGCGCGCGGAAAGAGGATGTTGGCGCTTTTACACAAGTACTCGACGTCGTCGGCATCGGTGTGCACTTCGTCGGGGTCGCCATCGAAGTAGGTATCGGTTGTGCCAAGGACCGTTCGTCCGCGCCAGGGAAAGGCAAACATCACTCGGCCATCGACCGGGCTCATCACTGTCATGGCGCGCCCCAGCGGAAGCTTCTCGTGACGAAAGACCAAGTGGACGCCTTTGGTAGGGCTTAGAAGCGGCGTATTCATGCCGGCGCCAACTTTTGGAATCGCTTTATCGCTCCAAGGACCTGTCGCCATGATGACGCAGGTTGCGGAGACTGTCTCTTCGTTGCCGGTAATCGTGTTGCGAACTCGGACCGCGCTCACTTGCTTGCGCTCGCGTTGAATCTCTAGGACCTCGGTATAGTTCTCACAACGCGCGCCGGCTTCTTCGGCGGCGATGATGTTTTCGAGAACGAGCCGAGCGTCGTCGGTGTAGCAATCGTGATACTCGATGGCGCCTTTAAGTCCATTCGAGCGAATGTCGGGCTCCATCTCGGTGACTTTGTCGGCGCCGCGAATGGTGTCGTGCAGCTTTGGCGAGCGAAAAAGCGCGAGGGTATCGTAAATCCAAAGCCCGACGTTCATGAGTTCGAGGCCAACGCGGCTGTCCTCAAAGACGGGAAGTAAAAACGAGAGCGGGCGAACCAAGTGCGGTGCCATGTGCATCTGCACCCGACGCTCGCTCACGCTCTCGAAGACAAGGCCAAGCTCGGCTTGCTCGAGGTAGCGCAAGCCGCCGTGAATGAGCTTGGACGACTTGCTTGATGTACCCGAGGCGTAGTCGTCTTTCTCGAAGAGGGCGACCTTGAGCCCACGAAGTGCGGCATCGCGAGCAATGCCCGCACCGGTGATGCCGCCGCCAATGACGGCGATGTCGTAGATGGTCTTCTCTTCGCGAATGGGCACGAGTGCTAGCTCTCTTCTTTTTTAGGGAGTGTCGTATTTTGAATGTAGAGCTCTTCGAGTTGAGCGGCATCGACAGGCGTTGGTGCCTCCGACATAAGGTCGGTGCCCTTTTGCGTCTTTGGAAATGCCAAGACATCGCGAAGCGATTGGGCGCCAGTCATGAGCATTGCCAAGCGGTCGAGGCCAAGGGCGATGCCGCCGTGTGGTGGCGGCCCGTATTGGAATGCCTCGAGCAAGAAGCCAAATTTTTGCTGAGCTTCTTCTTTCGAAATTCCAAGCGCTTCGAAAACCTTGCTCTGCAGTTCGGCATTGTGAATACGAATGCTGCCGCCGCCAAGCTCGACGCCGTTAAGCACCACATCGTAGGCGCGGGCAAGAACGTGCTCAGGATCGGTAAGGAGTTTGTCTTCGTCTTCGGGACGCGGGCAGGTGAATGGGTGGTGCGATGAAACCCATTTGTCGTCGCCTTCCGAGTACTCGAAGAGCGGCGGGTCGGTGAGCCACATGAAGCGAAATTCGTCTTTGCGAGTGAGCCCCAGAAGATCACCAATGTGCGTGCGAATGGCCGCCATGCAGGTGTTGGCCTTTTTGGCGGTATCAGCCACGAAGAGCAGGGTGTCGCCAGCTTCGGCGCCGGCAATCGTGTTGACAGCCTCGCGCGCTTCGTCGGTAAAGACTTTGGCGAACGGCGCTTTCCAGCTGAGGTCGTCTTGGACGCGAGCGAAGGCCACACCGGCAACGCCATAGGGCTTTGCAAACGGTGTGAGCTGGTCCATAACTTTGCGGCTGAGCGAGTTGCCATTGGGGATGCGGAAGCATTTGACGATGCCACCGCTTGCAACAACACCTTCGAAGATTTTGAAGCCGCTTGTGGCGGCGGGCTCGGTGACTTCGCAAAGTTCAAGATCGAGGCGCAAGTCGGGCTTATCGCAACCGTACTTGAGCATGGCCTCGTGGTGCGTCATGCGAAGGAAGGGCGTTGGCACGTCGACGTCGAGGGTGTGTTTCCAAACCTTGGCGAGCATGCCTTCGATCATCGTCTGCAGTTGCTCTTCTTGGATGAAGGACATCTCGATGTCGATTTGCGTGAACTCGGGCTGGCGGTCTTGGCGAAGATCTTCGTCGCGGAAACAGCGCGTGATTTGGAAGTAGCGCTCGAAGCCCGAGACCATGAGCAGCTGCTTGTAGATTTGCGGCGACTCGGCGAGTGCGTAGAACGAACCGGGGTTTAGGCGCGATGGCACAACGAAGTTGCGTGCACCACCTGGGGTGTACTTCACCATGAACGGAGTCTCGACCTCGTCGAAGCCGTTGTCGGTGAGGTACGAGCGAACTGCTTGGCTCGCTTTTGAGCGCGTGCGAAGTTTCTTTTGCAACTCGGGACGTCGCAAGTCGAGGTAGCGGTACTTAAGACGCAGCGCCTCGTTGGTCTCGATGCCGTCTTCAATAAGGAAGGGCGGCGTCTCCGACTTGGAAAAAATCTCAAGCTCGCCGGCGTGAATCTCGATGCCGCCAGTCGCCATGTTTGGATTGTCTTGGCCACCGCGGGTATTGACCTTGCCGACGACGCCGATGCAGAACTCGCCGCGCAATTGGCTGGCCTTCTCGAAGGCCTCTTTGTTCATGGTCGGATCAAAGACGACCTGGGTGAGTCCATCGCGGTCGCGAAGATCGACAAAGACGCAACCACCGTGGTCTCGGCGATTGTTGACCCATCCGGTAAGAGAGACGGTTTGGCCCTCGTCCGATTTGCGGAGTTCACCGCAGTTGTGGGTCTTTGGGTGGTCGTTGAGAAAGCTGGCCATAGGCGCGAGACTTTAGCAGCCCAAAACATGGGTTACACGGCCCGGCGGTCGCCAAAAAGCGAGCGAACCAGGGGAATTGTCTGTCACAATCTGCGGCAGATGCACATCACGATGGTGAAGAAGCGCTTGGCCTCAGGTGAGCCATGTCGCAAATGCGCGCAGGCCGAGGACTTGCTGCGCAAACGAGGCCTTTGGGGCCGAATTGATGAGGTGATTTGGGCGGATGAAACCGACCCAGGATCTGCCGGCATGCAGCTTGCGACCAAGCACGACGTTTCTGTGGCCCCGTTCTACCTGGTGCGAGGCGACGACGATTCGGTCACGGTCTTTGTGAGTGCGCTAAAGCTCATTAAGACGCATCTAGGGGCCAAACCTGCATCAGTACCGAGCTTTGATATGGCCGAGGCAAAGGCTCGACTGGCCAAGGCCACACCCCAAGAAGTCGTTCGGCATGCGCTCGAGAGCTTTGGCGCCGAGTGTGCGATCGCCTTTAGCGGCTCGGACGATGTGGTCTTGGTCGAACTCGCTGCGCAAACCGGCTTGCCGTTTACGGTCTTGGTCGTCGATACCGGAAGGCTTCACCCAGAGACCTATCGCTTTATTGAAGACGTGCGCAGCCACTACGGAATTGAGATTCACACAACGGCGCCAGAGCCTGCCGAGCTCGAGCCCTTTGTTCGCCAAAAAGGGCTCTTCTCGTTTTTGGAAGATGGCCATGAAGAGTGTTGCCAGATTCGCAAAGTCCTCCCACTGAAGCGCGCTCTTCGCGGCTACAAAGCTTGGATGACGGGGCAGCGCAAGGATCAGAGCTTGAGCACCCGCGGAGATTTGCAGCTTGTTGAAGAGGATGGAACCTTCGAAGGGCTCGATGGGCAACTCGTGAAGTTCAACCCGATTGCCAATTGGAGTCGCGACCTTTTGTGGCAGTACATCCGGGACCACGAGCTTGTGCATAACGCACTTCACCATCGTGGCTATGCATCCATCGGATGTGAGCCCTGCACACGGCCGGTTCTGCCGGGGCAGCACGAGCGGGAAGGGCGTTGGTGGTGGGAGGACGAGCGCGTCAAAGAGTGCGGCTTGCACCCAGCAAAGAGCGGCGCGTAGCACAGATTTCGATTCGTTGGCTGTGCTACCAACAACGTCATGACTGCTGTTTCTGTATGCCTCAGTGATATTCTGGGTCGCATCGATGCCACCAACGCAGACGATGTGCGCATGGAGATGGATAGCGAAGGTCGCGAGACGCCAAAGGAATTGTTGTACGGCCGGCGCATGAGCGAGTGGTTGGCAAAGCTTGCACCCGATGCATCCGAGCCGCTGCAGATTGCCTGCAGAGGTCAGCACATCGCGAGGTGGCGTTGGCCGCGCTCTGAGTATCCCGAGGGGCGGGCAGGCTACAAATCCTGGCGCCGCGACTTGTACACACGACATGCGGAAACGGTCGTAGCGCTACTTGTGGAGCTTGGAGCCGATGCTGCAACCCAGGAGCGAGTCGCCTTGTTAATTGGCAAGAAGAACCGCACCACCGATGCCGAATCGCAGACGCTTGAAGACGTTGCTTGCATGGTCTTTCTGGACTACGAGTTTGCAGCCTTTGCCGCAAAGCACGAGCGAGCCAAGCTGATTCGTATTGTGCAAAAGACATGGCAGAAAATGTCTGAGGATGCGCACGCCGCTGCATTGCAGCTTGAGCTTTCCGAAGACCTTGGACAACTTGTGAAGGATGCACTCGCATGACCCGACTACGACTTGGCGTACTTATCGCGGCGCTGGCTGCATCATTTGCTTCGATAAACCCGGACGAAGATCTTCCACAAGCCGATGACTGCACACAATCATCGTTTGCTGTTGTCGATGAAATCTCTCTTGTGCACCCGGATGATGAAACTGTGATCCAGGACTTTGAGGTTCATGAGCTTATCTACGGGCCGCAAGGTGGCGCGATGGTTCGATTTCGCGTGCGCGCGAGCGGAGCCGATGCTCCTGCCTGCATGCCGATGACCATGACCTACGAGAAATGCTTAGACGAGCAGTGCACAAGCGTTGACGAGAATACCGGCTATCCCAACACCATTGCGCTGCAAACCTACGAAGCTGGCTCGGAGCGCCTTACAAGGGCGTACTTTGCCGAGATGCGCTATCCGCTTGACGAAGGCGACCTGGCTCGCGTGACGATCAAGGTTGGGCCCGAAGAGGATCCGGACGAGACGTCTGTTCTGATGTGGCTTGGCTCGCAGGGCACGTTCGAGGACGATCTGCGAGATGCAGGGCCTGAGGATGCAGGCCCCTTCTTGGATGGCGGCTTCTAGCAAGGCGGCTTCTAGCAAGGCGGCTTCTAGCAAGGCGGCTTCTAGCAAGGCGGCTTCTTGGTAGCGCCTTGTGCGCTATTCGCACGCACTATTCGCACGGCACAGGCGTGAGCGCTTGTGCGCCGTTGCCGTAGCGGCCGATGGTTCCGTAGTTGCCGCCGATGTCGAGGAAGTTACCGCCGCCAAAAAGAAACTCGTCGCCGTATTTGGCAACGACGTGGAAGGTCTCAAAGGTTGGGGGAGATGTTGCACAGTTCCACGAGCCGTCATCCGAGAGCTCGCCCATCGTTCCAAAGAACCCGGCGACCCACACGCTCTCGTCGGTATCTGTCCAAACGCCGTTTAGCCCCATGTTGGCGCACGCCAAATCGACGTCAAGCGATTGCCACGCGCTTCCATCCCACTTCAGGAGTACGGGGTTCACCGACCCGCCCACGGCGTAGACTTCGTCATCACTGCGCCCGACTACAGTCGTAAGTTTGGCGCCATCGGGTGGGAAGCGCTCTTCAAGTGTTGGCCTTCCGGCTCCTTCTAGGTGATAGGCAACGCCATCGCCAACTATCCAGTTGTTCCACACCTTAAAGGCGACTGCTGGCAAGTCATCGACCAGAACGCTCCAGGTGCCGTTCTCGCGAATCCACACCTCACCGCGAACGTCTCCGCGAACAACACCACCAACTGCAATCACTCGATCGCCCGAGTCCCAAACCCCAAAGAAGGTTGCGTCGGTCTCGACGCTCTCTTCGGTTCGCACTCCATCCACCGAGTGCAGAATGGTTCCAGCTTCGCCAACAGCGTAAAACTCGCCAGGGCGCGCTGCGTGAATCCACCAAAGCGCTCGGTCGGTGACGTTTTCTTCGTAGCAGAGCGAAGTGCCATCGTAGCGAACGATGACGCCAGTTCCCTGGTCGAGCTGCCCGCCAACGAAGATCGCTTCGTCATTAACGTTCGCTACCGATAACAAGGTTCCGCCGGGAATCTGATCCGCCACAACGCTAAATTCTGAATTCTCTTTGGGGTTGCAGCTCAGAAGAATTCCACAGGCGAGAATGGAGGAGAAAAGAGCGGTGCGGGGAGTTCTCATTATGGGCGGTCCACGTCAATCACGACGTCAATGGCACGTTGCCGTACATCTGGGTCCACAGGGCCAGCGCCTTGATAGGCCCAGTCTGTAGTTGGGTTTCCGTCTGCGTCGAGAAATTGCAGGCCATCGACGGTTACGCCGCCGGCACCTTCAAGCATGAATTCACCGGTGCCAAAGCCATAGACACCGCGAACGCGAGTGGTTTCTTCGGGGGTATCGGCAGTTCGGTGGCAGGCAGAGCATTTGCGGGGTGCTCGCGATGTTGTGTGTTGGAAGAAGGGCAAGAAGCCGTTATTTGCAACGCGACCGCCATCGCCGGTGCGAAATTTACCAATGACTTTGGTGCCGCCATTGCCATCATCAACGCGCTCACCAAGAAGAACTTCACCGTCTTCGGTTCCGAACTTCTCTGAGCCGATGATTGCCATCTGCACCTGTTGTGATGGCGCGGCAGACTGTACGCGACCGCCAAGCGACTTGGCCAAGAGCACCGTATCTAGGCTGTAGTTGCTGCGACTGCCACGTGTGAGGCCTGCGCTGGATTGTCCGGTCTGATAGTCGATTTGGCTAAGCCTGAGATCGTAGCTCACATGGCAGCCTATGCACTTGAGCGTCCAGCCGGTGTGGCAGGTGTCGCAGGTGAGCTTGTCGGCGTGAGAGAAGCCGAGCTCCTCGTCGCCCATGGCAACGTGCATGGACTCGGTGGCCGAGCCGTCCTCTGCCAGCATGTCGGCTGGTTGTGGAACAATGTGGATTGCCCCATCAACTCGGCCTTTGAGCGTAATCGCTCCATCTTCTCGCGTCGCCAATTGAAAGAGTGGGCGTCCACCAGAGGTTTCAAAGACACCATCCTCGTTTGGCACAATGCGATCGCGAATGGTGCCGTGGCAATCCTCGCAGCGAATATCAAATTGCTGCTTCGAGTTTGAGTAGACCTTGTCAGTGCCATGAACATCACTGCCGACGTGGCAATCGACGCAGTGCATGCCGGCAGCAAAGTGCAGGTCTGGCGGCGTCTCGTCGATGGCATTTGTGGTGTCCTCGTCGCTTAGGTAATAGCCGGGAGCGTGGCCGTAGAGCGTCTCGTTGATTGGGGCGGCGTTTGGCGGCGTGTTGCTCGCTCCAAATCCGCCCTCGCGAATCCCGCGGAAGGTGAGCCCAATGCGCCCGCCCTGAAAGTGACAGGTAGCACACTGCTCGGAGGGGATTGCTGTGGTGAGCCTGTGCGTTTTGGGGTAGACCGGAGTGCCCTTTGGAATCATCGGATCTTTGCCGCGGTAGGTGCCATCCTTGGCGTAGAGCATGTGGCACGAGGCGCATCCTGTGGAACGGTAGAGCCCTGGCGAGTTGTTGCGCGGATAGCCCGCTTGATGGCAGGTGTTGCAGTTTTTTGCTAGGTAATGTTCGTAGGCGACTTGTTCCAGTTGCCTCGGGTCGCCCGAGTTAATCGCCGCCTGAATTTCGTCGTCGGTAGAGGGCGTGAGTGTGGAGAGTTCGCAAACGCTGCCCTCGGCTTCGTCGCAAGACTCGGCCGAAGCGGGG